>Ga0207695_10000045_pt1 | contig 439156 bp, 404 predicted proteins | sample KBSC54metaG_FD_184354 | JGI IMG/M metagenome (GOLD analysis project Ga0207695, IMG submission 184354) | Corn rhizosphere microbial communities from Kellogg Biological Station, Michigan, USA - KBS C5-4 metaG (SPAdes) (version 2) | ecosystem: Host-associated > Plants > Roots > Rhizosphere >...
ATCGAGAAGCTGCTCGACGTCTCGATCGGGTAGCCGACGACGAACGTTGGCTCTTGGAGAGTCGGCTCGATGAAGACTTCGAGCAGCTTCTCGATGAGCCCGCCGAGGGTGCCTTCGTCGCCCGGGGAGATCCGCTTGCCGTTGATCGGGTTGACGATCACGCGCGTGCCCATGGCTTCCTTTGCCTTCTCCAGCGAGGATAGGTCGTCGCGGGTAAGGGAAGTGTGGCGCTCGATTTCGTCGAGAAGGTCGACGCGGTGCCAGGGCTTCGAGAAGTCGAGGGTGGTGCCGGGGGCTTCGGCGGCGTTCGGGTCGTCCTCGGCGGCTTCGCCGGGGAAGACGATCGTGGGGGTTCCGAAGACGTCGTTGGCGACGTACCGGAAGCACTCCTCCACCCGCATCATCATCGTCTCCATGTCGCCGTAGGCTTCATAGAATTCGAGGAGGGTGAATTCGGGGTTGTGCCGTTGGGAAACGCCCTCGTTTCGGAAGACCCGACCGATCTCGTACACCTTGGGGATGTCGCCGCAGATCAGGCGCTTTAGATACAGCTCCAGCGAGATGCGCAGCTTCACGTCCGTCTCGTACGCGTTGTAGTGCGTCTTGAACGGGCGGGCGGAGGCTCCGCCGGCTTCGAGCTGGAGGATTGGGGTCTCGACCTCAAGGTAGTCGGCCGAGTCGAAGTAGCGCCGCACCGCGCGGACGATCTTCATTCGATCGAGCAGCGTCTTGCGGGCGTCGGCGTTGGTGATCAGGTCCAGGTGGCGGTGCCGGTAGCGCTGGTCGACGTCGGTGAGGCCGTAGAACGTGTGACCGTCCTTCTCCTTGCCGATCGGGAGGTTGTCCAGGCACTTGCTGAGCGGGGTCAGCGACTTGACGTGGATCGACTTTTCGCCGGTCTTCGTCGTAAACATGTAGCCGGTGACCCCGATGTGGTCGCCGATGTCGAGGAGCCGATAGAGCTCCCAACCCGTCTCGCCGAGTTCGTCCTTCCGGAAATAGCCTTGGATTCGCCCATCGCCGTCGGAGATGTGGGCGAAGCCCGCCTTGCCCATGTCCCGGTAGGAGACCACGCGACCGGCGAAGCTGAGCTCCTGTCCGGATTCGAGAGACAGGTCGTCGAACTGCTCGAAGAGTTGTTTCGCCGAGTGAGTACGCTTGAAGTTCTCGACCCGGTAAGGGTCGTGGCCAAGCTCGCGCATTCGCGAAAGCTTGACGAGGCGTATTTCTCGTAGCGACAATTCTTCCAACATAGGAACCTGAGAGTTTACTTGCCGCCGGAGACATAGCGGATCGGTTTCGACCGGGTGGTTCGTTGAGCCGGACGGCGAAGGGGAAATTATATCGGTCCTTCAGACCTCCTCCGTACAGGCGCCTTGGTCCAGGGCCTGCGGCGCGATGCGCCTGCGACCCTGGCTATCAATAGGGCGCGCCGTTGGCGCTTTCATATGTAACGTTCGAGGAACGGTGGAGGAGAGGCAACCGGCGACACGCTTGCGCCCGGCCACAGACCTTCGCCGGCGGCTGCCCACGGAGGCGATATGATCAATCGAGGTTACTTAACCGCTTCTTGACACGGGTCCGACAATCTTAGACACGTAGAAACCTTGACTCTGTACGGTCAAGGGCGATATACTCTCGGATTGTCTGGCGGCTTTATGTCTCCAGATGCATTACGTCAGAGGAGGCGCGGGCCGGGTTCCGGAGAAACGTCCACAACAAGTTGCAGGAAGATTTTCTGAAAGCCACTCGTGCCCCTCGCGTGACGCCGTGCGCAGGGGTTTTTTGTTGCCTAAGCTTGGCCGCTTACCCCTGTAAAAGGAAGCAAGACAAATGAAGCAATACAGAGGTATGAATGCCGACCGTTAATCAGCTGGTCCGCAAAGGTCGTAGCGCTCCGAAGGTGAAGTCAAAGTCACCTGCGCTCAAGAGCAACCCCTTCAAGCGAGGAGTTTGCACCATCGTCCGTACGATGACCCCCAAGAAGCCGAACTCGGCCCTTCGAAAGACGGCTCGTGTTCGTCTGACGAACGGAATCGAAGTTACCGCTTACATTCCGGGAGAAGGTCATAACTTGCAGGAGCACTCGGTCGTCCTCGTTCGAGGCGGTCGTGTGAAGGACCTGCCGGGCGTGCGCTACCACATCGTGCGCGGTACTCAGCAGACGGCGGGAACGTCCAAGCGAATGCAGGGTCGTTCGAAATACGGTACGAAGCGACCGAAGCCAGGCCAGGCGCCGGCTAAGGGTGCTCCGGCCAAGGGAGGTCGCCGCTAATGCCGCGTAAGGGTCCCCCAGTAAAGCGAGTTACCGTTCCGGACCCAATCTATGGGTCCGAGATGATGACCCGGTTCATCAACCGAATGATGGTTGATGGCAAGAAAGGCGTTGCGGAGAAGATTTTCTACCGTGCCATGCAGATCTGCGAAGAGAAGTCCGGTACGCCGGCCCTCGAGGTCTTTGATAAGGCCATCCAGAATGTCATGCCCGCGGTCGAAGTCCGCCCCCGCCGTGTCGGTGGTCAGACCTACCAGGTGCCGATGGACGTACGTCCGGATCGACGCCGAACGCTTGCGCTGCGATGGTTAATCGCCAACGCACGTAAGAGGTCAGGGAAGACCATGATCGACCGTCTGAGTTCGGAGTTTCTCGATGCCTTCAACGGCACGGGATCCACGATTAAGAAGCGTGAGGATACGCACAGAATGGCGGAAGCGAACAAAGCTTTCGCCCACTATAGATTCTAATGGTTTGAGGTTTGCGGTTTGCGGATAGCAAATCCGCAAACCACAAACCCCACACCAATAACCCAAAGGAAAAGAAATGCCCCGTAGTCACCCACTCGAGCTAGTCAGGAATATCGGAATTGCCGCGCACATCGACGCGGGAAAGACCACCACCACCGAGCGGATTCTCTTCTACACCGGAAAGGCCCACAAGATCGGCGAAGTCCACGACGGCGCCGCAACGATGGACTGGATGGAGCAGGAGCAGGAGCGGGGCATCACGATCACGTCGGCGGCGACCTCGTGCTTCTGGAGCGGTTCCAACAAGGACAAGCCTGAGCACAAGATCAACATCATCGACACGCCGGGCCACGTCGACTTCACGGTCGAAGTGGAGCGCTCGCTGCGTGTGCTCGATGGCGCCGTCTGCGTCCTTTGTGCGGTCGGCGGCGTTCAGCCCCAGACGGAAACCGTTTGGCGCCAGATGAACAAGTACAAGGTCCCCCGGATCATCTATGTAAACAAGATGGATCGATTGGGCGCGGACTTCTTTACGGTTCTCCAGCGCGTCAAGGAGCGTCTCGGCGCGAACGCGGCCCCCATCCAAATTCCCATCGGCGCGGAGTCCGGTTATCTCGGTTACGTCGACCTCATCTCGATGAAGGCGGCGATCTATGACCTGGATGACGATAAGGGCAAAACGTTCCGAACCACGGACATTCCGGAAGAGCTGCGCGACCAGGCGGCCGAGTATCGCGAGAAGTTGATCGAATCGATCTCCGACTTCGACGACTCGATCATGGAGCGCTTCCTCGAAGGCGAAGAGATTGGCGAAGGCGAGATCCGAACGGCTCTCCGCGAAGGCACCCTTGCGAACAAGGTCGTCCCGGTCGTTTCCGGTTCGTCCTTTAAGAACAAGGGCGTCCAAGCCATGATCGACGCGGTCGTCGACTACCTGCCTTCGCCGATCGACGTCGGTGAAGTGAAGGGCGTCAACCCGCGAACGGAAGAGGAAGAGAGCCGAGGTCCGGACGACAAGCAGCCGTTCAGCGCGCTCGCGTTCAAGATCATGTCGGACAAATACGTGGGACGACTTACGTTCCTGCGCGTTTACTCGGGCATGCTCAAGAAGGGCACGTCGGTCACGGTCACGTTCCGCGATCCGATCACGAACGACTTCCGCTATCGAACGGAGCGCATCGGTCGAATCTTGGAAATGCACGCCAACGCTCGCCACGACATCGACGAGGTGTACGCCGGCGAAATCGTGGGCGTCATCGGTCTGAACGATGTCAACACGGGTCATACCGTGTGCGACAACGACAAGCTCATCGCACTTGAGAGCATCAAGTTCCCTGAGCCGGTTATCCAGATCGCCGTTGAGCCGAAGTCGAAGGCGGACCAGGAGAAGCTGGGCATGTCGCTTCTGCGATTGGCTCAGGAAGATCCGACGTTCCGTGTCTTCACCGATCCTGAGAGTGGTCAGACGATCATCTCCGGTATGGGTGAGCTGCACCTTGAAATCATCGTGGACCGCTTGAACCGAGAGTTCGGCGTCCAGGCAAACCAAGGCAAGCCGCAGGTTGCGTACCGTGAGACGGTTCGCGTCAAGGCGAAGGCCGAGGGTCGCTTCATCCGCCAGACGGGTGGTTCCGGTCAGTACGGCCACTGCTGGATCGAGATGGAGCCGCTGCCGGCCGGTTCGGGCTTCGTATTCGAGAACAAGGTCGTCGGTGGTTCGATTCCGAAGGAGTACATCCCGGCTTGCGAAAAGGGAATCCGAGAGGGTCTCATCGCGGGCGTCCTCGCCGGTTATCCGGTCGTGGACATTAAGGTCTCGCTTACGGAGGGTAGCTACCACGAAGTCGACTCGAACGAAAACGCCTTCAAGCAGGCGGGTCTGATCGCTTTCAAGGAAGCGATGCGCAAGTGCAACCCGGTCCTGAAGGAGCCGATCATGCACGTCGAAGTGACGACGCCCGACCAGAACGTCGGCGACGTGGTCGGCGACATGAACGGTCGACGCGGACGCATCGAGGGAATGGAGAACGTCGTCGGGGGCGCCACCGTCGTCAGCGCCCACGTCCCGCTCTCCGAGATGTTCGGCTACGTCACCACGCTTCGCTCGCTCACTCAGGGCCGAGCCCAGCCGAACGTGACGCCGTCGCACTACGAGGAAGTTCCGAACTCCATCGCCGCGGAAATCACGGCGAAGGCGCAGGGCGGCCGATAATCCCGTAAGGCTGTCTCTTAGACAGTCCTTGAAGGGTTTATCGACGGGGTTCTTTGGTTACGGCTCCTGGGCTTCGCCCAGGAGCCGTAACTTATTATTTTAGGGACATTTTCTGGCCGCCTTCGGCGTCCAGAAAATGTCGTTTGGGCCGTGCGGGTTTGGTCGATCTCCTTAACGCTCGGTGGCGACCGAGGGAGGGCTACGACGCCGATCGCTATTTATATTGGTCGCAACAGGAGGCCGAAAAGGTCAATCCCAGAGTGCCGCACCGGCGGGGGATAAATACCGAAACCAAACCCCGAAAGATTTGGTATACTTTGAGGTTCCGGAACGTACGCCTAATGCTTCCAAGTCCCGATATTCTTAACGATTACGAGCACGGCAAATTCGTGCTTTCGAATTTGGCAGCGAAGCGCGCGAAGCAGCTTCGAGAAGGTGCCCCCGCGCTCGTGCAAATCGAGTCCAACCACCCGCTAACCATCGCGTTGGCAGAAATCGCCGCCGGAAAAATCAAGCCGATCCTGTCTGGCCATGTGGAATCGATCCAACCGACCGATCTTCCGCTGCTCATCGACGAGACGGTACCGGCCGAGCTTGGAATGTTGCTTCCGGCCCTCGACGAAACTGAAGCCGCTATGGTCAGCGCCGTCGGTGAAGAGGATGCGGATATGGATTCGGATCACGAGGATGGTCTGAGCCTTTCCGACTTGGTCGAAGAGGAAGACGACGCCACGCCGCTCGCTGCCGACGACGACACTCTCTCGCTAACGGATATCGCCGAGCAAGAAGAGGGCGCCGACGACGAAGATGCCGACGAGGCCTGATCCTATGGCGAAGCGGGATCCTTACGAGGTCCTTGGGGTAGCTAGAAATGCGAGCCCCGAAGAAATCAAGTCGGCATATCGCCGCATGGCGAGGAAGCATCATCCGGACGTAAATCCGGATGATCCCGCCGCTGAGGAAAGATTCAAAGAAGTAGCTGAGGCTAACTCTATCCTTTCCGACCCCCAGCGTCGAGCCCGATTCGACCAGTACGGCACCGCCGACGAAATCCCCCAGGAGCAGTACGGCGCCAACATCGGCGACCTGTTCGATATGTTCTTCGGCGGGGCGGGCCAGAGCCAGGGTCGTCCGCGACGCGGTCGCGATGGTGAGGATGTTCGCGCCGACCTAGAGATCACTCTCGGGGAAGTGCTCACCGGGGTTCAAACCGATGTCCAAGTCCGCCGCATGGCGGAGTGCGACTCGTGCCATGGCAGCGGCGTCGAGGGCGGCGGCCAGCCCGACACCTGTCCCACCTGTAAGGGCCAGGGAATGGTCAGCCAAGTTCGCAATACCTTCGGTATTCAGATGCGGACCAGCGCACCGTGTCCGACCTGTCACGGTTCGGGCGTTCAAATTAAGAATCCTTGCCACAAATGCCGCGGCCAAATGGTCGTGCCCGAGACGGCGACGATCACCGTAAATGTTCCTCCCGGAGTCGAAACCGGCGCTCGCATGCAGATCCCGGGGCAGGGAAGCGACGGCGTTGGAGAGGGGCGGCAAGGCGATCTTTACGTATTTCTCAGCGTTAAGGACGATGGCCGCTTCGAGCGCCACGGTCAGACCTTGGTCACGAACCTTGACGTCTCGTTCGCGCAGGCCGCGCTCGGCGATCAGATTCAGATCGAAGGCGTTGACGAGACCGTCGGGATCACGATCGGCGCGGGTACCCAGCCGGGAACGCACGTGACGGTAAAGGGAATGGGCTTGCCGGCGCTGCATGGCAGCCGTCGGGGCGATATGGTTGTGCGCATTCAAGTTCGGGTCCCGACCAAGCTGAGCGAGGCCCAGGTCAAGCTCATCAAGGAACTCGCGGAAGTCAGCGGCGACGGAATTCCCAAGGGCGAAGACCACAAGGGTTTGCTGGGCGGCCTCTTCGGTAAGAAGAAGTGAGTTGGATTGAGGTCCGGGCGGAATTGCCGCCCGTGGATGACACTTCGCCATTCGTCGAGCAGTTCCGCGCGTTTGGCATTGAGAACACGCAGGAGGACGGCTCCTCGCTCTCCGGCTGCATCGTGGATGTCGACGGTGTCGAAGCCCAAATCGCTTCTCTAAAGGCGGCCCTGCTCGATCTTGGAGCACTAACCGTCGAGGTTCAACCGTTCGAGGAGCAGAATTGGGAACAGGTTTGGCGGCAATACTTCAAGCCCCGACGCGTCGGCGACCGCTTTGTGGTTCGCCCCACTTGGGAAGAATTTTCGGCCGGGCCGGAAGACTGTGTGATCGTTCTAGATCCCGGCGAGGCGTTCGGAACCGGTGACCACCCGACCACCCGCATGTGCCTTGAGCTTCTCGAAGGGGCGGATGTGGCGGGGAAGACGGTGGCCGACGTCGGTTGCGGCAGCGGAATCCTCTCCATTGGCGCTTGCCTGCTCGGCGCGGCCGAGGTTTTGGCAGTAGATATCGAGCCGGCTTCGGTCGAAGTCACGAAAGCGAACGCGGCACTCAATAAGGTCTCCTTCACCGCGATTGTCGGGGAAGGAATCGGCGCGTTTTACACTTCCGAGCCGGACACGGAAGCACAAATTGCCGCCAGGGCAGAGTGGGAGCAGGATGAGACGCCCTTGGCCGACCATGCGCCGGTTGTGATCGCTACACCAAGCGAGATCGTGCCCCGCTTCGACTTGGTGGTTTCGAACATCATCAGTGCTGTCCTGATTCGTATGACCCCGGACATCGCGGCGGCCCTCAAACCCGGCGGCCGATGGGTGGTCAGTGGCATTATCGAGACCAACTGGCCGGATGTCCTATCTGCGGCGTTTGCCGGCGGTTTTCAGCTAGTCGATCAGCGCCAAGAAGTCGATTGGGTCGCGGCTCGGTTTAGATTGGCGGCCTAGCGAAGTTGGCCAAGGATTTCCGGTCCGGTAAGCGCTGAAGGCGCGCGGCATTTGTAGCCAGGTAAAGGCCCTGGTTAGAGACGGGCACAGATCAGCGGGCTGAAGGCACGGGATATTTGGTGTTCGGGGGCACGAACGATGGTCGGAGAATATCGCGAACCTTCAGTCCGCTTGGGAGGGTGGCGCGGGATCCAGGGCCTGCGCTACGCTCCAACCCTGGCTTCAAATACCGCGCACCTTCAGCGCTTCATTGCAAACAGGCGAATGCCAAAAGTGTTCCGTTTCTCTACATCGTGGCCGGAGAATTGTGCGCCTATAGAACTAATCTTTATCGGTACAGCGAAGACTTCGTCGGGCCAAAGTTCAAACTAGCGGCGTAGCAATGCTGTTCATGATCATCGAACGATTTCGAAACGGCGACCCAAAGCCGGTCGGCGAACGTTTTCAGGCGAAAGGGCGCATGATGCCCGATGGCGTTGTCTATAAGGCAAGCTGGCTGGACCCCGTGACCGCTAGTTGCTACCAAGTGATGGAAGCCCCATCTCAAGAAGCTCTCCAGCCTTGGCTCGACGCTTGGTCCGACATCGTGGACTTCGAAGTCATCCCAGTGATGGAGTCGCCCGAGTATTGGGCGATGGTCAATTCGGCTTAAACAGCACCGTTCTTGGAACGGCTTTGGACCAAGTCAGCAGTTCGCCCCAAGGCGTATCATTGCGCCGTCGAATCCCATGATCTGTAGTTTCCTGCTCGCCCTTGTTGTTCATCAGTCCGCCGATCCCATTCCGACTGCCGATGCCCGCCGCATCTTCGCGGAAGCGAAGGCGGTTTGTGCCACCGATAATGGGCGGCTTTGGGGGGTGAGCCTTGATGGGCCAATTATGTTCGTGGATGGACCGTCGCGCCGCATCGTTACGAACCAGGCAGATAAGGAGGGACGGCTGACTCCGCGGGATGGTGTCTTCGTTGGCACCTTACGCAAGGATCAAAACATCGCGAATACGGACTTTCATTGGTCTGGTACGCACTGGACCCAGATTCTGTGGCCGTTACCCAAGGACGACGCGATTCGGCGCACGATGGAAGCCCACGAGCTCTTTCATCGGATTCAAGATCAGCTTGGGTTGCCGAAGACAAAGACGACGGAGAACGCCCACCTGGATAGCCTAATGGGGCGTTACTACCTCCAACTAGAGTGGCGAGCCCTTGGTCGCGCACTGGGCACTAAGAGTCCGGTGCCTGTTCAGGATGCCTTGAGCTTTCGAAAGGAGCGATATCGGCTCTTTCCCAGGGCGGCGGCCGAAGAGCGTGCCTTGGAAGGCAACGAGGGCTTGGCGGAATACACGGGCGTCTTTGTGGGCAACGCGACGGACAAAGAGCGCATCGCCGCCGCCAGGTACGATCTCGCCGCCCACGAAACCAACCCGACGTTCGTACGTTCCTTCGCTTACGCGACGGGGCCCGCCTACGGGCTGCTGCTGGATCGGTACCGGCCGGACTGGAGGAAGGCGCTCAAGCACGGTCAATCGATGGATGAACTCTTGGCCGCCGCGGTTCCGCCGCCCGTCCGGCAATCTTCCTTAGGCTCGACATGCGTTCGTTACGGCGGGAAGAAATTGCTGGCCAGCGAAACCGCACGGGATCAGAAGCGGCAGGCGCTTCTCGCGGATTTGCGGAAACAGTTTCTCGATGGACCGACCTTGTACATCCCCTTCAAGAAGATGTCGGTTCAGTTCAACCCTTCGAACCTGCAGCCGCTGGATGACAAAGGGACGGTCTATCCGACGATTCGGGTGGTCGACAAGTGGGGCATTCTGGCCGTCTCCAAGGGAGCGCTGATGAAACCTGACTGGTCGGGCATCACGGTAACCGCCCCGACCGTTCTATTGGCAAAGATTATTTTCGGGGACGGTTGGACGTTGGCTTTGGCCTCCGGTTGGCATGTGAAACCCGCCGGCAAGCCGGGCAACTATAAAATGCTGGCGGACTGACACAATACGGAGGTGACTTCCCTTCGCGCGCTCCCGCGCTTGTTCCTTCCTGGCGCCGACGCTACGGCCGGCGAGATTGCGCTGCCTCAAGAAGAGGTCGATAAGCTGCGTAAGGTGCTCAGACTTTCTTCGGGCGCCGAAATCGCGGTGCTGCCAAACGATGGCACGTTGATTCGCTGCACTTTGAAGGGGCATGCCGCCATCCCCAACGAGGTCATCCGACTTCAAACGGAGTCTCGCCGGTCCGTGACGATCGCCCAGGCATTGCCCAAGGGCGACAAGCTCGATGAGATCGTCCGCGCCTGCACGGAGATCGGAGTCGCCCGGTTCATCGTCTTCCCGAGCGACCGAACCATCGTGCGTTGGGACGACAAGAAGACGCTGGACCGGGTTCACCGTCTGGAAGCGATCGCCAGGGAAGCGGCGGAAGTAAGCTTCCGTACGAAACTGCCCACCTTCGCGGTAGCCAAAGACCTCTCTGAAGTCTTGACCAAACTGCCAGAGGCGGTCGTGCTTTCTGAAGTCGAGGGCCTGACGGGGAACTTGCCCACTGACCGGGACGAGATCACGATGGTCGTCGGCCCCGAGGGCGGTTGGTCGAACCGGGAATTGGAACAAATCGGGGGCCGAGGCGTAACCCTCGGCCCCCGCGTGCTCCGCGTCGACCACGCCGCGCCGGCGGCAGCGGCCATCCTGTTGCTGAACGCTTAGTGGTTCAATGCGACACGCTTTGGCGCGCGGAGGAAGGTCAGGTAACTCTGAACGTCCGTCGCCCCTTCGAGGCGGCCGAGCACCTTCTCGTCGGGTGAGAGGATCACGTACGTCGGCATGCTGACTTCGTTCGTGAGCTTCAGTAGCAGCGCCTGATTCGGTTTGTCTTGGGGCCGGTCCGTGTACAAGCGGGTCAGGACGAAATTGCCAAATTCCTTGGCGACTTCAGGCTCCGGAAACACCGTGCGCTCCATTAGGCGACAGTTCGTACACGTGACGCCGGTGAAGTCGATGAGCAGCAGCTTGTGATCCCGGCGGGCGATCTGAATCGCCTTCGGATAGTCCTCGATCCAACCATCTGCCTTGCCTGGGGGCAGGAACGCCTCCGCAAAACCAAGGGAGCGGCCGGCAGCGCCAAGGCTCAACCAAACGACGGTTGCCAGAGTCAAGGCAACGACGACCATTCGGCCTGGACCGATTTTCTCCGGCACGTCGGCCTTCGGAAGCTTAATGACGCGCAACAGATAGAGTGCGCTACAGATGAGGATGACTGCCCAAATCACCAAGAACGCGGATCGGGAAATCAGACCCGTACCCCAAACGAGATCGGCGTTCGAGATGAACTTGATGGCCGCCGCAATCTCTAGGAAGCCCATGAAACCCTTCATCATTTCGAGCCAGGAACCGCTCTTCGGCAGCTTGGCAAGATATTGAGGGAACAGAGCGAGCAAGAAGAAGGGCAAGGCGAAGGCCGTGCTGAAGGCCAGCATGCCGACCAGCGGATAGAGAAGATCGCCCTTGGCGGCACTCACGAGAATCGTCCCTACGAACGGAACGGTACAGGTGAAGGACGTCAGCGTGAAAGTTAAGCCCATCAGGAGCGGAGCCAGCAGCCCTGTCCGCTTATGGGGGGAGAAGGCATTCGTTACGCTCGCCGGGAGCTGGAGTTCGAAGATCCCGAACAGGCTCAGCGCAAGCAACACGAAGACCGCCGCGAGAATTATGTTGACGAAGGGATTGGTCGCGAAGGTCTGCACGCCGCTCGCGCCGAACAGCACTGAGATGAGCAGGCCAACTGCGGTGAACGCGCCGATAATGCCGAAGCAGTAAGCGCCGGCCTGTTTGAGCCCATCCCGAGGCCCCGCGCCCTCCTTCCGCTTCGAGAAGAAGCTAACCGTGATCGGAATCATCGGGAAGACGCACGGGGTGGTCAGTGCGAGAAGGCCAGCCGTGAAGGCAAGGACCATAAAGGAAAGAAGGCCCTTTTGTTTTGCCTGATCTACTTCGCCGACAATGACGATCGGCTTCGCGTCTTCGCCGCTTAGCGGCACATCGACCGTCTTCGGGATGTTACATTTCTTGTCGTTACAGGTTTGGTAAAGAACCTGAACGGACTCCTTGGTGGGGTCTGGGCCGAGCGTGACGGGCACGGTGAAAGTCGCCTCGTCCTCGTAGAACTCGACTTCTTTCTTGAAGTTCGGATCGTACTTCTTAAGTGGCTTGGATTCGTCCAACTTGCCGCTTAACTTGAGCGGGTCGGAAGCCGTGATCGATGTCGGAGTTGGCCCATCCTCAACCGCATTGATTGAGTAGAGGTGCCATCCTTTGTCGATCTTCGCCGTTAGGCTAACCGTAACGTTCGAACCGGGCTTCGCGTCCGCGGGGATACTTGCTTTCCATTTGACGACATCTTGCCCAAAGGCAAGAAGAGGAACCAAGAGGGCGCAGAGGATAAGCGCAAGCCGAAAAACGCGGTTCATCATTGTTGGTCTACGTCACAATGCTCCGTCGCCGCGTCAAGTTCCCGGTAACGGAGCATTAATAGGATGGCTCATTTGAGCTCCTAACTTGACATCCCAAGGTGTACGGTTAAAGCGTTCCCCGAAGTGCCTGTTCGCGCTCGATCGCCTCGAAGAGAGCCTTGAAATTCCCTTTGCCGAAACTGTTGGCGCCCTTGCGGTGGATGATTTCGTAAAACAGGGTTGGCCGGTCGGTCACCGGCTTCGAGAAGATCTGGAGGAGGTACCCCTCGTCATCCCGGTCGACCAGGATTCCGAGCTCGGCAAGCTCATCGATGTTCTCGTCGATCTTGCCCACGCGCTCTTCGAGGACTTCGTAATAGGTGTGCGGCACTCGGAGAAACTCGAGTCCTCTAGCTTGCAGCGCCTTAACCGTCTCCACGATGTTCTCGGTGCGAAGGGCGACGTGCTGGACACCTGGACCGCCGAAGAACTCCAGAAATTCGTCGATCTGGCTCTTCTTCTTGCCCTCCGCGGGCTCGTTGATGGGGAACTTCACGCGTCCGTTTCCGCTTGCCATGACCTTCGACATCAAGGCGGTGAACTCGGTCGATATGTCCTTGTCGTCGAAGGAGAGCATGTTGGTGAAACCGAGGACGTGCTCGTACCAGCCCACCCACTCGTTCATGTGGCAGTTCGACGTTGCGCCCACGCAGTGGTCGATCTCTTGGAGGCCGAGAGGCACGCCCATTTGGTTCTCCTCACGGAAACCAGGAAGGAAGTGTCCGCGATAGTTATCCCGGTTGAGGAGGCTGTGTATGGTGTCGCCGTAGGTCTTGATGCCGGCCATCCGAACATAGCCGTGCTCGTCCTCCAAGGAAAAGGGTTCGTACGAGACTTCCGCGCCCCGTGAGACCGCAGCGGCGAACGCTACATCGACGTCGTCGACTTCAAAACAGATATCACGGACGAAATCGCCGTGCGCGGAGATCAGGGAAGCCATCGGGTGACCGGGGCGAACCGGCGCGCTAAATACAACGCGAATATCCTTCTGCTCCAGAAGGTAATCCACCTGATCGGTCCGGCCCGTCTCCAGTCCGGCGAAACCGGTGATGTCGAATCCGAAAACGTGTTGGTAGTAGTAAGCCGCCTGCCGGGCGTTGTTCACATAGTGGCGAATATGGTCGACACGCCGAATCGGAAAAGTATCTGTCATGGTGTTCCTTCGCTCGCGAGGGGTGCGGGTTCGTTGCAATTGGATCGGAATGGGGGTTCCGGCGTTCCACTTACTTCGACCGCTTATCTATCGCCAGTATGTCGGCGAAGGGCGAGGGTCAGGAAGTTACAACCGCGCCATACTCTTTGGAGAACAGTTGGAGCGCGGCGGCGCCATCCGTGATGGCTGTACCGGTATCGATCGGCTGATTCACGGCGGCAGTGGCGATTTCGAGGTATTCGACGGGCGTCAGATCCCCCCAACTCATCGTCCTCGCGCCCATCGTGTCGGATTCCACGGTCAGAACTCCACCCGGCGCATAGACGCGAACCGAAGTCACGCCGGCTCCGTTGGGAGTGTCGAAGTGCGTGACCTGAATCGGATTCATCGCCGAAGCGGCGGCCCCCTGCGCTTGCAAATACGTTTCGAGGCCGGCCAAGGTCTGATACGTTTCGAGCTTCAGCGCCTCTTCCGGAAGCACGTCTCGGTTTAACGTTACGAAATCGACGAGCTTCGTGAAGGAGTAGCTCTTTTTGAGCGTCGCTGCCTGCGCTTCAAGGGCCGAGACGCTGGGCTTGACCGGCGCCGGGGGGGTGGTATCCGTGGCATCAGGCTGCTCCTGGTCCTTCAGGTGCTTCTTAAAGGCGGTGCCGAAAGCGGTCGGACGGCTGGGCATCGCGTCGAGCCCCATCTTGGGGGCCTTGATCTTCATGAAGCCGAACACGACGGCCGCGATCATTACAATGCTTACGGCTACCAGCATCGCCGCCTTCATGCCGGAAGCGCCCACCGGCTTATCCGGCTCACTCGAAACGGGGATTGGGTCGTTCTGATTACCGAGGTTGCTCGCCCGTTCATCAATTGGCGGAACTTGCCAAACGCGGACCGGCTCTCCTAGATTCTTCAGTTGCCGAGGGCCGAGGTAGTTCGCATCCAGCTTGAGTTTATTTTTGACGACCTCGTAAACCGTCTGCGAGAAGCAAACCGCGTCCGGCTTGGCCAGCGACTGAAGGCGGGCGGCGACATTGACGCCGTCGCCGAAGATGTTGTCGCCGTTCATGATGACGTCGCCCAAGTGGACGCCGATGCGGTGATGAAGAATCTCGACGGCGGGCAGGGAATGCGACTGGTTGTGCAGCGTCCGTTGGATTTCGACCGAGCATGCCATCGCATCGACCGCGCTGGTGAAGCAGAGAAGCATGCCGTCGCCCATCGTGTTGAGGACTTGGCCGCCGTGCGCTCGGCAGAGGTTGGTCATTACCCCCATGTCTCGCTGCAAGGCCCCATAAACTCGCGCCTCGTGTTGGGCGGCAAGCTTCGAAAAGCCGACGACGTCTGTGAAGACGATCGCGGCCAGCATTCGCGCTTCGCGTACTTGCGGGTCGGTGAGCTGCGGATCCATTAGCTTAGGTGACGGAGCGGAGGGGCATGTCTGTCTCTTTCAACTCGATTACGACTGAGGACGGCGGTTCACGATTTTATTGTCACGCAATTTATTGGACGACGGGATGTCGATAAGGTTTTGACGGGCAAAAAGACTGTTTCGCGTGCGCAAACCGAAGTTTGTCGTCAATTATGCGGCCTTCACCCAAGGGGAACCTGGTCAATGCGCCCTACGTCTTTTCACGAAGCGAGGTGTATCCCATGGCACAACCTTCCTCCACCCTTTCTTCTACCCAGCTTGAAGCAACACTTCGGCGTTGTTCCGACGAATGTGGCCGGTGCATAGAAGCCTGCGCGGATCTCGTGGAGATGGAAGAGTGCGTGCGGCTATGCACGGAGTGCGCGGCGGTCTGCATGGACGGAGCCCAGGCTTTGCGAGATGGCGGCGAGTTCGATTCTCAGGCTTGCGCGGAGGCATGTCAACTTTGCGCCGACGAGTGCGGGAGTCACGACCATGCTCCGTGCCAGCGTTGCGCGGCCGTTTGCCGCCAGTGCTTCGACGCCTGCGTCGAGTGGGCGAAGTAGACCGACTATCTTTTCTCGGGGCAACGGCGGAAACTGTTCGGCGATGCCCGCGCTCGCCCTCTTATCCCTGCTGCTCCAAGCGTCGCAGATTGCCGCGCCGAAGTGGGACACGTTTCCCGATACCTGGGTGGGCGTCGATGCCCTTGGCCGCATTCTTCCTGGGCAGAATGCAGTAGGAGCGCCCCGTCGGGGAAAGACGTTGGGCATGTTTTACTTCCTCACGTTTGATCGCGGCGGCATCGGCCCCTTCGATAACACGAAGATTCTCGCCGCCCATCCAGAAGCCCTGAACAACATCCACGGCCCCGCCTGGGGGCCGCTCAATTCGAGCCACTACTGGGGCGAGCCGCTGTTCGGCTACTACGCCAGCGACGACGATTGGGTGTTGCGCAAGCACGCCCAGATGCTGGTGAATGCCGGCGTAGATGCCGTGGTCTTCGACAACTCGAACGCGGTCACTTACGATACGGCCCGCCGCCGGTTGATGGATGTTTGGGAAGACATTCGGCGTCACGGCGGCAAGACGCCGCAGATCGCGTTTCTTTGCCCCTTTGGGAATCCTGACTCGATCGGCAGCCGAACGCTTGGCGAGCTGTACGACACGGTCTACGGGCCTGGTTTGTATCCCGATCTTTGGTTCCGCTGGGCGGGCAAGCCGGTGATCATGGCGGATGCTTCCTATGCGAACCTAGAAGGGTTGAGCGCTTTGTTGAAGGACCCTTCACGCTTGCCGCCCGGAGGGTCCTTAGGGCAGGTCTTTCATGCGGTTCGGCCGTTCCACGCCGTTGGCGGCGTTTTTCCGACCTATGCGACGAAAGGCGCGGGCATGATGCTATCGCTCTATCGCGCTTCCGAGCGGGGAATCCCTTTGGCTCGCCGACAGTTCACCGATGTCGCCGACAACGCGACGGTGATGTTGGATGTCCCGGGTTTGCTTCCGGCCGGAGACTATCTCCTTGAGATGACCCGCCCGGTCGGGACGATCGCTTGGTGGACAAATCTCGGTGGTCTGTCCGCCGGGGCCACGACCGACCGAAAGCCGACGGCGGGCGCTCGCTTCCTCCGGATTGCGTACGGATCTGGAGGGCGGCCAGAAGAACTGGGTTCTGCCCCTATGGATTCTAAGGCTGCTCAGGCGAGAGCCGACAAGATTCGGAACTTCTTTACTTTCCGCACTCCGATTGCTCCCTACGATGTGAAGCACCCTGAACCCGGTGGCTGGGCGTGGCTTCAGAATTATCCCCAAGCGGCTCAGTTAAGCCCCGAGGGCAAGGTCGAGCAGATCACCGTCGGCGTCGCGCAGAACTACAACTCCAAGACCCATCTGGCTCCCATGAGTTTTCCGGGCGCCTACGGGCGGAGCTATCACGACGGCTTCCTTGATCCGCTTCCGGGGGCGGTGAGGTTCGGCTTTAACTTTGCGGAGCAATGGAAGCGAGCCCTTGAGGTCGATCCGCCGTACGTCTTCGTAACCGGCTGGAACGAATGGACGGCAGGTTTCTACTCGGATTGGGCCGGCTACAAGGCCCCGCCCGCCGTCTTCGTGAATGAGTTTAGCCAGGAGTTCAGCCGCGACATCGAGCCGATGCGCGGCGGGCATGGCGACGACTACTACTATCAATTGGTCGCCGAGAGTCGGAAGTACAAGGGGGTGCGTGCGTTGCCGCCCGTTCCTCTTGCTTCCATTCCTTTGGGAGATTTCTCCAAGTGGAGGACGGTGCAGCCAGAGTTTCGCGATTCGATTGGGGACACTGCGCCTCGGAACGCGACGGGCGTAGGTTCGGCGGGTCCATATGTGAACCAGACCGGGAGGAACGACATTGTTGCGGCGAAGGTGGCCTATGACGCGAACAACGCCTACTTCTACGTTCGGACGAATTCGCCTTTAACGCCTCGGACCGATCCGGATTGGATGCTTCTCTACATCAACTCGGACGCAGACTATAAGACTGGCTGGCTGGGATATGACTTCGTGGTGAACCGTCGCGTAGGGTCCCAAACTGCGTCACTGGACCGCAACGTGAAGGGGCGTTACCAGTGGCAGAAGGTCGGCGACGTGCGATACAAGGTGCGCGACAACGAGTTGCAGGTCACGATTCCGCTGGCTCTCATTGGCGTAAAACGACGTCCGAGCTCGATCGACTTCAAATGGGCGGACCATTGCTATGCCAAAGGCGATTGGACTGACTTCACCTTGAACGGAGATGCCGCGCCGGATGATCGGTTCAATTACCGCGCGGTTTTGCGTTAAGAACGATCCGCGCTGTACGATTTTGGGCGAGTTCGAGAGGCATTAATATGAGCATACGAAGCAACCATAGCCAATGAACACTCCCCAACAGACAGCCGGCAAAGCTTGGCGGAAGAAGAGCAATCCTGTAATTTTAGGAACGCTGTGCTTTGTCTTGTGCATGCTTTGGGTTTGGACTAGCTTTATGACCTGGCTGGATCCATCAGGACGGCCTTGCGGGGTCGGTGTAACTTCTTCGCTTAAATTCCCGGCCGGCTGCAGGCTAACGAGCTGTACATATGCCGATCCTGAGCGGAACTACGAGGGCTCCTTCCATTGCGACTCGTTTAAGAACGGAAAAGAGATTTGCAAGCAGGCTGCGATGCTAAACGCAGGAGAAGAAAAAGTGCAGGATATGGGCGCAGGGTGGGAAGTCTGGGCGGATGACTACTATGATTTGTCTTTTGAGCCGGAAGCGAACGGGTCGTTTAGGATCGTGTTTTCATCCTACTGATCGGCGCCGAGAGGTGTAACGTGCGAGATAAACAAAGCAACCCGGCGGCGAGTACGTAACATTTGCCGTCTACCTTGCGCCGGGGACCGCGAGCGGCACAATCATCCGTTCACGGGCTACATGGGTTTGGTCGGAATCTCCTAAACGGTTGCCTTTGCCCGTTCGGCACGCGCCGTCTGCTTGATCTCATTCCAGGGGAAACTTCGCTCCCCAGGATACAGCTTCGAGGCGAGACCCGCGCCCAGAATCAACGCGCGGCGGGGAATATCGGTGGTGTTCGGGCCCGCGTAATGGGCGGTGCGATTCCGATGAATCGTGATGCCGCCGGGAGGGAGGGGGCACGCTACCGCGTCCTTGAAGAGCTCCGTGTCCACTACCTCGAGACCGTGGACCTTCACATTTCCGCCGATGGGTCGATGTTCAACAATCGGCCACTCGTGGCTGCCGGGCATGAACCAGAGGCAGCCGCTTTCGATGGTTGCTTCCTGCAACGGCATCCAGATCGAGCAGTTCTGATACTGAAACTGTGGATCCCAATACGCCTCGTCCTGGTGCCAGGGCGTCGGCGCGCCGGTGCCGGCGGGCTTGAAGATCGCGTGACCGATTCCGGCGGCGGCTTCAGGCCCGAAAAGTTGCTTGGCGATCGAATCAACCACCTTCAGGAACTGTCCGTCGTTCAGCTCCGGCGCGTACTTGGCGGGATTCAGAATCTGGGGCAGGGAAGCGGCCTTGCCTTCCTCGTCGGAGCCCGCAAGGTCGAACTGATCGCCGCTTTGCCGGCCCGCGCGCTCGGCAAAGATCCGGTCGTAGACCTCGCGCATCCAGGCCAGTTCTTCCGGGCTGGTCACCGCCTCGGGGATGGAGAGATAGCCGTTGAGATGGAAGAAACGAACCTGCTCGACGCTGAGTTGCATTCCCTATTATGGTTGAGTTTGCTTCCCGAGCCTCACTGGGCGCGTGACTCGCGAAGCGTTCGCCGACCCCGAATCCAGTTGCGAACAACCAGCAACGCCACCACAACGAAGGCGACCATTGGCGCGAGGACGACCCAGAAAATCGCTGGGGGCCAGATGAAAGGTGTCGGCCGACGGCCATAGTCGGGAAATTTCGGTTCCGTGTAACCGGACCAGAACTGAGGATCGTCGTCGGGGTGGTGGCCGGCCTCCAGGTGGGTTTGTTCGAAGGCGAGAAGGTCCTTGCGATAACCTTCCGCTGCCTCGCGAAGGTTCTTGAACTCTTGCTCGTCCTTTGTCGGATCTGCGACCTTGGCGATACTCTCGAATGCGCCAAAGCTCAATCGGGTTCGAGACTTCTTGCCGGACCGCTGCAACTCCTCCGCGCGGAGGTAGATGAAGTAGCTGAGATCTGGCCTCGACAAGGCGACCTGAGTGGAGAGTGCCTCGTATACGTCCGGGCTTTCCCATGCGCCGCCGAGGTCGACGAGTCCAGCAAGCGCAGTGTCGAGACCCGCGACCGAAGTCAGATTCTCGTCTTCAATAAAGTCGGATAGCTTCTGCTTCGGCTTCCCGGTGCGAACCCAGCGGATGACTTCCGCCTGCGCGAATTCGCGTAAACCATGGGCGTATGGGTTCAGCTTGATGGCGTGATCGATGTCCGTTTGCGCGAGGTCCATCCACGCTTTCTTTTTGTCCTCGGGCATGCCGCCGTGAAACCAACGATGCGCCCAGAAGGTGCCGACGTTCGCGTAGTAGCGGTACCAGGGGTCCATGGAGGACTTCGCGATGTCGTCCTTGGAGGGGTATTGCTCCGGATTCGAGACAACGACATGCTCCTTAATGCCGTGCGCGAGCATGTATGTTCGCTTCCGCTCAATCGCCTCGATGGCATGGACGTCGTCGTTCTGGCGGTCGTAGGCGACGGCGAGGTCGTCATATATCGCGAGGTGCTCGGGGTGCGTGACCAACTCGGCTTCGCACCGCTTGATCCTCATTTGGTAGTACAGCGAGGAGTGGACCGGAAACCATCCGATGACCGTCTTCAGCAAGTCCCGCTGATGCCCCATCGTCTCGATGAAGAGACTGTCTCGATCGTTGAGACATGCGTCGGCGAAACCACCGGCGACCGCTACCGTAGCGATCAAGCCTAAACGTAGCAAACGCTTCATGTTGCGAGGACGCGGGCTAGTCGAGAGGATGTTCTGTGCCGGTGCCGCTTGTGCTGCTTTGAGCAATGTCGCCGATCTCGGTGAAAGGCGCCTTGAATCAGAAGTCGCTTGTATCGACGATCCTCCAGCTTCTCGGAGGTGCGGATCGCAAGGGTCGCTGAGCGGTTTAACTTTTGAACCCCAGCCAAGAAATGAAAAGGGCGTCGACGGTAAGAAAGCCGTAGCCTAGGCACCAGCCAGCCGCGCTGAACGCCGATTTTCCGTTCGTCTCTAACTGGTTAGGGTCGGTGGCGCTGCGAAGAGCGTAGATCGCGCAGGCAGCGAAAATGACACCCAGGGCTGCGCCCGTAAATCCGAGCGCCTTATTCCACGGCGGACGAAACTTGGGAATGAGTTCCACTGGTTCGTTCCTGGTTGACCTGAAGGCCTGGGTGGGGTAGAATTTCACCCGTTGTCTTCGGTGCGGTCTTCGCCCGAACGGCAGCCACCTAACCAGGGCCGCTGTAACTCAGGGGTAGAGTAGCTGTTTCGTAAACAGCAAGTCGTAGGTTCGAATCCTATCAGCGGCTCCAGATTTGATTCTGGAGCCTTTTTCATTTTTGGGACGCCGTTACTATCGCACGTGAGTGTGGTGGATGCTAACGATCCAAGGCCTTTCCTGGCCCTCATCCGGCATCATTAGGGCTCCGACGAGAAGCAAGCCAAGGGAAGCGATAAAGATTTTTAGGGAAGTGTTCCGCCTCATGTCTGCGTGACCACAGAACATGGGATAGTGTTCGGAAAACGACAGCGCCAGCAAAATCTGCTTGGACTTACACGTGTAAGTCAGGTATTTTCACTGGGACCTAGAGCCCAGAGCAGAAACGATAGCAATCCAGATGCGGAATGAATAATTGCATTCCAACGTTCCAAGAGTGACCTGTTGTCCCCGGTTGGCGTAGAAGCGCAAGGTTTTCATCAAAGGGAGCGCCTCCGCCTAAAATAGACTGGATAGCAAGAAGAACATGTTTAGAAAATCGATTCGAAACTGGAAGGTGCTTGTCGCCGGGCTCTGCCTGGCCGCCGCAACCCTTAGTGCGGCCACGAGCCCCCTCCAAGCCGCGCACAAGAAGCCGGCGAAAGCCAAAGCGGCCGTCGCGGCGAAAGCCCCTGTCAGCGGCCTTTTCTGGAAGGCGACGTCTCCCACGACGACGATCTATCTGCTCGGATCGATCCACATCGGTAGTAAGGCAATGTATCCGCTACCGGCGTACATGGAGGACGACTTCAAGAAGTCGACCGCTCTGATCGTCGAGGTCGATTTGACGAAACTCGATCAAGGAAAAATGCTGACCTTGATTGCGGATAAGGGCAAGTATCCCGAAGGGGACACGCTTTACAATCACGTCTCGAAAGATACGGAGAAGCAGATCAAGTCGCTCTGTGAGAAGTACTCCTTCCCGGAAATGATCTTCTCCGGGATGAAGCCCTGGCTAGCCTCGATGATGGCGCAGGTGCTGCCGCTGCTCTCGCAGGGCATGCAACCAGACCTTGGCATCGACAATCACTTCATGGCCGAGGCGAACAAGATGAAGAAGCCGGTAGAGCAGGTGGAGACGGCAGAGTTCCAGTTGAACCTTCTGGCCTCCATGCCCGACAAAGTTCAAGACTCCTACCTGGAGTCCGTCGTTAAGCAAACCGACACCACGGGCGGAACGACCATGAACAAGCTCGTGAGTGACTGGATCAAGGGCGATAGTGTCGCGCTTGCTTCCACCGTCGACGATTCCTCGGGCATGCCGGAGGAGTTCAGCCGAAAGCTACTTCAGGATCGAAACGTGGAGATGGTGAAAGTGGCGGAGAAGTATCTGAAAGGTTCGAAGCCCTGCTTCTTCGTGGTCGGCGCCGCGCACTACCTCGGCAAAGAAGGGATTCTTGAACTGCTGAAAAAGGATGGTTACACCATCCAGCAGGTTTTGAATAAGTAGGTGATAGCGTCACGTGATTTGCTCGCGTGACGCTATCGCGACACCATCGCAGGTTCGCTCCGGTCTCAGCTAGCGCCCTATCGGGCGAATACTACTTCACGGTTTCCTTAAACAGCCCGAAATCGTATAACGCTGGGCAAACGGGCGAACCCGTTACGCGCAACCGAACGCGACCTGTCGTGACGGGCTGGGCGAGCTTGATGAGTCGGCAACTGCCGACGCTTGTCGCGGTTCCGACCTCTTGCCAAGCCCCGTCTTGCCACGCGTCGACGGCAATTCCATCCACGCGTTGACCTAACTCGATGTCTTCGCGCAGCCTGATGACGTCGAACGTGGCCTCATGCCGAAGATGGAGTTCGGCCGATGGCGTGGTGACCGCGTCGTCGGTCGCCCAGTAACGGTGAAGATCAGAGGATAGAAGGTGGTCGCCGGAATAGGTCCGATCGCCTCCCCGGACATTGGAAGCCTCAACATGAGCGCCGGCGGCGAAATTGTGGCTGAAGGTTTCCCTCATCGTGTCGCCGAACGACTTCAGGGAAGCCACGTCCGCGTCGTCGACAAGGCCGTGACGGTTCGGGGGCACGTTCAAAAGGAAGTTGCCGCCGCGACCGACTGACTTGTAGTAGAGCTCCAGCAGGTTTTGCACGCTGCGAACCTTAGAATTCTCGGCCTCATGCCAGAACCAACCGGGACGGATGGAGACGTCGCATTCGGCGGGGATCCAGTGCTTGCCGTTCCGGTGGCCGCCTTCGCTGTACTCGACTTTCACGTAACCAGGCGCCGCCTCGTCACCCTTTTCTCCGATCGGGTCGAACGTGGACCAAGAGGTCTCCGCCGCGTAGCCACTTTCGTTGCCCACCCAGCGGAGGTCGGGGCCGATGTCGCTGAAGATGTTGGCACTTGGCTGGAGTTTTCGCACGAGCGCCCAAGTCGTCGGCCAATCGTAATAGGTCTTGCGGTCGATGGACCGGGCTTCGTTCGCGCCGCCGTAGTAGCCCGTTCCACCGTTTGCTCCGTCGTGCCAAACCTCAAAGATGGGGCCGTAGTGGGTTAGGAGCTCGGTTAGCTGGGAGCGGTAGATGCCGATGTACTCGGGCTTGCCGTAGTGGGCATTGTTGCGGTCCCAGGGCGAGAGGTAGACGCCGAACTTCAGGCCGTGCCGATGGCAGGCGTCGGAGATAGCCTTGACGACATCCCCCTGACCGCCCATCCATCCGCTGCCCGCAATGCTGTGGTCCGTGGTCTTCGAAGGCCAAAGGCAGAAGCCGTCGTGATGCTTGCAGGTAAGGATGGCCCCCTTCATTCCGGCCGACTTCAGCGCCATGACGATCTGGTCGGGATCGAAGTGGTCGGGGTTGAAAATCTTGGGGTCCTCGTCCCCATTGCCCCACTCCCTTCCTGTGAAAGTATTAGGCGAGAAGTGAAGGAAGGCGTAGGTTTCCAGCCGGCTGTGCTCGACCTGCCGAGCCGTCGGAACGACTCCGTATGGAGTCGGAGGAGGGGTGATTTTAGAATCTTTCATACCGGTCAGAACCGCGGCGAGGGCCAGCGTCAGAAGCATGCGCGCAGACTACCCGCCCATTTTTGATTGTCCAATTTGACCTCTATCGTTCACAATCACGCTTGCGAACGCCGGCGACGCCGCCAAGCGCCAAAAGGAGATCGACAATCGCCCCTCACCTCACCATCGTCCAGGCCATTCTTCTCGGAATTCTTCAGGGTTTGACGGAGTTTCTGCCCGTCAGCAGTACCGCGCACATGGAGGTTATTCCGCAGCTATTCGGGATGGGCGATCCCGGCGCGGCGTTCTCGGCGATCGCTCAGTTGGGGCCGATCGTCGCCATCATCGCGTTCTTCCGCGACGACCTTGGGAAATACCTCAAGGGAGTTACCAAAACGAGTTTCAAGGACCGGGACAAGGACACGAATGCTCGGCTCGGTTGGTTCGTCATCCTCGGCACTCTTCCCCTTTGTCTTTTCGGCGTCCTGCTTGAGAAGAAGATCGACAAGGAGTTTCGCAGCTTGTACGTGACGGCGGGCAGCCTCATCGTCTTGGCGCTTGTCCTGATCGTCGCCGAGGTTCAAGGCAAGAAGAAGCGAGATCTTGAGCAACTGACTTTGAAGGAGAGCCAAGTCATCGGCTGGGCGCAGGTTTTAGCGCTTGTTCCGGGTGCTTCCCGTTCGGGCGTCACGATCACGGCCGGCTTATTCCAAGGATTGACCCGAGAGAGCGCGGCGCGGTTTAGCTTCCTCCTCTCAATCCCGGCGATCACACTTGCAGGGCTCTATAAGGTCTTCAAGGTAGTTAAGGGCGACGGTTTCGGAGGCGAACTCGTTCCGGATCTGATCGCTGCCGTGGTAGCCGCGGTGGTGGCTTATGTCGTCGTGAACTGGTTCCTTGGTTTTATGAAGGAGCACACGACGAAGGGCTTCATCATCTATCGCATTGCGTTCGGAATCCTTATTATTGTTCTCCTGCAGACCGGGCACCTCCATGTGCCACTACCGGAGCCCGTCAAGCCGTAACGCACCGCCATGAGTATCAACGAGCCGAGACCTTTTGAAGACGAGTCTCGGCTCACGCCGCCTCCACCCCCACCATTCGCGGCTGCTCAGACGATCGTTCCTCCGCCGGTTCATGTCCCACCGGATGTCATAGATCCTCAGCCGGTGCCGCCCACCAAGGTTCGCCGACGCCCGAGGTTGCCGCATCGACGGTTAAAGCGCCGCCGCCAAATGTGCTTGAACTGCGACGGCATGATCTCGACGGATCACCACTACTGTCCGCATTGCGGGCAGGAAAACGTCGATATCAACATCTCGCTGTGGGAGATTTTCAGGGAAGCGAGCGAGGAATTCATCAGACTCGACTCCAAGCTTCTGACCACCCTGAAGCCTCTCGTAACGAAGCCGGGATTTCTAACCAAAGAGTGGGCCAAGGGCCGGCGGGCTCGGTATCTCTCGCCGCTCAAGCTGTATTTGACGATCACTGCGATCTACTTCCTGGTCGTGCCGTACATCCATCCGCACATGGGGTTCGACGATGCGATTGCTAGTTCAGCTCCGGTAGCCGCGGCGCCCGCAAAAGCGACGGCAAGCTCCCGCCGTGCCAACGAAGGTCTTACGGGAACTGGGCTTGATAAGCTGACCTCGGTCATTTCCGGCTCAGCGAAGCAGCGGAACGCCCTGATCGATCAAGTGGTGGCCCGCATGCCGACCGCGCTCTTCGTGGTGCTGCCTCTATTCGCGGGCGTGTTGTGGCTGCTCTACATCCGAAACAACCGGTTTTATGTGGAGCATTTGGTTTTCGCGCTGCATTGCCACGCGTTTTACTTCCTGCTTTTGACCGCGGTGGCCTTGATCCCTAGCCACACCGCGATCGGTTTGATGCCCCAATGGTTATGCCTCGGTGTTTTTCCGATCTATTCGCTGCTGGCGCTCAAGGGGAATTACGGGCAGGGGTGGATCAAGACCTTCATCAAGTCGATCATGTTGGGTTACGCCTACTTGATGCTTGGTCTAACCGTCCTCATGGTCACGATGTATGCGGCACTCACCTCGCTAACAGACACGGCAACTCCGGTACTGGAGACCCCCACGCCCTCATCTTCCGTAACATCGGCTCCGATCGCCTCTCCACCAACTGCCGCGCCCAAACAGGTTCGGTAAACTCGGCTCATGCCTGTCGAGATAACGATGCCGGAATTGGGCGAATCGGTTTACGAAGGAACCGTCACCCGTTGGCTTAAGAAAGAAGGGGACTTTGTCAAAGAAGACGAGCCGGTCGTCGAGATCATGACCGACAAGGTGAACACCGAGCTCGGCGCCCCCGCCACCGGAATTCTGTCGAAAATTCTCGTTCCCGAAGGCAGCACGGTCGAAGTTCTGCACGCGATGGGTCTGATCGAAAAAGAAGGCTCGGCCGCCGCATCGGCGCCTGCCGCTCCGGCTCCGACCGAGAGCGCCGCCAAGGAAGAGGCTGTAGCCTATGCTCCAGTCCCACCTGTGGAGGAGCCTGCGCCGGTAGCCGACGGGGAGCGCAGATTCTTCACCCCGGTGGTCCGCGCGATGATGAAGGAGCACGGCCTTACCGAAGCCGAACTCCAGGGTCTCGCGGGCACCGGCGAAGCCGGACGCGTGACCAAGAAGGACGTCGAAGGCTATTTGGCCAAAGGGAAGCCTGCTCCGGTGGCGACTCCCGCGGCGGCGCCAGCTCCGACTCCCAGTCCAACCCCGGGGCCGACGCCGCAACCCAAGGCCGTTCCTGCCACGAAGCCCGGCGCCGATCAGGAACTCGTTCCTCTGGTCGGAATGCGCAAGATGATCGCCGAGGCGATGATCCGCTCCTCGCAAATCCCCACGGTATCGACCGTGACCCAGTGCGACGTCACAAGCATGGTCAAGTTCCGCGAGCTGAACAAGGACAACTTCCTCGCCACCTATGGCGTCAAGCTGACCTACACCCCGTTCTTCATCAAGGCGCTCGCCGAGACGCTCATGGAGTTTCCGCTCGTGAACGCCAGCCTCCGCGACGATAACCAGATCGTCATGACGAAGGGCGTCCATATGGGCATCGCGGTAGCGCTCGGCAAGGGTGGCGATCAGGGGCTGATCGTCCCCGTCATCCGCGACTGCCACACGAAGGGCCTGATCGAAATCGCTCGCGACCTCGACGAGATCGCGAAGAAGGCGCGGGCCAACAAGCTCGGGATGGAAGACATCAAGGGCGGCACGTTCACCCTGACGAACCCCGGCACCTATGGTGCTTTGTTTGGTACGCCGATGATCAACGCTCCGCAGGGCGGCATTCTCGGGGCTTACGGGATCACGAAGCAACCGGTGATCGTGGACGACATGATCGCGATTCGCTCGATCATGCACCTGGTGCTCACCTACGATCACCGGATCATCGACGGAATGCTCGCCGGCAAGTTCCTCGCCGGCGTTCGAGATCGGCTTCAGGCGTTCGACTTTTTTAAGTAGACACCTTTGGGTTACGAGGCTGTCTCATAAGTCGATGACTTTGAGGCAGCCTTTTCGTTTGTTTAGGAACTGTCCCCCCGCTCCCCGCGCTGGAAAGTACTTGGCTCGTTTGTCCAAAGGGCCGTCACCAGCGCGGGGAATATTTTATTGCAATTTTTGCCCGTCTTCGCTGGCGCTCTGCCGGGCAAAAATTGCGCGGGAGAATGCTATGCGACTAAGGCTCCCCGAACCGTGATGACGGCGTGGCCTCGGAGCAGCACGCGATCGTCTTCGCATTCCACCTCAACCAGACCGCCCCGAGTGCTGGCCTGGTAGCCGGTCAGCTCTTTGCGGTCGAGCTTTTCGCTCCAGAACGGAGCCAGCGCGCAGTGGGCTGAACCCGTCACCGGGTCCTCATCGATGCCCAGATTCGGATAGAAGCAACGTGATACGAAGTCGTAGTCGCGCGCTTCATCGGCCTCGGCGGTAACGATCAGTCCGCCTTGGCCAAGCGCGGCGATTTCCGCGAAGTCTGCGGTGGTCGGGTTGAAGCCTCGAACATCGTCTTCACTTGGAACCTGAACGAACCAGACGAGGCGGTTCTTGCCCGTCCAGATCGGTTCGACGCCGAGCGACGACAGGTCGTGGGGCAAGCGCCAGGGAAACGGCGCTTCGTCGGGGAAATTCAGCTCGATTTTGTCACCTCGGCGGCGTGCGGTGAGTCGGCCGCTTCGCGTGTCGAAGCCGAACTCCTCTTCGTCGAATCCGTAGTCGTAGAGGGCGCGTGCGGCGGCAAGGGTCGCGTGTCCGCAGAGGTCGACTTCTTTGGCCGGGGTGAACCATCGAAGGTCAAAGATGCCGTCGCCCTTCGGAATGACAAAGGAGGTCTCGGGCAAATTCATCTCCATCGCGATGCTCTGATGAAGATGTTCGGCAAGCGGGTTCGTGCAGATCAGAACCGCGGCGGAGTTACCCCGGAAGGGAGTATTCGTAAACGCATCGACGATGTAGAGTGGCGGGTTCACATCCGGATGCTACATCGCTGGCGATCCCGCCCATGGGAACAATTCGATATCCGGCCGGCGGTACAGCCGACCGGATATCTTCGCGTCAGCGGACGAGTTCGCGCAGGTCGTCTTCGGTGACTTCCTTTTTCGTGTCTGCCATCTGGACGAAGGAGTTGTAGATCCCCTCAAACCTCTCCTCGGAGAAGTTGAAGCCGATCTCGGCCAGCCGGTGCTTCAGGCCATGGCGACCGCTTCGTGCAGTCAGGATGATCTCGCTCTTTTCGGCACCGACCAACTTCGGATCGATGATCTCGTAGGTCGAACGCTCTTTGAGGACGCCATCCTGGTGGATGCCGCTACTGTGGGCGTACGCGTTCGCGCCCACCACGGCTTTATTCCGCTGGATGACCATACCGGTCAAACGCGAGACGAGGCGTGAAGTCGGAAGAAGCTGCGTCGTATCGATTCCCGTGCGAAGGCCGAACTTGTCCGCGCGAATGAAGAGCGCCATAACGACCTCTTCGAGCGCGGTGTTGCCCGCACGCTCGCCGATGCCGTTGATGGTCACCTCGACCTGCCGCGCGCCTCCCATGAGTCCGGCGAGGGTGTTCGCGGTCGCCATTCCGAGATCGTTGTGGCAATGGCACGAGAAGACGGCCTTATCCGAGTTCGGGACGTTCTCAATAATCCCTTTGATCAGGTGGAAGTATTCGTTGGGATAGGTGAAGCCGGTGGTATCGGGCACGTTGATGGTGGTGGCGCCCGCCTTGATGACCTCTTCGACGACCTTGTAGACGTAGTCGAGGTCGGCTCGGCCGGAGTCTTCCATGAAGTACTCGATGTCGTCTGTGAATCTCGTGGCGACCTTGACGGCAGCCACTCCCATCTCCAGCGCTTGCTCCTTTGACATGCGAAGCTTGTGCTGAAGGTGGCTCTCGCTGACGCCGAGGCCGGTGTGAATCCGTTTTCGCTCCGCGGGCTTGAGGGCCTCGGCGGCGACTTCGATATCCTTCTCGCGGGCGCGGGTAAGGCCGCAGATCGTAACCCCTTTAAGCTCGGTGGCGAGCATATGCACGCTCGCGAAATCGCCGGGGGAACTGATTGGGAAACCTGCTTCGAGGATGTCCACGCCAAGAAGCACGAGTTGTTTTCCGATCTCCAGCTTCTCTTCAAGGGAGAGGCGTACCCCCGGGCTTTGCTCCCCGTCCCGTAGCGTGGTGTCGAAAACCAAGACGCGATCGTTCACTCGTACATTATGGTCTCAGAGGGGAGTGATAGACTTTTCCCATGTCTCGCTGGCTCCTTGGGGCTTGTCTCTTAACCTTGGCTTCTTCCACGTTTGCTGTCTCCGATAAGGGGGTGGACAAGATGACGCCGGCCGAGTTTGCGCGCGCCTTGAAGTCCCTGGACGGCGAGTTTGCGGCCACTCTAGAGCGGCTCAAGGTTCCCGGAATGGCGGTGGCGATCATCAAGGACGACAAGGTCGTTCTGCTCAAGGGATACGGCCTTGCGAACGTGAAGGAAAAGCGTCCGGTGACTCCGGATACGATCTTCGAGATCGCCTCCTGTTCGAAGGCGTTCAACAGCGCCTTGGTGCTCTTTGGAGTTCATGAGGGGAAGCTAGCGCTGTCGGACCCGCCGAGGAAGTTTCTTCCTTCGTTTCATTTGTTCGATCCGGAGGCGGATCAGCACCTCACGATCGCGGACTTGATGTCTCACCGGAGCGGGTTGCCTCGCACCGACGACGCTTGGGCCTCGGGTGAGCTGTCGACGGACGAATGCATTCGTTTGCTGGCCACCTCGGAGCCGACCTATCCCTACGGACTTGTCGGCCAGTACTCGAACATCCTCGTCCAGACCGCCGGTTCGGTGGTGTCGAAGGCGTACGGGGCGTCGTGGCCCGATGTTCTGAAGACGAAGATCCTCGATCCGCTTGGGATGGCCTCCACGACAACGATCCGGTCGAAGTTTATTGATCCCAGGCGGATGGCGACGGGCTATCGCGTGAATGCAAAGGGAGAGATCGAGGCTGAGGCGTGGGACCACGAGCAGGCCATCGTCGCCGCAGGCGGAGTGAAGTCGACCGTGCGCGACATGGCGAATTGGGTTCGCTTCCACCTGGCGGGCGGTTCGTTTGAAGGGAAGTCGCTTATTGCTCCTGGCGTGCTTGGCGAAGCCTACAAGCCTTGGTGCGACTACGGCGACGGCCAATTCGCAGGGCTCGGTTGGTTTCTGAATGACGACCGACCGGCGCAGGTTATTTCACATGACGGCTACTTGACCGGCTTTCAAGCCTACGTCGGTCTCGTCCCCGAGCGGCGTTTGGGTTTCGCGATTCTGACCAATAATTCTGGGCGGTCGGGAAACTTCGCGGCGGCAAGCCTCATCTTGGATCGGCTCGTGGGAAAGGCGAACAAAACTCGCGACAAGGAGTTGGCGAAGGCCTCCGGTTTGTACGTCGATGCTTCGCGGCATCACATCCTGCGACTATTCCCGAGAGGCAAGGTGCTCTACGCCTGCCTGGACAATGAACGCCGTATCCGGCTCGCCATCCAAGGGAATGAACAGTGGAAGACCGCCGACGCCCGACAGGCAGGCGTGACGGTGGAACTCGCGAAGGAATGGCGAAAGCAATGGCAACGAGTCCACGTGGATGTTGGCGGCCAGCGGTTGGAGTTTGCTCGCGACTTACCGTATGCCGGACCTTTGAAAGTCGCCGAAGTGATGGACCGCTCGCGAGCTGCGATGGGCGGCAAGGCTCTGTTTGAGCGCACTTTAGCCGCGCGGTACACGATGAAATGTCCAACGCAAGGCACTTCCGGCGAAGGCCTCTGGTACCTCGGCCCGGACCGCCAGGTGGGATATTTAGAGCAAGACTACGCCCTCGGCCGCCCGATCTTCATGGCTCAGGTAGGGAAGTGCGACGAAGGGGCGAAGGCGTCCCAGACAAATTTCCGTCTAGACGAACTGAGCGGCAACGACGTCCTCGACGACTGGTTGGTCTCGGAGCCAGTGCAGGAGCTGGATTGGCGGCGGGTCTTCAAGAAGGTCGAGATGGTTGGCGAAGTTGATTCGCTGGTGGTCGTCCGCAAGATTCCTTTCTCAGGTCCGGAGGTTTTGGATTACATCTCGCCTTCGACTTGGTTGGTTGTCCGGCGGGAGATTGGCAACGTGCCGGTCGTGGAGCGGTTCGATGACTTCCAATCCGTCGACGGCTACCAAATCCCGGCGCACATCTTAGCGACCGATTCTCAGGCGCGTACCTACGAATACCGATTCACAGGCCTGCACTTTGAAGTCCAAATCCCGCACTGGGCGTTTCATCCGATCGCTTGGAAGCTGAAGGATTGACATGTTCAATACTGGCCTCTTGGGACTAGCGACTCAACCGAAACGGTGAGAAGGCCCATTTCCTCGCCAAACCAAGTCTGAGGCGGTTAGCGCTGGCCATGCTGAGGCTTGTGAAAAACTACCTAGTAATTTTATCAGCCTTTGCCGTCCTGTTCATTGCGGGATGCGGTTCGTCCACCGATGCTCCGGCAACCACGACTGGCTCGACGACGACCGCCAAAGCCACCACCGGCGACGCTGCGACGCCGCCGGCGAAGACAGATGCGCCCGCCGGCGATGCCGCGAAGCTCGTGGGTGACTGGTCGGACAATAAGAAGACAAAGTGCACGTTTGGCGCCGACGGCAAGTTCACCATGGGCGGCGACGATACGGACATGAGTGGCTCCTTTATCGGCACCTACACGGTTGGCGGCGATAGTACGGTGATCAAAGGCGGTAAGGCCTTGAGTGTGACGATTACCGATGTTCAGATGAAGGCAAAAGATCCGGCGAAGCAGGCGGCGCTCGATAAGGGCAAGCCCGACATGATCAAGGCGGTCAGCGCGATGTTCAAGGACGCGGCCGTCAAATTTGATTCCGATTCGGAGATCGAGATTAAGTCCGCCGACGACACTGAACCCCACAAGATGAAGAAGCTGCCCTGAACTCCGCCAAGTTCCCGCGAGAGCGTATGGACCGACGGCACGCCTTACGCTCTCGCCGAAAATTCGCTGCAACCGGCACGGTGGGAGCTCCCATTTTCCTCTTCGAACCGAGTTTGGAGCGGCTCGCGGTGGATATGCTGAGGCTTGTGAAAGACAAGTTGGCAATTTTATCGGCCCTTGCCGTCCTGTTCGTTGCTGGCTGCAACTCTTCCGGCGAGGCCACCGCGACGAGTGCAAAGGCTACGACGGGCAATTCCGCAGCGGCCAAGACCGTGCCGGCAGATGGTGACGCGGCCAAACTCGTGGGCAAGTGGTCCGACAGCAAAATGTCCACCTGTACCTTCGACGCCGACGGGAAATTTACCATGAGCGGCGAAGACACCGAGATGACCGGCTCGTTTATCGGTACCTACAAACTTGGTGGCGACAGTCCCGTTCTGAAGGGCGGTAGGGCTTTGAACGTGACGGTAACCGATTCCGATATGAAGACAAAAGATCCTTCAAAGCAGGCGGACCTCGATAAGGCCAAACCCGACTTGATCAAGGCGGTCGGCTCGATGTTCAGAGACGGGTCCGTCAAATTCGATTCCGATTCGGAGATCGAATTTATGTCTGGCAACGACGTCGAACCCCACAAGATGAAGAAGCAGCCCTAAGGACGGCTGAGCCCCCATCGAGAGTGCCCTTGGCTCTCGTAGCGTGCTAACTTTGTTCCCTCCCGGCCCACATCGCCTGTACGTCTTACCGGTTAGCTTCAAAGGTACGGTAGGGGGATGAGTGAGCTTGCTTACCGAAAGTTGTCTGTCGAAGAAATTGCATCGGGTCTGGCCGACCACAAGAATTGGAGGCAAGAAGGAGACGCGATCCAACGCACCGTCGAATTCGCAACCTATAAGGATGGCGTCGTCTTCGCCTCCGCAGTAGGATTCGTGGCCGATCGCTTGGACCACCACCCCGACATCCTGTTGACGTACCGCAAGGTGAGCCTGAGCGTCAACACGCATTCGGTCGGCGGCCTGTCCCCCTACGACTTTGAGTTTGCGCGGCGGGTTGACGCCCTTATCGGCGACTAGGCCGTCACGCCTTCATAAACCAACGTGGCCGGGCCTGTCATGAGGACGTGGCAATTCTCTAGGTACTCGACCCGTAAGTTGCCGCCGGGTAACCGCATTTCGACGGTTCGCTCCGAACGGCCAGTCAAGAAGCCCGCAACCGCGGAAGCACAAGCACCCGTGCCGCAGGCGAGAGTTGCGCCGGCTCCGCGCTCCCAGGTTCGTTGCTTTAACGTATTGCGGTCGATAACTTCGATGAAATGAACGTTTGTTCGGTTAGGGAAGAGCTCGTGGTGCTCGAACTGCCGACCCAAGCCGGGCAAATCGATTGCACCGACCGACGGCACGAAGATTACGAGATGGGGGTTGCCCATTGAGACCGCAGTGCCTAAGAAACCGCCGCCGACAGGTTGCTCGATGAAAGTCTCGTCCGAGGGCGCCGCCATTCCAATCTCTTTACGGGATGTTCGAGCAGGCCCCATGTCGATCCGGACTTGGCCGTCGGAAAGAAAGTCGGCCTGCAAGACACCTGCGCCTGTCTCAATCGAAACCGACGAAGCGGAGGAATGACCGTGCGAGCGCATCACCTGCGCCAAGCAGCGAAGGCCATTTCCGCACATCTCGCTCTCGCTTCCGTCGGGGTTGAACATTCGCATCGCGAACGGCTCCTTCTCGCCCGAAGTGAGGAAGATCAAGCCGTCGCCGCCGATACCGAATTTCCGATCACACAGCTTCTTAGCCAAAGCCGGACCCTGGGACAAATCGCACCCAGGGTCGGGCGCAAGCAGATCGACGACGATAAAGTCGTTGCCGATGCCTTGAAGCTTTTCGAAACGGATCACTACTCAGCGTTTACGCGTCGATCGGGCCCTTCGTCATCAGGGTTCGCCCGATAGGAGGAGATCGGCTTGCTAGGCACGATGCTCGCGACCGCGTGCTTGTAGACCAACTGGGTCGGTTTGCCGGGTGCATCGAGCAAGACCGTGAAGGCGTCGAAGCCTCGTACCTGGCCCCGTAACTGGACACTGTTCGTGAGGTAGATCGTGACTCCGATCCCTTCTTTCCTGACTTGATTCAGGAACATGTCCTGGAGATTAATCGCTTTTGCCATAAAAATTAGCCTAATTAAGATTCAAAAAACGTCGCGCGTCGCCTAGCGCGTCGCTCCAATTCAATACCGTGAGGTTCTTTTCGGATCGAAGCCACGTCCTTTGACGCTTGGCATATTGCCTCGTGTCGGTGACTACGGTGGCTTTCGCCGCATCGATCTCGAGTTCTCCCCCCAGGTATTTCAATAATGGACGATACCCTATCGCCCGGAACCCGGGAGCCTCGTTTGGGACCCCCTGGTTGCGAAGACTCAGGACCTCGTCTATCCATCCATTTTGTATCATTCTCTCGAAACGTGAAACAATCATCGCGTCGAGAACCTCCGTCGGACCAACGATTCCGAGCTTGGTGCGTTGAAAAGGCGGAAGGCGCATTTCGATGGACGGAGATGGGACGAGCGCACGTTCGAGGGCGCGCTGAACTCTTGCTGGATTCTTGAGATCGATGCGGTCAGCGACCTGTGGAGCCTCAACCCGCAAGCGTTCGACCAAGGTTTCCAACGATTCTTTTGAAAGTGCCTCGCGCAACTCATCGGAGGGCTTGTCCTCCATTCCCGAGTACTCCTCGAACAACGCTCGGATATTGAGGCCGGTTCCCCCCACCACGATGACGTTACGGCCCTCGGTGAAATAGGTTTCCAGCAAACCTGCCGCCAGGCGCACAAACTCCCCGACCCCGAAGGTGTCTTCGGGGTCCTTGATGTCGAGGAGTTCGTACCGTTCGCGAGCGACGGGCTTCGCGGTGCCAATGTCGAGGCCGCGATAGACCTGAAAGGCATCGGCGTTAATCAGCGCCGCGTCAAGATCGTCGGCCAATCGCTCCGCCACTTCGGTCTTGCCCGACGCGGTCGGGCCCATCACCGCGATGAGGCGGGGATTCACGCCTTAGTAGGCCATCAGCGCGGTCACGGGTACGTTGCCGAGTACCACGCGGCCATCCAGGAAGGTCAGCTCGATGAGGCAGCCGAATCCGACGACCTGACCGCCCAAGCGCTCCGAAAGTCGAACCGCAGCACTCGCGGTACCACCGGTCGCAAGCAAGTCATCGATGATGTAAACGCGCTGCCCCGGCTTGACCGAGTCGATATGCATCTCGACGGTGTTCGTGCCGTACTCGAGGGCATATTCCTCGGTGATCCGCTCGTAAGGTAGTTTGCCGAGCTTTCGAGCCATCGCGAAGGGCAAGCCGAGCTCCACTGCGATGGGAATTCCAAAAATGAATCCCCGGCTCTCGATGCCGACGATGACGTCCGCGCCGCGGGCTTTGGCGTCCGCGGCGAGGAGCTCGCTAACCTGCTTGAATGCCGCCGGATTCTCGACGACGGGGGTGATGTCCTTGAAGAGGATGCCCGGCTTAGGGAAATCCGGAACGTCGCGAATCAGGTCACGGGCAAGTAGGTCAGCCATTTCAAAAGTAAGATACCGCCAATGCCTAGGGCACAGCGGCGATTAGGGTTCGGGGGTGGGGCCGGGCTCCCAACCTTCCACGCTCGCCAGCTTGAGAACCTTGACTTCCATATCGCGGTCGACTCGGATCTGGCAGGAGAGCCGGAACTGGCCGAGAACGCCGTCCTCTTCGAGCGAATCGTGCTCGACCGAGCCCATCGCCGGCTCCTCGGTGCTGAACACGACGCGGCAAGTCGTGCACTTGGCCTGGCCGCCGCATCGGTGGCTGACATCGACGCCGTTATTCTCCAGGGCTAAAACGAGCTTCGTTCCTTGTTCGACTTCAAATGGGGCGAAGCCTTCGGCGGTCACGGTATGTACGGGCATAGGCAATGAATATAGCCGACTGAAGGGGGCTCCTGGCGGATACCCGTTGCCGGTAAATTAACCCGCGTGATCAACGAAGCACGCCTGATCGATCTGTTCCTGAATCTTTGCCGGATCAACTCGCCCGCGCTCCAGGAAAAGCCGGTCGTCGACTGGACAAAAGCCTATCTGACCGGTCTGGGACTTGAGGTTACCGAGGACAACGCGGGCGAAAAGATCGGCGGGAACGGCAACAACCTGATCGTCTGGCTTCGGGGCACATTGCCGAACGCGCCCAAGGTTTTCCTGTCCGCCCATTTCGACACCGTCGAGCCCACGGAAGGCCTCGTCATCGACGAAACCAACGGCATCTTCTCGGCAAAATCAGACACCATCCTCGGCGCCGACGACAAGGGCGGCATGGCCCCCGCAATAGAAGCCGTTCATGCCCTGATGGAATCCGGCCAGCCTCATGGGGACGTTTGCCTTCTTCTGAGCGTGGCGGAGGAGATCGGTCTGCAAGGAGCGGAGGCGCTTGAACTCGACGGACTCGATCTCGACTTCGGTTACGTGCTCGACACCAGCCCTCCCGTGGGCTCGTTCGTAAATCGGACGGCGACCCACGACAAGCTTGAAATCTTAGTCCATGGCAAGCCGGCCCACGCTGGGAAGGACCCAGAGAACGGCATCAACGCGATCCAGGTGGCGGCTTCCGCGATCGTGGGAATGAAGGTCGGTCGGATCGGGCCGGAGACTACGGCCAACCTCGGCATCATCGAAGGCGGTACGGCGGTCAACGTGGTTTGCCCCTGGGTCAAGATTCGGGCGGAGGCACGAAGTACGAGCGTCGAGGAACTCGACGCTCAGATCGGGCACATGATCGGCCGGTTCGAGCAAGCGGCGAAAGAGTGGGGAACGACCGTCGAGATCGAGCACGCCCGTCACTACGAAAGCTATGAGATTCCCGCCGATTCACAGGTGGTCCAAGTCGCGCTAAAGGCAAGTAAGGCGCTCGGTCTGGAGCCGGCACTGCGGACGACTCTTGGGGGCAGCGATGCGAATGTCTACAACGCGAAAGGTCTGCCTTGCATTGTGATGGCGACGGGAATGGAAAAGATTCACACTCACGAAGAGCACATTTCGAGGGCGGATCTCATCGCTACGGCGAGGCTCACGCTCGAGGTTTTACTGACTGCGGCGAAGACGGAACGTGAAAGTTCTTAACCCGCAACAGGCAAAGTCAATCGTCCCCCTAGTGCGGCGATGCCACGAGTGCTATTCTTTGTGCGGACACGTCCCAAATTCAGGGAGGAATATCTAGATATGAAAAAAATCATCACCATGACGGCGGCAGGGGCACTCATTTTGGCCGCGGTACCGGCTTTTGGGCAAGAAACCAAGCCCCTCGGACTCTCCGCGCGAATCGGCATATTCTTGCCGACTGACAACGGAGTGAAGGATGTCAGCAACTCGTGGTTCGGAGCGGGCGTTGACTTCAAGCTGGCCAAGTTCGAAGGAACGAACAAGGACCAGTCGAATGCGCTTTCAGTCTCGCTGGACTACGCGGGCCGCGAGAATATCCGGACCGTTCCGTTGATCTTGAACTACGTCATTCGCCAGGGCCAAGCTTACGTTTTCGCGGGCGCCGGCCTTACGTTCGGCCGGTTGCCAGATGGAGCCTCCACCAGCAGCCAAACCTTCTTCGGTTACGATGCGGGCGTCGGCTACGACATCGCGACCGGATCCACCCCGATCTTTGTGGAAGCGAAGTTCATGGGCGCGGGCAACTCAACCCTCAATGGCTTCGGTTTCTTCGTCGGCGCGCGATTCTAAACGCCTTCCAAATAAAAAATTGCGCCCGGTTCAGACCTATGGTCCTGGATCGGGCGTCGTTGTATATGAGGACTGAACATATGCCGGTTGGGAGCGTTTGTACTCTCAGCCATGGAGCTAGCGGTCCGAACAACGATGATGGGTATGACGGAGCCTAAAGAGGGTGCCGAGCACGCGCTCGTCGAGCGGTGCCGCCGGCAAGACCTTGAGGCCTTCGGGAAGCTTGTAGACGTCTATCAAAACCGCGTCTTCGGGTTCGTGCGGCGCATGATTCCGAATCCTGACGAGGCCGCCGACGTTACTCAGGAAGTATTCATTCGAGCGTGGCAAAACTTTGCCCGTTTCGATGGCCGCTCCTCTGTTCGCACCTGGCTGTTTAGAATTGCCCACAACCTCTGCATCGACCGCGCCCGCCGGAGCCACCGTGCTCCTGCGGAAGTTGGTTTGGTCGATCCCAATGAAGGCGAAGACATCGAGATTTCAGATGTCCGCTGGCAGCCGGATCAAATGGTTTTGGATGATGAGCTCATGACGGTCGTTGAACAGGCGATCATGAGCATGAGCGAAAAGTTGCGCAGCGTGTTGCTGCTGCATGATAAAGAAGATATGGCGTACGAAGAGATTGCCTCGATGCTTAGCTTGCCGGTTGGCACAGTTAAGAGTAGGCTCTTTTTAGCCCGTGCCCATTTGCAAAATGCCCTACGACGTTACACGGAGGCAGAGGCGTGATGAACAATAACGACCGATTGAGTCGAGAGAACACAGTGAACGACGAGCTTTTGAATTCTGCCGCCCAGCAGGCGATGCGCGATGTGGTCCGGAACATTCCCGACGACTCGCTCAGCATGGCTTGGCGCAGTTCGCTCAACGAGAAACTGTTAGCCGAAGTTGCCGTGCAGAAGAAGCGCCAGCGCTTTAACTGGTACCTGCGGCCTGCGCTGGGTCTGGGTCTGGCCTGCACGCTGGCGGTGCTGGTGGTATTCCGCCCCGCGCCGACGGCGAAGCGTTCGCAAGGTCAGCCGCCAGTTGTTTCGCAATCGGGAATCGAGGCGGCGCTCGTTACGACGCACCGCCAGTCTACGGTAGCGTGGGATGTAGCCGGGGTTGGTTTGAATCCCGTCGAAATGAGTACGGATTCGGATTCTGTTCCTGTTCGGTCTTCTGGTTCATCGAGTGGATGGAGCGAAGACGATCTTGAAAGTTTATGATTCGGCATTGCCCAACCCTCGCTTCTGGTCTCGCGCTTTTCGGCCTCATCAATAGCGGTGTGGCCCAACGGCCGCTCAAGATGCACCAAGGGCCGCCTCCGACGGAGGAGAACACGCTTCCTCCGATCGTGAAAAAGGCCTTGGTGGCCTCGCGTAAGCTTTCTTATATTGGAACTCGAGTCGTCGAGTTCCGGCGCGAAGGAGTCCCCTCAAAGCACGAGGAAACGATCACCCGGCAAGGTAGCCACGTTCGAATCGACTTTCCCGACGGGGGGCCGCAATCCGGACAGGTGATCGTCGAGAACAGCCACGAGAGACGGCACTTCTTTCCGGACAAGAACGAAATTCAGATCCTCCCGCCCCGCCGAGAGGAGGCACTGGAGCGGCTAGCACGTCAGATGGGCCGTGGGAAGCGTCACTTCGTTCTCTCTATGGCGCCTGGCCAGATGATCGCCGGTATTCGCACCGAACAGGTGGTGGTGGCGGACGAGAAGGGGAACGTGACCCAGCGCCTCTACATCGACTCGGTTTCGGGCCTGATTCTAAAGCGGCAATTATTTGATCAGGTCGGGACGGCGATGGGTGGGTTCGAGTTCACACGTGTCGATCTTTCGCCCCACATCGAGCCGAGTCTGTTCACTATCTCCCATAAGGGCGCGCTTCTGGTCACCCCGGAAGAGTTGATGAGGCGGGCGGCTAAGAAGTCCGGGTTTCTGCCCATCGCCTTGCCATCGTCGAGTGGCTTCCACCTTGAGGGAACCATGACTCGCAAAATCGAAGGGGTCGACGTCTTGATGGAGACGTACGGTTCCAAGGAAGGGCGGCGTTTGACCCTATTTCAGCTCGCCTCCTCGGTAAGTCCTTTCCGACTGCGAGAATTCGCGAAGCGGCAGGAGCTGGAGTTCGTCTATTGGCAGGGACAAGGTAAGAGCTTTGTACTGATGGGAGGAATTGATGCGAATAGCTTGCTGCAAATTGCCGGACCGATTTCCGGCGGAACTGCCGTCGTGGGACGGTAAGTTATAATTTGATGTGGCCTCGATAACTCGCTCGCGTACCGCAAGCCGGCGTCGATCGCCCTGGATACGTCGCATCAAACTTGCGATCGTCATCTGCCTGATCCTCTTCTTCGCGGGTTTCATCACCGTTGCGACCATGTTCGCCAACGCCGTCAAAGAGGCGGAGCAGCAGATGGGCACGCTCGAACAAAAGTTCGAGGAAGTCAGCCGTCCCGCCACGCGGATCATGACGGCGGACAACAAAGAGATCTATCGCGTCAGCGAAGAGAACCGAATTCCGCTGAAGCTCGCGGATATCCCGGTCCATGTCCGTAATGCAATTATCGCGGCGGAGGATATCCGCTTCTACAGTCACAACGGTGTGGACTACAAAGGACTGGGTCGGGCTTTCACATCTCTCTTCGAAAAGCACCGCATCTCGGGCGGAGGCAGCACGATCACGATGCAGCTCGCCAAACGGTTGTACAACGGCGACCAGCAGACATTCAAGCGCAAGATGCAGGACATCGCGTTCGCTTACGAAATCGAGAAGACCGTCGCGAACAAGAACAAAATCCTCGAGTTGTACATGAACCAGGTGTACTTTGGGGAAGGCGCGCATGGAATCGGCGCCGCCGCCAAGGTCTATCTCAACAAGGAAGTCAAGGATCTCACGATCTCTGAAGCCGCGTTACTTGCCCGATGCGTCCGTATTCCAAATAAGCAAAACCCGATTCGCAGCTATGACGTAGCCATGGAGAACCGGGACGTCGTGCTGAATAGCATGCATGCGGCGAACATGATCACGGACGAGGAGTACGACAAGGCCCTCAAGGAAAAGCCGAAGATCGCCAAGACGCGCGCTCACTCGACCGCGTTCTACACCGGCGGCTACGGCATGTATTTCATCCGCCACGTGCTCGACTTGGTGGAGGCCGACAACCCCGGCATCGACCTTAAGAGCGGCGGTTATACGATCTACACCACGATCGACAGTCACCTTCAGCGGCACGCCGAGGAGGCGGTTCGGCGTGTCGTCGCGGCCCACCGGCACGAGAAAATTAACCAGGGCGCGTTTGTGGCGGCCGATAGTGACGGAAAGATTCTATGTGAGGTCGGCGGCGTCGACTTCCACAAGGATCAGTTCAACATCGTGGCGCAGGGCAGGATGCAGCCGGGATCCGGCTTCAAACCGATCGTCTACGCGACGGCGCTGAAAGAAGGCGCGATCGGTCCGAACGACATGATCTCGAACGCGCCGTATAAGGATGATTGGCCGCAAAACTCCAGCCCGCGCGAAAACCAGTCCTCGTATTCGGTTGCGTCGGCGATCGCACTGTCAATCAACCGGTCGGCGGTGAATACGATCATGAAGGTCGGGCCGCAAACTGTGGTCCAGTACGCGCACGACTTCTTTGGCTATCGCTCCAAATTGGACCCGTACCCTTCGCTGGCACTCGGCGCCATGCCGGTGAGTCCGCTGGAAAACATAGAGGCCTACAGCGTTTTCATGTTGCGTGGTGATCGGATTCACCCCTATCCCGTAACCCGCGTTGTAGGTCCGGACGGTGACATCGTCAAGGAGTACTACCCGCAGCGGTTCAGCAGCGTCTTCGACCCCACGATTTGCGACGAGATGGATGGATTTCTCGTGGGAGTCGTTCAGCACGGAACTGGTACCCACGCCCAGAAGATCCCAGACGCGCGAGGAAAGACCGGAACCACGAACGAAGCGAAGGACGCTTGGTTCAACGGCTATGCACAAGGCATCATTGGAGTGTCTTGGTGCGGTAATGAGCAAAGAGACAAGAAAGGCAAGATGCAGCAGCTCGCGATGGGCTCGCGCGTCTTTGGCGGAACAACCGCCGTTGACATCTGGGTCGACGTCATGAAGGAAGCGGTGGAGCGTTTCGGTAAGAAGCCTGCCGTCGTCGATGTGCCTCCTCGCGCGCCACGTAAGCCGACCGAACCTACCATTGCGCCGGATGCCACCGAGAAAATGCCTCCAGACGGCGACGTTCCGCCCGGAACCGTTCCTGACGGCAAGGTCGTCGATCCGGACGACCCCAACGCCCACGACCCGAACCCCGGCGCCACGAAACCGGATACGGCTCCGCTGCCGACGGATACGATTCCGGACAACCGAGGCACAAAGACGACGCCTCCACCGGGGGATGTCGACAATCCTCCGGTAAAGCCCAAGCCGACTCCGGAGCGAGAACCTAAGGTCAAGGGCGCCGAAACGGTGTCAGTCGAAGTCTGCGCCACCAGCGGCCAACTTGCGACTTCTTACTGCCCGGAAACCGTCACCCGAACCTTCCCGAGAGGCAAACAGCCGCGCCGATACTGCACCCAGCACGGGCCAGGGGGTTAGTCGATGTCCGTCATCAACACGCCGAGAAAGCCCGACCTCGATGTCCGGATGGTTGCCTTTCCGGCCGTGATGATTCTTGCGCTGGGCGTGCTGTTCTTCCGGCTTTGGTACTTCCAAGTCGTCGAGGGACCTTCGCTTGTCGAGCGCGCCGAGGCTTCGCGTGTCGTGCCTATGACGAAGCCGGCGCCGCGCGGACTGATCGTGGATCGGAACGGGGAGCGGATCGCTACCGTGCGGCCCGAGATCGTCATTACCGCCGTTCCAAACGTCGTAAAGAAGAATCCATGGGTGCTGGATAAGGTCGCGAGCATCCTGAACGTCGAGGTCGACAAGCTTGAGCGGAAGCTGAAGGACGCCGCTTGGAAGCCGTACCTCCCGTCGCCGATCTACGTCGGCGCCACGATCGAGTCGGGCACGAAGATCGCGGAGTCCGGTCAAGACCTTCCAGGGATCAGTGTCGAGACCGAGCCGATGCGTTACTACCCCGACAGCACGAGCTTCACGCACGTGTTGGGTTACGTGTGGGTGCCGACGGACCAGGATGTGAAGCGAATCACGAAAGAGGGAAGGGCGGTTCCCGATTACGTGGGGAAGATGGGCATCGAGCGTGCCTACAACGACGACCTCATGGGCTCGCCCGGAGCAGAGAAGGTGGCGATCGATGCCCAACGTCACCCAATCCGGATCGAAGGGCGTGACGCGGCGACCCCTGGCAACCAACTGCAACTGACCTTGGATGCGGGCCTGCAGGAATACATGACGCAACTTTTCAAGGAGAAGAAATACGTCGGCGGCGCGGTCGCGATAGATCCTAAAACGGGCGAGATTCTATGCCTCGTGAGCAGTCCCACCTTCGACCAGAAGTTATTTAAGGGCGGAATCTCGGACGAAGAGTGGAAGCAGCTCAACGACGACCCCAACAAGCCGCAGGTCGATCGCGCGATCGCCGGCGTCTACGCGCCCGGTTCGACCTTCAAGCTCGTGACCTGCGTCGCGGCCCAAAGGGCGGGGAAGTTCGACCCAAATACCAGCTACTTCTGCCCCGGCGGGTTCTATCGCCACGGGGTTCATTTGAAATGCCTTGGTCACCACGGGGCGATCTCGTTTCAAACGGCGATGGAGAAGTCCTGCAACACCTACTTCTGCAATATGGGAGTGGCGGTGGGCGAGGACGGACTAAGGCAAGCCGCGCTCGACATGGGCCTTGGCCAGCGGACGGGGCTCGAGATCGGCGGAGGCACCGAAAGTGCGGGAGTGGTACCGACGGTCAAGTGGTTGCAAAAGGTCTCTCACAAGAAGAATCCGCCTTGGTACCTTGGCGATACCGCGAACTTCTCCGTCGGGCAGGGCTACATGGCGACCACGCCGCTTCAAATGGCCAACGTCATGGCCCTAGTGGCGAACAACGGCACTAGCTATAAGCCGCACCTCGTTAAGTGCGAGAAGGACCCGGACGGCAAGCGGGTCATTAAGCAGTTCGAGCCGGAAATCGCCCACCAGGTCGATCTGCCGGCCCCCTTCTGGGCCACGGTGAAGCAATCCCTCGTTGGCGTGGTTGAGCGCGGAACCGCGGTAAGCGGCAAGATTCCGAACCTTACGTGGGGCGGCAAGACGGGCAGCGCGGAGCACAAGGTCAAGGACAAGGCCAAGTCCGAGACCAAGACGCATGCGTGGTTTGTCGGATTCGCCCCGGCGGACGACCCGAAGATCGTTGTCTGCGTGCTACTTGAAGATGTCGGCCACGGCGGCGAGTACGCCGCGCCGGTCGGCAAGGATCTCGTTCAGCACTATTTGATGGCACCTAAGAAGTCGGCCGCATCTTTGTCCGCCGCCAAGGCTCCGGCCGGGTCGCCTGCCGTCGAATCCAGCTTGGACAAGAACTGAGCCGCCTCGGCGGCGTCCTTCATTTTCGACTGGGCCGAGGCCAGCGACTCCGGTCCATAGGGGATCGGTGGATCGAGCTTGGACATCTTCAGTACGGTCGGTAGCGTCTTCTTCAGATACTGCCGGTACCCATCTACGGCTCCTTTAAGGAGCTTGCGCTTCTCGGTCACGTCCTCGATCTGGTTGGCGAGTTCGACCCGGGCTTGGTAGGTCTCGGTGGCAACCAATTCGGGCAAGCTCTTGATTTGGAAGTAAGGGGTGTCCTCGATCGCGATGAGTCGCCTCAGGGTTGCTTGGTAAGCCTCGGGGTCGCCGTTTTTCCGTTGCAACTGGGCCAACTGAAGCACGGTTTCGAGGTTGTTCGGATCGACGAGGAGGGCCTTTTGATAGGAAGTGGTTGCCAGGCCGACCTGACCTTGCTCCAACTGGAAGTGAGCCAAAGTTCGATAGTCGCGTGCGCTGGGCGCATTTGCCACCGCGTTCTGGGCCGCAGCCAAGCCTTGAGTGGCATCGGTGGCGAGGCGGCTGGTCAGATACCAAGCATCCCCGTCGGCGGGGGCGATGCTATGAAGGGTATCGAGCGTCGCGAGGGCTTCTTGAGCTTTACCGCCTTCAAGGTCTGACCGAACCGAGTTGCGCAGCACTTCTACATAGGCGAAGTAGCCGAGGCAAAGAATAAGGAGTCCGGCGAAGGTCGCGGAAGTGCGTCGAATGACCGGGAACAAGAACTCCGGCGCGACGGAATCGGAGCTGAGAAGCATCCCGAGCCCGAACAATAGGAAGGTCGAAAGGCCGGCCCCGAAGTAATAAAGGTCGCTGTCGATGAGTCCGTGGCCCAGCAGGGCAAAGACCGCGGCGGCAATCGACACGACCAAGATCCGCGACGTTGGGGGAAGCGATTTTAGGTTCCGAAATAGGAAGCGAACCCACAAGCCAATGGACGCGAGGAGCAATAGGCAGAGGATCGGACTACCCTCGGTCGCCAACTGTAAGTAGAAGTTGTGCGCGAACATCGTCTGGGTGGCAAGCCCCGGGCGGGTCGACTCGTTTCGGAAAGTTCCGATTCCGTATCCGGTCGGGTTACGCTTGATGAGATCGATCGAACTCCGCCAAAGCAGCTTACGGAAACCGGCAGACTGATCCGCCGTTTCGCTGGCGTTCGTTAGGTGGTTGAGCGCCGTTCCTGCCTTATTTGTTGCGGCACGTTGGGAGAATTGGAGAGCGAGCGCGACAAGCACGATCATCGCGAACACGCCGCCCGCGCGTTGAATGGTTCGCTTGCGGCTGGCAGAATCGCCCACAACGAGCAGAGCAATACCCATTGCCAGCAGAACGAGCACCAGAACCAGCAGCGCACCTTTTGACTGGGTGAGCAGGAGCGCAAGGCCGATCAGGATGATCCCGATGCCGATTACCAGAGAGACAACCCGCTCCGAAGTCAACAAGAGGCCCATGCCGACAAAGAAGCCGATCAGGAGCATGACGGCCAGGGCATTCGGATTCACCCACCCTCCGAATACGCGCCAGGTTGGATCGGTGGCCTTGTTTACGCCGTACTCCAGCACCGCTTTCAAGGCCGCGACGCTGCAACCCGCAAAGAGAGCGGTCATCACCGCGGCGGGGCCTTCCTTTCGACCGGCGGTACCGATGACGGCGAAGAAAGCCAAGCCATAGAAGAGCCACTCGCTGGCGGCGGTCAACGAGATCGTCTTGTAGCTGCTAAAAAGCGAGGAAGCCGTCAGTAGACCAAAGAAGAGGACAAATCCCAGCCAAACCGTATTATTTGGAACCTGAACAACTCGCCGATCCAGCATCAACCCGATGAAGGCGGCTCCGACAAGCACGCAGATAATCCAGTGGGCCAGTAGCGGGGCGTTGGAAGACGAGGAGGCAGACGGCGTCGGTAGAATCGAACCAAGCACCTCCAACAGGGCCGACCCAATTCCGCCCGAGATCCTTGCCGCATCACTCGGCCCCGGGACCTGGCCGCCCAAGAGCGGAGCTAGGAAAGCCGCGATTAAAAGGAGGATTAACGAGGGGTGGAATCGTTTGATGGTTGCGGCCGGTTTCACTTCTTGACGCCCCTTTTGATCTGGTCGATCTTATTCTTTGTGATGAACAGACTCGCGCGGGCGATGAGGGCGAGTCCGGCGCCCGCAAGTGCAAAGGGACGCAGGGGCCAAGCGACGTCGGGGAGCATGTTTTTCTTATAGAAGCGGAACATCGACCGGTGGAAGCGTCCGATCATACGATTCGGCGCTTTGTCCGTGCTTCGGCCGATGGCGTGGGTAATGCGCGCGCCGGGGAAGTAAACCACCTTGTAGCCCGCCTTCCAGGTTCGGAAGCAATAGTCGACGTCCTCGCTAAACATGAAGTACTCGGGGTCCAGAAAACCGATCTTTTCCATGAGGGAATCTCGGGCCAGCAACGCGCAGCCGCTCACCCAATCGACCTCCGTAACCGCATCATGCCCCCAATCTTGCATTAAGTAGTCGCGGGTGAATTTATTGTTGGGAAACAGTTTGCCGAGCGGGGTGTTCCGGAAAAATGCCGCGCCGGGAGTAGGGAAGCGGCGGGCCGAATATTGAAGGGAACCGTCTGGGTTGAGTACCTTCGGGCCGACCACTCCCACGTCGGGCCGGGATTCTAAGAACTCAAGCATGCTCGCCAGAGACCCGGGGGGCACGACGGTGTCGGAGTTCAATAAGAATGCGTGCTTGCCCAGACGCTCCTGAAGCATGTAGTTCTGCCCCCCCGTAAAGCCGAGGTTCGAACGCATCCGCATCAGCCGCACCCAGGGGAACTCCTCGGCCACCATGTCGGGCGAGCCGTCTTCGGAGTTGTTGTCGAGGACGATGACCTCGCAGGAGATCTCATGGCGGGCGATGGCTAAGCTTTCCAGGCAGGCGCGGGTATCACCTTTGGTGTTCCAACTGCATATGGTGATGCTAAGGTCGAAATCCGGCATGGAAGCCTCTGGCGCGAATAAAGGCCGCCGCGTAGACGCCGGCAGCCAAGAATGGTAACCCTACCCGGCCAAAACCCGTTCCGTGGTGCTTGCGGAAGTAATGCACCAAACTTCGGTGCGACTCCCAGATCATGCTCTTACGCCGTTGCTTCGTTCCCTCGCCTCCGTAGTGCTTGATCGAGGCGTTCGGGGTGTAGAGACAATCCCATCCCGCGAGCTTCAGCCGGTAGAGAAGGTCGACCTCGTTGAAGAAGATGGGGAACTCCTCATCGAAGGGTCTGTGAACGTCTCCGATCGAGGCGAGTGCGATTGCACGAAACAGAAGGAAGGTCCCCATGGGCTGCGGGGCCAGTTGCTCCACGGTGTAGTCGAACCGACTCAGCCGGTACGAATCCCACTTGCCGCCGAGCTTCGCCCCCAAGCCGGAGAGGTCGCCGAAGATGCCGGTCACGGTAGGGAAGCCGCGCACCGAGCTTTGAACCTGTCCGTCCACTCCGATCTGCTTCACCCCCAGGCACCCAAGATTTGGATGGTCATCTAGCACCTTGAGGACACGATCCAGGGAGTCGTCGAGGAATGCCGTGTCGGGGTTCAGAGTAAGAAGAAAATCCCCTTTGGCCGCCGCGAAGGCGAGGTTGTTGCCCTTGGCATAGCCGGTATTGACCGCACTCGCTACTAGGATGACGCCTGGAAAGTCCGAGCGGACCATATCGGCACTGCCATCGGTAGAGGCGTTGTCTACGACCACAACCTCCCAGGGGCCGGTCGGCGGATGCTGGTAAATCGACCGCAAACAGTCCGCGAGGAGGGCCCGCGTGTTCCAGTTCACGATCAAAATGCTAAGCACGGCGGGAGTTTACAGCGCCGCCGCCCCTTGCAATGGCAGTTGGACGGCTACGGACGGTGGGTGATGTTGCGCTTAAAACCGCTTCATCTGCGGTTCATGTTAAGTTCAACGAAGCCAACATGAACCTGACACCGTCATTACGGCAGGTGTATGTAACGCTATCCAGGGGTTGACCGCGGCGGGGCAGGACTGGTAAGGTCCTACTTGAATTTGCCAAGGGACCCATTCATGGGTAGGCAGCGTGCTGGTTATGCGGCACGAAGGAGATTGATGCCAATCAAGAATCTAACCTTGGGACTTACTCTGCTTTTATCGGGAACTTGCCTAGCTCAACATCAGAGCTACAAGGTCCAAGACGGAGACACTCTCTCCGAAATTGCAGGGAAGTTCCACATTCGTACCCATGCGCTGGCGAAAGCCAACGATCTGTCGGGAGACAACCCGCTCAAGCTCGGACGAATCCTAAAAATTCCAAGTGCTACCGTATCTTCCGACTCCGGTCACGAAAGCAAGGTTCCTTCTGCCCATGGCGGATACGTCGTCAAAGACGGCGAGAACGATTGGACCATCGCCCACCGGCATCATCTGACCACCCACCAGCTTCACCTTCTCAATCCCAACGTCGACTGGTCCGCCATCCACCCGGGTGAGCATCTCCGCACTTCGAACGGCGAGTCGGTCGTCGCGGCTAAGCCCGCCCAAGAGAAGGTCGCCTCCAAGAAGGCGAAGGCCACCCTGGCCTCGCTCAAGTCTTCTAAAAAGTCCGCGCCGGTTGGCCGAATGCTTACGGTTACCGCGGGCGAGAACGATTGGATCATCGCCCATCACTTGGGGATCACCACGGCGGCTCTGCGCAAGTTGAACCCCGGAGTTAATCTCTCGGCGCTGAGAACCGGTCAAAAGATTCGGATTCCGGGCAATGCATCGGTAAAGGTCGCTTCGACGCATCGCATCCATTCCCGCTACGCGGTGGTGAACGGTGACGACGTAAACATTCGCCGCGAGCCCGATACCGATTCGGAAACCGTCGCTCAGGTTGACGCCGGCACCCGTGTCGTCGTTCTGGACCGCGATGGAGATTGGTACCGCTTGCGCTTCCCGCACGGAAGCGAAGGCTGGATCCGCGGCGGCCTTTTGAGGGCCGTCTCCGCGCCGCACGTCGAGCATGTTCGACATCACGACGATGAAGAAGACGACGACCAGCCGACGCAGCGCGTGGCGAGTCGATCGCACCATCGCCAGCCGATGGTCGCCAGCCACCACACGACGCATCACTCGTCGGCTGGTGGAAGCATCAAGTCGGTTGAGGCCGACATTCCGACGGATGAAGATGCCGGCGGGAAGATCCTCAGCAACGTAAAGAATTTCCGCAACGCGCGGTACCACTGGGGCTCCATGTCCCGGTCGGCGACCGATTGCAGTGGCTTCACCTCGCAGGTGTTCAAGGGCGCGGGTTACCGCCTTCCGCGAACGTCCAGCGAGCAGTCTCATGCTGGTATCCCGGTGCGTGAGAAGGATCTGAAGGCTGGCGACCTCGTGTTCTTCCACACGATGCGCGGCGCTCGGGTTACCCATGTCGGCATCTATGTCGGTAAGGGCAAGTTTGTGCACGCCAGCAGCGCCGGCGGGCACGTTCAGGTTAATAGCTTGAACAGCGGTTACTACAAGGAGCGACTCGTCGCGGCTCGACGTATCGCAAAGTCCAAGGCGCATTCCCAGGCGCCCAAGCACGAGTTGACGGTTAACGATCCGCTGCCGCCGCTCGATCCGCCCGCCGATCCTAAGTAGGCGCGCTTTTGCCGGCTGTCCCCAGAGTTGTGGGCAGCCTTTGGCGTTTCAATCTCCGCTTCCTTGCCTCGTACGGGCAGGGCTATGCTACAATGTACAGCTTCGGCCCGGTCGTCTAGTGGTTAGGATGCCGCCCTTTCAAGGCGGAGGTCGCGGGTTCAAGTCCCGTCCGGGCTACCACGAGATTTGTCGTTAGGATTCGAACCTGCGACTTGCTGTTTACGAAACAGCTTCTCCCCAAATTCAGAGAGGCCGACCATGGCGTCCCTTCGGCGGAGTGAACAGCAACCACTCAATTTCAGGCAAGGCTTCGGCCAGCCTTTTCTTCAGCGCGCCTGAACCTGGATGCTCGGTCGCGTAGTGTCCCGCCGCGATGATACACATCCCGGATTCGGATGCCTCCACCGCGATATGCTGGCGCACTTCGCCGGTCAATAACACCTGCGCTCCGGCCCTCTGAGCCGCCATCCAATCTCCGTCTGCGGCGCCACCGATCAAGGCGGCCTTCTTAATCATCTTCTCTGTCTTGCCCCATACCCAAGCGCGGGTGTCCAGGATCGCCTCTGCGTGGGCGGCAAAGGCTTCCAGGGTCATGGGAGTTGGTAGTGTGCCTGCACGTCCCAGAGGCTGTTCCGAGCAGGTTTCGGAGACCATGCCGATGCTCGTGACGTCTCGCAGATCGAACATCCTGCAGAGTTCGTCATTGATTCCGCCTTGCGCGGCATCCCAATTAGTGTGAGCGGCGGCAAAGCTGATGCCGTTTTGGATCATCCGCATGATCGTTCGTCCCTCATGGGAACGCGTATCCACCGTAGAGATCGGCTGGAAGATCAGGGGGTGGTGGCTGACCAGCATCTGGGCGCCGACTTCGATCGCATAGTCGACGGCCCCAAGCGAGCGGTCGAGCGAGACGACGGCGCGGGTGATTTCGGCATTCGGATCGCCTACTTGGAGACCGATTTTATCGAAGCCCAGCGCGTAGCGCGCAGGAGCGACCGTCTCAAGCGCGGAAAGAATGTCTCGGCATGCAGGCATGCACTAATTTTAACGTCAGGGCGCCATCCTAAAATGGAGAAGGAAGAACAGGGGCCGAAACCCCCGCCTTCCTTTAGATGGCTCGTGCGATAACCGGATGGTGGTCGGACTTCAATATATGATGATCAGGATTGCTCCGCGAAGTACAATATTCCGCCAACTTCCGTAACGCCCGTTCCGAGGTTGAGTCCAGGCCATTGGGACTTGTGAGACACAAGCTCAACAGCGCAAACGCCTCTTCTTCGGTGAGCCTCAGTCCTTCTGGACTCTGTCCAGTGTTCATGCTGCCCTCCTTATGCGCGTAACGCATGAATATTCTGACGTACACTTCGGCGAAATCGCCGACCACAATAGGTCCTTAGCCCCTTATTTTTCCGGAAAGGTCGATATCATCATAAAAGCTGCGTTAGCGGCCGGAAAGAGGCGACCAGCGTTAGAGCGGGCCGGACTGTATACTCCTAAGCCTATGCCCAAGGGCGAATACCTGCAGTACGGCGGCCAAGCCGTCGTCGAAGGCGTGATGATGCGCTCGCCTCGTTTCTTTTCCATCGCGTGCCGGGCGCCCAACGGAAAAATCGTCATTCAAACCGAGGCGGTTTCCAAAACCTGGATCGGGCGCCAGAAGTGGCTCCACAAACCATTTCTGCGGGGCAGCCTGGCTTTGTTTGATTCCATGGCGCTCGGGTCGCGGGCGATGAAGTTCGCGACGAACGTCCAGATCGACCCGCAGTACGGCGGAACGCCCCTGACGGGATCCTCGCACCAAGCCACGCCCATGGTGGATGTTGCGGAGATACCCATCCCGGTCCCTTCGACCTCCAACAAGCGGGTCCAAGATGCGGCGATCGGCGGCACGATGTTGTTCGCAGTCGTTTTCGGCCTGTTCCTCTTCACTTACCTGCCGAATCTACTGGCGGAGTCGACCCAGCGATGGATCGGGAATCACAACTCCACGCAGATCAACCTTATCGCCGAGGCGGTCAAGATCTTCCTTTTCTTGGGCTACGTCGGTGCGATCGGTCTAAACAAGGACATCCGGCGGGTGTTTGAGTACCATGGCGCGGAGCACAAGGCGATCAATACGCTGGAAGCCGAGCAGACCCTGAATCTGGAGAACTGCCGCGCTCAGACTCGACTTCATCCCCGTTGCGGGACCAGCTTTGCGATCATCGTTTTGCTGCTAGGCTTGCTGACGTTCACCTTTGTGCCGCGCTATCCGATCACAGGCCACCAGGGCAGTTTCTTTAAGGACGTCACCGTTCGCGTGCTTATCGAGATCCTGATCCTTCCGATCATCAGCGGCATCGCCTATGAACTTCTTCGGTTGGCGGGCAAATTCCGGAACCAGGCGATCGTCAACGCGTTCTTCAAGCCGGGCATTTGGAGCCAGTTTTTGACGACGCGCGAACCGGATCCTTCTCAGATCGAGGTCTCGTTGAGCGCGTTGAAGGCGGTTTTGGCGGCCGAGGATGCTGGCCAGGTTTTGGTGGCAGAGCAGGTCATCACTCAGCCAGATGCGTAAGGCAGTCCGGGGAGCTTGATCGTAGACCTACGTTCGACCTGTAAATGCTTTGTATGCTGCGGTGTCCTTCTTGCTCTGGTCACCGCGAGCCTTGCCCAGCGGCCGCTCGTAAGTAACGACGATCTGATCTTATCGAGTAAGACTGTAGATGGGTTCCCGAAACTGACGGTTACGTCCTCGATAGCGAAGGGCAAGAAAACACTTTATACCGCTTACCAGCCAGGTATTGCGGTGAACTATGCGCTGCCCTGGAGGATTCACGCGAAAGATGGCGATGTCGCCGGATTCTTTATTGCCTACGAATTTTCCACCGGTTCATCGAATCTGCTGAAAATCGTCGGACCTGACGCGCACGGCGTGTGGCGTGAGCTTCTCAGTGTCACGGCGGAAATGGCGTACCAATTCCAACCTGAACTGATCGATTTGGTCGGTGACGGAATTGTCGACGTGATTGTCATATCAGACTATCCTCGAAGACCAACTATTAAAAACCCACTGGACGAGGCGAAAGTCGCGGTCTGGAGATGGTCGCCAAGACTACGTCGTTACCGTTTGGCCGCCAAGACCACGTATAAGCATAGGCTCGAAGTGGAGAAGTCGAGAGACTAAGCTTTGAAACAGGGTTTCTCTGACTCAACCTCCGTAGATCATCAGGGCATGCCGAAGCTGGCACACCCTGATGATCTAACTACTTACTAAGCCGCAGGCCCAACTCGGCCCACTGCTGGGGGTCGATCGTGCTTGGCGAATCCATCAACGGGTCGTAGCCGTTGGCGACCTTGGGGAAGGCCATGACTTCGCGGATATTTTCCGTATCCGTCAGGAGCATCGCGAAGCGGTCGAAGCCCCAGGCGATGCCGCCGTGGGGAGGGGCGCCGAAGGAGAAGGCCTCTAGGATGTGGCCGAACCGCTCCTGCTGAGTCTCTGGTGAGATGCTGAGCATGGAGAAGATGCGGGCTTGGATGTCCGACCGGTGGATTCGGATCGAGCCGCCGGCGCACTCCGTGCCATTGCAAACCATGTCGTATGCCTCGGCCTTGATCCGCCCAGGATCAGTCTCCAGAAACTCCAGATCCTGCTCGCGGGGCATCGTGAACGGGTGGTGCATCGAAGACCACCGCTTGCCGTCCGCGTCCCACTCGACAAGAGGGAAGTCGAGAACCCAGATGTACTTGAGCACGCGAGGATCGCGCAGCTTGAGTCGGTCGCCGATCTCAAGCCGAAGCCGGTAGAGAACGTTGTTCGTCGCCGAATACTCATCGGCGACGAACAGAAGCAAGTCGCCGTCCTCCGCCGACATCCCAGCTCGAAGCGCGTCGCCGATCTCCGGCGTGACGAATTTCGAAATCGAGCCGCGCAGGGAAGGCTCGAGGATCAGCGTGCCTAGGCCCTTCGCGCCCAGTTCCTTGGCGAACTCCTCTAGCACACCGATCTCCTTTCGGGAAAGGGAACCTCCGGTTGGATACCGAAGGGCGCGGATTGAGCCGCCGGACTCCACGACGTTTCGGAAGACCGCGAACTCCGTTTCGGCAAACAGGCTCGTCGCATCGAAAATCGGAAGGCCGAAGCGGAGGTCTGGCTTGTCGCAACCGTAATTGTCCATCGCCTCGTCGTAGCTGATCCGCTCGAAGGGAGGAACCGGCTCCTTGTCGAGTTGGAACTCCTCGATGAGACCGTTGATGACGTGCCGGGTCATCCCCTCGGCCAATTGGAGAACGTCTTCCTGGCGTACGAACGACATTTCCAGGTCGATCTGCGTGAACTCGGGTTGACGATCCGCACGAGAGGATTCGTCGCGGAAGCAGCGCGCCATTTGGTAATAACGCTCGATTCCCGAGACCATGAGAAGCTGTTTGTACTGCTGCGGACTTTGGGGCAGCGCGTACCACATGCCGGCCTCTTGACGGAACGGCACCAGATAGTCGCGGGCGCCCTCCGGCGTCGACTTTGTAATTATCGGCGTCTCGACCTCAAGGAAGGTTTGGGCGTCCAAGTAAGCCCGCGCACGGCGCATAGCGGCGGCACGGAGGGCCAGGCGGCGATACATGGAGGGGCGGCGCAGGTCGAGGTAGCGGTGCTTGACGCGTAGTTCCTCGTTCACCGACTGCATCTGCTCTTCGTCGCTGACCGGGAAGGGAAGCGGCTTCGCGGGGCCGAGGATGGTGTAGCGGGTGACAACGACCTCGATATCCCCCGTCGACATGCGGGGATTCTTCGTTCCTTCCGCTCGCTCCCGAATTTCACCGACGCAGCTCAGGCAGGTTTCATTGCGTAACTCGTTGCGATTGGGGAAAAGATTTGGATCGAGCGTGAGCTGTACGAGGCCCGTGCGGTCCCGTAAATCGATGAAGATGACGCCGCCCAAATCACGGACCCGATGTGCCCAACCGTTTAGGCAAACTTCCTGGCCGGCGTGGGAGACACGTAGGTCTCCACACGACATCGTACGCTGATCAAAACCCATAGGAAGTAAAAAGGATACCTACGGGCAAGGTTTACGCCCTGGGTGTACACCCCCGGTGTACATTTTTTGGAGGTTCCGATCCAAAATCTCCGAAGGTGAATTGCTAGGTATCACTTTAGCTGGCGTTAGGATGCCGGTCAATTGAATTCAGAATGTTAGGCTAAAGGGCTTTATTGACTAACGGATAGGTCGAATGCCGCCTTTGCGTACTGCGCTAAAATCTCTGTCGGCCAGATTCCTGGTCATCGCATTGGGGGAAGAAGTCTTATGAAGATCCAAACTTTAGTTATCGCAGTTGCAATCTCGGCGCTCACCGTTTCCGGTTTCGCTCAGGGCAAGACCAAGAAGCCCGCCATGGCCAAGAAGCCGGCAATGGCAAAGAAGGCTCCGGCCATGAAGAAGGCCCCTATGGCCAAGAAGGCTCCGGCGATGAAAAAGGCTGCCCCGAAGAAGGGCGGCATGATGAAGAAGGGCAAGTAAGCCTTCCTAATCTAAGTCGATACAAAAAAGTCCGAGGCTCCATTAGGAAGCCTCGGACTTTTTGTTTTTCGGTCGCGAAAGTCTAGGCGTGGGCCATCTCGACGATAAGCTTTGCCGCTTCGCGGACCGTGGCGGCCGGAACGACCTTGCTACCCTGAAGGATGCGCCGTCCCTCTTCTACCGCCGTGCCTTCGATGCGCGCAACGATCGGGATATTGACCTCGATCTGATCCAGTGCGCTGAGGACGCCCTTTGCCACTTCGTCCACGCGGGTGATACCACCGAAGATGTTGATGAAGAGCCCCTTGACGTTCTGGTCCATCAGGATGAGCTCGACGCAGCTTCGAACGCGTTCGGCCTGCGCGCCACCACCGACGTCCAGAAAGTTAGCGGCCCGTCCGCCAGCGGCGCTAATCTCGTCCAGCGACTGCATGACCAGACCGGCCCCGTTGCCCATGATGCCAATGTCGCCACCCAGGCTGACGTAAGCGATGCCTCGGCGCTGCGCCTCGGCCTCGATCGGGTCCTCCGCGCTGTCGCTGCTCGTCGCGGCGTAATCCTTATGCCGGAAGAGCGCGTTTTCGTCGATCGACACCTTGGCGTCGGCGGCGATCAGCTTGCCGTCCGGGGTGAGCGCGCACGGGTTGATCTCGACCATGTCCGCGTCGGCGTCGATGTATGCCTTGACCAGTCCCTTGATCATGGCGATCATCTGGTTGCGGGCGACCTTGGGAATGTTGGCGTCCAGAACGGCCTTCCGAAGCTCGTAGTCGCTCAGGCCCCAGGCGGGATCGATGGCGACGCGAATGATGGCCTCGGGGTTCTTCTCCGCGACCTCTTCGATCTCCATGCCGCCCTCGGCGGAGATCATCACGATGTTCTTCTGGATGTTGCGGTCCAGGAGCACCGCGACATAAAATTCCTTGTCGATATCCACCGTCTCGGCGACAAGGACTTTCTCCACGACCATGCCGGCGGGGTTTTGGATGGAGACGAGCTTGCGGCCGATCAAATCCTTCGCGAAGGCGGAGGCTGCGTCAGCATCAGTGAACAACTTCACACCGCCGGCCTTGCCGCGCCCACCCATAAGGACCTGCGCCTTGACGACGACGTTGCCGCCGAGCCTCTCGGCGATCGCTCGGACCTCGGCAGGATCGGAGGTTACGTCGCCCGCAGGCACCGGCACCCCGTAGCGTGACAAGAGCTCTTTCGACTGGTATTCGTGAAGCTTCATAAGGTGGCAGAAGGTTACCTCGGCAAGCCGAGCCGGAAGTCCAGTGCAACGCCAAGCCCGCTCTCCCGGTAAGGTTCCTCCGGACTATATAAACAATGCGGTTATTCACCAAAGCGCGTTCCATTCACTTGCTGGCCTTGGGCCTCGCCGCCTCCGCCGCGTTTGGACAGCGGCAAGTGCCGCGTGCCATCCATATGAACATCTCGTTCAATGGCAACAAGGTAGGCACGGCCGACTTTGCCGATACCCCGGACGGAAAGTTCAGCGGCAAGACGCTGCTTGCTCTCGGCCCTACGAAGATCGAAAGTGAGATCAAGGGCGAGATGAAGGCGGGCAAGCTGGTTACTTACGACTGGACCCAAAACCGCCCCGGCGCTAACGTAAAGCTTCACTTCGCGAACGGAAAACTCGGTGCGATCGGCCCCGATGGCAAGACGAAGGATCTGCCGTTTGACGGCGCCGTCGACGGCTACGTCGGCAACCTTATCCCCCAGCTTTCAGAGACGATCCTGAAGCGGGTTGTTGTCTCCAAGAAGATTGCCCAAACGTTTAAGGCGTACATGATCGATGCGGGGGCCGGGGTCTCATTGCAGATCACCCCGTTGCTGACGAAGACGACGACCGCGGGCAAAGTACAGCAGTATCAGATCCGCCTTGGGATTCTCACGCTCGATTACTACATGACGGAAGACGGCCGCGTCGTCGCGGTAGATGTCCCGTCTCAGAAGCTTCGGTTCATCGAGGACGGTTGGAGTGCGCTCTTCATCGATCCGTTTGAGAAGTATCCGGAACTGAGTCAAGGGAAGTTGAAATCCGCCGAGCCGCGAATCGAAAAGCTGACCACGCGCGACGGTGTGCAGCTTGCCCAAACGATTTATCTGCCGGAAGGAGCCGGGAAGTTTCCAACCATTTTCGAGCGCACACCTTACGGCCGGAGTGCGGAGGGGATCCTTGCTGCCTTCTACACCACGCGCGGCTATGCGTATGTCGTCCAGGACTGCCGTGGTCGGGGTGATAGCACGGGGAGCTTCGATCCGTTTGTGACCGAAGCGAACGACGGATACGACTCGATCAATTGGATAGCGAAGCAGCCTTGGTGCGACGGCAACGTCGGCATGATCGGGGCGAGCTACGGCGGCTTCGTTCAGTGGGCGGCGGCGTCACAGGCGCCGGCGGCCTTGAAGTGCATCGTGCCCCAGGTCTCGCCTCCGCTCGATGCGATGACGAACCTGCCGTACGATCACGGAATCTTCTTCCTGTGGGGCGATATCTGGTGGGGCAACATCGTTCACACAAAGGATCTCGATCCCTCAAAGATCTTTGCCACCCTGCCGAACCCAGAAGGGTTCAAGACTCTGCCGCTGGCCAAGACTCCGAAGTCGGTCCTCGGCTTTGAAGTGCCGTTCTACGAAAAGTGGCTGGATCGAACCGGCCTCAAGGACTGGCAAGGTTGGAACTTCTATCGCGACCTCGACCGCGTCACGATTCCCGCGCTTCACATCTCAGGCTGGTGGGATGGTGACGAGATCGGGACGAACTTGAACTGGGAGGCGATGCGCGCTCGCAAACGCCAGAACCAGTGGCTTATTTACGGCCCTTGGTCGCACCTGTTTAACACGGACACCAAGCTCGGTGACACCGACTTCGGCCCCTCCGCGATTATCGATCTGGACACCTTGTACATCCGGTGGTTTGACACCTGGCTGAAGCATATGGACGTTGGCATGGCCAACATTCCCCATGTCCAAGCCTTCGTGACCGGTGCGAACAAGTGGGTCTCATTCTCGGACTGGCCCGCACCGACTTCGACGACGCGAAGCCTCTATTTCGGATCCGAAGGCAGTGGCCACGGACTCAAGGGCGGCGGGCAGCTTTTGCCAAAGATCGCCGGGAAGCAAAGCGTCACGCAGATCACCTACGACCCCAAGGTGGCCGTTATCCCGCAGGCAATCCTGAAGGTGGACCCTTCCAAGGCTTCAATGGATGTAACGAAGGGGCTCGAAGCGCCCGGGAGCCTCGTCTTCAAGTCGGACGTCCTCAAAAAGACGATGGCCATCTCAGGACCCTACGAGGTTCAACTTCATTTCCGAACGTCGGCACGAGATACGGACTTTTACGCTGCACTCATCGATATCGACGAGAAGGGACACTCGCGCGCTTTTGGCACGACCGGCAAGATTCGGGCCTCGTACATCGGCGGTCTGGATCGCCCGCGTCCGCTAACGCCGAACCGGGACTACGTCGCCAAGATCAAACCCTGGGATAGCGCTCATGAATTGAAAGCCGGTCACCGGTTGGGAGTGCTTATCATCTGCACGGGATTCCCGATGTTTGCGAGGAACCTCGGCACGGGCGAACCCATCAAGAATGCGACGCGAATGATTGTGCAGAAGAACCAAGTTCTGCACGACGCGAAGCACCCGAGCAAGCTGACCTTCCAGGTGCTCTGGGAAAAATAGGGAACTGGCTTGCCCCGGCCGTGCTTGGGGCCTATTCTCGTCTACTTTGAGGATCACGAGCGCATTCTATTTTTTGATAATGCGCTCCATTCCTGGAGGAAATCCAGACGAGAAAGGGGACGGCGGGGAATCGCCATGTGGCGCTATCAAAATCAAGATGAGACTAAGAGCTAATCCTAGAACCAGGAATACTCCCGCGACGGTTGCTAAAATTCGTGGTCCCTTGGTATTTGAGTGGCCTTGCGCCTCCGCTTTACGGCAATTAACAAAAGTAAGTGGGATCAGGACAACGCCGCAGGGGGTTACGAGTGACAAGATCGCAAAGACCCATGCCATCTGAAGCTCTTGACTTCCGTAGCCTAGTCCCGATCCGCTGGCTCGCTGGTAGCCGGTCCGTGGGGAAACCGGGGGCGGGGTGATGGGTGGCACTGAATTTCCGTCTTGATTTAACTTCGCGAAGTTGAGGTCCCGCACCTCACTTGCCATCACCCGAGCGCCGGTCATCTCCTCTTCGAGCCAATTCGCCGCGTGCAATCGACTTTGACCAATCCACTCGTTGAGCGAAGTTAGATCGGCTGGTCCGTACTTCTTGCCGTCTTCGGCGATGACGTAATAGCGCATAAGGTTTGAAGGGCAGCTTGACTTTGCATTATAAAGCCATTACTTAGGCCCGCAACAAAAGCTGCGCCGATGTCAGAAACTACCTAAGCCGGGAGTCTCAGAAGGTTGCCATGAACCCTCTGGAAACTCCTGGGAAAACTACCAGCCCTTGTCGTAGTAGCTCGTACCGAACTCGCGGATCACGTAGTTCTGGCCTTCGTGAACGAGATAGTACGTGTGGTACACCGTCTGCTCTTGATCCCATGGGTCGGTGTAGTCGTGGCGGGCGAGGACGCGGACGTCTCCCTTTTCGCTGGTCTCGACCTTCTCGATCGAATAGTGCTGGGTGTGGACGTTCTCGATGCCGTCTTTGTAGAGGTCGTAGAACTCATCCGCGCCGAGGGAGTAGCTGTAGTTACCCTCGGTGAAGATGTTGACCTTGCCGTCCTTCGGCACGAGGTCGCCGAGTGCCCGTCGGTCGTCGTCCTGGAAGGCAGCGACGATGTCTTGCACTGCGAAGTCAAGGTCGGTCGCCTTGTTCGCGTTTGGGTTGACGGGAACCGGGGTGTAGGCGTACGGCCGGCCAACCCAGCCCGTGCTGTAGAACGAATCCACGATCACCACATGGCCGGGAGCCAAGTAGGGCGGAAGGCAAGGGTAGTAGTACCAGGGCGAGCAGTAGCAGGAAGGTCCACCGAACGGCTCGAACACGTAGAACCCGAAGAAGAAGTGGTCGTCGCGGAAGTGCCGGTTGTAGTGGTAGTAACCGTAGCGGTATCCGTGATCGACCAGCCCGCCGGTGTGGATCGGCCGGACGAAGCCGGGACCGGGGTGGATGAACACGTTGGGTGCACGCGAAATGTGTACGGCCGCCGGAGCGGAGCCCGAAGAGTTGTGACTTCCAGGAGCGGGCAAGGAACTGCCGTGACCAGGTCCTCCCGCGTAGTGGATACTCCCCGGCTTGTAGCCGTCGGAGTGAGCGTTATGGTCGGAGCCGTAGGAACTGTGCCGATCGGAATGGCGGTCTGGAGCGGACTTGCCCGAAGAGTGCGAAGAGCCGCCGTTCGAAGAGTGATTCTTATCCTGAGCAACGGCAACCGAACCTAAAGCCAGAACGGCCGCCATCGTTAAAAACTTCCAATTCGATATATACATAGGGGGAGTTTGAGCCTCTAGGGAGTCATGACGTTCGAACCTAGCCCAGCGTTTTTCTCAATGTGCGGTTCTTGGCCCCGATTTCGTGTACATCTTTTCCAAGGGTAGCGATGTCAGACTGAAGGTAGATGGCTCTTCGAAAGATTGCAACGATAAACGGCGACGGAATCGGCCCTGAAATCATGATCGCGACTCAGAAGATTCTGAGCGCGGCCGGATTTGAAGCAGAATACGTTCCCCTCGAAGGTGGACTGAACGCAGTCGAGAAGGGCTTGGCCGCGATGCCGCAGGAGACGATCGACACCATTCGCGAAATCGGCCTCGCCCTGAAGAGCCCGACGACGACTCCGGTAGGGAAGGGACACTCCAGCGCGAACGTCACCCTACGGAAGGCGCTCGACCTATTTGCCAACGTTCGTCCGACGCGAAGTATCCCCGGCTTGAAGGGGCCATTCGATGACAAGCTGATCGACCTGATCATCGTTCGCGAGAACACCGAAGACCTCTACGCCGGCATCGAGTTCCAACCGCATCCCGACATGGCTCAGGCGGTGAAGGTTATTACCCGGCCAGGTTCGAATCGCCTGCACCGATACGCTTTCGAGATGGTGAAACGGCAGGGCCGGAAGCGGCTTACGGCAGTTCATAAGGCGAACATCATGAAGCTGACCGACGGGATGTTCCTTGAGGAGTTCTATAAGGTCGCCAAGGAATATCCGGATGTCATCGCCGACGACATCATCGTCGACAACTGCTGCCTGCAACTCGTGACCAAGCCCGAGCAGTTTGACGTGATCGTGACGGAAAACTTGTACGGCGACATCGTCAGCGACCTGTGCGCCGGCTTAGTCGGCGGCCTGGGTCTTGCGGCGGGGGCAAACATCGGCGAGCACTGTGCGGTTTTTGAAGCCGTTCACGGCTCCGCGCCGGACATCGCCGGCAAGGATCTCGCCAACCCGACGGCGCTCGTCTTCAGCGCGCTGATGATGCTTCGGCACATCGGGGAGCCTGCAATTGCAAACAAAATTGGTAAGTCGGTCCTTAAGGTCGCGGCGGAAGGGAAGCACACCACCAAGGACCTCGGCGGGTCCGCAGGCACCACGGAGTTTGTCGACGCGGTGATCGCGAAGATTAACGAAGGGTAGAATAGCTTCAACGGCAAACGTCGCCCGCAAGGGGGAGCCTTAAATGGCTGAGAGGTTTGGGAAGCGCGAAAGCGCCGAACAGACGACCCCGGAACCTGATCTGGTTAGTACCAGCGGAGGGATTGTGGAAGATGCGGCCTTCGGTTTGATCTAATCGAAAGGGCGCCTTCGCAATCGCGAAGGCGCTTTTTTCATGCCGTAAGGAGATAACCGATGCTGTTACGTTCAAAACGAGGGGCTTTCACGCTCATCGAACTTTTGGTGGTCATCGCCATCATCTCGATCCTCGCCGCGATCCTCTTTCCCGTCTTCGCCCAGGCTAAATTCGCGGCCAAGAAGACGGTCGACCTTTCGAATGCGAAGGAAATTGGTCTCGCGGTAAAGCTGTACATCAACGACGCCGACGATACGATGCCGATCTTCTACGCTTACAACAGCGATCCGACGATCTACAATCCGCCGGTGCATCACGGCACCGAAGTGCTGCTGCAACCGTATTCAAAGTCGGTCGACCTCTTCAAGAGTCCTCTCGATAATGGCGGGCCCTATCTGACAACTGAAGTCGGACAAGCGAAGGGAGCTTCTTCTTACTGGAAGGGTTATGGGACAAGTTATCGGTTCGATCACTGTATGTTTACGACCGCGGCGAATGAGTCTTCGCAGAACAACTCGTTCCAGATTTACGATGTGATTTCGCAGACGTACGACGTAACGCGACCGGTGGTGGAGACGTCGGTGGAGTTGCCGGCGGATACTCGGTTGATCCGGTTAGAGATGTTCGGGTTCTTTTCGGCGGCTACCGATCCGGGTTGCGCGCGGTATGGATACGATTGTTCACCGACTAGTTACTTCTCAAATTGGGATCCTTCCGGTGGGTCGGTGATTTTTTCCGACAGCCACGCGAAGCATTTGAACAGCCCGGGCCAGTTCGACGATACGCGGGTAGATCCGGCAGGGCACCGGTCAGGAGATCCGTCAACGGATCCGAATGCCTGGTCGGGTTGGTACAGCCTCTGCGACTGAACCCTATTCAACCACAGCGCCGAACTTGCGGGTTCGGCGCTGGAAGGTGATGACGGCGTCCATCAGGTCCTTGGCCGCGAACTCTGGCCAGGTGACATCGGTGACCGCCAACTCGCAATAGGCCGATTGCCAGATCAAGAAATTGCTCCACCGCATCTCGCCGGCGGTCCTAATCATGAGATCGGGTTCCGGATGGTCCGGGTTGTACAGTCGGGCTGCGATCGCTTCCTCCGTCACCTCGGAGGCCGGCAAACCCTCCGCGATCATCGACTTCACCGCATCGACGATCTCCGCGCGGCCGCCGTAGTTCACAGCGAGGGTGAAGGTGATTCCGGTGTTGCCCTTCGTTGTCTCCATCCCTTGCTCGATTGCGCGTCTTAAACCGCTAGGAACTTCTTCCATTCGGCCGGCGACGTGTACGCGCACGTTATTGGCGTGCATCTGCCGGATCTCGTCGCGCGCCGCGGTCTCGATGAGCTTCATGAGCCCCGATACTTCTTCCTGTGGTCGCCGCCAGTTCTCGGCGGAGAAAGCGTAAACGGTCAGATATCGAATCCCAAGGTCGCTCGCAGCCAAAAGAGTGCGCCGCAAGGCCTTGTAGCCCTCGCGGTGCCCAAGCAAACGACCTAAGCCCTTGCGACGGGCCCAACGGCCGTTGCCGTCCATGATCACCGCGACATGGTTGGGCAGGGCGTTCAAGTCGATACCCGCCCGAAGAGCTTCGGCGCGAACCTTTTCGATTCGCGCCGTGATTGCGGCATTGGGCGCCGGCGGGTTCAAAACTTTAGAAGAAGTGCTCATTCGAAGCGGCGCCGAAAGACTAGATGACCATCAACTCGGCTTCTTTCTTCTTGCCGAGGTCGTCAGCCTGCGCGATGAACTGATCGGTAACTTTCTGGACCTTGTTTTCGTTGCCCTTCACCTCGTCCTCGGTGATTTCCTTTTTCTTTTCGAGGGCCTTCAAACCGTCGATCGCTTCACGGCGAACGTTGCGGATGGCGATGCGACCCTGCTCGGTTCGAGCATGGACCTGTTTGACCATGTCCTTACGGCGATCCTCCGTCATTTGCGGGAAGTTCAAACGGATGCCGGAACCGTCGCTCATGGGGTTGATCCCAAGATCGCTCTTCATGATCGCCTTCTCGATGATCGGAATCATCTTCTTGTCGTAAGGTGCGATGAGGAGCTGCCGGGGCTCAGGAGTGCTGATCGAAGCCACCTGGCTGATCGGCGTTTCGGTGCCGTAGTACTCGACATGAACCCGATCGAGCACCGCGGACGACGCGCGTCCGGTGCGATACGAGGAGAAGTCGTGAACCATCGCTTCGATGGCTCCCTTCATTTTGTGCTCAGCATCTCTAAGAATATCTGCGACTGCCATGATTATTCGCCTCCAACCAAGGTGCCTTCCGCTTCGCCCGATATGGCGCGAAGCAGGCTGCCCGGCTTATTGAAATCTAGGACGATGAGGGGGAGCTTGTGCTCCCGGCACATCGTAAATGCGGTCTGATCCATCACACCTAAGCGGTTCTCGATGGCGGTGGAGTATTCCAACACATCGTATTTGACCGCATCTGAGAACTTCTTTGGATCTTTGTCGTAAACGCCGTCGACTTTGGTGGCTTTAACCAGCACGTCCGCGTCGATTTCGAGACCGCGAAGAACGGCGGCGGTATCCGTCGTGAAATAAGGGTTGCCGGTTCCTCCCGCGAAGACGACGACGCGGCCCTTCTCTAAATGCCGCATCGCCCGCCGGCGGATGAAGATTTCGGAGACCTGCGCGACCGCGACGGCGCTCTGTACCCGGGTTGCAATGCCCTTGTTTTCCAACGCCGACTGCAACGCCAAGGCATTCATGAGGGTTCCCAGCATGCCCATCTGGTCGGCCACAGTGCGGTCGATCGCGCCGTCGGCCGAGAAGGTGGCGCCGCGAACGAAGTTGCCGCCGCCGACGACGATGGCGATTTCGGCGCCGTGACGGCTAACTTCGCCGACTTCGCCGGCAATGTAGCTGAGGACCTCCGGGCTGAGCCCGAAATGGAGATCGCCGGCGAGAGCCTCGCCGCTGAGTTTAATAAGAATCCGTTTAAACGGTCGCCGCTGCAGGATGGAATCGGTAGACATAGTAAGGGTCCCGCGAAAGAACGGCTACGTTCGCAGGCCAAAGGGAGGATACCCCGCGACCCCAGCCTCGGCCTACGGAAACCAGGACTAGAGAGGGAACTCCGTGCCCGGTGGAGGGTCGCCGAGCCACTGATTCCAGACCTCGTCGTGCCGCATTAGATAAAGGTATTGGAGGCTTTGCCAGCACTTGTGGCCCGCGTGGTGGTTCGGAATATCGGGATCGTCCGGGCAATGAATCTCGTCCAAGGCATGCGCCAAGACGCCGACGATCACCCGGCCGACCAGGCTCGGGTCCGTATTTTGAAACGAGTCCAACGCCTGAGGAAGGTAAGCGGCGGGGAAGTTTCTAAAGTTGATCGCGGGCTCGCCCCATCCCGCGTCGCCCCAGTCAAGAATCGCCGAGAGTCGATCCTCGGAAATCATGATGTTGAAGGAATGCAGATCCCAGTGGACGAAGCCGGTCTCGTTCGGTTGTGCAGGCTCCAGGCGGCGGATAAGATTTTCGACCCAAGCGACTTCCTCCGGCTGCATTCGATCTGCGTTTCGTCTCAGGGCTTCTTCTGGGTCGTCGAGTACGGGGATATCGAGACGTTTGTTGGGATCGTGGAGGAACTTTACGCCCCGATGCCAGATCCCGATCTCGTACGCAATGTCGCGGTAAATCGAACCTAAATCAATATGGTCGGGCACCGCGCCGAGGGGGCGCCCGCGGGCTCGTTCGTAAATCGTGATCAGGCCCGGAATAATGTCTTCGTCGGGGTCGAAGACGAGGAGCTCGGGTACACGCGCTCCCGCTCTCCGGACGGCCGGAACGGCTAGCGTCTCGGTATAGATATCGCTCTTGAAATCCGGGTCTTTCAGCGTGCGTACGCACACATTGCCCACCAGCCGGACGTGGTTAACCACTCCTTCGTGAACACATTCCTCTACCGGGTCATCAGCCGGTAAAGCGTGTTTTTCGAGAATCCCCCGAATCTCTTCGTCCGTCGGCGCACGAAACACGCGATGAGGCTACCAGCAAATGCAGAAAAAAGGCATCCCTAGTACAAACAAGGGGATGCCTCTTAATCACGCAGGCTAAAAGCCTAGCTTGCGAGCCCAGACTACGAGCCTTGGCCGACCGCGAGATAAAGGAAGTCGGTGACCTTCGTTCCCTTAGCCTCTTCGGCCAGGTAAGCGGCGACCGTCTTGCTCGGGTCCGCATAGAAAGGCTGCTCAAGAAGGACGACGCTCTTCACGTATTCCTTGTTGACGCGGCCCTGGGCGATGTTCTTCGCGATGTTCTCGGGCTTGCCCTCGTTGATCGCGCGCTGGGTCTCGATTTCGATCTCGCTGTCCAGCTTCTCTTGCGAGAGCTGATCCTTGCTGACGACTTCCGGGGGAAAGGCGACGGCGTGGACGGCGACCTTGCGGACCGCTTCATTACCGGCGTTGTCGCCGGTCGAAACCATCGCGGAGCCCTTCGTCTTATCGAAGTGAACGTAGGTGGCGATCGGCGAATCCGACGTGAGCCGGACGGCCTTCGCGACCTGGGCGTTCTCGCGGAACTTCGCGATGATGCCGTCGGAGTATTCCTTCAGCTTGGCAGTGTCATCGGCGCCATTGTCCCGAACGTAGTCGGCAATCTCCTGAGCCATCGAAACGAACTCCGGATTCTTGGAAACGAAGTCCGTTTCGGTCTCGACGAGCACCGCGCCGACAGTTTTGTTGTCTGCCGTCGCGCTGAAAGCCACCACGCCGGCCGAGGTTGCGCGTCCGGCTTTCTTGCCGGCCGCTGCCTTGCCCTTCTCGCGGAGGATTTCCTTTGCTCGCTCGAAATCGCCATCGGCCTCGTCAAGGGCCGACTTGCACTCCATCATGGGAGCGCCGGTCTCTTCTCTTAGTTTCTTAACTTCTTGTGCGCCGTAATTAGCCATCTTCTTCTCTATTAGATCGTGAGTTCCTCGTTGCCGCCGAATGCCTTGAGCAGTTCAGCGTCAATCGGAGCCGCATAGTCGAGGGCGTTCTCGCCATCGTCGTAGCTGGAACCTTCCACGGTCGTTCCTTCCGTCAGCGCCTCGCTCAGAGGTCGAGCCTCGAGAATGACGTCGCTGACCTTCTGCGTAACGAGTCGGATCGCTCGGATTGCGTCGTCGTTACCGGGGATCACCACATCGGCGAGGTCCGGATCGCAGTTCGTGTCGACGATCGCGACGATCGGGATGCCGAGCTTCTTGGCTTCCTTGACCGCGATCGATTCCTTGTTCAAGTCGACGATGAACATGATCGTCGGGGCGGCGGCCATGTTGCGGATTCCACCGAGGAATCGCTGCAACTGATCTCGCTCTTCCCGTCGCTTCAGGGCTTCCTTCTTGGGGAGGCGATCGAAATAGCCGTCCGTCTCCATCCGGTCGAGTTCCTTGAGGCGGTTGACGCGCCCTTGGATGGTCTTCCAGTTGGTGAGGGTGCCACCAAGCCAGCGCTCGCTGATGAAGTACTGGCCAGATCGCTCCGCCGCTTCCTTCACCGCGGCTTGCGCCTGCTTCTTGGTGCCGACGAACAGCACCGTGCCGCCGTCTTCGATAACCTTCTTAACGTAGTTGAGCGCGTCTTCGAACAGCTTGATCGTCTGGTGAAGATCAATGATGTAAATGCCGTTGCGCGCGCCGTAAATGTAGCGCTTCATCTTCGGATTCCAGCGACGAGTCTGGTGTCCGAAATGCACGCCCGATTCAAGCAGCTCTTTCATACTGAGCTGAGCCATATGTAGCCTCCAGGTTTTTCCTCCGAGCCGGTGTTAAATTTGCGCTGACAACCCTTCGCTTGAAGGGACCCGGTCGCGCTCCGACCCGTGTGAATTCGATTCGGTGGATATTGTACCTGAGGCGGAAAACGGCAACGTCGGCGCTTCGCCTTCCGTACGGTTAACGATTGTCCCGATATGGATACAAACGAGAAAAGCGAGTTTCGAGCAACGGTCGCTGCGACCCCACGTCGGGGCCGACGTTTAGGTCGGGGAAGCAATTTACGGAGCGTCGCGGATCTCGAGGAGGCGTTCGCGAAATGCGAAGAAGATCACTCGATGCGCGCGGTGACGTCTATCCTGCGGATTTTGCGAGAGCAACTCGAAGTACGAAGTAAGTCTCAAGGGAACCTTGCGGTTGGTGGCGTTTATCTTTTTGCCGGCCTAGCGCCTACCTTGGGTTACTTTGCACTTCCGGCAAGACTTCATCTGCATAACCTGGTGTTTGCTTGCTTCTTCGATGCAATCGGCCTGACTTATTTTTACGGGGCCTACAGCGTCCGAACGGTTGTTCGTGAATACAAAGATGAGGAAAGCGAGATCAAGAAGCTCGCAACCTCATCTCTGGAAAGAATCTGGCGGCAACCTTTTCCTCGCAAGCCGCTCAACAACGAGCACACTGAAGCGCTGAAGAAGCTCCTGAAAGTGTCGCCGGCAAACGAAACGCTGCTGGAATTGCACAGGTTGGGTTAGGCGAGAGACGGAAACCGTCTCTCGCCGGTAGCGAACTACTCGAACCGGTAGATCGAATAGGGATTCCACTCGGGATCGGTGGAGATGCGGATGGCCGCGATCTGGCCGACGTGGTAGCTGTCATGCGTGCCGAGGAAGGCCGCGCCGGTGCCGAGCGCCTTCGGATCTTCGCTTGCGAGAACAGCGACGGTAGCTTCCGCGCGCTTCGCGAACATGTCGTCCATGAGGGCCGGCCAGGACATATCGTCGGGGACAACCGAGCCCCATTCGTGCTCCTGCCCGTTCACCATCTTGACCGTCGCGACATAGACCTCGACGAGGTGGGCGGCCTGCTCGCGGGCGCTGCCCATGGTTGGGATCGGCTTCGCGTCGAGTTGCTCGTCGGTCATGCCTTCGAAGATCTTTCTGAGCTGGAATTCCGATTCGTCAATTTGTGATTTAAGTAGTTCGGCGGCCGTCATAACCCCGCCGTTTTACCTCCGCCACTAGCGCGAACCGACATAATCGGGTGAGGTTTGGGGCCGTTTAACAAAGTCGGCAGACGAAGGGAAGTACCAATGGTCAGGGAACGGGAATAGCCAGGTGGAGGGACGAGAGCTTACGCCTTGGTTCATCCGATACGCTTACGAGCAGGGCTGTTTTCCCATGACCATGGAAAACGGCGAGATCGGCTGGTTCCAGCCGACTCGGCGCTGCCTGTTTCCGATTGAAGGGATTCACGTGAGTCGCTCCCTGGCGAAGACGATCCGGAGCGGGCGCTTCGAAGTCCGGTTCGATACGAACTTCACGGAAGTCATGCGTCATTGCTTCCGCCCGGAAGATAACTGGCTGAGCGAGGACTTCGTGCGCGTCTACTCGGAGATCCACCGGCAGGGCTGGGGGCATTGCGTGGAGTGTTGGTATGAGGGCCGGCTGGTCGGCGGCGCCTATGGAATCGCTTTAGGCTCTTGTTTCTGTGCGGAGTCGATGTTCCACCGCGAAACCGATGCCTCGAAGGTGGCCCTCCACGCGCTGGTGGACAAATGCCGGTCGTTGGGATTTACTATCTTCGATGCGCAGATATTGAATCCGCATCTGGCCTCACTTGGAGCTTTTGAAGTGACTCACCGGCACTACGCGCAGATGTTGAAGACCGCGTTGAAGCGCACTACGGAGTGGTCGGTTGCCTGACGAGGAATCACAACAAGCACAGTCCGCGCCCACCGAGATGAACCCACATCTGATCGGGCGCGGCGGCAACCACGGCGCCTACGTTGGGCTCTCCGTCGCCGAAGTCGAGCAAGTCTTCAGAAAGTGCGAGGCGGATCCTTCGATGCGATCCGTCACCGCGATCCTACGGATGACGCGAGAGCAGTGCCGAAGCCGAGGTCAGTTGGGCGTTTATCCTCGCATGGCGCTGGGGATGTCGGTAGTAGGGGCGGGCCTGCTGGTGGCTTACTTTTACGTCCCCGAGGGGTTGCAAAAGACGGCGGCAATCGGCGGGATGGGCTTCTTCGTAATGGGCCTCTTGCTCACTTACGGGGCAGTCACCGGAGCAAAGGAACGGCAGGCCTCAGTGGCCCAGGAGCAGGCGATTATGCGGCTGGCATGCGAATCCCTCGATCGCCTTTTGCCGAAATCCTTCCCCCGAAAGCCCCTGCTGCGCGAACACGTCGACACGCTACGTGACCTCGTCAAGGCTCGTCCAGACCTGGCCACCCTGCGAGAGCTCTTGGCGGAGAACTAGTGCGATCATGAATCCTCATCTCGCGACTGGCGTACTTTCAGATGTGACTCGCCGGCGCCTCACACAAGCTCTCAAAGTAAATTGGGAGACGCCCGTTGCCTAGCGAGGAAATACGCGAGTTTCGCGCAACGGTCGCTCCGAACCCCATGGGCAGGCGTCGCGCTCGCGGCCCGGCGTACGACAAGCGCACCGTGGCCGAACTCGCGGTCGCTTTCGCCAAATGCGAAGAAGAAGAGTCAATGCGCGCGGTGACGGCGGTTCTGCGCATTACGCGAGAGCAGCTAAAGCCGCGCAACCGGTTCAGAGAGCATCCGATCTTGGCGGCGGTTATGCTCTCCGTCGGCCTCGCGTGTCTGGTGGCAACCTCGATCGCCCCAGATCGCTTGCGGCAAGGGATGTTTTCCGGTGCCGCGATCTTTAGCTTGGTTGGGGTTCTTTATCTGTACGGTGCGCTCTCCGTGAGAGCGGAGGTTCGGATCGACAAGGAAGAGGAGCGGGCGATCAAGGAACTCGCGATAGCTTCCCTGGAAAGAATCTGGCGGAAATCGTTTCGTCGAAAGCCGTTGGAGAGAGAGCATATTGAGACCATCGACGATCTCCTGAAGCTGGCTCCGCACAACGAAACTCTGCGCGAACTACAGGCTCTTTCCTAACGCGAGCGGCGAATTTCGACGCCCACTTCTTCGGCGATAACAGGGGCCGGCGGGAGCCGTTTTGCCAGCCTCAACTGCGCGGATTGAATTCCCGGAAACCGGGCGAAGAGTTCGTCCAGCATCACGGTGGCAAGCCGCTCGACGGTTTTGAACTGGCGCGATTGCCCCATTTCCACGAGGCAAAGGGCCACGTTACCGTAGTTCACGGTGTCGTCGATCCGATCCGTTTCGCAGGCGACGGAACCGACTTGGTATTCCAGATCGGCGCGGAATCGGTGCCCGATCACCCGCTCTTCCTCGGCTACGCCGTGGAATCCGTAGAACTCGAGTCCGCGAACGAAGACGGTCACCATGGTCCTCATTACACCCTCGATTGGGGAGCTCGGGAGGGGATTTCAGGGGGTTTCGTGTGGTAATATAACTTTCAAATTAGGAGCGACCGAACACGGGTGGCTTATAGCCGCCTTTTTTTGTTTTGGAGGCTTCCAAATCCCGGAAACGGGGACAGGAGGGAAAGAGCGATGGACATACTGCAGCAGCTAAACCAGATCGCACAGGAGCGGGATCTCCCGCTTGAGGAGCTTCAGCGCGAGCTTGAAGAGTCCCTCGCGGTCGCCTACAAACGGTTTGTCGGCGCCGCTGGCGAGGTTACCGTTCGGCTCGATCCCCGTAAGGGATGGACGGCGAGCGTGGAGAAGGAAGTGGTCGCCATCGTGAGCGAGCCGAGCTACCAAATCGGTCTGCTCGACGCGCGAAAGCGAAAGGAAGACGCTGAGATCGGCGACTTCATTCCCACCGAAGTCGACCCGAACCGGTTCGGCCGAATCGCGGCGCAGACGGCGAAGCAAGTGCTGAGCCAGAAGCTGCGCGAGGCGGAGACCCGCCGTATCCATGACGTCTTCAATGAGAAGATCGGCGAGGTCGTCACCGGCGTCGTCAGCCGGCGGGATGGGCAAAGCGTGTACGTTCAGGTCAATCGCGTCGAAGCGGAGCTGCCGCGGCGCGAGCAGGTTCCCACCGAGCCGTATCGACCGAATGATCGGGTTCGCGTGTACGTATATAAAGTGGATGACTCTCAGCGCCGGCTGCGGGTTATCGTGAGCCGCACCCACCCGAACCTGCTTCGTAAGCTGTTCGAGCTGGAAGTTCCGGAGATCGCGCAGGGAATCGTAAAGATTCAGAGCGTGGCGCGAGAGCCGGGGCAGCGCAGCAAGATCGCGGTTTCTTCTACGGACGAGCGAGTGGACGCGATTGGATCGTGCATCGGACCGCGGGGTTCACGCGTACAAGCAATCGTAGACGAGCTTTACGACGAGAAAATCGACGTCGTGCCGTTCAGCGAAGACCCGAAGACGTTCATTACCGACGCGCTTTCACCGGCTAAGGTGAACTCGCTAAGGCTGAACGAAGCGGAGAAGAGCGCATACGTAGTAGTGCCGGACAGCCAACTTTCTTTGGCGATCGGAAAAGGCGGGCAAAACGTGCGGCTTGCGGCACGTCTAACCGAGTGGAAGATCGATATTCGATCGGAAACTCAGGCCGCGGGCGAGGGCAAGAAGTAATAAAGCCAATGACGGTGACACTAGGGATTCAGGATAGGGAGATGGGAATGTAGGTTCCGGGCATTATGGTGAGTGAGATACTGAGCGAAAACGGTCCCCAAGTGGTCGAGCTTCGTGCGTTATCTTCTTCGCCAAGCCCGGAAGCTTCCCATCAACCTCGAATCCCCCAGCGCACCTGCGTCGCCTGTCGGCGCAAGGGAGATCAAACCTCCTTCACGAGGATTTCACCGACCAAGTCGGGGACGCCGTCTCTATGGGACGGCTTCGGGCGTAGCGCCTACATCTGTAAGACCCCCGAGTGCTCTCGGGCGGCAATGACCAAAGGTCGGCTTGAGCGAGCGCTCCGATGCCGCATTTCTGAGGCGGATCGAGCTGCCTTGCAACAAGTTTTGATATGGTAACTGAGGAAAAGAAAACAAATATGACCGTAAATATCGCGGAGTTAGCTGGCAAATTCGGACTCGTCCCGGGCACCGTTTATGGGGTTTTGAACGAGCTTGGGATTGAGCATGACGGCACGTCGTTTGAAGCAGATGACGACACCGTTGGGCTTGTCAGCGAGTCTCTGGGTGAGATGCGCGGATCGAAGGAAATCGTCCTGCGTCCGAACGCCACCCCTCGGGATGTCGCAATGGCCCTTGCGATCGCCCAGCCGGAAGTTCAGAAGACCCTCGTCACGAAGCTGAAGACGATGGCCACCCTAACGACCGTGTTGAAGCCGGACGTGCTGGAAAAGCTCGTTCAGAATTTCGGCTACACCGTCGTCACCGCCGAACCGGCCGCGCCGAAGCCGAAGCCTCCGACTGCGGCTGAAATCGCCAAATCCGCCGCTCTCGTGCGACCTCCGGTCGTCACCATCATGGGCCACGTCGACCACGGCAAGACCTCGCTGCTGGACTACATCCGCAAAGCGAACGTCGTCGCCAAGGAATTCGGCGGTATCACGCAGCACATCGGTGCGTACCAAGTCGACACTCCAGAAGGGAAGATCACCTTCCTGGACACCCCGGGCCACGCCGCGTTCACCGCGATGCGCGCCCGAGGAACGAGCGTTACCGACATCGCGATCTTGGTCGTAGCGGCGGACGACGGCATCATGCCGACGACTCGCGAAGCCATCCAACACGCCAAGAATGCAAGGGTTCCGATCATCGTCGCGATCAACAAGATGGACCGGCCGGACGCCTCTCCGGACCGCGTCATGCAGCAGTTGACCGAGTTCGAGCTCGTTCCGGAAGCCTACGGCGGTCAGACGATCACCGTCCCCGTTTCGGCCCTTACCGGCCAGGGCGTTCCCCAGCTCCTCGAAATGATCCTCCTCCAAGCCGAAATCATGGACTTGAAGGCGGACCCGAAGGCGGAGATGACGGGTGCCGTTATCGAAGCGAAGATGGAGCGCGGCCGCGGTCCCGTCGCCACGATCCTCGTGCAAACCGGCACGTTGAAGCTCGGCGATTCGGTCGTGGTCGGCCCGACTTATGGACGCTTGAAGGCGATGCTCGACTACCGGGGCCAAAAGCTCACGGAAGCCGGACCCTCCACGCCGGTCGAGATCCTCGGCCTAAGCGAAGTCCCCAATGCGGGAGACCGGGTTATGTTCGTCAAGGATGAGAAGACGGCTCGCGAGATCGCGGAGTCCCGACAGGACAAGCGGCGATCCGAGACGATCGTCCAGAAGAGCCGCGGTCTTACCCTTGGCGACCTGCGGAAGATGATGAAGGAAGAGGGCCTGAAGCAGCTCAATCTCATCATCAAGGCGGACGTTCAAGGCTCCGTCGAAGCGGTCAAGGGAATGCTTGAGAAGCTGCGGAACGAAGAGGTGGAAACCAAGATCGTTCTTAGCGGCGTTGGGCAGATCACGGAAAGCGACATCCAACTCGCCAGCGCGGCTGGCGCGATCGTCGTCGGCTTCAACGTGAAGCCGGAGGGCGGCGCGAAGAAGGAAGCGGAGAAGCAACACGTCGAAATCCGCACCTACAACATCATCTACGAACTGATCGAGGACATCGAGGCGGCGCTCAAGGGCATGCTCGAACCGAAGTTCGCCGAGCAGCATCTGGGCACGGCGGAGATTCGGGTCCGCTTCCAGTTCTCGAAGAAGGGCATCATCGCCGGTTCTTACGTCACGGAAGGCAAGATGGTCCGAAACGCGAAGTGCCGGGTGCGACGCGGTCGAGACTTGGTTCTCGACGGCCAGTTGGGCTCGCTCAAGCACCTTAAGGACGACGTTCGCGAAGTCACGATGGGAATGGAGTGCGGTATCACGTTCCAGGATTGGACCGACTTCAAAGAAGGCGACATTATCGAAGCCTACGAGATGGTTCAGATCAACGCCTAGCGTTTTGTGGGCCTGTCTCATAAGGCTTTGCCTTTGAGCCCGCCCCCAAAAATGTTTCGTGATTCGTCAATCTTCCCTCCGCCGCACGGGGCTGCGCCCCGCGCGGCGGAGGGTTTTAAGTTGCAATTTTTGGCCGCCTTCGGCGCCAAAAATTGCTCGAGGGGAATTCGCCGAAAATTCTCGTTTGGAGAGTGGGGAATGGCTGACTGGTAACCTGACCTGACCAGATTGTCATGGATCAAAATCCCACCCCCGAGCCGCCGCAGTTTGCGAACTACCCCCGTCCAAGCCAAGGCGCTCCGATTTGGAACGGCCGCCCCCCGGGGGTTTACTTTGACGCAATCGGCGACGCGTGGAGAATCTTTCAGCAGGATGCGGGGACCTGGGTAGGAGCATCCCTTGTGGTTGGGATCATCTACGTCATCCTTCAAATTCCCAGCCAGGTAATCCAGTTCAGTCATCTATCGCCGGCCACGGCATCCGATGGCCCGTTCGGTCCTGCGGCATCGTTGCCACCCGAGCTGTTGCTCGCGGTAATCGCGCTTGGACTTCTTGCCGGGCTCCTACACTACTGCATGCTCGTGAGCATGATGCGTATGGGCTCTCAGGCCGCACTCGGCTTGCCGGTTTCTCTTGGTGACATCTTCTATGGCTTTCGCCGGTTTGCATCGTACGCTGGAGCGTACGTGACGATGGGGTTCGCCGTAGGATTGGGCTCGATGCTCTGCCTCGTTCCGGGCATTTACTTAGGCGGTGCGCTCGCCTTCGCGCCGCTGGTTGCGATAAGCACGGATTTAAGCGCCATAGATTCGATCAAGACGACCTTCCAGGCCGCGAAACCTCATGCCTGGGCGATTTTTGCCTTACTATTCGTGCTGGGCCTGATCCTTATCGCGGGGGTGTTTGCCTGTGGTATCGGTGTGCTCTTGACGCTCCCGATTTATTGCATTGCCTTAGGAATTCATTATAACTACTTCTTTCCGCCGGTCCTGTCGGGAGAGCCAGCCCCTTACGAGCCGGGTTTTTATAACCAATAGGCTGTCGTGGCTAGCCAGCCCGATGAAGCCAACACTTCATCCGACCACGCAAACCTGATCCGAGCCGATTCTTATGAATCAAAATCCCCTACCCGAGTCGCCGCAGTTTGCGAACTATCCTAGAGCATCCTTTGGGCCGGCTTCGCGGCCTCCCGGCGTCTATTTCGAGACGATCGGTGAGGCTTGGCAGATATTCAACCAGGACACGGGAACATGGATTTTGAGCGTCCTCGTGGCCGGGCTAATTAGCGTCCCCCTCTTGGCCATGAGCGTCTACGTGTCTAACGGGGGTTCGTTCATGCCGCAAAGGGTGACGAACACTGTTCCCGGCTACATGTTCAAGCTTTCAATCCGCTCCATTTTGCGGTCAGCCTCGTCTCGGGCGCTATTCAAACGACCCTTTATGGAGGCATGGTGCGAATGGGCGCCCTTGCCGCGCGAGGGGTGACGGTTGGGGTCGGTGACTTGTTTTATGGGTTTCGCAGGGCGGTTTTCGTTTTCGGCACAACCATTCTGCTTAATCTGCTGAACACGCTTACGTGGAGTGTCGGCGTTTGGGTTGGCACCTACATGATGATTTCGGGAGGTTCCTATTTGCCGCTGGGGGGCGGAATGGTACTAGTTGGACTTGTCGCCGGACTTTTCATCATGGGCTCACTTTCTTTCGCGGTGGTCATTAGCGTTGATCAACCCGTCAATCCTTTCGAGGCAATCAAGCGCAGCTTCAACGCCCTGAAGCCATTCATTTTTCTGATGGTCATATTCCAGATCGTGATGGGGCTGGTGATGATGTTGGGCGGCTGCGCCTGCGGAATCGGCCTCTTCGCTACGATTCCTGTGGCCTCGATCGCTCTCGGTATGCACTACAACTACTTCTTTCCGACCGAAACGGTCAGCGCGCCGGCCTACGTTCCGCCCACACAGACTAACTGACGTCGCCGACCCACTGGAGCCAACGCTTCATCGGGCCCGTGGAAAGTAGGGAATACCACCAGCGGTCGGCGGTGACCAGGGTGGTGTCCTCGCGAATCGCGAGGGCGAAGAACAGCGATTCGTTGTAGGTGCGCGCGCTGTTGGTGGCGATCTCCAGAGCGGCAGGGGCGAGATCAGCGGCGGTAACCGCAGTTAGCGGCAGGCGACGGAGGTTATTAAGGATACGGTGACCCTCCTCGCGTTTGATCTCCCCGTTCTTAACCCGCTTCCAGAGCACCGAGCCGACTTGGGCATAGATGATGTCCGGGACGAGGATCTCGGTTTCGCCGCCGATAAGCTTCAGGGCCTCCGGTGAGAACGGCTCGTGAAAGTACCACTTGAGAGCGACGCTAGCGTCGACGACCAGCCGATTCACTTCCGGGCGCCATCCCGAGCAAGTTCGCTGCTATCAGGATGTGAGCGGCCAGAGAGAGCCTCGCGGATACGTAAAAGCTCCTGCCACGGATCGTTTGCGGCCTCGCGGAGGATCTCGCGAAGCTCGGCCTCAAGGCTGCGGTTGCTTGCTTTGGCCCGGCGCTTCAGCGCCTCTACTACGTCCTCATCAAGCTGCCGAATCAGTACCTGCGCCACGATAGCAGTATGATAACAGGAATCTGCCGCAAGGTTCAATGGCTGGAGGGCGAATTTGCAAGCGCGGCAGCAAAACTGTTAAGAACATCCTCGAATTCATCGACGGTGGAGCACCTCGTCAGCTTCTCGCGCACCTTCGGCGCCCCGACTTCGCCTTTGATGTAAAGGGGAATTTGACCACGCAAGGCTCGGCAAGCCCGCAGTTCTCCATCGGCGAAGTTGGCGGAGTGCTTGGCTTCCTCGAAGGTGGGTGCGTCGCACTCACAGGCGACCATCATCTGAAGGTGTTCGAGAGCCACTCGAATTCGCTCCCCAAGCCCGGCCGGCTCTCCGGGAGCTTGGCCAGTGATCGCGCGCTGAATGTCGCGCAGCACCCAAGGATTGGAGATGGCCGCGCGGCCGACCATGACGCCATCGCACCCGGTGGTCTCGACCATACGCAGGGCGTCCTCGGGTGTCTTGATGTCGCCATTGCCGATGAGCGGAACTTGGACCGCCTCGCGGAGGGCCGAGATCAGCCTCCAATCGGCTTCGCCCTCAAACCCCTGCTTTGCGAAGCGGGCGTGGAGGGTCAGCATCTGAGCTCCCGCGCCTTGAAAGCGCTTGGCAAGATCCGGAGCCGCGAAGAGCGAGAAGTCCCAGCCTGCCCTGACTTTCACCGTTACGGGGACCTTAACCGCCTTCACCACGGAATCCACGATCCGCTCGGCCAACACGGGATCCTTCAGCAGCGCCGCTCCGGAGCCGGTCTTGCAGACCTTGGGCACCCAACAGCCCATGTTGATGTCCACGATGTCTGCGCCCATCTCCTCGGCGATCTTCGCCGTCTCCGCCATGATCTCGGGATCTCCGCCGAAGATTTGGATTCCCAAAGGTCTCTCGCCGGGGTCGATTCGCATCTTACGAAACGTCTTGACCGCACCGTAGTGGATGGCCATGGCGCTCACGAACTCGGTGAACATCAGTCCCGGTCCGGCAACGCGCTTAGCGATTAGCCGGAACGGAAGGTTGGTGACGTCCTCCATGGGTGCGAGCAGCAGGGGCACATCCACGTCGACGTTGCCGACCTTGAAGCCGGGAAGGGCGGTTTGGGTCACTTGGCCATCGCCAACTGGATGAGATCGCGGGGAGGGCGGAAAGTGACGTCTTCCTTGACGGTTTCTAGGATGGTAACGGGGACCTCGGGGCGACCTTTGAGCAATTCTCCGATTACGCCTTCCACGAGCTCTTCCGGCGTAGAGGCTCCCGAAGAGATTCCGATGGTGCTGAAATTCGTCTTCCACTCGGGCTTGACTTGGTCGGGAGTCAAAAGAAGGTGCGCTTCGGTACCAAGCCCCTCCGCCACTTCGCGGAGTCGATTTGAGTTCGAGGAACTGGGCGAACCGACCACGAGGACGAGGTCGCACTCCTTCGCCAGCGCACGAATCGCGGCTTGGCGGTTGGTCGTGGCGTAACAAATATCTTCCTTCTGCGGACGCTGAATCTGCGGGAAGCGGCGGAGAAGGACGTCCATCGTCGCCGAGACTTCGTCGACACTCAACGTGGTTTGGGTCAAGACGCTCAGCTTTTCGAAGTGGGGAAGTACTAGGTTCTCCGCGTCTTCAGGAGTCTCGACGAGGGTCATGCGTCCGGGAGCCTCGCCCATCGTGCCTTCGGCTTCCACGTGGCCGGCGTGGCCGATGTAGATCATGTGGAAGTCTTTCGCCGCGTAGTGCTTCGCTTCGTTGTGGACCTTGGTGACGAGAGGGCAGGTCGCATCAATGACCGTCAAATGACGCGATTTCGCCTCTTTTCTGACCGCCGGAGAGACGCCATGGGCCGAGAAGACGAGGACAGATCCCTCGGGGACATCCGCAAGCTCCTCGACGAAGATGACGCCGCGGTTCTCGAAAGATTTGACCACCCACTCGTTGTGCACGATCGCATGGCGCACGTAAACGGGCGCGCCATGAATTTTAAGGGCCAGATCCACGACCTCGATCGCGTAGGCAACCCCCGCGCAAAGTCCACGCGGGGCGGCGAGAATAATTCGCTCCACACCCGATTTTACTCCACGCTTGCTACCGCCGCTCCCAGCATCTGCCATTCTTGGATTGCCCATGGACCCCAGAAGCATAAACCGGATGTTGGAGCTACGCGTTAAAGACCTGGCTTCGAAACCGCCGGGAGGCACTCCGGAGGAGCGTCGCCGGACGCTTCGCCGCTGCCTAGGTCTTGATCCTCTGCCGGAACGTACGGACCTTAACGCCACGGTTAGGGGCGTTATGTTTCGGGATGGGTACCGAATTGAGAAAATTCGCTACGAATCCCGCCCAGGGGTTCTGGTGACCGCTCACCTTTACTTGTCGGATAGCACTCTAAAACTTCCGGTGGTTGTGCGAACGCACGGACATTGGCCGGAGAAGAAATCGGACGTGACGGTGCAGGCGGGCGCGATTTCGCTGGCGCTTTCTGGGTTTGCGTGCCTTGTGATCGAGTCCCCCGGCTTCATGTGGGACGACAACGCTGAGAACGAGCGGCGAGAGCTTGGTTCCCATGAGGATTGGTTCCTCTCGATGGGCTCGCCGGTTCAGGGGCAGTACGTGTGGGATGTTCTCCGCGCCTTGGACTATGTCGCTATGCGCGACGAACTCGATCCCTTCAATATTGGAGTCACCGGGGAAGACGCGGGTGGGATCGTGGCGATGTATGCGTACGCCCTCGACGAGCGGATCAAGGTTGCCGTGCCCGTCGCTTCCGCCGCCAGTTTGGAAATCAACCCGTTTTTGGCGTGTCTCTGCAACCACGTGCCGGGACTCATGAGTACTGGCGATCGGAGCGATTTGCTAGACCTGCGCGCCCCGGAGGGAAGGGTGCTGGTTATGGCGGTTGAAGAAGATCCGCAGTTTCCGATCGAGGGTCACCTTCGGACGGACGAGAAGTTGCGCAGGATCTATAAAGGGAAGTCGAATACCTCTCACTACCGGTTCGAGCGGTTCTTTGGTGGCCACGACTATAACCGTCGAATGCGCGAGACTGCGCTTTCTTTCTTCTGCGAGCACCTTCAGGGCGGAGGTTGTGCGCCCTACAAGGCGGAGCCGCGACCTCTCACGGACGGCAGATTAAACCCTTATCCCGCGGGAACCGAAGATCCGCAGAGTCCGGAGTTCTTGGTGACGTCAGTTGCCGATCGCGGCACTTTGTCCTTCCGGGATTTGCTGAACGATGCGTTGGCTTCGTCCGCTAAGGAGCCGTATCGCCGCGAGACGCGGATAGCGCCTTGGCGGAAGTACGGTTCGATTCCAGACCTCCACCCAGGCGGAATCCTGGCGATTCATGACGAAGGAATATTAACCCCGCAAGAGGGAAGTTCCGTGTCCTTGCCCGTCGAGCAGATCGATCAGCGGCTTTGCATTTTGCTCGGATTTAGCGTGGCCGAGGTCTTCGCCCAACTACTCCACGTGTATACGCCAGGCGGGCCCCAGGGCTGGGAGGTTGCCGGCGCTGGACTCGCGGGGGACGCGTTTACCTCGATGTTGGCGTCGGTCAAGACGCTAGTTAGTCAGCCCGAGGCGCCGCCTTTAATGATCGTGGCGGAGGGTCCGGTGGCAAGTTTGACGGCGCGGTTCTTTGCCGCCTACCGGCCGGAGGTTCAGGTGCAGGCCTCGCACATTTGGACCTCCTGGAGGGAAGCCCTGGATCAGGGAATCCGCCAAAACGCGCAGCCTTTGGCTCGGTATTTAGAGTGGATTTAGGGGGAAGACGTCCACATCGACGCCATCGCTGGCGCAGACGTGGGTTATGGGCCGCGGTTCGATTCCCGCGGCCTTGACTAAGGATTCTTGCGTGCTCGTTACATGCGCCTTCCGTAGCGGATAGGGCGAGTGATGCACTCGACCGGAGTAAAGCCGGCCGTCCTTCAGCGCGTATAGGAGATAACGCTCGATCAGAAAGAACTCCAACGATCCCGGCTCGGCGAGGGCAATTTGATCTTGGAACTGGGCGGTCACATTGCACTCGGCGCCGTGGCCGCGCCTTCGGCTGCGATATTCGATTTGGTCGCCTTCCTCAATGACCGACATATCGGCGGCGAAGTAAGGCAGCCCGAAGAAACGGCGGGCAATTTTGCACGCCAGCGCGTTTCCGGCCTCCAACGAAAAGAACCAAACCCCCGGCGCTTTGCCTTGATGTCTCACGTAGGTCCGCACGTTGGTCTCGGGGAAGGCGGACAGGTAGGGAACCGCGGGAAGGAAGACCGGCCGCACACCCTCCATCCGAAACGGAACCAGCCCTACCCAGGCACGCTCACGGCACGTTTCGTCGGGAAACGTCTCGATTTCGAGTCCGGTCGGCAGGAGGGCCTGGACTTCGTTAGCGTCGCATGCGAAGTGTAGGAACAACAGCGATCTCCAACACTGCCGCATGACAGCCTTCGTGCCAGGTCGCTGGCGCAGCATTAACTGATTTTGGAAATCTTGCATGGTTTCTTCGGCGAGACGCTAACGTGTTGACCTTATAATTGCTGGCGTCGATCTTCTCATGGATCTTTTTCTAGCATTAAGTTGCGCCCTTACGATCCGCGAACGCCAAGCGCCGGACATGAGGCTGCAATTTCATCCGCGTTCAAGGCAAATCGCCGGATTAAAGCCTCGCCACCTTTCGTCAAAGGGTCAAGAACTTCTGGCTCTTTTGCAGGACGCCGAGACGTGCGTTCCCAAGAGTTTTGGACTGGATCAGTTAGAAGTGCGAGCCCGCGTGTACGTTTCAGATCTTCTTCGGTGCGCTAGCGAGCCGAACACTGAGGCCGTCTGCGATGCGGCAAGCGAATTTGCACGGAACAGTCCCGAACACGGGTACTGGATGCTTATAGATCTCGATCCGCTCATTTTTCCGTGCTCTGAACCAAGAACCGGCTGGCGGTTGTTACCTTGGACGAAACGGGGCAAAGGGCTAGTTCCTCGCCAATATTGGGGGCATCATCCCCCAGACGGTTGGACCGGGTTACCCTTGCATTTTCGAGTGCTGGAGCAACCGGTTCCGCCTTCGCGAAGAACCGATATCCGAGCATTCACCAGTCAGATAACGAACGAGTCTTCGCATTGGCATCAATCTGCGCCTTAATGGAGGGCGCCCTCGTCTTTGCTGGTAAGTCGCCGCGCAATGCGTCGATGAGAACTCTGGTGTCGAGATATGTGCGAATTTAGGAGCCTCTTGCGTCGGAACTTCGAAGCGCAGAGACCTCGGCGGTGGTTCGGTCAATATCCCACGTTTCCATGCCTACCCAATGGCGCAATCTCTAATCTCCCAGAGACACCCAAGTCGCAACGCTCGTGGCGTCCATTTTCGGTAGACCTGCCTCGGAAACGTTTTGGGGCCGCGAAGGTTGTCCCAACTTCATAATAATGATTATGCGAAGCAACATTTCGGACGTGCCGCAGGCCGGCGAGTGGATTCAGGGGTGCCCTAGGCTTTGGCGCCGGCGCAGTGGATTTTGCGATCCAGCTCTTCGGCGGCGCGGAGGCAGCGGTTGAAGACGTAGGACGGGCGACGGATGACCGCTTTGCGAATGACGAGCGAGATGGCGACGGCGGCACCTACCGCGGCTACGCAGGTTGCCACAATCGTTGGGGCGTTTAGTTTCGGATCTTTGGCCATGGAGTGTTCTGCTCTATTTGACCATTTTCGGCGTCAAAACGTTGCGCCTTCACACAAATTAGGTCCGCGGGTTCATACCGGTAAACTGACGGCTGCATGTTGGATACATTGACCCGCCGTCTGGCCGGGATTCTCGCGAATTTACGTAAGCACGGAAAGCTTACAGAAGATGATGTCAACGACATGCTTCGTGAAGTCCGTGTCGCGCTCCTCGAAGCCGACGTTAACTTCGCGATCGCCAAGGATTTCATCGCCCGGGTCAAGGCCAAGGCGGTTGGCGAGGAGGTCTTCGGTTCGCTCAACGCCGACCAGACGATCATCAAGATCGTCCGCGACGAGCTGACCGAGATGCTCGGCAATGAGCAAATCAAGTTCGATTTCGGCTCTCGTCCCCCCACCGTCATCCTGATGTGTGGCCTTCAGGGCTCGGGAAAGACGACCACGACGGCCAAGTTGGCCAAGTGGCTGGTCGCTCAGGGGAAAAAGCCGATGCTCGCGGCGTGCGACATTCAGCGTCCGGCGGCGGTTAAACAGCTCGAAGTCCTCGGTGAGCAGGTCGGGGTTCCCGTCTACAGCAAGATGGACGGCACTTCCCCGGTCAAGATCGCCGGCGAGGCGTTGGAGCGCGCTAAGTACTTGATGTGCGACGTGCTGATCGTCGACACCGCGGGCCGACTCTCGATCGACGAAGCGTTGATGGACGAGCTTCGGCAGATCTACGACATTACAAAGCCGAACGAGACGTTCCTTGTCCTCGACTGTACGACCGGTCAAGAAGCCGTCAATGTCGCGAAGGCGTTCCACGAAAAGGTCCCGGTAACCGGCGCTATCTTCACCAAGCTCGACGGCGACACGCGTGGCGGCGCGATTCTCAGCGTCCGCGCGGCGACGGGGGTTCCCGTCCGCTTCACCGGCGTCGGCGAGGCCGTGGACGCGCTGGAGCCGTTCTATCCCGATCGGACCGCCCAGCGGATCATCGGTATGGGCGATGTCATGGGCATCATCGAGAAGGCCGAACTCGCCTTTGCCGGTGAAGACATGGAGGCGATGGAGGCGAAGTTCAAGAAAGGGGACTTCGACTTCAACACCATGCTGGACCAGTTCAAGATGATGCGCAAGATGGGCCCGGTCCAGAACATCTTAAAAATGATGCCGGGGATCGGCGCTCAGATCCCGGAAGAGGCTTTAAATGCCATCGATGACAAGGGTGTGAACCGGATTGAAGCGATCATCTTCTCGATGACGCCAAAAGAGCGTCAGAATCCAGATATAATCAACGGTTCGCGAAGAAAGCGTATAGCTCGTGGGGCTGGGACGACCGTAGAAGAGGTCAACCATCTCATCCGCCAGCTTTACGAGATGCGCCGCAATATGAAAGAGTTTGGAAAACTGGAAAAACTCTTCAGAAAGCAGGGCAAACGACGATAACGAGGATTAAGTAAACAAAGCATGGTAAAGATTCGACTTCGGAGGATTGGCGCGAAAGGCCGCCCGTTTTATCGCGTGGTGGTCGCTGAGAGCACCTCTGGACGCAATGGCGCTTTCGTCGAGAACATCGGCACGTATGATCCTGTCGCCCAGCCTAAGCAGCTTCAGATCAACGAGGAGCGCGCGCTCCACTGGCTGATGGAAGGCGCCGAGCCGACCGAGACCACCGCCTACCTTCTCCAGAAGCTGGGCATCCTTCCCCGCTTCCTTGAGCAGCGACCTAGCCAGAAGAAGAAGTACTCCTTCCTAGACAAGAGAACCGCCGCCATTTCCGTCGCCGCTACCACCGAGACCGCCTGATGAGCAGCTACCGCGCATTTGTAGAAGTACTGGTTAAGTCCGTCGTGGAGAACCCCGACGAAGTTCACATCGACGAAGAGACCGAGATGGGAACGCGAACCTTCTACGTGCGGGTGTCGCAGGAAGACGTAGGCAAAGTCATTGGCAAGAGCGGCCGCGTGGTCACCGCCATTCGGTTCGTGGTCAGCGCCGTCGCCGCCAAGTCTCGCGAGAAGGCGTTCGTCAAGATCGTAACGGACTAAGATTCCGAATTGACGGAAAACCAAAGCATCCGAGTCGGTCAGATCGTCGGCGCCTTCGGCCTCCGGGGCGAAGTGAAAGTCGAACCTCTGACCGACTTTTGGCAGCGCTTTCAGAAAGGCTCGCGCCTGCGTCTCAAAGGTAACTGGGTTACCGTCGAAGGCTTCCGCGAACACAAGAACCGGCCGCTGTTGAAGCTGTCCGGGGTCGATTCCATCGACGCGGCAGAGAAGCTCCAGTGGGAATATCTTGAGGTGACGGGCGATCGACCCGACCTTGACGACGATGAGTTCTATGCCGACGACCTTTTGGGGTTGATGGTGGTCACCGTCGAGGGCCAAGAGCTTGGCGAAGTCGATGAAGTCCTGCCGACACCGGCTCACCCCGTACTTGTGATCGGCGACATCATGATTCCCGCCGTGAAGGAATTCGTGGTCAGTGTCGATCTTGACTCGGAGCAGATCACGGTGAGGCTGATTCCGGGCATGCTTCCCGAGTCCGATCCGGAAGATTAGAGCGCGCCGAGCATCTCTCTTACGAGCTTTAGAGTGTCCGCGTCCGGCGGCTTCTTGTCGTGCCGCCAACGCGCGATTCTCGGAAATCTTACGGCCAAGCCCGATTTGTGGCGGGTCGAGATTTGGATTCCTTCAAAGGCTAGCTCCATGACGAGCTCGGGTTCTACCGTGCGTACCGGGCCGAATTTCTCCTTCGTATTGCGCCTGACCCATGCGTCGACGCGTCGGATTTCCTCGTCGTTGAGCCCGCTGTAAGCCTTGGCAAAGGGCACCAACTTCCCTTCGTCGTCCCAGAGCGCGAACGTGTAATCGGTGTAGAGGGAGGCCCTTTTGCCACTGCCGCGTTGCGCGTACACGAGGACGGCGTCCACGGTGAGGGGCTCGATCTTCCACTTCCACCACGTGCCCTTCTTTCGGCCGACCAGATAGGGGGAATCCAGCCGCTTCAGCATCAGGCCCTCCACATTCTTTTCTCGTGCCGTAAGTCTCTGCTCGGCGAGTTCTTCCCAGGTGGCGCCGGTGACTTGATCGGAAAGGCGTAAGTTCAGCTTCGGCAGCCGCGCGCTTTCGGCGCCCAAAGGAAGATCGGGTTGCCGGTCGTGGAGAGTTTGGACCAGTTCCGACAGCTTGGCGCGCCGCTCGGCCAAGGGCCTCTCCCGAAAGTCTTCGCCGGCAAGTTCTAGCAAATCGAACGCGGTAAGGACGGCGGGGATTTCCTCAAGGATTTTCTTTGAGAGGAGCTTGCGGCCGATCCGCTTTTGCAGAGCCATGAATTTTTGCGGGATGCCGTCGCCCCAGGCGAGGATTTCTCCGTCGAGGACAGTGCCGTTCGGCAAGGCTTCGCAGATCGCCCTCATCTCAGGGAAGCGGTCGGTGATCAGCTCTTCCCCGCGCGACCACACGAACGATTCACCATCCCTCCGGATCAGTTGAGCGCGGATGCCGTCCCACTTCCACTCCGCGTGCCAATCGCTCACGTCGCCGAGTTGGTCGAGCGCGAGCTCAAGGGGATGCGCAAGGCAGAACGGATAGGGACGGCTGATATTTGCGTCGCCGGAGTCTTCGGCGAGTAGCGAAAGATAGAACGCCTCCGAGGGGGACCAGTCGCCCATGAGGCGGTGAGAAATGACGGGTACCGGGACCCCGCCGACTTGAGATAACGCCCTCACGACGAGCTCCTGGGAGACGCCGACCCTAAACGCGCCCGTGATCAGCTTGTTGTAGACGAATCGGCTTGGACGATCAAGCGACCGCCAATCGTCGGCAAGCGCCCGCACTTGGTCTTCCTCAGGCAGTCCAGCGAGCTTGAAGAGCCGCTCCTCGACCCAGTAGGCAAGACTGTCATTAGAGATTTCGGCATCCGGAAAGTCCGGCAGGATCAGAGAGATCGTTTCTGCCAGATCGCCGACGGCGTCGTAACACTCGGTAAAAAGCCAGGTGTCGATGCCGGCCATACTCGCGGCCAGGATCTGCATGCGGGTGGAATTGACCGCGCGCTTCGGCCGCCGGCCGGTTAGGAAGTGGATCGCCCAGGCGGCATCTTTAGGCGGAGCGGCTCGGAAGTAGTCGGCGATTGCGCCAACCTTTTCATTCGTCTTGTTGGTCTCGTCGATCGCGGTATAGAGGTCGGCAAAGCCCTTCAAAGCTTCACTCCGGCCACCGCATCCCGTACAAATGGGTGGCCAGGGTCGAGCTCCCAGACATTCGAATAGAAGCTCTCGACGGCGTCCACCGCATCGACCAACGGCCGCGAAGCGCACAAGGCGTAGGGCACCGACGGCGTGTCATCGTGCAAGGAGGGCTGCGTATAAGTTTCCGTCAGCGAGCAAAATCCGAGCCGGTCATACCAGCGACGTACAGGGCCTTCGCGGTCGATTTCGACCAACATGGGGCGGGGATCGAGCTCTTCGATGACCCTTTGCAGCAACCGCGAACCATGACCCGAGCCCCGCGACGCCTCGTCCATCGCGATGTGAATTAAGAACCCGTAGGGCGAGTTCGGAATCTCGCAGAAGCGAGCAAAGCCTTGGACTTGGCCGTCTTCCTCTACCACCAAGAAGTGGAAGGGCAATCGGAACTCGCCTCGAAGCTCCGCGACTAACCGCTCATCCGGCTCCCGGCTATCGCGCTCGAAGGCCGCGTGGTAGATGTCGAGCACTCGGGCGAAACCTGGCTCCTCCGGCGCATTTAAGTATCGGTAGTTCATTCCGCTTTCTCCTCGGCAGTATCGGTCTCGGCCTCGCCCGCTTCCCCTTCCCAACTCGTGCTCAACACCCGTGTCTCTAGTCCTTTCTCCGCCAGAAAACGGGCCACGACGTTTGAATAGCCGTGAGTTAGCCAGACCGACTCCGCTTCCGTAGCGGCCACCGCGGTCAGCAAAGATGGCCAGTCGATATGGTCGCTGATCACAAAACCTCGGTCGACCGCGCGCCGTCGCCGGGCGCCGCGAATCGCCATCCAGCCGGACATAAACGCGGTGGAGTGGTCCCCAAACCGCCGGATCCAAGTCGAGCCGTTCGCACTCGGCGGAGCGAGGACGATCGCCTTCGTAAAGTCAAAACCCTTCTCCGCCGTCGCCGCATGACGGGTGGGTGGAAGTGGAATACCCTCCGATCGGTACGCATCCGTCATGTTGTTGACTGCCCCATGAAGCAATATCGGCCCCACTTCGGGATCCAAACGCGCCAGAGCCCTCTGGCACTTCCCTAGCGCGTAGCCGAGAAGCAGGGAACACTTCCCCGCCTCCTGATTTCGTTTCCACCACCGGTGGATCTCGTCGATCACCCCCGCTTGATCGGGCCAGCGATAGATGGGGAGCCCGAAGGTCGTTTCGCTCACAAAGGTGTGGCATTTCAAAGGCTCAAAAGCCGCACAAGTGATGTCCGGCTCAAGCTTATAGTCGCCCGAGACGACTACAACTTGCCCTTCGTATTCCACCCGAACTTGCGCCGAACCTAAAATGTGTCCGGCGGGATGGAGGCTTACATGAACCCCGTTCAGCGTGACGACTTCCCCGTACGCGACCTTCTTGATCGGAGCTTCATCTCCGATTCGCATACGTAGCACGGCCGCCCCAGGACGGGCGCACATGTAGCTCTTCATCCCCCAGCGCGCATGATCGGAGTGGGCGTGGGTGATGACGGCGCGGTCCACGCTTCGCCAAGGGTCGATGTAGAAACCGCCTTGCTCGCAAAACAGCCCGTTCTCATTCAGGGCCAACAGATCTCGGGCGAAGCGGGACATCGATATCTTTATACTTGTGCTTACCATCTGCGGTTCATCGGAACATGGGAACTAGCCTGCCCGTCGCACAGGGGGCTATGCAGGATCAGTCGGAGAGCACTGCGCGATGAGTGATAAGACGGCGCCCGTAGCAAAAGTTCCAAAAACGTCGGGTCATCCGATCTGGAATTTTCCAGTTATCAGAGATCTGGTCCTCAAAACCGTTGAGCGTTGGGGCGCCGACCGTATTCCGCGGTTAGCCGCCTCTTTCTCTTTTTTTGCAATCCTTTCATTGGCGCCGTTCCTCGTGCTTTCCGTGGTCGGTTTGGCCATCTTTTACGGCCATCGAGAAAGCTCGATGCACGCCCTCCTTGAAGGGATCAATCAGAACTTCGGACGGCCGGTGCGTGACCTTGTCGGAGACATGATTAAGGGGGCGATGAATAGCAAGGCGGGCACGGTAGCCGCGACTTTCTCGATCATCGTGACTTTCTTCTCCGCATCGAACCTGTTTCTCCAACTCGACGATGCCGTCAATTCGATCTGGGCCATCGAGCTTCGGGGCTCCTTCTTTCGAAACCTCATCGTTACCAGGATTACCGCGTTCATCGGCGTGCTGATTTTTGGTGTGGCAATTGCCCTTTGGCTTGGGCTGGATACCTGGCTCGGTCTTTTGGTGAAGGAAGTTCCGACCTTTTTGGGTTGGGGCGTTGTGAAGTTCGTCGGCTCGATGGTGTACCTGACCGCCCTCTTTTCGATAAGTCTGCGCAGCCTCCCCAAGAACCGCCTCACTTGGTCGGATGTAGTTCCGGGAGCGATCGTGACCGGTATCGGTATCACGATCACCAAGTACCTGTTAAGCCTCTACTTCGGGGCCTTCAACGTGAGTGCGGCTTATGGCTCGGCGGGCGCGCTTGTGGTCGTTCTCCTCTGGATCTACTACACATCCCAGGTGTATTTTTTTGGAGTTGAGATGACGTTTGTCTTCGCGACGAAATACGGTTCACAACGCGGTCGCGAGGAAAGCATGATTCAGCACTCCTGAGCGGGCATACTAGCGTTCAAATGCGCGTCATGATGCTCTCGTGGGAGTACCCACCTCGGATTGTGGGAGGCATTTCCCCGCACGTCTTCGAGCTCTCTCAAGAGCTCCAACGGAAGGGGATCGAAGTCCACGTCATCACGAAGGAGACGCCCAATGCTCCGGACGAGGAAGTCGAGCCGAGTGGCGTGCAGATCCACCGGGTCCATCTGGCGGAAAAGCCGATGGATTTCGTCCATGAGATCCAGCTCCTGAATGACGCTACCGATCGACGCGTGCGACAGCTTCTTGAAGATTGGCGGCCGGGCGGTCAACCAACGATCTTCCATGCTCATGACTGGCTCTCCTTGGATGCGGCGCGCGAGCTGAAGTACGAGTACAAACTCCCGATGATCGCCACCGTCCACGCGACGGAGTGGGGGCGCCACGGCGGCATCTTCACGGACATGCATCGCTACATCCACGAGCAGGAGTTCTGGCTCACCTACGAGGCCTGGCGCGTGATCGTGTGCTCCGACTTCATGAAGGGCGAGGCGATCCGGCTGTTCGAGTGTCCGGCCGATAAGATCGACATCATCTACAACGGCGTCAACGCTTCCCGATTCGAATTCGAGTGGTCGGAAGCTGAGCGCACCGCGCACCGCGCGAAGCTCGCTTTGCCGGAAGAGAAGATTGTGATGTACGTAGGCCGCTTCGTCCGCGAGAAGGGGATCCAGGTTCTCCTAAACGCCGCGAGTACGGTTCTCGCGCAGGAGCCGAACACCAAGTTCTTGATCGTCGGTGGCGGCAACCGGGAGCGGTTTGAGAAGTTCCTCGATTGGGCCGGACTTCGAGAGAAGGTTCTTTTTACCGGCTTCATGGCGAATCGCTCGCTGCACCAGCTCTACCGAGTAGCGGACGTCGCCGTCTTCCCTTCCTTGTACGAGCCGTTTGGCATTGTGGCTCTGGAAGGCATGGCGGCCGGAGCGCCCGTGGTGGCATCGGATGCCGGCGGGCTCAAGGAAGTCGTCCTGCACGATCAGACCGGCACGTCTTGCTACTCCGGCGATCCCGAATCGCTGGCGTGGGGCATTCTTCATGTGCTTCGCGATCCCGAGCGTGCCAAGCGGCTCGGCGAGAACGCCCGGAAGCGGTTGCGAACCGATTTCGATTGGGGCTTGATCGCCGATCAAACGATCACCGTCTACGACCGAGTCTGGGCGGAGTTCCTCAACAGCTACTGGGCCGAAGGCACGGTATGGCCCGTCTCCCCCGGCGCGACGGAAAGAGCGGCCGAGCTCAAGCTCAAGCAGAAAGCCGTCGAAGGTGTGGTCATTGAACGCCCCCGGCCGTCCGTCAGCATCCCAAATCTAGGGTTGGTAAAAGAGCAGGAAGAAGCGGAGATCGACGCCCTCGGGTTGGAAGACTAGACGCTAGGCTCCCGATCGGGGGCCAAAGCGAGCGGTGAGCTTTGGGTACTTGCTCCAGACGGTTTCTTCGTCGAAAGGGTGCCCCCTCGTCTCTCCTTCTTCATCGGGTCCGAGATCGATTGCGTTCTCAAGGTCTTCGTTCTGGACTTCCTCACCTTGGGCGATGAAGTCCCCCAGGTCATCAGGACTGTGGAGGGCAACGTTAAACACTGCTTCCCCCTTGCCGATAATCCAGTCACGAAAGTAGCGGAACGCATCGTCGCTCATTCCCCCGGCGATCACATATCCGGCGCCCCACAACTCCCATGTGTTCAACTCTTCCAATTTGCGGCTGAAGTACTGACCGAACCCTCCGGCGTCTTGGACCGACCGATTTTCGAAGACTTTCTCCATCCGCTCCCCCGTCGCCGACCGTTCCGGCTGCCCTCGCCGCGGCTTCCGGGCCTCGTCGATCCGCTTCCAAAACTTCTCATCCGTGTACTTGGATCGCGGCAAGCGGGAGTCGATTTCCGCACGTATTCGGTTTACTTCCTCTTGAAACTCTGCGTAGAACTCCGCATCACGCGCTCTTTCTTCCTTTGAGCAGTAGACCTTGTAGCGATCGCCGAACTTTATCCGAGCTTCGACAAATGCGGCCTCGTATGTTCCGCTTTGTTCGATTTTATGAAATTCAATCGGAACTTCCGATCCCAAAACACGCCGTTTTTTCCCTTCGAGGAGAACCCACTGCCCTTCGTCTGGGAAAGGCCAGTGGCTCTTTTGGATAAATCTAGGCGTATTCGAAGATCCCAAGGGCTGATTCCCCGCCAGTTCCCATACTCCGGTGCGAACAAAGTCACCACAAAAGCACGCGATGGGTCCGAGCACCTTGCTCATTCCCTGAAGATCATTCCCTGCATGTCAGGGCCCGTCAGATTCCAAAGCTTGGACAACGTAGGAATTAAATTCATCGCACCGCAATATCTGGGCATATATGAATCGGGGAGTAAACCTAGTCAACAAGAATAAGTCGCCCTCAGCAATTTTCCGCATCGACTGACCCTACCCTCCTATCCTCCGTTCAAGATCACGATCGCGCCGCCGTCACAGTTGTAACTGAAAAGTCTCATATCGCTCCGTAGGCTTCGCCCACGGAGCGGGAGCAGACTTTTTGGCGTTCTCGCAATATTTCCACCCAAACTTCGTTAAGCTACGACTCAGGAGCCAATGGAGAAGAATTCGCGGCGGGATCTTTTGAAAATGGGGGCGGGGGCGGCGGTGGTCGCTGTCGTCGGCGCGGGAACGGCGATGGCGGAGACGCTTCCAACTTCGGACGACATCGAGAAGCAGCTTGGACATCCGCTACCGGATGAGGCCAAGAAGCTTTTGAAGGCGGCTCTGGAAGCGAACGCGAAGAACGGATCCGACCGGCTGGCCCACAAGCTTCCGGAAGGGAGCGAGCCTTGCTTCACCTTCGCGGTGAAGCCATGAGCGCCAGCCCCTTTGCCTCCATCCGCGACATGCGGCGTGCCCTCGACCGGAAAGAGGTATCAAGCGTCGAACTGACCGAGATGTATCTCGGCCGTTTGAACACCCTTGGCAAGGCCCACAACGCGGTCGCGGAGATGACCGAGGAGTTGGCCCGCAAACAGGCGAAGGCGGCGGACAACTCCCCGGCGAAATCTCCTCTCCACGGCATCCCGTTCGGCGTGAAGGACCTGCTCGCGACGAAGGGGATTCCCACCCGCTGGGGCTCGCCGGGGCATGCCGACCAGATGTTCGACTACAATGCCACCGTCGTCCAGCGGCTTGAGGATGCCGGGGCCGTATTGTTGGCCAAGCTTGAAATGATCGAGCTTGCGGGTGGCGGCAACTACAATGTCGCCAACGCCAGCCGAATGGGACCCTGCCTCAGTGCCTGGGACAAGACCCTTTGGGCGGGCGGAAGCAGCAGCGGCTCGGGTGCGACCACCGCCCTCGGCTGCGTTGGCTTCTCGATCGGAACCGAAACTGCAGGCAGCATCGTGTGCCCAAGCGCGTTCAACGGCGCCACCGGGTTTCGACCCACCTACGGCCGGGTCAGCCGCTATGGCGCCATGGCGCTTTGCTGGTCCCTGGATCGAATCGGCCCGATCTGCCGGTCGGCGGAAGACTGCGCAGCCGTCCTGGATGTGATCTCAGGCCCCGACGGCAAAGACCACTCCCTCATGCCCGCCAAGCTGTCGCTAAGAGCGAAAGGCCCCAAGCCGAGAATCGGCTTACTGAAGGAAGCCTTCAAGGAAAACAAGGCTGACGCGATGGAGCAGGCTTACCACACCGCTCTCGATCTGCTGAGAAAGCAAGGCTACGAGACCGTGGAAGTCGCCTACCCGGCAATGCCGTACTCCACCGCGATCAACATCATCGTCGACGCGGAAGGGGCCAGCGCCCACGAAAATTTCATCCGCAGCGACCGTTTCCACCAGCTGCAAGATGTTAACCAGGTTGCCGGCTTCGCGGCCGCGATGCAAACGAAAGCGGTCGACTACCTTTGGGCGATGCGACTACGTTCGGAAGCCCTACAGGCGAACGCAGTTTGGGAGAAGTGCGACTGTATCTTCACCCCGACCTTCCTCCACCGCTCGGTGCCCATCGATCAGCCTTTCGACAAGACGTTCAACAACATGGGCGGCGATGAGGGCCCCTCGAACCTTTTAGGCTGGCCCGCCCTTGCCTTCCCCGTCGGATTCGAGCAAGGCGCGCCCATCGGGTGCCAGGTGCTTGCTCCGGCCATGCGTGAGGACATCTGCTACAGGGTTGTCAAGGACTTCCAAAACGCGACGGACTTCCATCGCCGCATCCCGCCGGGAGCTTAACCTCGCGAGATTAGTTGGCCGATCTGGTAGACCAGCACCGCGCCGATGTAAGCGAGGCCCGTCATGTACGAGAACATGAAGACCGGCCATTTCCACGTGCCGGTCTCACGACGGACGGTGGCGAGAGTCGCCATGCATTGCGCGCAAAGCGCGAAGAAGACCATGAGGCCGATCGACGTCCAGAGCGTAAACAGCGGTCGTCCGTCCGGCCAGGTCGCGGTCTGAAGCGACTTCCGCAGGCTCGTCGAGCCCTTTAATTCGTCGGCATCGCCTTTCTCCAGGGAGAAGATGATGCCGAGCGTCGGTACGACGTTCTCACGTGCCGGGAATGCGGAGAGGATCGAGGTGGTGATCCTCCAGTCGAAGCCGGCGGGGCGGAAGACGGGCTCAATTGCCTTGCCGAACGTTCCGAGAGCGGAATGAGCGAGCTGGGCCTGATCGACCTCATTGTCCACTTCCTCTTGCTTAGCGCCGATGTGAGAAGCGAGATAGGTCCTCTCCGCTTGAGCCTTGGCCTCGGAGGACAACCGTGGGAAGTAGGAGAGGGCCCAGATGACGACCGACATCACCACGATCATCGTTCCCGCGACGTTCACGAAAACCTTAGCGCGGAAGTACATGGCGAGGCCGACGTCTTTCCACTTCGGCCACTGGTAAGGCGGCAGTTCCAGCAGAAACGGGAGCCGCTTCCCCTTGATCACCTTGCGATTCAGGAACCACACGATCGGAACCGCGACCAGCAAGCCTAGCAAGTGCATCGCAAAGAGCGAGAATCCCGCCCACCCAGCGCCGTAGCGGGGCTCGATAAAGGCGCTGATAAGCAGCAAGTACACCGGCAATCGCGCGCTGCATGACATCAGCGGCGAGACAAGAATCGTTGCCAACCGGCTATTGCGATCCGGCATAACCCGAGCCGCCATGATGCCGGGAATCGCGCACGCGAAGCTGCTCAAAAGCGGAATGAAGGCGCGACCGTTCAGCCCGCACCAGCCCAAGAGCCGATCCATCAGGAACGCCGCGCGCGCCAAGTAGCCCGAGCCCTCAAGCACCGCGATGAAAAAGAACAGGATCAGAATCTGCGGGAGGAAGACGAGCATCGCCCCGACGCCGCCGATGATTCCGTCCACGATCAGCGACTGCAGGACCGGAACGCCCGCGAGCAACGGACGAATGTGCTGTTGCACGAAGTCGAACCCGTGCTGGATCGCATCCATAAACGGCTGTGCGAACCGGTAGATGCTCAGGAAAACGAGATACATCGTGCCGACGAACACGATCAGCCCGAAAACTCGGTGAGTCAGAATCGCGTCGATCTTGTCGGTCCGCGATTTCTTGGAAGCCGCCACCGTGCGGATCGCCGCGCGCTGCACGACGGTCGCCCACTGGTAGCGGGTCGCTACATGGGTTGCCGCCGATGATGTCTTTTTGAGCTGCTCCCGCGCCTCGCGCAATGACTCCGCGATTTCTGGATAGGCTTCCAAGGTCGCCGTGAGTTCGGCGTCCGGTTGCAGGAGCATCTCCTTTAGCTCGTCGTGAGTGGGCGACATCCCGATGCGGGCGAAATCCTCACGCAGGGAGGCAAGCTTCACGTCGGTGGCGTTTGCGTTTGGTTCATCCAAGGACGGCGGTGGCCGAGGGGACTCCAGATTGCGGGCGATCGCATCCCGAAGTTCCGTGATCCCTTTCTCACGGTGACCGACAATCGGAACGACGTCGGCGCCGATCAGGTTTTGAAGACGGGGTAAGTCGACTTCCCCACCGTCGGCCCGGAGTCGATCCACCATGGTCAAGGCCACGAGGATACGGTGGCCCGCGTCCACCAACTGTCGGTAAAAGTAGAGATTCCGCTCCAGATTGGTCGCATCGAGAACGCAGACCAACAGATCCGGCCGGCGGGTCCCTTCGAGGCTTCCCTCGATAACTTTAAGGGCCACGTGCTCGTCTTCCGAGACGGCCTGCAGAGAATACAAGCCGGGCACATCGGTGCAATCGACGGTCATGCCGTCCAGCTTGAGGGTGCCGGTGACCTTTTCGACGGTCACGCCGGGGTAGTTCCCTACCTTCTGGTGGGAACCGGTAAGTGCGTTAAAGAGGGTGGTCTTGCCGGCGTTCGGATTTCCGACCAGGGCGACCAGAGGTTTGTCGTGCGGCTTATCATGCGGGATGGAAGCGCCGCCGGATTCCCTAAGCGACGACTTCGATTTCAAAGCAGTCCGTCTCTCGCTTGCGAAGGCAAAGTCGATATCCGCGCAGTTCGATCTCGATCGGATCGCCAAAAGGGGCGACCTTTACTACCGTGAACTCTGTGCCCTCGGTAAGCCCCATCTCCTGCAACCGGACGGTCTCGTCGGAATGAGAGGTCACTCGGTTAACCCGAGCGCGCATGCCCTTTTTAAGGTTCGCGAAAGAGACTTTGGACTCGCCTATCACAGCCACAATTTAATCTACCCAAAAAAGTCTGGTTTCATTCCCGTGGTCAGCAAAAACGGTCCTAAATCAATGCATCAGGCTAATTAGACATGCCGCCCGCGTAAACCTTCGGATCGTTGATGGCGCCGATCTTGAGATCGGCATCCCAAACCGAGGTGACCTCGATCGGAGTGGCTTGGGCCTGTCCCTCGACTTTAATCGCGTATTTGGCGATCTGAACGTAGCGTAGTACGTCGCCATCCTCGGTCGTATATAGCTCAAACGTTCCGGTCGGATCTGCCCCGACGATCGCGAAGTAATCGCCCTTCACGACCAACGCTTTCTGACCCCGGAGCGTGACTTCTCCACCGAGTTGTAGGTTGTTCCAATGCGCACGCAGACTCTTGAGGTCTTCCGGCGCCGCGATCGCCATGTCGAGAATGGGACTTCTATCCCCCAAGCTGCGGGCAGCGCCGCTATACATGTCAGCCAGGGTTTCACTGCGACCGATTTGGGCCACCGGCTCAGAGAACCGGTCCTTACCGTAAACGTTCGCGGGGCGGTCGTACCAGAATATACGGCCGTCCGAAACGGCGCGCCATCGTTTACCAGTATCAGCCCGAACCTGCGCGATGTTTAGCTTCGAGGGCCGATCGTACGCCACGTTCGTCTCGATCACCACCTGGTGGCCTTGCGCACTCTGGGTCAAACGAAAGTGTCCCGCGAGCGAAGGGGCATCGTAATAATGCTTAAACACCGCGGACACCACTTGGCCAGCGGTCTTTTGAGGTGCGAGGGAGGCAGATGCCAGGAGGACACAAACAGCGGAAAACATCATGGTCAAATTTCCTTCGAGGGATGCCACTCAAGGTCAGGGACGTTTGCATTGGCGTTCGCCGTTCGCGCCGCAGCGAATAACCAGTCAGAGAGCCGGTTAAGAAAGCGCCTTGCCGCCTCACCCACCGGTTCTTCCCGGTCCAATGCGAAGACGGACCGTTCCGTGCGCCGGCAAACGGCTCGACAGAAGTGTAGCTGAGCGGAGAGCGACGATCCCCCGGGAAGGATGAAGGCCTTCAGGGGTGGCAGCGGATTCCAAACCTCGTCGATCGCCTTCTCCAGCCAAACGACATGCTCTGGCCGGATTCTTGTCTCCTGAAATTTACTACCCGGCGGCGCGGCAATCTCCGCTCCAAATTCGAAGAGCCAACCCTGGATAGTTGCCAGCGAAGCGGACGACCAATCTTCGGTAGACAACGCCCGAGCGACCCCGAGACATGCGTTCAATTCATCGACATCGCCGATGGCTTGAATCCGGACCGACGTTTTGGCGACGCGGTCGCCGCCATAAAGCCCGGTGCTGCCGTCGTCTCCGGCGCGGGTGTAAATCTTCATCGAGCTTTCTTGCCGGTGCGAAGAACGTAGGCCACGAATTTGGGCAGCCACATCGCCTTTCTAATCTTCTTCGGGTTCTGCAGGGTCCGCCAGACCCATTCCGCTCGCATCTTTTGGATAACGGCCGGTGCTCGCTTCGCCTTACCGCTGAAGACGTCGAACGAGCCGCCGACGCCGATGCCGACCTTCGCGCCGATGATATGGGCGGTCTCCCGGATAAACGTCTCCTGGCGGGGGATTCCCATCGCCACGAAGAGAACGTCCGGCTTGAACTCGGCCACTTCGGCGGCGACCACCGCATCGCTTTCGGGCGGGAAATAGCCGTGTCGCGTTCCCACGATATTACAGCCAGGATGCCGCAGCCGCATCTTCTCGGCGGCCAAGTCGGCCACCCCAGGCTCGGCCCCCAAAAAGAAGAGGCGGTAGCCGTGCTCGGCACTCCGCGCACACATTTTGTCGAGAATCTCCACGCCGCTGACTCGCTCGGAGATCGGTTCTCCCTGGCGTCTCGCCGCCCAGAGCACGCCGATGCTGTCCGGAGTCACGAGCGCGGCATCTCTATAGATCCGCATCAAAGCGGGGTCGGTTTGAGCCTGGGCGATTCCCGCGGCGTCCGCGGTGACCACGAGATGAGGCTTACCGGAAGCGATAAATTCGCCCATCCGATCAAGCGCTTGGTTCATCGACATCCTGTCGATGGGGACCCCAAGAATGACCACGCGGTCTGCATCCTTGGGCAGGTTGCTTATGGCCGTCATGCCTGTCGCCATTCTACATGAACTAACGGGGCTAGGTGGAAGCAAGATACTAGGCTAGGAACGTACAATAAGACACTTATGCCCGCAACCGCCTCGCCGACTAAGGTTCGTTTGAGGATCCTGCGTCAAAAGGATCAATCATCCGAGAGCTATTGGGAAGATTACGTCGTTCCCTATCGCGAGAAGATGAACGTGATTACCCTTCTGATGGAACTGCAGAAGAACCCGCAGACCGCGGATGGTAAGACGGTTCGACCTCCGGCCTGGGACGCGGCCTGCCTCGAAGAGGTCTGTGGCTCCTGCACGATGAACATCAACGGCACCGTGCGTCAGGCGTGTACCGCTCTCATTGAGGAGGTCGCCGAGGACCAGGGCGAGAGCTATCACCTCACCCTCGAGCCGATGAAGAAGTTCCCCGTCGTCCGCGACCTCGTCGTGGACCGGAGCAAGATGTTCGAGAACCTGGTGAAGGTAAAGGCGTGGGTTCCGATCGACGGCTCCTTCGATCTCGGCATGGCGCCTCCGCAGGACGACCACGTGCGGCAACTTCGCTATGCGCTTTCCCGCTGCATGTCGTGTGGTTGTTGCTTGGAAGCTTGCCCACAGGTCAACGACAAGTCGACCTTCGTAGGCCCCGCCGCAATGGGTCAGGCGCTTCTCTTCAACCTCCACCCGGTTGGCAAGTCGCTTGAGAACGACCGACTAGAATTTTTGACCACCGAGGAAGGCATCACGGGCTGCGGAAATGCGCAGAACTGTGTGAAGGTCTGCCCGAAAGCCGTTCCTCTGACCCGTGCGATCGCGCAACTGAACCGGGACACGACCGTCTATAAACTGAAGCGCTGGATGGGCGTCCTCTAAAGAGAACCATGAATCGAATTGTCTTATCCGTTTCTTCCCTCGTACTTGCAGCCGCTGCCTTTGGGCAGGGCGGCACGCCGCCGACGGCCACTTTGAAGTTCGACAAGCCGTCGGCGGTACCCGGCGCCACGGTCACGGGCACGCTGACCCTGACGTTCGCCGAGGGGCTTCATGGCTACCAGAACCCTCCTTCGGACGAGTTCCAGATTCCAGTAAAGATCGAAGTCGTCGAGAAAGGATTCACGCTCGTTAAGGCTTCCTATCCTAAGGGCGTCGACTTCTCGATGGCCGGTGAGACGAAGCCGGCGAAGGTTTACCAGGGCAAAATCACGATTCCGATCACGCTGAAGGCGGCCACCAAACCCGGCACCTACAACGTGAATATCCGCGTGAACTACCAAGAGTGCAACGCGAACTCCTGCTTCCCGCCCGGAGTGGTGGTCGTTAAGGACGCTCTGAAGGTCGCTAAGAAGTCTTGAAGCCCTTCTTAGCGGGCGATGTTCCGATTGGCTCGGGGGCATTGACGATCATCGCGGGTCCTTGTCTGGCCGAGTCTTACGAGGTCTGCGACGTCGTCGCCGCGGCGATGAAGGATTTGTGCGCCGAATTTGGGTTCGGCTACATCTTCAAGGCTTCGTACGATAAGGCCAACCGCACGTCCTCGGGTTCGGTCCGAGGGGCGGGGATGCAAGAGGGGCTTGATCTGCTCTCCCAAATGAAGGCCAAGTACGGAGTGCCAGTCACCACGGACATCCACCTTCCCGATCAGGCGGCGCCGGTAGCACAGGTGGCCGATTTGCTTCAGATTCCGGCTTTCTTATGCCGCCAATCTGATCTGCTTGAGGCGGCATCATCGACGGGCGTCCCCGTCAATGTGAAGAAGGGTCAGTTCTTGGCTCCGCAGGACACCAAGAACATCGTCGAGAAGCTGGCTTCCTTTGGCGCTCGCGGGACGATGTTAACCGAGCGCGGTGCTTCCTTCGGCTACAACACGCTGATCGTGGATATGCCGGGGTTGGAGACCATGCGCTCGTTTGGTGTGCCCGTTTGCTTCGATGCGACCCACTCGGCTCAGCGGCCAGGGGCGGCGGGAACTTCGACGGGTGGCGTCCGGGAATCCATTCCGGCCATGGTCCGGGCGGCAGTTGCCGTCGGAATCGACGCCCTGTTTCTCGAAGTTCATCCTGACCCGGCGCATGCTTTGTCAGATTCGGCCACGCAATGGCCCCTTGCGCGGGCTCGGGAGCTCTTGGAACAGGTGGCTAGGATCCGGAGCGCCGTAGGGTCCCCTTAAGCATTTCGGTGCGGTAGACGGCTTCCATGCGATCGACCATGTGGCGGATCGTAAATTCGCTCTCGTAGCGTCGTCTTCCCTGTTGTCCCATTTGCTCTCTTTGCGCGGGGTTTTGTCGGAGTTCGTTTAGCTTCACGGCGATGTCTTGGCTGTCGCCGCTATTGAAGAGTCGGCCGTTGACGCCGTCCTCGACCATCTCGGGTAGTCCGCCGATTCTTGAGGCGGCGACAGGCCGCGCCAACGCCATCGCTTCCAAAGCTGCGTAGGGGAAGGCTTCCTCCCAGACGCTCGGGATGGCGATGACGTCCATGGCGAGCATCGCGTCGGCCACGTCGGTTATTTGACCATAGAACTGAATCGGCTTCCCTTCCGCTTGCTTCTTTAACTCGGTGTCGATCGGTCCGCTTCCGAAGACGCAGATCTTGGTGTTTTGGAGTTGGGCGGAGGCGTCGATGAGATGGCCGATACCCTTTTCGGTCGTCAGCCTGCCGAAACTGCCGACGGCAAAATCGTTTTTGCCGAGCCGAAGCTCGTCTCTGGCTTCTTCACGCGCCTTCTTTGACGAGGGCGGGCTCAGACCGGCTTTCGCGACGGTCATTCGCTCCTTGGGCACCCCCGACTCCGCAAGGCGAGTCTCGACCGCGTTGCTAACGGGAACGATATGATTCCAAAGCCTGAGATACGCCGCGGCCTTCGCCGCCGGCCAGGGCAGACAGACGTGGCGCGTCATGACAGTGAGCGGCTGCTTCGTAAGCTTGGCCGCGTAGGCGGGCAGCGTAAAGTCGGGACTGAAGTGGCCATGGACGACGTCGAACCGTTGGCTCTGAAACAACCGAATGTAGGCGGCTAAACCTTGAAAGTCGAGCTTTCGCCGCATCCGTATCGGAACCGTGCCCGGTAGCCGATCGGCGATAGGCGAGCCGGACGGACAGGCGACGGTTACCTGGTGGCCACGCTCCTCAAGACCTTGGGTCAGGTAGACGACATACCGCTCGATGCCGCCCCAATCCTCAAGCGAACTCGCGACCTGAAGGATTTTTAGCGAAGATTGTAGAGCAGCCACTCGCGATTGTTCTCCACCATTTCGGGGTGCCAGTCGTGACCCCAATCGTAAGTGCGGAGCTGCTTTTGGCCAGGGAGCGCATCGAAGATCGCCTTGACGGTTTCCGGCCTCGCCGCAGGGTCCTTCAGACCGACCGAGACTTGGGTGGGCCGATGACAAAACTGCGCCTGATGCACCGTGTCGAAGTACGAAACCGTGTTGAGCACCCTCGCTTCGCCCACCGGCAGCTCCTCCATGAACTCCGTGAGCTCCTTGAGAGGGTAGCGATGGACGGTCTGGGTGAGGGTGTGTCCGATTTGGCCGAGGAAAGGCATGTCCGCACAGACGACCTTGATGATCGGGCACCAAGCCGCCAGCCAGATTGCCATGCCGCCCCCCTGGCTCATGCCCATGGCGCCGATCTGATCCTCGTTGACCTCAAGCTGGGCTTGTAAAACTCGTGCTGCGATCACGGCATCCAGAAACATCCGGCGGAAGATCCATGTCTCCGGCGAGGCGGCACCCTGGGCGAAGTAGCCGCGGCTCGTCACATACTTTTCTTGGTGGAACGCGCTCTCGCCGTGGAAGTTAAAGCTGAGGCTTACGAAGCCTTCACGCGTCCCGTACTCGTCGGGCAGCTTGGATTCCCTTCCGTACGGCGGAAGCCACAGAAAGCTCCTTAAGCGGCGCGCTCCTTCCGGGTACGCGATCCAACCGTTCAAGCGACGCCGGCCAGGCGCTGCGAAAGAGAGCGTCTCGACGATGAAGCCGGGGCGATCGTAGTCGTTGGTCAGACTGCGCTTGAAATCGAGCGGATAAGCATTGGCCTCGGCCAGTGCTTCGTGCCAGAACTCCGCGAAGTCTTCGGGAAAGCCCGAAGACGGCAGCACTAGGCCCCTAAGGCGCGGGTCATCGCTTCAACGTGCATGCCGGTGGTCATGAGCCACGCGGTTGCCCGCTGAATTTCCTCTTCCGCGCCCTCAAGCTCGAGCTGCATCCATCCGAAATCGACGTCGACGTTCGCCTTACGGACGTTCACGCGAACGTTGAACTCTCGGCTAAGCCGCCAAAGCCACGGTTCTTGGACCTGCTCTTTAATCGCGGTGATATTGACGTCGACACTGGGCATGGATGGTAGCGATGTTACCCCGTTACATTTTCCGTTGGCCGCTCAATGAATCCAGTGAAGCGCTTTCGCCATGTAATAACCGGCCATGGCCACGCCATAAATCGCGATCCCCGACCGAAGCTTGTCGGGATCGACCTTCTGCGATACCTTCGCGGCGGCAAAGCCTCCGACGAGAGAGCCGATTGCGAGCGGCAGCGCGGCCTGCGGCTCGACAAGACCCTGGAAAACAAAAACGATTGAGCAAGTGAAATTGATGATCAAGCCGAGGACGTTTTTGACCGCGTTCAGCTCGTGAATGTTGCCGTCGACGTAAAGGGCAAACGCCGCAAGCATCATGATGCCCATCCCGGCGCCGAAGTAGCCGCCGTAGACCGCGACTAAGAACTGCATCACCATTCCCGTTGAGGCGGGAAGAGTTTTTCCCGTCCCGCGGGTAGCGAACTTCTTGATTTTGGGCTGCAGCAGGAGAAGAACCGCTGCCAAGAGGATCAGCCACGGCACGACCAGATCGAAGATTTTCGCGTCGGTGTGCTTGAGCAGCCAAGCGCCGGAAGCCGAACCCAATACGGTGGGAAGGGCGAGCTTCTTCAGGTGATGGACGGTCTTCGAGAGAACGTCCTTGAATCCCAGCGCACCCGTAAGCGATCCGGGCCAGAGCGCCACGGAGTTCGTGGCATTGGCCACGACGGAATTCAGCTGGATGACCGACATCAAGGTCGGAAACGAAACGAGCGACCCCCCGCCGGCAACGGCGTTGATCCCACTCGCCACCGCACCCACCACGAACAAAATGGCGACATGCGGAACCGATAGGTCAGGCGCGCTCAGATTTTCTCCAGCACGCCGGACATCTCGATCGCGGCCAGGGCGGCTTCCCTGCCCTTGTTGCCGAACTTCATGCCGGACCGGTCAAGCGCCTGATCCTGGGTGTCCGGAGTCAAAACGCCCCATGCGACGGGGACGCCGAACTCAACCTGGAGCGACATCAGCGCCGAACCAACGTCCGAGCCGAGGAGTTGGGCATGCGGAGTTTGGCCCTGAAGAATGCATCCAAGGGCGACCACGCCGTGGGGCTTGTCGGCCCGGCTAACTACCGCGCGGACCACGACGGGGATTTCCCAGGTTCCGGGCACGTGGATGACCTCGACGTCGGGGTCGCCGAAGCGGCGCATCTCGTCGAGGGCTCCGGCCAGAAGCTCCTTTGTCACCAGTTCATTCCATCGGCTGACCACGATCGTGAATCGCTTCCCGCCGGCATTCATCGTTCCCTTAATTTCCCGCACTGATACGAATTATGTCTTGTCTCGTCAGTGCCCCATAAGACCACAGGCGCGGGTAGAGAGGAGACGATAAACATGAACGCCACGACCGGTAACGCGACGCAGGAGTCGTCCACGCCAACCTGGACCATCTACGCGCTAATCGCGATATTCGCCTTTCTGTTCTACGCCGTGGTCCTCATGCCGAAAGTTAGGAGCGACCATGGGAACCCGAAAAGGGCGGCGGCCCAATCGGATCTAATGACTCTGAGCGACACAGTTCAACAGTTCAAGCTCAATTGCGGTCGATACCCTACGACTGAAGAAGGGCTTGATGCTCTGCGTCATCGTCCGCGCGGCGCTCATGGATGGAAAGGGCCATATCTCACGAAGGAAGTTCTGCGCGACCCTTGGGATTCGACACCCGGTCCGAATGGTGCGGACTTTATGTTGGAGTCGTACGGTGCGGACGGAAAACCGGGTGGTGAAGATGAGTACACCGATATCGTCATCACCAACTAGAAGCCCCCGGGCAGTCTGAGAGGCGATCGGAAACCCATAATAGGGCATGGTCGCAATTCTCCCCGCCGCCGGATTGGGCACGCGCATGGCGAAGCTCACCGGCGGTACGCCGAAAGAGCTCGTGACGCTGGGACGGCATTCCGTTCTAGAACGAGTCATCGACGAAGCCATCGTAGCGGGGGCTGATGAAATCGTCGTCGTTTCTTCGCGGTCAAAGCCTCAGATCGAAGAGCAGATTGCCGAGTGGAGAAAAGGCCGATTCCGAGAGGCGAATCTGCGGGTTGCGTACCAGGACAAGCCGTGCGGCCTCTCGGACGCGATCCTGTCGGCCCAAGTGACGGACGACGCGCTCGTGATGCTCGCGGACTCGGTCATTTTCGGCAATTCCCCCTCGCCTCGCATGGCCAACCTCCTTGAGATCGGTTTAGCGGGATGCATCGCGGTCGAGATGGTCTCGGACGCGGAAGTTCACCGATACGGGATGTGCGAGGTGGACGACGTGGGCACGATTCGCCGAATCGTCGAGAAACCCCAACCTTCCCAAATCGTGAGCCGGTGGGCGGTTGCGGCTCGTTACGCTTTTTCCGCGGCGGTGATGTCGGCGCTTCCCCACTGGTTGGCGGAGGAAGCCGCCACGCGAGAACCGGGAGAGATTCCGCTAACCCCCCTCCTCATACGCGCCATCGCCGACGGCGCCGAACTTAAGGCGGTAGCGCTTCAGCCCGATCAGAAGCGGGTCGATTGCGGTACGCCGGAAGAATACGAAGCCGCTCGGCGACTCAATTGGGACTGAATTCATAATCGGACTCATGAAAGTCGTCGCCTCCGCTCCCGGCCGCTGTGGCATCGTCGGAAACCCGAGTGACATATACGGCGGGTGCGTCGTTTCGTGTTCGATTCCGGCTCGCGCGACCTGCACGCTTACTTTGGGCGGTGAAGACCGACTGCCGGAAGATACACGGCTCTGGGATGCAGCGGTCGCGCGATTTCCTTTGCCGAGCGGAGTTCAGGTGAGTTGGCAAACCGACATTCCACGCTCAGCTGGCTTGTCCGGTTCAACCGCCCTATTGGCGGCAACCCTGGCTTGCGTCCTGAAAGTGCGAGGCGAAGAGGCCAACCTTTTGTCGACGGACGCCCGGATCACATTCGCGGAATTGGTACGAGATATCGAGGTTTTTGAAGCCGGCGTCAAAGCAGGCTATCAAGATGCTTACATGATCTCCTTGGGCGGCCTTCGGAAGATGGAGTTCCCCGGCAAACATCCCGCGAATCCGGGGCCGTTTGGAACCACGTCTGCTCTGGACGCGCCGCTTCCCTTTTTGCTCGTCACTACGGGCGTGGAGAGGCTCAGTGGGTCAGTTCACGGCCCCATGATTGACCGCTGGCTAGCTGGCGAAGCGCTTGTGCAGGACACAATGACGCGTTTGAAGGAGCTGGGTTACGAGGGAGCCGAGCGGCTGCTTGCACAGGATTGGCGCGGGCTAGGCGCGCTAATGGACGAAAATCATCGACTTATGGCCGACCTCGGTGGGAGCGGCGAGGCGATCGACCACTTGATAGCACGATGTAAGTTTCACGGCGCGATCAGCGCGAAGCTCGCCGGCGCGGGGCTCGGGGGCACCGTCATTGCCCTCACCGAAGATCCCTCGGGACTGCAAAACAGGCTGGAAGCCGAGGGTTTCACCCGCTTCATGAGACCGGAAGCGGTCGAAGGCGTACGTTACGAGTTGGGCAGCAACTAGGCTGCCCAATCGCTTGCGCTTCCCTTAGAGGCTAACCCAGCACTTGCCTTCGCTGGACCGCTCGACCGCGTCCAGGACGCGCTGATTCTCATAGCCGTCAACCATGTCCGGTGAGATTCGCTTCCCTTCCGCCATGTTCGTGAAGGCATCGGCGAGCAAGTTGATGAACGTGTGCTCGTAACCGATGATGTGAGCGACGGGCCAGTAGTGGCCTGCGTACGGGTGAACGGAGTCGGTCGCTTGAATGAGGTGGAAGCCGCGTACGCTCGCCTCATCGTCCTCATTGTAGTATTCGAGCTCGTTCATCCGCTCAAGGTTGAAGACCACGGAGCCTTTGCTGCCGTTCACTTCCCACCGGTGGTAATTCTTGCGTCCGACCGCGAAGCGGGAGGCCTCAAACGTTCCAAGGGCGCCGTTCTTGAACTTGGCGAGGAACATCGCGGCGTCGTCTACGGTGACCTGGCCCATCTCCGAAGTGGCTTCCGCGCCGAGCCTCTCGTTGATTGCACCCGCGATCGGTCGTTCCTTGATGAAGGTGTGAAGAAGGCCGCTCACCTCATCGAACTCGCCGAGGAGATAGCGGGCCATGTCGATGATGTGGGCGTTGATGTCGCCATGGGCGCCGGAGCCGGCGATCTCTTTCTGCAGTCGCCAAACGAGCGGGAAATTCGGGTCGGCGATCCAATCCTGAAGGTAGGTGGCGCGGAAATGGTAGATCCGGCCGAGTTTGCCGCTCTCGATGAGCTGCTTCGCCAACCCAACGGCCGGCGCCTTGCGGTAGTTGTGGAAGACTGCGTGCGGAACCCCCGCTTCTTCGACCGCCTTCAGCATTGCTTCCGCCTCGGCGAGGGTGTTGCCGATGGGCTTCTCGCAGAAGACGGCTTTGCCGGCTTTAGCGGCGGCGATGGCGATCTCGGCGTGAGTGTTGCCGGGGGTGGAGACGTCGATCACGTCGATTTCCGGATTCTCGACGACTTTGCGCCAGTCGGTTTCGATGTTCTGCCAGCCGTACTGGTCGGCAGCTTTCCGCACGGCGGCTTCGTTCCGGCCGCACAGAGTGTGCATGTTCACCTCGACGGGCAGGTCAAAGAAATGATTGACTTGGCGGTAAGCGTTCGAGTGGGCTTTCCCCATGAACTGGTAGCCGATGAGACCGACGTTGATCTTCTTTTTGGACATCTTTTCCCCGAGTGGCGCAACAATACGCGGCCATGTATTTTAGCCGTGATCGCGCAGGTTCGGCGCGGGCCTTAACTTGCGGTTGCGTAGCAACTGGGTGTAAGTTGATTGCATGTCGACAACGGCGGAAGCAGAAATCAAAGCCCTCGAATCTCAAATTCTTAAGCTTAAGAGCGAGCTCGCGAAAATGCGGCGAGAGCAGCCACCGAAGCCGGTCGCCAACTGGGAGTTTCAAACCACGGACGGGCCCGTGAAGCTGAGCGACTTGTTTGGTGAAAACAAGGACATGATCTTCATCTCCAACATGGGCAAGGGCTGCAACTACTGCACGCTCTGGGCCGATGGATTCAACGGCGTCGTGCCGGAGTTGGAGAGCCGAGCCGCTCTCGTCTTCTCGTCCGCTGACCCGATCGAGGTCGCTGCTCCGTTCGCGGCCGGCCGCGGCTGGCGTTTCCGCCTCGTGAGCAACTCGAAGGAGTTTCGGGACGCAATGTCGCTTAGCGGGGAGGATGGGACCCCTTGGCCGGCGGCGGTCGGATTACGGAAACAAGACGACGGTTCGATCGTGGAGATCGCCCGCGACGAGTTCGGCGAGGGCGACAACTTCTGCGCCACCTGGCACTTGTTGGACCTGCTCAAGGACGGCTGGGCGAATTGGTCGCCGAACGAGCGTTTATAGGATTTCATTCCGGCCGTCGGCAGGCGTAGCCGAGACCGGAGCGAATGCGATGGTGTCGCGCGCCAAGCGCTGGGACAGATTGTCGGTTTTCCGACGAAGGTTTGGCGGTACACGCGACACCATCGCCGGGCTCCGGTCTCGGCTACACGACTTGCTGGTCGTTTTTCTAACGCATGTTGACGAAGTCAACTGGAAACTCGAGGTCCAGCGACTTCACGAACTGAATCGTCTTCTGTAGATCGTCCTTCGACTTCGCCGAGACGCGAATCTCGTCGCCTTGAATCTGAGCTTGGACCTTGAGACCCTTGTCCTTGATCTGCTTAATCAAAGGCTTGGCTTTCTCTTGGGCGATCCCCTGCTTCAGCGTGAGCTTGCACTTCACACTGATACCGGCGCCCGGTTCGATCTTGCCCCACTCGATGCTGCGTGCGTCGATGCCGCGCTTGATGAGCTTGCTGAAGACGATGTCTTTGAGCTGATCCATGCGGAATTCGTCGTCCGCGATCAGTGAGTACTCGTCCTTCTCGGCAACGATCTCGCACTTGGTGCCCTTCAGGTCATAGCGATTGGCCAGATCCTTCTCCGCCTGCCCCATCGCATTCTTGACTTCCATCAGGTCCGCTTTGGACACGATGTCGAAGCTGAAATCAACGGCGGCCATTTAAGCGGCCACCAGATCCGAGGATTGAACGAGGACGACGAAATTGGCCTTGAATTCCATCTCTTCTTTACTCAACTGCCGCTTCTGCTCTTCCGAAGTGTCCTTCTGGAAGCGGTCGCGCATGCGCTGATTCGCGGCCTTGTGGACCTCGGCGGAGATCTTTGGCATGCTCTCGGGGTCCACGCGTACGGCGATTTCGCTTTCGCCGTACACGTTCTGAACCACGCCGACCAGCCCTGCCATGTGGCTGTAATATCGGTTCTTCTTGCGATCTTCTTCGGTTACCGCTCGCGTGATAACGGCGACTCGATCACCTTCTTTCCAACTCGGCATAACGTACAGTTTACTTCGTTGGCGATTGCACCAGTTTGCGGACGACCTCGGTTACCGAATCCGCCGTCAATCCAACGCTGTCGCGTAGGATGCTTTGAGTTCCGTGCTCGACAAAGTTGTCCGGCAACGTCATCAATTCCTGCCCAAGGCGGCCTAAACCGGCATTGTGAAGCGCGGATCGGCAAGCCTCGCCGAACCCTCCCGAGCGAGAGTTCTCTTCGACCGTCACTAGCCGCCGAGTCTTGGTAACCGACTGCACGATCGTTTCCGTGTCCAGCGGCTTCAAGAACCGGGCGTTGATGACCTCCGCCGAGACCCCCAGCTTGGTGAGGCTCTGCGCCGCCGCATAGGCCACGCTCACCATCGAGCCAATGGCGGCGATCGTCACGTCCGTCCCGGCGCGCAATACCTCTGACTTTCCACGTTGAATCGGGCTTCGACCTTCGGGGAGCCGGTCGTCACTCGAGCCGCGGGGATAGCGAACCACCGTCGGTCCATCACCATAGGCGACCATCCAGTGCGTCATCTCGCGCAGTTCGGTCGTGTCGCGGGGGGCCAGGATCGTCATGTTCGGCATGAGCGATAGGTAGGAAAGGTCAAAGGCGCCGTGGTGCGTGGGACCGTCGTCGCCGACCAATCCCGCGCGGTCAAGGAAGAACCGAACCGGCAAGTTCTGAAGGCAGACGTCGTGAAGCATTTGGTCGAAAGCTCGCTGCATGAAGGTCGAATAGACCGCAACCAGAGGTTTCATTCCGCCCGCGGCCATGCCCGCCGCGAAAGTAACGGCATGCGGTTCGGCAATGCCGACATCGTAGTACCGGTCCGGATATTGCTTGGCAAAGCCGGTCAAACCGGTTCCGTCCGGCATCGCGGCCGTAATCGCCACGATCTTCTCGTCGACCTCGGCGCAAGCCGAAGCGGCGTCACCGAAGGCTTGGGTGTAGGTGATCGGGCCGACCGCTTTCACCATCTCGTTCGCGGCAAGATCGAAGGGGACGACGCCATGCCACTTGCGCGAGTCCTCCTCGGCGACCTCATAGCCCTTGCCCTTCACCGTCATGGCGTGCACGAAGACGGGATAGTTCATGTCTCGAACGTTGCGGAAGACTTCGAGCAGCGTCGGAAGGTCGTGCCCATCGACCGGGCCGATGTACTCAAAGCCGATCTCTTCGAAGATCGTTCCCGTTTCCTCCGGGGCCATGTAGTGGGTAATTCCGTGCCGAAGACCGGCGGCGACCCGGTTGACCGGAGTCGGCATCTTCTCCAGGGCGCCCTTCGCGCGGCGAGCCAAGTGCTGGATCAGCGGACGCGAGCGCAGCTTGGAAAGGTAATTCGTCAGAGCTCCTACGTTCGGGGCGATCGACATTCGGTTGTCGTTCAGCACCACGCAGAGGTCCGTGCCCATCTCACCGGCATGATTCAGCGCTTCCCAGCTCATTCCGCTGGCAATCGCGGCGTCGCCGGTGACGGCGACGACCTTCGACTTCTCGGCGAGACGGTCCCGAGCGGCGGCGAAACCAAGGGCGGCGGAAATCGCGGTTCCGGCGTGGCCCGCGCCGAAGCTGTCCAACTCATGCTCTTCCCTTCGGAGGAAGCCACTGAGACCTCGATGCTTTCGTAGCGTATCGAACTGCGAAAGGCGGCCAGTCAAAAGCTTGTGGGGATACGCCTGATGGCCGGTGTCCCAAATGATCTTGTCGGGAGGAATGGAGTAAGCGGCGTACATCGCCACGGTCAACTCGACGGTGCCGAGGTTGGAGCTCAGGTGGCCGCCGGTGCGGCTGACATTTTGGAGGATGGCCTGGCGCACCTCGTCCGCCAGTTCTTTCAGTTCACGATCCGAGAGCTTGTGAAGGTCCGTCGGCCGGACGATCTTCGAGAGATGCGCAAGAACTAAGTCCATGGGAGTTCCAACAGTAATTACGGTTGAAACATCCGCAAGGTTGGGCCCTTCTCACATATCACGCACTACTCCCTAGCAGTTCAGGACTCAGTTGGGAGATAATGCGAGTTGTGGGCACGCGAACGCGTGCGCAGTACTTGGTCGTGCGCGGGGAGACGCAGATGGATCGGTCCTAGCTGGTTCAAACTGTCGTGGGATAATTGAGCGATATGGCAACGGAACCAAAAACAATCCTGCTAGTTGAGGACAATTCGGATGACGAGCAGCTGACTCTGCGCGCAATGCGCCAGAGTGAAGTACCGAACATTATCCGAGTCGCTCGCGACGGGGCCGAGGCCATCGACCATCTGTTCGGTGCGAGCGCCGGCAAGCGCTTGCCCGACTTGGTCCTCCTCGACCTGAAGCTGCCGAAGGTTTCCGGCCTTGAAGTCCTCCAGCGGATTCGGGCTGAGGCCAGCAGCAAAATGCTGCCCGTGGTCGTACTCACCTCTTCGGACGAAGAGCGGGATATTGTCGAGAGCTACAGCCTCGGCGCCAATTCCTACATCCGCAAACCCGTCGACTTCGACGAATTCATTGACGCGGTGAAGCAGCTTGGCCTCTACTGGCTGTCGATCAACCGCACCATGCGGAATTCGTAACCCAAGCTTATTGGGGTGGTCTGGATTGTGGAACCTGCGGGACAACAGTTTTCGGGTGCTCGACTCCCGATAGCTCGCCGACCGTCAGCGTATCTCCGGTCAAAACTCCCGTCAACCCAACCTCGGCGCCGATCGCGGGAGCTTTGGCGCCATTGAAGACGATCTTCAGATCGGTCGTATCCGGCAGAAACCCATCTGCTCTCAAAACCCGACCCAGCGTCGCACCGCCATCTCCCGGCCCCACGACTCGGACGTAGGCGTAGATCTCACCCTTCTTGCGGTGACGTTCGACGGCGGATAGGCTGGACCCGAGCAGCGCATCGCGAGAGACCTCATAGATTCCCGCCACCCGCAAATTCAACCCCGGCTTAACCACAAAATCGGCTTTGGAATCTGACTCGACCTTTACCGAACTTCCCTGCCCTCTTAATTCGAAAGAACGGTTCGAGGTCTTCGCCGCCTTCCCAACGACCACGCCTTGAAAATCCACAGGCGCCTGCCGGTTGAAATCGCCCTTGTCGGTGAGATCGATCATCGGGCCTTTGCCGGGGCCGACCCCTCGTTTGTCAACTTGCCAGTCGCCGATCTTAAAAATGGCGCCACAGTTTCGTCCCTCGGTGATTCGCCGTGGTGCAGGATATTCGGCGATCAAGTACTTCGCTTTGAATTTCGAGTCGGCGAACCTGGCGAGCGCGGCCTCCTTGGCCCCATGCTTGATAAGCGAAACGTCCTGGGTCATCAGAATCCGAACCCCGTCGTAGACGCCGTTAGGCACCCGGTGCCTTCCCAAAAAGGCAAACGCGCCATTCAGCGAACAAAGGTCGATTGGTAACCCTTGATCGTCCGAAAACACGGTCCGGTCTCCGCCCGCCCCGATCATCGAGATCTGCTTGATGCGAACCCAGATGTGATCGTAGGCCGCATTCGAATCTGCCGACACGAAGAAACGAACGTACGGATCAGCTTCACCGACTAAGGGCGGCGGCCGGTAACCCGCCCCATTCTGTACCCGGGGGACCTGAGTCAGCAAGCAGAATATGAGCCCGAGAGACACCATCTAAACGGAGGATGGCACGTATCCCCATGTGCAATCTAAATCAAGGGGCGCGCAGTAGAATGAAAGGTATGGCCCGTCGCGAAACCGAAGAGTGGTTCTGGCAACTCGGAAACGAAATGCAGGGTTTGACGGCGGAAATAAATCGTTCCCGGACCTCGGTGGCGAGCGCCCGATCATGGGAGCCCCGCGTCGACCTCGTCGAGGAAGAACACCGTCTCCTCATGAAGGTTGAAATCGCCGGCGTCCGAGGCGAGGACATTCAACTGCTTTACGTGCCCGAGCGGAACTGCATGCTCATTCGCGGATTCCGGCCGGAAGAAGACCATACCGACGGACGTAGAACCGGCATCCACCAACTTGAGATCTTATACGGAGACTTTCAGCGCGAGGTCCGTCTCCCGGACGTCTCGATCGACGCCGAACGGATCAGAGCGACCTACCGCAATGGATTCTTGCTCGTCATGATCCCGAAGTACGACCGGCACGTCGTCGTTCGCACCGTTACCTTTAGGAATATTTGATGGCAGAGCTTAAGCTACCGATTGAAGAGGAAACGCCGGATATCGATCTCGGCGAACCTAAAATTCAAGACCCTGTGGTCGGCGAGGAGGAGGTCAAACCCGACGTCCCCTCCGAAATTAACATTCTGCCCCTCCGCGAGAGCGTCATCTACCCGATGCTCATCGCGCCTCTGAGCGTGGCTCGGGACTCCAGCGTCCAGCTTTTGGACGAGAGCGTCGTCGGCAACAACCGCGTCATTGGCGTGGTCGCGCAGCGCCGGATGCAAGACGAAAGCCCGGGATTCGACGATGTGTACGAATACGGCTGCGCCGTCATCATTCGCACGCTTGTAAAGATGCCCGATGCCGTTCGCCTGATTGTCCAGGGCATCAGCCGATTCCGAATCGTCGAGCGCTTGCAGGAGGTTCCGTACCTGCGCGCCCGAATCGAGGTTCTCGACGAGATTCCCGCCGGTGACGATATGGCAGAGGAGATCGAGGCGCTTCGACGCTCGGTCGCGGCCCTCTTTGAGCAGGCAATCCGACTCTCACCGCAATTGCCGGACGAGTTGCGCACGCTGACTCAGGCCGTCCAAGAGACGAACGTGATGGCGGACCTCGTGGCCGCGCACATGACGCTCAGCGTCGAGGACAAGCAAAAGATCCTCGAGACGACGGACCTGCAGGACCGCATGCGCGCCTTGCTGGAAATGCTCTCAAAGGAAGTTCGTGTTCTCGAACTCACGAGCAAGGTTCAGAGCGAGGTCAACACCGAACTCAGCAAGACGCAGCGCGAATACTATCTGCGCGAGCAGCTCAAAGCGATCCAGCGTGAGCTCGGTGAAAGCGACGATCGCGGCGAGGAGCTAGACGAGTTGCGCACGCGCATCGACGAGTGCGAGATGTCGGCGGAAGCCCTGCGTGAAGTCAATCGAGAGTTCGATCGCCTTCGCCGGATGAATCCGGGTTCACCGGAATACACGGTCGCGCGCACCTATATCGATTGGATGGTCGCGATGCCGTGGAACAAATCCACGATCGATAACCTTGACCTTAAGCACGTCAAGGAAGTGCTTGATGCAGACCACTTTGGCCTGGAAAAGATCAAGGACCGAATTATCGAGTTTCTGTCCGTCCGCAAGGTCAAGACGGACGGTCCCGTTCGACAGCCGATTCTATGCTTCACCGGCCCTCCCGGTGTTGGAAAGACTTCCCTGGGCCGATCCATCGCCCACGCCATGGACCGCAAGTACGGACGCATCTCCCTCGGCGGCATGCGGGACGAGGCGGAGATTCGGGGTCATCGGCGAACCTACATCGGCGCTCTCCCCGGCCAGATCATCCAGAGCCTTCGGCGAGTGGAGAGTAATAACCCGCTCTTCGTCTTGGACGAGATCGACAAGCTCGGGAACGACTTCCGGGGCGACCCTTCATCGGCGCTGCTGGAAGCTTTAGACCCCGAGCAGAACTCGACGTTCCGCGACCACTACTTGGACACGCCGTTCGATCTGAGCCGCGTCTTCTTCATTACAACCGCAAACCGGCTGGACACCATCCCGGCGCCTTTGCGGGACCGAATGGAAGTCATTGAGCTTGGTGGCTATACGGAAGAGGAAAAGGTTGAGATCGCGGAGCGGCATCTGATTCCGAAGCAGATCAGTGAGCACGGACTCAAGAAGTCCCAGATCTCGTTCCGCCGGGATGCGGTGGTGAAGCTGGTTCGGCAGTACACGCGGGAAGCCGGAGTTCGAAACCTGGAGCGTGAGGTCGGTAGCGTTGTGCGAAAGGTGACCCGCATGGTCGCCGAGGGGCACGAGGGCAAGGTCAACGTCACGGCGAAGTTCATCGAGTCTTCCCTTGGCGCGCCCCGGTTCCTGCATGACGAGGTCATGGAGCGTGAGTTGAACGCAGGCACCGCGGTCGGTTTGGCTTGGACTCCGGTCGGTGGCGATGTCCTCTTCATCGAGACGACCAAGATGTCCGGCCATAAGGGGCTGATCATCACCGGGCAGCTTGGCGACGTAATGAAGGAGTCGATCACCGCCGCGCTCAGTTATGTGCGCAGCCATGCCGACCAGCTCAAGATCAACCCGGACTTCTACGAGAAGACGGAAATCCACGTCCACGTTCCGGCGGGCGCGGTGCCGAAGGATGGTCCCAGCGCAGGCGTGACGATGCTCACGGCCATTACTTCCCTGCTTACAAACCGAAAGGTCAAGCCTCGGCTGGCCATGACGGGAGAGATCACCCTGAGCGGCCAGGTGCTGCCGGTGGGTGGGATTAAAGAGAAAGTTCTCGCTGCCAACCGGGCGGGAGTCGAAACGGTCATTCTTCCCGATCAGAATGAGAAGGACTATTTAGAGGACGTTCCACCGGAGATTCGGGAGAAGCTTAAGGCGCACTTTGTGAAGCATGCGGACCAAGTGCTTCGACTGGCTTTGGAAACGAAGCCTGCCACGTCCCGCCCAAGCTAGGGTCGCTATCTTCGCCTCCAGTTTTGTGGGGGCGAAGATAACGTTTTCGTGACCTTTATGCCACGGTTCGACTCACATGGTTAGTGGGCGGATAGAATCCCTTGCAATGTCTGCTTACCAACGAATGTTGGCCTTGTATGCCGACGTGTCCGCCCTGAAGGCGGCGGACCACCTGCTCGGCTGGGACCAGCAAGTCCTGATGCCTCGCGGTGGCGCGGAGGCTCGCGCCGCCCACAGCTTCCGAATCCGAAGCATGATCCATGAGCGTCTCACCTCGGACGAGATGCTTCGAACCGTCGAGGAAGCCGGGAAGGATGAGGATCCAGAGTCCGATGAAGGTCGCGCAGTGGCCGCCCTGCGGCGGGACCTGGACATCGAAACGAAGCTCCCCCTCCAGCTTGTCGAACGGAAGGCGAAGGCGTCGTCGGAATCCTACGAGGTCTGGAAGGTAGCCAAGCCAGCCAACGATTTCGCCGCGGTCGTTCCGTATTACGAAGAGCTGTTCGAGATCGCGAAGGAAACTGCCGAAGCCCTGGGCTACGAAGATCACCCCTACGATGCTCTGCTCGGCCTCTATGAACTCGGGGCCGCCCATGCGGACGCGGCGAGGATGTTTGAGACGATCAAGGCTCCCATCGTCGAGCTTGTAAAGCAGATTAAGTCTTCGAGCCGGCCGGTTGACGACTCGATCCTCCATGCCGACTGGGATAAGGAGCGGCTTCGCCAATTCGCCCAGCATGCGACGGCTTGCATCGGCTTCGACTACGACAACGGGATGCTGAACATCGCTCCGAGCGCGTTCTGCACGAACCTTGGCTGCTCGGACGTTCGGATGACGACCCGGGCAAGCGACCACATCAAAGGGATCGTCTCCTCTTCACTTCATGAGATGGGGCATGGCCTCTACGAACAGCGGATGCCGAAGGAATGGGATGCGAATCCACTCGGCGGAGGGATTTCGCTTGCGGTCCACGAGAGCCAGTCTCGGCTTTGGGAAAACGTGATCGGCCGTTCGCGGGGCTTCTGGCATCGCTTTTTGCCCGATCTTCAGTTGGCATTCCCGCAGCTTTCCGGCTTGACGGACGAGGAGATGTATCGGGCGATCAACAAGGTCGCGCCGAACTTCATTCGGGTCGGGGCGGACGAGCTCACCTATAACCTGCACATCCTCGTGCGGTTCGAGCTTGAGGTCGAGATAGTCACCGGGCAGTTGCAGGTGAAGGATCTCCCGGAGGCATGGAACGCGAAGTACGAGTCTTATCTTGGGATCGTGCCGCCTACGGACACGCTCGGGGTGCTTCAAGATGTTCACTGGAGCCGGGGCTCGGTCGGATACTTCTCCACTTACAGCATGGGCAACCTGATCGGCCTGCAAATCTGGGAGCGGCTGAACCAAGACATTCCGAACACCGAGGACCTTATGGCCGACGGTCAGTTCGCGCCGATTCTCGACTGGCTCACGGAGAAGATCTACCGGCAAGGTAAGCGCTATACGCCGAAGGAGCTGGTCGCGAGGGTCACCGGACGAACCATGGAAGCAGAGCCTTGGCTGCGCTACGCCCAAGCGAAGTATTCGGACATCTACGGCATATGAGCGCGGGTTACTCGGGAACGCCGCTGGGAAAGAAGCTCGGCATGAAGCCGGGTTGCCGCCTGCGCTTGCTTAACGCTCCGAGCGAGTTCCCCGAGTGGATCGCGGACATCACCGACTACTCGATGGCGGCGGAGGGCGAGTTGGCGGACGTCGTCGTTCTCTTCGTCACTCAACGAGAGGCCCTGTCGAATGAGCTTGAGAGGGCCACCCTGGGCCTCGCGGATCGCGGCGGACTCTGGATCGCGTGGCCCAAGAAGGCGTCAAAGGTGCCGACCGACATTATCGAGGACACCTTGCGTGACATCATCCTGCCGACCGGGTTGGTCGACAACAAAGTCTGCGCGATCAGCGAAGTCTGGTCGGGATTGAGGTTTGTAAGAAGGCTTAAGCCTCTTGCCGCCCAGGTTTTGGAGTAGGTCTCCTTTAGTGTCCTTTTGAACCCCGAAGCGGGTTCTCCCTCGTAGCCCTGGGTTGGGCGCGACGTAGCGAATGCGGAGTCGCGACCTACCCAGGGTAGAGATCGTCTCAGTAAAAATAGTCCTTAGATAAGGCCCTTTCAGGGCCAAACCGACCGCGCGACAGCATCACACATTCGCCTTCGGTTTTAGACCTTAGCCACCGCGTACTGTTCGACGTGCTTTAGACAACAGGCACGCACTCGGCCACGAATCCGATTGATGTAGTTCGCCCGCTCCGTCACGCCGACCGCACCCCGCGCATCCAAGACGTTGAAGATGTGCGAGCACTTCAACGCCAGATCCAAAGCCGGATAAACCAGCGCACGAGGCCCGGCCTCAGGCGGAAACTCCACCGAGCCAAGCGTCGGATCCGAGGTCATGATTCCCTGCTCCTTATCCCAGAACACGGGGGTCTCGATGACGCGGCGCGACTCCGACTCATAGGTGTTGAAGAGCGAGAACAGAACGTCGGTGGACGCAACCTCGAAGTTGTAAACGTTGTTCTGCATCTCTAGCTGCCAGTCGACGTCTCGGTAACTCGTCGTGTCGTTCCACTGGAGGTCGGTCCAGAAGGAATTCTGATGGCTCAGCATCAGGCAGAGGCGCTCGGGGCCGTACGTGATCTCCGCGCAAACGGGATTGCATTCGATACCGCCGACTTGCTGAAAGAACGTGAACTGGGTAACTTCGGCGCCGTTCACCCAAACTTCCCAACCCACACCGCCGGCACCCGCTGCTTGGTCTTCCCAGTCGTCTTCGACGAACCGAACGTCGTTCTTCGCGGTATCGAAACCGAGCGCGTCAAGGGAGCCGATGTACAGGTCGACGATATTCGTCGGCGAGGGCTTCATCAGCACTTGGTATTGGTAATACCGCTGACTTCGCTGCGGATTCCGGGTGTAGCGGCCATCGGCGGGCCGGCGCGAAGGCTGAACGTACGCAACGTTCCACGCCTCGGGGCCGAGCGAGCGAAGGAGGGTCGCGGGATGCTTGGTCCCGGCTCCGACTTCCGTATCGTACGGCTGAAGAATGGCGCAGCCTTGGGCGCTCCAGTAGGCATTCAGCCGGAAGATCATATCCTGTACGGTCATCGTGGTGAAGAGGATACCTACGCGGCTGATCTCAACCGGGAAGGTATAAGGTCGCTATGCGTTTCTCTGCTTTTGCCGCAGTTGTCGTTTGTGTGGTTTTCGCGGCGGGTTGCAGCGGGGGAGAAGCTAAGTCTGGCGGCGTCAGCACGCCCAAGCCGGTTCCAAGGCTCTCGGGAGACGGCAGATACGAGTTCATTCCTGGGAGCAGCAAGCCGGTTGAAGTTAAGGGCTGGAAGCCATCGAAGGCCGAAACGCGCCAGGTAGATGCTTTCACAAGCATCGCAATTAGTTCGGCGGTAGAGGCCGATATCAAGATTGGGTCCTCGGCCTCGGTCGTGATCGAAGCTAACCCTGACTATCAAAAGAGGATTTCCACATCCGTCCGCGGCGGAACTCTGACCATCCGACTCGACGGAACGGTCAATACTCGCCTGGCGATCAAGGCGCATATCGTGACGCCGACCCTGAATGGTATCACTGTCGATGGCGCCTCCAATGTCGGGACTCTAGGGCTGACGGGCGATTTTGCGGTGATCGTCTCCGGAGCCAGCCAATTGAATTTGAACGGAAAATTCGGAACATTGAAAGTCCGGTTGGACGGAGGCTCTCACCTGTCGGCATCGGGTATCGCACGCGCTTGCGATTTAACGATTGCAGGCGCGTCAACCGCGACTCTAGATCCCCTTGAGGTTGGCGCCGCAAAGGCCGACTGTTCTGGTGCTTCGACGGTTTCGTTTGGTTCACTGCAGCAGGTCGACTTCGTCGCGAACGGCGCCTCGTCGATTACCTACACCGGGTCTCCGAAGGTGGTCCGAAGCGATTCGGATGGCGCTTCGAGCATCAGTTCTCCCGATTGAAACCGACCTACCAGTGGCGCGGTAAAAGATCGCTATGCGTTTCTCTGCGGTTGCCGCAATTGTCGTGTGTGTGGGGCTCGCCGGGGGATGCAGGGGAGAAAAAGTAAAGTCAGCTAGCGCGAGCCCACCCAAGCTGCTTCCACAACTCTCGCAAGATGGCAGGTACGAATTCATCGGTGGGTTCGATCATCCGGTCGAAATTAAGGGTTGGAAGCCATCGAAGGCTGAAACACGCAAGGTAGATGGATTCACGAGGGTCACGATCAATTCTGCGATCGAAGCGGATATCCAAATTGGATCGCCGGCTTCGGTCGTGATAGCAGCTAACCCGGACTATCTAAAGCGGATTTCGACATCCGTTACCCGGGGTACTTTGACCGTCCAACTGGACGGTGAAGTCGCTACCCGTTTGGTGATTAAGGCGCATATCGTAACGCCAACTCTGGACGGCATTACCGTCGAAGGCGCCTCCCGAGTCACCTCAACTGGGTTGAAGGGCGATCTCGTGGCAAACGAATCCGGAGCCAGTCATCTGAATTTGCGCGGAAGTCTGGGAACGATGAAAGTCCAGTTGGCAGGAAGCTCTCATCTATCGGCATTAGGTAGCGCACGGGCTTGTGACTTAACGGTTGACAACGCGTCAACCGCCACACTAGAACAACTTGAGATTTCGGCCGCAAAGGCCGACTGCTCGGGTGGTTCGACGGTTTCTTTCGGTTCGCTACTTCAGGTCGACTTCGTCGCGAAGGACGCCTCGTCGATTACCTACACCGGATCTCCGAAGGTGGTCCGGAGCGACGCGGATAGCTCATCAAGCATTAGTTCCCCCGATTGAAACGGACTCGTTAGCTGCGCGGTATAAGGTCGCTATGCGGTTCTCGAGTTCGGTTGCAATGGCCGTTTGCGTAGTTTTGGCCGCCGGCTGTAATGGTGGAGATGCTAAGTCGAGGAGCACTGGACCGGTTACTCAGATTTCGACCGATGGCAAGGTTGAGGTCACGGGCGAGAACAATCAGCTGACTGAAATCAAAGACGAGAAGCCGGCGAAGACCGAGACGCGTAGGGTGGATTCCTTCACGAGAGTCGCGATCAGTTCGACCATCGAGGCGGATATCAAGATCGGCTCGCCCGCCTCGGTCGTTATCGAAGCCAATCCCGACTACATGAAGCGGATTTCAACTTCCGTAAGCGGAGGAACTCTGACCGTCGAACTGACCGGGTCCGGCAACACCTATTCCAGAGTCAAGGCCCATATCGTGGTACCGAGCCTCGACAGCATCAGCGCCGATGGCGCCTCCACTTTCTTCGCCACAGGACTGGCATCGGGAGACTTTGCTGTCAATATTTCCGGAGCTAGCCATGGGGCGATAGGGGGAAAGGTAGGAGCGTTGAAGGCACACCTGGATGGAAGCTCCCGGCTGGAAGGGATTGGGAGCGCATCTTCTTGTGACCTTACGGTAGAGGCAGCGTCGAAAGTGAACTTTGGACGGTTCGAGGTGGGTGAGGCCAAGGCTAACTGCTCAGGAGCTTCGCTGGTCGATTTCGGATCTGCCAAACAGCTCGACATGGTCGCGGAAGGCGCGTCGACCATCCACTATGCCGGGTCGCCAAAAATCATTCGGCGTGAGGCAGACGTTTCGTCCTCGATCAACTAGCCTTAGGCGGTTCTTGATAGAGGCTGGATCAGACGGGCGGCCTTTCTCAGGGCTTCGACGATCGCGGGATCGAAGGTGGTGGCAGAAAGTTGGGGCCACGCGTATTCGTCCGTCTTCCATGCTGCGCCGTTTAGGCAGACATCTACTACTTCGCATGCGCCGATGATCTGGGCGCCAATCGGAATCTCCTTCGAGCCGTGAGGGTAGCCGCTCCCGTCGAGTCGCTCGTGATGCGCGAGAATCAACTTCCCTGCTTCCCGTAACCAGGAGTGGTGACCGACGATCTCGGCGCCGGCGGCGGGATGTCCCAGCTTCTCTTCTGCGGAAGGGTCTTCTAAATCGGACCACCGCAGTTTGCCGATGTCGTGAAGTGTGGCGGCAAATCGAAGGTCAAGTAAGTCGCGGCGCCCCAATCCCAAAACACTGCCCGTAGTCACCGCGTAGACCGCAACCTGGTCGGCATGGCGGCCCTCCCAGGGGGAGCGTTGCCTAAGTTCGTCAAGCAAGGCTCGGATGATGCGGTTCTTTTCGCGATGGGTCACGGTGTGATTTCCTTCAACCGCCGAATTACGACCTCGACCTCTTCTTGCTCCATCGTGCGTGGGTCTAGCCAGAGGCGACCTTTTTCAATCCGCCCGATGATCGGCGGGCTTCCCGAGCGCAAGGTTCGCGCCAGTTCTTCCAAGGAAGCGGCGGCAAAGCCGGCGCGGTAGGTGGGAATTCCGGTTCCCGGCGCGGAGCCGCTACCGGCTTCGGTTATTCCCTCCTCCACCACCCCGAACGGCCAAGCGGATGCGATGCGTTCTGCCTCTTCCCTGACCACGCCAAGCGACTTTCGCAGGTAGCGAACCGTTGGAATCTGGTCCTCCTCACCGTTCGCCCAGAGGCGAAGCGTGGACTCCAAACCGGCCAAGCATAGCTTGTCGATCCTCAGACCGCGGGCGAGCGGGTGCCTGCGGATTTGGTCGATCAGGGCTCGCTTGCCGACAATGATGCCGGCTTGGGGCCCGCCGAAAAGCTTATCCCCGCTCGCGATTGCGAGATCGGCGTGGGCGACGCTCGCCACGAACGAACTTGAGTCGGTAAGACCAATTGTTCGTAAATCCAAGAGTCCGCCCCCGCCGTGGTCGTCGATGAGTAGGCAGTCATTCTCCCGGGCAAGGTGGCTTAGATCTGCTAGCGAAGGCTCCGAAGTGAAGCCGACGATTCGGAAGTTGCTTGGGTGGCAACGAAGGATCGCGGCGGTCTCTGGTCCGAGCGCGCGCCGGTAGTCCTCGAGGTGAGTTTTATTCGTACAACCCACCTCGACCAATCGAGCTCCGCTCGTCGAAACAATCTCGGGAAGCCGGAACGAGCCGCCGATTTCGACCATTTGACCGCGGGACAAGACCACCTCTCGTCCCGGAGTCAAGGAGGCAAGCGCAAGGTACAGAGCGCCGGCCGCGTTATTCACCACGAGCGCGTCTTCTCCTCCCAGGATAAAGAGGAGAATGTCGCGCACATGCGATTGCCGGTCACCACGTTCGCCGCTCTCCAAGTCCAGTTCGAGCGCGGAATAGCCGGCGGCGACGGATCGGATATGCGCCGCCACCGAATCCGCCAGCCGCGCTCGACCCAGGCCGGTATGAAGAATGACTCCCGTTCCATTAATAACGGGTTGCAGCGAAACATCGGTTTGCCGGCGTGCGAACCTGACCGCTAAACCGTCGAGGTTGGGCATGGGCTCGCCCTTGCTCAGGGTGAGGCGCGCCAATGAAATCGCGGATCGTGCGGCGGCGATACGAACGCTCGTCGGAAACCAAGCCAACCCGCGAAAGGACGCAAGCTCATTGACACTGGGCAAATTGCGGAAGGAAGCATCATTTCCGCTCGAATCGGCCACAGAGTCATTCTATCGAATCTAAGTCGCCGCAACGGCAGAGACCTGGTTCCTGTATGATTCTCCAGATGGAAGCACCTCCTTCGTACACTCCCCCAAAGAAGAAGATGGGGACCGGAATGATCGTCGGCCTGATCTTTGGCGGCATCTTTCTCTGCTGCCTCCTGCCGATCGGGCTCGTTGCGGGACTTGGTCTATTCGCCTTTGGCAAGGTCAAGGACACGGCGGCTTGCGGTCTGGCGATGGGACGTATCCAACGGGCTATGATTCTTTACTCGAAGGATCACGAGGGCAAACTTCCCAAAGCGGCGACCTGGATGGACGACATTCGGCCGTATTACCGTAAAGCCCAAGCCAGGACCAAGGATACGGATAAGGTGTTTGGTTCGATGCCGGATGGCGAACCTTTCGCCTGCACCACCGATGGCGTGAAGACGGGTATCGCCTTCAATAAAGACCTGTCCGGAAAGAAGGTATCCGACATCAAAGACCCGATGGAAACCGTCCTGGTTTTCGAGACCACCAACCTCCAGGCGAATTTGAGTGAAACGTTCAAAGAGCCGGACTTTAGCCTGTCGCCAAAAGTTTTCGGCAAGCACCGCGGATGGATGAAAGCCACCGTTGCCGGAAATCCCAAGACCGGTAATGCGGAGATGAATTTCGGGACCTCTCAGAACGACTTCTCGCCTCCCGCGTCTACCGGTGACGGGGACAAATAAAACCATCGTCGGAAGCGCTCGCCAGAAAGGGAGGAACCCAGCCTGGCGAGGGCAAGGTAAGCGATACTCCGGATCCGGCAAGTGGCTTTAAGCTGGAATAACCGCGGTCGCAGTGGTGTCAGGATATATAGGCGTCTCAAAGAATCTGCGCAGGTGAACGGTTTCCCTCGGGGCAACGTATAATCAACCTAGACGCTACTAGTAGACGTCAAAGGCAACCATGATCAACCTTCTCGCCAACTTAATGGGAATTGAACAGTGGCTCATTATCGGAGCCGTCGTCTTGTTACTCTTCGGAGGCAAGAAAATTCCGGAACTGATGCGCGGTATGGGCCGCGGCGTCGGTGAGCTCCAGAAGGGTCTTGAAGAGGGTAAGCGCGCCCTTCACACCTCGATCAATGAAGAGCCGGTCGTCGACACGCCCCAGAAGATGGCCCCTAAGCCGGAAGCCGTCGTGGTAACGGGAACGATTCCTAAGGATTCCGTAACCACCACCACCGTCTCCAATCCGTAAATCTCCGCCGTGACCTTCGGCTGGGAAGGGTTCTCGTTCGATCATCCGGACGAATGGTTGCCAACCGTCTTAAGCGGCCGGCGAAGCGAAGGGTATGTCCGTATCGCTTCGGCCGGTCGTTTGATGTTGCAGGTGCGTTGGCGGCAAGCGAAGAAACCCGCTGACGCGACCGCGTTTCTGGACGCCTACCTCGGTCGTCTCGGTCAAGACGCGAAGAAAGCGAAACAGAGTTTCGATTCCGAACGCCAAACCGAGGGCGAGCGCGTTCACTACCGTTACACGGGTTCCGTCTATGGGCGGGGCACGATGTTTTACGATGCGAACGACGGTCGCTCGTTCGTTTTTGAAGTGGTCTCTTCGAAGAACGACTCTTCCCTAACGATCCTGCGGGAGGCCACGCGCTCGTTTCGGGCCGGCGAAGTCCGTGATCGGTGGAGCGTCCTCGGTCTCGATCTCTCGTTGCCCAAAGGGCTGGAGGTTGAGAAGCAGGAATTCCTCTCGGGTAAGACGCGCCTCAACTGGCGTGCGAAGCCGGGCAAGCTCCTCGCCGAGCGCTGGGGGCTCGCCGACCAGCTCTTGAGTCGGCATGGTCAGGCCGAGTGGGCAGCGGCGATTCTCGGCGTCGAACCAAGAAAATTACAAGAGGACGCGGATGGACTCCGCGCCTCCATTCCTGGGCCCTTTTGGCGTGGTCGCACGGAAGCGCTGGTTGTTCATCAGGCGGACCGCAACCAGCTCATCGTGCTCCGCAGCGAATCTAAAAACCCCGACTGGAGGCCTACGTGCGACTGGTTGAACTAGCCAGGAAGTGGGTCGAACCTAAGAACCCCGTCTCGGCCGACGCGCTAAGGCGCGCCAAACCGGCAAAGAATCCGGCCGTCACCGAGGCGCCGGGGGAAGATGGCGTGATCCTTCTAACCGCACCGCTCGTCCTACAGGGGAAGGGTTATCTGGGATGGATGGCGAAAAAAATGAACGCGCCGGACACAAAGTCGTTTGAGCTAGAGCCGGTGGGAGCGTTCGTTTGGTCTTTGTGCGACGGAAAGCACACCTTCGAGACGATTTCCCGTAAGCTTCAAACACAGTACAAGATGAACCGGCTTGAAGCGGACGCCGCACTTACGGCGTTCCTAAACATGCTAGGCCAGCGGCGGCTCATCATCTTGAATCCAGGAACGTAAAGCAGTGAAGCAAACCACCTTTAAGAATGTCGATCCGCCATTCTGGGTGGCTTGGAACCAAGCCAAGGCGAGCATCCGCGTCCGGTTCTTCCGGCAGATGATCACCACCGCAGGCATCGCGCTCGGCATCGCCTTCTTCTGCAGCATGCAGACCATCCGAGTCGCGGGCGGTCCGACCGTTCAATCCGAAGACCAGCTTCGATGGCTTGTCGGTACGAGCCTCGTCATGTGCCTGGTCGGGGTTACGAACTCGATGCTGATGTCGGTTACGGAGCGCTTTCGGGAGATCGGCACGATCAAATGCCTCGGCGCATCCGACGGCTTCATCGTTAAGGTGTTCTTCCTTGAGGCGTTGCTGCTCGGGGTCGGTGGATCGGCGACGGGGGCAATCCTCGGCACGGGACTGATGTCGTTCGTGCAATCGAACCAGGGCGGTCACGTGACGCTGTTGGGCTCCTTCTTAACCGCCCTGATGGGCACGGTCATCGGGGTCGTCATGACGGTCTGCGCGGCCGTGGCGCCGGCGATTCAGGCGGCCAAGATGCCCGCCGCGGCGGCGCTTCGAATGGATATCTAGTTAGGAAAACCGAAAAATGAGCAGCACTGTCGCTGAGAGAGAGGTCGTCGTTCGGACCGTTGACGTGGTCAAGCAGTACGGAGAGGGCGAAGCCGCCGTACGCGCCCTAAACGGCGTCACCTGCGAGATCTATACCGGCGAATACCTCTCCATCATGGGGCCGTCCGGTTCGGGCAAATCGACCCTGTTCAACATGGTCGGCGGCCTGGACAAGCCGAACGAGGGCTCCGTCTTCGTCAACTCGGTCGACATCGCCCAGCTAACCCCTCGCGAACTTGCCTTCCTGCGTTGCCACACCATCGGTTACATCTTTCAGACGTTCAACCTAATCACGGTCCGGACCGCGCTGGAGAACGTGACCCTCCCGATGCTTTTCGCAGGCACGCCGCCGGACGAAGCGGAGGAGAAGGCGATGGAGTTGCTCACCCTGGTGGGACTGGGACATCGCTACCATCACCGGCCGAGTGAGCTATCGGGTGGGCAGCAACAGCGCGTCGCGATTGCCCGATCCTTGGCGAATAGTCCGTCGATCGTCCTCGCAGACGAACCTACGGGCAACCTGGACCTAAAAACGGGTCAGGAAATCATCGACTTGCTTCGCCACCTAAACTCCGATCGTGGAGTGACCATTATCTCGGCCACCCACGATCACAAGATGCTGGATGTCTCGGATCGGATCTTCCACATCCGCGATGGTCAACTCGCGAAAGTGGAGACCCGGGCCGAGCAGGACGCGCTGGCTAATTCTGCAGCGTAATCGTCGAAGTGGCGACGGAGGTCGCGTCGATCGTAAGGCCCGCCGCGGCGAGTTCGATCTTTGACGTGGACTTCGACTTAGCGTCGACCTTGATCGTCTTGCCGTTCGACTTGTCGACCAAGATTTCCATGGTGATGGTGGCCGGTCCCGTGATGTGCATCTTGGGGTTGCCCATCGGTCCGGTCGCGTCAGGGTCCTCCGGCAGCTTCTCGGTGTCGATGTCGATGTTCAGGGTGCCGGCGGTCGTGATGACCCAACAGTCTTTGTCGCCGACCTTTTTCTCGCCGGTAAGGGTCGCCGTGAGCTTCTGATCGACGGGCGAGGTGATGAGGCTCTTCGGGATCGGAACATCCCAGGTGTCGCCAATCTTGACTGCCTTCTCCGGGAACTCCTGAATGAACTGATTGCCGCTTCCCGATTGGCCAACGGCCATCGCCTGGGTCGCGGTCAGCTTGGACAAGTCGAAGACCACGTGCCCCATTTCGTTGAGCTTTCCGGACGTGGAGAACGGCTTGGGGATGTTCGACTTCGCCATCTCAAGCGCGGGACCGGGATCGCCGTCGACGCTATCCACGGTGCGGGTCACCGTGAGTTCGGCCGTCTTCGTCGCGGGGTCGACTTTGCCCGTCTTGACGACGTAGGATTCCTTCTCGGTAAGGGCCATGTCCTGGTCGCCGGTGGGCAGCGTGACGTTTTGCTTTAGTTTGATTTCCGCCTTATAGGTGTCGGTGGAGTTCTCCACGAGGGTTCGTCTGAGTACAACGCCCCCCTGGGAAGCCATGGCGACAGAGGCGAGGGCCATCGCGGCCACAATGAGACTTCGATTAATTCGTTGCATGGCGTTCTTTGTTGAGGGCGAGTTTTCGCCTTGGCTCTATGTTACGTGTCGAAAACACATTGGGTTACTGTTCCGCGATGCTCTTCACCACGTCTTTGCTGTTCGCGCTTGCCCAAAAGCCGTTTTCGCTTTTGTTCGGCGGGGACATCATGCTAAACGGAATTCCGCCGTCGGCTCGCACTTTGTACTCCGTGCGGCCGTTGCTGACTTCGGCCGTGACCTTCGCGAACTTAGAGGTTCCCTTAACGGACTCGACGGATCGAACCCAGCGAAAGACGGCGGACGAACTGAAGCGGCGCGACCAATTCATCCTAAAAGGCTCGCCCAAGCACATCCCTTTTTTGAAAGAGAACGGAATCCTGGTAGTTACGCTGGGCAACAACCACGCGATGGATTACGGTGCAAGGGGGCTTGACGAAATGATGGGCGAGCTCGACCGAGCACGCATCCACCACACCGGCGCCGGTCCGAATTTGGCTGAATCCAGAAAGGTTTGCATCGTTGGGTTAAGGGGCGGAGTCCGGGTAGGGCTGCTCTCCGCAATGGCCTTCCTGAGCTCGAAGGCTTTGTCCAAGACCACCCCGGCGACGGAGGATTCAGCTGGAGTTTCCACCCTGGACTTCAATGGTCGAATTGACGACGAAGTTAAGGACAGCCTTCGCGAGTGGATCGCGGATGCGCATAAGTCGTGCGACATCGTGGTTGTGGGTGTGCACTGGGGGACGGAACGCAAGCCAGTGCCGAACCCCTATCAGGTCTCGCTCGGCCGAGCCTTGGTCGATGCGGGCGCGGACGTCGTTTGGGGCAACCACCCTCATGTGCTTCAAGGGGCGGAGATCTACAAAGGCGTGCCCATCCTCTACTCAATGGGCAATCTCATCTCCCCTTTGCCGGCGGCTACGGGTTTTGTGAAGGTTACGTTCGATGGGAAGCGACGGCAACTACGCTTTTATCCCGCTCGCGACCGGGTAGGCAGATGCGAGCCTTTGCCGGAGAGAGACGTCCCTGCGGCAGCCACCGCCTACCGAGCGCTTTGCCAAGCGATCCAGACGAAGTACCACAGCCCTGATTCCGAGCTGCCCGAGGTCTTCTCGGGAACTGTGCTGCCTCCCCCGGTCCCGGCTGAGCCTAACGGGAAACTCGGCGGGCGCAGATATACTCCGGAGCATGGACGCAGACGCGCTCTACACTGAAGTAGTCGGTAAGTACAGCCGCCACCTCAATCCCTACCTGGCCAGACTCATGTCTTTCGCGGGCTTCGGGGTCGAGATGCGTGCGGACGGCTGCTATATCTTCGACCACGAAGGCAACCGGTTTTTGGACTGTCTGGGCGGCTACGGCACGTTCAGCCTCGGCCATCGTCATCCGCGGGTGATCGAAGCGGTGAAGCGTCAATTGGACGAAATGCCACTCGGCGGTAAAGCCTTCTTCTCCAAGCCGGGCGCGGATTTGGCTGAGAAGCTCGCGAGCGTAGCCCCGGCCGGCCTTGAGTACGTGTTCTTCTGTAACTCGGGGGCCGAGGCGGTCGAAGCGGCTCTGAAGTTTGCCAAAGGCGTATCTGGCCGAATGAAGGTGATCTCGACTGAGAACAGCTTCCACGGCAAGACGATGGGCGCCTTGTCCGCGATGGGTAGGGACAAGTATCGGGCGAAGTACATGCCGCTCGTTCCCGGCTTCGAGTTTGTGCCGTTTGGGGATGCAGCGGCGGCAGTCGCTTGTATCGATGATTCAACCGCGGCGTTTATCGTGGAGCCGATTCAGGGCGAGGGTGGAATTGTGGTCCCTCCCGACGGCTACCTATCGGCTATCCGCGAGGCTTGTACCCGCCACGGCGCGATGCTGATCTGTGACGAGGTCCAAACCGGACTGGGCCGAACGGGTCAGATGTTCGCTTCCGAGCATGACGGCGTTTCGCCGGATATCATGCCGCTCGCGAAGGCGCTCGGCGGCGGCGTCATGCCTCTCGGCGCGATGATGGGCACGAAGGAATTGTTCGACGGCATCTACGAGTCGAACCCGCTTTCCCACACTTCGACCTTCGGCGGCAACCCCCTCGCGTGCGCGGCGGGCCTGGCGGCTCTGAACGTCATCGAGGATGAGGGACTCGTCGAGAAGTCTCGCGTTCAGGGCGGCAAGCTTCGCGCTGGCCTTGAGACGGTCACCGGAACCCATAACGATTTGGTCAAGGAAGTTCGCGGACGCGGCTTGATGCTTGGTGTCGAGTTCCAAATGGACGAGGTGGGCGAGCTTGTCGTGGCCCAGCTCCTCAAGCGAGGAGTCTGCGTTGCCTATGCGCTGAGCAATCCACGCGTTCTGCGGTTCGAGCCGCCGCTGATCATCAATGACGACCAGATCAATTTCGCCGTCGACGCGTTCGACAGCGCCCTTGCGGAGACCGGCGAGTTACTTGCCGAGCTCGCCCTGTAATTAGCCTATGAAGATTCTAGTTCCGATTAAGAGGGTCATCGACCCGTACGCAAAGGTGCGCCCGCTTGCCGATGGCAGTGGCATCGATACCGGAGGGGTCAAGTTCGAGATCAATCCGTTCGACGAAATCGCGGTCGAGGAAGCCGTCCGGCTCCGCGAGAAGCTGGGTTCCGTCGAAATCGTCGTTGTCACGATCTGCGGCCCCGAAGGCGAGGAGCAACTTCGCAAGGCGCTGGCGATGGGTGCGGACAAGGCCATTCTTGTCGAGTCGAGTGAATCCCTGGATTCACTCGGCGTGGCCAAAGAACTTGAAGCCGTCGTACGTGAGCTTCAGCCCGATCTCGTACTAATGGGCAAGCAGGCTACCGACGACGATAACAACCAAGCGGCTCAAATGCTCGCCGCCCGGCTCGATTGGCCGCAGGCGACCTTCGCGAGCAAGGTCGAGGTGTCCGGCTCGACGGTGAAGGTGACGAGGGAAACGGACGACGGAGACGAGACATTGGAGCTCGACTTCCCCGCTTTGGTGACCACAGATCTTCGCTTGAATGAGCCGCGGTACATCGCCCTCCCTGGCATCATCAAGGCTCGCAGCAAGCCGCTGGAAAGACGACCCCGAGCGACGACCGCGACACCGAAGACGAAGGTGACGAAGTACGAGTCCCCCGCGCCTCGCGCCGCCGGGCGAAAACTCGGCAGCGTCGATGAACTGGTAGCGGTGCTCAAGGAGCGCGGAGCGATATGAAACTTCTTCTCGTTGCCTTTTCGGCTCAAGACAGCCTTTCCGGAGCAGGTTTCGCGCATGCTCTTGGGCTTCCCTTCGATATCCTCCAACTGAGCGGCGATGCCGTCACCGATTTAGGTGCAGGGACCGTCCTGTCCGCCGGCTTGAGTGAAATCCCAACCGCCGACGGTCTCGCAAAAAGCTTGGCCCAAGTGTCCGGCGAGTACACGCATATCGCGGCCGTGTCGTCGATGCGGAGCAAGGACGTGATGGCACGCCTCGCGGGGGTCCTTGACGCGGCCATGGTCACCGATGCGATCGGGGTAAGTTCGTCGACGACCTTCACACGTCCCATGGTCGCGGGATCTGTGATCGCGACCGTTGAGGTATTGGCTACGCCAGTGGTAATCACCTTCCGCCCCGCTGGATTCCCCGCCCCTGCTCGCGCCGGCGCTTCCGAAGTGAAGCCGACCGCCATCGAGGCGAGTTCCAAGGCCCGCCGAACTCATGTGTCGGCGAGATCAGGCGCGCGGCCCGACCTGACCCAGGCGAAAGTCGTTGTCAGTGGCGGCAGACCCCTGAAAGACGCCGAAACATTCGAAAGAGTGATCGGCGGCCTAGCCGATAAGATGGGCGGCGCCGTCGGCGCCACCCGAGCCGCCGTGGACAGTGGAATCGCCCCGAACGAGCTCCAAGTGGGTCAAACCGGCAAGATCGTCGCTCCGGACCTGTACATCGCGGCCGGAATCTCGGGCTCGACCCAGCACATGGCCGGCATCAAGGACAGCAAGCTGATCGTCGCCATAAACAAGGACGGCGATGCGCCGATCTTTGAGTCGGCGGACCTCGGATTGGTCGCGGATCTCTACGACGTGATCCCGCAACTGATGGCCAAGCTTTAGTCGCGGCGGATCTTGAACGTGAGCGTGCCGGAGGGGTCTTTGTAGACTCCTTCGGCACTATCCAAGGCGCCACTTCCCATACGGAATTTCGAATGAATGGCGATGGTCGGTGCGGCGTCACCTTGGCCGACGGTCAGTTGAAACAGGATTCCCATCCGGTGGTTCTGAAACCCCTCGATTCGTCCCGACCCGTAAACCGAACCCAGCCGGTCGACGGCGAAGGGAGTGAGGGGAAAGCTGGGCATCAGGCTCGGGTTCGAGTCCGGCAAGGTGAAGGCCAGTAGGGGAATCGAGTACGTCGCGATCGTGCCGCCGCCGCTCATGTTCTTTGGCGGTCCAGATGCCGACATGAGTGTGGGAATGACTCCGAATAGCTTCTCGTGGGTCGGTACGCCGTCATAAACCGCGGTCAGGTTCGATAGCTTGGCGACGACCGTGAAAATAACCTTCTTCTGGGCGGTCTTCTCGACCTGCCACTCCATCTGGTACTCGTAGTGAGCCTTCCCCGCCGTGCCGTCCCAATCGCTGACGACCCAGTAGTGCCACTTCTCGTTCGAACGCAACTCGCGTTCGAACATCTTGTCCGGCAGTACGATTCTTATGGCGGGGGCCTGAAAAAACGGGATCAATTGTCCTTCTTCACGAAGGGGATGCCTTCCGTAATCCAAGGCTCCGGCTTCGCACCCTTGAGATAGACGTCCAAGTAATGACGAAGACGGTGTGCGTAATCCAATTGGTTTGCGGTACGCGCTAATCCGTGATTCTCGCCGGGATAAACCAGGAGCACCGCATCCTTGCCCATCCTTCGGAGCGTTTGGTACAGGTATTGAGCCTGCTGCCAAGGCACCGCTCCGTCCGCGTCGCCGCACTCGATCAGGATTGGAGATCTGCGCTTCTCGGACTGCCAGACTGGCGAGTTCGCGATGTACGCCTGCGGATCCTGCCAGAACGGAACCCCCATTCTTCCCTGCTTGGATTCGATGATCCCCTGCTGACTCAACCCCAAGTTGAGAAAGAAGCTGTTGTACATGCTCGTGAGTTCCGTCAACGGGGCGCCGGCGACTCCGACGGCGAACGCCTTACTCACGGTCGTCACGAATGCGGTTTCATATCCGCCCCATGAGTGGCCGATCATGCCGACCTTCTGGGGATCGATCCCCACATTCTTCGCGAAAGCGGCATTTAGCGCCGGTTCCAGGCATTCAACGGCAGACCGGCCCGGATCGCGAGGCTGGTAAGCGATGTCCGGCAGCAGCACGAAGTAGCCGTTCTGCGAGAGGATCTGCGTGTTGTACGGATCGGGGTCGATCGGCGCTGAATACTGATTGAGGTGGTCGCTCTCCTTCTCGTAAACGACGGCGACCATGGGATAAACCCGCCCCGCGACATAGTTCGCGGGATAGATTAAGACACCTTGCAGCGCCTTTCCAAACCGGCTCTTGTACGTGATCAGTTCCGATTTGCCCCAGGAGAAATTCGCTTGTTGAGGATTCGTCTTGCTCTCGGGCCTGATCGCGGTGAACGCCGCATTCGTTAGATACAGGTCCGGAGACTTAACCCAGGAGCCCATGGTAAAGAGCATTCGGTCGGTCTTCTTCGACTTCACCAGGTCTTCGACGGCGGCATCTTGCTCCATGAGCTTCTTGCCTTTTCCGGCGCTGTCGCTCGTGTAGAAGCCGGCCGACTCCGTATCTCGGTCAATAAACGAGAAGAAGAGTGGCGCGTTCATCGCCGGACCATCGGGCTCCGCGGGATTTGGATCTACGAAGCGGTAAACCTCGTTGTCCTTCCGGCCATGGGTTAGCTGGATCAGGTTAGGAACCGTCGTCGAAGCGAGCCAGACATCGTGCTCGTCGGAGAGTAACAATCCGTCGTCGTTCTTAAGCCAGATCGCTGATTCAGCCGGTGGCTTCTCCGGCACGATATGGTCATCCTCCGTGTCCTCGAAGTCGACCTTCACGTCGCCGGTCAGGTTGCGCTTGGTGCCCTTCTCTACATCGTAAAGCCACCAATTTCTTCTTTCGAAGTACGCCAAATACTTGCCGGTGCGGCTAGGTTCCAGCGGCCACTCGGTTTTCGACGCGATCTTGGTGCGCTCACCGGTTCGGGTGTCCACAAGCCAATCGTCATGGAAGTCCAGGATGTCGATGCCGGGCGCCGTATAGGCTTTGGGGTCGGAGATGAGGAGGTGATTGTAGTCCGGCAGCAAGCGGACCGACTCCACCTTGCCATCGCCAAACTCCCGGAACGAGTCGTCGTGGAGGTGCCAAACCACGACCGAAGACTTGTTGCGGATCGCGTCTGCCGTGACCATTTGCCGGGGATAAACGATCGTGTCGTGGGTATTCCAGACCTCCACATTTGCCCGATCTTCCGGACGTCCGGATGGCTTGTTTTTCGGGAGCCACTCTTGGACACCAAAGGCGACGGCCTCGCCCGCTTCGTTCACCTGCATGGGCGCGAGGTCGGTGATCCGCTTGCCGGCCGGGAATCCGGTTCGGCTCTCGGGCATGAATGCCTTCATCTTGGGCGAGCCCGACTTGAGGTCGGTCGCAACAATCGCTCGGAAGCCGAGGCCCTCGTGCTTTTCATCCGTCGCCCCGGCGAGAAAGGCAAGGACATCGGCCTTCCGCGCCCATCGAACGACCGGCACTTGATCTTTACCCCAGTACAGCGGCGTTAGCGACCTGGTTGCCGGGTCTAGGACTTGAACCCCGTAGTTGCCGCTGTCGCTTTGAATCCTCAGGGCGATCAACGTCTCGGTCTCATTCGGTGCGATCCCCACGACGTTGCCAATCGTAAGATCTACTCCGGTATCGAGGTTCAGGAGCACGAAGTCACTGCCACCTTCACTTTTGGTCGTGCCGCGCGACCTCTCAGCGACGAGGTACTTGCTTCCTTTCAAAAACGAGAAGTTGGAGATGTTTTCGAAGACGACTTCTTGGCCCGTAGCTAGGTTTCGCAGGCCCAATTTGGTCTGGATCGGCTTGCGCTCCGCGCGCAGACGGTCGATCGTCTCTTTCGGCGGCGCCATCAAGTAGCCGAACCACTTCGAGTCGTCCGAGAACGCACCCCGGCCGCCGTTCGGAATCGTCGTCGACTGCGGACCGTCGCTGTTCTTGAGATACAGTTGCCCGTCCGCGTTGATGTGGGCGATCTGGTAGGAGAGCCAGTGGCCGTCGTCCGAGATCAAGGGCGAGCCGAGCCGGCCCCAAAGCTTATAGTCGTCGGGCTTGACGGTTGGTTTGAGCTGGCCAACGGCAAGAAACGTCAATCCAAGGCCAAAAGTCGAGAGGCTGAGCCGCCAGAGGTCCACTCATCCAACGCTACCCGAGCCCGGCGAAGTAAATTCGGCTAATGTCCTTTTTGACCTCGGAGAAACTCACACAAGCAGTGCAACTGGTCGGGGATAACGAACTCGACGTTTGGATCACCTTTGTGCGGGAAACCTTTGGAGGCAGCGACCCTATCCTGCCGCTCGTCTACGAAGGGGGACTCACTTGGCACAGCGCGTTTTGCGTTTTTCCGGACGGCCATCGGGCGGCGGTGATCGGCAACTACGATGCCAACGCGGTCGCCGGCTCGGGTGATTGGGCTCAGGTCGTGCCCTATGTCCAGTCGATTCGCGAGCCGCTTCGGGAACTACTCCGTTCGAAGTTGCCCACCGGTCGTCGTGGCCGGATCGGCGCGAATTTCTCGTTGAACGATGAGAAGGCGGACGGTCTTTCGCATGGCATGTATCTGCTGCTGGAGGAGATCGTTCGTCCGCTTAACGCCGACCTGGTTTCGGCCGAGTTGCTTCTTGGCGAACTGCGGGGGATCAAGTCTTCCACCGAGGTCGTGCGAATGAGCATGGCGATCGAGGAGACGGAACGGCTATTTGCCGAGGTGGCTTCTTATGTCCGTATCGGTATTTCGGAGGCCGACATCCAGGCTCATGTTCACGGTCTGATCCAGGAACGGAACTTGGGGTTCGCCTGGGAGGCATCGGGTAACCCGATCGTCAACTCCGGACCGAACTCCATGATCGGGCACGGAATTCCGTCGCCCTATCTGGCCGTCGCCCGGGGCCATATCCTGCATTTGGATCTCGGCGTCACCATCCAGGGCTACTCTTCAGACTTGCAGCGTTGCTGGTATATCGGCGAGTCGGTCCCGGCAGAGGTCGAACGAGCGTTCGATGCGGTGAACCGGGCGATCTCGTTGGGTTCGCAATCCCTCCTGCCGGGTGCTTTGGGTTGGCAAGTCGACGCAGCGGCGCGCCGATCCCTTGCGATTGACGGCTACCCAGAGTACTTGCACGCCTTCGGCCACCAAGTTGGACGGGTAGCTCACGATGGCGGAACGCTATTGGGTCCCCAGTGGGAACGCTACGGCGACACGCCGAACCGGGCGATCAAGGAAGGCGAGGTCTACACCCTGGAGCTGGGAGTGATGGTGCCTAACCGGGGGTATTTGGGGTTGGAGGAGATGGTTCGGGTGGGCGCGAAAGCTTGTGAGTGGTTGTCCACTCGACAGATGGAACTGCCGCTGTTGGGTTAGGCATCCCAATCCCGCACGGGTTCGTTGAGACTGGAAGGAATGAGATGTTTTCGCAGGGCGTATTGCCTTCCGGCCGCATCCGAGCCGAGATCTTGCCCGTATCGAATTCGTGGCACAGGACGATTTGAAGGAAGCGGGCACCGAAAGCTCGACTAAAGACAAATCTGAAATTCGAAGCCATGAGCAATCGGACAGGTGCCGGGAAGCGGCTCGCCAGGCATTTTGGCAGGCGATAAACGGCGCGAAACAGGTGGCGGTGGCCGCCATCGTTCAGAAAAACCGGCGGCTTTGTCAACTCCAACAATTGGCCCAACACTGCATTCTGAACGGAAGCCTAAGCGACCGAGAATTGCTGGAGATGGAGCGTTTGCGACGGCAAGCCGAAGCTGCACATCGGGCCGTCGAAGAAGTCAAGGAAACCATCCTTGAATCGGAACGCGGATGTCACGAGCGATCTATTGCTTGCTTGATCCATCGTCTGCCGGCCAGCCAAAAGGACCGAGGCCGGAGGATGTGCAGAGGGCAGGCGGCCGAATTGGAATCCGTTTACCGGGATCTCCATAACCTACGCCCTCTCGCCGCACAGATCTTCAGCCTCGAGCTACGAATTGCGATCGCTCGTGCTCGCGGCAACGAGGGCATCGTCCAAAGCCTCCAGTGGAAGCAAGCGATCGAAAAGGATCGTTTCGACCTTAGAAGAACGGACTACTATCGGCAAGTTCGGGCAATTGACGCCAAATACATGAGGTTGATTGAAGATTTGATGGCGGATTCAGCGTCGAAATGCACCGACTAATTTCACATAAAGTGGCGAAATCCGGGTGGGCGGCGATCGGACGATGTGCCACTTGCCGTGAAAGCGTAAGGTACGCCACAAACCTCACGTGTTCTCCGGTGAAACCTTTACAGTCCGCCCAATTCCGGGGACCGCGAGCGGCACAAACATCCGTTCGCAGACTACATGAATACAAAAAGGGGCGGACCAACAAATGGCCCGCCCCTTTTCCTAATCCGTCAAGGAACCCTTACTTCTCTTCCTTGAACTCCGCGTCGATGACATCGTCGCCACCGGCGTGGCCCGGGGCGCCCTGCTCGCTTGCATCCGCCGCCTGGGCGACGTTCGCGTAGAGTTTCTCGCTCAGGCCGTGGGACTCCGTCTCCAACGCGTTGAACGCGGCCTGGATTTCGGACTCGTCCTCGCCCTTCAGAGCGGCTCGCAGTGCCTCGACCTTCTCGGTCGCAGACTGGCGCGTCGCCTCGTCGACCTTGTCGCCGAGATCCTTGAGGGTCTTCTCGGTCTGGTACGCAAGGCTCTCCGCGCGGTTCTTGAGCTCGATGAGATCCTGAACCTTTTGGTCGGCGTCGCGGTTCATCTCCGCCTCGGCGACCATGCGGTCGATTTCCGTGCGGTTCAGGTTGCCCGAGCCGGTGATCACGATCGACTGCTTGGCGCCGGTTCCCTTCTCCTGAGCGCTGACGTTCAAGATGCCGTTGGCGTCGATGTCGAAGGTGACTTCGATCTGCGGCATCCGAGCCGCCATCGGGGGGATACCGGCGAGGTGGAAGCGGCCCAGCGTCTTGTTGTCGCGCGCCATCGGTCGCTCACCCTGCAGGATGTTGATCTCAACTTCCGGCTGGTTGTCGACGGCGGTGGTGTACACGCGGCTCTTCTTCGTGGGGATCGTCGTGTTGCGGTCGATCAGCTTATCGAAGATTCCGCCCTGAGTTTCGACACCAAGCGACAGCGGGGTGACGTCGAGCAGGACGATGTTCTTGACTTCGCCGCCAAGGACGCCGGCCTGAATCGCGGCGCCGATCGCCACGACCTCGTCCGGGTTGACCGAGCGGTTCGCTTCCTTACCCGTGAGCTTCTTGACCAGCTCCTGAACCTGCGGCATTCGCGTCGAACCTCCGACGAGAATGACCTCATCGACTTCGTTCGGCTTAAGCTTCGCGGCCTCGAGGGCATCGAAGAACGGCTTCTTGACGCGGTCCATCAGGCCGGAGGTCAACTCTTCGAACTTGGCGCGGCTCAGGGTGAGGTCGAGGTGCTTCGGACCGTCCTGGTCGGCGGTGATGTACGGCAGGTTGATCTGCGTGCTCATCTGGCCGGACAACTCGATCTTGGCGCGCTCGGCGGCCTCTCGGAGTCGCTGAACCGCGGCCTTATCCTTGAGAAGGTCAACGCCCTGCGTCTTCTTAAACTCCGCCGCGAGCCAGTCGACGACCTTGTTGTCGTAGTCGTCGCCGCCGAGGTGGCTGTCGCCCGCCGTGGAGCGGACTTCGAACACGCCCTCACCGACGTCGAGGACGCTGACGTCGAACGTACCGCCGCCAAGGTCGAATACGAGGATCGTCTCGTTGGCCTTCTTGTCGAGGCCGTAAGCCAAGGAAGCGGCCGTCGGCTCGTTGATGATTCGGAGCACCTTCATGCCCGCGATTTCGCCGGCATTCTTGGTGGCCGTTCGCTGAGCATCGTTGAAGTACGCCGGGACCGTGATAACCGCCTGGTCGACCGTCTCGCCGAGGTAAGCCTCCGCATCCGTCTTCAGCTTCTGAAGGATCATCGCGCTGACCTCTTCCGGGGTCAGATCCTTGCCGAGCGCAGGCACGACGGCGACGGCCTGGCCATTCTTGCCCGCCTTGATCTTGTATCCGATGCGAGCCGCCTCTCCCGAGACCTCGCTGTAGTTGTGCCCCATGAGCCGCTTGATCGAATAGATCGTGTTGTCCGGATTGACGACGGCCTGGCGCTTCGCGGTGACGCCGACGAGTCGCTCGCCGTTCGCCTTAAAGCCAACGACGCTGGGCATCGTGCGCGTACCCTCCGCGGTCGAAATGACGACCGGTTCGCCGCCTTCCATAACTGCTACGACCGAGTTGGTCGTTCCTAAATCGATTCCTACTGTCTTTCCCATTTTTCCTTCCCCTTATTATACTCTAAAGCGCAGGCTACTTGAGCCTCATGCACTCAGGTGCGTGAATTACATTCATTCTACTCGAATGAATGCCCCCGCGTTGCAGCGATCAGGAACGAAATGGGGCGGGGACGTTGGGGAAGTCCAACTCCAGCCATTCATATGGGGATTCCGGCGGCGTTTCGCCGGCGATGGCGGGAGCAGACATGATTTGGGACAGGAACAGCGTCCACTCGTCCGTATCCCGAATGATTCGGTCGTAACTCTCCGCGTAATACGGGGGATACCGTTCGCCCGACTTCTTCATGATCGCCTTCGCCGCGCGCGCCTTGACCTTTTCCACGATGTCGCTCAACTCGTGCGGCGTATCGTCCGGCCCAAGATTGACGTTCGTAATGAGCTCGGTCTTGTCCGGCAGAATGCAAACCGCCGTCAGGTTCCACCGCTTTCCATGGGACCGGTAGAACTCACCCATGAGTTCCGTGCGCTCTTCGGGCGTGAGAGGACGTCGGTGGCGAAACGTGACGTAGTAGCTGACGCCGTCCGCACGCCAATGGGGTAATCGCCCCCTCCAGATACTGAAGTTAGTCCAGGCCACTCGTCACTTTAGACGACGTCAGGAAAGCGCGGCATCCCCTCTTTCGCCGGTTCGGATCCGAATGGCGTCGACGACCTCGCTGATAAAGATCTTCCCATCCCCGATTTCCCCGGTTTGGCACGCCTTCTGAATCGCGTCCACCGCGTCGTCGAGCTGCTCGTCGGTGACGAAAACCTCGACGCAAAGCTTGGGGAGGAGATTGACCGCATAGGTGCTGCCTCGGTATTTGTCGGTGCGGCCAAGCTGCCGTCCGTAACCTCGGATCTGCCCACAACTGAGTCCGGAAACACCGGCATCCTCAAGGGCTTGTTTGACTTCTTCTAACTTGTTGACGCGTATATACGCCTCGATGCGCTTCATGTTGTTTATCGAGCGTTCATCTTCGAACCTCGGTCAGTAAACGTACCCGCTTGGCGGCCAGCCTAGCCGTTAAGATCCCGTATAAAACCTGGCCATAACGGTTCTCTCGGACTTTGAGAAGAATTGGCAACGTTCATTGGGCCATTCGACCCTTCGCCAAACACTAACAGTTGGCTTGGGCGGGCATTTCGCCCTACCCTTGGAGCGTTTCATGTTGCCGATTCAACTTTGCCTTGGCCTTTTGCTTGCACCTAAAACGACGTTTCCAGGCGGCGCGTTCATCGAGAACCGCGGCCAGTGGCCTGCCGAAGCTCAGTTTCTTTCTCGATCACCTGGGGTCGACTTCTGGATAACCGCCGATGGTGCCGTGATGAATCTCTATCGGCAGGCGCCTAGGCGGGCCAGAGACAAGTATGAAGGCGGCGTTGTGAGTGGAGACGTTGTCCGAATGACGTTTGAAGGGGCCAAAGGCGCGGTAGCCGGGGTCCGCCGGTTGGAAGGCGACGTCAATTTCTTCGTCGGCAACGATCAGGCGAAATGGCAAAGCCATGTCGGTCGCTTCGACGAGGTCTCGACGAAGGAGCTCTATCCGGGAGTCTCCGCGCGCTACTACCGAGACCAGGGCGCGCCTCGATACGATTTGATCGTCGCCCCGGGGGCGGACCCGAACCAGGTTTCAATGAGGATCGATGGCGCGCAGGGTCTGAAGACGCTGCCCAACGGCGACTTGGCTATCGAGACATCTTTGGGCGAGGTTCAAGAAAAGGGCCTGTACGCCTATCAAATCGTCGAAGGCGGTCAGCGCCAAGTGCCATGCAAGATGACGGTTACTGGAAACCATATCGGGTTCTCGCTAGGAAACTACGACCGGTCGAGGGCGCTCGTGGTGGATCCTTTGGTCGCCTGCACCTATCTGGGAAATAATGGCGGCGCGAATTGCCTCGGGACGACGACGGACGCGTCGGGAAACATCTTTGTCGTCGGCTACACCGACGGAGCGGACTTCCCCATAACTACGGGCGCGTACCAAAAGACGACCCACGCCGACCGATCTGGCTTCATCTCTAAGCTTTCTCCTGATGGTTCAAAGCTTCTCTTCAGCACATTTCTGAATGGCACGAAAGAAACCATTGTCCAAGGGATTGCGCTTGATTCCCTTGGAAACCCGATTGTTACCGGCATCACGTTTTCGACGGATTTTCCGGTGACGCAAGGGGTGCTCCAGTTTGGATCTCCCTACTTCATAACCGGCTTCCTGACCAAGCTGTCGGTCGATGGGTCGCGGCTGGTGTTCAGCTCGTACTTGGGGGGAAGCGACTACAGCGAAGGACAAGCCCTGGCCCTAGATTCGACCGGAAACATCGTCGTGGCGGGGCGAACCCAGGCCAGCGACTTTCCCGCCACGACGGGGGGATATCAGGCCAGTTTCGTTGGAAAAGAAGATGCGTTCCTCATCAAAGTTTCTCCGGACGGAACAAAGCTGTTGGCGAGCACTTTTCTTGGCGGCAAGATTTCAACGGTTCCCAACGGTTTGTGCTTGGACACCGCCGACAACGCCTACATTTGCGGATTGACCTCAAGTTCCGACTTCCCGACCACCAGCGGCGCATTTCAGGCGGCGATAAAGGGAGTCGGCACTTGCTTTCTCAGCAAGTTCTCCCCATCGTTTAGCAACTTGATGTACTCGACGATGATCGGAGGGACATCTACCGAAATCTCGCAATCGGCGAACGCGGTCGCCGTAGATTCAGATGGAAGCGCCGTGATCTGTGGAGGAACCTCTTGCTCGGACTTCCCCACCACCGACGGCGTGATCATGCGCAAGCTGCCCGGTTCGGGCGCCTCTTTCATCGCGAGATTCCCCGCCGACGGCAAGGGGATTACCTACAGTACGCTCCTAGGCGGCGCGGGCAGCATCAGTCCGACGGACAGCGCTAATTCTGCGGCGATCGACGGCAATGGAAATGCGGTCGTGGCCGGCTTGACTTGTGGCAGTTCCTTCCCCACGACGGCGGATGCCTACATGCCATCGATGAACGGAAAGGTCTGTGGCTACGTTTGCCGCATCGCCCCCGATGGCAAGAGTCTTGTCTATTGCTCCTATTTTTCAGGCACATCAAGTATTTGTGAACTCGATCTAAATCGGATGTCCTTCGACTCGCTCGGTAACGCAACCGTCGTTGGGGATATTGCGACCGACGATCTTCCGGTGACGGACAACGCCTACTCGAGGGGTAACCCCGGCTCCCTGGACGGCTTTGTCGCGAAGTTCAACATCGGTGGCGCGACTACCTTTTCCGGCCTGACTCTGAATCCGTCGACAGTGGTTGGTGGAGCGAGCACAACGGGAACGGTAACCCTCCAGGGGAGTGCCGGCGCCGGCGGCTTGACGGTCGCGCTGAAGAGCAGTTCGGCATCCGCCAAGGTCCCGGCGTCGGTCAAGATCCCGGCGGGTAAAAGTTCGGCGACGTTCGCGGTCACGAGCGTTGTGGTGAAAAACAATACGCCCGTCACGATCACGGCGACCGCGCTTGGCGTCTCGAAGACGGCTTCGTTGTCGCTGACGCCGATTCAAGTAGTCGCGGTGCTCCCCGCTTCTTCGTCGGTCGAAGGCGGAAAAACGGCTTCGATCACCGTCACTGTTAATGGCAAGGCGCCCGCCGGAGGGCTCACTGCGACTTTATCCAGTTCTGCGGCCGCGCTTACGGTTCCCGCAAGCGTCACGATTCCCGAGGGTGCGGTGAGCGCCAAGTTCACTGCGACGACGGTCGCCGTGGCGAAATCAAGAATTGCCTCCGTAAGGGCGACGCTGGGAGGGGCCAGTGCGAGCGCAAATATTTCTGTAACCCCGGCCGTGATATCCGCCTTTACCGCGCCGAGCAACATCACCGGCAGTGTGGTCCTTCCCGTAAAGATCATCCTGGATAGCCCCGCCGCATCGACGGGCGACATCGTCTCACTCAGTTCCGACTCGACCCTCATCGCGCCTCCGGCGGCGGTGACCGTGCCGAGCGGGCAGACGACGCTCACGTTCAATGTGACCACGAAGGCCGTCTCGGCGAAGACGGTCGTGACGCTAACCGCGACCCTGGAGGGTTCCGTACGATCTTGTACGGTCACGATCAACCCCGCGATCTTGTCGAGTCTTACGCTTGCCGCTACCAGCGTAAAGGGCTCCTCATCGACCACGGCGACGGTAACGCTCAGTGGCCCGGCAGGACCGGCCGGAGCGGTTATCAACCTAACAAGCAGTAACGGCAACGCGACCGTTCCCCCGACGCTCACCCTCTCGGCGGGTCAGACGTCCGCGAAATTCACTATTCAGACGAAGAAAGTGGCGGCGAACTCCGAGACGACGATCGGAGCGGCCTATGCGGGCATTTCGAAGTCGGCAAACCTTACCGTTACTCCTTGACCGCTCGTGATGACGTTGTGCTGACGCGACGTCATCCCTAGTTAAGCTGCACAGGTCAACTTAACGGTGAACGGTGCCTCCGCCGGGTCGGGGTCGATTGCCGCCAGCCAGACGACGCTTACCTTCAACTTGAATACCAGTCCCATCAGCGCAGTCGTGGTTGCGGCGATCGGGGTTTCCTGTAACAACCTCAGCAAGTCGTTTAACCCTACGATCAATGCCACCGGGCTTAGAGCCCCGTGAGGGTGGCATTGACGGCGGGAGCCGGTCCTTTCGGAGACGTTGTGACCTTGAAGATCACGACGACAGCGGTTACTACCTCGACCGCAGTGACGGTCTCGGCGACGGGACTCGGGGCGACGGAGCCCCACTACGCTCACCAACGAGACCATCCCGGCGACGGTGAAAATTGCCGTCGGCAAGGTCAGCGCCACCTTCGCCGTCACAAGTAAGAAAGTTTCGGTAAAGGACGTGGTTACGCTAAAAGGCACCTTGGCCGGCGTTTCGAAGACCGCGGTGTTAACGGTGACACCCTAAACTCGGACCGGTCAATCATCGGTTGGAAGGCATAGCGGGAGGCGATCTTGATTAATTTCATCATGATCGCCTCTCACCTTTGGATCAACTTTCTCGTGTAAGTAAGTTGTGTCGTGAGGAAAAATGCCCCCTTGGCGCCATTCTGCGGGCGGGCCGAGCGGCAGTTAGCCGCAGCGTTGAAGCACCTGGCAATACATGACTTACGGCCTATGCGTGGGCGCACTAGCGACACATTCCAGCCAGACCGTGATTATTTACTTCTTTTAAGGCAACTTTAGGATGCTGCAATGATATTAGCTAGTTTCCCAACTAGGATTTCTGCTGAGATCGATATGCGGCCGCCGCCGCTACAATCAAGATAGTCGCGCCGCCGTTAGAATTTACACTTGGTTTGGACCCGGAAAACCTGAAGCTGCATGCACTTTTCCCAATGGGGCTATCGCTACTCCAAGATTTAACGCAGTTGGTTGCAAATGGCCGCAAGTGCGCTTTTCTGCTAGCGAGACTTCGGAAATCGAAAAATCCCGTGCTAAATGCATTTATTTCGTTGTTCGTGCCAGAATTCATCCCACATGGCTAAACCGATCAGCACGCCCCGTGGACTCGCCAAGGTTTTGGAATCTCATATTGAAGATGCTCCTAACGCCCTCAGCGTAAAACTTAACGGCTCTACGTACAACATCCTAAACGGCGCTCTATACGTTGGCACGCTAGCAAGCGAAGACTATGCCGCCGTGCTAATTGGTTCGCAGACGATTTTCCTGGAAATCGACCGACGATCCGCAAGCCGCGCCGTAAAGGTGATTGCCGAGCCAGACGCCGAGACCGTCGGCAAACTCGTTAAGTCGCTGTTGCCCGAGCCCGAGCCGCCTGCCGAAGTTGTTGCGGCCCAAAATGCACTCAGTGCATTGCCGAAGCTGCCTCGCGGCTATCGCTACTCTCTCGACAGCCGCGGAAATCTAACGGTAGTCGAAGCCGACGGAAAGGAAACCTCCGTCGCGGCCGGTGAGGGTGAGGTGAAGACCAAGGTTCGCGCTCCGTACGGTTCCGCCACGCCTCGCCCGGTTAAGCCCCTCATCACGAAGGGCCTAAAGCTGGTTCGGAACAAGAGCGGCGTCGAGCACACGGTAACCGCCGTAGACCTCGCGACTGGTTTTGTCATCCTCAAGCCGACGGATGGCTCCGAGGACTACCGAACGAAAGCGCTCCGTGGAAACGGTTCGACCGCGCCGGTTCCCGTTTTCTGGGCCAATTGGCAAGAAGTCCAGTAGCTTCTCGGGTTAAGAATCCTTATGTGTTTGCCTCAGTTAGCATGAAGCTGAGGCAAACCGGGCCTCAAGTACGTACTTCTACTTGGTGACTCGACGGCCCCTGATCCTGATAACGGGAATATGTTTTGGCGGCTCCGCCCTAATGGCGGTAGTCGCCATTGCGTTGTTTGCCGGTCCTCTGTCCTTCGGGGCTGGCTGGGCCTTCCTCGTGGGTGCCGCTTTGCTGATCGTAGTCGGCGTCCAAAGCCGGTCGGTAGTGGATTTAACCACCGATATGGTTACCGCCAAACAGGCGCAAACCGAAGACCTTCAGCAGCAACTAGAACAGCAACGCCGGTCGGTGGATGCGCTCGCCGATGGTCTCGATATCGCCATCTTCATTCTTGACGCGCGCGCGCATATCCTATATGCAAACCGCCGCGCCTGTGAATTATTCCGATTTACCGATCCTATCGGTCGAACTCTTCTCCAAATTAGTCTTTCTTATGATTTAGAGCAGGTTGTCTTACGTGCCGCTAAAGAATCTGGACCGCAGAAGTCGGAATTTGTGTTCACCTATCCGGGGGAGTGGATGGGCGTGGCTACCGCATGGGCGTCGGGCGTGCAGCGAAGCCAAGTTTTCCTTTCCGTGTATGAAGTTACCGATTTGCGGCGCTTAGAGCGGGTGCGGCAAGACTTCGTCGCCAACGTATCCCACGAGTTACGCACGCCGATGACACTTATTCGGGCGATGGCGGAGACGTTGCTAGACGAAACGGACGCCGACAATGAGCTCGGTCAGCGATATCTAGGCAAGATCATCGGTGAAGTGGACCGGCTTTCGATGATCTCGCAAGATCTCCTGATCTTGAGCGCGGCCGAATCGAACCCGGTAAGAAAGCATTCCTGCGACCTTGCCGACGTTGTGAAGGAAATCGTCGGCCAGCTTCACGGCCGGGCGGGCGACAAAGGGATCGATGTCAGCTACGAAGGGCCTGATCACTTGCGGATTCATGCCAATTCGGCGCAGATGACCCAAGTCGCGATCAACCTTATCGAGAACGCGATCAATTACACCCAGAGCGGATGGGTGCGCGCGGAGGTCCTACGGGATGGCGACAACGCGGTCTTCTCCGTATCGGATTCGGGAATCGGCATCGCCGTCGAGCAACAGAAACGAGTTTTCGAGCGCTTTTACCGGGTCGATAAGGGACGCAGCCGCACTTCAGGCGGCACCGGACTCGGCCTCAGCATCGTCAAGCACATCGTCGAGGCGCACGGGGGCACGGTGACGCTTCAAAGTGCGCTGAATCACGGCTCTACGTTCACGGCGACGCTCCCAATCGATTCTGATGATGAGACTGGAATTGTGAAAGCCGGCGAATCGGTCCCTGAGCCAAACTAAGTTTATGCACGACGTTGTGGTTCTTTCCGGCGCTCGCACGCCGATCGGCGCCTTCATGGGCTCGCTCTCCGCATTCACCGCGCCCGAGCTTGGAGCGATCGCGATTAAGGCGGCCCTCTCCCGCGCCGGGATCTCCCCCGATGAAGTGGACGAAGTAATCATGGGCGAGGTCTTGATGGGAGCCGTTGGCCAGGCCCCCGCGAGGCAAGCGGCCATTCATGCCGGCATCCCGGTCTCGGTTCCGGCGCTGACGATCAACAAGGTCTGCGGTTCCGGCATGAAGGCCGCGATGCTGGCGGCCCAGTCGATCATGCTTGCCGATAGCGCCATCGTAGTGGCCGGCGGCATGGAGTCCATGACGAATGCGCCCTATGCGCTCCCCAAAGCCCGTAGTGGCTATCGGATGGGTAACGGGACCCTGCTCGACACCATGATCCACGACGGTCTTTGGGATCCATACGGCAACTGCCATATGGGGACCTGCGGAGACGCCACGGCGGCCGAGCTCGGTATGTCCCGCGAGTCGATCGACGCCTTTGCCACGCAAAGTTACGCCCGGGCCCGAGCCGCGCAGGCGGCGGGTCGTTTTGCTGACGAAATCGTGCCCGTCCCAATTCCCCAACGCAAGGGCGAGCCGATCCCGTTTGCGGAGGATGAAGAGCCAGGCAAAGGCGATCCCGCCAAGTTCGCTTCCCTTCGGCCGGCGTTTGGCAAAGACGGCGTCACTACGGCTGCTAACGCCAGTTCGCTCAACGACGGAGCATGCGCGCTGGTGATTGCGTCCGGCGATTTGGCCGAGTCCCGTGGGCTGAAGCCGCTTGGGCGAATCATAGGATACGCAAGCCATGCTCAGGAGCCGAGCCGGTTTACGACGGCGCCTAGCTTTGCGATTCAGAAGCTGCTCGCCAAGCACAACCTAACCGTCGCGGACGTCGATCGGTTCGAGGTCAACGAAGCGTTTGCCGTCGTCGCGATGGCGGTGTCGGATGCGGTAGGAATTCCGGCGGACAAGCTCAACGTGAATGGAGGCGCTGTCGCCCTGGGCCACCCGATCGGGATGACCGGAGCCCGGCTGATCCTGACCGCGCTCCACGAACTGCGACGAAGCGGTGGGCGGTACGCGGTCGCAAGCCCTTGCATCGGTGGCGGCGAAGCCGTTGCTGTGCTCCTGGAGGCGATGTAAACAGCCCGTACTATTGCGGGCAATGTGCCTACTCGAAAACGGGTAGCACTGTGGGGTTCGCTAAATAGACCCGATATTTACCGCGAACGACTCATTCCGGTGGCATAGAAGCGGCCGGTTGCTGATCATAAGGAATTGATGAAGGTTCTCTTCGTTTCCGCGGAAGCCGCGCCTTTCGCCAAAGTGGGCGGTCTGGCCGATGTCGCCGGGGCACTGCCCAAAGCCCTTCGTGCGATGGGACATGACGCCCGGCTGATCATGCCGGACTACCGGATGATCGAAGACGACCCCCGCTGGTCCATTCATTCGGCTATCGAGCGGTTCGACGTCGAGATGAACCCTCATTGGACGCAGCCCGCCAGCTTCCGCGAGATGGAGTTTGAGGGTATGCCGGTGGGCCTGATCGGGACCGATCGTTGGTTCACCGAGTCCGTCTCCAGCGAGACCCTTTATCAGCCCGGCGGCATGCAGCACCTCTTTTTCTGCGCGGCGGTCATGCGCGCGATGGAGTTGCTCGACTGGATTCCGGACGTCGTCCACCTGAACGACTGGCACACGGGTTTCTTCCCTGTTTTGATGCGCGAGAAGGCGGGCAAAGTTTGGGACGACGTGGCCTCCGTTTTCACGATTCACAACCTCGCCTATCAGGGCGATTTCGGCACCGACGTTTTAGACGCTCTGGATCTTCCTCATCGCCTTTTCAATCCCGAAGGGGTGGAAGCCTGGGGGCGCGTCAATTTCCTCAAGGCAGGGTGCGTTTATGCCGATCGCGTAAATACGGTCAGCGAGAACTATGCCCACGAAATTCAGACGCCAGAATTTGGTGTGCGGCTTGACGGCCTCATGCGTCGGCTCTCCGACGAGCACCGGCTTTCGGGCATTTTGAACGGTATCGATACCGGTGTCTTCAACCCGGAGACGGATCCGGCACTTCCCTTCCACTTTTCTGCTTCCTCACCCGCCGATAAATCTCAGGTGCGTGAGTCATTGCTTGGGGAGCTTGGGTTACCTTCGAACCCCGACGTTCCCGTCTTCGGCGTAGTCAGCCGACTGAGCAGCCAAAAGGGCTTGGATATGATCGTCGAGGCGGCAGAGACGTTGTTCGCACTGCCCATCCAACTCATCATTCAAGGTCTTGGCGAGCCCCCGATCGCGGAGGCGCTTCGTTCATTGGAGCGGCGGTTCCCGGAAAACTTTCGGTTCATCGAGCGCTTCGACGCTCCTTTGGCTCAGCGCGTCTATGGAGGTTGCGACGGATTCCTGATGCCCAGTGCTTTCGAGCCCTGTGGCTTGGGACAGATGATCGCGATGCGATACGGCACGGTACCGGTTGTTCGGCGCACCGGCGGCCTGGCCGATACGGTGTTTGAGGGCGTGAACGGCTTCACATTCGACCGGCAAGAGCCGATGGCGTTCGTGGCGGCGGTTACCCGGGCCGTGGATGCCTTCAAGAGCGGACAGACTTGGAAGCGGATACAACACGAAGGGATGATCGGTGACTACGGTTGGTCCCGAAGCGCGGCGCGGTATGCCCACCTCTACGAAGCCGCCTGCGCTGACCGCGTAGTCGGCGAAGTCTTGATCGCCTAACGAATCTGCTTGAGGTTTATGAGGGCGTTGCGGCGCAAGCCCTCATAGCCGGTTCGCCTTATCGCGGATCCTCGGGTCAGTTCGTCCCAGTCCGCTTCCGTCATACCGGCCAGCTTCGCAAGGGATGGCCAATTGCGGCGGTTGAGGAAGTCGGGCTCCTCTGTCCTTTGTGCCCGTAGCGGAGCGTTCTCCCGTGGCCGGTTGAAAGGACATACCTCTTGGCAGACGTCGCAACCGAAAGTCCAGCCGCTTAGGTTTTCCAGGATGGGGCCTTCATGCTCGATGGTGAGGTAGCTGATGCAGCGCCGGGCGTCGATCTGCCACCGATCATCCTCAAATATGATTGCCCCGGTGGGGCAAGCATCGATACATGCTCGGCAGTTGCCACACCCACCTTCCGATCTTTGGGTTGGTTCTAGTTCTGCCGTCGTGAGGAGCAGGCCGAGGAAGAACCAGCTTCCTCGTTTCGAGTTGATCAGCATCGTGTTCTTCCCGAACCATCCAAGCCCGGCAAGGTGAGCGAAGTCCCGCTCGAAGATCGGCGCGGAGTCAACGCATGGACGGCTCTTCGAGCCCGGCATTTGTGCCTCCAGCCACGTGCCCAAACGTTTCAGCTTGCCTCGGATTACCTTGTGATAGTCACGCCCGAGGGCGTAGGCGGCGATTCGCGGCATTCCGTCTTCGCGCGGGTTGTCTTGGTGATAGTTGAGGGCGACCGCCACGACCGACTTGGCTCCCGGAAGAAGATTCTCCGGGTGCGCTTTGAGCGGAATCTGCTCCTTCAGGTAGGACATGGATCCGTGATAGCCCTTTGCTATCCAAGCTTCATAAGCCTGCTGGTGGGGGGCTTCGACGGCGGGCGTTACTCCGCATAGGTCAAAACCCAGGCGTTCCGCTTCCCTGACCAATGCTTCGGTCACTTAAATATCCTAGCTCGTGGGCTGGAGACGTTCAGCCAAAAGCCACCAGTCTTCTTCCGGAAGTTCTTGCGCCCGGGTCTTCTCCCAGCGCCCGATCGACTCCAAGACGTCGACAATCTCCTCTCTCGGGCGTCGAAGGCCTGATACGAGGTTGTTGGTCAACGTCTTGCGTGGCTGCGTAAAGCCGAAGCGTACGAGGCGGTCGTAAAATTCGGAAGGTCCCCCGTGCGGTTCGCGCGGGGTAAAGAGCAGAACCTTACTATCCACCTGGGGAGGCGGGAAAAAGGCAGTTGCCGGGGCGTTGGCAAGGGCTCGGATTGTAAAGCGGGTCTGCATGAATACGGAGAGGGAGCCACGGTCCCCTGAGCCGGGAGGGGCAATGACCCGCTCGGCAACTTCCTTCTGCATCATTAGGATCGCCCGATCAAGATATGGGCCGACATCGGCAACCCGCTGCAGGAGCGGCCCCGAGATGTAGTAAGGCATGTTCGAGACCAGAGCCTTCGGACTCGGGAGCTCCCCCAGAACGGCCCTCAGATCGACTTTAAGCGCGTCTACGGAGCGAACCTCGGCCTGCGGGGCAGATTCCGCGAGGAGCGCAGGCATGCGGGCATCGAGTTCGAGAGCGATGAGGCGCTCCGCGCTTTCGCTCAACGGCTGGGTGAGAACGCCGGGACCAGGACCGATCTCGCAGATGCCGGCCATTCCTTCGGCGCCACCAACGATCGCGTTCACGACGTGGCGAGAGATGAGAAAGTGCTGGCCGAGCTTTTTGATAGCTCCAAAACCATGACGACCCAGAAACGTTTGGAGCGTCTCTGGGTCGCACAAATTAATGGTTGAACGATTCAATCGATATTCAGTTTAGCGCTTACCGAGCACGTGAACGGTCACTTTGTGCCGGCCGTAGCGGTTTGCCGTTCCGAAATCGGCATAACATAGGTCGATTCGATTGCCCTTGATGGCGCTCCCCGTATCCGATGCGAGTGCGAAACCATAGCCTTCCACGTAAAGCATCGAACCCAAAGGAATAACCCGGGGATCCACTGCGACATGCCCGAAACCGGCGCGATAGCCTAACGCTGTCCTGCCCGTGCCTGTCACCATGGCCGGATATGCCGTTGCGTTCATCGAAAGAACTCGTCCTCGAGTGAATCCACCGCGGCTCGTTTGCCAACCGGCTCGACTCATCAAGAACAGCGTCGGTTGTGCTTCCGACAGTTCTTCCTTCAACAATTCTTTTCCGACGGGTTTCCCGTCGTGATAAGTGATGCGAAAGGTCTTCTTATCGATCCCCTCGCGCCCATCCTGGGCCTTCACTAACCGTCCTGGACGAACGGTTCGACTGAATTCATAGCGAATACCCGCCGGAATCCTATCCGTATGGGTTTCCACCTGAATATCAATCTTTTGCCCCTTACCTCCCGCCAATGCCATCGTGGCGACGGTCGTCAGGGCCAAAACGCTACCCACCTTCTGTGAGCAGTTACGCATTCGGAACCTCCTCTTGCCTGGCTGCGACGAGAAGGTTATACCGCCGGTAAATTCAATTGAGCCAGTATATTTACTTGCCGATCAAACATGCGCAATCGTCTTGTGTAGGTTTGTCGGAAAAACCTACACGAATAAAAAATGGAAAAAAGTTCAATTAGGGTTGACAAGAGGCCCAGAAAGCCGCGTCAGATGTGGGTAAAGATGCGCCGTTAACCGTCCCCTAAAGGTAACGGGCTCATGCCAATCTCCCTTGCACCAAAGGACGAAGAAATCAATGCTAGCGATTCGATATCATATGCGGGAAATCGCAGCTATTTTTAAGAAGAAGTCTGAGTGCGCCGAGTTCGCCAATTGAGCATATTGTCGTGAAACAGGAACTGCTGCGCCCAGCCTGCGTGGTTGCCGAAGCGTTCCCGCATGAAGGCTCCGATCTGGGCGTATTTCTTGCCCGTGAGGTCGGTTCCCTGCCACTCCGGGAAGTAATGGCGGGTGGCGGCCTGCCAGATGTGAGTATCGACGGGAACCGCCTCCGTGCGGTGGAATGCGAAGAGGAGGATGCAATCGGCCAATTTCGGCCCGACGCCCGGAAGTTCTTGAAGGCTCTGGTGAGCTTCTTCGAATGGCAAACGCTGAATCCGCTCCAGAAATGCGGAGCCCCCGCGCTCTAGAATGGCGCTCGCGGCTCTCGGAATCGTTGCCGCGCGGTAGCCAAAGCCACTCGTGCGGAGCGTTTCTTCAGGAATCGCGGATATCAGCTCCAGTCCGGGGAAACGGTGAATCGCTTCACCCTCGACCGTGTCGAGCAGGGGACCCACCGATGCGAGGTAGCGCACCATGCCGGCGATTCGCTTGATATGGTTGTTAGGCGTGCAAAGGAAGCTAAAGAGGCCTTCAACGGGATCCTCGGTCCGAACCAGCCGGAGACCCGGAAAGGCTTCAATGTATGGCATCAACTCCGGTCCCCTTCCGAGTAGGGCTTCATGAAGCGATCGCAGGTCGACGTCAAGACTGAAGAGGCGCACAAACGATTGCTCAGGCTGATTTGACTGGACGTGATAACGGTCGGCGGCCGTCCGGACGGCGAACCATGCGCTGCCATCGACTCCCAGCCAGCGGCCGTCTTCAAGCTCACGCCAGCGAAACACTTGGCCGCCGGTAACGTTCATCGGCAGATCGAAAGCGGACGAGCTGATTTCGTAGTTGAACAAGCGGCCTACAGTGTCCCTTCCGGCAAAAGCGCGAGGAAGGCGTCCTCATCAATCACCTCGATCTTGAGTTGCTCCGCTTTCGCAAGCTTGGAACCGGCGTTGGGACCTGCCACGACGATTGAGGTGTTCTTCGAAACGCTGCCTGCGGCCTTGCCGCCCAAATTCAGGACCGCTGCTTCCGCTTGTTCGCGCGAAAATCGTTCAAGCTTTCCGGTGAAGACGAAGGTCTTTCCCGCAAACAGGTCCGAAGCTGGTTGCGCTCCCTCTTCGGGCGTGACGCCGAGTGACAGCAAGTCGTCGACGAGAGCCTGGTTCTCCTCATCCTGGAACCACTCCTGAATTTCCGCCGCAGTACGCGGTCCGACGCCTTCGATGGCCAGTAGAGTTTCGTAGTCCGCGTGCCGGATCGCCTCAAAGGTACGGAGTTCGCGGGCGAGATCCTGGGCCCCTCGCTCACCGACCTCGGGAATACCTAGGGCGAACAAAAAGCGCGCCAGAGGACGGTGCTTGCTCTCTTCGATATGGGTCATCAAGTTGTCCACGGATTGCTCGCCCAGGCGATCCAATTCCACTAGCTCGGTCCTATGCGTGTGTAAGCGGAAGATGTCCGGGATCGTTTTTATCAGGCCAAGCTCAAGGAAGCGGTCGATCAGCTTGTCGCCGAGGCCGTCGATGTCCATCATCTTGCGACCCACAAAGTGACCGATCTTCATGGAGATCTGCGCGGGGCAATGGCGGTTCGGGCACTTCAACGCCACTTCGCCCTCTTTCCTGACCAGGGCCGTGGCACACTCCGGACACTCTGTCGGTTCGACGGCTTCTGGAAGGTCGCCTTCGCGTTTGTCCAAGACCGGGCCCACGACCTCAGGGATTACGTCGCCGGCGCGCTGGACAATGACGGTGTCGCCTTCCCTAACGTCCTTCCGCCGTACCTCGTCGTAGTTGTGCAGTGTCGCCCGCTTCACCGTAACGCCGCCGACGATGACCGGCTCAAGGTCGGCCACTGGTGTGATCGACCCTGTTCGCCCGACTTGAACGAAAATTCGGTTTAGCCGCGTAAACGCTTGCTCGGCCGGATACTTATAAGCGACGGCCCAGCGAGGACCCCGAGCGTTAAAACCAAGCGCCTCTTGCTCATCCAGGCTGTTCACTTTGATGACGGCGCCATCGATCCCAAAGGGCAAGCCGGGCCGAGCGTCGGCAACGCCTTGAACAAAACCCACCAACTCGTCGGCGCCGGAGACAACGCGCACTTCCGGCCGAACCGGAAAACCGAGCGCATGTAGTCGTTGAAGCACTCCGCTTTGTGTTTCCGCAAGGCGCCGAACCGTACGACCATTCGCTGTCAACTCAACCTGCCCAACTCCATAGGCGAAGAAATTTAGCTTTCGGAGTGCGGTGAGACGGCTATCCAACTGTCGCAAACCTCCGGCCGCCGCGTTTCGAGGATTCGCAAATACTTGGTCCCCCCGTTCGGCCCGGGCTAGGTTCAGTTCCGCGAAGACTGACTTCAGCATCACGACCTCGCCCCGAATCTCGATTCGTCCCGGCAAGGGCTCTCTAAGTCGCAACGGAATGCCACGAACGGTACGCGCCCCGGCGGTAACTTCTTCTCCCGTCGTCCCGTCACCGCGCGTTGCGGCGACCGTCAGTAGACCGTCCACATAGGTCAAAGAAATGGAAGCCCCGTCGAACTTCAGTTCGGCAAAGTACTCGGGCGAGGTCCCCAAAGCCTTCTGGACGCGTTCATCGAACGCCCGCAACTCTTCCTGGCCAAAGGCATTATCAAGCGACAGCATTGGCACGGTATGCCGATGCGGAGGAAAGGACGAAACTGGCGCGGCGCCAACTTTCAGAGTTGGCGAATCCGCAGTAACCAGTTCCGGATGAGCGGCTTCAATCTCCTGCAGTTCCCGAAACAGACGATCGTAAGTCGAATCGTCGATCTCAGGCGTGTCGACAACGTGATACAGGTAGCTGTGCCGCGTCAACTCCGCTTGGAGGAAAGAGGCACGGGCTGCGATTTCGGGAGTTGGGGATTGCCGCTCCATCCCCGAAATCATACCAACGGACGGCTAGTCTTCCATCGCGGCGGCCAAAATGGCTTCCGTAACGAAGATCGGCGCGTCAAAACGTAGGGCGAGGGCGATCGCATCCGAAGGGCGGCCATCGATCTCGATCTCTTCAGAGCCCTTCTTCACGTAAAGCTTCGCGTAATAGATGGTGTTCCAGACATCGTCGATAATGACGCGGACGAGCGAGGCTCCCAGGCGATCCAGGATGTTTCGCATGAGATCGTGCGTCATCGGGCGATCGGGACGATCGTTGTCGATGACATGCAAAATCGCTTGCGCTTCGAACGGGCCAATTTGGATCGGCAACTTACGGCCGCCGTCCGAAACGAGGACGAAGCGCGAGATAGAGCCTCCGCTTTCCGCCTGGAATACGCCCTCGACCTGAACTTCGATGAGTTCGTTCGAGCCCGCGGCCTCGACTTCCCCTCCGGTTCCGTCGTACGGAAAGAACGGAGGGGGCTCGTTTAGATTGTCCGGCCCCTCAGGGCCCTCATATTCCTCGGGCATGTCCTTAGAAGATACCTTTGCGCTGGTTAAGGCTGGGGTTCATCAGGAGGTTACGGCGTAGGCTTGGTTCGCGCCACGACGCTTTCGAGGAACGAGGCATTGGTCGGCGTGCGCTTCAGAAGCTTGATAAGGCCTTCCGTCGCGTCGATCGAGCTCTGCTCTTTCGCCATAAGCCGTCGAAGCTGCACGATGCCTTCCAGATCTTCCTTTCGGAATAGGAGCTCTTCGTGTCGAGTCGAGGTTCGGCGAACGTCCACGGCCGGCCAGATGCGTCGATCGGCAAGGTCGCGGTCCAGGATGATTTCCATGTTGCCGGTTCCCTTCAGCTCCTCGAAGATCGCTTCGTCCATCTTCGAACCCGTGTCCACGAGGACCGAGGAGATGATGGTGAGCGAACCGCCCTCTTCGATGTTTCGCGCGGCGCCAAAGAATCGGCGAGGGCGGAACATCGCGCTGGGGTCGAGGCCGCCGCTAAGGGTTCGGCCCGAAGGGTTGATGGTCAAGTTGCTGGCGCGGGAAAGACGCGTGAGCGAGTCGAGCAAAATAACGACGTCGCGGCCGACTTCGACCAGGCGCTTTGCCTGCTCAAGGCACATGTCGGCAACCCGCATATGGTTCTCGGCTGGTTCGTCGAACGTGGAGGAAATGACCTGGCCACGCACGGAACGGCGCATGTCGGTAACTTCTTCCGGTCGCTCGTCCACGAGGAGGACCATTAGGTAGACCTCGGGGTGATTCGCGGTGATCGCGTTTGCGATCGACTTCATCATCGTGGTCTTTCCGGCCTTCGGCGGGGAAACGATGAGACCCCGTTGGCCTTTACCGATCGGGGAGAGAAGGTCTACGAGTCGGCCCGGAATGTTCTCCATGGTCGTCTCGATCTTCAAACGATCGTTAGGATAGAGCGGCGTTAGCTCGTCGAACAGGCGTCGGCGGAGCATTTCGGGAGACTGCGTCGCGTAGCTGTTGATGCTCTCAACGCGAAGCATTCCTCTATATTTCTCACCCTCTTTGGGTAAGCGTATAAGGCCGAAAACGGTATCGCCGGCGCGCAAGTTGAACTTCTTGACTTGCGATTGGGAAACGTAAACATCGTCCGGCGACGGCTGGTAATTGTCGCGTCGCAAGAATCCCCATCCGTCGGACATGAGATCGAGCACGCCCTTGGCGTAGACGGCTTCCTTGTCTTTGTTTACGATCGGAAGCAGGCGCTCGACGAGCTCGTGGCGGAGCAGAACCTTGGCGTCAAGCTTGGCCGTTTTGGCTTCTTTGAGAAGCGCGGCCGGGGTCATCTTGTCGTATAGGTTGTAGTCCTTATCGGGAAGGAGTTCGAGATCGACCTGCGGATCATTCTTGGGCAGGCCTTCACGATTGCGGCCGCGATTACGGCCGCTGGGTTTGCGGGGTCGAAACTGATGGGTCATAGATCTCCGATTGGAGGTGTTTGGATGCCTGGCGAGGCAGAGGTCAGTTGGGCAGACCTTTAGGGAAAATCACTACCCTTCGCGCAGGATCGCGATGTACGGGAGGTTACGAAAACGCTCCGCGTAATCTAGACCGTATCCTACCACGAATTCGTTCGGAATCTCAAAACCGATATATTCCACGGCGGGATGTACCTTTCTAGCCTCGGGTTTCGAGAGAAGAGATACGATTTTTAGCGATTTGGGGTTCCGAGTGGAGAGAAGCTCCCTTAAGTGGCTCAGGGTGATTCCTGTGTCCACTATGTCTTCCACAATAATGACGCTCAAACCCTCTATGTTGGTGTCGAGATCTTTACGAATTTGTACAATTCCGCGTGAAGATTTTCCGGAACCGTAGCTGGATGTCTGCATAAAGTCGATTTGAGCGTCCAATTTCAGCTCTCGGGCGAGATCCGAGAGGAAATGCAGCGACCCTTTGAGAATGCCGATCAGTAGGACCGGTCCTACGTCGGCATCCTTTTCGATCTCGCGTGCGAGCTCGACGATGCGTGCGCGCAGAGATTCTTCCGATATCAGGACGTCGAGTTGTTCAGCCATGGCTACTCCAACTCGATCGTCGCCGGCGGCTTGCTCGTTAGGTCATAGAACACGCGGTTTACGCCGGCGACCTCGTTCACGATCCGGCTTGCAACGTGACTAAGAACTTCGAACGGAATGTGGACCGCGCGCGCCGTCATGGCATCTTCGCTTTCCACGGCGCGGAGCACGATCGGATGTTCGTAGGTTCGCTCGTCGCCCATCACACCGACGCTTCGGATATCGAGCAGTGCCGCATAGCTTTGCCAAATTCCCTTGTGTAGTCCTCTCGCGCGTAATTCGGACCGGAAGATCCAGTCCGCGTCCTGCACCATCTTCACGCGTTCGGGAGTGACTTCGCCGAGGATGCGCACGCCGAGACCGGGTCCCGGGAACGGCTCACGCTCAACCATGTCCTCGGGGAGGCCCAATCGACGCCCTACTTCCCTAACCTCATCCTTGAACAGCCACCGAAGCGGCTCGACGAGCTTCATCCGCATCCAATCCGGCAGTCCGCCCACGTTGTGGTGAGTTTTGATCTTGGCGGCGGTAGGAGAACCGGACTCGATAACGTCGGGATACAGCGTGCCCTGTGCAAGGAAATCGCAGCCGCTGAGTTCGTTTGCATGGTCTTCGAAGACGCGGACGAAGTTTTCGCCGATGATCTTTCGCTTACGCTCGGGGTCGGTGGCTCCTTCAAGGGCGGTGAAGAATCGATCTTTCTCGTTAAATGCCTTGAGATTCGCGTGGAAGTGGCCACTAAAAGTCTCGATGACTTGCTCGGCTTCGCCCTTTCTTAAAAGCCCGTGGTCCACGAAGACGCAAACGGCTCGATCTCCGATGGCTTGAATGAGCAGCGCGGCCATCACGCTGGAATCGACGCCGCCGGAGACGGCGCAGAGCACCTTCCCTTCTCCGACTGTCGCGCGGATCGCGGCAATTTGCTCCTCGATGAAGCTCTCACTGGACCAATCCCCCTTTAGGTGAGCCTGATCGAAGAGGAAGCGGCGCAGCACGGTCTTACCGTCGGGCGTATGAGTTACCTCGGGGTGAAATTGCACGCCAAAACGTTTTGCCGCAGGGTTTTCGAACGCGGCGACGGGGCAGGTATCCGTTTCCGCGGTGACCGTGAAGCCGGGCGGAACCTCCAAAACCTGGTCGCCGTGGCTCATCCAGACTTCATTGCTGCTAAGCCCGCTGACTAGCGAGCTCTCATAAAGGGGACGGAAAACCCGATGTCCGTATTCCTTGTGGTCGGAAGTTACGACCCGACCGCCGGTGCGAGCCGCCATGAGTTGGTGGCCGTAGCAGATGCCAAGCGTAGGAATCCCTTCGAGGACGGAGAAATCGAGATCGGGCGCTCCCGGCTCTAGTACGGAACGGGGACCGCCGCTAAGGATGACGGCGTCGGGTTTTTCGGTGCGAATGCGGTCGGCCGCACTCGTCCAAGGGATCATTTCGGAGTAGATTCCGAACTCGCGAACCCGGCGGACGATGAGCTGGGTGTATTGTCCGCCGAAGTCGACGACGAAAACGGTCTGGTGGTGGGCCATTGACCCTCCCTAGTTTGGACGAAACGTTGCCTTCTCCGCCACTAGGTCCAAAAAACTAACATTGCGGAGCTATTCTGAGGCATGAATCTTCGCCGCGCTCTCGTTGTCGCCAGCCTCGCGTTATTCGCCGCCCTCGGATTTGCTCAGGAGCGCGTCAGCGACGTCGTCTACGCCAAGCACGAAGGGGTAGCTCTGACGATGGATGTCTTCAAGGCGGCGAAGCCGAACGGTATGGGTGTCATCTTCGTGGTAAGTGGCGGCTGGGTATCGAGCCACGACCAACTCAACGCGCTGATCGCGAAGCCGCTGAACGATCGGGGCGTCACGGTGTTTGAAGTCGTCCATGGCTCCCAGCCTCGCTTCAAGGTCAACGAGATCATCTTCGATATCATCCGTTCGATCCGGTTCGTGCGGGCAAATGCCGCCACCTATGGGGTTGACCAGAATAAAATCGGAATCTACGGCGCCAGCGCGGGCGGCCACCTCTCTCTCTTGGCTGCGGGCCTTGGCGACACCGGCAAGGCGGACGCTAAAGATCCCGTCGATAGAGTGAGCAGTCAAGTAGAGGCAGTAGGCGCGTTCTTCCCCCCGACCGACTTCGATAACTTCGGAAAACCCGGCCAAAACGCGATCGATGTGCCGATGCTAAAGGTGTTCTGGCCTGCATTCGGCGTAACCGCGCAAACTCCGCACGCCGACATCGAGGTCCTCACTAAGAAACTGTCCCCGATCAATTACGTGACCGCCAAGTTCCCGCCCACCTATATCATCCAGGGCGATAAGGACATCCTCGTCCCCAAGCAGCAAGCCGAACTGTTCATCGGCACCCTCCAAAAGATCGGCGTCCCGAGCACGCTCATCATCGTTCCAAACGCCGGACACGACGCCACGCTGCTTTTCTCCACTCAAATGGACAAGCTTGCCGACTGGTTTGTCCGGGAATTGAGTCGGGGTTAAAGCTTATTTGGCGGCGTGAGAGGCTTGCCAAGCTTTGATGTACCGCGCGGTTTTCGGATTGCTCGCGTTCCACGCCGGCTCCTTCGGGCTGTCGGCGATCATCATGAGCCCTAGCGCCGTCAACCGGTCGACTTTGACCATGTTCGCGTAGTCGACTTTCGGCCACTCGTCGCCGACTTGGTGATAGTCGGGGTACTCGAAAGCGGTGCAAATCGTATGCGCGGGCACACCCTGCAGAGCCAACGACCGGTTGTCGCTGCGGTCGAAGAAGGCGTCGCTGTACTGCGGATGGCACTCGACGCCCGTCCCCAGAACCTTGCCCGCGGCTTCAAAGATCGCACCGACCTCGGAGTAATCCTCTCCCGTCATCGAGACGGCGTTGACGCGCGGACGCTCCGAGTCGTCGGTACGGCCAACTTGCTCCAGGTTGACGTCGGCAATGGTCTTCGCGATCGGGAAGAGAGGGTTCTTTCCGTAATAGTTGGAGCCCAACAAGCCCCGCTCCTCGCCCCAGAAGGTCATGAAGACGATTGAGCGTTTTGGGTGGTACTTTGCTTGCGCCATGGCGTTGGCGAGTTCGATGACGGACACGGTGCCGCTGCCGTCGTCGTTCGCGCCGTTGTAGATCAGGTCGCCGGCGCCCTCCTTCTTCATGCCGAGGTGGTCGTAATGGGCCGTGACGAGGACATAGGTGTCCTTGAGCACGGGGTCCGAGCCGCGCAGGATGCCGACGACATTGCGCACGTCACCAGGCGCGCCGCCGTTACGAGGTGTGTACTTGGTAGTTTGGAAATAGCCGTCGCCACCTGCCGGTTCCAGGCCCGCTCGGCGAAATTGGGAGGCGATGAACTCGGCGGCGATGTCCAAGCCGCGCGATGGCGTTCCCCGTCCCTCAAGCGCATCCGAACTCAAAAACGAAAGATTGCCGCGAAGATCGCCCTCCGAAATGGCATCAAGGACGGCGCGTCGCTCGGGGGTGATCTTCGCCGGCCACTGTTGCGTTCCGAGCGTCAGAAAGAGGGCCATTGTGGCCGCGAGTTCGAATTTCACGGCTCCATTCTAACGCTGTGTCAGCGATATCGGGGCGCGCTGTGACGGTCCGAGGCGCCACCCCCTTGGTAACCTTCGATCTTGGCGAACGAATCCCTGACGAGCCGAACGGTCTTCCGGTTTTACTACCCGCTCGCCCTGTCCTGGCTTTTCATGGGGCTCGACGGGCCGATCTCGGTCGCCGTCCTGTCGGATCTTCCGTACGCCCGGGTGAATACCGCGGCGTTCCTCATCATCATCGCCGTCGCGATGTGGATCGAGAGTCCGGTGATCGATCTGCTCTCTACCGCGACCACGCTGGGGAAAGATGGGCCCTCCCTGGCCGTTCTAAACCGGTTCGTGGCGTATCTGGTGCTTTGGGTGACCTTGGCGCATGCGTTTGTCACCCTGACCCCCGCCTACTGGGTCATCACCGAACAAATTCTCGGCGTTAAGCCGGATGTCGCCCAAGCCGCCCGCTTTGGCCTCGCGATCATGCTCCCGTGGAGCGGCTTCATTGGCTGGCGCCGTTCGCGGCAAGGCCTGCTCATCCGCAATGGAGCCACGAGGCTGATCGGCATTGGCACGCTTCTGCGAGTGACCGTCTTGATCATCGCCGACTGGACACTTGCAAGGTGGTCGGGCTTCTCGGGCATCGTGACCGCCTCGATCGGCCTGCTCAGTTCCGTGGCGGCGGAGGCGATCTTCACGCATTTCGTGTCGAGGCCGACGGTAGCTAAGGTCGCCGCTACGCCGGCCACGGGACCCGTCCTCAGCATGCGGAAGCTCTTTGGATTTCACATGCCGCTCACCGCGACGACGATGATGAAGCTGATGACCGGCCCGGTGGTGGCGGCGGGCCTCGCGAGGTCATTCCAGCCGACTCATTCCTTGGCCGCGTACGAGGTGGCCGGAACCGTGCTGTTTCTCTTCCGGGCGATCGCGTTCTGTCTGCCGGAGGTCGTGATCGCGCTTTATAGCAACGACGCGACCCGGCCCGTGCTCCGCAAGTTCTCGCTCGCGATCGGGGCCGCAAGTTCGGGGTTGCTCCTTTTCCTCGGGATCACCCGGCTGGATGTGTTCATCTTCACGAAGCTTCTTCACGCCCAAGCCGACCTTGCGGAGATGGGCCACTGGATGTTCCTGACCTCGGCGCTGGCTCCCCTTCTGGATGCGTGCATGGCCTATGTGCTGGGCGTTCTCACCGCCCATCACCTCACGATGGCGCGCATGGCCGCGGTCTTGGGTTCCAGCGTGCTGATGGCGGCCACGGTGGCGGTTACGGTCTCAATGAAGCTTGCGCCTCCTCTCATCTCCGGACTCGCGATGACGGTCGCTCTCAGCTCCGAATTGCTCATCCTCGCGATCTATTGGCGGAATGCCCGTCCTGGACCCGTGGGCAGTTTCGCTCCCGTTTCCGAAGCCGCGTAACGAAGAAAACGGAACAAGTCGAGCGCCAATGAATTCCCTTACCTAGGGGCGGCGGTGTCCAAGAGCACGGTCGTCAGGAGTATTCCCGATGCAAATCAACGATATCATGACCGCAGACCCTGCGTGCTGCCGGTCAGAAACGCCTCTCCACGAGGTTGCCAAACTCATGCTGGAACGGGATTGCGGAGCGCTCCCCGTTGTGGCGGGCGACGAACAGCTCCGCACCGTCATCGGCGTCATTACGGACCGCGACATTGCCACGCGACACGTGGCGGCTCGACGCGATCCCGATCAGGCAAAGGCTTGCGACGCGATGACCCATCCCGCCGCCGTCGTCAGCCAATTTTCGTCAATTGAAGAGGGGCTTCGGCTGATGACGTTCAACCAAGTCCGCCGGCTTCCTGTCGTGGACCACGCGGGTGTGCTTGTCGGAATGATCTCCCAAGCGGATATCGCCCGGCACATCCCAGCCCCCGAAGTCGGCGCCCTCGTTTCCGAAGTTTCGAAAGGATTCGACCAGGGACACGGCTGATTCGTCGGCCTTTTTGGCGTTGCCATCGCCTCGGTTGCGAGCAGCGCAAAGTTACCGTATAGTCCAGTGACGCTCCGATTTTGTTGACCGAAGTTAAGCCTCCCCAGCCGCGCGGAGATTTTGGGAACATGTTCGGAGATCACGCCGTAGGAGCGATCAACCATGCAAACTGAAACCATGCGAACCACCGAAATCCCAGCCGGATTCAAGCAAGTACCCAGTCTGATCGGCGAAGGCGAGGTGTACGAAGCGCCGTTCATTCACGTCGCTTTTCAGCACGGCTTGGCCACCGAGGTTGGAATCAACGGGTGCCGAGTCGGCGATCTCCTCGCGATCGCCGCCATGCGTTTACGCCAGTACCAAAACGGCCCATTGGCGTGCGCCGAGAACCAAGAAGCGATTCGGTGCCTCCAAGAGGCGCAGAACGCCCTCGACCTGCGTCTGAAGCGCCGCGAAGCTCAGGGCGTCCTCAACACCATGGCCAAACACGAAGCGGTGCGCACGGAAGATCAAGAGCACGACTTCTCCGCTACCGGCGCCTAACCCTCTGCCGCGCGGGAACATAAAGAGGCTCGGCCCACCCTCTGCCGGTGAGCCGAGCCTCTTTCGTTTTAGTGAAGTTCAGCGCCGGAAGAATCGTCGACCTTGCGAGAGGACTTCGTCCGAACCGACTTGGTGGTCACCACGACTTCCGTAGCCACTTCTTCACCCTCTGACCCTAGCTCCATGATTGCTTTGAAGCGTTTCAGGTCGTGCTCGATCTGTCGCTGAGGGTCGTTCCGGAACAGCTTCGCGACGAAAATTCCGAAGAGATCCGCGGGTGGATCGTATCGCAACACCACCCGAATACGAGTACCCCCGCGAAGGTCGTCGCTGAAGTGCACGGAGCCGGCATTGTCCACGCCGCTGCCCTCAAGGCTATGCCAGGCGATCAGCTCGTTCTCGATATCGTTGATAATCTCCGCTTCCCACTTGATCACCATCCCGGCCGGCGCCTTGGCGACCCAGAGGCTCCGGGTGTCGCTGATCTCGTGAACGGATAGTAGGTGGTCCATAAAGACGGGAAGGTTCGAGACGTTGCGCCACGTCCGGTAAAGCTCCCGGCGTGGGCGCTGGACGGTGACCTCGGTCTCGACCCGCATGTTCTGGCGACCTACGCCGGTCGGGCATTGCGCGAGAGGAACGCCCAGTAAATCATAGAGCCGTCGATAACCCTGCTGGCCGCGGAACAGCAATGCCGCGCCGGCCAATTTGGATATCGAACCAGCCAAACCCTTCTTTCTGAAGCCGTTCACGAGCAGCAGCCCACCCGCGATAAGCGCGGTTAGGTGCTCCACATCGGCAGCGTTGATTTCTTTGGTGTTCTTACGTGCGGGGACCATTTTGTTTTCGACTCGCCGACGCAACTTCGTGTTCGTAACGATGGGACCCGTAAATCTACGAGGAGCACGAATTCTTGGAACATTGCGGGGCGGATGTGCGTAGCGCATTTCAATCCGCTTTGCATCGAGATTGGCTTAAGCCACTCAGTTCGAATCGGACCTTGTGTTTGAGGAGACAACCGTATGCCGCTTCGTTCCGCGATCATCATCCTTTCTGGACTCGCCCTTTCCGGCACCCTTCAGGAGCCGAGCATCGACACCCAGATCGTTGCTCCGGTTGCCACCAAGGCCTCCGACACGTTCACGTCGACCGATGTCGACGACAGCCGCATCTCGCTTCATTTCCGAAACGCGAAACCGTCCGAAGTTTTCGCCTGGCTTGAGAGCCACGGCATCAACTTCGTCGCCTCCTCGGGCGAATTTAGCGACGACGCGCGAATTACGCTGAACCTGAAGGATGAGCCGATCGAGACCGCGCTCAACGCGATCGCCCGGGCGCTTGGTGGGCGATGGGAGCGAGACAACGGGGTGCGCATCTTCAAGCGGCGAGGCGCCGAGGTTTGGGCTCAGGCAGGCCCTCTCAGTTCGGCGAAGGATTGGGCTGAGCTTTCCAAGTCGGCGCCTTGGGCGAAGGATGGCTTTCAGTTGCCGAAGATGCCACCTATGCCCCCGATGCCACCCATGCCGTCGATGCCCAAGATGCCGGCGATGCCTCCTTTGCCGAAGTTTGACGACCGGGGCATGAACTCAGAGGATTGGCAGAAGAAGTACGGCGCGGACTACGAGAAGAAGATCAAGCAGTACACCGACGAGATTCAGAAGAAATTCGGCCCGGAATACCAAAAGCGAATGGAGGAGTATTCCAAGAAACTCCAAGAGAAGTTCGGCCCCGAATACGAGAAGAAGATGAAGCTCTACACCGACGAGCAGAATAAATTCTTCGGGCCGGAATATCAGAAGAAGATGAAGGAGTACGAGCAGAAGTTCCAGAAGGAATTCGGCCCGGAATTCCAGAAGGAGATGAAGGATTGGTCGAAGCAGTTCGATGGCAAGACCTTCAAGATGGACCCCTTCTTCCTGAAGAATGGAAACCTTGGTTCCGCCAAGGATCAGGCCGATTTCGACAAGCTATTCAAACAGTCGGACAAGTTCATGAAGGAGTTCAATCCGAGAACCTTCGATCACGATTTGTTCAAGGGCAAGAAGCTCGAATGGAAATCGGATCCAATGTTCAAGCTCAACGGACATCCCGTTGACGTCAAGGCATTCCTTAAGACCTTAACTCCGGATCAAAAGGACAAGATGTCCAAGCGCGGATACATCTGGTGGGATGACCTTACGGGCGAGCAAAAAGAAGCGCTCGGCGGCCGCCCCGGCGGGAAGTTCGAGATCAAGTACAAGATCGACGACGACGAGATCGCGATCCGCGGTAACTAAGAACGGAAAGAGCGGTCGCCGAGAGTTTCTCGGCGACCGCTCTTTCTGTTTTGGTTTGAACGCAGGCGATGCTCTCTTAGTAAGAGAACGCCGGCAACGTGATCAGGTGGCTTGTGCCACTCGACGCAGCCGCGACGAGCGTGATGCTTTGGCCGGCGGTCACGTTAATGATCGAACTTGCCAGGACGGTCTTGGTTCCTGCCGTCGTCACGCGGACTTGGAACTGGCCGGGAATCTCCTGGGTGTATGGCTGTGCGGCGTCGGCGACTGCGACATTTGCGAAGGTCGGGGTAGCTCCAGTAATCGAAGCACCGGCGGCAGTCACGTAAACATCAAGCGCGCCTGCAGAGCTATCAGCATTTACGACGCGAACTTCTGAAGTCGAACCTGATTGAGAAGTCGGCACATCTGAAAGAACGAACGACGAAACGCCGGTGGCGGTGTTATAGCCAATCACCGATGAGAAGGAATTGAGCGAGAACAACGGATCGGTGTCCGTTAGTAAGCCGTTCGAGGTGCCATCTAGGAACTGAACGTCGCGGCTACCATTCTTGAAAATGTTGTAATCGCTTACGGTTCCAAATTGAACGCTAGTTAGGATCGGCTGATTCTCGATCGTAACATTGACCTTGTTCGGCGTGCCAATTGCGTTAACTACGCGGATTCTTGGGTTTGAATTTTGGCCGAGAGCCGTGCCCGTTGTGCCTCCGCAACCAACCAAAAGAAGGGCCATTGCCGCCCCGAAAAGTGAAAGAGTAACTGTTTGCCTCATATTGTCTCCAAACGAAAAAAGATACGACTTTCAGACGCGCCATCCGACAATTCGTTCCCAGGAAATTGAAGCTAAAAGGGGCAAGTTAGGCGAGAATTCGGTCCGCACTTGCCACCATATGGGCGTAGACGCCATGGAGTTTCATCAATTCCGTATGAGTTCCCCGTTCTACGATTTGGCCTCGCGATAGAACCAGGATGAGGTCGGCGTGACGGATAGTCGCCAGGCGATGGGTGGCGACTATGGAGGTTCGGCCCTTGAGGAGCCGGTCCAGGGCTTCGTAAATGAGTCGCTCCGACTCCGGTTCCACCGCGGAGGTCGCCTCGTCCAACAAGATGAGGCGGCCGTTCGCAAGGAACGCCCTCGCGACCGCGATGCGCTGCCGTTGCCCGCCGGATAGCTTCACCCCCCGCTCACCAACCACGGATTCGTATCCTTCCGGCAGCCGCTCGATGAATTCGTGGGCATTCGCGGCGCGCGCCGCCGCTTCGACCTCGGCATCGTCCGCTTCCGGCCGACCGTAGCGAATATTGGCCGCAATGCTTGCGGTGAAGAGGAATGTGTCCTGCTGCACCATCACTACCTGTTGGCGAAGAGATTGCTGGGTGACTTGGCGGATGTCTTGACCGTCGATCCGGATCGCGCCATCGGTTGGGTCCCAGAACCTCGAAAGCAGGGCAAAGATTGTGCTTTTCCCCGCTCCGGACTCTCCTACCAGCGCCACCTGTTGTCCCGGTTCGATGCGGAAGTCGATCTGGGATAGGTTGGCGGCGAAGCTCTCGTCTTCCGCGTGGTAGGCGAAGCTCACGCCATCGAACACAACCGCGCCGTCGATGGGCGCCAGTTCGACCGCGTCCGGATGGTCGCTCACTGACTCCGGCGAGTCGAGCACTTCAAAGATGCGCCGACCCGCCGCCAGGGCGCGCTGGTACATGTCGTTGATCTGGGTCAGGCTGTCCATCGGGCCGTAGAAAAAGCGGCCATAGGTTCGATACATGATCAGTCCGCCAAGCGTGAACCGGTGGTGGAGGATCAAGTAGGCGCCGAAACCGATGGTCAGTGTGTTCGTGAACGAGACCACAAAACCGATCCAAGGAAAGACATTTGCCCGCGCCCGCACGGCCTGGATGTTCGAGTCATAGAACAGCCGGTTTACGCTACTGAAGGCTTCCCGCTCCGCAAGCTCACGGGCGAACCCCTTTACGACGCGAATTCCCTGAAGGGTATCGCTGAGCCGGGCATTAAGCGTACCAAGCCGTTCGCGGGCCGCTTTGTACATCGATTTCACCCGCGAGTTGAACGCGCGCAGGAGAAAACCAACGATCAGGATCGGCGCCACGGTGACCAATCCGAGGGTGAGATTGACGGAGCAGAAGATCACGATCACGCCGGCGAGGCGGAGGAAATTGGCCAACAGCGAGTCGGTCCCGTTCACGACGACGTCCTGAACCGCCTCCACGTCGGAGGACACGCGGCTCATCAGGTCGCCGGTGCGGGAATCGTTGAAGAACGCCAGCGGCAGGCGCGAAAGCTTCGCCACTAGCTCGTTTCGCAAATCAAAGACGAAGCCTTGTGCGGTCTGCTCCAGCAGAAGCCTACGCCACCGCGAAACAACGGCTTCGGCAAGAGCGATCGCCGTCAGCCACCCGACGACCCAAGGAATTCCTTCGGCTTTTCGCGCGATGATCACGTCGTCTACCGCGAACTTCCAAACGAAGCCGGGAGAGAGTTCGAGGGCGACATCGGCCAGTAGGCAAAGGAAGCCAAGGACGAGGTTCCTACGATAGGGGGCCAGAAAGGATGCTAGCCGGAGAATGATCCCAGACTCTTTTCGAGAAGGTGCGTCCTTAACTTCCCAACCCCTTTACGAAGGCAAGGACGCGGTCGAGATATTCGGTATTGGCCGTGCCATAGCAATTCGCGTGGACGGCGCCGGGCACCACCCAGAGCGGGGCTCCCGAAGCCGAGGAAAGTCGCTGGGCCTGGCTGAGATCGATGAGGTCGTCGTCGCCGGCTTGAATCACCAATGCGGGACGTCCCTTCCATTTGATCGCCGCGTTTAAGGGGATCACCTTGCTGGGATTAATGCCGGCCATCGCGAACGCCATCCAGACGACCGGACGTAAATAGATGCTCGCTCCGGTTGCCTTGCGTTCGAACCAGTTTCGCATCGCCTCATCGAATCGCGCGTACGCACCTTCACTGATGACTCCGGCGGCAGTAGGATCGAGCTCGGATGCAAGCCAAGAAGCCGCGCCGCCCATGGAAATCCCGGCGTAAACGATCCTTGCCTTAGGAACCTTCGTGCGGACCCAGTTCGCCGTCGCGACCATGGTTGCCGCCTCCCGAACGCCAAACCCCACCGTCGGCTGCGGACTCGCGTCCTGCCCCGGCATGCAAGGCGCGACGGAATCGATACCGTGTTTCGCGAGTTGCAGCATGAGGCCTTCGTTCGAGGAGCGGCTACCCCCGTAGCCGTGGGCAAACACAAAAACGATCTGACTCGGGTGAGAGGAAAGCAGGCCGGGTGAGCACCACGCGGGATCCGGACCGTCCTTCCCTTCCGGCACCATCACCTCAGTCAGGTCGGGAACGTGGCCCGGCACCCCTCGCATTGGCCGCACGTACGCCTTCGCGAGTACGAAACAGACGACGAGGTAGCCGACCCCGAGGGCGGCAATCCACTCGAACACCCTACGCCATCGCCGCTTCGGCCGCTTCAACACAATTGCTCAACAAGGTAGCCACCGTCATCGGTCCCACACCACCCGGCACCGGAGTTATCCACGCCGCGACATCCTTGGCGGTTGCGAAATCGACGTCGCCGACGTCGCCCTTTCGGCCTTCCACCCGGTTATAGCCGGCGTCGATCACCACCGCTCCCGGCTTGATCCAGTCCCCCTTGATCATCTCCGCCCGTCCGATCGCGGCCACAAGGATATCGGCTTCCCGGCAAAGGGCGGGCAGATCCTGAGTGCGCGAGTGGGCGATGGTGACGGTCGCGTGCTTCTGTAAAAGCATCAACGCCATCGGCTTCCCTAAGATCACCGATCGGCCGATAACTAATGCCCTTTTTCCGACGGGATCGATTCCGTACCGTTCCAGAAGTCGAATTGCTCCCATCGGGGTCGCACTTCGGAATCCGGGAAGATCGGCTACCAAACGGCCGAGCGACTCCGGGCTAATCCCGTCAACGTCCTTCTTCGAGCCGAGCGCGATCAAAGCCGCTGACTCGTCCAAGTGTTTCGGCAGGGGGTGTTGCAGCAGTACGCCATGGACGAGAGGGTCCTCGTTAAGCTCGCGAATCTTCGCAATGAGCTCATCCTGGGTCGTATACTCGGTGACCGGGTAGACCTCGCCGGCTACTCCGATCTGGTCCGCCCACTTGCGCTTCATCTCGACGTACTTCACGCTCGCCGGATCTTGGGCGGCCATGATGACGTCAAGGCGGGGGGTGATACCCTTAAGCGCCAGAGCCGCGACGCGCTCCTTTAGCTGCGCGCGGGTCACCCGGCTTAGGTCGAGGCCATCGAGAATCTGCGCGCTCATGCGCCACCGCCGATCAAAGTTGCGCGAAGAGGCATGCCTTCATCAAACCTGAGAACGCCTCCGCTTTGCCGCGCTACTCTTGTCGAATCTTCCAACCACCGACGCGGCTTGCGACCCGGAACGACTCATCGTCCGGAGCAACCTCGAGTTCTTCGATGTCCGGGGCCTCACTTTCAGCGGAGCCTTCCTCACCAAACTCGGCGGGTGCCGTGGCGGGATCCCAGTTGGCTTTATCGCTGTTCCGCACCAACGCGCCAAGTACGCCGTTCACGAATTTCGGACTCTCCAGGGTCGAGTACCGGCGGGCAATCTCGATCGCCTCGTTGATCGTGACGGCGGGAGGAATCTCCGGAACGAACAATAGCTCGAACGCCGCGATACGAAGGATATTTCGGTCGACGACGGCGAGCCGGTCGAAGTCGTAACCCTTCACGTAGCTCGCGACGGTTTCGTCGATCTTTGCCCGATTCTCGCGAACCCCGGTCACGAGGCGCAGCATGTAGTCGGCAAGGTCATGGGTGATTTCCATTTCCATCGCCGCGTGCTCGATCGCGTCGCCGGTGGTAGGGTGTCCCAGTTCCAATTCGTAGAGAACGCGCATCGCGCCTTCCCTTGCCTTACGGCGGCTGCGGCTAAGCATGATCAACTCTCTTCCCCGGCGAGATAGCGGCCGACGAAGCCGGTATCGAAGCGACCCGAAACGTAGCCATCGGAAGCACAGAGACGGCGGAGGAACGGGATGTTCGTTGCGATGCCTTCAACCTCAAATTCGTAAAGCGCTGTTTGTAGTTTCCGCACCGCGTCGGCGCGGTCCTTGCCGCGAACGATCAGCTTCGCCAGCATGGGATCGTAGAACGGACTCACGGAGTAGCCCGCGTAACAGTGGGTCTCCATGCGGACTCCTCGCCCCATCGGTGCACGCCAACCGGTGATCTTGCCCGTGCTCGGCGCGAAGTCCTTATCCGGATCTTGGGCGGTAATCCGCGCCTCGATCGAGTGTCCCTTGAGGCATACGTCGGCTTGGGTGATCGGCAGCGGATCGCCGGCGGCGATTCCGAGCATGAGGTGAACGAGGTCGATACCCGTGACTTCCTCGGTGACGGGATGCTCCACTTGGAGTCGGGTGTTCATCTCCAGGAAGTAAAAGTTGTTTTCACTGTCGACCAAGAATTCGACGGTGCCTGCGTTTTGGTAGCCCACGCTGAGCGCGACTTTGACGGCCGCTTCGCCCATCGCTCGGCGGACGTCGTCCGGAAGGTCGGCGTAGGGCGCCTCTTCCACGATTTTTTGGTGGCGGAGATTCTGGATCGAACACTCGCGTTCGCCCAGATAAACCATGTTTCCGTAGGAGTCCCCAATGATCTGAATCTCAACATGCCGGGGAGCGACCACGCACTTCTCGATCAGAATATCGCCCGACCCGAAACTAGCCTGCGCCTCGGCTTGGGCGACCTTCCATTGGCCCGGCAAGTCCTCGGGCGTATCGACCCGGCGGATGCCTCGTCCTCCTCCGCCGGCGACGGCCTTCAGAAGAATCGGATAACCGATCTCGTCGGCAACGTCGAGCGCGTCGGTCTCGTTCGCCACCACGCCGTCGCTACCCGGAACCACGGGGCACCCGGAGATGATCGCGGCACGCTTTGCGCTGGCCTTGTCACCCATTGCCTCGATCGCGTTCGGCGGCGGGCCGATAAACTTGATGTCTAAAGCGTGCAACGCATTGACGAAATTGGCGCGCTCGCTGAAGTAGCCATAACCGGGGTGAACCGCCTCGGCCCCCGAGATTTGGCACGCCATCAGGACGTTGCCCAAGTTTAAGTAGGAATCGCCATTGGAGCCGGCCCCGACGCACACCGCCTCATCGGCGATCTTCACGTGCAAGCTCTCCCGGTCCGCCTCGGAGTAGATGGCGACGCTCGGAATGCCAAGCTCTCGGCAGGCTCGGATAACGCGACACGCAATTTCGCCACGGTTGGCGATCAGAACCTTTTTGAGCATCAATATTTCTCGTGGCCCGGGTGCGGACAGTGGACGGTGCCCGTGCCCGGGTCGTAAACGTACATGTCGCCAAAAGAGCACTTCAGCACTTCCGCGGGAAGATGCAGGTCGGCGAGCGAAGCGGGATGGGTGTCATCCCCGCCGGCATTGGCCATCATCGACATCCGAATCTGTTGGAGGTTACTTTGGCAAACGGTGTCCCGCGCTGCCGCCTCGGCCGCGCCCGGGACCGTGATTCCCTTTCCATCCGCCCGGGACGACTTCGGCCCACCCTTCTGGAAGATGCCGCTCCCGTACATAAAGACCACGCTTAACATGGCGAGGAGGGCCATCGTTACCAGCGTGCTGGCGAGAGAAATTCCACGTCTATTCATATCGCTTTCACCTTCGCGAGGATCTGGCCGAATTCCACCGGTTGGTCGGGCTCGACGAGAACCTCGACGACTTCCCCAGCCACCGTCGACTCCACATCGTTTCCGAGACCGAGCGCGGCGATTACGGCCACTATATCTCCCTTACGCACGGTCGCCCCAATCGCAAGCGGTTTCGCGCTTTCTTGGTAGTAACCGACAAGAGTTGCCTTTATGGACAACAGCGGCGGCTCAGTCGGTTCAGCCGTGGGGCTATCGGAAGGGGCGGCTACGGCGGTCGCGGGCGCCGGATCACGCATTAGGTAGGCACGGAACTGATCGTCGCCAGTCGAGAGTTCAACCCTCGCGAAGCCGTGCTTGCGGGCCAACTCCAAGGCATGACGCACGGTTTCCAGATCGAGTTCGGGCATGCGGCAAGAGTGTACCAAAGCCTTGCCGGAAACAAAAAAAGCGGGCGCCTTAGATGAGGGAATCTAGCGCCCGCGATCAGGAGAATCTGCGTCTTCGCGTCATGCGGCTCCTTTAGATAGGGGCTCGCTCTCATTTATTCCAACGACGGGAGGTACCCACGCGTTCCAGAAGTTCAGCAACTTTCGTTACGCCTTAACATACGGGAAGCTGCGAACCTCAAACGGCTGGAGGTCGAATTGACTGACTCCGTCAAGGTCGACTTCTTCCGCTCGATCGGACAAGGAAGCCAGCCAAACCACTTCCCCGACTCTAAAGCCGTGAACCCGCAGCGGATCGCTAGTAGCCAAGGCTTGGCCTTTCGAGATGCCTTGAAGTGCTTTTAACGCCGTTTCGAAGGCCGGCGAAAGTAGGTCGGCCGCCGTCAAAATGGTCGCCGAACTTGCCCCGGCTCTGGCTACCGCCCAAACCGCCGATACCGCCCAGGCCGCACCAAAGGGAGTTTGAATCCGAGCGTCGTCTTCCGGGCCGAACCGGATCGGACCTACCGCAACCGGCTTCCCGGGGCAGATCGCAAGGGCCGATTCCACCGTGTGCTCGAGTCCCTCGAGCGTCTCTTTGATGGAGACGTCATCGAAAGCATGAACCTGTGCGTTCGTGGCGAAGCCAACGCCGGTGACGGCTTCGCAATTCGGACGCTGCCCATTCAATTCTGTGAAATTACTGCTCGTGCCCGTAAACACGCGTTCGACCCCGCTAAGGGCGGCAAGTAACGCATTATCTTCGACCATAGCGAGAGCGTCGGGCAAAGCTTCGAGCGCCGACTTTACTTGGTCTGACGAGCCACGCGATACGAGAAGATGAACCGGCCTACCGGTAGTTGCGGCCACTTCCCGGGCGAATTCAAATCCACTCGTTTCCTTCGAAAAATCGACTTTTACTGCGTAATGTCCCAAATCCAGCTTGGCTAGCTCCGCTACGTCCGTATCGGCCAAGACCAGCGTACCAACCGAAAAGGGGAGAGTCTCGCGGACACTGGTCAGTGAGACGGGTGGCCCCGCCGCCTCCGTGGCGATCAGGCGAAACCGTACCGCATGCTCGATCCGCTCGTCGACAGGAATCGTAAACGGTTTCGGAAGTCGATGCGGGCGACAGTAAGTCTTAAAGGACGCATCCGACCAGTTGCGCTGGTCCTCCATCTCGAAGGTATCGCCGGTAAGGTCCATCTCCAACCACAGACCCGGCAAAACCTCCTGGGTCAGCGATCGGATATCGAAAACCGGCTGCGTCGGCAAAATCGTCTCGGGCAAGGTAACGATTTCGGTCGAACCATCCACGTGCTCGACGATGACGCGGGCGCCCCGCGACTCTTTGGCCGGATGAAGAATGCAAAGCCCGGTCCGGTTTGTTTCGAACTCCTCGGTCGCGATTCCCCGCATTCGGTATTCGACCCCATTGCTATCGCCGGTCAGCGAGCCTTCCCAGGTGACTGGGCCGTTTACGTCGTGCCAAGTGACCTTAAAGCCAGTCGCGTCCTGAACGGAATGGACGTCCTCAACCTGGTGCGGAATCGTCGACCAATCGCCTCGGCGAACCACCGCATAGGCGCCGCGCAACACTTCCCTTCCCGCAAATCGAACATGGCGGACCATGCCGCTCCACGGCTCGAAGGACATCGTGAGTAGGCCGGCGGTGAGACGAATAGGGTCCATCGACCCGAGTCTACTGCGACGGGAACGAAGACCTAGTCGCGCCCGGCGAGGCTGCGGCTGACTTCCCTACGCTCGTCGTCTTTGGCGATCTTGTCGCGCTTATCGTAGTTGGCCTTACCCTTGCCGAGGCCAATCTCAACCTTGACGCGGCCATTTTTGAAGTAGGTGGCAAGGGGAATAATCGAAAGTCCCTTCTCCATCGACTTACGATCGAGCACGTCGATCTCGCGGCGGTGCATCAGAAGCTTTCGGTCCCGCCGGCGCTCGTGCGAGAACACGTTCGCCTTGTCATACGGCTCGACATCCATGTTGTAGAGCCAAAGCTCTCCCTTGAGGACGCGGCAATAGGAATCGGTGAGATGGGCCTTGCCGAGGTACAGAGACTTGACCTCTGAGCCGACCAGCACCATCCCCGCCTCAAAGGTCTCGGAGATGGCGAAGTCGAACCGCGCTCGGCGGTTTTGCACCGAGCGCGGGGCCGTACTCTCTTTTCCACCCTTCTTAGCCATGGGCTAGAGAGTGTACTCGCCTACGGCGCTTCATCGGAGGTAGATTGAAGCAATGCGCCCCAAGCCCTTGGCTTACGCTCTTGCAATTGTTTTCGGCCTTATCGGATGCGGTCCCAAGGACTCGAAGGCCGCCGATGCGACGACGACCACCGGTTCGACGGCTGGTAAGGAAGGCGCCACCGTAAAACCGCCAGTGACCGCGCTCAAGGTCGACATCGTGAAAGAGGGTAAGGGAGCCCCCGCGGCCAATGGCGATACGATCTGGGTTCTCTACAGCGGCAAGTTGGGCAACGGCATGGAGTTTGACTCGACTTCAAAACGCAACGACACCCCGTTCGCAGTCCAACTCGGTGGCGGCGCGGTTATCAAAGGCTGGGAGCAGGGACTGATAGGAATGAAGGAAGGGGGGGAACGAAACCTCTCGATCCCTTACATGCTTGCCTATAAGGAGCAAGGCCAAGGGGACACGATTCCTCCCAAATCAGACTTGTTCTTCAACATCAAGGCGGTCGCGTTGGTAAAGGCGAATGAAGCCAACCTCGTCGACGTCACCGAGAAGAAGGTGGGCCAGGGCCAGGCCGCGAAGAAAGGCGACAAGGTTACGGTCTCGTACGTCGGAACACTCCCCACCGGTACCGAATTCGACTCGACCAAAAAGCACGGAAAGGACGTGACCTTTACGCTCGGCAAGGATGAAGTAATTCCCGGTCTCGAAGCCGGAGTGATGGGAATGAAGGTAGGGGGCGAGCGATACCTTAAGGTTCCGCCGGCCAAGGGAATTCCGCAGGGCACGGACATTGTCCCCGCCAACAGCGTCATTTTCTTCGACGTAACGCTGAAGAAGATTGGTTAAGCACTTGGTGAACTTCCCTATGCTCCGTTCTCGGTTGACGCCGTTGCTGTTGCTGACGGCCCTCAGCACCCTTGGCAATGCACAGGTGACCAAGAAGGGCGGCGGATATCTGCTCCGCGCCCATTATTCGAAGGGATTGTCAATCAGTCTGGCTTCCACGAATACGGTTAAGGGGCAGGGAGACGGCGGCAAAGATCTGAAGGTCGGGATCCCGATCTCGATGAAGGTGCTCAGCGTTCAGAATGGCCTGGCGCGTGTACAGATTCAGCTTGGCGTCGGCAAGATCGGGGGCCAGCAAATTAGTCCTGCCCAGAGCGCGGTGGTCGAACTTAACGATCGCAATCAAGGCAAAGTTAGTGCGACCGCGGCGAATGTCGTGGCGCCACTTCCCCTCAAGCCGGTTAAGATTGGCCAGACTTGGACCCAAGAGACGCCCATCTCCACCAGCGTGGATCCCGACGGCAAGATGAAGGTCACCTACAAGTTCGTCGGACCGCACACCGTGGACGGCATTCCGACGGTTCGCCTTGACTACGCGATCAAGGGAATGGCGGGTGGCACAGGAGTCATGGAACTCCGAGTTAGCGATGGCCTTTTGCAATCTAACGTGGTCACGATAAACCTCAGCGGAATCACGATGATTTCCTCGATGAAGCGAAAGTAGTCATGCTGCGAGCCTCAAGTGGTGATTCTGCGGTTCTCGCTTTACTCGCCAACCATCCGCGGGTTGACTTTGTTGAGCCGGACGGGGCGCTCGGACTAAGGTTTGAGATCGACGGTTGGAAGCGCGAGGTGCTCGTCGGCAGTGCCTCCGTTACCGAGCACGGCCTTGTGGAGTTGCTCGACAACAATCCCTTGGTTTGCGCGGACAGGATGTCTGTGCCCTCTCCCGCAGCAACTTTGGCCCTGATCGCCCTTGGGCCTTTGGCCGCGGTGGGGCTGATCGCCGAATCTCCGACGCTGGTCTTGAATATTCCGGCGGACGCGGAAGATGTCAGCCGTTTCCTTTTGACGGCCGGATGGACGGAGGGAATCTCCGTTCACTCCGAGCCGCTTTCGCTCGACGGGGTGGCCGCGGCCACGGTGATGGTTGCCGTAACGACGCCGCCCGATCTGGATGACATCGATGCCCAGTATGAGGAACGGTTCGGACGGTCGTTTTATCTAAGGCGGGACGAGACTAGCCTTTGGGACCGCTCATTGGTTCTTGGGCAGCCCTACGGTTGCTACCGGTTGGCGATCTCGGTCGAGCACCCGGTGTCCCTCCTGCAAGTGCGCGTTCTGGCCGACCTAAACGGCAAACTTGGCGCCGCGCAAGTCATTCACGCCATGAACGTCATGGCTGGCTTCGAAGAGACTTTGGGAATTTCCTAAGTCGCGTCAAGGTCGAGGACCTTCGATGGTCGCTTCTCCGCCTCGACGGCGGCAATGTCTTCCTTCGAGCCGACAATCGCGTCCGGGCCGACGCCGTCGATACGCTCCCAGACCCCTTTTTCGGCGCGCTTGTAAGTGGTGAAGCCTTTGCTACCGGCCTTATCCATCTTGGGTGCTTCCCCAGCCAGCTTGACGGTGACCTGACTGATGACGCGTTTCACATCCATGCCGCAGTGCGGGCAGTACTTCAGGGGCTCGTCGGCGAGGGACTGAATGACATCGACACGGCCGTTGCACATAAGGCAGTCGGGGTCTACGGGCTCATATTCATAAACGGGCATCTTGCACCTGGTAGTTTTCCCTACGGATGGATTCCATCGAACTTCTCAACCAAGAGATTATCTCCTGTCGCCAATGTCCGCGTTTGGTCGAATGGCGTGAGCGGGTCGCTTTTGAAAAGCGGAAGTCTTTTATGAACGACACGTACTGGGGACGGCCGGCGCCATACTTCGGGGATTTCACCGCGACGCGGTTGATCTTAGGGTTAGCCCCGGCCGCCCACGGAGCGAATCGCACTGGGCGAATGTTCACGGGGGACCGTAGCGGCGATTGGATCTTTGCAGCCCTTTACCGGGCCGGGATGGCGAATCAGCCCCAGAGCGTGTCGATCGACGACGGCCTGACTTTGACGGGCGCGATGATGGCGGCCTCCGCCCACTGCGCGCCGCCGGACAACAAGCCGTTGCCTTCAGAACTCGCGAATTGCAACGTCTACCTACGCCGCCTGCTGGCCCTACGCTCGTGGGAAGCAATCCTGTGCCTCGGCGGAGTCGCGTGGGATATCGCGCATCGCACGCTCGGCGTCAAGAAAGCGCCCTTTGGCCATGGAGCGGTCCATCAACTCCCGGATGGTCCAAAACTGGTGGCTTCCTACCACCCCAGCCAACAAAACACCTTCACTGGTCGACTCACGGAACGGATGCTCGATGAGGCAATTCAGCTTTGGCTGAACTAACCTAACGGAAGTAACCACAGCGACTCCCAAGCGTCAGCCAAAGCGTGCGGCTAAGTCGAACGCTTCGGGGGAGTGCGAAGGGCGTCGGTGTCTTCGTTTTCATCTACATCCTCTTCATGGGCGCTTTTGCCGTGATGCATGCCCGGCGGCATGCCGTACCCAAGGGCCGGCTCGCGGAGCGAAGTGCCCTCGAACACCTCATTGAGCGCGAACCTACCGGCGCGAACTACACCTTGCTCGGCAACATGAATGCCGAGCTTAAGGACTACGAATCCGCCCGCCACGACTACCTATTGGCCTCCGTTGTCTACACCTCGAAGGGACTCACCGCCGAGGGCTACGTCGCCAAACGGCTTGCGCAACGGTACGAGACGCAAGCGATTCCCTTCATCCACGAACCTACGGCCGAAAAACCTCAAGAGGGCCTCGCCAAATATGAGCCGGCGTACGGTTGCTACACCGGCGCGTTCATCGACCACGAGGACTCGATCCGCGGCACCTATCGCGACGAATACGGCGAGTGGCGGCGGGACGCCAGCGCGTTCAACCACTTCACGAACACCCACCACGCGATCTTCTTCATGTACCTCGGCTACGGCCGGTCGTTCCCGGCCGCATTTGTCCGCCACATGAACGACAATGGCGCCGCCGCCCAGATCGCTCTGGAGCCGGCTCACCTAAGCGACGTCCGCGACGACGCCTACTTGCATCGCCTCGCGTATGACGCCCGTGCATCGAAGACCCCCATCTTCCTTCGATTTGCCAGCGAAATGAACGGCGACTGGACCCCCTATCACGGCGATCCTGAGCTCTACAAAGAAAAGTTTCGCCTTGTCGCCCGCGTAATGCACGAAGAAGCGCCCAACGTCGCGATGGTTTGGTGCCCCTTCGAGACGCCCACGCGCCTCATCCCGGACTACTACCCCGGCCCCGAAAGCGTAGATTGGGCGGGCATCAACATCTACAGCGTTCCGTACTGGGACAACAGCGCAAAGCACCCCGCCTCCTGGCGAAACCCTGCCGATCAGCTTCGGTACGTGTACGGCTTGTACGCCACAAAGCATCCGATCATGATCTGCGAGTACGCCGCCTCGCACCGTTCGTCACTAGATGGAGCCCTCCGGTCGGAGTTCGCCCAGACCAAGATGAGCGAGCTCTACGCCGCGCTTCCTCGCCTCTACCCGCGCGTCAAAGCCGTCTGCTGGCTCAGCATGAACGCAATAAAGCACGCCGTTCCTGGCCGCCAGTTGAATGACTACTCGCTCCTCGGTGACGAGGGCGCCCGGAAACGGTACGAGCGGCTCCTGAGAGACCCCTATTTCCTATCCAAGGTCCCGCGGCAAGGTCACGCGTCAGCTCCTCAAGAAGCCCTTGCGCTTAAGGACGGAGCGATCATCGACCGCCCGACGTCACTGAGCGCCTGGGTCAAAACTTATGACGACGCCCCACGGGTCACCTGGCTCGTCAATGGTGAGGTTCGCGTCGATTCCACCCTCCCTGGCCCGCATCGCTGGGTCCTCGACCCAAAAACCACCGTCTCAGGCCCAACGAAGATTGAGCTCGTGGTTCAGGACGCGGAGGGCCGCAAAGTGGCCGATGTCACCCGCAACGTAACGATCAACTAGTCGCGCGTGGCCGGCTCAAGCAGCATCTCTTTGGTGTAGATGAACTGCTCCCGCTGGTAGTTCGCGAGTTCGAAGTCCTTCCGCAGCACGATGGCGCCGGTCGGACAGGCTTCCTGGCAGTAGCCGCAGAAGATGCAGCGAAGCATGTTGATCTCGTACCGGACGGCATATCGCTCGCCGGGTGAGAATCGCTCTTCGTCGGTGTTCTCCGCCGCTTGCACGTAGATGCAGCGCGCCGGGCATGCACCCGCACAGAGCGAGCAACCGATGCAGCGCTCAAGGCCGCTTTCGTACCGGGTGAGAACGTGACGCCACCGCGTGCGGGGGAATTGCTCGCGCTTTTCCTCCGGATAGAAAATGGTCACCTTCTTGTGGGCGAGCCGGCGCTTCGTGATTCCGAAGCCCGCGATCATCGGCTTGACGACGTCTTTTAGTAGTTCCACCGTTAAATCTCCACGTCCTGGATCTCGCGCGGATGTACTTCGAACATTCGCAATTCGGTGAACTTGCTGGCATTCCGGCCGCGCTTGATCTTCTCTTGAAGCTTCATGATGCCGTAGATCAGAGCGTCGGGCGACGGCGGGCAGCCGGGCACGTAAACGTCTACTGGAACGATCTGGTCGGTGCCTTGGACGATCGCGTAGTTGTTGTAGACGCCGCCGCTGCTCGCGCAAGCGCCCATCGAGATCACCCACTTCGGCTCCGGCATCTGATCGTAGATCTGTCGCAAGACCGGGGCCATCTTCTTGCTCAACCGGCCGGCGATGATCATCACGTCGGCTTGGCGAGGCGTTGCGCGGAAGGCTTCCGAGCCAAACCGGGCAAGGTCGAACCGAGCCGCAGCCGTGGACATCATCTCGATTGCGCAGCAGGCCAGGCCGAAGGTCAGGGGCCAAAGCGAGTTTGCCCGCGCCTGATTCAACAGGGTTTCGAGATTCGTCACGACGACGCTTCCGGCGCGCTGCGAATCCCCGATCACCGGAGTCGAGCTATCGTGCAAAACGACGGTTTCTACGCGGGTGGGCATATTATTCGCCGAGTATACCGACCCGGCTTGCTTAGGTTCAGTTGCCCTTGAGCCAATCGACGAACGTCCCGGTTCCTTTGTCGGGATCGAGATAGGCCTTGGAGAGGCATTTCCACAGGATCTGCCGTTCTTCCGCCGTCAGGTCGTTGTTCGGCGGCATACGCCCCTGTTCGATATAGGTTTTCGCGAGGCTCTGCTTCTGGGCGAATGCGTCCATGTCCGCGTCGGTGGCGAGCGGCATCGGGAAGTTCAGCGGGGTCGCTTGGCCGTGGCACGCGCCACACTTCATGGCTTCTCGAATCCGCTCCGTCGAGGCGGCGGGATCAAGGTTTGCGGTACCGATCGAAGGTCCAAAGGCTGCCTGATTCATATCGGCTAGCGACACGTCTCGGTAGCCAAGGGCACGATGGTTAAGTTCATCGAGAACGGTTGTGGGCATGGGACTTAGCCGGCCAGCACGGTCAAACGCAAACGTTTCGGCGGGATGAAGGGCGATCACCGGCGACTTGTGGCAATCGAAACAGTTCGTGCTCGGGTCCCTTTTGGCGAACATGGTTGGCACGAACTCGATCTCACCGGTCCCCGTATTTCGCGTCCGGAAGAAGTCGGCGAGATAGGCCATGGGCGGCGAGGCGGGCAACTGGCGCCGAACCGCAATCATCGACACGCTCACCGGATGGACGGTCGCCGCCAAGTCCGGGGTCGCGATCGCGAACTGAATCCACCGGTCGGTAACGGACCCGTCCGCATCCACCTCATCGGGGATAAAGATCAGCAGCCTTCCATACGACGTTTGATCGACCGACCGAATGAATTGCGACCGGTACAGCAGGGTTGTCCATCGTTTTTCCGGAGGCAGCATCCGGTTGTGGGCCGCGATCATCTTCAGCGCGTCCGGATACGTAGCCGGCGATTCGAGGCAGCTTAGGAAGGAGGTCTGCGCGAGAAGGGGCGGGAAGACCAAGTAGGGGGAGGAAGACTCCCAATACTGCCGATCGCTATCCATAAACCCAAGGGCGCCTTCGGCACGTGTGGCCGATGGTTCCCTGCCCATCCTCGCTTCCGCTTCGACGAACGACAGAAAGTTGTGCAGGTCTTTCGTTTGGGGAGTCGAAGGAGCCCGGTGGGCGATTCCCTTGACCTCGGCCGGCAGAGAAATCCATAGATTGCGGCACCGGGCGATCATGCCCTGCCGAGAGAAGATGGCCTGTCCGTCTTTCCGGGCGAGAGGCGTGAAGATCTTCGCGATCTCGGTATCGCGCCACGCCGTATCATAAACCGGAGCACGGAGACTGAATCCGAACAGCGTCAGGGATCCCACCCCTAAGGCAAGGGGCAGGAGACGAAACTCGCTGACTCGCTTTGCGTTTCCGCGAATCCACATGAGGGTCGCAGTCTTTCTCGTGCCGGTTTAGTCGGCCATACCGAAGCCGAGGTTGGATGGTCCTAGAAGTCGACGGGACGGAGATAGTATTCGCCAATCGCCGTCGAACTCAGCATGGCAACCGTGGGAAGGCGGCGCTTCCAGTGAGTGCCGTCAACCCGGCGCCAAACCAGATCCACCTCGTCTCTACTGAATCCGAACTGCACCAGCTTGTCTCGCGTATAGCCCTGCGTCATGTAATGCAGGATGCGGTCGGCCTTCGCGTATGTGATCCCGAAGTCGCCTTCATCCGTTTGTCCCTTGATGAGGTCCGCGCTGGCGGGTTTGTGGACGATCTGCCGGGGGACGCCGAGCGCTTCGGCCAGCGTCCAAACCTGGGTCTTGAATAGGTCGCCGATCGGGTTGATGGGAGGCGAGTCGTCGGCGTGCCAGGTGTAATAGCCGAAGAGCCGCTCGCTCTTGTTCCCGGTGCCGATGGGCAACCCGCCGATCTTCGCACTTTGGTCGAACACCGTGATCATCCGGCAGCGGGCACAGATATTCCCGAGCCGAGAGGGAGAGATATCCGGTTCCATCGTGCCGACGTACCCGTCCACCATCCCGGTGATCTCAATGGTGCGGGTATTGATACCCAAGTCGTCGATCACCAATTGCGCGTCGTCGAGGCTCGACTGAGAAGAAAGCTTGTAGGGCATTCGGAAGACATAAACGTTTTCCGGTCCAAAGGCACGGGCGCAAAGGTAAGCCACGACCGCGGAGTCCACGCCGCCGCTCAGCCCGAGAACCGCGCGGTGGATGTTGCGCCGGCGAATGCACTCATCCCGCAGAAACCGCACCAACCAGTCGGCGACGAGAGGTCCGTTGATCCTAAGCGCATGGTCCGATTCGTGGTCGAAGGACGGTGCGAGCGTTACCGGCAGCGGCATAGATTAAGGTTACTCGCCCGAAAGACCTAACGGCTTGCATCCTCTTCCCCGCGCGCTCCGTTCTATCCTGTGTATGGTGGTCAAAGCGACCATCCCTCGGAGAAAAACTTTAGATGAATCCAAATCTCAGAAACCTGCTGGTCTTCCTGGCGACAATCGTGGTGGGCATATTCGCGATCAAGATCGTCCTCGGATTCGTGGTCGGAATCCTCTCGATGCTGGTGCCGGTCGCGATCGTCGCGGGCGTCGTTTACTGCGGCTACCTCGTCTTCGGTCGCAAAGCGCTCGGCCCCGGCCGCCGCTACCTCCCGTAAGCCGAACTAAATGGAATCGGGCCAGCCGGCGCGTTGCGCTGGCTGGCCCGATCGTGCCTAAAGGCACTTAATAATTACTGGTGGAAGGGCTTGATCATTCGGACTTGATGGACGCTGAAGTAGATAATTTCAGATTCAGATTTCCGGACCTTGATCCAGGTCTCGTTGTAGTCCTCCAGGATGCCGACGTCTTGGCGCTCCATGCCTGGCGAGTTTGAGTACACGCTAATCTTCTTGCCGAGCTGATCTTTAAGTACGTTGTTCAACTTATGCTCCAAATAATGTCTTGCCCAGGCTGCGGAGTTCTTCCGAAGCTTGCACCACCCGGCGCTTCATCCCCGCTTCTCCCTTCTTGAGGAAGCTGCGCGGGTCATAAACTTTCTTGTCTCCCATCTCTCCGTCGATCCTTAGAACTCCATCATAGTTCTTCAGCATGTGATCGGCAATGGGCCGGCTGAAGGCGTATTGACAGTCTGTGTCGACGTTCATCTTGACGACCCCGTAATCGAGCGTTTCGTGGATCTCTTCCAAGGTCGAGCCGCTGCCTCCGTGGAATACGAGATCCAGCTTCGCGCCGTCTCCATACTTCGAGGTCACCGCGGCGTTTCCGTCGCGAAGGATGGTCGGCGTCAGCTTTACGTTGCCCGGCTTGTAGACGCCGTGAACGTTGCCAAACGTTGCCGCCAACGTGAATCTGCCGATATCTTTTAGCTGTTCGTAGGCGTACAGCATGTCCTCGGGCGTCGTGTAGAGCTTCGAGGCGTGGGCATGGGTGTTGTCGATGCCGTCCTCTTCCCCGCCGACCACGCCGGTTTCGACCTCAAGAATCAATCCGAGGGGCGCCATTTCGGCGAGAAGCTCTCGGCTGACCTCCATGTTCTTCTCCATCGGAAGCTCAGAGCCGTCAAACATGTGGCCCGAGAAAAGGTTGCCGAGGCCGGCCTCGTGGCGGCGTTTCGCCTCCGCGATCAGGGGACGCAGAAAAGTATCGACCTTCGCGGGAACGCAGTGGTCGGTCGTGACCGCGATGTAGACGTTCAAATGTTCGGCAATCCGGTGGATGTACTCGGCAAGCGCGATCGCCCCGAGCGACATGTTCTTCGCGGGACCGCTGAAGAACTCGCCGCCCCCGGTGCTGATCTGCAAGATGCCGTCGCTCTTCGTTTCTGCGAACGCGGCCAAGGCGGCCGCGGCGGTGTTGGAGGAAGTGACGTTAATGGACGCCAGCGCATAGTGCCCGGCCTGGGCGGCATCCAGCATCTTAGCAAACGTCTTCGGGTCGGGAACGGGCATCGGGCAAGGATACCCGTGCGCCTGGGATTGCAACCTTTGCGTCGTGCTCTAGCTATGTGAGGTTCAATGATTGGCGTGGGGGTTCTGCGCGGGGCGCTGGCGTTTGGCCTTGGACTTGCGGGCGGAATCGTGGTTCTCGCCGTACTCACCTACGCTTATCCCGAACTTTGGCTACCCGTCGCGTTCGGCGGTCTTGGGTCCGGGCTCATGTTCCTGGAGCCTTGGGCAGTTAAGCGCGGGATCGTGTGGCCACTTTCGATCGGGCTCATCGCCGCGGTGACGTCTGGGTGGTTCGCAACGGCTACCGGCTCATCGCGCCAAATCGACGTGATGTTTGGACCGAGCCTCATCTTCCTGCCAATCGTCGGAGGGGCGTTCTTGGTATTCGTCGTCGTCCAGTGGCGGATGCCGGCGAAACAAAGACGAGCCGGTTGGTGGATGTTGGTGACGGTCACGATGGCATATATCGTCTCAATGGCCAGTTCATCGGTCGGAGGCGCCGGGCGCATGGTGACCTTCCTCACCCACTACTTGCACATGAGCCTGGACGACGCCCACCAAGTCGTTCATATCGTCAGGAAGTCGATTCATTTCTCCTTCTATGGATTTCTCGGTTGCACCGCGAGGAACGCGGCCGCCAACGCCGGAGAGAAAATGGCGGTCGTTCTACGCTATGGACTCCTTTGGACTTTGCTCGTGGCATCGTTCGACGAATTCCGGCAGAGTTCCCAACCGGGCCGGAACGGATCGATCTATGACGTGATGCTGGACATGGCCGGAGCTATCGTGTTTTTGGCGATCTTGACGTGGTTTGCATCCAAATCCCAGGGCAGTCGTAAACTGTCTTCATGATGTCTTCGACCCTTGCCTTAATCGCCGCCTTCAGTTCAGGGGCATTCCATCAAGACATCTCGGCCAAGGTCACCTTTCAGTGCCGAGCGGAGTCCGCGGCACGAGCGATTCAGGATCTGGGCAAGGCCGCGGGGGTTTCGCTAAGAACCATTCCCGCCACGGCGACCGAGACATTGGTTATCTCCGCCACGGATGTCCCTTTGAAGGACATGATGGCGCGCATCGCCACCGCCACGACTGGGGCGTGGAAACAAGACGCCACTGGCTATGTCTTGGTCGAAGACCGGTCCGCACGTCGCCGAGAGGAGGACATCGCCCTCTCTGCTCGAATCGCCGCCATCGGCAAATCGATACAGAAACACCTTGTCGAGGAGAAGAAGGGCGCCACCACCCGAAGCGAGGACACTACCGTTACGGTAGGGGCGAGCGGGGCGGCCGCGATCTTTGGAGGTGGGGATAAGAACCTCTACCAAATCCTTAACCTGATCGACTTGGATCCGATCGCCGCGATGGGCTCGAACGATCGCCTCGTGTTCTCGACGCAACCCACGGGAATGCAACATGCCTTTCGCGGCGACATATCGCCGTACGTTCAGGCGCTTGTGGACGAGCACAACAAGAACATCAAGGCGCAGCCTGCCGAGGACACCGCGGATGCCACGGCGAACCTCCCCGACTTCGTGAAGGAGATGATGGCCGCTCAACGCAATCCCGTGAAGGACATCGGCAAAGTGCTGCTCGTCGTCTCAAATCTGGGTCTGGGAACCATCGACATGGTCTCCGCGGAGCTTCGGATTTATGACACGAAGGGCAAGTCCGTGCACTCGGCTCAGGCGCAGTTGGAGACCCCCGGAAATTCGATGGAGGAGCTCATGAACCTTGCGAGCACCCTCGACCCGAAGGCCAAGAAGCCGGCAACTCCGACCACAAGCACGCCCGTTGAGATGTCTGCGGACACCAAGGCGTTTGCCGGGGCATTCAACTTCGCCGCCGCGGGTAAGAGCCAGGGAACTCCGGTGACCCCCGAGTTTAAGAAAAAACTCTTCCATCCGAACCAATTCGATCCGCTCTCCTATATGGTTACGGATCAGATCTTTGCGCTGGCCAAAAAGAAGGGGCAGCCGCTCGTGGCTTCCCTCTCCGACGAGAGCGCTTCCATGCTCTCGCTTGTCCTTCCGGATCAGAAGCCGACCGTAGAAGCCTTCGAACAATCGATTGAAAAAGGCGCCACGATGGTTCAAGTCAAGGATCCGGCCTGGGTGGTGCTGAAACCGACCGACCCGGCGCATGCGCGGGCCATCCATCTTGACCGCGACGCCCTTACGGACCTTTTACACGTGGTGGAGGAAGGCGACGTTCCCACGCTCGACCAGGTGGCCGCCTATTCGATCAAAGCTCCCTCGCCACTCGAAGGCGGGGTCGGCCAACTTTACGTCTTCGGTCTCGTGCCATCCGCGTTCTCGGCGGGCGAATCCGGCTTTACGAGTTGGGAAGCCATGCGCTTCTACGGCTACCTCGATTCCTTGCAGCGGCAGACATTGGCGACCGGTAGCAAGCTGCCATTGTCTTCTTTGAGCCCGGACGCGATGAACCAGGTGCACCGAATGGCGTTCGGCGCCATGCCGATGCTTGAAGTGAGCGATCCCAACGCGAAGAAGGACGACTCGCTGCCGAACTACATGCGGATGTTCATGCCCGGCGCCAACGGTAACGACTATCGAAGCGAGCCCACGGAAGTGATGCCCAACGGTCTGCCGCAGAATGGGCTTATCACGCTGAAGCTCTCCAACGGCTCCTATGCGGCCGCCGTCGTGCCGCCGGGAAGCATCGCCTCGATGGGCAGTTCGGTGATGGACGCCACTACTTTGGCGACGATCAAGATGATGAAGGAAACGCCGGAGTTTGCCTCCTTCTCAGGAATGATGCCGACGCCGAACAAAGTGCGGATCGGACAGGTGACGACCTACGCATTCACATTCGATGTAGCACCGCAAGTGGCGATCCGAACGAGCCTTTCCGATCATCACATGGCGAAAGACGCCCAACCGATCTCGGCGAACGAACTCCCCGCCGATTTCCAGAAAGAAATCGACAAGAAGACTGTGGAACTGAAGAAATCCCCTCTGGCGGCTTTGGCCGGTATGATGGGCAAGCCTGGTCAAATACACCCCTAGGCAAATTCACTTTCATAGGATCTTCTCGTCATGAGATATTTGAAGCCGGCTCTGCTGTCCCTGATCGTCGTCGCTTTCGGTTGCGGAAAATCGGACGAAGACGACTCGACCGTGGAGCCGCCGAGATTGATCTCAGGCCATTCCGGCCAGAACTCTTTGAAAGAGACGCGCTTTCCGGTGCCCGGCCATGACGCGGTGGGCATGTATGTGGTGCCTCCCAAGGGCGGCAAGAACTTGCATCGCGCGGTGTTGCTCATTCACGGCGGAGGTTGGGTCGGCGGCAATAAGGTGCAAATGATGTCCATCGCCGACGCCTTGGCGCTGGAGGGCTTCACGGGCATTCCGGTCGGCTACGAGCTGGCCGCCAAGGGAAAGCGGTGGCCCTTGCAGTTGTTAGATGTTCAAGCCGCGGTACGGTACGTTCGGGCCAACGCGAAGACACTCGACATCGACCCGAACGAGATCGCTTCTGCGGGGATCAGCGCCGGCGGGCACCTGTCCATGTTTCTTGGCGTGACGGACGCGCCCGTCGGCGGAGTGAGCAGTAAGGTCCAAGCGGTCGGCAGCATCTCCGGCATTCACGACTTGAACCTAAAGCTGACTCGGCCCGGCGAGCAGTATCACATCGTCGAACAGCTCCTCTCCGACGACGCGAACCCAAGCGCGGAGCAAAAGAAGCAAGCCAGCCCTTTAACGTTTGCAAGCGCGACCTCCGCGCCGACGTATTTCATTCAGGGCCTGCAAGATCCCCTCGTGCCACCTGACCAGTCGAAATCTGCTTACGACAAGCTGAAATCGCTAAACGTGGAAACCAAAATGGTGATGGTCCAGGGGATGCAGCATGGGCTCGAACCGGGCATTCCGGGGCAAAAGAACGCGCTGGCAGATTTCGCGACTTGGTTGAAGGTTCAGCTTAAGGCGAAGTAGGGTCTAGGGCCGGGGCGGTACACTGTCGTCTTAGAATGAAGGTCCTCGTTATCGGCTCCGGCCCCATCGTGATCGGGCAAGCCGCCGAGTTCGACTATGCGGGCACGCAAGCGTGCAAGAGTCTTCGTGAAGAGGGCCACCAGGTCGTTCTAATCAACTCGAATCCAGCCACGATCATGACCGATCCCGGCGTGGCGGACTTCCTTTACATCGAGCCGTTGAACGTCGATTTCTGCGAGCGCGTCATCGCCCGAGAGAGGCCGGATGCGCTTCTGCCCACCCTCGGCGGCCAGACTGGCTTGAACCTTGCGACCCAGCTTGCCGACGCGGGAATCCTTGAGAAGTACAACGTCAAGGTCCTCGGCACCCCCCTGAGTGCGATCAAGATGGCGGAGGACCGCGAGAGCTTCCGCAACCTGATGCACGAGATCAAGGAGCCCGTTCCCGAGAGCTGGATCATTCAGACCGAGGCCGAACTTGAGGACGTGTTGGGCAAGGTTCCTTATCCTTGCATCATCCGCCCTGCGTACACCCTCGGCGGTACCGGCGGCGGCATCGCGAATACGCGCGAAGAGCTGTGGGAGACTGGCCGAAAGGGCCTGAAGCTCTCGATGCGATCACAGGTCATGGTGGAGCGATCGCTGCTCGGCTGGAAAGAAGTCGAGTATGAAGTGATGCGCGACAAGGCGGGCAACTGCATCACGGTCTGCAACATGGAGAACCTGGACCCGATGGGCGTCCACACCGGGGACTCCATTGTCATCGCGCCCTCCCAGACTCTCAGCGACATCGAGTACCACATGCTCCGGACGGCGTCGCTGAAGATCATCCAGGCGCTGGGGATCGAGGGCGGGTGCAACGTCCAGTTGGCGTTCAACCCGGATAGCTTCGACTATTACATCATCGAGGTCAATCCGCGCGTTTCTCGATCTTCCGCTTTGGCTTCCAAGGCGACGGGCTATCCGATTGCCCGCGTCGCCGCAAAGATCGCGGTCGGCAAGACGCTCGACGAGATCGATAACGAAGTCACCGGCACCACGAAGGCTTGTTTTGAGCCCGCGCTCGACTACGTGGTCGTCAAGATTCCCCGCTGGCCGTTCGACAAGTTCGCCAGCGGCGACCGTTCGCTCTTCACCCAGATGAAGGCCACCGGCGAGGTCATGGCGATCGACCGTTCCTTCGAAGCGGCCTTCATGAAGGCGATTCGGGGTCTGGAGATCAAGCAGAAGGATCTCCGGCACGCGAAGTTTCAAGGCATTCGCGGGGTTTCCGCACCGATGTCGGATGCGGACCTGCGCAACGCGGTTTCGAAGCCGACTGATGAGCGGCTTTGGGCGCTTGCGGAGGCGCTGCGCCGCGACTGGGGCGTGGACGAGGTGAACCGGTTGAGCCGGGTGGACCGGTGGTTCCTCCGCAATATCCTCCGTATCCTCGAAGTTGAGGAGGAGTTGGTGCGCGCCGCCGAGGTCTTGGGCCAAGGCATCGATCTGGGCGAGTTGATCGAGCGGGCTTTCCGCATCGGCTTCCCTTCGCCGAGCATCCAGTCTTTGTTGGAGGTTCCGCGAGAGGTTTCCGGCTCGCTCATCCGTCTACGGACGGCCCATGCGCTTCCGGTGACAGAGACGGAATTGGCCGCGGTCTGCCAGGCCCAAATGCCGGACGATGTCGACGAGCCCGAGTACCGCCGACGCCGGTTGGAGTATCAGGCGCGAGCCGCGATCGAGATCGACCGGCAGAAGGTCATGCCGGTCTTTAAGATGGTCGACACCTGCGCCGGCGAATTCGAATCCCGCACGCCGTACTACTACGGAACCTTCGAGCAGGAAGACGACGCCGTTCCCGTGCTCGTTTAAGTTTCGCCGCTAGCGATGCACGAAGCCGCGGACTTCGTGCATCCTCAAAGTTCGGATGCGACGACTTCCCTCTTTGCTCGCCCTCCTTCTGGCCTCAGCCGTTTCGTTTGCGGATCGCCCGATCCGGATCACGATCCTCCACTCGAACGACCTCCACGCTCACGACGAGCCTTTCCTGATCCGGAAGGTGTCGTACGGCGGTTACGCGCGGGAGGCGACGATCGTGCGGCAGATCCGAGCTGCCGAGAAGAACGTGCTTCTTCTCAACGCCGGGGACGTGTTCCAAGGGACGCTGTACTTTAACGAATACGAAGGCTTGGCCGACCTCGCGTTCATGAACGAGATTGGTTACGACGCGATGGCGGTCGGCAATCACGAGTTCGACCGCGGACCCAGCTTGCTGGGCGCCTTCGCGGGGATGGCGAAATTTCCTGTCTTGAGCGCCAATCTGAACGTCGACGCCGAACCAGCGCTTAGGGGCAAGATTCTCCCCTCGACCGTACTGACGGTAGGTGGAGAGAAAGTCGGCGTTGTCGGTTGCACAACCCCCACGGTCACCAACATCTCCAGTCCCGGCCCTACGGTGACGTTGAAGGATCTGCAAACTAGCGTTCAGGCGGAAGTCGATGGACTCAAGAAGCGCGGCGTCAACAAGATCATCGTGCTCAGCCACATCGGCTACGCGGAAGATCAAGCCTTGGCCCACAGCCTGCACGACGTGGCTCTGATCGTTGGCGGACACTCCCATACTCCCTTGGGCACGCCTGATCTCCCCGGCTGGCGGAAGTCGGAGGGACCTTATCCGACTTTCGTCAAGGACGCGCAAGGCAAAGACATGCTCATTGTCCAAGCCTACGAGTGGGGCAAAGTTTTCGGCCGAATCACCCTAGATTTTGATTCCGAGGGACACATTGCCAACGTCATCCAAGCCGCCCCCATCGTGCTCGATGAGAAAGTCCCCGAGGACTTGCAGACGAAGGAGCTGATGGCGGCGTTCGAGAAGCCGATATCGGGCCTTAAGAACCAAGCCGTGGGCGAAGCCACCATCGCGATCCCGAAGGAGACGAACGGAACGGGCGAAAGTCTAATGGGCGATATCATCGCCGACGCCATGCTTGACGCGACATCGAAAGCCGGCGCGGTGGCGGCCTTTGTGAATTCTGGTGGCGTCCGAGGTGGACTTGAGGCCGGCAAGATCACCTACGGTGAAGCCATCGCGATCCAGCCGTTCGGGAATACGCTCCAGCTCTTGGACCTCAGTGGAGCGGAATTGAAGGCGGCGATCGAAGAAGGCGTCGGCACCGGCGGCGAGCTCTATCCTTCGAAAGGCACTCGCTACAAGATCGACCGTTCGCGACCAAAGGGAGCTCAAGTAATCGACCTTTCTGTCGCCGGCCAACCGGTCGACCCCGCCAAGACCTACCGCTTCACCTTCCTAAACTTCACCGCCAACGGCGGCGACGCCCACGACGTGCTCAAGAACGCTAAGGGCGCCCGCACCGACACCGGCCTCATCGACTTGGACGCCCTTCTCGACTACGTAAAACGAAATTCGCCTTTGACGCCAAAAACGGAAGCGCGCATTACGCACACGTAACCCTAAGCTATCTGGTTGGGTGCATTCCCCCAGGACATTTTTTGACCGCCTTCGCCGTAGCCCAGCGAAGGCAGAAGGCGCGTCAAAAAATGTCAAAAAACAAAACTCCAAGGAGGGACCTTAGGCTGGCGGTGGGGGGCACGTCCCTACCGCCAGCCTAAGGTCCCTCAACTGCCGGAATACCGTCTAAACCCAACCGCAGATCCCCAAAACCCGCAAACCGCAGAGAGAGTGCCAGCGAAAGCACGAAGTGGAAATAGAGGTTGGTCTCAAAGGCGATGCCTTTTGAGACCAACCTCTATTTTCTATTTGCGAATCGAAGCGCTTCACTCTATACTGAAATCGTAATCGAAGCGCTTCGATTACGATTCTTGGGTCAGTGTTGACACTCTATGGCGACAATTTACGACGTGGCGCGCGAGTCAGGGTTTTCCCTGGCGACCATCTCCAATGTGGTGAACAACGGAGGACGGCCCGTGCGCCCGGAGACGCGCGACAAGATCCTGGAGACCATCCAGCGGCTCGGCTACTATCCAAACGCGATCGCCCGAGGGCTGGCCAGGCAAAAGACGCACACGCTCGGAATCATTTTCGGCGTCGTTGAAGCCTCGGAGATCGTGCTCAACGACTATTCCCTCGCTATCCTCCAGGCGGTGCTCTCCGTCTCCGCCGAGCGAGGCTACAACGTAACGCACATCACCCAGCCTTGGCAAAATGCCGAAGCCCCGAATCTTAACTTTCGAGACGGGCGCACGGACGGGTTCCTCGTCGTGGCGCCACCAACGGATTCCGGCCTGATGTCGCTATTGCAGACCCTCAATATGCCGCTGGTCGCGGTCTCGTGGCCGGACAACGATTCGATGATCCCTTCGGCCGACGTCGACGATGAGTTCGGTGCGCAGCTCTTGATGGATCATCTTCTCGAACTCGGTCACCACCGGATCGCGCATATCACCGGCCATCCTAACCTCATCAGTGGCCAGATCCGCCGGCGGGTGTATTTGAGCGCCTTGGCCGCTCGCGGAGTGGTCGCAGACCCAGACTATCTCCGGCCCGGCCACTACTCGCCTAAGGACGGTTACGAGCAAGCGCGGCAGTTGCTACAGCTTCCGATCCCGCCTACCGCCATCTTCGCGGGCAACGACGAGATCGCATTCGGGGTGATCGAAGCGGCTGCCGAAATGGGAGTTGATATTCCCGGAAAGCTTTCCCTGGTCGGCGTAGACGATCGACCCATGGCGGCGATGATCCGCCCGTCCCTTACGACGCTGCGGCAACCATTTAACGAGGTTGGCAGGGCGGCTACCAATTTACTTATCGCCCGAATCGAGGGCGAAGACGTCTCGACCGGAACCCAATTATTCAAACCCACTCTCGTACAGCGGAGTTCAACCGCACCCCCTCATTCCGGGGGCGCCGATTCAATGATCTGAGCTTAGGATTCCAATGGAGGAAACCACCGTGCCATCTAATTCTCGTACCGCAAAGGGATTTACCCTTATCGAATTGCTTGTCGTCATCGCGATCATCGCCATTCTGGCGGCGATCCTCTTCCCCGTCTTCGCCCAAGCGAAGGCCGCCGCCAAGAAGACGAGTTCGGTATCCAACATAAAGCAAACCTCTCTCGGGGTGCTGATGTACTTGAACGATGATGACGGGATGTACCCGATGGGGATGGGCAGCGAGGGGATTTATTTGATCGCGGGCGGCTGGTCGGTCGACACCCAGCCGTATATCAAAAATCTCCAGATCCTGCGCGACCCAAGCGATCCGCAATCGAAAAACAACTGGCAGGATTGGTACAAGTATTTCTCGACCGTCAGCATCAGTTACGCCTCTAACGGATATCTCGACAACCTTGGCGAAGGATGGGGTCTGTACGGTCTGATGGGTTCGCAGCAGGACATGACGCAGCCGGGCGGTTGGATGTTTCGCGGCACGACAACCGAGAGTGCGGTCAACCAATCCGCTTCTTCGATTCTCTTAGCCTCGAGGTTTAGCGGCAATAACTGCTTCCAAAACGGCGATATGATGCCGGGGCAGAACTGGTGGGACAGCAGCGGAGCGGGACTGCTACCCGACGGTACGCGCGACGGCACAATCTATCAGGCGCCCGATGTAAACGGAAACCCATACACGGTAAACCTTAATAACCGGTTTGGTGCGATCGCGGCTCCCTACGCCAATCTTGGGATCTTCTCATTTGCGGACGGTCATGCGAAAGCGTTGAACCCGGTCTCGACGAACCCCGATCCCGTGCACCAGCCGCTAAACAACATGTGGAACGGGTACCGATAGTGAAGCTGAGTTTCCTTTTAGTTTTGGTTGCCTCCGCGAGCCTCTACGGATGCAGTGGAGGCTCGTCGGCGAGCGTAACCGCGAAGGAGGAGGAAATGTTCAAACACCCGGAGAAGGTGGACATGAGCAAGCTCCCGCCCATCAACTTTGCTCATAAGGGACCTGCTTTCATCGGCAAGCCAAGTGGCGCGACCGGGAAGCCGGACAGCGCCCCCTTGCCTGCGGCCGCTACCACCGGCGGTTAGAAACCTCATGCCTCTCCTTCCTCTCTTGTTCACGCTCGCGCTTGGCCAAAGGCCGCCTATGCGTGATTTCATTGGGCTGAACGTCCATACGGTTCAGTTCAAACCCGCGCTCTACAAACCCGTGACCTCGGTGGTGCGCGACTATCACGGGGTCAACTGGGACCTCGGCGACAGTTCCGCGAACCCTGCGACCTTTCCGATGTCTCGCAACGGCGTGAACTGGCAGGACTTATACGGAAGCTGGGTCAAGGATGGCTACCGAATCGACGTATCCACGCAGTACGACGGCTTGAAGCCGGAGACTTGGAGCGCGGCGAACGCGTCCGCATATGGCGAGTCCTTTGCCCGCTACTTCGGCCCGTCCGGATCGCATCCTTTGGTCGAATCGATGGAGATCGGAAACGAACCGGCGGAGTTCAATGAAACTCAGTACCGGCAACTCTACGAAAACATGGCGCGGGGAGTCCGCAAGGGCGATCCGAAGCTCAAGATCGTCACCTGTGCGGTGGCGATCGGCAAGCAGGATAAGTATTCGAAGGATGTGGCTTGCCTGGAGGGCCTCGAGTCCCTCATCGACGTCGTCAACGTGCACACATATGCGTTCGTGGAAGGGTGGCCGACTTGGCGGCGCAGCTTCCCGGAAGACCCAAGCATCAACTACCTAAAGCAAGCCGACCAGGTCATTCAGTGGCGTAACGCGCACGCGCCGGGCAAGCCAGTTTGGATCACCGAATTTGGCTACGACTCGACCACGAAACCCAATAAGACAACCGGCGATTTCTCGAAATGGGTCGGGAATACTGACCTGGAGCAAGCAAAGTACATCGTCCGGTCTTATCTCGTGTTTTCCGCGATGGACATCCAGCGGGCCTACCTCTACTGGTTCAACGACACTGATGATCCCCAACTTCACGGTTCGTCGGGTTTAACCCGGAACTACGTGCCCAAGCCGTCCTACTATGCGGTTGCTCACCTTCAGAAAACGTTAGGTGACTACCGCTTCGATAAGGCGATTCTGCAGAAAGCGGGCGACGTGTACTTGTACCAATACCAAAGCGTCTCTCACCCCACTGAGTTCATCTGGGCGGTGTGGTCGCCAACCGGTTCGGAGCGAACGGCTAACGTTGTCCTGCCTGATCCGAGGGGCAAAGTCGTGCGCGCCGAGCAAATGCCGGTTAGCTCCGAGCCGGCGGCGGCGGTTCCGGTCAATATGGGTGCGAACGGAGGAGTGGCGATAAAGATCGGCGAGCGACCAGTTTTCCTCTGGGTGAAGCGCTGACCAGAGCACTCGCAGAAAGACCAATAGCCTCACCCTCTCACCTTCTCATCATCGCATCATGATGCTAAAATTGAGATATGAGAACCACGGTTGACATGGACGACCAAACCTATCGCCTTGCCAAGGCGATAGCGGCACAAAAGAAAATCAGTCTAGGCAAGGTCGTCGCAGAGGCAATTTCGTCGTGCTATGGCGGTGGACCCGCGCTGGCTACGCCGAAGTTTGGCCGAAGCAAAGCCGGATTCCCCACGCTAGATATTGGCCGCACGATAACGCCCGAAGAGGTAGCGGAAATGCTCGATGAATAAGACCATCCTGCTCGACGCAAACTTGCTCATCTCGCTTGCGTTCACTGGTCATATCCACCACGATGCTGCTTCGGAATGGTTCGCGTCGAGAAATGCAAGGTTTTCTACTTGCCCCATAACCCAAGGAGCCTTGGTGAGATATGCCTTGCGAAATGCCCCCGGTTCGCCAATAGCAGCGAAATTACTGCTTGAGGAAATCACGGCTCTGGAGCAGCACGTTTTTTGGCCGAACGACATTGGATATGCCGGGTTGGCATGGCCCAAAGTTTTTGGCCATGGGCAGGTAACCGACGCCTATCTCGTTGCTCTCGCGGAGCATCATGATGGCGTCCTGGCAACCTTCGACAAGTCTCTGGCGGCGGTCTTTCCGGAAGCGCTCCTCGTGGAGACTTAGAGAATCTAACCGACCTTCGCAAGGGTGTAAAACCGGCCGACTATGAAGCGATTCAGGAAGTCAGAGAGTGCTTTTTAGCCAGCAAGAAACAAACCGCGAAACTACCGATTCACACCGATGTTTCGGTTATCGCGTGAATCCTCATCGGGAGGGAGCTGACTGGATTGACGCTGCAACCGATCGCTGTACGCATCGAGCGTTTCGCTCCAAGGATCACGGATTAGGACTGCCTGATTTCGCCAATTGGGAGCGCCGTTCTGACGGCGCGCGCCTCCAGTCCAGGGGTTCACGCCCGAAGACGGCGACGAATAGTAATTCTGCCGCGGGGTGTAGACCGGGGGCGGGATGTAAGCCGGCGGTTGATACGCGGGCGGCTGGTAGACCGGAGCGTCGTTCATCGCGTTCAACTCCGACTTCATCTCGGGCACCTTCATGCCGTTCGCCAGTTCTTGAGCTACCTTTGCCGCGGCATCGGTGTTCACGGAGGGATTCCGGGCGACGGCCGGCGGGCGACTCTTTTGGAATCGACCCCAAAGATAAGGCAGCAACGCGACCAGCGCCACGGCCGCCAGGCCTGCGAACACAGGTTTCATCTTCTCGAGGAAGAGACCTGTACGCACGGATGCCGCCGTTATCCCACGCGCGATCCTCGTCGCATCGTCGTCGTACTGGATTTTATCGAAGTCATCCACCGAGAGTGGCTCCGGTTCATGGGTCCCCCCGATGACACGGATGCAGTGCTCAAGAAAGCTTTGAAAGTCCGTGTGCCGATTCGGCGAGGGCATACCGATATTTTACGACCATACGTTCGAAAACCCGAGCGATATTTCATGCGAAGATGCATGTCACAATCAGTTTTTAGTGAAGCCCACCGTTCTTGTCCTTGGCTCCGGCCCCATTCGTATCGGCCAAGGGATCGAGTTCGATTATTCTTGTGTCCACTGCGTGTGGTCCCTGCGTGAACTCGGTTACCGGGCAATCATTGTAAACAACAATCCGGAGACGGTCAGCACCGACTTCGACACCGGCGACGGCCTGTACTTCGAGCCGGTGACCCTGGAGGACGTCCTCGACGTCATCGCCCACGAGAAGCCGATCGGCGTCGTCTGCCAGTTCGGCGGCCAAACCGCGATCAACCTCGCCCAGGGGCTCAGCGACTACGGGATTCAGGTTCTCGGCACCAGCCCCGCCGCGATCGCCCAGGCCGAGGACAGGGAGCAGTTCGATGCGCTCCTTGAGAAACTTCAAATCCCGCGACCGCGTGGAAAAGCGGTTCGATCTCTGGCCGAAGCCAAGGTTGTGGCCGAGGAAGTCGGATATCCCGTGCTCGTGCGGCCAAGCTTCGTGCTTGGTGGCCGGGCCATGGAGATCGTTTTCTCCGAGGGCCAGCTCCAAGGCTTCTACGCGGAAGCCGAGGCTGCAAACCCTGATCAGCCAGTTCTAGTCGATAAGTACCTGCTCGGCAAGGAAGCGGAGGTCGACGTCATCTCCGACGGCGAATCGACCCTCGTGCCCGGAATCATGGAGCATATCGAACGCGCGGGCGTTCACTCGGGTGATTCGATGGCGGTCTACCCGCCGACAAGTCTTTCTCCCGATGTGCAGGCGCAGATGGTTCGGTCAGCCTGCAATATCGCCCGCGCCCTTGGGGTGAAGGGGCTGATGAACATTCAGTTCGTCATCGCCGACTCTGCCCCTGACCCGGTTACCGGCGAGACCACACAGGTGGCTTACGTTCTTGAAGTGAATCCTCGAGCGAGCCGCACCGTCCCCTACCTGAGCAAGGTTACGGGTGTCCCAATGGTCGACCTCGCGACTCGCTGCATGATGGGCGAGAAGCTGGAAAACATGGGCTACGCGAGCGGCCTGTGGGTGCTGGGTTCGATTGGGCAGGCTCCCACATACGCGCCCAAGCCGAACGCGCAAGGTTACATCCTTGCCGAGTCCGATTTTGCTCACGGCTGTCCTGACCTTCCGCGCCCGAAGCTGTTTGCGGTTAAGGCGCCGGTGTTCTCCTTCCAAAAGCTCGGCCGGGTCGAACCTTCGCTCGGTCCGGAAATGAAGTCAACCGGTGAGATTTTGGGCATCGACCTGACCTTCGAAGGCGCCCTCTACAAGGCCCTGGTGGCGAGTGGGATCATTTTCAAAGGCACGGGCTGCGTACTCATCACGGTTCGGCAAGAGGACAAGGAAGCCGCTCTTGAGATCGCTCGCGGGCTCCACGCCTCGGGACGGCAGATCGCGGCAACGCCGGGAACTGCACAAACGTTTTTGGACGCTGGCATCCCGTGCGAGACCGTTCAGAAGATCCAGATGGGCTCGCCGAACATCCTCGATCTCATCATGGAGGGTCGCGTGAGTCTGATGATCAATACGCCCGGACTAAACGAGACCAGCGAGAGCGAAGCCGCCCGCATTCGGCGCGCGTGTATCGAAACCGGGGTGCCTTGCGTGACGAGTATCGATACCGCCGGCGCTTTGGCAAAGGCGTTGGACGCTTTCGATTCGCCCGGGATTGCCGAATGCCTGCGACTCGAAGAGTATTTCGGCGCTCAGGTCTAGCGTGGAAAGGAGCCATGGTCCTCGCCGCCGTCCTCTTGAGTCAAACGAAGCTTCGGTTGGCCGACGGCTCGGGCCAGTTGATGCCGGTTCTTGGGCAAGCCCGCCCGACGGTGGCGCTGTTTGTTCTGCGGGATTGCCCGATCTCGCGGAAGTACTCGCCGGAGATTCAGCGGCTCATCCGGGACTATCCGGGGGTGTCATTCCGGGTGGTTCTGACGGATCCCGATGCCAATCCGGCGATGGCGCGAGCCGATGCGGCGGAGTTCTCGTTGCACTGTCCCGTACTGGTCGATAGGAACCGAATTTGGGCGAAGGCGAGCGGGGTTACGACCGTGCCTACCGCGGCCCTATTCGACAAGAGCGGCCGGCTCGTCTACCGGGGAAGAATCGACGACCGCTTCCCCGCTCTCGGCGTCGAATTGGCTCAGCCACGCCGAAAAGACCTTCGATTGGCGCTCGAAGCTCTACGAACCGGGAAACCGATCGCGACAGATCGAACCCCTGTAGTCGGTTGCGCGCTACCGAGCTACTTCTGAAGGCTGCCCGGAACGACGATATCGGTAAGCCAACTGACCCACGCGCGAGGCTTTTCACCCGGAATAACGATTTGGGCGTACTTCTCTTGGAACGGAACGATCACGGCCCCCGCCGCCCTTAGCTTCGCGTAGCTGAAGATCTGCTCGTATCCGTCCGCTCCGATGCATTTCACGATGTCGCCGTACGTGCTCGGCACAAGCTTTTCAAAAGGCATACCGGTGTAGGACTGAGGTTTACCACCCGGGTTGGTCGCGGTGACCGTCTTGGTTATCCCTGACAGCGGCAGTTTATGCACCATATTGAGCCGGCCGAAATGGACGCGAAGCTTCGTCGCATGGCCCAAGATCGAAACGAACCCTTGCCCCTGTAGCGCTTCCTGTCCGCCCGGAGCGAGAATCGCGTGGATGAAGTGCATCGCTTCGTGAGCTTGGCTCGCGGCTTTAGGGATTCCGAGCACATATTGGATTTCGGGTTGGTATTCGGCCGGAATCGCCGTCGTTGCTACCTTCCCTTTTGCCGCCACGGCGTCGCTCGCATACACGATGCCGGCGTCCGCCTCCCCAAGTTGGACTTTGCTAAGGACGGCACGCACGTCCTGTTCTTCCGAGACGACGTGGGATAGGACTCGCTTCGTCCAGCCGCCTCGATAGGCCAAACCGGCTTGATTCAGAGCCAGCCGAGCGTAACCGCCGGCCGGCACCGCCGGAGCGGCGAGAACAAGCCTCTTTGTGTGGTCGAGGCCTCGAAAGTCGCTTAGTTTATGCCTCGTGGGGGTTACGACGACCAACCGGTTCAATGCGAAGATCCGGCGCGAAGTCGGATCGTAGGCGATCTGCTCAAGGTTCTTCGGCGCGGCGCTGGCGAAGATGTCGGTCGGGGCGCCCTGATTGATCTGGGCGGCGAGTTCCTGCGAGCCCGCGAACTCCAGCACAATCTTCAAGCCCGGATTCTTCGCCTCATACGCCTTCGCGATGGCCTGAAAACTCTCCCGCAAGGACGCCGCCGCCCGTACGTGAACTTCCGTGGTTTGCCCTATCCAGGCAAAAGCAAGTGCGACCGCAATCATCGCTTTAGTCTATCCCCGTAAGCATAAGGCGGTAAATATTAAGACCCCCTATCCTCGAGGCGAGGAGTTCGGGGGTTGAGGAGGGATATGCTCTCCTTTCCACGCCAGCGACGGCTTTTTCGTTTCGTTGTCACGAACGATTTCGCCGATAGTCCCGTCTCGTTAGGATTTCTTAATCTGCCTGATTTACGAATCCCTCGATCGTCGCGGCCTTTGTGCTGAGCAGGTCCAAAACACGAATCTCGTTCGTTCCTTTATAGAGCCAGCTTGCCGGGCAGTAGAGCCGCTTTTGAGGTCCGATTTCCCAGAACCGGCCGAGATTATGCCCATTCACCCAGACGTAGCCTTTCTTGTAGTTCGATAGGTCGAGAAAGGTGTCCGCCGGGTTCTGAAGTCCAAATTGACCCCTGAAGAGGGTGCCAGGCATCTCGCGAGAAGTTGAGACCTTGAGCTTCGAAATCCACTCGTCCTTGAGGGGCATCAGATAGGTCTGCCAATTCATGAGCGTCATTCCGTTCAGAGTGACCCGGTCCGTGATCCCTTTCCGATCAATCATCTCCTGAGCGAAGTTGATGTGTCCAGTTCCCTCCACAAGGATGTCAAGCACCGGATCTTTGCTCGTCCCCGCCGGCAACCGAATTGAGCTGACGCCCGTTCGCCGGTCCAAGGTCCCCACGAATTTGCCATCTACGAATACCGTGGCGAAGTCGTGAAGCTCGTGTACGGATAGGTTCCCGCTCTTATGCCCCACCAATTTGGTTCGATAAAGCACCAGCCCTTGGTTCTGGCCAAGCGTCTCGAATGGAACGGGTTGGACCAGGGAGACCGGCTTCGGTAAGTTATCCCAAAGCGTCGTAACGGGCACCATTTGAATGGGGTTCACCGGCGTTGTGGGCTCTCCCGACGGAAGAGGCGGGGGCGACTGCCCAATGGATTTCGCAATCAGATCTCTTAACGCCAAGTATTTCGGCGTCGCCCTTCCCTGCTCGTCGATCGGCGCATCGTAGTCGTAGCTCGTCAGGTCGGGCTCGTATCCCTTTCCGCCCGCGTTTGCCCCCGCGCTGAATCCGAAGTTCGTACCCCCGTGGACAACGTAGAGGTTGAACGACTTCTTGTTATCGAGAAGGAACTTGACCTCGCCCTTTATGGAGTCCGTCGAGGTGCGCGCCCACTTCTCGCCCCAGTGGGTGAGCCAGCCGGGATAGGTCTCACTGCTGAAAATCGGCACCCCCGGGTTGGTTCTTCGGGCAAGCGCCCAGTCGGCCAAGGAAGACCCGGAATCCAAACCGACCGCGCAATTCGGAAGCGAGCCAGCTTCGAGCATGAAGTCGGTCGGGCCGTCCGCCGTGTAGAACGGAACGTCGAAGCCGTGGTTTCGCCAGAAGTCGCCGACCCACTTGACGTAATTCCGATCGTTGCCGTAGCTGCCGTACTCGTTCTCGACCTGCACCATCAGAATCGGACCGCCGTGGCTGACCTGAAGGGGGCGTAGTTGGTCGGCCAGTTTTGTGAGGTAGCGTCCCGCCGCCGAAATGTAGTGCGGGTCCATGCAGCGGACTTTCAGATCTGGATACTTGAGGAGATAGGGCGGAATGCCGCCGAAATCCCACTCCGCGCAGCAGTAGGGGCCGGGGCGAAGCAGCACGTACATCCCCTCTTCCTGACAGATCCGGAAGAACCGTGCGATGTCGTGGTTGCCGGTCTTGAAGTCGAACTTCCCTTCTTCGGGCTCCTGGTAGTTCCAGAACACGTAGGCGGCGATCGTGTTGAGGCCCATCGCCTTGGCCATTTGGATGCGCTGTCGCCAATACTTAGCGGGGATGCGAGCGGGGTGCATCTCGCCTGACCGAATCTGGAACGGCTTCCCGTCGAGCCGGAATTCTTCGCCGGCAAGCTCGAACCGGTGGCTCGCCTGGGGCGGCAGTGAGGCAGGAATTCCTAAAAAGAACACGCGGCTAGCTTATCCGCCCGTGCTTTGAATTTGGGAACGCGGTACAATCTTCGTTCGTTCGGCGGCGTAGCTCAGTTGGTTAGAGCGAACGGTTCATACCCGTTAGGTCACCCGTTCAAATCGGGTCGCCGCTACCACTCCTCAAAACCTGGCCACTAGGCGCTTCGGTTTGTGTCGTAAGTAGCCTTCACTATATGAGGTTCAGCGAGGAGACCCGCACCGCCGCACAGGAGGCCTTTTCGCCTCTCATCGGGCTCCCTCTTTCCGACATGTGGCGCTATGGCAGCCAGAAGTTTGAGTTTGGTGAGCAGAAGCCGCATCTCAATCGCAAGGGGGAAGAGACAACGTGGGCGGATTGGGGGCTGGTGGTGGCCGGCGCTTGGCACCTCTCGGGGCCGAACGGCTTCGCACTATCCTCCGAACACTTCGCACCAGAACGGCACGATGAACATGCAAAGGATTTCTATGAGTCGCTAGATGACGAACCGCCCATCGTCCAGACGGTAGAAGTCCTTGAGAACGGTGGACTTAGAATTGAAATGAGCCGTGGCTACCGCCTAGGCATCGATCCGAGATCCACTGAGGAAGAGTATTTCGAAGAGTGGCGACTTATGCCGCCGAATGAGGCCCAAGGGCATCTCGTCCTCGATCACGGCGGACTCGAGTGGAGTGGATGACGAAAAGCTATTTCGGCGAAGCGAAGATCGCCGTAAGCTTTTGAAACAGGCCAACCTTGATGGGAGCCGGAGTTTCGGACTCTTCCATGTAGGTCGCCGAGAGTTCTTGCACGGGTCGCGCAGGGGTCGAAACGCGCATCGGCACCGGGGGAGCCTTAAGCGTCATTCGCTCTCCCAGCAAGTCCACGTGCATTTCCTTCCGTTCGTTGTCCACGTCTGACATATCGGTCGAAAAAGCATCCGTCCTCAGAGTCGCGTCTTCAGGGGACATCTTTGTGCTGATTAGGACAATTTCTGTCGCTAAGGACCCGATATCCAAATGTGCTCGAGGTCCTTTGGTACGGCTGCGTCTTCGGGATAAACCAGATAGACGGTGCGGTGCGAAAAGAGCCACGCCCGCTCGAAGTTCTCGCGCTTGTACGTGTAGCGAACCTGAGCCTTGCGTGCGGGGTCGTTGAACACAGGGTCGCCGTCCTTCGTAAAGCCGACCAGAACCACCAGGTGGCCGGAGCCATTGTTCGCAATCTCCCCTTCCGCGATGTGCAGCGAGATCGAACAAATCACGGGATAGCCGGCGTCGATCCAGGTCTCAAGGTCTACGATCGACTTGAAACGGGAGATATAGGCCCGCATACCCGGGAAAGAACCGGCGTATGCGGCATTGAACGGCCAATTGCCCGCGCCGTCGTAGGACTTGTCCCAGACGTGAGACTCAACTTCGGGGACATCCCGATTCAATTCGGGGCGGTTTAGTTGGTTGGCGTAGTGCCACAGCACCATAGAAAGTGAGGTCGGGCTGCAGAGTACGCCCCCGTTCGGATAGTTGCCCTGCGCTCGTTGAGGGACCTCGATCGTCTTGCCCCAGGCGGGCGATGGAAAGTTTGGGCTTTCCAGATGGTCCCGGAAGTTGGAGAAGGATACGGTGAATAGCTTCAGCTTCGGGCGTGGGCCGTCTCCTTCGTTGCGAAGATGGATCTGAATGTCGATACTCTTCGGGCGACCAACCGGTTCAAAGGTGTCGGTATCGACATTGCCATGGTCGTCCTTCTGGTTCTTGACGCTCGTTCGCATCGATGGCTCTTCGAGGGTCCACTTGCCGAACGTGTACCACTTAGAGGTGTAGTCGTCGCCGTGCGACCGAATCTGCACCTCGAGGACGGCGCCTTTCGCGGATTCGACGTTCCAAGATGGCACCACTTCGTCGAACGGCATCTGCGGGTCGATGTTCTCGTAGGTGATGACCTCTTCCTTCCCTTTCTCGGGAAACTCGTGATTTGGGAAGAATGGAATCAACCGAACTGGACCCATTAGCGACGCCGCGACCAGCGGAAGGAGCATGAAGGAAGCATACTACGGCTTCCCCCCGGCTTTGGTGAGGAAAGTAAGCGCAAATCGGTTGAGCCGCTGTGGTATTATCAACTGTTCGGGCAGTCGCGAATCGCTGACGCACCCGAGAACGAAGTTTTATGGCGACCTATAGAGGAAGAAAGACGGACATCTGCCGAACCGTCGGCTACGACATCTGGGGCCGGCCGAAGAGTCCGGCGGCTAAGCGGCCGTACCCGAACGGACAGCACGGACCGAACCGCAAGGACCAGCGACAGTCGGAGTATGGCGAGCAGCTTTTGGCCAAGCAGGTCATCCGCCGCTACTACAACGTGCTTGAGAAGCAGTTCTCGAACACGTTCAAGAAAGCGCAGCGAATGCCGGGCAACACCAGCCTGAACTTCCTTCGCCTGCTTGAGCTTCGCCTTTCGACCGCGATTTGGCGGCTCGGCTATGCGCGCACCGTCTTCCAGGCGCGTCAGATGGTCAGCCACTGCCACATCACGGTGAACGGCAAAGTCGTCAACATCCCCAGCTACCTGCTTCAGGTCGGTGATGTCGTCGAAGTGCGCGATCGAGATTCGAGCCGCAAGATTGCCCGAGAGAACCACTACGAGGGTTCGGCGATTCCTCCTTACATGGATGTGGACGTTCCGAACTTCCGAGGCAAGATCGTCGCCCTCCCGGAGCGCGAAGACTTCCCCAAGTTCTTCCAAGAGCAGCAAGTCGTCGAATACTACGCACGTTAATCTCGTGCGGAGTCAAAGGGGCTGCCTCATTTCGAGGCAGCCCCTTTTTTGTTTTTGGATTGTCGTCGCTCTGCGGTGAAAACTCGGGCTATCGAATTCAAAATGTAGCCCGCGAACGGATGTTCGTGCCGCTCGTGGTCCCCAGCGTAAGGCTCAGCGCCAACGTTACGCCGCCCGCGACCAGGCTTTTTAGGGCCAATGCCAAGAAATATAGGAGAATGGATCATGCCTTTTTGGCCGATCCTCCCTGCCCATCTACCTCAAGAAAAGTTGCATTGGACCGTCCATAACCTCACGTTGCGTGAGTTGCAAAAGCGGGTCGACTTCCCTGTCCTGACTCTCGGTAAGGGCTACAAGCTGACCCAGTGCCAACTCACTTGGATTCCCTTCTTGAACAGTACAATGCCGCCGGCACGCAAGGCGATCCACTTGCGCTATGTGACATCAAGTGGGGCCAGATTGGATGTTATCGAGCTAAAGCACCGCCAAAAGGAAGTCGGGGAAAACGTCGGCGAGGCCATCAGTGGCGGCTATTTCCCGTTCTCGGCTGAGGTGTTTAGTTTAGGAATGTATTGCCAAAGCCGTGGAATTCGTGGAAATACGGATGTTGGGATCATGAGTTCGATGAAGGATAAACCTGCTTTTACCCAGGCCTACAAAGACCTAAAACTTAAGGAATGGCGCCTCTAGGAACACGGAACTCCTCGCCCCAGTCTTTCGCTTAGACGGGCTTCTCTTGCCAATGCAATGGAAGTCCGCAAGGAAGCAGAAGATGAACAACCGGATTTTGAATGGAATTTTGGCGGGGGCGATCGGGGTGGCTGTTCTAAGCGGCTGCTCCCCAGAGGCTCGGGACGAATATAGTTCGGCGGGCGATTCCGCTTCGAACGCAGCGGCCAAGACCGGCCGAGCAATGAAGATCGACGCCGATAAGGCGAGTGCCGCCGCGAAGCCGGCTCTCGATAAGGCCGGTCAAGAGATCAAGGAAGCCGCCGCAAATACGTCAAGGGCCGCTGCCAACGATCAGACCAGTATCGACGTGAAGAGCGCCCTCGTCGCCGCCAAGGATTTGACCACGAAGGATCTTGCCGTCGATACAAACGACAACAAGGTCGTCCTCCACGGCAGCGTCCCCACCGCAGATCAGAAGAAACGAGCGGAGGCGATCGCCAAGGGTGTTCTGGGTTCCAAGTACACCTTGGACGACCAGATCACCGTCGACAGCGGAAAGTAAGGCACTACTCCCAAGCGACCAAGGCGAGTTCGCTTGGGATTCCCACGTCCTCGTGCTTCGGCACGATACGGAGGGTGTAGCCCAGATAACCCGGCACATCGAACCGCAAGGTTCCTGTGTAGGTGTGCACGCTTCCCTCGCCTCCTGTACGCGTCAGGGACACGAAGTGGGAATTCACAAGCTCGCGATTCGGTCCAACCTTGCCCACGACCGCTTGAACGTCCACGTCGGTAGGAAGTAACTGACCAAGGTCGACCGAAGCCGTGACCTCGAATGACTGGCCCAGCAAGTTCGAAGTTTGAGCCGTATCCGAAACGTCCTGAAGGCGAACGGATCGCCAGTTGCTTTGGATTCGCTCCCGCCAAGCGAGAGAGCCTCGAACCCTGTCCAGGCTCGGATCCGACATCCGGTGGAATGTCTCCGCGGCCGGCATGTAGTAGTTCGACGCATAGTCGCGCACCATGCGGTTGGTCGAGAAATACGGGCCCAGCTTTCGGATGGACCGTTTGACCATCTGCAGCCAGCCTCTCGGAACACCGTTTTCGACCCGGTGGTAGAACATCGGCGCAATCTCGTGCTCCAGCACGTGATACAGCGCTCGACTGTCGAGCCAATCTTGATGGCCTTCATCGTCGATCTGTGATCGATCTCCGATAACCCATCCAAGACCCGGCTCATAGCCTTCATCCCACCAGCCGTCGAGGATGGAGCAATTAAGGCCTCCGTTTGGAACGACCTTCATACCGCTCGTACCGGACGCCTCGTGCGGGCGGCGGGGGTTGTTCAGCCACAAATCAACGCCCTGAACCAGTCGGCGGGCGACCCGCATGTCGTAGTCCTCAAGGAAGACCATTCGGGTGCGCACGCCATCGTTATTGATGAACTGCACGAGATCCTGAATGATCCGCTTTCCGCCGTCGTCTCGCGGGTGGCTCTTGCCCGCAATCACAATCTGGATCGGCCGCTCCGCGTGGTACAGGATGCTCTTCAACCGCTCGCGGTCCTTGATCATCAGGGAGGCGCGCTTATAGGTCGCGAAGCGGCGGGCAAATCCGACGGTTAGAACGCGGGGATCGAGCACGCTGTTGATCGTTGAGAAATCCAATCCCCCAGCCGTGCGTCGCTCAAGGTCGCTTTGAAGCCGCTTGCGCACGAAGCGAATAAGGTCGCCGCGCTCCGCTTCCATCGCGCTCCATAGCTCCTCATCGGGAATAGAATCGACACCCGCCCAAGCGGAATCGTCTTCCGGATTTCGACGCCAAGCCTGACCGAGATACCGGTCGTAGAGGTCTTGGAACCGCTTACTCATCCATGTGGAGGTGTGAATGCCATTGGTGACGGCGCCGATCGGAACCTCATCCTCGGGATAGGCAGGCCAGCGCGAGGAGAACATTTCCCGGGTAACCGCGGCGTGGAGCTTGGAAACGCCGTTAACGCTATTCGCATTCTCCATCGCCAGGACGGCCATGTTGAACGCCTCACCCGCATTATCCGGGTCCACGCGGCCCAGTTTGAGGAACTCATTGAACGGTAGGTTGATTTCGGCGATGGTCCGGCCGAGATAGCGCTCCAGCAAAGCGGGCGCGAAACGGTCGAAGCCCGCGGGCACCGGCGTGTGGGTCGTAAAAACGTTGCCGCCAACGATCGCCTGCCGCGCGGTGCGGAAATCGCAGTTGTTATCCTGCATGAACAAGCGGATCCGCTCCAGAGAGAGGAACGCCGCGTGCCCTTCGTTCATGTGGCAGACCGTCGGATTGATCTCAAGGGCGCGCAGCAACTTCATGCCGCCGATGCCGAGGATCATCTCCTGACGAATGCGCATCTCCTCGTCGCCGCCGTACAGGGTGTCCGTGATGCCCTGGTCGTTCGGCTGGTTCTCAAGGACATTGCTGTCGAGGAGGAACAGAGATACCCGTCCAACCTCGGCCCGCCAGACCTGGCAATTGACAACGCGGTCGGGGAATTCGACTTCGATGCGGAGCGGTTGACCATTGGCGCCCCGGATAAGGGTCAGCGGCATTTGGTAGAAGTCGTAGCTCGGATAGATCTCCTGCTGCCAACCGTCGTGGTTCAAGCGCTGCTTGAAGTAGCCGCGATTGTAAAGCAGCCCGACGCCAACGAGGGGGAGTCCGAGGTCGCTCGCCGCCTTTAGATGGTCGCCGGCAAGTACACCGAGGCCACCCGAGTAGATGGGCAGGCCTTCGGAAATCCCGAACTCCGCACAGAAATAGGCGATGGTCGTCTTGCCGCGATGGTCCGGATACGTCCGGTCGAACCAGGTCTCGCCGGTTAGGTACTCGTTCAACCGGTCCGCGTTGCGCGCGATCTGCGCGACGAAGTTGTTGTCGATCGCGAGCCGGCTGAGTTGGGCCGGATCGAGGCGGTTCAGAAACAGAATTGGATTGTGATCGCACGCGTCCCACTTCTCACGGTCGATCGATCGGAAGAGGTTACGGGTGTCGTGGTCCCAAGTCCACCAGTAGTTGCCGGCGATCGTTTTGAGCGGGGCCAGGGTCGGCGGCAGCTCTGTGACCACTTCGAAGGCATGGGAAAACTTCGGGTGCTTCATTGGGGTGCCTCTATTCTAGCCAAACCGGGATTGATCACACTTTATTTGGCCCCGAATTTCGGTCGCGCCGCCCTTAGTGATGAACCGTTCCTCCGCATCCGTGTGATGCTTCGGGTTGAAACGCATCCTTACCCCGAGGGGGTTATCCGTTCAGCGTAGGGTTCGGCGCTGCGCCGTACCCTGGTTAAGGAGATGCCGAAATGAACTGCAACCCTGAAAGAGGTTGGCTCCGGCATGAACCGAAACACGTTCCAACCAGCGCGTTGTTCGACCGAAAGGGATTCAACCACTTTCAGGGTTGGGGATGCATTTCGCCCCCGGCGTACCAGGGTACGGCGCGCCGCCGAACCCTTCGCTGGACAGACAACCCATTCTGGGTTGGAGTCGACCGTGCATGCGATCGAAGACGCCGAATTCCGTTTTCCGCGTCGATCACCGGAGCGAATAAGAAACTAGGTACAACGACCATTAAAGTTCGTCGCCGGTTCTTTTCCGCGCCGAGTTTTGACTGTCCTCTCAAATGCTCGAGATCAACGGAATTAACGTATTTTATGGCGCGATCCAGGCGCTGAACGATGTGTCGATCAATGTCCAGAAGGGCGAAGTGGTGGCCATCATCGGCTCGAACGGAGCGGGCAAGAGCACTTTGCTCCGCACGATCAGCGGCTTGCTGCGGCCTCGCACCGGCTCCATCACCTTCAAAGGCGCGGATATCACCACTTGCCCGCCCCATGAAATCGTGAAGACGGGCATCTCGCATTCTCCCGAGGGCCGCCGGATCTTCACCAACATGTCGGTGCAGGAGAACCTGCAACTCGGCGCCTTCATCCGGCACGATGGCGAGATCCAGAGCGACATGGAGGCCGTGCTCGTGCGCTTCCCCCGGCTTCGAGAGCGATTCAAACAGAACTCAGGCACGATGAGCGGCGGTGAGCAGCAGATGCTCGCGATCGGCCGCGCGCTGATGTCTCGCCCCGAGTTGCTTCTCCTAGATGAACCAAGCTTGGGACTTGCGCCGAACTTGGTGGCGGAGATTTTTAACATCGTTCTCGACCTGAATAAGGAAGGCACAACGGTCTTGATCGTCGAGCAGAACGCGAACCGGGCGTTAGAAATCGCGCACCGTGCGTATGTTTTGGAGACGGGCAATATCGTTCTGACCGACACCGGAAAGGCACTTCTCGCTAACCCGAAGGTCAAAGAAGCCTATCTCGGAGGCTAATTTGCTATCGACGCTACGATTCGAGACCCTGCAAGAGAATCACATCGCCCCGATTCTTGGGATCGAGTCGCAAACCAACTCGGCGCCTTGGTCTGAGCGCAGCTTTCGTAACGAGCTCGATCACAAACACGGCATCTTTCTGACCGCCATCATGGGTGGCGAGGTCGTCGGCTACGGGGGGATTTGGCTGGTGATCGACGAGGCGCATGTAACCACGATTGCCGTGGTGCCGGCGCATCAGCGCCAGGGGATCGCGCGGCAGTTGATGACGGAGCTACTGATCCGAGCGCGCAAGGCGGGAATGAAGTGCTCCACCTTGGAAGCTCGTGCGGGAAACGAGCCGGCAATTTCGCTCTATGAGAAGCTCGGGTTCTCGATCACCGGGCGACGCAAGGGCTACTATCCGGACAACAAGGAAGATGCGGTCGTCATGTGGTTGCATGATTTGGCCGAGTGGGAGCCGCCCAGGTCTTGAGCCTTTTTGAAGGCCCCATCCTCGCGATCGAGTCTAGTTGCGACGAAACAAGCGTTGCCGTCGTGGTGGGTCGTAAGGTGCTCGCGAACTCGATTGCCAGCCAGATCGATCTTCACCGGAAGTGGGGTGGCGTAGTGCCTGAAGCGGCGGCCCGCGCTCACGTCGAGGCTCTGCTGCCCATGCTTCAAGAGGCTTCATCTGAGGCCGGCATCTCGCTAAGGGATATGGCGGCGGTGGCGGTCACAAACCGGCCCGGTCTGATCGGGGCGCTCAGCGTCGGAGTAACGGCCGCCAAGGCGATCGCCTACCGCTATCAACTTCCCCTGATCGGTGTTCACCACCTTGAGGGCCATCTGTTGAGCGTTCTTGGTTTGGAGCAAGAGGTTCCCTTCCCCCACATGGCATTGGTGGTCTCGGGCGGGCATACTGAGCTTGTCTCGGTGCGTGCCTTGGGCGAGTATGAGATCATCGGAGAAACGCGGGACGATGCGGCCGGCGAGGCTTTCGATAAAGGGGCTCGGTTACTCGGCCTCGGTTCGCCGGGTGGATTTATGATCCAAGAGGCTGCCCTCAGCGGCAATCCCAAGCGTTACCCTTTGCCGAAAGGGCTAAGTGGCGACACAATTGACTTCAGCTTTAGCGGCCTCAAAACCGCGGTGCTTCGTTTGGTTGAGAAGGAAGGCAGTGCCCTGAACGTCGCGGATGCCGCGGCGAGCCTCCAGGAAGCGATCGTTTCCGTGCTCACGGAGCGCGCCCTAAGGGCCGTCGAACGTCAAGGGGTCGAGGCACTTACCCTCGTCGGCGGCGTCGCCGCGAATTTAGCCCTGCGGGAGCGACTTGCGAAGGCATGTGACCGGATTGGCGTCACGTTCCTGACCCCGCCGCTCTCTCTGTGTACGGACAATGCGGCGATGATCGGCCTTGCCGCCTCCCACCGTCTGGCGGCGGGACAACGAGACGATATCTTCCTGGAAGCGATGGCCACCGCGCAGCTAGGCTGAGCGTCGCCTGCGGGAGCGTCGCCAAACCGCGATCGAACCGATAGTCCCGATGCCCAAGATGCCGATTCCAGTCTTGACCCAAGACGCCGGAATTTGGAAATAAGGAGTGAAGACGACGTCTTCCTTGCCGATCCGAGGATAGGAGTTGTCTCGAAGGGCGGTTAACCAGTGGCAATTCGACAGATCGACATCCGGAAGCGTCTCCTGAATTTGTTGAAGCTCTTCCGGTTTGAGTTGGTCGCATACTGTCTCTTGCCCAACCCAGGCCTCCCCACCCATCGTTCCCCGGTACGGAGCATCGGCAAGGATGAAGAGCTGAAGGTTCCGCCACGGCTTATCGGATGACTTCGTCTGGGTGGCAGGCTCTCGGTAAGGATAAAAAGGGCGATCCGTCGGGAAAGTCAGGCGAATCGGCTTGAGTTGCCCTTCCCCATTTGCGGAAGCGACCCGAAAAGCCGTCACCACCCAGTGCTTGACCGCATAGGAGTCGAGCCACTCCTTACTTGCTGCTGATATCGGAAAGTTTCGTGCTTTGAGCCAGTTCGCCGCGATGGAGGGGTTCGCGAGCGACAGGACGGTCGCCTCGTAGCCGGCAACCAGCGAGACGCTTAGCACAGGATCGTCCTTCGTTGCCGGCGCGGACCCGGCTACCGCGTCGTCTTCCTTTGCGCATCCGATGTTGTACGTACGCGCTTGTACCGCGCGCTGGAGGAAACCGAAAGTCTTTTCGTCTGCCTCCGCAAGCTTCGGAGGCACCGGGGTTGGAACCAGAAACGCGAAGTCGGCTGCGCCGGTTTCCAAATTCGCAATGCGAATAAAGCTCTCTTCGTGCTTCTTAGCGTCGTAGACGATGACCGCGGTCTCCGATGCGATCAGGACTGGCTTTCCGTCCTTTCCGATCGCCTCGCAAGGGGAGCCGGAGAGAGGTAGAACCGCGAGCGCCAGAGACCAACAATATTCAGTTTCCGCATAAGCCCGTCAACCGTTTTCTCAGTGACGGGCTTTCGGACGGGTTCGGTTCAGCGCTTCGCGAGTACGCTCGCTTCGTAGGCGTCGACTTGGCCGATCCACTTGCGGTCGTCGGGGGCCATTCCCTGCTCGCACAGTTCCGACCAAACCTCGCCGAACGGCAACGTCTTGATCTCTTCCATCAGCGCGAGTTTGTTGGCCAATTTGCCGCTAGACTCAAGTGCCTTTAGCTGGGCGGTGGGGTCGAGAAGAGCGTAGAGAATCGCCTTTCGCGTGGCTCGAATGCCAATGACGTAGGCCGCGATTCGGTTGATGCTAGCGTCGAAGAAGTCGAGGGCGACGATCGCTCGGTCGAGGGCGTTGCCGCGGACCAATTCCTGGAACGTTGCCCGCAACTCGTCGTTGAAGAGGACGACGTGGTCGCTGTCCCACCGCATCGGCCGGCTGGTGTGAAGGAGAATCCGGTCGTGGAATTGGAGGAGCGACGAGAGCTTGTCCGCGATCGATTCGGTCGGATGGAAATGCCCCATGTCCAGGCAGTACAGAACCTGGCGGCTTAGCGCGTACGACGTGTAGAACTCAAACGAGCCGACGACATAGTCCTCGGACCCGAGCCCGAAGAGTTTCGACTCCACCGCATCGACACAGCCGTCGATCGGCGTTTGCAGGACCTCGTCTAGGGCTTCGACGAGGCGGGCTCGGGGCGACCATCGGTCGGCCGGCGAATCCTTCGCGCCGTCGGGGATCCAGTGGTTGTTCACACAGGCATCGCCCAGCGCATTCGCGATGTAACCGGCGATTTGCCGTGACGCGATGCCGTGTCGGATCCAGAACGACCGCACCGCATGGTCGGCATGGGAGAGGGTGTAGCCGGATGCGGCCAACGGGTGGGCAAAGTAAGTCGGGTTGAAGTCGAGACCGATCGCCCCGGCCTTGGCCCAATTGATCCATCCGTCGAAGTGCTGACCATTCAGCTCGTCGCGCGGGATGGCCTTGCCGGCGGTCTCGGCGTAGGTGGCATGAAGATTGACCCGGTGGCGGCCGGGGACGAGCGCCAAGACCTGGTCGAGGTCCTGGCGAACCTCGACTGCGGATCGGGCGCGACCAGGGTAATTTCCGGTGGCCATGATGCCGCCGGAATCGACGGCTCCCTCGTGGATCTCGAACCCGCCAACATCGTCCGCCTGCCAGCAGTGGATCGAGATCGGAACGTTCAGGGCGATAGCGATCGCTTTATCGACGTCGACGCCGAGTTCGCCGTAAATCTCGCGAGATCTATTGAGGGATGCCATTCCCGACCTTTTACCCTTAGCTAGGACGCTGTCGCCGCCGCGGCGGGATCAAACAGGGCGCCGCAGCTTGAAGGCGTAGTTCTTCCCCGTTTCTCGGCGTACTGCTGGTGGTATTCCTCGGCCATCCAGAACTGGGTCGCGGGGGTGATTTCGGTAAGGATTCGATCTCCCTTTTCGCGGAGAGCGTCACGAACCTTCTTTGCTGTTTCGTCTTGGTCGTCGTCGAAGGTGAAGATCGCGCTGCGATACTGGTTCCCCGGGCTCCAGTAGGACGGCGAATGCATGTCGAAGAAGCTCTCGACCAAATGCTGGTAGGTAACCACGGCGGGATCGAACTCGACCAAGATAACTTCGGCATGCCCGGTGTCTTTGTTGCAGACCATTCGGTAGGTCGGGTTGTCGACATGTCCGCCGCTGAAACCAACGGCGGTCGCGGTAACACCGGGCATGGTGCGAAACTCGGCCTCGGGGCTCCAAAAGCAGCCGGCGCCAAACATTGCGAGCTCATGTCCGCGCTCTTTTGCGGAAGCAAGATAATCCACTCGTGGTTCTACTCCTTTGCGCGCGCACCGGTTCGGAGTGACACACTGAAGGCATGACGGAACGCACGGACTACCGCCTCGGCGAACTGGAGGAGATGCAGCTCGCGGATTCACCGATCGTCCAGTTGCAGCGATGGGTAGAAGATGCCGCCCGGGCCAAGCTCGTGGAGCCCTCTGCCATGTGCGTGTCCTCGGTCGGCCCGGATGGGCGTCCGAGCGCCCGGTACGTACTTTTGAGGGGCTTGGACGAGCGTGGACTGGTCTTCTTCACCAACTACGAAAGCCGGAAAGGCGTGGAGCTTGCCACGAATCCCTTTGTCGCGGTGACCTTCTGGTGGGGCTTGCTGGAACGACAAGTCCGAGTTGAGGGTCGGGTCGAGCGCACTAGCGATGACGAGTCCGATGCGTACTTCGAGAGCCGGCCGCGCGACAGTCAGCTCGCGAGTTCCGCGAGCCCCCAAAGCCGGCCCGTCGAGAACCGAGAAGCCTTGGAGGCATTGGTCAAGGCCTTGGCGGCGGAATACGAGGGAGAACCGGTTCCCCGCCCCGATCATTGGGGCGGGTTTCGAATCGTTCCGGACCGATTCGAGTTCTGGCACGGCCGCCGCGCCCGGCTTCACGACCGGGTGATTTACGAAATCCAACCAACAGGTTGGACGCGCTATCGGATCGCGCCTTAGGCTTTCGGGAAACCGGGGGCGGTGACGATCATCTGCACCTGAGCCTGGTGGTAGCCAGGATGGTAAGCCAAGCGGGCGAACGTGCCCGTGCCATCGATGACCGGTCCAAGTGCGCTCGTAATGTGCCGGTCCCGGTACTCGTCGGGGTTCTCGATGCACGGCGCAACTAGGTTTGCGGCAAGGGTCAGCGCCTCTTGTACGAGTTCAGGAGTGATTTCTTCGGGCGCGAACGGGAACGGCAGGTCGTTCACAACTCCCTCGGTCGCCGCTCGCTTTAGGGCAATCTCAAGCCCTTCCGGCTCGCGACCCAGAAGCTGGGTGATAAACGAGACCTCAACGCCAGCGGTATGAAGGCTCATCTCGCCGATCGTAAGGGTGCCCGGATGCAGCCGCCAACTGATCTGCTCTTGATTCAGGCCGGCGATCGCGCCTTCAAAGCGCTGTCGAACGAGGGACCAAGTGACGGAGAAATCTGACATCGCAGTTACCCTACCCGAGGGATTCGCCCCTCATTTATGGGCCATCCGGTCTAGTTCCTTTTCAAGCGCCGCCGCCCAAACTTCATAGCCAGGCCCTTGAAGGTGTAAAGCATCCCCCGCCATCTTGTCGAGATCCGCTCGACCGTCGGCCTTTAGGAGCGCATGCTCGATATCGAGGAGCTTTACGTAGGATCTGCGGTAGCGCGAGAGCTCTTGGTTGATCTCCGCCACGATGGTTCGATTCGGGTCGGTTGGCTCGGCTCCAGCTGGGAAAACTGCCGTGATGAGGATCTTTGTGTGGGGGCTCTTAGCATGTACCGCCTCAGAAACGGCTTCAATTCCTTTCGCAATCGCGAAGGGAGAATCGCTCGGGCGATTGTTGGTGCCGATCAGAATCACGGCAACTTCGGGCTTGGCGATGTCGAGCGAGCCGTGCTGGACCCGCCAGAGAAGGTGCTGCGTTCGATCCCCACTGATTCCCATGTTGACGGCGCCGAACTTGGCAAGGTGCTTGTCAAAGGCCGCTCCGCCGGGGTTAGACACGGTGCGTCCTGGTCCGCCGAAGCCCTGAGTAATCGAATCGCCAAGGAGAACCACCTTTGGGTGAAGGTCCCGTACCGCTCGGTTGGCATCCTCAACTTGCGCGAGCCATGGACGACCACCCCAACCCGCTGCGTCGTATCTCGACTCCGGGTTTTGGGTGGGAATCACGGTGGCGGGAGGCGCGCCCGCCGAGTCTTCCATGTGGTCGAAGATGAACTTGACCAGCGGAGACGGATCGTCCAGGCTATGGGGGTGGTGGTCGCCGCCTGGTTTGTGGATAACCTCGATCGTGCCGTGCAGCTTCTTGTAGCGCTCTTCTAACACGGCCGTGTTGGTCGCAACCGGGACGGTCATATCCGCATCGCCGACGACATGAATGATGGGAATCTTAGCCGCGGCCAAAGGCTCCAGCTTGTCGATGGGTTGGTAGGGATAGGCGAGGGCGGCGGCCTCGTCGGGAAAGCCGTAGTTGGTCCAAAGTGATTTCCAGTCGTCGGGGCTGTTCAATCCGCCTTTGCGGCCATAAGGCGCCGTGGTGAAGTCGCAAACCGGGGCGTCGCCATAGATGGCCATAACCTTGTCCGGGTTCTGATAAGCCCAGTTGTACGCGTACAACCCGCCCCGACTGAACCCCTCTAGCACCACCCGGCGATTCAGATGCCAGTTCACGGTTAACTCGCGATAGAACTGGCTGAACTGTTCCATCGCCGCCGGAGCGCCCCAGGTGTTCCCTACTTCGAGGTGTACGAGATAGAACCCTTCCTTGAGGAGGGCGAGGTCCAGCATTGGCCGGTGGTCGAAAAACTCGGTTCGCCAAATCCAAGGCATTCCTTGCCGCGGCGAGTGGGGCTTGACGACGATGGCGGAGACTCCGGCGACCTTGAAGTCGTGCCGTTCGTAGCCGTTGTAGTCCGAGATCGTGCCTTGGTTCTGAATCATGAAAAGGGCGGCCAGGCCAATGCTGGAAAGCATGCTTCCATCATGGCCGGAACGCCTTTACTTCGGATCGAGGGGAGGCTCAAGCTATGGTCGATTTGCGACGCGTGGCATACTAAATCGTGCCTGAACCGACCGCAAAGACGCCCGAGAAAGACCTTGAAAAGTACCCGCTAGATACGGATAAGCCGCCGGTCGTCACCCACCATCGCATAGGCGACCTTGTCTACACGGCGACCACGGGAATGCTGCCGCTAAATGATGAATTTGGCGAGGTTCAGGCGGGCATCTTCTACATGGCCTACACGAAGGATGGGGTTGGGAATCCTTCCGAACGCCCGCTCATGTTCAGCTTCAACGGCGGGCCTGGCTCCTGTTCGGTATGGCTGCACTTGGGCGCGGTCGGCCCGAAGCGTGTCCAAATGAAGCCGGACGGGGACATGCCGGCTCCGCCATTTGTGCTCATCGACAACCCGCAAACTTGGTTGGAGCACGCGGATCTCGTGTTCATCGATCCGGTCGGCACCGGCTTTAGCCGCCCGGCGAAGAAGGACGGCGGCAAGGCGTATTGGAGCCTCGATGGTGACGTCGATTCTATCGGCGAATTTATCCGGTTGTATCTGTCGCGAAACAACCGCTGGAGTTCACCGCTTTATCTCGTCGGCGAAAGCTATGGCACCACGCGGGCAAGTGGATTAGTAGGACGTCTCATCGAGCGGGGAATTGCCTTTAACGGCATCCTTCTCGTGTCGAGCATCCTCAACTTCCAAACCGCGCGCTTCTCTAAAGGCAACGATCTTCCTAACATCTTGTTCTTGCCGACCTACACGGCTACTGCATGGTTCCACAAAAAATTGCCGTGGGCCGCAACGCTGGAAGAAGCCCTAGCGGAGGCTGAGGCTTTTGCCGCCGGCGACTACGTAGTGGCGCTTGCCCAGGGCGACCGCCTATCCGCGGAAGACCGGGCAAGCACGACTAAGAAGCTGGCGCGGCTAACCGGATTGAGCGAGGAGTATCTCGAATCGACCGACCTTCGCATCAACATCTTCCGGTTCTGTAAGGAGCTATTGCGCTCGGAGAAACGCACCGTGGGTCGTCTCGATAGCCGCTTTAAGGGAATCGACGTAGACTCCGCTGGAGAGGCCGTCGAACATGATCCTTCGATGAGTGCGACGATGCCGCCCTACACGGCGATGATTAACGACCACATCCGCCGGAATCTCGGTTACGAATCGGATGCGCCCTACTACGTCTTCAATCCCGGCGAGCTATGGAAGAACTGGTCGTACGGCGATGCCTCCAAGGGCCATCCCGATACCAGTGAGTCGCTCAGGGCCGCGCTCTCGAAGAACCCGCATATGAAGGTGTTCATCGCCTCCGGCTACTACGATCTCGCGACCCCTTACTACGCGACGGAATATACGATGTCCCACCTCGGGCTCGATCCTTCCCTGCGCGATAACATCTCGACCGCGTACTACCCAGCCGGGCATATGATGTATATCGATGAAGGGTGTTTGGACCAGCTTAAGCAAGACGTCGCCGCCTTCTTGAATTCATAGGGGTTATCCGATGACAATCCGATTGGCTTATTTGCTTCCTTTGGTTCTGCTCGCCGGGTGCCATCCCGCTGCACCATCGGCCGGCAACGATAATGTGAGTAAAGAGGCGGTGAACGCTCCTTCTACGGGCGGAGGCGCGGGAATCGCTCCGATGGCGAGCGGCGCCGCAACGGGAATGTCTCCGGTTTCGGGATCGGAGAGCGTGGAGGGTGCGGGAATGGGTGGTCTTGGCGATTCGGCGAAGTCGGCGGCTCGAAAAGCGGCCGCGGGAGCCGGCGCCCCCGCAGGGGCTGGCGGTTTGGACCAAGATTCGACCGGCTAGGTTAAGAATCGTTTATAGTCTTGGGCATCGTCGCACCGGTGACCCAATGATGATCCAACCTCTGCTGAAGAAACTTTCTCTTCTTGGCCTTCTTGCGCTGCTTACCGTCCCCGCATTTGCCCAGGTCCCCGATGACTTGGCCAACCGCAAGTCGTTTCGAGCCCTCCGTTCTTCAAGTACCGACCCGAATCTCCACAATGGAGACTCCCGGCCGATCCCTCCGGGCGGAGTGTTGAAGATCGCGGACATTGAGGGTAGCGGCCGCCTCACCCACTTCTGGTGCACGATCGCCGCGGAGGATAAGGACCATCTGCGCGCGCTCGTTCTGCGCATGACTTGGGACGACGCCACCACCCCCGCCGTCGAATGCCCGATCGGAGACTTCTTTGCCCAAGGTCCGGGTAAGTACGTCGAGTATCACAGCGCGCCCGTTTCGGTCGGCGGCAGCATGGCGCTTAACTGCTACTGGCCGATGCCTTTCAAGAAGCATGCCGTGATCACGGTTACGAATGAAGGAACCGGCCGCGTGCACGCGTTCTACTACAACATCGACTACCGCCTGGATGACCACGCCGCCCACGATATCCGCTACTTCCACACCCAATACCGGGTCAACTTCCCCGCTCCAAAGGGTGTGCCTTTGAATATTTGCGACGTGAAGGGCGCCGGTCACTTTGTCGGCACGGTCGTCACCGTACTCGCCAATAGCGACGGCTGGTGGGGCGAAGGAAACGATAACTGGTACGTCGACGGCGCGAAGTCGCCCACGATCAGCGGCACCGGCAGCGAAGACTACTTCTGCGGCGCCTGGGACTTCGGCCACACGTTCCAGACCCCCTACTTCGGCGTCACCTACTACGACAATCCCGATTTCGGCGGCGAGAAGCGCGGCATCCAAAACACCGTCTACCGCTGGCACATCCAGGATCCAGTGCCCTTTACGAAGTCCCTAAGCTTCACCCTAGAACACGGCCGAGGCGGCTACGACGAAGACCGCAAACCCTTCCGAAACCACTACACCACTCTCGGCCTCTACTACGTAGACCACCCCGAAGCCGACATGCCCGCGATCCCTCCATACGCGAAGCGCGTCCCAACCCTGATCGAGAAGTAAATCGCGCCGCCAAAGTTGCGCGCGCCGACAACCTCTCGAACAGCGATTTGTAGCCCGAGCCTTTTCTCTCCGGAGAAAAGACTTGGGGCAACGTCTTGGAAACGGTAGTAACGCCAAAACACCGATTACACCTCCGCGAGCGGAAAGTGAAGCTCGTTAACTTGCGACGATCAACCGCTCGACGTCCTTCATAAGGAAGTAGAGATGCATCGCATTAGTTGGACACTCCAACATCCCAAATCGAAGATAGAGTCTTTTTGCATCTTCATCCTTCGCGTGCGTCATGAATGCACGGACTCCGGCTTCCTTTGAAACGCTTAAGCACCGCTTGAGCGCATCCTTGAAGAGGCCTTTACCGACTCCGAGTCCTTGATAGTTCTTATCGACGGCAAACCGGGCCATGAGAATAATGGGGATCGGATGCCTCGCAAGACCCTTCGCCATTCTCTCGGGAGCGTCGTCGTAAAGGATGGAACTCACCGCAAGCGAATAGTAGCCAATCACCCGATCGCCTTCCAGTCCGACAAAGGTTCGGGCACTGCCGTTGGCCTGATTGGCAAGGGCGTGGCGTTGAAGAAAAACGTTCAGCGGTTCCTTCCCGCAATCAAACTCTAGGAAGTCATGAGATTTCTCTAAAGGTATCGGTCCGATGAACCGACTCACGACTCGAAAACGCTCGGCTTGCTGAACAGCTCTCTCAGCTCGGGAATATCTCGCGGAGGCTTCTCAAGATTGGCCAAAAGCCAGTCATATTCTTCCTTCGAGACGCGAATGAGGCGCTGATCGGCAATGACTTCTTCCGCCGCATCTAGAGACTTGTTTAACACGAACTGACTGACGTTCATGTTCTGAAGCCTTGCCGCTTCAGCGAGTTTGGCTTTCTGCGCGGCGGAGGCTCGGATATTGAGTTGTTCGACTTTCTGAGAGCTTGGCATCGAAGTAGGACCGTTCAATCTTGGCGGAAGAATACCCATTTGTCTATACGTTGACCATACAATTCGGTTCCCAAGCGTGCCCCAAAGACAAAAAAACGGGGGGACGGACCAACGCCCGTCCCCCCGTTTGGGTTTATGAACTTCCTATCAGAAGTCCATGTCGCCCATGCCGCCGCCCATGCCACCGTGGCTGTGGCCGCCGCCACCGCCGCCGGCCTTCTTGGGCTCGGGCTTGTCGACGACCAAGGTCTCGGTCGTCAAAACGAGACCTGCGATCGAAGCCGCGTTCTGGATGGTGGAACGGGTCACCTTGGCCGGATCGACGATACCGGCGGCCACGAGGTCCACGATCTCGCCGTTGATGGCGTTGAGACCGAAACCAGGCGCGGAATTTCGAACCTTCTCGACGATGACCGAGCCCTCCAGGCCCGCGTTCTTCGCGATCTGGCGAATCGGCTCCTCGAGCGCACGCTTCACGATGGCGAGACCGGTGGCCTCGTCAGCGGTGAGACCCTCAAGGGAGAGGGCGCTGGCGGCTCGGAGGAGCGTCACGCCGCCACCGGCGACGATTCCCTCTTCGACGGCCGCACGAGTGGCGCTAAGGGCGTCCTCGTATCGGTGCTTCTTCTCTTTGAGCTCGGTCTCGGTCGATGCGCCGACCTTGATGACGGCGACGCCGCCGGAGAGCTTCGCAAGTCGCTCCTGCAGCTTCTCGCGGTCGTAGTTGCTGTCCGTCTTCTCGATCTGAGATCGGATCTGACCGATTCGGCCGAGGACGGCATCCTTGGAGCCGGCGCCCTGGATGATCGTCGTCTCTTCCTTCGTGATCACGACGCGCTCTGCCGTGCCGAGCATGTCGATCGAGATGTTGTCGAGCTTCGTGCCGAGGTCCTCGCTAACGAATCGACCGTTGGTAAGAACGGCGATATCCTCAAGCATGGCCTTGCGGCGATCGCCAAAGCCCGGCGCCTTGACGGCGGCGATCTGAAGGACGCCGCGAATCTTGTTGAGAACGATCGTAGCGAGCGCCTCGCCTTCGATGTCCTCCGCGATGATGAGGATCGGTCGTCGCTGAGCGGCGGCCTTCTCAAGGAACGGCAGGAAGTCCTGAGCGGAGCTGATCTTCTTCTCGTGGAGGAGGATGAGCGGTCGCTCGAGAACGGCTTCCATGCGCTCGGGGTCGGTTACGAAGTAGGGCGAGACATAGCCTCGGTCGAACTGCATACCCTCGACGATGTCGAGCGTGGTCTCGCGACCCTTGCTCTCTTCGACGGTGATAACGCCATCCTTACCGACCTTGTCCATCGCTTCCGCGACCTGCTTGCCGATCTCGTTGTCGTTGCCCGCGATCGTGGCGACGAACTCGACCTGCTCCTTGTCCTTGATGGCTTGAGCCTGGCTCTTGATGAACGCGATGACCTGCTCGACGGCCTTATCGATCCCGCGCTTGACCGCGATGGGGTTACCGCCGGCGGCGACGTAGCGGAGACCCTCGTTTACGATGGCCTGCGCGAGGACGGTCGCGGTGGTGGTTCCGTCACCGGCGACGTCGTTGGTCTTGGAGGCGACTTCCTTGCAGAGCTGGGCGCCCATGTTCTCGTACGGATCCTCGAGCTCGATTTCCTTGGCGACGGTGACGCCGTCCTTGGTGATCGTCGGGGAGCCCCACTTCTTGTCGAGGACGACGTTGCGGCCTTTGGGGCCGAGGGTTACCTTGACCGCGTCGGCGACCTTGTTGACGCCTCGCTCAAGGGCGCGACGTGCATTCTCATCGTAAAGTAAATTCTTTGCGGGCATTCTGTTTCTCCGGTTTTCTTAAATCGTGGAAGTGAACGTTAGTTCAGGATCGCGTAGATCTGATCCTCGTCCAGGATGGTGTAGTCCTGACCTTCGATCGTGACCTCGTTGCCGCCGTACTTGCTGAAGAGCACGCGGTCGCCGACCTGGACGCTGAGGGTGTTGTGCTCACCGTTGTCGAGCACGCGGCCCGTTCCGACGGCGATGACCTTGCCCTCCTGGGGCTTCTTCTTGGCGCTGTCCGGAAGGTAGATGCCGGAAGCGGTCTTCTCTTCCTGCTCCGTGAGCTGAACGACGACCTTATCGCCGAGGGGCTTTAGTTTTGCCATGTGTTTCTCCGTGTGCGTTCGAAATCGCTTTTAGCAGTCGAGCGACTGGTCTGCTAATTTTACCGCCGCCCACCAGACGGAATGTCAATCTCGTTAGCACTTTTTAACCTTGAGTGCTAAAGATCCCCTCGGCCGGGTCCCCGACAAAAGGGCGCGGGCCCTCCGAACAACCTGTTCGGAGGGCCCGCGCCCGCTTCAACTCTAAGTCCGAGGACTTAGTTGCCCGGAACGATCTTCACGGTGTCCGTTCCGGATGTTCCTGCGAAGGAAACCGTAAGGACCGCGGAGATGTCCGCACCCGCCGTGGTGGCGAGGCTGAAGGTTTGGATCGAGCTACCGCCAACGGCCGAGAAGGTCGCCGGGGTGGTCAATCGTGGGGTGTTGGAGTGGAGGGCCAGGCTGGAGCCCGCCGCCGTTGCGCCATTGAACAGCACATTCACCGCGACCGAACTACCGGCCACTACGGTGTGCTGAGCGAACTGAACCGCGAGGATCTTCGGCGGGATGACGGACAAGGAAGCGGAGGCGCTTAGCGTGCCCATCGTTGCCTTGATCGTCGAGTTCGCCGTCGCCATCACCGGAGTCGTGTTGCCATCGACCTCGATGGTCGTCGCACCGGCGGGGATGGTAACCGAAGCCGGGAACACCGCGCTCGCCGTGCTATTGAACTTCACGAGGAAGCCGCCAGCCGGTGCCGGAGCGCCGATCGTGACCGTCGCCGTTACAGCGTCGCCACCGGTAATCGGAGACTGGTCGAATACCAGGCTCGTGACCTGAGTGGGGGAGACGTAGAACGACTTGCTGTACGACTTGGTGCCCGTGGTTCCCTTGATCGTCTCCGCAATTTGCGTCGTGGAGGAGACCGTGGAGATCGGGAACGTTGCCGACTGAGCGCCTGCCGCAACCGTAACGCTCGCCGGGATCGTTACCGAAGGCTGGCTGCTGGTGAGGGTCACCGTGATGCCGCCCGCAGGAGCGAGACCCGTGAGGTTAACCGTGCCAGTGCCGCTCGTACCCGCTTGGATCGTCGTCGGGACGATCGCGATGGTGTTGATCACCGGTGCGGTGTCGAGAACCGTAACCGTGAACGACTCGGGAAGACCCGTGATCGAACCCGTGATCTGGTAGCTGGTGTCCGCCGAGACGATCGGCATCGCGATGTTGATGCTCGCGGTGGAAAGCCCCGCGGCGACGAATACCGAAGCCGGAACGGTCAGACCGTTTGTCGCGGTCAGATTGACCTTTACGCCACGCACGCCAGCGGGAGCGCTGAGGTTAACCGTGAGCTTCGTGGATAGTCCCGAAGCAATCGGCGACGTGGCGGTCATGCCCGTCATCCAAGCAGGAACGTCGATCGCCTGTACGTCTTGCGAACCCGTGGTATCCACGGTCAGCGATCGAGATGGGCTGGAGCCGCCAAGGCTGGCGTAGAGGATCGAGCGATCGGTCGAGAATTTCAGCGAACCGATGTAGCTGAAAACGTTATCGATGGTCGAGAGGACGAGACCGTCGCTGAGGCGAACGATTTGAAGTTCGCTCTGCGGCGTCGTACCACCTGCGTTCGGACCGTTGGAGACGAAGTAAGCCGCAACCTTCAGGTCGGGGCTGATGTCGCCACGGAGCCAAGTGGTGGCCGTCGTCGCGAACGGAGCGGTGTAGTTGAACGTCGTGTCCAGCCCGAGGCCGCCCGCTACATGATAGATGCCGAAGTCCGCGCCACTAGCCGTCTGTTCAAGAGCGGCAAGTCGGGCATCGGTGGTCGGAACCAATTTGAAGAAATCATCCCAGCCAGTCGCGTATTTCGCGTACGGGCTGACGGCTGGCGTGGTGCTTCCAGTCGTAAGATTGAAAGTCTTCAGCGTGGCGCCGTCGTAGCCGACCGCGAAGCCACCGTCGCTCGTAACTGCATGGCCGACATGGAACGATCCCGAAGGATACGCTCGCAGAAGGCTCAAGCCGCCGCCACTTACCGTCAGCAACTGCGCGGAGTCGTCTGCAGCAACCGCGAAGAGACCGGTTTCGCCTGCCCAGAACGAGCCAACGAAGCTGCCGGCGTAGTCGCCGATCGTGCTGCCGTCGACCGTGCTCACAACGCGAACACGATCGGAAAGAACGATCGCAGCCATATCGCCTGCCGGAGACGCAGTTGGATGAACAGGTCCGCCGTTACCGGTCTGGAGCCAGGTCTGAGCGCCTGCCTTGTAGTTGTGCAAGGCTAGGTAGTTGTGATTGCCGTCGGCGATAACGCCGTTCGGAATCGGTTCGACATTTGCTACGCCGGACAAGATCGCTTGGATCTGGCTCGGAGCCGCGAGGCCCGTACCACTAACCAAGTACGTATCCATCGTCGCAACGTCAAAACCGGCAGTGCCTTGCGTCAAGAGCAGAGCGCCCGTCTGAGCGCTGATCGCCTTGTTGCTGTAGCTGTACGCTGCGGCGCTAATCGGGCTTGTCCAAAGCGGAGTGCCGGTCAGCCAGTCGAACGCAGCGATTCCCGTGCCAAAGGATGCGACCGCAATCGAGTTGCCGCCGCCGGAAGGCGTGGCCATGAAGCCAAGCGGAGGCGTCGGGCCGAGAGGCGCTGGATAAGCAAAGGTGTTGGAAGTCCAGGACACTGCGCCGGTACTCAACAAGCGCTGGGTTCCGATCGGAGTGTACGTGCCGCCACTCAGCGACTCAACGGCCTGTAGCAAGCCGCCTGAAGGATCGATCCCGACCGTCCAAGCTTCCTGATTGACGCCAGGATGGTAGCTGGTGATCGCGCCAGTCTTCGTATTGACGCTTACATCAAAGAAGAACGCGAGGTCGTTCGTGCCGGAAACACCGGTAGGAATCGTTAGCGAACTTAAACCGCTGGAAGCAGAGTGCGTCAAGGTTCCTGAGGCGTTCAAGTGGAAAGTGGTTCCGTCGTACGCCCGATAGGTGTAGGTGTAAGTGGAGCCGCTCAGATCGATGCGGTAAGCGAGAAGCTCCTTACCGACCGGCTGAAGAATGTAGTCCTGAGTCCAATCGGAGAAAACGTGACTCGTAACGCTGAGCCCGTTCGAGGTGGCGACCTTGGTGTAGGTCGGACCAGCGGCGGAGCGGATCCAGACAAACCCGCTGTCTGGTGTCATGTGGGCCTGATCGGACAGTCCGTAAGTCGAGGCAAAGGTAGGCTGGGCGCCCGTCGACGTTCGCGACCAGAGAACCTGCATCGTCTTGCCATTCAGCACCTCTACGGCGCTGTTTGTAGTCAAGAGGACGTAGGTTCCGTTGCCCGACCATTCGACAGTCGGAACACTTCGCGGAGCCAACAGGGACCATGCCGCGTTAGGCACGGTTTGCGCCACGGCAGCCCCCATGCATGTGGCCAATGCAAGTGAGAGAGTAATGCGTCTAAGCACGGACCGATCTTATCGCGACTGGGCTTGTTGCGGGTGGTTAAATCTTGCGTTTCTGGCGCAATAGGCAATTAGGCCCAGAGGACAACGCAATGGACCCAATTTACGTCGTCAAACATCGCATTTTTTGCCGAGGCATATTTCGCGGCGGTATTAAACGCGAAAACGCCCCTTCGCTGGGTCCGAGGGACAGAACGAAAGGGCGGCACAGCCTCGATGAGTTCGCTTTAGCGGACGTAGTGAATTTGGGGTGCTTCGATGCGGTCGAGCAGCATGACGGCGACGACGGGCAGCGGGCGCTGCTTGGCAACTTCGCGGGCTTCGTCGAAGCTGAGTTCGCACGTTTTCATTCCCGAGAGGTCGATCCAAGCGGCGAACCTGAAGGCAGCCGCTTCATCGCTAAAGCATGCCAGCCCGTGGATCCCTTCGTGCTGAAAACAGCCGTACCGATCGCTCGCGGGGTGATGTAGGACAAAGAGTCTGTCCGGGAAAGTTTGGTCGAGACCGATAAGAGGACTTGCGAGAGTGTTCGCCATGGCCGTGTAACGTAATCTTTAAATATATTTAACGAATTCCCTACGCCCGACGCACCGGAGTCCCCACAATTGCGCGATCTAGCGCACGCCCTGCGCGCGGCGTCAAGGCATGACCCTTTTTCCCGTACACCGTCAGTGCGACCACCGTCCGGCATAGAACTTTCAAGGCCGTTGGCAGGTACAATTCTTCACCGCACCCGGACGTAGCTCAATGGATAGAGCATCAGTCTTCGGAACTGAGGGTTGGGGGTTCGAGTCCCTTCGTCCGGGCCATTTGCTTTAGGGGCTCTTCTTTTCGCCGCCGACGGTTCCCTTCCGTTCGATCTTGCCCCATCCTTCCCGGCCACCCGCCAATGCGCGGCCGATGGACTTGTAGATGACCCCGTACATCACCTGTCGATAGGCAAAGCGCTGCAGGAATAGCCAAACGAGCGGTTTGGGCGGCTCGCCCTCGAGCCAGTACGAAACGAATCCCGCGATCAACTCGACCGCAAAGAACAATCCGTAAAGGATGAGGACCTGAATGAGCGACGTCGTCGCCCCTTGCAGGGCCATTTGCGACGACTCCGCCGAGGTACCCGCGTTCACCGCCGCATGGGTCGACTGCAGCGCCGCGACCCAACCGGTCAGCGAGTACAAAACCTGGACGTCAACGAGCGGCGCGATGGCTTGGAAGATCACCTGGAAGAGCCACATCGTCGGTAGCGCGACGCTTCCGAACCATCCGTAGTGGAACAGCGCCCGCCGATGCTTGACCAAGCACTGTAATGTGCCATATGCCCAGCGGAACCGCTGGCGGAAGAACCCGCGGAAGGTATCCGGCGCCTCCGTAAACGCCAGGGCCATGGCTTCGTTCTCCATCCGATAGCCGGCGCGGCGAAGACGCCAGGTGACGTCCATGTCCTCAGCCAAGGTATCGGGCTGATAGCCATCCACTTCCAAAACCGCCGACCGCCGCCAGGCGCCGATCGCCCCGGGGACTACGGTAATCGAGTTAAGGGCGGCGTAGGCGCGCCGATCGAGGTTCTGGCTGGTCGTGTATTCGAGCGCTTGCCACTTGGTCAGAACGTTGATCGTATTGCCGACCCGGACATTGCCGGCAACCGCGGCGACCTTGGGATTGTGAAAATGCCGGATGAGCTTGCCGATGGCTTCCTTGTGGAGTTGGGTATCGGCATCGATGCACACGACGAACTCGGTTTCGCAAAGCGTAAGCGCGTGGTTCAGGGCAGATGACTTTCCACCGTTGTCCTGCCGAACGATGCGAACCCGCGGGTTACCGGCGTAGTCCGCAGCCACGGTGTCGAAAGTTGCATCCGTGGATCCATCATCGACGACGATGACCTCCTCGACCGGGTAGTCGGAGTCAAGTAGGCAAGCGATCGTCCGGGATATAACCTTCTCTTCGTTGAAGGCCGCCACTAAGGCGCTGATCTTTGGCGCAAAGGCCGGATCGTAAACCGCGCTGGCCTGCATTTGGCGATGACGGAGGGCGAGGGGCAGAACGAAGAAAATCCTTAAGAGTCCGAGGCCGATAGCGGTAATGAACGCCATCGCGAGGAGGGCTTCTCCAGCAAAGACACTGGAGAACACCAGGCCGTCGAACCAGATCGCGAATCGGTCCTTGGCCGGCACCGGGGGCATCACCCCGTCCCTCGGCTTGCCCATCAAATCGGAGACGAGGACGAACTTGTAGCCTTCCTTCTGGAGCTGCGGAACGAAGAGCTTCAGCGCCGCGACCGTGGCGTCCCGGGGACCACCGGCATCGTGGAGCAGGATAATGTTTCCTTCCTGCTTCTTGGCCGCGAAGTCCCGAATCGAATTGAGAACGTCGGTGGCGATATCCTGGGCGGTTTTCGCCCGGCTCGTTCCATCCTGCAGGGGCACGTCCAGGTTCCAATCCTGAGGGTCAACCTTTTCGCCGATGGTGATGTAACCCATCTTGTCCGCCATGTCGACGGGCTCGACCTCGTTAGGCGAAGACGGTTCGGAGTCGGCATTGTAGGGCGGCCGGAAGAGGATGCTGGAGTGGCCGGTGACGCTTTGGATGGCACGCAACGTGGCGTTGATCTCCAATTGGGCGCGTCCTTTACCCACCGCGCTTAGGTCGGGGTGGGTAAAGGAGTGGTTGCCAACCTCGTGGCCTTCCTCGTACGTTCGGCGGACGAGGCCCGCGTTCGACTCGACGTTTTGGCCGATGTCGAAAAAGGTTGCCTTGACTCCGAGCCGCTTGAGTTCATCGAGGATCTCGGGGGTGTATCGAGCATCAGGTCCGTCGTCGAACGTGAGTGCCAGCGCTTTCGGAACGTAGCCGGAGTGCTGGATTACGAATGGGAACGGATAGGACACGTAGTCCATGTCCGTGATAATTCCGGACTCCTTATCAAGCTCGAAATTCCGCTCGCCATCGGTCGGTCGGCGTAGAACACGGAGGACTTCTCCCTGTCCCATTTGGTCCACGGAGTACGGGAAAGAAACGGCTTTCATCCGTTGGGGATCAAGGTCGGCGTTGACGGAATTCCGATTTAGGAAGGTCCAGATTCCTGGGTCTTCTTCACCAAGGGCCCAAACCCCGGCGCCCCGGATCGAGCGGGTGCGCGCGCCCAGCCACTGGTTAAACGCCGACGCGGCATCCAACATCCAAACGGAATGCTTTACGCCATTGTCGTCCTCATAGTCGAAGTGTGAGTTCAGGCTTTCGGTGTCGAAATCGAGAACGTCCTTGGGCAACTCGTTCTCGCGATAGCCCGAGGCGGTGGTGAGGGCTTCTTGGTAGGTCAGGGCCTCCGCGTTCTTCCCTTCCGCCCAGTCGTACGCGTAGTTGCCGATTCCCAGGACGAGCTTCTCGCTCGGAATCCCGTCCAGACCTCGATCGAGAACCTGCTCCGACCAATCCAGGCTCGCGATCGGACCAGGTCCGCTCGTTTCCCAATGCTGGTCATAGTCCATCAACAGGACCCAGTCGCATGGCGCCGAGAGTTCCTTCAGGGTGTCCGGGTCCGTGGTGGCCGAGGACTCGATGTCGGTGGTTAGCTCAAGTGAGTTCGGTTTGAATTCAGAGGCGAGGATCCTTAGAAACGCCGGGATCTTCAGCTGGTCGTCATCCGCCAAGTCTTCGAAGTCCAGATTGAGCCCCTGGAAGTCGTACTGCTTGAGCCATTGCCGTAATTCGACGGCCAAGGCCTTCTGGGCGGCGGGCGAATCCAAGAGCTTGTGCACGACGGCGGGGTCGAAGGCGCCCGCCACGCTGTTGCTGAGCAGCGGCATGATGCGGACGCCGGCCTTGCGGGCGGCCCGGATCACGGCGTCGTTGTTCGGATTGGTACCGAAGTCGAAATCGCTCTGGTCCAGATGCATTCCGTCTTCGGTCAGATGCAACCAGGCCGGAATCACGTGGGTGATGTTGCTGCCGAAGTTTCGGAGCGAGTTCACGCCCGTTTCGATCGAAGGGTCGTAAAAAGCCGCGACAACGACGCTCGACGGCGAAACCATCGGCTTGTCCGGCCGGCGATTCTTCGCGATGGTGTCGAACAGCTTCTTACGTGCGTCTTGGAACTCCTTGCTTAGGGGTTTTGCCGGAGGGGCCTTCGGAAGAATTCCCGCGTGATGCTCCTGGTTCTGGGCGCGTAACGAAGGTACCGCCAACAGCGTTAGGTAAAACGCGACCCCGACGACAGCGAGGAAGATGCCGAGGAAAGCGGCAATCCGGGGGAAAACGGTTCGCCTGCGTCCGCCAGGGTCAAAGAATACAGGGCGGTTTTCCATTTGGCGACGCTAGAATTATGAAAGGCTGGCTACTATCTCTTCCAAACGGGCGATTTAGCGAGACGTTCTGGACACCAAGCAGTTTGGACCGTTGGAGGCCGTTTTCGGGCGGCACTTTGCGCGAAAACATTGCGGACTGAGGCGCATTATCAAAACTTGAACTCAAGATCCGCATCTCGCGAACGTATTATATTAATAATGAGGGCTCTTACCTTCGCCACTATTGTTGCCGCTATGGCGGTAACCGGTTGTGGTGGGGCAAACGAAGTGCCGTTGGCGAAGGTCAACCGGGCGGTTTTACAAAAAACGGACCCCATTTGGCAGCACGCTTGGTTCGAGGTAGCCCGAATTCCCCTCTCCTCCGCGACTTCCCTGCCAGAAATCCGGCGCGGCGACCCCAGCCTGAAGGCGATCGCGCTCACGTTCGACGATGGTCCCCACGGTCCAAACACGTTGAGGTTACTGGACATCCTCAAGCACAAGAATGTTCGCGCGACTTTCTTCGTCGTAGGCAAAATGGCCAAGCGGCACCCCGAATTGGTTCGCGCGATCGCGAAGGCGGGGATGGAGATCGGCAATCACACCTTCAGCCACGTGACCCTGACGCACATTTCCGAGGAAGAGGCGCGGGCCGACTACCAAGCCTGCAACGACATCATCGAATCCTTGACCGGCCAACGGCCCCATTTGTGCCGGCCTCCCGGTGGCGACAGCGATCGAAACGTAATTAAGGCGGGAGCCTCGTTGGGAATGACCAGCGTGATGTGGACGACGGATCCGGGGGACTACGATTTGCCCGGCACCGACGCGATTCACGATCGTACGTTCGCGGAGTTGAAGACCGGTGGCATCCTTCTTCTGCACGACGGCATCGCGGAGATGCTCGATATCCTGCCCTCGATTATCGACGAAATCCGGGCGCGGGGTTTCAAGATCGTCACCGCCGGCGAATTGATCGACTTGACCGCGAAAACGAGACAGAAGATGCGCGAGGCCGCCCTTCAGAAGCCGGCCAAGGTCGTCCCGACCTACGCGATGAGCCGCATCGCCCGCTGAACTAAAAGGCGCAGCCCGTGGCCTTAACGGTCGGGGCAAATTCCGTATCGAAAGGTCGTTCCGGCACGTGCGCGGTGACAGACATCTGATGGTTCATTTCCGTCAGTAGACCGGCCGAGTAGCCCGGCCACATTTGGACGATGCTTCCCTTCTCGTCAAGCAGCGCCGAGTAGACGGAAGCCTTCGCGTGGTACGCGTGAATGATCTTTTTGTCCGGGTCGGAGATGACCGGGTATTTGACCTCCATCTCCTTCGCCCAATGCGCCGCCTTTTCCGCGTCGGCGTCGGTCACGGAGACGAAATCGACTTTGCCTTGAAAATGGGCCTGAAGCTTATGGAACATCGGTTCCGCCTCATAGCTGCACGGACAGCCGTCGAGGACGAAGTAGACGAACTGCGGGCGCGGCGCGGAAGTGCTTCCCAGCGTCAGAGACTTCCCGGTCGTATCCTTTGCCGTCATTGCGGGAGCCTGGGTCTTGGACTCCTTGGCGGTATCGATGGTCATCTGCGGGGTGACCGTATGCCGGACCACGACCTGAGTTCCGGCCAGCGGGTCATCGCTATGAGGTCCTTTCGCCGCGATCATGAGTGCGGCTCCCGCACACGCGAGCGCGAGACCAAAGGGCACCGTTAGGTGAATGAGGCGCACAACTGATTGTGACACGTGAGCCATTTGGCCTGAATGGCTTGGAAAAAGCTCATCTGAAACCGGAAGCGAACCGAACAGATATTTCGTATCCTCTTTCTGGAGAGCCTGTTAAGGTTTTCGTGAAATTTTATGCGTTATTCCCAGCCACGAATCTTTGCCGGCGCCTCCGTCTTGGCCACCTTGGTCTTTTTGGGGGGCTGCATCAGCCGTTCAGCAGAACTGGTCGGAAATTGGGATGCGGGGGACGAATGGATTCGGATCGAGACAGACGGTAACTGGAGTTCCTATAAAAAGTCCAGCCCCAGCTTCATTTCACGGGCCGGCTCCTCAAGCGTGCACGGTAGCATCGTGTCCCTTCAACCGAGCTCGACCACCGCGCCTCCGCCACCTGAGATGGTGTTTACCATGAGTCCCGATGGACGAGGGTTGAAGTCCGCCGACCCAGCTAATCCGGATATGCGGAAGCAATAGTTCTCGAATACCGTGCTCTAAAGGGCCAGGGCCCATAATAGGGCATGCATAGCCTGAGGACCCAGCTCATTGGGAGTCACCTCTTGCTCGTTCTGTTGATGGCGCTCGTCATGGGCGGCGCCGTGATGAACTTCTTTCGCCTGTCGAGGTCCGTCGACGGGGTGCTCCGCGGCAATTACCAGACCATCCTCGCCGCCCGCGACCTTCAAGCGTCGTTGCACCAGCAGGAAACCGCTTTCGCGCTGCTCGTGGATGGCGATGTTTACAACGCTCAGGCGACCTATCAGTCTGCGGTGCGCGTATTCGATCACGGTATTGGGATCGCCAACAACACCGCGACCGAACCGGACGAACAGGAGGTGATGTACCGCATCACCACCGACGCCACTGCCTTCCGTCAGATCGCCGATCAAGCTTTCGCGGATCGGCCGCATCGAACGCAGGCCGACTTTGCCACCTTCTTCCAACACGAGATCAAAACGCGTCTTGAAACGATGCGCGAAGAGGCGCGGAAGCTCTCCGATGTTAATGAGCAAGACGTTCAAGCCAGCTATGCCAGCGCCCGCGAGGCAGCCCAGGGGGCGTTTCTCCGCAGTGTCGGCATCACGATTGGAGCCTTGATTCTGGCCCTTCTGCTTGGCCTTCGCATGATCCGTGAATCGATCACGCCATTGGCTCTGCTATCCAAGCAGTCCGAGGCCATTGCGTCCGGTAACTTCGACGAAAGAGTGGATGTACGGCGCACCGACGAGATCGGCGCCCTTGCGGAGAGCTTCAACAAGATGGCGGCTCGCCTGGCCGAGCTGCGCCGAATCGAGCAGCGAAGGTTGCAGCGCGCCGAGCAGATGTCCGATGCCGCACTCGACTCGCTTTACGACCCCGTTATCGTGACGGACGCAAAGCGACGCATTGTCTATCTCAACCGGGCCTCGGCCGGGATCTTTGGGCCAGCGGCGCCGAAGCGGCCCCTTGACGAGCACATCCCCGATCGCCGCATATTGCGAGCCATCGATCGAGCCATTACCGGCCACAAGTTGAGCGACGCCGAAGAAGAAGCGGCCCTGATGCCGCTCAAAGTCGGGGAAACGGAACGGACCTACCGTGTCCGGGCCACGCCGATGACCGACGACGCAGGCACGCTCCTGGGCAGCGTTACCGTGCTTGAAGACATCACGCACCTCAAAGTCCTCGATCGCCTGAAGAGCGAGTTTATCGGCGTCGCCTCGCACGAATTAAGAACGCCCGTGACTTCGATGCTGCTCGCGACGAACCTTCTCATGGACGGCGCGGTCGGGCCCTTAACAGAACTTCAGCTTGAAGTCATCAACGCCCAGCAGGAGGACCTTCATCGGCTAGAAAAACTCATGCGCGACCTGCTCGACGTCACCCGGCTCGAAGCGGGATCGAACCCACCGAGGTTTGAAATCGTGCGACCTTCTGAGCTTGTTCGCAGCCCCGTAGCGGGTCTACGGCCCCAGGCGGAAGGAAAAGGGGTTACCCTGATCGATGACGTTTCCGACGATTTACCGAAGGTGCGAGCGGACCGGGGACAAATTGGACGGGTCTTAACGAATCTGACGGCAAACGCAATTCGTCATACTCCTACGGGCGGAACGGTTACGCTCAGCGCCGAGGCCTCGGCCGATGATGTAACCTTTCGCGTTGCGGATACAGGGGAAGGAATCCCAAAAGCTTATCGTGACCAGATCTTCGAACGATTCGTGCAGGTGCCAGGCGCCACACAGGGCGGCGCAGGTTTGGGTCTATCCATCGCACAACACATCGTTGATGCGCACGGCGGAAAGATCGCCGTAGAAAGCGAGGTTGGAAAAGGAAGCGTCTTTACGTTCACCCTGCCCCTTGCCAGCATTCCCCACTCTTAAGGAACTAACAAGTTTGAGCGCAAACATTCTTGTAATCGACGACGAGACGAACATCCGAACGATGATCGGCCTCGCACTAAAACACGCGGGATATGGTGTAGGTACCGCGCCGGATGGCACGGAGGGCCTCGCAAAATATGAGCGGGGAGACGCCTGGGACCTGGTTCTCCTGGATCAACGGATGCCGGGTTTGGCCGGGATCGAGGTTCAGAGGGAGATTTTTCGCCGAAATCCGCGCGCGCGCCTTATTCTAATTACCGCGTTTGGAACCATCGACCTAGCCTTGGAGGCAATTCAAGCCGGAGCTTCCGACTTTTTGCGTAAGCCGTTCACGGCGGACACGCTTCGCCTGGCGGTGAAGTCTGCCCTGGAGCGAGAAGCGACGCACCTCAACGCCGTGCCGGTGGGAATGGTCTGCCGCGAATTTACTCGCACCACCATCAACGGCTTCAGTTTTGAACTAGATGGGCAGTCGACGGATGACGGGGCGGGCGACCTGACCTGTATCTTCGACGTTCACCGTTCGGACAGTCCGACCCGATTGGTCCGCGTGGTGCTGCCTGCCTATGTGATGGAGCTTGTGAAGGCCTATACAGACTCGGAAAACCTACCCGGCGGGGCAAGATTCTGGACGGCCATGTGCGAAGAGTCTCTGGCCAATCATCTGTGGCAGAATGCGGAGGTGCCGGTGGACAATATTCTTCGCATCGAAGATCTTTCGACGAGTCTCCAGAAGTGGCTCGACTCCGTGATGACGGTCTCCGTGGCAGATTAATATGGGCTCAAAAAACCTGCCGGGTCGCGGCAAACATAAGATCTTCCTAGGTTTCGCCTCCGGCGTAGGCAAAACGTTTGCGCTGCTGGATGAGGCTCACCGTCGCCAGCGCCGAGGTCAAGATACGGTCATTGGCGTGGTCGATGCGCAGGGCCGTAAGCCGATCGACGAACTCCTCGAAGGGTTCGAAATCGTGCCTTCCAAGGCTGGCCCCCGCGAGATGGACCTCGATGCCCTCCTTGCCCGCAAGCCGGATCTCGTCGTTATCGACGACTTGGAGCACCGCAATCTACCGGGCACGCGTAACGAGCACCGCTGGCAGGACGTGGAGGATCTCCTTCGGAGCGGGATCAACGTTCTCTCCACGCTGAACGTGTCCAGCCTGGAAAGCTTGAACGACCACGTTTCGGACATTACCGGCGTCAAATTTACGGACACGGTGCCCGACCGCATTCTTTCCGAGGCGTTCGAGGTTGAACTGGTCGACCTGACCCCGCGGGCCCTGATCAACCGGCTTGAGCGTGGGGATCTCTATCCGGGCTCCGAGATCGACGCCGACAAGGCCTCCTACTTCCGGGAGGGCAACCTCGCCGCGCTCCGTGAAATCGCGATGCGCGAAGTCGCAAGCCATGTTGACGAGGACCTCGTCGAGTATCGCAAGGAAAAGCGGATCGAGAAGCCATGGGCGGCGCAGGATCGCGTCATGATTTGCCTGAGTCCCACCCGCACTTCCCTACGGCTTATCCGCCGCGGATGGCGCATGGGCCAGCGAATGCACGGCGACGTGATCGCGGTCCATGTCGAGGACGGCGCCCTCGGCGAGAAGGAGCGGAAGATCCTTGCCGACGACTTCAAGCTCGCTGAGCGTCTTGGCATCGAGACAGTTACGCTGAAGGGCGAACTGGCGCCGACCCTGATCAACTTCGCGAAAGAGCGGAACGTGACCCAGATCATTCTCGGTCACCCAGAGAGAACCCGGATTCAGCATTTGGTCAAGCCGTCCGTCTTGGGCGAACTTGTAAGGGTTCTCAAAACCGTCGATATTCTAATCGTCGCCACCGAAACCGAGACGAAAGCCGAGCACTAGCCTGGCTTTCGTCTCCCTGAATTTTCCTAGCCCAGATACGAACAATGAGTCAGATCATTCAGAATCCCGCCCCGTCGTTTATCGAGGAAGTTGAATACGAGGGCTTCGGAGATTTTCCGAACGCGCTATTTCTGATCTCCATGGGAGACGACAAGTACGCGGCGAACAACGCCAACTTGCCCGACGGCCAGAATTTGAACGGCTTGGCTTCGTTCCCAAACGCCGATGAAGCCACGACCTACATGGGGCTTCTCGCCGGCTTGAGCGGCGACATCGTTTCGAAATCCTTCGAAGAGGCCCGTGAGATTGCTAAGAGCAAGCCAAAGTTGTCATGCATTTTCCTGTTCGTCGGCGGCAAAATCGTCGACGTGCACTACGTTCGCTAGGGCGCCTTAGTTGCTCATTACACCGGGGATGAACCCGTTGTGGCCGCTGAAGTTGCACTTCACCGCGAAGCTTCCCGACGGAATCGTCTGAGCTGTGCCGTTGACGTCCAGGGCGGTTCCGCTGAACGTGAGCGAGTAGGTTCCCGACTGCGGACAACTGGGGATAGAGCCTAAGTCGGTCGTCAACGACGAGAGCGTCATCGTTGAATAGTCTGCCGCCCGGGTTCGAACCTTCCATGCATCGGCCGCGTTCGCGATCGACTGCATATTTGCCCTGCAGGCAGTCTTTGCCGAATTCGTGATTGAGCTTAGATACAGTGGCAGAGCCACCGCCATGAGCAGGGTCAAGATCAGAATCACGACCAAAAGCTCGATGAGGGAAAACCCTCGGCGGCGTAGTTTGGAAGTGCTCATTTTAAGTCTCGTTCCGTGCATAAAGGTCTTGGGTTCACGGGCCGCCCATGAAATGATAGGCGGCTCCGACCCCAAACATGAGGCCTCCGGCCGCAGATTCCAGCCTAGATACACGTTAAAGGGACACCGGATGCCCTGAGAAACTCCGCGACCGCCGCCGGATCGAACTGCCGACCCGCTTCCGAGGCGATGTAAGCGAAGGCTTCGTGATGGGCCCATGCCTTCCGGTAGGGACGATCCGACGTGAGCGCGTCAAAAACGTCGACCACGGAGAAGATCCGCGCCGCCCAGGGAATGTCGGTCCCCTTGAGTCCGAGAGGGTATCCCGTTCCGTCAAAGCGCTCGTGATGATATAGCGGTATTTCGAGCGCGGGTCGAAGAAAGCCCACTTCGGAAAGGATCTTCATCGCGATTTCCGGGTGGGTGCGCATGACGGTCCACTCTTCTTCCGTCAGGGGGCCTTTTTTGTTAAGTACGGCGTCCGGGATGCCGATCTTGCCGATGTCGTGCAGCAGCGCGCCGCGGCGGAAGTGGACCATGTCCTGATCCGGATAGCCGAGCCTTCGCGCCAGGTCGACTCCCATTTCCGTAACCCGCCTTGAATGCCCCTCGGTCTCGCGGTCCCGGGCGTCGAGGGATCGCGACCAACCGTCGAGAGTGGCGTCATAAGCGTCGATCAGGGCCTCGTTCTTGGCCTGCAGTTCGCTCAGCAGACGGTCGGATTCCATCGCCATGGCGATAACGTCCGCCACTGCTTCTAAAAACTGTCCATCGGCCTCGCCGAGCTCCGTAGGGGGAGGGCCCTCAATTCTCAAGTAACCCTGCTCCGCACCCTTCGAAATGATAGGAATCCAGTACGACGGACCGCCAACGCGATCTATTTCCGGAAGCTCCGACTCAAGGGCACTATTCGAACCGATGGCGGCCAGCCGGAGAAGCGTCTTCCCTTCGTTATTCGGCGCCGATATCAGCCGGTAGACGGCCGCCGCAAGGCTCGGCACTACTCGAACGGTGTGCTCCAGAACCTGACTAAGCGCATGGCCGAGGTCGCTGGTGCCGACCAACGTTCGATCGATTTTATTAAGGGCTTGGAGCCGGCCCACCTGACTGCGAAGGCTTTCTTCCGCCGCGATGCGCTCGGAGACATCGAGAACCACGGTTCCCACTAGGGTCTCGCTATCCGCAACTTGCACCGGAAACTTCAGCAGTTGGAAGTACCGCGCCCCCAAGTTGGGGATTTCAAGGCGCTCCGTAAGCTGAATCGTTTCACCGCTCTCGATCACCGATCGATCGGCTCGGCGGATATTTTCGGCCACTTCGTACGGCATAGAGTCGAAATCGCTGCGACCGATGAAGCCTTCCGCCCACGGCCGCATGTTCTCGTCCGCCGGCCGGTTGGCGTAGGTGTGAGTACCGTCGGCCCGCTTAAGGAATGCGGTGACGGGCGAGTGGTTCATAAAGACGTCGAACAGCGCAAGGCTTTGACTGAGCTCGTTCTCCCGGGCATCGAGTTGCTGACGGATTTCCCGCTCGGCCCGGACGTGCCGGTACTCGCGCATGATCGCCGGGCGCAGACGGTTGATCGCATCGATGCCAATGACATCCGCGAAGCCCTGCTCCAGGAATTCGCAAGCGCTTTCCGTCTCTTCTTCGAAATTGACCAGGATCGTCGAATGGGCGACCTTTGCTTCCAGCAGTTCTGCCGCCCGGCAAGTCGTAAGGCCGGAAAGCGGGTCAAGAAGGAGAACAAGGAAGTCAAAGGCCTGGGTACCGAAAGCATGTGCTTCGGAATAGGACAGTGCACGGACGAGTTCGAACTTTCCGCCGTCTCGGGAAAGCTCTCTTTCGATCTCCTCACCCCGAGATCCCGGGCCGGTCACCAACAAGATGCGTCCTAGGACCATTTGTTGTTCGACCGTATTTCGGGGTAACGCAACATGCACCAGTCTTCTTCTCGGCTCAGCGCCGCGGGCTCTTTATCTAGATTGGGGGATTTTGTGAAGATTTTAAGTTCAAGCGGTTAATTAATTGACGGGATAGACTGACGGATATGGATTTGGGGCAGCTTCTTGAGAGTTCCGGCGCGGTTCTCCGTGGTCATTTCCTTCTCGCTTCGGGAAGGCATTCGGAGGTTTATTTCGAAAAGTTCCGGGTAATTGAACAACCTCATGTTCTCAGCGCTTTAAGCGCAGAAATTGCGTCTCATTTTGCGGACGCAGGGGTGGAGGCAGTCGCCGGCCCGACGACGGGTGGGATCATCATCGCCTTCGAGGTGGCTCGCCAAATGGGTCTGCCCGCGGTGTATATCGAGTCGGAGGACGGGGTGCGGACTTTGCGTCGGAGCAAGACGCTTCCTGCCGGCTTGCGGGTGCTGATCGTTGACGACGTTCTGACGACGGGCAAGTCGCTCGTCGAGTCCCAGGCTGCGATCGAGCGGGCCGGTGGGGTTGTCGTTGGTTACGGGGTGTTGATTGATCGGAGCGAGCCCGGTCTTGCTTTATCGGCTCCTTTGTTTGGGGCTTACCGGGTGGAAGCGGTTTCTTATGCCGCCGATGCCTTGCCGGAGCATCTGAAGGACGTTCCGTTGGTCAAACCCGGCACCAGCGCCAAACTTCCCCCTGCCGGAGCTTGAACCTAGGGACCCGCGGGGAGGTAATATCACTTCCCCGCCTGCCCAGGTGGTGAAATTGGTAGACGCGCTGGCTTCAGGTGCCAGTCCTCGCAAGGGGGTGAAGGTTCGAGTCCTTTCCTGGGCACCATCTTCTTTTAGACCCAGACGCTCTTTGGGTACTGTGCGAGCCCGCTGACCTTGAGCTTCCCCGACCGGTCGCAGCTTCTAGGACTCGCGATCGTTTAAAACTTCGCGAACACGACTCAGGATGGGCTCTATATCTTTGGTTTCTAGCGTTTCCGTGAAGATGTGAACCCCATCCGATCGGTCGCTGAGAAGGACGGCTGGATCACCTTCTAGCAGTCGGTGGCAAAACTCGGAATACGTTAGTCCCCTGGCTACGGGGTCGTAGGAAAAGGAGACACGGTTGGTCCCCAGTCTTATCGTAACGAACTCGGGGATTGCCTCAAGGCCCTTCAAGAGCTGATCTGCGAGCTCAGTTCGCTTTCGCTCCTCTTCTGCCTCGTCAAGACTCATGAATAGCTTGACCGCCGCATAGAGTCCCACCATCGACTCCTTCCCCACCTTCATGCCCCGTCCGATGCGCCCGTTGGGAACCCCGTGGAAGGCGCAACCATCCACAATGGCTTGACTGCCAAGCACCAGTCCGGTACCTTGCGGCCCACGAATTCCCTTCCCGCCACTGACGAAGATCGCGTCGGCTCCTGCTTTGCGGGTCCAATGCCAAAGATTTTCGCGTGGAGGCACCGCCCCCGCCGCATCGACGAGCAAGGGAACGCCGTGGTCGTGAGCTAAATTGGCGAGTCGCTCGATGGAAAGTTTCCCTGGCTGCTCCCATAGCAACACGACGATTGCGGCGGTTTGCGGACCGAGCGCCTCTCGTACCTGTCGTTCTGTAGCGCCGTTTCCGTTGCCAACCAAGATTGTCTTTGCGCCCGAGCAGCGAATGGCCACGTCACACTCCGTCCCCTGGTCGCAAGAGTGGAAGACAATTTCGTTCGGCATCCCATTCGTACAGGGGAGAAGGTTGGCTTTCGATTCGTCAGTTCCAGCCATACAGGCGGCAATTGTCAAAGTGATGCCCGATGCCGCTCCGCAACTTACGTATGCCGCCTCATTCCGGGTGAGATGTGCGATCGCCTTTCCGACCGAAGCCTGAAGATCGGACATCATGAATCCGTGATTTGCCGCCTGGGCCATTGCGGCAACAACCTCCGGCGGCAAATTCGCTCCCCCAAACCTCGTCATTGGCCCGCGCCCATTGATGAACGGCCGTGCGCCGATTTCGGTTAGGACTCCCATGGCTGCTTACGTAACTCAGGAATATAGCTTAGGAACACGGGCGAGCAAAGTGTCCGTAGACTCGAAGTTCAGGTGGCAGTCCTCGCAAGGAAGCAGAAATTCTCCTCCTTTCAGGGTGCCAGATTCCATTGCCTACTGAGTCTCTGCAACATAACACGGATATTGGCGTTGCTGCGCTGCGCTCGCCTCCAAATCCATTTCAAAGGCGAGGACAGGCTGTTCGTTAGACGTTTCGGCGATTACTAACCCATTCGGCGAGATACAAAATCCCCGTCCGCCGAAGGTGACGTTTGGTGATTCAATGCCGACCCGATTAGAACTCGCGATGTAGCAGCCGGATACGATCGCGGCGGTCTGGGCGGCCGGAAGCCACGTTCGAAGACTCTCGCCTGCGGCTCTTGGGATGGCGATGAGGCTTGCTCGTTGCCGCCGGTAGTGCCGCGCCCACTCGGTGAAGAACAGTTCGGTGCAGAGCATGAAGCCGGCCTTCCAGCCGCCTAGGTCCACAGCATCGAATCCGTCAAGGCCGGATTGAAACCAGTCACGCTCGAAGAAGCCGGGTTCGCTCGGGAAGTACTGCTTGTGGTGGGCTCGGCGATAGACTCCTTCGATCAAAGCAAACGCCTCATTTGCGAGACGCTCTCCCGCCGGCACCGGTCGCGAGGATAGTACGACCGGAACCTTCAAAGACTGCAAAGCTTCCACCCCGACCTCGCCGAGACGAACCGATTGGGCGGCTCTTTGGTCGTCGTACTTGTCAGAGTCGGCCAACCAGGGACCGAAGGGCATTTCGTTGGTGACTAGAACGTCGGGTCTTTTCGCAACGATTTGACTGGCTAGGACGGCCCATTCTTCCGAGCCCGGAAATAAGTTGTTTGGGGCTTGAACGATGGCCACTCGCATCTAGCGACGTTACCCAAACACGGAAGTAAGCCTAACTTAGACGCTGCCCCGCACCCCAAATGGGGGCGAAGGTGGCACCGTGCGCACTTCTTCTGAAAGGCCTATACTGCGCGCACACGACCATGAAAAACCCTCATGCCATCCAGCGTTGCTTGGCTCTCGGTGCCGTCTGTTTTGCCCTCCCGCTGCTGGGAATGAGGCAGGATACGGCCAAATTTGAACTTGTCCCTAACTACTTCCCTTCCCAGCCGGATAATCAGCCGATCGGGCCCGCCCATGGTGGCGCGGCAGTAGACCGCGCGGGCAACGTCTATGTATCGACGGATACGAAGCGCGGCATCTTGGTCTTCGACTCGAAGGGCAAGTTCGTCCGGTCGTTCGGCCCGACCCACATTCACGGGCTCGCGCTTTTCCGCGAGCGAGGCGGCGAATATCTTTACTGCGCGCGGCCGGACTACAACGAGTGCGAAAAACTCAAACTCGACGGAACCGAAGTATGGAAGCTCGGCTACCCGGAGAAGTCCGGCATCTACGCGAACGCGAGCGAATTCCATCCGACCAACGTAGTCGCAGCTCCGGACGGATCCGTCTTCGTGGCCGATGGATACGGGAAACACTGGATCCACAAGTACGATGCCCAGTTGAACTACGTAAAGTCGTTCGGCGGCCCCGGAAAGGTCACCCCGGCCGAGGAAGGCAAATTCAATACTTGCCACGGGTTGACCGTAGACACGCGCGGCCCCAAACCGATGCTGTTCGTTTGCAACCGCGAGAGCAACCGCGTCGAGCATTGGGATACCGACGGTAACTTCGTAAAGATTTTGCAACGCGACCTCCGCATGCCGGCGGCCGTCCAAATTAGGGGCGACTATGTTGCCATCGGCGAATTGCAGGGCCGAGTCACCGTCCTCGACAAGGACAACCAAATCGTCGCCCAACTCGGCGACAACCCCGACCCTAAAAAACGTGCCAACTACGGCCTTCCCCCGAGCGAATGGACCGACGGAGTTATGGACTCCCCCCACGGCATCACTTTCGACCGCTCCGGAAACATCATCGTTTCCGAATGGAGCCAATTTGGACGCATCACCAAATTCGCCGTAAAGCGATAGCGTCCTTCCCGTTTGCCAAAGTCAGGACCACCTAAAAGCTCGAGTTAACGTGAGACTGGGTCTTTTGGCGCGCCCCTGTATGCCGGCCCACTCTCCGTCCTGGGTGAGCCGGCATTCTCGCGATACTATAACCTTTAGATTTCGCAGTCGGGCACTTCTCGAGTTTTCCTGGCGGGAGACGGCATGAAACTATCGACTCTTCTTTTGCTTGCGCTCGGCGCAACTAACTTGGCCACTGCACAGATCGTAACGTCACCTTCGGTAAATGGGTGGGTGAAGGTCAGCACAAGCTCTTGGGATTGGCGGTATGTCTCCAGTGGCGGTGGCCGTGGAAGCCATAACCATCATTGGGCGCCGATTGGAGACCAATCAAAGTCCGCCTCGGTTCCGTTGCCCTTTAATGGCTCGACGGGAACTCAATCTGAGACCGGAAACTACTTCTCGCCCTCTTACACCGCCAGTTCCTCCGCAGGGACCAGTTTCACGAATGGCACGGCCAAAGGCCGCCATGACCTCGGGCAGCTCGTTTAATCCAGCCCTCAATTCGCTGGATGGTGCTTCAGTCAGCAACGACGTGCTTAGCGAATTCTTCTTCTCGCTGCCGAACGACTCGAAAGTGGTGGTGAAGGTCGTTGCGCCTGCGAATGCGATCGTCGGGTTCAAAAACCTTACCAACGGTGACGAATACTTCTGGAGTGACGGGAACAACAGCTTTGCCGACACGCTTCCCGGAGGCTGTGACTACGAGCTTTTTGTCCATTTGCTCGAAGGAGCGTCTGCGGACAACTACCTGAAACAGTCGACCAACGTTGGCAAGCTAAAGGTCTCGGCTAGCGGATCAGTGACGGTAACGCCGTCCAGCGGGGGTGGGGGTGACTAGATTGTTAGTGAACGAGGGCTGGTGCCAATGTCACCGTCTTCCCGACATAGTCGATGGTGAGAACATAGTTTCTCCAGAACCGGTTGCCGACGTTCACGTCCCAAGGGCTCGCGTCGTGACCGGTGCCAGGTTCCCAAAAGTCGGCGGTTGGATGGGCCAGGTTGTAGCTACCGAAGGCAATTGAGCTCAGCTTCCCTTCCCTCCGCCCGTAGCTCCCGTTAAAGCCGGTTGAATCTCGCTTCACCGCGTGAGCGGCGGCATTCCCCAAATGAAGGCGCCGAATACCACGGGGGGTGAACGAGCACAAGCTGCTGGAGCCGGTGTCTAGGTTGGCGTCGACATTTTGCCCGTTGATTTTCATGCCGACAACGTGTACTTCCCCATTCTCGTGCGCGAAAGGAAACGTAACGGAATCCCTGGCCGGTTTCGGTGGAGTCCTGAAGAATCGAGCGGTACGGTGCGGATAGTCGAACTGAACGACTCGCCCCGTGAACACACTGTCTCCCAGCACAGCGTCGATCTTCATGCCAAATTTCTTGCTTACGCCGGATAGATCAATCGCTAGCGATTGAAAGGCGGGGACCTTTAGCTGACCCAACTGCAAATGCGCCCCGGCAAGTTCGAAGACCTGCTGCTTCTTATTTCCTCCTCCATCGCCCCCCGCACCGGCGGACTTGGTGATCAGTCGAAATTTCCGGCAAAAGCTCACGTCAACCACAGAAGGAGCGGTGCCCGTATCGAGCAAGACGGTCAAAGGGTGCCCGTTAACCGTGGCTCGGGCGACGATTTCGTCGTGAATATAGCGGAAAGGAACGCTTACCGCCGGCGCGGCCTTCCCCGTGGCGCCAAGAAGATAGACAAGGCAAGCGACCATGGCAATCGAGGGAGTCTACCGGTGGGTCTGAATTTATATGCCTAGGGCATCAAATTCGGACCCTTAAGCTCCCCCTACGCGATTCCTGAACAGTTTGGGAGAAGACTAGTCCCCATCACCTTCGCCTTCACCCTCTCGCTCGCGGCGCTCTTGCTCACGCTCACGCTCTTCCTTCGACAAATTGCCGCCCGCGTTCTGGCGCGCTTCTCCGGTTTTAGGTGCTGGCAGGAATTGCTTAGCCGGAGGTACGGGATCTTGCAGGTCCGTGGGGATTGCCAATACGGCGAGGCGGTTCTTCTTAAGGGCTTCGTTCAACTTCGCCAACTCAGTCTTCTTGACCTTCCGCCACGAATCCGATACAGTCTTCAGCTTCGTCCAGTCGGCGCCGTAGGTGGCGAGCATGAGGTCGGTAAGAGGGGCGTCTCCGTAGCTGAACATATCCATCTGGAGGATGAGATAGATGTTTAGGTTGGCGAAGGCGTCAGGATCTGGGGGACCGTACGCTCGGCGACGGTTAAGAGCATTCCCTCTAAGCGATTGAACCTTGGTGGCGAGCGCGGTAGCGGCGTCGGCCACTTCTTTCACGGGATGCGTCGCAACAAGGGCGTTGGCCTGGGTGAGCAGGGCGTCCGCTTGGTTGTAGCCCTCAACCGCTTCCTTTGCCCCGGCGATGTATCGCTTTTGCATGTCGAGAACCTTAGCGAGCTCGCGGGTTGGGACGTTAGAGCGCGGGTCGTTGGCGACTTCGAGTGGCTGCGTAAACGGCTGGCCGTTCACCGTAAGCACGGCTTTAAAGTTGCCAGGCGCGACCAGGGGACCTTCAACGACAGGCGGAACTTGGCCCACGACCGCCTGCATCGTGTCGTCGACGTTGTTCGTCAAGGCGTGCGGTGAATCGTAGCGGCAATCCCAGTTGAAGCGATTGAGTCCCGCTTCAGTCGGAAGAATGGGCAATGTGCCCGCCCAATAGTCCGCGAACTCATGCCGAGGGTCATGAGGCAAAACCGTTGGAACGCTCGAATAGTGGCGGACCTTCTCTCCCCTCGCATCGAAGATATCTAGCGTGACCTCACCGGCCGGTTTGCTCGCCAAGGCGTAGTAGATCGAGACGCCGAGCAGCGGGTTTGGCGCACGGGGCACCTCGGGCGGCAACGGGGTGTCCAGGTTCTGGTTGCGCCGCATTCGGATGGCAGTTGCCGGACGGAATAAATGGGTCCCGCTAGAAAGAGTCGCCATCTGACGGAGAGGCGAGTAGTCGTCGAGGATCCAAATTCCTCGTCCGAACGTTCCCAGGACCAGGTCGTTACCGTGCAACTGGATGTCGGTAAAGCCGGTCTTCGGCATATTGAGGTTCAAATTCTGCCAGTGTTCACCGTCATCGACGGTGAACCGCACTTCATCGTTGTTCTGCGAGAAGATCAGACCTTTCGTAACCCGATCCGCTCTCAAGTTCGAACAGCGGAATCCCGGGGATTTGCGCCACGTCTTACCAAAATCGTTGGTTCGGTAGAACTGAACCTGCGCGTCCTTGTTCTTCTCGTTCGGATCGGAAACCATCGCATAGGCGCTCGCCCGATCGGTTCCAGATGCCTCTAAGCAAGAGATCGCGAGCGGCTTGCCGCCAGTCGCGGCCGGTGGAGTAACGTTGGCCCAGGTATTTCCGTGATCGGTCGTAACTTGAATCCGGCCACGGTTTGTGCGGACCCAAAGTACATTTGCGGCGACGGGCGACGGCGAGAAACTCGAGATGGAAGCGAATTCTTCCATCCGATCCTTCGTGCCCGTGCTCGCAAGGTCGGGACTGATTGCACGCCAGTGAATTCCGCCATCCATCGAAGAGAGCATCCGCCTTGAGGAGGTGAGCATCTCACGCGGATTCGCGGGTGAGAACATGAATTGGCCACTGCCAAATCCGGGTCCCATCAGGAGGGGACTCGGATCGACCTGGACGCTTTGGTAGCTGGGCGCGGTGATTCGGTTGATCCCCCCGTAAAAGCCTGGTCCGTAGACGATCGCAGGGTTCAACGGGTCGGGCGCCAAGTAGCCACCCTCGTTGCCGGGGTGCGGAAACCAGTCGAATTGCGTGATCTGACCCAACGCTCCCGCACTCGCCATCGCAATCGTGCCGCTGTCTTGCTGGGTCGCGTACACCCAGTACGGGAACCGGGTGTCCGTCACGATGTGATAGACCTGAGCCGTGATCTGGTTGTACCAAGAGCTCCAAGTAGCGCCGGCATCCAGACTGACCGTCGCGCCCTGATCGCCACCGTATAGGATGTGGCCCTTGTTCACGGGGTCGATCCATATCTGCTGAGGATCGTCGCCGCCAGGAGCGCCCTTGAAACCAATGAAGGTCTTGCCGCCGTCGGTGGAGCGGTACATCGCCGTGGCAATCGTGTAGACGAGGTCGGGGTCGTAGGCGTCGACATAGACACCGGATGAGTACTCACCCTGGCCGTTGATGATCCGCGGATCGTCGACCGCCATCTTTCGCCAGTTCTGTCCGCCGTCGTCCGACCGGTACAGCCCAAACGTGCCGATCAGATACATCCTTTGGGAATTCGTGCCCTGGGCTACCGCAACCGTGATCCGTCCGGTGAGCTCAGGAAGACCGGTTTGAGTCAGCTTTTTCCATGTCAGACCCTCGTCAGTGGATTTGAACAGTTCCGGCTTCGGCGGCGGCCCCTTGGGGTCGCCCGGTCTCGGGCCATAGAAACGCACGCTCGTGGTGGCGATGACGACCTTTGGGTTGTCGTATGCCCAAGCCAGGTGCTGGGCGCCCGTGGTTGAGTTGATGTTGAGCGTTTTCGTCCAACTCTTGCCCCCGTCGGTGCTCCGATAGACCCCCCGCTTGTCGTTTGCCTCGGATGCATTGCCTGTCGCAGCGGCCAGCACCAAGTTTTCGTCCTTCGGATCGACCATCAGGGCCGGAAGGATGTTTGTGCCTTCAAGACCAACTTTGGTCCAACTCTTTCCCCCGTCGGCCGAACGGTACAGGCCATCGCCCCGCCCTCCACCGCTGATTTCTCCGGTCCCGGCGTAAACGACGTCCGGATTCGACTGGGCAACCGCGATCGAGCCAATCGCGGATTGATCTTTAACTCCGTCGAACACGGGAAACCAGGTGGTTCCCGCACTGGTCGACTTCCACACGCCCCCTTGCGGAAGACCGATGTAAAACGTGCTCGGCTGGCTGACCACCCCCGCGACAGCAGACACCCGGCCGCCCCGGAAAGGGCCGATGTTTCTCCACTGCAGGCCGGCGATGGCGGATGGTGGTATGGCCTGCGCGTGTGTGACGCCGGCAAGAGCGAGGAAGCCCGCCACACACAAGGGGACTCGACGAGTTAGGTCCAAGATCAACAAGCCATCATTATGAGCCTAGACAAGCCGAATCGTTAAGGTAGATTGACTGGCTTCCTGTCGCGACAATATTTGTGGTGCGGTCTAGGGGGATTTGGCTCTCCACACGACTTTCAAAGGCGCCGCATTCTGGGAGTTCGGACGTTGCCTCGCTAGACGTCTTACTCAGTATTTCCTTAATGCAATCGCTACTCAACCCTGAAGTAGCCCCGTAGATCTCGTCTCGCTAAACGAAGTAGCATGGGGCCGAGATGCAAGCACCCCCTCCGAGTAACTATCCCCGCCAGAATCTTGGTACCGACCGTCAAAACCTGCGAGATATCGCAACTTCGCAGCGGAATATCATGTATTGCGTGCTCGGTCAGTTTGGCATTGCCTTTGGGAACATCATTGCCAGCAATGCCCACCTTCCCGTCTTGTTTTACTTCGACATGGTTCTCGCGGTTGGTTTGTTGGTATTCATGATCATGTCCGTGATCGGACTATCCAAGGCTTTGGGCTTGTCTCCCGTGGTGTACGTGATTCTCATGTTCATCCCGTGCGTTTCGCTGATCATGCTCATTTCGCTCAGCGGCAAGGCGACCACGATCTTGAAGCAGGCCGGGATCAAGGTCGGATTCATGGGCGCGGATCCGAATTCGATCTAGACCGACCCTTCCGTTGTAGGTGGGTCTCGGACCAAAGCCCGTCGGGCACAATTTCGCTCCGCGCAAAGTCCTACATGGACATGAGTCGACGCCCTGTCGAACCTTGCCCATGAATTACTTACGGTTTGTTCGTTACGGTCCCTTGACCCTGCTTGTTCTCTGCGGAGCGGTCGCGCTTGGTATGGGAAACCAGAAGGAAGCCAGCTTCAAGGCAGGGGTGCTTCATGGCAAGGTCCTGGATGGCGCCGGGAAGCCGGTGCCGAACGCCACCGTGGCGGTTTTGCTGCCGAACGGCAAGCCGTTGGGTTGGGCAAAGACCGATGCAAATGGCGAATATCGTATCGCGGCGGACCCCAAACTGGCACTAAATCTGAAGGCGTCCCACTGCCGGAGTTTGCTCGAAGAATGCGTCCGGGCCGCCGGTGGTGCGGCGATGGATGCCGTTCGTATCATCGGGAGCACGGTGATTACGCCGGGTAACACGGTTCGATCCGGCGCAGTGGCAGTGGCAGGCGGCATACCCGGGCAGGATGTGGCCGCGGGAACGGCCGCGAGCCTTCCGAACGCTGGAGCAGCGCCAGGGCAAGTTGGACAAGCGGCCGGCGCTTCGGCAACAAACGCTGCACTTCTCGGACTGCCCAAGGGTTTCATGCCCCCACCACCGACGCACGGGAAAGCGGCACTCCTCATCTCGGCCGCTGGATTCAAAGAGGAGGCCGTCGCCGACCCTGCCTACTGGCTAGATCCGCCGTCTGGCGAGAAGAAGAGCATGGTTGGCGTTCAAGCCTGGATGCAAACCATCAAATTAGCTCCAACCGCAGGGGATAAGAAGTGCGAACTCGTGCCGACCTCGATTACTCTGGCCGGATTGGAACTTCTACCGGCAGTGGTACCGCAGGGAGGCGAAGTGGCGATAAAGGTCAAGCTCAATAACCCGGACCCGACAACTTGCTCCAAAATGAGAATCTTCGCCCGGTTGGCATGCAAGAACACGGTTACAGAACTTACGCTCGTGCCCGGCCAGAAGGATGTTTACGCAGGAAAAATGACGCTGGATCCAAAGACGCCGGTGGGTCCCACCCTCATTAGCGTCGGAGCCCTTCGCTCAGAGCCAATTGAAGTCAAGCTGAGTGGGAAAAAGGCCGATCCACTAATGACTTTCGCCGGTCGCGTAGACGACATGAATGGAACCAAACCCTACGGGTACGATCCCTTCGTGATGGCGAGCGAGAACCGCCTGGACGCCAAGATTACGGTTCTCGAAGCTAAGAAGTAACAACTTTGAAGGGACTCAATCAACACTTCCACGCGGAAATGCGGCTTCAAATGCCCATCGAGGAAGTGTTTGAGTTCTTCTCGAACGCGGAAAACCTCCAGCGGATCACGCCTAAATCGCTACACTTCCGATTCCTAACTCCCTTGCCGGTCGAGATGCGGGTTGGGGCGAAGATCGACTATGTCATTTCTCTCTTCGGCATTCCGATGGTTTGGCGGACCCACATCACCCGCTGGGAACCGCCGACCTGCTTCGCCGACGACCAAGACAAGGGCCCTTACGCGCAGTGGACGCATACCCACCGCTTCCGGTCTGAGGGTGAGGACACGTTCATCGAGGACGACATCGTCTACCGGCTACCGCTGGGCTACCTCGGCCTGATTGCCCTGCCCTTCGTTCGCCTCCAAGTCGCAGCGATCTTTCGCCACCGGGAAGCGGCCATCAAGGAAGCATTGCTTAACCGTTCAGATAGTCCCGGCTGAGCTCGGCTTCCGCTTCTTTGATCTGCTTCAACTCCGACAGAGTCACTTCCAGCGCCGAACCAGGGCGTGGGGCGCCTTCGACGAGCGCTTCTCCAACCATGGTCCGGGAAGCCTCCTCGACCTGATCGGCAAGTTCTTTCAACTTCTCCGCGACGTAGCGGGCCTCATCATAGAAGGGCGAAAGGTGCTCGACCTTAGCGCGGGCGCCAAAGAGATTTTTGCCCGAGACATCCTCAAAGAGTTCAGCGAAAGTCCATTGGCCGGGCTTGTTCGGAACATTGGTGGCAAGCAGCAGAAGCATCTCCTGCATCCCCTGGTCTACGGCGACGAGCGACTGGTCGCGAACCGAACGCAGGGCGGGCCGGAGATCTGCCCGATTCCAGTAAGGCGAATCGAGCATCGTCCTTACGTTCTGCCAGTTCCGCGCGGATTCTTCGAGTAGGGTCGAGACTTCGAAGGATAGGTCCCGGGAGAGGCGGCGAGCATCCAGCAACTTTTCCAGACGCTCCGCGACCTGAAAGGCTTGACGCCGGTGCAGAACCTCCGGCTCTTGCTGGGCGCTACGGCCGCGCAAGGAGGCCCGAAAGGCGAAGAGCATCACGACGATGAACGTCGCGGCCGAGCATGCAACGCCGGCAAGAATCGAAGCCAGTCCGTGCCCGCTCAGCGCGACCGCGATGCCAACGCCCAAGCTCGTCGCAATCCCGCCGCCCACGGTGCGAGCCGACAGGTCCAAGTTCCAACGCCGCTGACGCCAGCTCACTGCATAGCGAACATAGTCCGCCAAAAATGGAAGTCGATTGTCTCCGCGCATGATTTGTCGAGTAGCTCCCTCAAGCCTTGTCTAATGGACGATTCTCTATTGGCCAAACGATTACGGTTAGTCCAAGGTTGCGGGCACTAACACCAATTCTGCCAGATATACTAATCCAGTCGATAAAGCCCCGAACCGGAAAGGTATCCCGGTTCGCTTCTGAGTTTTCAGAAGAGCTGTCTCCGCTTCGCCGCGGAACCCACGACGAAACGCGTTCGCGCGTCGTGGGTCGTTTTGTTTCCACGTCGCGCCAAGGAGATAAAACTATGCCCACGATTCAAGCCGGTTCCGGCATCGTCACCCAGATCAACGTCTTCTCGGTCGCCCCCGAGAACGTCGACCCTCTTATCGAGCTTTTGACCCAGGCGGCACAATCCGTCCGGGACGTTCCCGGCTGGATCTCGGCTAGCCTTCACGTGAGTCAGGAGCGAGACCGGGTGGTGAACTACGCCCAGTGCCGGGACATGGAGTCTTGGCATCGAATCATGGCTAAGTTGCGTGAAGGAGGATTTCTCGACCAGAACAAGACTCTCGGTACGCCATCTCCGGGTCTGTACGAGGTTGTTTGGAGCCTAGAAACCAACGACTAGCCGCCTTTAGAAGCGACTCTTAACTCGCTGGCATCGAGCAAGCGTCTTGCCCGCTCGATGCCAGAGCCTCTTACAAGTGGTCTCATGCTTCGCCACGTCGTAAATCCAACGTACCGTGGTCTAGATAGGTTCTGATTCCTCAGTTGCTCGAAAGATGCCCGCGAACGCGCTGCGGAAGCGGTAGAAAACGGCAGCCCAGCAAAGGGTGGCGACGAGGCCAGGGGCAATCGTCGCTGGTTGCATCAGGCCGTGAAACAGAAGAATGTTGACGATGATGGGGCCGATCAGGGTGAGGGCAAGAGCCACGTAACGATTGAGTAGAAATAGGATGCCGGCAACAAGCTGGATCGCGAAAACCGCCGTCATGTAGTGCGAAGTCATCAACGCACCCATGAACTGGCCCACGAGGGGAGGGGGAGGCTCTTTTGGCATCGGGATAAAGTTCAGGAAGCCGTTCAGGCCGAAGACTGTAAACATGAGCCCAAGCAAGTAGCGGGCGATGGTCGTCACTGTTTTCATAAGACTCTCCCGTTGGCGATGTTGACGTCATTCGTCGCTTATCCAACGCGTGTTGTCTATAGTCCATGAGAGTAAGGCTGGAGTTCAACGGGCAAAAGGGCCGATTCGTCGCCTAAGCAACACTTGGGCCCCTCTGTCGAAAAAGAAAATGAAATCGCGGAAGGATCCCAGAATCCCTACAGGCCACTATCGGCGAGAAACTTCATCAGATCGGCGATGCGGACGGAGTACCCCCACTCGTTGTCGTACCAGGCGACGACCTTTATGAAGTTGCCGAGGCCGATCGTATCCGTAGCCGAGAAAATCGACGAGTAAGGACTTCCCTTCAAGTCCGACGAGACGAGGGGCTCTTCGGTGTACTGGAGGATTCCGGCCAGGGGACCGCTTTCCGCAGCTAGCCGGTGGACTTCGTTAATATCCGCCACGGTGACTTCCCTCCTCAGCAAGGCCGTAAAGTCGACGACCGAGACGGTGGGGACCGGCACTCGGAATGACATGCCGGTGAATCTGCCTTGCAGGTCGGGGATGACCAGACCAACCGCCTTCGCCGCCCCCGTCGTAGACGGAACGACGTTTTGGGCGGCGGCGCGGGCATCGCGGAGATCCTTTGCCGCGGTGTCCACGGTGGCTTGGGAGTTCGTGTAAGCGTGGATGCTGGTTAGCAGTCCCTTTTCGATGCCGAAGTTGTCGTGCAGAACCTTGGCCACGGGGGCCAGTCCGTTTGTGGTGCAACTGGCGTTCGAGATGATCCGGTGGGCTTTGGGATCGTAGGCGTCGTGGTTCACGCCGAGGACGAGGGTGATGTCTTCATTCTTCGCGGGAGCTCCGATAACGACCTTTTTCACCCCTCGTTCTAGGTGGGCTTTGGCCAGCTTCGCATCGGTGAAGAAGCCGGTTGATTCGAGCACGATGTCCACCCCGCTTTTGTCCCAAGGGATGGCGGCAGGGTCCCGTTCGGCGTAGACGTCGATCTTTCGGCCGTTGACCACGATGCCGTCGTCTTCTACCGTGACGGTTCCTTTGAACTCGCCGAAGTTCGTGTCGTGCTTGAGTAGGAAGGCGTTGGTCTTCGGGTCGGTAAGGTCGTTGATTGCGACGATCTCAAGGTCGTCCGGATATTTCTCCGTGATCGTTCGTAGCGACAGCCGACCAATTCGGCCGAATCCGTTGATGCCAATTCTGGTTTTCATGGGTAACCCGCTGACTCTTTTATCACGGTCAATCGTTATGTTTGACCGTGATACATCTGCCATTCTGGCGGCAATCTTTCTCACGAGTCAAGAGGTCTTTTGACCGGTATAATCGTTCGATGGAGCCGGGAAGAAAGCCGATTCTGCAGCGCGACGACTCGCTGTGGTTCGCGGCCGGCCGCCTATGTCTCGACTTCGTCAACTCGTCATGCATGCGGTTGGGCAAGCCCCTGGAGCTACTCGACGACCGCGAGGCGCTGGACCTTTGGCTTGCGGCGGCAGGAAGGATTCATGGCGAGGACTTCCCTCGCGTCGCCGGTCACTGGCACGCCCAGGACGAAAGGAGCTTGGCCCGTGCCCATGAATTGCGCACTGCGCTTTGGAAGCTGTTCGAAGGAGTCCTACTCGGACAAGCGCCCGACGCCGCGGCGATGGACGCGGTCAACGCGGTCCTAATGGCTAGCCCAACCTATTCGTGGCTAGACGCCACCAATGGTCAGTTTTTCCAGTCCATCGAAGCCGTCCAGCCGGACGATCCTTGGCTGGATGAAGTTGCCCGCGATGCCGTTGACTTTCTTTGTTTCGGGGACCTGAAGCTTCTGCGGCAGTGCGAGTGCGAAACCTGCGTTCGCGTCTTCTACGACACCACGAAAAACCACAAACGAAGGTGGTGTGTAGAGCGGTGCGGAAGCCGGGTGAAGGCCGCGAAGTACTATCGAAGGAAGCGAGAATCGGCCCGCACCGCCGCAGACGCGGCAAGTTAGCGGGACCCGCTAGACTGCGGATATGGATATTGAGGGTTTTAGAAAGGCCCTGGTTCGTGGGGACTTTAGCGACCTCGAGCCTCAATTCAGGGGCTCGCCGTCGGCTATCGAGACTTGGCTTGCCGAAGGGCTGCTTCCTGACGATCTGCTGAATGAAGCACTCACCTGCGCCGCCTTTAACGGCAAAACTCGCGTGATCAAGAAGCTGCTGGATGCCGGAGCCGACCCCTCCGCCGGAATCGGGACCGGAATGAGCGCGCTTCATTGGGCAGCGAATCGCGGTCAGCTCGAATCCGTCAAGTTGTTGGTACAAAAATTCGCGCCTCTGGAACTGTTGAATTCCTACGGCGGCTCGGTCTTGAGTTGCACGGTTTGGTCTTACTTCAACGAGTCGAGACCCTCCCACTTGGAGATCATCCGTTTCTTGGTCGAGGCCGGCGCGGACCCAGGCGCCGTTCAACGGCCGACCGGCGACCCCGCCGTCGATGAGATTCTCGGTTCGAAATGATCCTGCTGATCGCTAACGTCAGGTTTTCCTTCTTCCACACGTTCCTGAAAGCGTCGAAAAAAGTTTCTGACAAAAATGTCGAATCGCGATGTTGGAGGGGCGACTAGCAATCGGACGCGGTTGGGCGACCCAGCCAGCGTCCGGTGTTTGCCTCGCGCGACACATTGAAGGAGAATAACGACATGCAATTTCTGTGCCTTGGCTACCTGAACAGCGCCGATTTCGACCTCCTTTCCGAAGCGGAAAAGAGCGCGATCATGACCAAATGCTTTGCCCAATGCGTCCCGTTTAGGGCAACCGGCAAAGTTACGTCGGAGCATGGCCTGGAACATACCAGCCGCGCAAAATCCATCCGTACACGCGGTGGACGTCAAATGGTTACGGACGGACCGTTCATCGAAACAAAGGAGCAGCTCGGCAGCTTCTTTATCGTCGAGGCGGACAGCATCGAAGAAGCCGTCGCGGTGGCTTCCCTGCATCCGGGCGCCATCTTCGGCGAGCAATATGGCTTCGGAATAGAAGTCAGGCCTTTTTAGACCTTTCGCATCGTCACCGACTCTTTGCCAAACCCAAGACGCTCATAGAAGGCGTGCTTGAACGTAAACAGGTGGACGAAAGCTCCTGGGGACTCCTGACGGATGATCTCCAGGGCGGCCTCCATCATTGCCGTGCCGACCTTTTGGCCTTGCCAGTCGGGATGGACGGCGACGTCCCAAATACTGAACCAGCCGGGCGAATCGTACATGATGCGCACAACCCCGATCGCTTCCCCGTCGGGGCTGGTCGCGACAACCCCCTGCCATGTCCTAGCTAAAAAGCCAGCCGGAACTCCGTCTTTATAGAATTCACGACCGGCCACCTCTTGAAACTCTTCCACGGTCGGCATCCGAGTTGCAACCACCACCCCATCGGGTAGTCCTTTGGATCCCTTAGGAACATATCCAATAAATCCCGCGAATCGAAGGTGATAACCATTCGGGTCCCGAACGGTGTATTCTCGCCGACCCCATGGCTTGTCCTCGATTTCGGAGACGATCATGGCTCCGCGTTCCAGATGGGAAGCATACAAGGTGTCTACATCCTCTACGTCGAACCAGTGCTGATGCCCCTCGACCTTCCCTACCAGCTCCGAGATTTGGCTGAACATCACGCTCACCATCCCCCAGGCGACGGCGCCAACCGTCGGAGGGTCGCCCCATAGCCAGCCAGGGGTGAACCCCAAGACCTTTACGTAGAAGTCGGCGGTTGCCGAAACATCCGCGGCCACCAAGATCGGCATCGAACCCGTAAGCATTTGCGCAGCCTACCAGCCGCTGATTCGCACTAGACCGGCGTCGGCGTCTTATCTTGCATTCGGTCGGCGAGGCCTATGAACCATGTGGAGACCAGCGCCGACAGGGCCGCCACGACCCCATAGAATGCGAAGCAAACCGAGAAGAAGGATAGGGTGAGAAACGAGTGGTTTAGGATCGCAACGAAGAGCAATAGGGCCGAGGGCACGATGATCCCCGCTCTTAGCGCGGCGATCCCCGGCGAACGCCGGCGGCGGTAAAGGCTGACGCCGATCGTCAGGCCGATCAGAGCCCCGATGACGCCCATCTCCTGACTCCGATTGGAAACGATTTTTAGCGCAACCATCGTCAAGTCTGCGGCGGTCGCCAGCATCGAGCAGACGACCGCGCCTGATCCGGACGCAACGATCAACGGCAGTCTCGATTCCACGGATCCACTTGCCTGCCGAATCTCCTTCCCAATAGAGCGCGCGTCGCCGAAACCCGCAATGGCGGTCACCATCGCGTCGATGGGTGAAAGCCCAAGTTCTTCGTGCGCAGCCGCCAGAGCCACGAGGTGAGCGCGCATCTCGACAATCGTCTCATGCCGCTCCAGAGCCGAGAGCCCCTTCATCTCTCGGGCGGAAGTGTCAAGGAACTCCTCCCGCAACACTAACGGATTCGTCGTTTCGAGCTTATTGAGCAACTGGTTTCCCTCCAATGACTTGATCGATGGTCCGGCTGAACCGATTCCACACGTCGCGCCGGCGCGCAAGTTCGTAGGTGCCTGTCTCGGTAAGCGCATAGACCTTGCGGGCAGGGCCGGAGGCCTGCGTGTCCCACGAGCCCTCGATAAACCCGGCTTTTTCCAATACTTTCAGGGCCGGATAGATCGTGCCTTCGCCAAAGGAAAGGGCCTCGGCGCTCCTCAATTCGATCTCGCGCGCGAGGCCATAGCCGTGCAGGGCGCCGGATTCGAGCACGGCGAGAATCAGCGTTTGGATATTCCCTTTCAGCAGTTCAGGTCCGTACTCCATTTACCTCGCCTCGCTTAGTATATCACGAGGCAAGGTATCACTTAGGCGTGCGTTGAGCCGGATCGTAGAAGAATTGCTCCTCGGCCATAAGCTCCCCTTCCCACCGCTGATAGGCCATCTCTTCCATCTCCGTTACGGTCTCGTCTTGCCAAACGAACCGGAAATGCCAACGAATGACCACGAGGTCGCCGTTCACGAACACTGGCCCTACGCAAGTTGAGGTTACGCTCTTTGCCCGTGCGAGGATTGCGACCTCGCCCGCGACCAAGGCATCGCGGCCGCCGCGCGGCGGACCCTGGTTCTCCCGAATCGTGGCGTTTTCCGCGTAGAACTCGGCGATCGCTTTGTCGTGCTCGTTCGACTCGACTTTGGCGATGAAGCGGGCGAGGGTGTCCTGGCTGGGCATAGCTGGTTCTACGCAGGGTCCAGAATTCCCGACAGCTTTTCGAGTTGGCTCTCGAATCCCATCGACATTCTTTGGGACCATTCGTCGTTATGCATGGCGTCGAAGCTGATGACCATCCGGACCCTCTCCCCTTCCTGGTGAAGTTCGACCATCGTGTCGACATCGTATGGTGCGACGTCAGGGATGAAGTCAGCGACGGTCTTGTATCCGAGGCGGGTCATCGGCTCGACGAGCGTGAAGATGATCCGTGCCTCTGTGACCGTGGGCATGCCGGCGTTAGTCATGAACGCCACCATTTCAGGCGCAACCGCGATCATTGAGTAGCGCAGAACCCCGCCCGGGCGGAGATCGAGGTCGTGGACTTCGGCGCTAAACCCACCAGGCCCCCACCAGGACTCGAATCCGTCCTTGGTCGTCCATAGACTCCAAACGGAGGCAATCGCGGCGGTGTAAGTCCGCTCAATCGTAAATCGTTGCTTTTCAGTTGCCATTTCTATTTTCCTTCTAACTTGTTGAGCGCTTCGCCAAACTTGTCCAGCCGCGCTTCCCAGAAGCTGCGGTAGTTCTCAATCCAGGCATCGATTTCCTGGAACGGCTCGGGCCGCAGCGAATAGAGCCGCTTCTGCCCCTGAGCCCGCACCTTCACAAACCCCGCCTCTTGCAGGATATGGAGGTGCCGGGAAACACCGGACTGCTGGATGTCCATCTTCTCGACGATGTCGCTAACCGCGTGCTCCCCACGACGCAACGTCTCCACGATCCGCAATCGGCTCGGGTCGGCAAGAGTTTGGAAAAGCGAAGAATGCATGTCGGTAAATATATACACTCATGCATATATTAAAGTCAACCCGCTCAAAAGATTTCACGTTTAGCTGGCATTGTCAGCAACTGGCCGCAGTCAGACCGAATGGTACGGACGACCCCGGATGGGGTCGAGGAAAATAGCCGGGCATCGAAGGCGCGAACCTGCGCCGCAGATACCGGGTTAGACAGCGTGACCAATACCGACCCCGGCCGAGGGGGCGCGGAGCGTTCCGCAGACAAGCACAATGTCTTCGTTGGGCCTAACCCACTAATGCCGAACAAGGCAATACGGCCCCTGAAGGATTTGGACAACGTCCTAGAGACACTACGCGAAGCGTGTAGCTCGAGTTTTCGCCTCCAGGCGAAAACTGGGGACAGCCTCTTTGAGACGTCCCCATTGAGAGAATCTGAAGGGATCACAAATCATGGACCCGCCTAACCTAAACTCCTACCGCTCGTCGCAACGCCGCCCGAGCTAGCAACCGCGTCGAATCCAACGTCGGCAAGACCGAATTGGGGTCGTCCACAAGCAAAGGAATCTCCGTGCACCCCAAAACAACCGCATCCGCCCCCGCCTCCTTCAGGTTGCCAATAACCCCCTGAAAACACCCAAGCGAGTCAGACGTCACGACCCCATGCACCAACTCATCGAAGATAACCCGATTGATCGCCTCCCTCTCCTCAGTCGCTGGCCGCAAGAACGACAACCCACGCGCAGATAGCCGTTCGGGATAAACCTCGCTCTCCACGAGCCACCGCGTCCCGGTCAAACCAAGGCAGCGAAAACCCCGACGCAAAGCCTCATCCGCCACCGCATCGGCAATGTGCAGCCAAGGCAGCGGCATCTCGACAAACCCGAGCGCCTGATGGATCGTGTTGTCCGGACAAATCAGAAAATCCGCCCCGGCGCGCTCAAGCTTCCGCGCCGATGAAAGCATCAAATCCCCGACTCCCGCCCAATCCCCACCCTCGATACTCTTCATATAAGAGCCAAGCGAATGGGTATGCATGGAAACCTCGGGATGGTCATACGCCCCCATAAACGAGGCGCCCTCAGCGCAAATAGTCCGGTAGCAAAGAGCCGCGCCTTCCGCGCTACAAGCAACGATTCCGATATGCAAAGGCACGAGACTATGTTAGACGCCGGGCAAGGTACTTGCGCCAATCCCAAGTCGCCGCATCGTCGCAACACCGAACCGCACGAGGAGACCCGATTCGCAAAGCAATATCTGCGAGCCTTTGCTGAACCACCGGATCGTTGAGAATGAGTGGAGACCCAAACGGCCGATCGGTACCACAACCATCACAAACCGCCCGAAGGTTCGAAGTGCGGTTGCACGCACTCCCCGAGTGATCCACCGTCGTCGCCAAAGCTCCGCAACCCTGACAAACGCCGCCTTCGCGCTTAAACACCCGCTCCCTCTCCTTCGGCGAGATCATCGAGAGCCGCAAGGGCCGCCCGCCCCCGAGAACGTGCCAAAACACCTGCCCCAACGCAACTTGCTTCTCCGTCAAGGCGAGCCACCCCTCAAGAAGTCCGTGACGAAATTGCCGCACGAACCCGGCCATCTCCCGGCACTCCTCCGAACAATAGGGGGTTCGTTTCAAAGAGCAAGGTCGCCCGCAATTCGGACAGGTCGATGGGTCCTCGGCGATCACCGATCCCTCGCCAAGCGACGCGGCCAACGAGACCACGCTGGCCAACGTTGCGCGAGCTTGCTCCTCTGGACTGCCTTCAATCGCTGTGGGCAAGGATGCAGCTAGATCGCCAAGTAACAATTTCGTCGTCCTCCTCCCACGTGGCGAGATTCGCCGCATAATCGTACCGGCATGTACGCGCTTCCCCTCATTCTTTGCCTGTCTGCAACCACTAGCCACATCAGCAACGCGCTTAAACCGACTGGCGCCTCCCAGAATGTGGTTGACGCCGGGTTCCGAGTCAACTGGGGAAAGGATCGTAATCTCAATCAGATCGGCGCGTTTCAAGACCTTGTCGATGCAAAATTCGACGGCGTCGTGCCCATCCATGCGCTCAAGGCGATGGGCAACATGGGCGTCGGCACGTTCAACGGAATCGACGGGGAGATGGTCGTCCTCGACGGAAATGTCTACCAAGTCAACAGCTTCGGCGACGTAAGCCAACCCAAGGGCGACACCCTAACCCCCTTCGCCTGCGTCGACTGGTTCGTGCCCACCAAAACCAAGCAAGTCACCGGCCACCTCACCCAACGAGAGCTCGAACAAACCATCGACAAAATGGCCGGCGACCCCAATGCGCTCCTCGCCATCGAAGTGAAGGGCAACTTCGATAACCTCGTCGCCCGCGCCTTCCCCAAGCAACTTCCGCCCTATATCGGCTACGCCAAACTTGCCGGCCGAGAGAACCGCTTCCCCTTCGCCCACACCGATGGTACGATGGTCGGCTTTCGCTTGCCGAAAAGTGTCGGCACCCAAAATGTCGCCGGCTACCACTTCCATTTCTTGAACGGAGCACGTACGCACGGCGGACACATCTTGTCCTACGAAGTCTCCAATGGCACCGTCCAGGTCATGCGCCTGTCGAAAATCTCCCAGGTGCGCGTAGTGGCACGCAACAAAAAGGCGGCATCTGTAGGTCTAAGCCGTGTGGCTCTGAATCATAGGGGATGACCGACACATTTCGGTCGCTCCGCTCGCGTAATTACCGCCTCTTCTTCTCCGGCCAGATCCTTTCCCTGATCGGCACTTGGATGGAATCGGTCGCGCTGAGTTGGCTGGTCTACGACCTGACTGGGAGCGAAGTTCTGTTGGGAACGGTGACGTTCATGCAACAGATCCCCATGTTCTGTGTTTCCCCCTTCGCGGGGGTCATTACGGAACGGATGGATCGGCGGCGGCTGCTCGTCATCACGCAAAGCTTTGCGATGGTCTTCGCGAGCTTGCTCGCGATCCTGGTTTGGATCCACAAGATCCAGGTTTGGCACATCCTCGTACTGAGCGTGCTGGTCGGCATCAACAATGCCTTCGACACCCCCGGCCGCCAAGCTTTCGTGCCGGAGCTGGTCGAACGCCGAGAGGACCTGGGGAATGCGATCGCGCTCAACTCGACGATGTTTAACATCGCCCGGCTGATCGGTCCGCCGATCGCGGGCGTGACCATCCGGTTCATGGGGGAGGGTGCTTGCTTCGCGATCAACTCGGTCAGCTTCCTCTGCGTCATCTTCGCCCTCTTGAAGATGAACATTACGCCGCGAGAACTCCCGGCACGTAAATATCACCCCTTCCGGGATCTTCGGGAAGGCGCGATCTACGCTTGGAGCCTTCATCCGATAAAGCTTTTGCTGGGCCTGATTGCTTTGGCCAGCTTGGCTAGCGGCTCTTACTCTGTTTTGCTGCCGGTTTATGCCAAGGACCTGTATCACGGCGATAGCGGAACACTAGGATTCCTCTTTGGCGCGGTAGGCATGGGCGCGCTGGTTTCAGCGACGATGCTGGCTCGCCGTGCATCGGTGGTGGGCCTTGGCAACTGGATTGTCATGGCATCGACCGTTTTTGGCGTCAGCCTCATCGCCTTCGGGCTTACGACGAGCGAGTGGCTCGGTATCCCCATTCTTGCGTTCCTGGGCTTTGGCGCAATGCTACATATGGGCTCGACGAACACCCTCTTGCAGACCTTTATCGACGACCGGATGCGCGGGCGGGTGATGTCGTTTTACGTCATGTCCTTCATCGGGACGATGCCGATGGGAAGCCTGATCTCGGGTTACACCTCGAGCCACTTCGGTCCCCGCTGGACGCTCTCGATTGCGGGCACCATCACATTGGCGGGATCGTATTGGTTCTATAAATCCCTTCCCGAATTCCGGCGAATCCTCCGTCCGATCTACGAAGAGAAAGGCATCATCGACCGCCGCCGGGAGTCTCGGGAGGCGTAGATGGCCATGCGTCTGAGCTAGCGCCCATCCGCATTTTTCGCGAGCAATTGATCGGGGCCGCCCACGAAGGGCAAATTTTCCTTGGCCCGCGAGGCAGCGGCCCTGCCCGGTAACCTTGGAACATGGCATTCGCGCGTCGCATGCGTTCCCTCTCGCCCCAGCAAATCCGTCTTCAGGACCCGTTCTGGAACCGCTACCAAAAGGTGCTTGTCGAGACCACCCTCCCCACGCAGTTCGAACAGCTGGAGAAAACGAACCGCCTCGAAAACTTCCGCCGCGCCGCCAAGAAACTCCAAGGTGACGCCGAGCCGGGGCACTTCGAGGGGATTTACTTTAACGACAGCGACGTGTACAAGTTCATCGAAGCCTGCGCATACGCGATCGCGGGCGGTGAGCATCTCACGGCGGAAGCCGGCGCCAAGCTTCGGGGAATGCTTGCCGAGAGCACCGAACTGGTGCTGGCCGCTCAAGAGCCCGACGGCTATCTCAACACATTTTTCACCCTTGAGCACCCGACCATGCATTGGCGGAACCTCGGCACGATGCATGAGATGTACTGCGCCGGCCACATGATCGAGGCCGCCGTCGCCGTTTTCGAGTCCTTGGGCGACCGCCAACTGCTCGACGCGGCGATCCGATTGGCGGACCACATCATGTCCGTCTTCGGGCCGGCCAAGAAGCTCGGCTATCCCGGCCACGAGGAGTTGGAGCTGGCACTGGTAAGACTGACCATCGCCACCGGGGACGTCAAGTATCGCGAGTTCGCGGACTGGCTCGTGAACCGGCGCGGTCAATCCCCGTCACCGTTCGAGGCCGAGTTTGAGGACAAGGAAGCCCTCGCCCTTTCGCCTTGGGCGGGCAATGCCCTGCTCCGCGACGGCAAATTCGACGGTGAGTACGCCCAGGACCACGCGCCGATCCGCGAGCACACGGAGATCGTGGGGCACGCGGTCCGCGCGATGTACCTCTACATCGCGGCGACCGACCTCGCGGACGGCCGTGAAGACGAAGCCCTCGAATCCGCCCTGGAGCGCATCTGGAACAACCTCACGCGGCGACGGATGTACGTAACCGGCGGCATCGGCCCGAGTTCAAAAAACGAAGGGTTCACCAGCGACTTCGATCTACCGAACCTCACCGCCTACGCCGAAACCTGCGCCGCCTGCGGCCTCGTCTTCTGGGGTCAGAAGCTGTTGGAACTCACCGGGAACTCCGAGTACGCGGACATCGTCGAGCGCGCGCTCTATAACGGTGTGATCAGCGGCATCTCGCTGGACGGCTCGCACTACTTCTACGACAATCCGCTGGAAAGCCGGGGCCAGCATCAGCGCGTGCCTTGGTTCCATTGCGCCTGCTGCCCGCCAAATATTGCTCGGCTGCTCGGCTCGGTCGAGCGGTACATCGCGGGACTCTCCGATGAGGGTTTCTATCTCCATATTCCGGTCGCGCTGGAAGCCAACGTGGAGTTCGAAGGCGTCCCCGTTCGCATTTCGATCGAAAGCGGCTACCCATGGGACGGAAAGGTGAAGGTCGCCGTGGAACCGTCTCAACCAGTCCAGTTCTCTTTGAATATCCGAATTCCAGATTGGTCCGACGAGGTCGAGACCGACCTTCCCGGCGCGGAAGAAGAAGCCGGATACGAAGGCGGATACGCCACCTTCGATCGCCTTTGGAAATCCGGCGATGTGCTCAGCATCGATCTCGGAATCGCACCCAAGTGGGTGGAGTCCGACCCGCGAGTCCGGGACAACTTGGGACGCACCGCACTCACCTTGGGGCCCCTCGTCTATTGCGCTGAAGAGCCGGACCTTGGGTACGCCCCCCAACTCTTCTCCGCCGACACCGAGGCGGAAGTCGGCACGGTTCACGAGAAAGCTCTCCCCGGGATCTCCTTCTTGGAGGTCGACGGAACCCACGAGGTTGAGCTGTTTCCGGACGGTCTCTACGCCGAGGTCGGGACCACCGACATTCGTGAAGGAACCGCCAAGTTCATTCCCTACTTCGCTTGGAACAACCGCGGGAAGGCGAACATGCAAGTCTGGGTGCGAAAGCTATAGGCTCAGGCTCTCGAAGCATGCCTTAGGGTCGACGCGCGAGAGATCGATCGTCAAAAATCTCTGCCGCTGGACACTCGCCTGCCGAATCGACGCCTCTTCATCGCGACCGGTCGCGGGGTTGAGGCGATGCACCCATCCGTCATAGACGATTTCCTCGATCCGAGCAAATTCGTCCGCTTCGAAGATCTCGTGGAAGGTTCGCAAAGCGATCTGGTTAAGGACGGTTTCATAAACGCCGTGCAAAACCGGCGTTGGGATGTACTCTTCCTCCACGACGTCGCGCGACTCGCTGTAGCGAAAGCGCCGATACTTTGGAAGCTGCCCAGGCTCGGGCAGATGCGCTCGCACGGATAGTTGGTTCAAATCGGCGCGGAACGCGATCTCCCAGGTGTTGGAAAAGGACGCCGGATACGGCGACGCCTTCAGGACCATTTGAAAGTATCGGACGACCGCGGTTGGGTCGCCTTGGCGATAGGCGGCAATGAATTCCAGTGCATTCGCGTTCTTTGCCGACTGTGCCTTTAGGAATTCACCACGCTGCGTTTCCCAAATCTTCAGCGCGGCCGCGTAAGTCTCGTCCGCCTTGGCTTGAAGGTCCCGGTGATCCGCGATCAACTGGGCGTTGCGGGAGTCGATTCGCCGGTCGGCTTGTTGCCACGCGTCGAACTGGGCCTGATATTTAGCCTTCGCTTCTAATTCCTTTTCGTGCCAGAGGCGGGAAGACAGTTTCTCCTTCCAGCCGATCTCCGGGGCGAAGCTCATCTCGCTGATGGACGGCGGCGCCGTTCTTTCGGCCAGGACGGGATCCGGAAACTGCTTGTGGATGGGCGCGGGGGTCTTGAATTCCTGACGATCCAGAAGGGTGTTCAGGTCGATCCGCGCGTTTCGCTCCAAGCTGTCTTTGAGAAGGAACTGGATCGATTCGAATTCCTTTTTGGATTTCTCGGTGAGATTTTGCGCCTCTTGTCTTCGGTCCGTTCGCAGTCCACCCGGAGCAATGATTGGGGGTGGGGGGACCATTCGTTTGGCCACTCGCTGTTGGGCGAGGAAGGTTACATGCCACTCCTCCAATTGTTGAAGCGCGAGTCGGTCGATCTCCGACTGGGTCTCCGCCTCGATCACCCGGCTGATGCCCAGCCCTGCGTGGTGAATCTCTCTGCGCTGCATAGCCAAATACGGCGGTCCCGATTCATTCGGGCCTCCACAACGATTATAGGTTTCCAGGACCCGGCCGAGTCCTGGAAGCGCAGTCAGAACGCGGCTATTTGCCGCCGCACGAACAATTCTCGCCGCAAGCACAGTTCTCGCCGCAGCAGCAGTTTTCGTTTTTCATAGGGTTTCCTTCCTTCGGAGCGAGGTCGCTCCATCCCGATCGTTGACGAAGTAGGTCGCGAGGTTGGCCAAAACCTCACGATCCACGCGGCAAACCATGTTCTTGCCCCGGCGTTCCATCGTGATGAGCCCCGCATTGCGGAGCTCTTTGAGATGAAAGCTCATCGTCGACGAGACCTTGAAAGATCCCGTGACGCAACAGCAAACATCCCCCACCGTAGGGCCGTCCACCGGCTGATCTTCCGTCCCTTCGTCGATCGCTACGGGGCAGCAGCTATTCCGAAGAAACTCAAAGATGCGAAGCCGAGTGGGATCACCCAACGCCTTGAACACGGCCACCTTGCTTTTGTGGTCCACGCCTTCATTCTACTCGATACTTCGAGAAACATAGAAGTGTCTTGTTGCGCGCCTCAGGGTTTGGTCTTGTGGGACCGCTTTACTTCATGCATCCGAACGGCCTCATCGATGGCGTCGCTCACCATTTTGTCGGGAGGGAGACCCACCGACCCGCCGGGGTTTTTGTACAAGCGGCAGGCCATGGTAAACGTGTTGACGTTCCGCTTTTCTCGTTCGATGTCTTTGCCATCGATGCGGATCGTAGGCGATCCAAAGAAGCGGAGGCGCTTGACCGCCTTGTAGTCGGCGACCTTAACGCTTACGACCGTGGCTGCGACGCCTTTGCGTTTGAGCACCTTTTCCACGAGTGAGCAAGCGCTTCGAGCGGTTGGGCAGCCATCGAACGAAAGTATCTCAACCTTCAACTTGCCGGCGTCCGGCCGGGTGTTCAAAGTGACGCCGATTACGCTCCAGACGGCGAACTGTGAAATTAGGACGTTGAGGTTAGCCACGGTACTTCCCCCTGCGAATCTACCCGGACCCAATAAACCGGCCCCTTCACGGGGCCGTAATCAATGTCCGAACTTCGGATTACTCCGCCTCCTCCTCGGCTCTCCACCGCCAATCCCGCCCAAGGAACGTCTTGTTCACCCATCGCACGAAGTCGTCGACGTAGGTGTGCATGATTGGGATGTCGAAGAGGCTGAGAATCGTGCCGACAAGCAAACCACCGACGACCGCCACGGCGAGGGGCTGATAAGCGTCGAGTCCCGTCTTCGGCGCGATCGCTACCGGGAGCATGACCACCATCGTGATCCCTGCGGTCATGAGGATCGGCCGAAGGCGTTCCGGACAAGCAGTAATGATCGCCTCATTTCGCTCCATACCGGCATCTCGGCGCTTCATGATCTGGTCGACCATCAGGACGGCGGTGGTGATATCCATTCCCGTAAGAACGATAATCCCGAGCACGGACACCGTCGAGAAGGCAGCATGGGCAATCCAGAGCCCAATGAAGACTCCCGCCAGTTCGAGAGGCAGCGAAGCGATCATCTGCAACGGCTGAAGGAAGCCGCGGAACTGCACGACGAGCACGAGGTACATGAGCACCAGCGATAGACCTAGGCTCTGGACCAACCGCCTCATGCTGTCCATCATCTGGGTCATGTCGCCACGAACCTCCACTCCGTAGCCCGGCGGGAAGTTCACGGCCTTCACCCCAAGCTTCGGGTTGCCCCCGTACGCGTTGCTCACTAAGTCCATCACCGCGTCCATCGAGGGCGGATGCCCGATTCGGTAGTAGCCATCGACGCCGACGACCCGTCGCAACCCGTCGTGTTCGATTGCGGTGGGCGCATTTGTTCGTACGACCGTGGCAACCGAAGACAGGGGGACTTGACGGCCATCGGGCGCGGACAGATAGACCCCCTCGAGGTCTCCTGCCGACTTACGATCGGCCTCGCCATATCGGACGAGCACCGTGTTTTGGCGCAGGTTTGGAAGGCGGTAGAACTCGTTGGTCAGGCCACCGTGGAGCGCATAGTACGCTTGCTCGGCGATGGACGCGGGGGACAGACCGACCTCTGCCGCACGTTGCGGATCGACCTTCACCTCATAGTCTGGCTGTCCGAGCGCCCAAGTCTGCGCCGGCTGGTACAGCTCGCCCTTCATCCGATCCGCGACATGGAGCACTTCCCGGCCGAGCCGATCTAAAACCGCGAGTTCCGGACCATGGATGTTGATCTGTATCGGCGCCTGCGCGGCGGCCATGACGTCGGACCCCATCTCTTTTATCTGGAGGCGGCGAATTCCCGGAATCGTCGCCATGGCCTCGTGCTGGATTTCGTCCATCACCTGCCAGATCGTTCGCCCCCGGCGATCCTTGTCGCTGAAGGTCAACATCATCGAGGCCCCATCGACCTGGGGCATCTGGTAGCCCGTAAAGGTGGGGCTCCAGCTCTCGAACATGGACTCCGCGCCGAGTTCGATACTCGCCTTTTGCAACTCGGGGTGCTTCAGCATGATCGCCTCAAGCCGCTTGACCGCCGCCTGCGTGCCCTCGAAGGAAGTCCCGGGCTGCATCTCCAGGAACCCGTTTGCTTGCCCGGTATCGGCGAGCGGCATCATCTCACTTCCAATGAAGTAGTAGAAGGTGAAGCCGATGGCGAGGGTGGCAAGGACGCGGGTGAGATTCGCGAACCGATGCTTGAGCGACCACCCGATCGCCCTCCCGTATCCTCTTTCGAGACGGTCGAGCCCCCTTTGGATGGGGTCGAGGATGACGTAGAGGTAGCGCAGCACCGGCTTGCGGCGGTCTTCGTTTCTCGCCGATTCGGGCCGCAGTAACTTAGAACAAAGGAGGGCCGTGAGCGTGAAGGACACGAGCATCGAGGCAATGAGGCCGAAGATGAGCGGCCAGACCAATTCGACGAACATCAGCCCCACCAACCCGCCGGAAAAGAGGAGCGGAACAAGGGCAAGGACGATCATCACCGTCGAGGCGATCACCGCAAGCCGCACTTCGGCAATCCCATCGATCGTGGCTTGCTTCGGCGTCTTCCCCATCCGGAGGTGCCGCTCCACGGCGTGAATGTCGATGATGCTGTCGTCGACGAGCCGTCCGATGGAGAGCAAGAGCCCAATCAAGGTCCCGCTGTTAAATGTCATCCCGAAAGGCAGCATCATAACGACGGCGAGGGCGAGAGAGGTAGGCAGAGTGACCAGAGCAATCACCGTGCCGCGCCATTCGCCGAGGAAGAGCAAAACGGCAAGGGCGGTGAGCCCAATGGCGATCGCCAGCTCATGCCAGACGTTGTCGAAAAGAATGCCGACGAAGTGGGCGTTGTCATACGCAACCTCGAAGTGCAGTCCCGGATTCGCCTGTGCGAGTTTCCGTACCACGGCCATGACGGCGGGAACGACCTTTGCGGAACTAGAACCCGGGTTCTGGACAATCGAGATCTCGATCCCTGAAGTCACGCCTTTCTCATGATTCAGGAAGTCGTATCCACTCCGCCGCTCCCAATAGCCATCGACGACCTTCGCCACGTCCCGCACATAAACGACCTTTTTGGGTCTGCTGACACTGGCGTTGGATGGCGAAACGGGTAAGTCATTGCTAGCCGATCCCATACCGCCACCCATCCCCGCCGAGATGGATTGAGTAGATGCAATCTCAGACGAGTGCGCTGAGATCGGGTAGTTCGCCACGTCCGCCCCGGAACGAGCGCGCGTATCGACCCGCACAATGCCTTCATTCGCTCCGTTCGTCAGAGTCCCCGCCGAGGTGCTCACATTGGATCGGTCGATGGCGTTTCGGACGTCGAGAATCGACAGACCATGGGATGAGAGCCGCGAGCGGTCCACAAGCACTTGCAATTGGCGCCGGAACCCGCCGAACGGTACGACGGAATAGACATCCGGCACCGTCTTGAGCCGATTGACGACTTGATTGTCCGCGAACTCCCTCACGCGTGCGGGATCCCACCCCTTTTCAGGATCTCCTCGAAGCGAAAGGGACAGCACGGGGAGGTTCAGAGGATCGATCGGAATGACGAACGAGGGCTTGAGGTTCGCCCCCGTCGAAGGCAACTGAGACTGCACGACGTTCATCAGCGATTGCACATCGGTGAGCGCTCGCTGCATGTTCGTGCCGTAAGGAAACTCCAGCGTAACGATTGAGAAGCCGTCTTGAGACGATGACCGGACGTAGCGCAGCCCCTTAACGTTGACAAGCCCCTCCTCAATCGGCTTCGAGATTTGCAGTTCCATCTCCTGCGATGACAGCCCCGGCATCATCGTCACGACCCCGATCATGGGACTCTCAACGTATGGTGCGAAGCGCCTAGGAATCAGTTCCGTAACCGAGAACCAAGCTGCCAGAATGACGGCAGCGAAGAAGGCGATCACCGCATACGGGTGCTCGATCGACCAACGATGAATGAGGTGGAGTGGATTCTCGCGCCCGGCTTTGGTCCGGCTCATCGAATCACCACGGAGTCCTTCTCGGAAAAGGTCACGGTCTGCCCTTCGTCGAGGCCCGCCGCACCCATGACCACAACCTGGTCGCCTTCTTTGATCCCAGACAGAATCGGGACTCGTTCACCCGCCGCGGGACCGAGGACGACAGGCGTTCTGGTGACGGTGAATTGGCCGTCCCTCCCCGCCGATGGAACGGCCAGCCAAACGAAGGATGTTGTTTTCTGGGCTTGAACGGCGTCACCCGAGGACGCGGAGGTTTGTATGGCCGCGGCGGGAATCACTAGACGCTTACTTTCGGCCCCGAGCGGCACGGCCATCGAGACGAACTGTCCGGGCAGGTAGGCGTGGTTTTTGTTCGCCAGGAGGGCCTCCACGATGCCGGTCCGCGAAGTCGCATCGACGCTCGGTGAGACCGAAGACACTCTCGCCGTCACCGACGAAGAAGGAGCGCCTCGATGGAGGATCGAGACGGACATTCCAACCCGAACTTGGGCAAGCTCGGCTTCGGGGACGTTCGCCTGAACTCGAATTGGCTCGACACGGGCGATCCGCAGAAGCGTTTGCCCCGGTGCGACGAGACTCCCGGGACTAGCGATTCTTTGGGTGATTACGCCATCGGATTCTGCGCGGATTTCGGCATAGGCCGCCTGGGCCGTCGTACCCGCTAAGCCTGCTTCCGCCTGACGCACGCCGGTCTGGGCTTGGCCGACCTTTTGCTTGGCGGAGGACGCTTCCGCCTTGGCGGTCAGGACGTGAGCGTGGTGGGCCATGAGCGCGGATTGCGCCTGATCGATCTTCCTTTGCGCCACCACGACCATGGAGTCGGCCTTTTGCGCCCTTGCCTGGGCCGCTTCTACTTTCGCTTGGGCGCCTTGTATGCCCTCGTTCGCTTGGCGAGCTGCCGCATCGGCTTTTGCGCCTTCCGCTTTCTCTTTTTCGTATTCGTCCCTTGAGACCGCTCCCGCCGCCAGAAGTGACGTCTCCCGCTTCAACTCCTGCGTCCAGTAACGCTGGTTTGCTTGGGCGGAGCTTGCAGTCGCTTCTGCGTCCCTGACGTCGGCTTGCGCGGCGACCACATCGGCGCGGGCAGCCTTCTGATCATCCTTCGCGGCGGCGACACTTGCTTTTGCCTCTTCCACCGCGCCTTGAAACTGTCCAAGCTCGGACTCGGCTTGGTGGATCATGGCTTCCGCCTGAAGGCTCTCGGATTTGGCCACCCCAACGCCTTGACGCGCACTCTCCACCATCGCCCTTTGGGACTCCACCTGCGGGCCAAGCTGAGTTGTATCGAGTCGGGCGACCACCTCGCCCTTCTTGACTGAGGTTCCCACGTACCCGGGCATCCACACGATCACGCCCGTAGTGCGCGCACTGACGTCGATCTCTTCATATCCGACGGCTTGCCCGGCATAGGTTGCGGTTGCGCCGAAGCTCTCCGTTTTAGCCATCGCCAACGTGACGGGCGCGACTCCTTCCGGCGGAGGCATGTCCATGTTCATCGTCTGCGCCTCGATTGGAGTCATGGACCCCGATCGACGAAAATGACCGATCGCATAGAAGCACGCAGCAGCCACTGCGCCAAGGAGAAGCACAGAACTCAGAACCTGCCGATTGAGAACCGCTCCGACCCGTAAACGCTGTCCGGTCTTACGCATCCGGACCACGACAACAGCCAGAACGGCGATCGCCAACAACCATGGCCATAGGGCAGGAGCCGGACTAGCCTCCTGTTCGTGGCTCGCCGTAGACTTCCCCGTCTCAAGGGGAATGACCGCCGTTCCCCCGCCAGCGGGCCCCTTCACCGCCACTTTCGCTTCGTATCCTCCCTCCATCGAGAAGGATTGGGACATGCGATAGTGGCCGGGGACCCCGGTCGGAACCGCTTTCTGCTCGGTTTCGCCCATGGCCATGTTGGGCATCTGCGCGATGGCACGAACCTCCGCGCCCTCAACCGGGTGTTTGGCCGCGTCCGTCACGAAAAGGTCGATCGTCGCCTTCCCTACCGGTACGACCGCAGGATCGGTGGTCAGCTCGACTCGGTAAGGTCCCGCTTGTCCGGGACTGCAAATCCCCAGAGCGGGCAGCAGAAAGACGAAGAGCGCCGCATATTTCATCGTGCCTTCACCGAGGTGGTTCCCGTGGCGCGCAGGACTCGGGAATAGGCGAGCCGGCGATCGTACATGGAGGAGGCCAGGTCGGCTTGAGCTTGCGTCAACGACTGAAGCGCGTCAAGCTGCTCCACCAGGATTCCTTTGCCGCTCGATACCCTCAGGGTGGCGACATCCAAGGCGGACTTTGCCGACTGGACGGAAGACTGGCTGGACTTGACGTTCGCCTCCGCCGTCGCAAGATCGATAAAAGCTTGGCGAACTTCCTTTTGAGCGGTAAGTTCGGCCAAGTGGACCATCGTCGCGGTCTTATCGCGCAATGACCGGACCCGGCTTGTCTCCGCACGACGTTGACCTCCATCGAACAGCGGGATGCTTACCGTAAGGCCCACGCTCCCCCCTCGATTCACCGATTGGTTAGAACCGTCGGCCATCGCGACGCCGTAGACTTGCGGACGCTGGCCTGCCTCGGCAGCCTTAACGTCCGACTTCGACGCCTCGAACCGTGCCTTGGCCGCAAGTACGATCCCTCGGTTCGCGAGCGAGTCGGCCAAAGCGGCCGGAAGCTCCTTCACCGCAACGTTGGTATCCAGAGGATCCGAAAGAGAGATTGTTTCTCCCAGGTCGAGTCCCGTTTCGGCTTTGAGGTCGATCAGCGCCTTTTCGCTTTCTCCTGCCGCCACCGTGAGCATCCGCTGGCTTTGGGCGAGTTCGGCTTGTGCTCTTTGAACCGAAGCTTCAATGCCGTGGCCGGCCTCATATTGAGCCTGGGTGGCGTGGACGATCTCGGAACTCGCTTCGATGCGGGCCTGCGCCGCCTTGACTTTTTCCGCCGCGAGCAAAGCCCGAAAATAGGCTTCCTCCGTGCGAAAGGCTGCATCCGCCTGGGCCTCGCGCAGATCTTGGAACGCGGCTTGCGCTAACAGGCGGGCGGAGCCAATTTCGCTATCTATCCGCCCACCCGTGAAGAGCGGCGCCATAAGCGTGAGATTCGCATCCAAGAGCGCACCCGATGGGACGAGAAGCGAATAGGCGGGATCGACGCCTTGCGCGGAAGGATAGATCGCGCCATAGTTGCCGGTTGCGGCAAAGCCATTTGCCGAGAGCTTGGGCGCTCTCTTCGCAGCCGCCGTTCGAGCCGCCTCGTTAGCGGCCAGAACGTCCGATTCGACGGCCGCGACCGAAGGATTTTGCCGGATCGCAAGTCGAACTGCCTCGTCTAGGGAGAGACGCTGAACTTGAGCGTGGGAAGACGTGAATAGGGTGGTGAAACCAAGTATCTGGAGCGCTCTCCAGATGATTCGGGAACGTGAAAGTGGAATGGTAACCTCGCGAGTTCGTGAGCGCGGGTTCCCGCGGCTACGCCGCGGGAGCCGTCAACGAGACTCAGCGAAGGGGCGGCGCCCGCCCAGGGTGTTCTTGAAGCGCTGGGTCTGGAGGGGGACCCGAATCGGCGCCGACGATTCCGGGCTCGACAACCGCCTCAACCCAAACCGTTACCAACGGCGAAGGTTCCACCAGAATGGCGACCGGAATCTGATAGGCGATCGGTCCGCTTGTCTTGACCCCTTGCCCTTGGGAAATAGATGCGGTGATCCTTGTTTCGCACTTGCAGCCCGCAGAAACCTTCGAAACCGTAGGTTTAACTCTTTGGGCCGAGTGACTGTGGGAACTGCCACAGCACGAAGGGTGCGGAAGCGCGACCGTCGCCATGCATCGCGACATGGCGGATTTCCGCTGGGCACAGCACGGCATCCCGCACATCGCCATCGGCACGGGATCGCGATGCGGCATGACGCATACCGCCTCGCTCGCCCACGTCGGAACCACGCCGACGATTAGGACGATCGAGCAAATCAGCCTTATGAGGAAGGTCAGTCGGCCACGCACCGTGTTTAGTATCCCTTACGAACGCGCGGGTGCCTACAATGGTTCCCGGTGTACCGGACACGTCGAAATGCCTAACCGAATCTGGAGTGGTGGGCCCGAGGGGATTCGAACCCCTGACCGAGCGGTTATGAGCCGCCAGCTCTTACCGCTGAGCTACAGGCCCGACCTGGTGCCATAAAAATACCCCACGGACTCCAATGAAGGATTCCGTGGGGTACGTGGATCGACTTACACTCGCCTTACAGAACGGGGCGCCGGCCGACGCCGATGATGCTCAGCAGGAACAGGATCACCGTGATCACGAGGAAGAGCCAGAAGAGAACCGACGCGATTCCAACAGCACTAGCGGCAATTCCACCGAACCCAAACAGTCCGGCAACGATCGCGACGACAAGAAAAATTACAGCCCATCTTAACATAGTCTTTTTTCACTCCGTGGCTCCGGACTGGCTTCTTCGAACCTCCCTTCCCGTGGTTAGGAGACCATCCCGGCTGCTTCTGCGTTACCGACGACTTTCGTCCAAATCGTGTTCGCAGTAGGGTGCGTGGGCCTAGTCCGACGGCAAAAGGACCCAATCGCACACCGAACAGGATCGCGCGACAAATAGTCAATTGGAGCATGCTTACCGGAATTGCTTTGGCCACGATGATCGGCTCTCTTGGACTCTCCCCGTCGGAATTGCAAGGGCAACAAGGGAGCCACCAAGTGCCTCGGCACGTCCGTTCCGCAGATAGTGAACTCGCTATCAAGGTGAGGGTTGATGGATCATTGGTTCCCTATAAGGGAATTGTGCCGATCATGCAAGGCTCAAGAATCCTGGTCCCGATGCGAGGGCTTTTCGAGCACCTCGGCGCAACCCTTACTTGGGATGCGGAAAAAAGAATCGTAACCGCCACGGGAAGCGGCAAGACGATCATTTTGCCGGTGGGTCAGGTGAACGCGACGGTCGATGGGAAGACGGTTACCCTTGACCAGCCCGCCATGATCATCGACAACTCCACCTTCGTGCCGCTTCGGTTCGTGGGGGAGGCTCTTGGCGCGAAAGTGAGCTGGCTCGATGCTGACCGAGTAGTCAGCATCGATAGCAAGCAATCTGGCTAGGGATGCGGCGGATCGGGAATCCACTTGGCATGGCCGTCGGTAAATACGACGGCTTTGCCTCCTGGACCAGGGATAAAGCCAAGCTGGGTTTCCGCCGGACTCTCGATTGCGGTCGCCGATCCTCCGGGAAACGTGAGGACGAAGCCGTTCATGATGTCCATATTCTTCAGATATGGATCTACTTGGCTCTGCCAGTTACCTTTGTTACTCGGATAGTTGTCGTCGTAGTCGTTGCAGTACATGATGAGCGCTAGGCCAACCTGCTTGACGTTGCTCAGGAGCTCCGTGCGAATGGCGGCGTTGCGCGCTTTGATAAAGTCGTCCTTCGCCATATGAACGAGGGGACGGACCATTGCGATACCTTGGGAAATGTATGCCAGCGACTCGTTGTTCGGAGCAAGCTCTCCCCGACTCCCGTCGGCAGTAGCGATCGCAGACTTTTGATCGGACTTATCCAGGGTCTGAAGTACGACACAATTCTCCGTCTTTGCCGCGTCGACTCCGTTCGTGATCTTGAAACGCTGGTCGAAGACCGTCAAATTCTTGGCAATTGGCTTCGTGACGAATTTGGGCGCAACCGGTAATACCGTAAATGCCCCAGTGTCCAAATTCATTTCGTTCCAGGTCGTGATGACTTTTTTCTGGTCCGTGAGAAGCTTGCGCGTAATCACGTAGGCATGACCATCCGCTCCCCATTCGAACGAGGAAAAGTCCGCCGGGAGCTTCAGCGTCTTGGGCGGCTCCTCGGTGCCTTTATAGATAGTTACGGTGTTATTCGGTGGAGGAAGGGCTTTCGCTGCATCGGGATTCGGACCGGCGTGGTTATAAACCCAATCAACGACCGCCACGACGGGAGCGGTCGGGGACACGAAGTTCGCAAGAAGGCGATCCTCATTGGTGCGTTGAAGAATTCGGGCCGTGCCATCGGCGGAAACCATCGCCACGATCGACTCGAAGCGGATGATCCCAGTCTGATCATCGCGCTTGGTCTCCGAATACTGGACCACGAACTTCGAAGAGCCCGGCAGCCAATTGACGTCATTTACGCGAACATCCGGTCCGCCGATGGGCACGACGGCTTTCGTCTTGTTCCCTTTCATGGAGTAGATGACGAACTCATCGCGCGGTTGAGCCTCCGGACCAGGTGGAACTTTCGTCTCGATAAACGCGCGGACGGCATCCTCCATCGCCGACATGTCGCTCCGTTGGACCAGCAAGAAGCTTCCATCGCTGGACCAGTAAAGAGCCTTTGCCATGCCTGGGCAAACCACGCGGGCCGGCAGCATGCCGACGGCTTCTTTGTCGGTCAGTACAAAGTCTTTGCGCGCATCTGGCGACTGGGCCGCGCCTATCGAACTTAATGCACCCACGAGAATCGAAATCAACAACAACGGCAACTTCATATGCGCCTCCTAAACCAGGAAATGGGGCTCTCCCGACGACACTTCTTATTTGGTGTCACCTTCCGGCGACTTCATCCATTAGAAATGACTGCGCAATAGGGCCAAAAAATTCGCTCTATTCCGTGGCTTTTAAGGTTTTCGGCATCTCGATCTTCGTGCCCGGCTTGATCCCCAGTTTCTTTGCTTCGCCCTGTTTGAGCTCCAGCACATACCAGTAAGCGCCCGAGGCCGCGAGACTGGTGTCATCCTGCGGCTTCCCGGCTTGGACGTTTAAGACCTTGTAGTCCGAAGCGATGTAGACGATGTCCAGCGGGAGGATGGTGTTGTGCATCCAAAAACCATGGTTTGGGCCGGGCAATTGTACGGCGGGGAAAACGAAGATCATTCCCTGGTCGTCTCTCACTTCCGGATTCTTGAGGAACATCATCCCCTCCTGTCGCTTGGGTTCGGTGTCCATGACCCACGCATCGATGCCAGTTCCATTCACCTTTAGGGCGGCATGGTCGAGCGAACTGAGCTGAAAGGCCCGGTTAGGGTTGGGCGGTGGCGCATCTTTTGGCGCTTCCTTTGCGACCGGCGGCGTTGGAACGGCGTCGACCTTTCCCTTTACCGAGTCCGTGGGTTTGGCCTCAGCAACCTTACTATCCGCCGGCTTAATCGGCTCCAGCGATTGGCTAGGGGAGCACCCGACTACAACCAAGGCGGTGAGAAAAAGGGACGCGAATCCGGCGGAGGCGAGGGAAAACTTCATCAGGCGCTAAAGGTGAGGGTGTCGTGGCGGCTTTCGTAGGCGGCGATGTCGTCGGAGAACTTGAGCGTAGTTCCGATCAGGTCCCGACCCTCGATGAGGGCCTCCTTCGTGACCGCGTTAATTCCAAAGGGCAGCGTCGCGTACCCCTGCAGAATCGTTTGGGCCGGCAAATCGATGGTGGCCTCGGCGCCCGATCCGGCTTCGACGAGCTCTTGGTGGGCGCACGGCGGCAACTCGATGAGGAGCAGGCCGCAGTTCGCCGCGTTCTGCCGGAAGATGTCGCTGTAGCCTTCCGAAGTCTCGGTTTTTCGGGCGACGACCGCGCGGAAGCCGGCTTGTTGAATGGCCCATACCGCGTGTTCACGCGAAGATCCGCAGCCAAAGTTCGTGCCTACGACCAAAATCGTGGCTCCGGCCGCCTCGGGGCGATTGAGCGTGAAGTCCGGCGTCCGTACGTCGCTAAAGAGGAGTTCGCCATAGCCGGAACGGCTGACGCGGGTCAAATATCGCGCCGGGATGATGCGGTCGGTGTCGATATTGTCGCCCGGAAGGACGGCAATTCTCCCTCGGTACGTGGTGAATGCTTCCACCCCATCATGTTGGCACACGATTTCGCGTTGCCGGAATGTAATCTGATGAGCCATGTTGGCACCGACAAAAGAGGAATTCTTAGCCAAGACAGGCGGAGTACGGCCGATGGCTGTTCACCGCGACGTGCTTGCGGACGTTGAAACTCCGGTCAGCGCCTACTGGAAGCTGGCCCATGACCAGCGTTACAGCTTTTTGCTGGAGAGCGTCACCGGCGGCGAGCAGTTGGCCCGCTATTCCTTCCTGGGCATTCGTCCACGAAGCGTTCTGCGCGTAAAGAATTCCCGGGCGCGGAAAGAGACCGGGGGCGAGGTCACTTCCTGGGATTTGCCCGCTGGCACGGACCCTCTCGATGCCCTTCGCGGCGAGATGTTCGACGAGTCTCCCGTCCCGGTTGCCGGCCTGCCTACTTTTGCCGGTGGCGCGGTTGGTTTGCTGAGTTACGACATCGTCCGCTATTTCGAGCGCCTGCCAGATTCAACGAACGACGACCTTCAAGTCGATGATCTGGCGATGATGCTCGCGGACACGGTCGTCGCGTTCGACCACGCGAAGAATCTCATCAAGGTCATCGTCATGACCGATGGTAGCGAGAAGGCTTATCACGAAGCGGAGGCTGAAGTTGAGGCGATCCTCGCGCGGCTTAAAGAACCCTTGCCTTCCCTGCCGAGCGGCAGCTTTGAAGCCAAACCGCCGGAGTCGAACGTTACGCAGGAGAAGTTCGAGGGCATGGTGCGAGAGATGATCTCGTACATCACGCAGGGCGACGGCGTTCAGATGGTCCCCTCGCAACGCTTTTCCAGCCAAGTCGATGCCCATCCGTTAACCGTCTACCGAGCCTTAAGGACGATTAATCCTTCACCCTATATGTTCCTGCTGCGGTTCGGCGATTTCGACTTAGTCGGCGCGTCTCCGGAAATCCTCGTTAGCCTGCACGGCCGAAAAGCGAGGGTCCGGCCGATCGCGGGCACGAGGTGGCGCGGCAAGGATGAGGAAGAGGACAAGGCGCTCGAAGTCGAGTTGCTCGGTGACGAGAAGGAGCGGGCGGAGCACGTTATGCTCGTCGATCTCGGCCGCAACGACCTTGGCCGGGTTTGCGAATACGGCTCAATCAGCGTGAATGAGCTCATGGTGATCGAGCGATATTCGCACGTCATGCACATCGTCAGCGACGTCACCGGGACCCTTCGCGAGGACCGGGACGCCTACGACCTGTTCCGCGCGACTCACCCCGCCGGCACGGTATCCGGGGCGCCGAAAGTGCGGGCGATGGAGGTCATCGACGAACTCGAACCGACCCGGCGCGGAACTTACGCGGGCAGCGTCGGCTTCTTCAGCCATACCGGCGAACTCGATACCTGCATCGCGATCCGGACGATTCTCATCAAGGACGGAGTCGCCCACGTGCAGGCCGGCGGAGGAGTGGTTTACGACTCCGACCCGACGAAGGAATACGTGGAATCGAAGAATAAGGCGAAAGCATCGCTGAGGGCAATCGAGATGGCGCAACGAGGCCTTTAAGATTCGGGGACAATACGGAACAATGCACGGCGAGAATATGGGCCTTGGCACTCTGCTGAGCCACTTCGGCGAGGACGAAAAGGTCCAGGGGGCGGTTACTCCGCCCATCTTCCAAAACTCCCTCTTCCTGTTCGACACGGTCGACGAGCTGTTCCACGCGATGGCGGTGACCCCCGAAGGGCCGCCATACCATTACAGCCGCGTCAGCAATCCGACGGTAGCCCTTGCCGAGAACAAGATCGCGGCGATGGAAGGCGCGGAAGGCTGCAAACTGCTCGGTTCCGGCATGGCCGCGATCACCCTTGCGGTCATGAGCTGCGTTGAGGCCGGAAGCCACGCCGTCGTCGTGGACACTTGCTACGGCCCCCTAAAGAGCCTTTTAGACGAGGTGCTCAAACGTTTTGGCGTCACCTACACCCTGGTCGACGGGCGCGATGTCGATGGTGTCATCGACGCGATACACCCGGAAACCACCCTTGTCTATTTGGAATCGCCAAGCAGTATCGTTTTCCGTCTCCAAGATATCGAAGCGATTACCAAGGTGTGCCGCGAGCGCGGCATCACCACCGCGTTCGACAACACGTACAACACTCCCGTCTTTTACAACCCGATCAAGCACGGCATCGACATCGTCTGCCACAGCGCCACCAAGTACATGGGCGGCCACAGTGACATCACGGCGGGCGCGATCTGCTCGGATGCCAAGCGGATTAACCGCATCCTGCGGCACGAGTTGAACTACGTGGGCTCAATGCTGCATCCCTTCCCCGCCTGGCTCCTCACCCGCGGCCTTCGGTCTCTAGCCCTTCGCATGAAGCGGCACGAGGAGACCGGCAATACGGTCGCAAATTGGATTGAGCAGCGGCCTGAAGTTGAACTGGTCAACCACATCAGCCTTGAATCGTTTGCGCAGCGCGAACTCTACCTACGTATGCTCGGGCACTCCACGGGCCTGTTCTCCTTCGAACCCAAGGTTCAGGAAGAGGCGCGGGTGAAGGCGTTCTGCAACCGGTTGAAGCTTTTCGGGCGCGGAGTGAGTTGGGGCGGCTTCGAAAGCCTCGTCGTTCCCATCAAAGTGCACGCACTCGGCATGCCAGAGCCTCGCTGGACCATCCGGCTCTTCTGCGGGCTAGAAGAGCCGGAAGACCTCATCCGCGACCTCCAAGAAGCCATGGTCGAACTCGGTTAGCGCATAGGAGACACCACGCGCAACGTGTAGCCGGGACCGGAGCGTCGACGCGATGGTGCCGGGCCTGCCGCTAAACCCTCAAAGATGGCCGGCAAACCCCAAAGCTAACCGTGGTCAAAAAACCCGTTAGCTATGATTCTCGCCCATGTAAATGGGCAAGCCGAAATACTTCAGCCGCTGCCAGGGGAACGCCTTCGGGTCGTTCTTCCGGCCCGGCGGAATCGCGATGTACTCGTGGCTCACGATCTGCTTGATCGGAAACCTTCGGCGCATCTCGGCGATGATTCCGCAAAGGGCCTGAAGTTGGGCCTCGGGGTACGGATCTTTGCCGTCGTTCAGATTCACCAACTCGATGCCGATTGAATAGTGATTCAGGTTTCCGCGGCCGGAGGCGTCCTTGCTCACACCGGCATGCCAGGCCCGATCGAAAGTCGAGACGTTCTGGACGATGCTGCCATCCTTCCCGATCGTGAAATGCGAGCTCACCTGGCTCGAAACGCGCTGGAAGGCTTCGGTGGTCAATTGCAGGGTCGGAATGACGGTCGAGTGGACCACGATCGTGTCGACGACCGAGCCCTCTGGTCGGTGCCCGTAGTTCGGAGACTGAATCCAAGCGATCTGAAGGTAGCCGGGATCCTGCCAAGGCTTCGGCATCGGTACCGTCGGATCGGGAACGTAACCGACGATTTCCGGCGGCTTGGCCTGCGCGGGCGCTTTGGGAGCTTGCGCCGTTTGGACGGCGAGAACGGCGGAACAGGCTAGAAAGCTTAGGACCACGCCCGAAGTTTAGCCCTATTTAGAGTCAATCCAGAGGGGGCGCCGGCCGGATGAGGGCGTCGAGCAGCACGAAAGCTGTCGACCAAGTGCAGACCAACCCAACGGCAAAAAGCATCGGATAGATAAATCCGCCCGCCAGTGCCGCCAATGCGGTCAGCGTAAGCGTTTGCGCCGCCGGATTCCGACGCCATTCCATCTTGACTCGATGCACCAAAAAACCCGGAGAGAAAATCCATCCGACCCCCAACAAGAGGACTGAGCCCAGGAAGGAGGGAGAGGCGAAAAACCGAACCCATTCGTACACATTCAAACTGCCGATCTGTTTGGTGGAAGCAATGAGGCCGAACGGCACAAAGCATAGCCCGTGCCGGACAAGTTCAAAAATCCCGGGCAAGAGCGAACAAGCAAACAAGGCGAGAACCAGTCGCCGGGAACCCAGGGCCAAGCCGATCGGTACGCTCCACCAAAGCAAGGGACCGAACCCGGACATCGCCCACCACGGTCGCAACAGGAGCGATAGCCCAATGAAAGCAGCAAAGCAAATGGCCGCGGCTTCAAGCGGATAACCCTTCCTCTCCGGAAGCGTGCCCGAATAATTCCGAACGAAATCCACTTTTGCGAGGGTGACGGCAAGCGCCGCGGTCATCCCCGCAAATGGCAGAACGGCACTGCCCGACGAACCGCTCCCCAAAAAGGCCAACGATAGAATGGGACCGTTGGGAAGAAACTCGGGTGAGAAAATCGAATAGGTCGGATTGACGCAGGCAAAGCAGATCCAAGCGAGCGCCGTGTAGGTCCAAAGTGAGCGCGTCGAACCTGGGTCGGGTAGGGCAAGCTGCGGAAGGTTGGCGAGCCCGAAAAGCCCACCGAGTGCCACACCGCTCCAAATCCAGGTGCCGGTGAGGCCGCCAAGATTGGCTAGGTTTCCGCCAATGAGAAGGGCCGGGAAACAGAGAAAGAATAGTCGGAGGAAGGTAGAAAAAGGGGCGCTTGAAACTTCACGGGCGGCTAAGAAACCACCGACGAGGACCAATCCCAAGCCGAGCAATCCGAATGTAACGACGAACGGAAGCCAAACACCTTGCACCGTCTCGAACCAGCGATTCGCACCCGGCCAGCTTTTCCTTTGCCATTCCCATTGAACGGATCCGGGTTCCTGCAGCAGTCGCCCAAGGCTATGTGCCTCTACGAGCCCCGGGACCGCCGATGCGGAATCGATTGGTGAGCCGAGCGGCCACACATCCCTTCCAAGAAGCCATATCCGACTCCAATTCTGTCCGGCGCGCGGCGGATACTCCACGACCAGCACCCGGCCACTTGTGCGTCGCAGCACGGCCGAGACATCTTCACCCCCACTTGCGGCCAATAGCATCACGTGCGATGCGGGCCAGTCCCCGTCGAGGGGGATCGACTCGATCGTGGAGGATTTGCCGGATAGATCAAGGAGCATCGCCGGTCGTCGAACATTCCCGTCAAGACCGGAAAGTAGCGTCGAGGGCAAACCAACGCGCGTCTCGAAATAACCCGCCTTCGTAAGATAGCCAAAGCTTGAGGAACGCCAAGTCTGCCCGTTGCCGACATGGTCGAATCGAAATAGGGCTTCGTCCGCGTACCAATCCAGTCCCGAGAAGACCGAGAGGAGTCGGCTGTGACTTCCGGATTTCGCCTCTTCCGGCCATCTCACCCAGGTCGGGTGAACATACATGTCCGGATTCACTTTAGGATCGAACCGATCCGGCTCTACCAAAACCAGCACCGGGTTCGACGACCGGGCTTGCGCATAGCCGGCTTTCCCGCAAATCAGCAGGCAGAAAAGGAGAAGGAATCGAAAGATTCGAAGGAACAAGGCGCCTCTCGTAGGTCAACAAGATTATTCCGCACCGGCATATTTTCTGGCCAAAGCCTAATTGGTACGGGGAACCTGAACTGAAGGGTAAATTACCTTTTGAAGTGGGTGCGGATCGTCTTCGATGAGCGTTTACGTTGGCCTTGATTGCGGGGGCTCTTCGAGTCGCGTCCTCGCCCTAGACGACCACGGTGCGATTCTTTTCCAAGGTCAATCCGGCGCGGCCAACCTGGTTTCGACCCCCGAGGGGCGGCTCCGCAAGAACCTCGCGAACGCCACGGATGGTTGCCCGAAAGCGACCTTCGTTTGCGGTTGCTTCGCCGGCCTGATCAGCGAAGAAGTGCGCGAGCGCGGCGAAGACTTATTGCGCGACCTCTTCCCCACCGCCGGTGTGCGGGCCGAGCCGGACTACACGGCCGCGTTTTACGCGGCGCCTCCCGAGACCGATCTCTGCGTCATCGCGGGGACCGGATCCCTTGTTTGCTCTCGGTCCGGCAACCGGATGGTAAAGAGCGGAGGCAGAGGCTACATCCTTGGCGACTTCGGCTCCGGATACCATTTCGGCCGCGAGGCGCTGATTCACTATCTGGATAACCCTGCGGGGAGTTCGCTCGCCGTTCGAAACGCGGTGCGCGACCTATTTCGATCAGAGGAAGAGGGAGCGATTGTGAGCGCACTCTACCGCTCTCCCACCCCGGCAGGTGTCTTGGCCAAGCTTGCCAAGGCTCTGGGCTCCGACGCCCGTGATGGCATTCCCTATGCCGTGGAGAGCGTCAATCGAAACTTGGGATCATTGATCGAAGTTGTGCGTTCCCACATCGGAAAGAACATGCCGAACAAGAAAAACCTCTCGATTAGCCTCGCGGGCGGCGTATGGAAAGCCAACGTTGTATTCAAGGATCGGTTTACGGAGTTGGTGAAGGAAGTGCTGGACGATCGCGAAGTCTCAGTGGGGCGGGTCAGTCGGCCGCCACTATACGGAGCGGTCGAACTAGCCCGTGAAATGGGCCACCGGAGCTAGGACCCAGTCTTCACGGGAGACCCAAAAGGTATCCTAGCTCTCGTGCCCAGAACGTCAATGAAGCCGTTTAGCCATGATCGACAGCTACGAACCCGTCCACGGTTAGAGAAGAGAAATGGCTACTGAAGCGCGAAATCCCCGTTCTTACGGCTTGGATAAAATGTCGGCCCGCGAAATTGTGCGGCTGATGAACGAGGAAGAATCCGCCGTTATCCGAGCCATGACCGCCGCCGAAGGGCCCCTTGCCAATGCGGTTGAACATGCCGCAACTGCGTACCTCGCGGGCGGACGCGTTATCTACGTCGGCGCCGGGACCAGCGGCCGGGTCGCGACGATGGACGCGGCGGAAATGCCGCCCACATTTGGCGTCGATCCGAACCGATTCGTGAGTCTGATCGCCGGAGGCTCGGACGCAAGTGGTAAGGCGATCGAAAACGCCGAAGACGACGTCTATGCCGCAGTGACCGCGCTTAACCAACTTAAGCTCACCCCCGACGACATCGTAGTCGGAATCGCCGCCAGCGGCACGACCCCGTTCGTCGTCTCCGCGGTAAGGCATGCGCGCCAAAAGGGGATTTGGACTTGCGGTATCTCGAATAACCGAAACACCCCGCTCTTGGTTGAGGCGGACCTTGGCATCCTTCTGGACACCGGCCCAGAAGTACTCACCGGCTCGACGCGTTTGAAGGCCGGCACGTCTCAAAAACTGGCGCTGAATCGAATTTCGACCGGCGCGATGGTGCTCGCGGGCAAGGTCGTCGAAAACCTAATGGTTGACGTGAAGGCGAGTAACGCCAAGCTTAAGCAGCGTTGCGCGCGCATCGTCACCGAGCTCTCTCCGTTGACGCAAGACGAGGCCTGGGACCTGCTGGAAAGAAACGATTGGAGTATCCGCCGCGTTTTGGCAGAAGTTCCGGTTCCCGTTTAGCGACTCTGCTTGCTCCGCCGAAGAAAGCCGGCGGCGGCTTTGCCGTCAACCGCGCTCGGGGTTTCACTGGATTTAATCCAAAGTAACTCCACGTTGATGGCGCGCGCATAGCCCAGGATTAGCGCCAGCCGAACCTCTCCCGGCTGCTTTTCCACCTGAGAAATTCGCCCCTGCGTGATGCCGAGGGCTTGGGCAATGTCGTCTTGGCGAATACGCCGCCGCTTGCGCATCTTAATGAGCTCAGCCATCAAGCGCTCGGCGGATCTGTGGTCGATAAAAGTGGCTTCGTCTGCGCTTACCGACAAAACCGCCCCATCAGGCGCGTCGGCATTCGTGTACGTGCCATCCATGGCTTCACGAGTTGGCGGGATATCTTGGGACATGTAGGTATGGGTGCGCAGCTAGCGATAAGGAGTATCGTATCGCACCCCACGAACGTATTGAGGTATCAGTTATTATCTGATAGCAATACCGGAAATTTCAGTCGGAAAAGTCCGATGGGAACCAAATACCTATGGAATAGATCACGGCATAAACGATCGTATGGCTCGTGTCCAAACTCGGGCGACATCCGGCGCCTCCCGAATCGCCCTTAAGGCCAGTTGACGAGCATTCTTCTTTTCACCTTGAGCTCGCTTGTGCTTAGCCATGCTGCTCAACGCAATTCCGCAATTGCGGACTAGCATTCGCGTATACCGCGCCCGAACGGCGGGTTCGAGTTCAGCAAATAGTTCTTGCCGCCGGGGCAGAATCAGTTGGCTCAACAGATAATGCTGAGCCGCGTGGAACCGGTAGCCGGCGTTCGCTAACGAGGTCGACAACACGGAATATCGGACTAGCTTCTGCGGAACATGGACAAATTGGCGGCCAGGCGCAAGAATAAACCAACCGTACCAATCGGAGCAGCGGACCGCATCCGGAACAAAATTGCCTGAATCCAGCATCGCCTGACGATCGAAAACCGCGGTACTTGCAATCACCCAATTGCTGGGAAGGATATGGTCGAATGCGGTCTGAGCCTTCGGCAATGCCAGGTCCCGAGGGACTTCCCTTCCGTCCTCATAGACGTACCAGCCGTCGGCATGGCACATCGCCGCCCCGGTCGCGTCGAGGGCCTGAATCTGCATCTCCAGCTTTTCGGGGAGCCAAAAGTCGTCGTGATCGACAAAGGCGACGTACTGCCCCGTCGCTTCCTCGACCATTCGCTTTCTCGCGGCGCCGAGGCCGCCGTTTTCAATTTTCAGGTACCGGCAGTCGTAGCCGGCGACAATTTCCGCCGTGTTGTCCGTGCTGCCGTCGTCGAGGATGAAGACGTCAAAATCGCGGTAGGTCTGAGCAAAAACGGCGTCGAGCGACTTGGCCACCGAAGCCGCACCGTTGTAGACCGCCATCACCACGGTGACGCGAGGCATGGCGAGATGCTACCCGCCCGTCCAAACCCTTCGGTCGCGCCAAACGGTCGAGCGGTACACTCTTGTCCAGCTTATGTCCCTTGCGCGCACATTCGTGCTCAAGACGTCCGCCCTTCGTCCCGTGGAACGGATGGTTAGACGCTCATTCCTCTTCCGACCCCTCGTGCGCCGATTCATCGCCGGGGACACGCTTGAAGAAGCGCTGACGGCCAGCCAGGCCGTCTTGAACAAAGGTTTGCGCGTCTCCCTTGACTACTTAGGCGAGAACACAAAATCGGAAGCCGAGGCTTTGGAGGCCAAGGCGACCTATATTCGGATGTTGAACCGGATCGCGGAGACGGACGTGGTCAAGAAATACGACCCGGCCTCCGGCGAGCCGGAACCTCTCAACATCTCCATCAAATTAACCCAGTGCGGCCTCGATCAAGGCGAAGGATTCGCGGAAGAAAACTTCCGCGACGTCCTCGCCGTCGCCCTGCCTCAGCACAACTTCGTCCGCATCGATATGGAGGCCTCGGAATACACCGAGCGAACCATGCGCATGATCGAGCGAGTCCGGCCCGACTTTCCCAACACTGGCACCGTCTTGCAGAGCTACCTTTACCGAACCCCCGGCGATATCGAAAAGGTTATCGAGTGGCAAGCCCGCACCCGCCTCGTGAAGGGCGCCTACCTGGAACCCGCCGCCGTCGCGATCCCCGAGAAGGCCAAGGTCGACATCGCCTACATCGAGCAGGCAAAGCAGCTGCTGGAGCGCGGCTACTACCCCGCGCTGGCGACGCAGGACGAGAACATCATCAAAACTCTTAACGAGTTCGTAAAGGAACGGGGCATCGACAAGAAGAAGTTTGAATACCAGATGCTCTACGGCATCCGGCGCGACCTCCAAGAAGGGTTAGCCGCCGAGGGGTATAACGTGCGTATCTACATCCCGTTCGGCGACTCTTGGTACCCCTACTTCACTCGTCGGCTCGCTGAGCGTCCAGCCAATGCCTTCTTCATCGCGAAGAGCCTGTTTAAGGGCTAGACCAGAAAGCTTCGCAAGTCTTCTTCGCTGACCACCGGCTCGCCCGCGGCCACGTTGTTCAGCTTCCCCGCGATCATCCACTTTTCTAGCTCGTCGACGAGTTGGAAAAGGTGGTCGAAGCTCTCCACGTAAAAGAGGACCGGCTGGTACTTGTCGATCTCGAAACCCTGGTTGATGACCCACTCCAACTGAATGGGATATCGCTGAACCTCGGGGGATTCGACGCAGTGCGAGATCTCGCCGTACGAGCTGAGGAGCCCGCTTCCGTAGACTTTCAGTCCCTCATCCGAGTTCATGAGGCCGAACTCGATCGTGAACCAGAAGAAACGCGCCATGGCCCGAATGATCGATGCCAACGTGTGAGCCCTCTCGGTCTCATTCTCAATCTTCCGGGCGATCTCGGCCGCCGTGTGCGCACACTCGCCGAAGCGGACGAGGGCCTCGGCGAAGGCCTTGTCAGTATGCATCGGCACATGGCCCGCGATGTCGTGAAAAATGTCCGGCTCGGGCAGGTAGTCGAGCCGATCCGAGCGCCGAATCGTGATCGTGGTCGGAAACTCTCGGTTCCGGAGCCGATCGAAGAACACGAACGCGGGGACATAGCCGCTGACCGGCTTCGCTTGGAATCCGGTCAACGGGCACAAGAATTCGTTGACGTCTTCGAGACGCGGCACCCGGTTCGGATCGAGGCATAGGGATGCGATTCCTTTCAGAAAATGGCGGTTCGCATATTTGCTCCACCGCTCCTGCATGCGCTCGAAGAGGAGGCGCCAGGCCTCATGGTTTTCTTCCGAGTAAAGCTCGTAAGGCTGGTGGATGAAGAGTTCACCGGTGCGCTGAGCTTCCTCGATGAAGGGCGCTTGGGTGGTGGTGAGTCCGGACGTCATGAGATTAGGTTTGGATTCGGTTGTTTGAGCCACGTTGCTCCTGGTGAGGTTGTCTCAAAGGATCGCCTTCGAGACAACCTCTTAAAAGATTTTGCTTACGTCTCTCACTCTGGGGCTGCGCTCCAGAGTGAGAGAGTTTTGTTTGAGGTTTTGGCCGCCTGCGGCGACCAAAACCTCGCTCGGGATACAAGCCTAAGGGTAGCACGCCTCAGAGGCACGAGAAATGGCAAAGGGCCTCCCGTTTGGGAAGCCCTTTGCCATTTCTTAACTCTGAACGAGCTTAGAGATCGATGCGCTTCGAGCCGGTGCCGGAATCGTCGTTGCCGTCGGAAATGCGCTTCACGAACGTGACCAACTCCATCGGGTTGAACGGCTTCGTCAGGTACATGTCCGCACCGTAGTGATAACCCTCGAAAACGTCCTTATCTTGCGCCTTGGCGGTGAGCATGATGACGGGGAGGTTTTCGGTCTCCGGGTCCCGGCGAATGTTCTTCAGAACTTCGAAGCCGTCCATGTACGGCATCATGACGTCGAGTACACAAAGGTCCGGCTTTTCGGATCGGATCTTCTCCAATCCTTCCCTTCCATCAAACGCGGTCACGACCAGGTAGCCTTGCCGCTCCAGGTTCACCTGGATAAGGCGCACAATGTGCCTTTCGTCGTCGCAGACCAGAATCTTTCGTTGCGGCATGGTTCTCCTAAACTAACTCCTCACACTTGAATACAGGGGCATCCTACCTGAACTTTTGAACCTTGTCAAAGGTCCCCGGCCCACTTGTGAGTCTCGCTTCATTTTGACCTATCCGAGCGAAAATACATTTCCTCGCACGTATGCGCTACGCAAGCGCTTGTGACGGGAAGCATGGGAGACCAAAAGGTATCCTTAATAGGTGAAGTTATGCCGTTTTGAGCTAAAGACCTCGCCGGGAACGGCCCGTTCGGGAATGGTCTACAGCGGCAAGATTTATGAAACGGACGGGGCCAACCCCGTTGCCGTCCACGAGGCGGACGCCGTCCGGCCTCTGGCCCCCATTCCCCACTCGCCAAGTTTCCGAATCTTCCGGACCGATTTAGTCGGCCTTGATGACGACGGCGAGGAACGCTACCTCCGCTCCGAACCGAGATTCTTCTACGGAAACCCCGGCGCCTTGGCCGGAGCGAGCCAACTCGTGAACCTGCCGGAGTTCGCCACGGAGATTTCCGTACTTCCCATGCTTGCGGCGATCATCGTTTCCGATGCTTTCCGCGTAGACCTTGAAGATGCCGACGATCTGATTCTCGGCTACACGATGGTCAACATGCTATTCAGCCGGAGCGACGAGCGCCTCGATCGAAGTTTGGGCGCGATCGGTCACTCGCACGATTTCGGTGGCGTAATCGGTCCCGTGCTCACTACGCCCGACGAGTTGGAAGACTCGGTCGAAACGGCGGAGTTCGGGCGCCACTATGGGTTGACCACCATCTTGCGCGTCAACGGCGTGGAACGTCAGCGCGGCACAACCAACGATATTCCCTTTACATTTGCCCAAGCGATCAGCTTTGCCAGCCAGACCTGCACCCTTAAAACCGGCGACATCATCGCCATAGGGCCGGTCGTCGAGGCCTCCGAATTGCCCGTCAATTTAGAGCCCGGCGACGAAGTTCATCTGGCGATCGAAAAACTCGGGGCCCTTTCCCTTAAACTCAACAACTCACAATGAGCGACATTCGCAAAATATTCCTCGACAACGGCGTACGTGTGCTAGTGGAGCCGATCGGCCACGTTAAATCGGCCGCGATCGGTCTCTGGTGCGCAACCGGAAGCCGGCACGAGCATGCCAACGAAGGCGGCATTACCCATTTGATCGAGCACATGCTCTTCAAAGGAACCGAGCGCCGGACCGCCAAGGAGATCGCGGAATCGATCGAAGGTCGAGGCGGGTCGCTCAACGCTTTCACGGACAAAGAGTCGACCTGCTACTACTGCCGCGTGCTCGCGGACGACGTGGCGAACGGAGTGGATGTCCTGAGCGACATGATGCTGCACTCGCTGATCGATCCTGAAGAGTTGGCGCGGGAGAAAGGCGTGGTGCTTGAGGAGATCAAGCGGTCCGAAGACGAGCCGGGCGACCTCGTCCATGAGCTTCACCTCTCCAATCGCTGGGGAGATCATGTCCTGGGCAAGCCGATCATCGGCACTCCGGCTTCGGTCAGCTCATTCAGCCGGGATGACATCGCGACCTACATGAATCGCCGGTACCGGGCGGAAGATGTGGTTCTCTCCGTGGCCGGTAATGTCGATCCCGATGTCGTGGTGGCGGCCGCCAGCGTGACGCTGGGCAAGATCCCGCACACGAACGAAAAGATCACGGCCTCCCGCCCCTCCGGCAAGGCTTCTGATGTATTCATCCCCAAGGATGTCGAGCAGGTTCATTTCTGTATCGGCAGCGACGGGGTTTCGATTTTCGACGACGACATCTACGCGATGGTCGTACTGGACGCCGCCCTCGGGGGCAGCATGTCCAGCCGAATCTTCCAGGAGGTCCGCGAGAAGCGTGGCCTGGTTTATTCGATCGGCAGCTACACCCTGAACTACAGCGCCGGCGGCGCTTTCACCGTCTACGGAGGCACGAGTCCCGAGCAGTGGCCGTTGGTGCAGGAACTGGTCCGGGCCGAGTTTGACAAGGTCATGGCCAGTGGGCTCGAGCCGGATGAGATCGGCCGCACGAAGCGCAACATCAGCGGCAACATGGTGCTTGCTCTTGAGGGCATGAGCAGCCGCATGATGCGCATGAGCCGAAACGAGATCCATCACCATCGGGAGATTCCGATCGAGGAGACGCTCGAAAAGATCAACGCAGTCACGAACGAACAGGTGACGGAACTCGCGAACCGCATCCTCTCCACGGACATGGTCAACACCACCGCAATCGGGCCTGAATCCGAATAAACGCCATGACCGCCCCTGCGCCCCTTTCCGGTTGTTCGGCCCTCGTCTCCGCCGTTTCACATGCCTCCTCGAAAGACGAGTTGCTCAGTGAGCTGGTGGCGGTCTGGGTGAAACTCAGTGGGGCGGATTCGTCCGATCTCCTCCTGCGGGAACCGGGGGACGGCCTCGTTCTAAAAGCGAGTACGCACTTCCCGGAGATGAACAACCGGCTGAAACTCGGGAAGGGCATCGGGCTCACCGGCCAAGCCCTCGTCACGAACGAGCCGATCTACGTGCAAAAAGCCGCCCGGCTGGATCCGCGCTATGCGCGCTACCCGGGCGTGGACGAGCCGGATACCGAGGCGGTGATTTCGTTGCCCCTAACTCCGGCCACGGGACAACCCCTGGGCGTCCTAGTGCTACGAAAAACCGACGCTTGGAAACCGACGCCCGCCATGCGCGCCCGTTTCGAAGAGCTCGCCCAGACTACGGCGATTTGCATTCAAGCCTTCAATAACGCCTACCAAGTGGGCGCGCAGGTCAATCGCCTCGGCGCCCTGAGTGAAGTCTCCAAGACCATCGCCACGAGCCCCTACGTCGAGGAAATACTTCAGCTTCTGGTCAACGTGACCGCTCAGCAGTTCAACTATCGCGTCTGCACGGTGCGCCTGCTTGACGATCACCGAGGGGAGTTGGTACTCCGCGCAACCCAGGCGCCCGCCAAGGCTTATCAGCGAAAGCGCGCCATCAAACTGGGCGAGTCGATCGCGGGACGGGCGATCGACGAAAATCGGCCCGTCATCGTTCGCGACGTGCAAGTCGAGGACGACTACATCGGCCACGACCTCGCCGTCGAGCAGGGCCTCCGCTCGATGATCTGCGTTCCGCTCACCCTCCAAGACCGCCCCATCGGGGTTATCAGTTGCTACACCAGCGAGGTCCGCGACTTTCCGCCGGAGGAAATTAAAGCCCTGGAGACCCTGGCCAAACAGGCCGCGGTGTCCATCGAGCACTCGAAGCTTCAGGTCCGCAACACCCTGATGCAGGAGATGCACCACCGGGTGAAGAACAACCTGCAACAGGTCGCTTCCCTGCTTCGCCTTCAGATGCGCCACAGCAGCTACAGCACGCTGGAAGAGGCGCTAAACGACTGCTTGTCGCGCATTCTGGCCATCGCCGCCGTACACGACCTCCTGAGCCGGGACGACCTGGATCATGTCGGGATTCGTTCGATCGCGGAGACGTTGGTGCATCACCATCAGGGGTCGCTCATGTTGCCCGATAAGACGATCACCTTCGAAGTCCGCGGGGTGGACGTAAAGTTGGCGATCACCCAGGCCACGCAAATGGCGCTGGTCCTGAACGAGCTCATTCAGAACGCCCTTGAGCACGGGTTCGTCCACACGCCGGTTGGCGAGGTCCACATCAATATCGAGGACAAGGACGACGAGATCTCGGTATGGGTCTCAAACAGCGGCGATCCGCTGCCGGACGGCTTTGACCCCACCGTGGTAAGCCACCTCGGTTTGAAGATCGTAGACAACTTGGCGCGAGGTTTGGGTGGACGTTTCAAAATGTCCAACGTCCTCGGCTGGACCGTCACCGAAGTAAAGTTTCCCCGCGCATCTGGCGAATAACCGCTTTCGCGTTTGTTGGGCGCACCCCCCAAGGCGAAGGAAAACGCATTTCTACCCCGACATTTTTTGACCGCCGGCCTATCCGCCAAAGGCGGAGGCGGCGCGTCAAAAAATGTCAAAAAGTAAAATTCAAGGAGGGGTCTGAGGATCGCGGTTCGGGGCACCTCCCGAACCGCGATCCTCAGACCCCTCAACTGCGCGGTAAACCGACTAAGTTCAAACACAACCGCAAACCCCCGCAACTAAACATCCCCCTTGAGCGTTATATACTCATGTAATTGAGCGGATACGCATCATGGCAAGGAACTACTACGAAGTATTAGGGGTCGATCGCAAGGCGGACGAGAAAGAGATCAAGACGGCTTATCGGAAGCTGGCGCGCAAATACCACCCGGACGTCAATCCCAACGATAAAACCGCTGAGGCCAAATTCAAGGAAGTCAGCGAAGCGTACGAGGTTCTCCACGACGCCGAGAAACGGTCTATGTACGACCAGTACGGCGCGAACTGGGAGCAGGCTCAGCACTTCCAGGGCGGCGTTCCCGGCCAAGACGGCGGCTTTCACATCGGCGGCGGTGGCGGCGGCTTCGAGACCATCTTCGAGCAGTTCTTCGGCGGCCGCGGGCGTAGCAACGTCGATTACGGTTTCCAGGACATGGAGACCTCCCAGCCTCGCGACATCGAGAAACTCGTCGAAGTCACCTTGGAAGAGGTCGACCTGGGCACCAAACGCACGTTGACCTACCAAACGATGGATGCCCAGCGCACGCCGCATGGCATCACGACGGTTCCGACGACTAAGAAGGTCGAGGTCAAAATCCCCGCGGGAATCTCTGACGGAAAAAAGCTTCGCGTGCCCGGCAAAGGTGCGGCTGGCGCCAACGGCAAAGCCGGCGACCTCTATGTCGTCGTGAAGATCGCGGACCACGCGCAATTCTCCGTCGTCGCCGATCATGTCGAAGTAGAAGTCCCCGTTCCCTACACGGTCGCTGCCCTTGGCGGTGAAATCCGAGTTCCGACGCTCCGAGCTACCGTCACGATGAAGATTCCGGAAGGCACTCAAAGCGGCCAGATGTTCCGCCTCGGCGGTCAAGGCGTCACTCGCTTAAATGGCGGCCGCTCCGACTTGATGGCAAAGATCAAGATCACCGTTCCGAAGAAGGCCAGCGGCCGCGAGCGCGAGCTTTTGAATGAGCTAGCCGAGCTCGACAAGGTGAAGGCTTGAGGACGGACAACCAACCCGTCTACATGATCGGAGTCGCCGCCGAACTCTGTGGCGTGCATCCTCAGACGTTGCGCCAGTACGAGCGCCTTGGCCTCGTGGTGCCTTCGCGCGCGGGCGCCAAGAACCGCCTCTACAGTGAGAACGACATCCGCCGGGTGCGCCGCATTCAGCGGCTTACCCAGGAGATGGGCGTCAATTTGGCGGGAGTGGAGCTAATCCTTCGCCTCCTCGAAGATATGGAGGATATGCGGCGCGATATGGAACTGCAGCTAGAGGAATACGTGGTCGAGGCGGAACGGCGCATCGCCAATCTGCTCACGAATCCTGCTACCCCATTGCGCAAAGACGAACGGTTGCTTCCCGTCCTCAAGATCCGGCCCACCCGGCCTATCGACCTTTAACTTTCGAGCAACCGCTTCAACTCGTGGTTGTAGCGATACAGGAACTCCAGCACCTGGTCTTGCCGGCGACCGATATGAACCTTGCAGATCGTGCCGAGTAAGAGGGTCGAGGCGCCATCCGGCTCCCCGTTTGAACCGATTCGCTCGATCTCGATGTAGTCGTCGCCCACATGCTTTACGAAGCCGCTGGGTCCATAGTCGTTTGAATCTACGAGATGAACGATGGAGTTTGAATCCTTCGCCGCTAGGAGCTGAGAGCGTAAATCGCCACTTTGGCGCTCTGATTTACGCTTGAAGTCATTATCGAAAATCGACGTTCGGTATTGGTAAAGGAGCTCTAGCTTCTTAATGTAGCTGTTGTCCGAATCGACGCGAGCAATGTCGTCGACTCGCAGTGCTCGCTTCCCATCAGGCTCTCCCTTCGGGGTTAGGCAAAGGAGGACGACTTCCGACATGTCGGCGTATTCGACGAAGCCGACTTCATATGATTGGTAGTCGTCCGCATCCGAGTAAATTGCGACGGCCCGCTCTTGCTGCTGGGCCTGTTGCAATGTACTTACGAATCTTGCTTTCCCCTCGATTCCCGCCATATTGGAATGGTGGCACGATGCCCTAGAACGTGTAAATTCACGTGCTAGATTTCTAGCAAGGATGGATAGAAGTTTCCTTTTTCAGTTACGAGTGGCTGAAACTCAAACGAAACCTAGTGGCAATTCCCGCGTTCCCTCCGTACGAGAACCGTCTTCATGATCGATCGATTCCGTCTGCTCCGGAAGCGCCTCCAACAGCCATTTAGGGGCCTTTGTCGTGGAGATCGAGGTTGCGTTTGTCATTTGATCCATTGTCTCTGTCACTAGCTACGCCAATCAAGGAACCAAAAGTTGCCGTTAAGATCGCAAGTAGCCCTTTTGCCTATCTAATAGTCAGACCGGTTATTGCGGCCCAAAAGTTGTCTGACAAGGGCACCAAAAATGAAAAATGGGTGTTCCGGGAAACCAATCCCGGAACACCCATTTTCTTTCCACTTCGAAAGTACTACGGCGTTTCTTCGAAGTCATCCTCGTCGGCCGCCATATCGGCAAGCGACGGGAAGTTGAGGGCGCCCATGTGGTCGTCCAAGCCTCTCTCATCCGCCTCAACGAGTGCGGTGAGCGACTGCTCTGCCCAGCTCGGACCGCGCTGAACATCGATTCCGATGTCGCGGTACTGCTTTACGCCGGTTCCGGAAGGAATGAGTCGTCCAATGATGACGTTCTCCTTCAGGCCAACCAGATGGTCCTTCTTTCCACGGACGGCCGCTTCCGTAAGGACGCGGGTCGTCTTCTGGAAGGAAGCGGCGGACAGGAACGACTCGGTCGCAAGGGACGCCTCGGTGATTCCGAGAAGAATCCACGTGGCCGTGGCTTCCTTCGGATCGCGCTCGACATGCTCCCCGGTGATCGGGTCGATGTACTTAATCTTCTTGCCCTGCAGGATCAACTGGCGCACCTGGTCGTTCGCCCGCTGATAGGTGAAGCGGTCCACGATCTGGCCCGGGAGGAACGGGGTGTCGCCCGGCTCCTTGACCTGTCGCTTACGCAGCATCTGGCGGATGATAACCTCGATGTGCTTGTCGTTGATGTCGACGCCTTGGCTCTTATAGACGGACTGCAGGTTTTCGACGAAGTAGTCGTAAACCGCAGACGCGCCGGCGAGCTCAAGAACCTCGTGCGGATCGCGAGGACCTTCCGTAAGCGGGTCTCCCTTGATAACCTTGTTGCCTCGGCTAACCGGGAGTTTTCCAAGCGGCGGAACCAGGATCGGATAGAACACCGTGACGATGCCGACGTCCGCCTTTCGGAGGACGGCAAGCGTCGCCGTGGTCATCTTCTGACCGATTACCTTGGCCAGCGCGGGATCGTACTCGCCGTTCGCGTTCTGAGCCCACTTCTGCACGTCGCCGATGTAAGCGTCCTTCAGAGGACCCGTCGTCGGAACGTTGGCTTCGATGATGACCCATCGACCGAACTGTGATTCGCGGATGTCGCGAACGATACCGGTCACCGGACAGATGATCGCCTTACCACGCGGCTGACGTCGAGCCTCGAAGATTTCTTCGACACGGACGATACCGCTGGATTCACCCGACCAAGAGTAGAAGAACGTCTTTCGAGCGCGCTCCCACTGCTTTCGCGAGTCGCTGTCCAACTTGTCGGCGGCCTTCTGGGCGGCCTTGGTGGCACGCTCCGTCTTTCGCTTGACCTTCGGATCGGCGGAGTCGATATCCACCGGTTGAATGGTGAGCGGGGCCGAATCCTTGTTCTGGAAGAACGTCTTGACGATCGACTCTTGGCTTTCCAGGAGCTTCGTCGGGTCGAACGCCTTCATGTCGGTGTCCGTCGCGGTGGCGAAGTCCTCCATGAACTGTCGGATAAATCGACCCGTCTTGTACTGGTTCGTACGGGCGATCGTCGCGGATCCCGCAACACCACCGGTATGGAACGTACGCATCGTAAGCTGCGTTCCAGGCTCTCCAATCGACTGCGCCGCGATGATGCCGACGCTAACGCCGACTTCAACCAGGCGACCCGAGGAAAGGTCGGTTCCGTAGCACTTCGAACAGATTCCCTGCTCCAGTTCGCACGTCAACGGCGACCGGATCATGACGCTGAGGTAGCCGTGCTCGTCTGCCTCGAAGCCGTACCCACGGTACTTCTCGGAAATCGCGAGTCGGGCATCTTCGTCTTCCGCCGCCGCATATTCGGTGACGTACTTGTTCTCCAGGACCGTGATCCGCTTCGAGTTGTCTCGAGAGATCGGCACCTGGAACTGGCAGAGTTCGTCTCCGGTATCCGGGTCGGTAATGACGGTCAGAGCGACGCGGCCGACCAAGCGATCCGACAGCGGCTCAATGGCCTCTCCCTGATCCGTGATTCGGTGGGCAAGGATGCCTTCCGTCGTTCCGCAGTCCACGGACTTCACGATAACGTCTTGCGATACGTCGCAAAGTCGTCGCGTAAGGTAACCCGCGTCCGCCGTTCGAAGGGCGGTGTCCGCCAATCCCTTACGGGCTCCGTGAGTCGTAACGAAGTATTCCAACATGGACAGACCCTTGTGGAACGAGCTCTAAACCGGGAGCTCGTAAATAACTTCGTTGAACTGGTTAAACATGAGGCCGCGCATACCGGCGAGCTGCGCCAGCTGCTTGACCGAACCACGCGCACCGGAAACGGTAACGATGCTGAGCGGGTTCATCTGGTGCAGACCCGCGACGATCTCTTTACCGATTTCGTCGTACGTGTCCGTCCAGAGCTTGACCAAGCTCTGCGTCATTTCGTTATACGTAAGCATTCCGCGGCGGAACTGGTTGGTGATCTTCGTGGAGCGGTCGTCCGCTTCCTGAATGATCTCCTCACGTCGTGCCGGCGGATCCATGTCCGTGATCGCAACCGAGAGGCCGTAGCGGGTAGCCCACTTGAAGCCCAGATCCTTCATGTCGTCGAGAAGCTTGATCGTGGCGCCCACGCCGGCTCGGCGATGGCAGGTCAAGATCAATTCCGCAAGCGCCTTCTTACCGAGGGCCGCCGTGAGGAACTCGTCCGAATGCTTCAACGGGTACGGCAGGATGGTGTTCATGACCAACTGGCCGGGCGTGCAACGCACGGTCAGAGTCTCGAACTCCTGGTCGTAAGGCTGCAGCTCTTCGAACTCGTCCCCGTCCTCCGTCTTCGAGACCACCTTGTGATACTCGCGTCCGGTGAGCGGATCTCGGAACGAAACCTCGCTGTCCGGGCGGAAGATCGGTCGCGTCACACGAACGATGACCGGGTCATTGACCGCAATGCGCTGCTCCTTGATCGGCGTGTCGAGGTAGGAAATAACCTCCTCAGGGTGCGCGAACATTCGCGGCGCCGGGTTCTTCTGCGGATCCTCGGCGAACAATCGCTCTTGCTCGGCCAGGTTGTCCCGAGCCTCGTTTCGGACGAACGTCAACGCGTAGTTGCCCAAGATGATGTCTTGGACCGGCGCGCAGGTCGGTCGGCCGTCTCCCGGCGAGAACAGGTTCTGCGTCGAGAGCATCAGAACGCGGGCTTCGGCCTGCGCCTGGGTACTTAGCGGAATATGGACGGCCATCTGGTCGCCATCAAAGTCCGCGTTGTACATGTTACAAACGAGGGGGTGGACCTGGATCGCCTTGCCATCGACCAGAATCGGCTCGAAGGCCTGGATTCCAAGTCGGTGAAGGGTAGGCGCACGGTTGAGGAGGATCGGATGCTCCTTGATAACCTCTTCCAGACCGTCCCAAACCGCCGGGTGCATCCGGTCGATCATGCGCTTCGCCGTCTTGATGTTCTGGGTGATCTTTCGCTCAACCAGCGTCTTCATGACGAACGGCTTGAATAGCTCAAGCGCCATTTCCTTCGGCAAACCGGCCTGGTGAAGCTTAAGGTGCGGGCCGACGACGATAACCGATCGTCCCGAGTAGTCCACGCGCTTACCGAGCAGGTTCTTTCGGAAGCGGCCTTCCTTACCCTTGAGCATGTCGCTCAAGGACTTCAGCGGGCGCGAGTTCGAACCCACGACCGGGCGAGCCCGGCGGCCGTTATCGATCAACGCATCGACGGCTTCCTGAAGAAGTCGCTTCTCATGGTTGATGATCGATTCCGGAGCGTGGATCTCGATGATCTTCTTAAGTCGGTTGTTCCGGTTGATGATTCGGCGATAGAGATCGTTAAGGTCGGAAGTCGCGAAGCGACCGCCGTCCAACTGAACCATCGGGCGAAGCTCGGGCGAGATGACCGGCGTTACGTCCAGGATCATCCACTCCGGGCGGCTACGCGAAGTGATCAGCGCTTCGACCACTTCCAGACGCTTAATCGCACGGGCGCGGCGCTGGCTGGTCGTCATGATGATCTCTTGACGAAGCGTTCGGGCAAGTCGCTCGAGGTCGACTCGGTGAAGCAGTTCCTTCATCGCCTCGGCGCCGATGTTGGCGCGCACGAGGGAGCGAAGGTCGCGGCCGAGCCGGCTACCGACGCTGTCCAGCAACTTGCTGACCGCACGATACTTGTCCTCGTCGATGAGCTGATTTCGCTCGAGCTTGCCGAGGATTTCCACGGCGAGATCGAGGTCCTTCAGACGATCGTCGGCGTCGCGATACTCTGCCTTGATTCGGTCGTTGACCGCCTTGGCTCGCTCGCGGGCGAACATCTCGTCGTACTCTTCGCGGTTGTTGTTAAGGTCGTCGGCGAAGCGTCGGAACGACTCCTCTTCCAACTCACGCATCTGCGCTTGAAGGTTGGCCTTCTCGACCTCGACCGCAACGCGGATGTCCGGGAGGGCTTCCGCGATCTTATCGTTCTCGATGTCGATGATGATAAAGCTCGCGAAGTAGATGACCTTCTCAAGCAGGCGCGGCGAGATATCGAGGATCAACGACAGGGGCGAAGGAACGCCCTTGAGGTACCAAATGTGGCAGACGGGCGCCGCCAGCTCAACGTGGCCCATGCGCTCGCGCCGGACCTTGCTGCGGGTGACCTCGACGCCGCATCGCTCGCAAACGATGCCCTTGTACTTGATCTTCTTATAGCGTCCGCAAGCGCACTCCCAGTCCTTTACGGGACCAAAGATGCGCTCACAAAACAGACCGTCACGCTCAGGCTTGAACGTGCGGTAGTTGATCGTCTCCGGCTTCTTTACTTCGCCGTGAGACCAGCCCAGAATATCTTCTGAGCTGGCGATACCGATACGAATCTTGTCGAACAGACTGACATCTGCCATGTTAATTTTCTGGAACGTAACTAGCTAAAGAATCCAACCGATCGAGCGAGACGCATGTCGTCCCCACCGGAGAGTTCATCCAGGTCTTTGAGCGGAAGCTCCTTGTTGGCGACGTCTTCGACGGCGACCTTCAGACAGAGCGAACGAAGTTCGTTAACGAGAATCTTGAACGACTCGGGAATGCCCGGCTCGGCCAACGTCTCGCCCTTGACGATGCTCTCGTACGCTTTTACGCGGCCGTTAACGTCGTCCGACTTGATCGTCAGCAACTCTTGGAGCGTGTAGGCGGCGCCGTACGCTTCAAGGGCCCAGACTTCCATTTCACCGAATCGCTGACCGCCGAACTGCGCCTTACCACCGAGCGGCTGCTGGGTGACGAGGGAGTACGGGCCGATGGATCGGGCGTGGATCTTCTCGTCCGCCAAGTGCTCGAGTTTGAGCATGTAGATGATGCCGACCGTGATGGGGTTCGGAAGCATCTCACCGGTCAAACCGTCACGCACCCAAGACTTCGCACTTCGCGGCTCGATGCCGGCGCGGGCAAAGACGTTCTGCCGCACGCGGTCGATGATCGCCGTATAGTGCTCGTCGGGAGCGGTGAACACGGGCTCATCGTCCTCTTGATCCATGTCCTCCGGCTCGAAGGTCTCGAAGGTAACTTCGAGCTTCTCGCCAAGGGTGGTGGCCGAAGGGGTCGAAACGATGCGGCTCACGCGCTCAAGACCATGCTCTCCGAGAGTTCGGAGGCCGGTTTCGAGCTTGGCAAGCATCTCTGCAAGCGAATCGTCCAGCTCAAGCTTCACGTTCAGGTCAAGCTCGTTCTGTACGTAGGCCATGAGCGCATGCGTTCGCAGGTGCTCCGCCAGTCGCTCCATTTCGAGGAGGATCTCGCCTTCCGTCGCGCCTTCGAACGCCGGGCACTTATACTCGACGCCCATGTGCTTGCCGACGAGGCCAAGGTGGGTTTCGAGAATCTGACCGATGTTCATTCGGCTCGGAACGCCGAGCGGGTTCAACACGATGTCAACCGGCGTACCGTCCGCGAGGAACGGCATGTCCTCCACGGGCAGAACCTTGGAGATAACTCCCTTGTTGCCGTGTCGTCCCGCCATCTTGTCACCGACCATCAGCTTTCGCTTCTGGGCGATGTAGACCTGGACGGTCATGTTGGTACCGGCCGGCAACTCGTCGCCGGGGATCTGGAGCAGAGGCTCTTCCGTGCGGTCGCAGGTAAGTCGCTCGCGCTTCTTCGATTCCTTATAGACGTAGTTGATGCTCGGCGAGAGGTACTTGTACCGGCTGAACACCTTGACGTCGACGATCACTCCCTTCTCACCGTGCGGCAATCGGAGCGATACGTCGCGGGTCTCTTCCGCCTTCTTTCCGAAGATGGCGATGATGAGCCGCTCTTCAGCGGTCATTTCTACCTGTCCCTTCGGAGCGACCTTACCGACCAGAATGTCTTCCGGTCGAACTTCGGCGCCGATGCGGATGATGCCGTTCTCGTCGAGATCCTTCAGCGCGTCCTCACCGACGTTCGGGATGTCGCGCGTAATCTCTTCGGGTCCGAGCTTGGTGTCGACGGCCTCGCTCTCGTGTCGCTCGATGTGGATAGACGTGTAAACGTCGTCCTTCACCATGCGCTCCGAGATGAGGATCGCGTCCTCATAGTTGTAACCGTTCCACGGCATAAACGCGACCAGCACGTTCTTACCGAGCGCAAGCTCCGCGTTGTCGCAGCAGGCGCCATCGGCAAGCGGATCGCCCTTCAGGACGCGCTGACCGAGGTCGACCACCGGGCGGTGAGTGAAACAGGTCGACTTGTTGCTCTGCACGAGGTGGAGAAGCGGATACTTGTCCACTTCGCCGGTCGGCCGCACAACTCGAATGTCCGTTGCGGACACGAATTCGACGGTTCCCTCATGGAAGGCAATGACGGCGGCTCCGGAGTCGACGGCGGCAACGCGCTCGTAACCGGTTCCGACGAGCGGTCGCTCGGACCGGAGGCACGGCACAGCCTGTCGTTGCATGTTCGCACCCATAAGGGCACGGTTCGCGTCGTCGTTCTCAAGGAACGGAATGAGCGCGGTGGCCACCGAGATGATCTGCACGGGCGAAACGTCCATGAAGTCGACTCGGTCACGGACGACGGTCGGGTAGCTCGCGCCGCCCAAGTCTCCACCGGCGCACCGCGCTTGAACGCGCTCCGCCTTGATCAATCCCGTCTCGTCCGTCTCGACGTCGGCCGGAGCAACGAGCTGACCCGTCTCTTCCTGCGCCGTCAAGTAAACGATGGCATCGCTCACGACGCCCTTCGTAACCTTTCGGTACGGGGTCATGATGAAGCCGAACTCGTCGACACGGGCGTGCGAGGTGAGCTGCGAGATCAGACCGATGTTCGGACCTTCAGGGGTCTCGATCGGACAGATTCGGCCGTAGTGCGAACGGTGGACGTCGCGAACTTCGAGCTTGGCGCTCGTTCGTTGCAAACCACCCGGGCCGAGGGAGGAGAGACGCCGCTTGTTCGTGATTTCCGACAGCGGGTTCGTCTGGTCCATGAACGTCGAGAGCTGGTTGCTGCTGAAGAAGCTCTTGATCGACGCGGAAACCGGCTTGACGGAAAGGATAATTCCAGGAAGCAGGTTCTCTTGGTCGGTCGAGGTCATTCGCTCGCGGGCAACCTTTTCCATTCGGACGAAGCCGAGTCGGAGCTGGCTCTGGAGCAATTCGCCGACGCTTCGGACGCGCTTGTTCTTCAGGTCGTCGATGTCGTCGCGTTCCGCTTCGCGGTTCACGTACGGGAGCATCTTCTCCAGAATCATCGCGAGGTCCGTCGCGGTCAAGTTTCGCGTGCCGAGCGGCACTTCGATACCGAGCTTCTGGTTCAAGAAGCGGCGGCCAACCTTACCGAGGTCGTATCGCTTGACATCGAAGAACAGGCCGTAAACGAGCTGCTTGGCCGCATCCTCGTTGGCCGCCTCACCCGGTCGAAGCCGCTTATAGATATCGAGCAGCGCTTCGCGGGCGGTGGAGGTCGGGTCTGCGTCCAGGGTCGCTTCGACCAGATTGAGGATCGAAATGACCTTGAGCGACGGAAGCTCCATCGACTCGATCTTCTTGGCGGTTTCGCGCTCGATGCGCTCGCCCTTTCGGATGATGAGGTTCTCACCATCGTACAGGTCTTCGATCACGCGCTTGCCGACGAGCATGTCGGCCTCGATCTCTTCGATCGTGACTTCTTTGCTGAACGCTCGGATGATGTCTTCGTTCGTCGAAAGCGGAGTCTCCACCGTCGCAATCAGGACCTGATACTCTTCGGTCAAAGCCTCGACGGCCGCCGCGGTGATCAGCGTTCCCGTATCGAACAGGACCTCTCCGGTCTCGGGATCGGCGACCGGCTCGGTTGCTCGCTTGCCCGCACAACGGGAGAGCGGGAGGCGCTGCTTGCCCTTGCCCTTCTCGAAGTACGAGAGAGCCTTGATGAGCTGCGTCAACGGAAGCTTCTTGGTCTGGCTGATCTGGGTTCGAACCACGAGGTTCGCATCCGATTCCACTTCGAGCCACGGACCCTCGTTCGGGATGACGCGAGCAGACACGATGACTTGCATCGAGCTGTCCACGCCCTCTTCGAAGTAGAGACCGGGCGAGCGGCTGAGCTGGCTAACGATAACCCGCTCGCGACCATTGATGATGAAGGTGCCCTTGTCGGTCATCAGGGGCAGATCGCCCAGATAGACTTCCGACTCAATTACTTCACGATCTCGCCCACCAAAGCGAACGATCGCCTTGATTGGAGCCTCAAACGTCATATCGCGATCGCGGCACTCCTGAATGGAGTACTTGGGCTCGCCCAGCGTAAAGCTGACGAGCTCGATATAGTTGGTTTGGGTGAAGTCCCAGATGGGGCTAAATGTTGTGAAGAGTTCTGGGAGTCCCTCTTCCAGAAACCACTTGTATGAGTTAAGCTGAAGTTCAATAAGGTTGGGGACTTCGAGGTAGCGACCAATTCGCTTCGAAGTCGGCTGAATTACTCTCATCCAAGCCTCCGGACGTGTTTACGCGAACTTTCATAATACCCAGCGCCGGCGTCTTTGTCAAGACACAAAATGGCGCTATGCCCCTCGCGCGAAATCGAGAGGCAGGTATTCCCGCTAAGGCGGGGCGTTACAAAAGTCTTTTGAATGTTAAGAATTCCTCATCATGAGGATGGGCAAAACAGGGCGAGCCGATTGGGGAGCTCTCATGCGCACTCCTAAGTATACGTGGCGCGCACGCAAATTAATTCACGCGCAGACGTTAATCGATCAGCGCTTGCCAGACAGCGTGTCCTGAAGCTCCGAGTCGATCCTCGGGCGAACCGTCGAGTACGCGTCCAGTGCGAGCATCTGCTGGTGGACCATCTCTTTGAGCTGGTAGACCTCGGTGCGCAACTGAGCCACTTCCGGATCGTGTTGCGCTTGCTTGCTCTCGTGAATGATCCGGGCCATCTTTTGCTGATGGTTCGTGAAGATGACCACGATCGGAATCATCAATGCCGTGATCGGAATCATTAACGCTAAGATTTCGCCCATGTTATGCTCGCAAGAATTCTCGGCGGCTTCTCTATTTATGTAGAGGAACCCCTGATTTTCGTCTATCTACCCCATGATGGACGGTTCGGTTGCAGAGGAAAGCCCCTGCAACGCTGAAAGGGCAATAAATTACTCGGCCAGAATGGACTGTGCGAGCGTAAACCGCCCTTCATAGAGCGCCTTCCCTACAATCACGCCCTCGACGCCCGGCGACGGAAGCTGCCGAAGCGCCTCAATGTCGCGCAGACAAGAGACGCCACCGCTGGCGATGATGGGAACGGGAACCGCAGAAGCCATCCGGGACAGTCCCTCAAGATCGGGGCCCTCTAAGGATCCGTCTCGGGCGATATCCGTCGTGATGATCCGAACGCAACCGAGATCCACCATCCGCTGAGCAAACTCGATCCCATCCAAAGACTCGGTGTCCAGCCACCCATGGGTGGCGACCATCCCGTTCCGCGTATCAATCCCCGCCACAACCCGCTCCCCAAACTCAGAAAAGACCACCTGAGCAAAAGGCAGATCCTTCGCCAGCCGCGAGCCGATCACCACCCGCGAAGCCCCGTGCGCAAACGCTTGCTCAATCATGCTAGCATCGCGCAAGCCCCCGCCAAACTCGATCTTCAGATGGGTCGCGTCCGCGATTCGGCGAAGAACGCCAAGGTTCTGCGGCGATCCTGCCTTCGCGCCATCGAGATCGACGACGTGCAGCCACTCGGCCCCATCCGCCTCAAACGACATCGCGACTTCGACCGGGTCGATCCCGTAGTCGGTCTTGCGATCGTAGTCCCCTTGCGTGAGTCGGACGGTCTTGCCGTCGATAAGGTCGATCGCGGGAATGATTAACACTCGATAAAGGTCCTCAGAATTCGCATGCCCACTTCTCCGCTCTTCTCTGGGTGAAACTGGGCGCCCCAAACGTTTGCGCGCTGCACGATCGCGGGGATTTCCACCGCATATTCGGCGGTCGCCACCACATCGGACGCATCCGAACAATCGGTAAAGAGCGAGTGGACAAAGTAAACCTGTTCGCCCGCCCGAACGTTTGCCGCAGCCCCCGTGGACCGCTTGATCGTGAGTGGACTCCAACCCATATGCGGCACCTTCAGCCCTACGTCCCCCGGCAGGTAACGAACATCTCCCGGGATGAGTCCGAGCCCAACATGCTCGCCAAGTTCCTCGCTTCGGTCAAAGAGGAGCTGCTGCCCCAGACAGATGCCCAGCAAAGGTCCGCCGGCTGAAGCAAACGCACGAATCTCATTCGCAAGTGGCGCGATCCGCTCCATCGCGGCGCCAAACGCGCCGACACCGGGAATGATGAGCTTTTCGCACTGAGACAGATCGGACGACACGCAGCATTCGGCCCCGAGGCTCTGCAGGGCCTTCTCGACCGACCGCAAATTTCCCATGCCGTAATCGAGGATCGTGATCAGTCCCTTACTCCTTTCGTGCTGGGCGCACCGCGCCGGTCGGAGTGGCGGGTTGCTTGGAACAATGCCCGGCCAAACGCTTTGAAGATCGCCTCACACACGTGATGGTCGTTTTCTCCGGCGATCTTCCGAATGTGGAGCGTGATACCGGCATGCGCCGAAAGCGCACGGAAAAACTCGCGCACGCACTCAGTGGAAAGGTCGCCGATCTTCTCGCGAGTCCAAGCTACGTCGAAGCCGAGTACCCCACGACCCGAGATGTCGATCGCCACGAGAACCAATGCTTCATCCATTGGGGCGAAGGTGCTGCCATAGCGTTCGATCGTCTCGTTTCCCAGCGCCTGCGAAAGGGCCTGGCCAAGGACGATGCCGACATCTTCGACCGTATGGTGGTCGTCGATGTGAAGGTCTCCCTCGGCGCCAACGCCGACGTCGATCTGCCCGTGAAAGGCGAGTTGCTGGAGCATATGGTCAAAGAAGCCAATGCCCGTGGCGATGTCCCGACGGGTGCCCCCGTCCAAATCGAGCACGACCTGAATCCGGGTCTCGCTCGTCTCGCGATAGATTTCCGCGTAGCGTACGCCCGGCGCTCCTTTACTCATGCCTCTCTATATACCAGCCGTCCGAATTCGGGCCTATGGAAACGCAGGCTTCGTGCGGAGAAATCGTACGGTGAGAGGTTTGAAGACCCCAAAAAGCAAGCAAGCCCCCGTTTCCGGGGGCAATGCTCAACAGGAGGTGCAGAAACAGGGTTCTCGAGTTCCCCGATTTACGGTTGACACGGCGCCATTGCCGCCAGAGACCAAAATCTATTCACGCGATGCCCCTAGACCACAAAGGCAAGTGTCTCGTCGCCCTGGCAAAGACATCATTGTCCCGCCTTCGCTTCCGGTTCGAAAACCGGCGTCGTGCGCGCGCATCCGACTCTCACGTCGCCTACGGAGTTAGCTGTCGGGTTCGGGCCAAGAGTTACCCTTGTAGTCACGATAGACTACGTTCACCCCTAAGTACCGGGTCCCCCGTTCTTCCTTTCGGAAAATTCGGCGTTTGGCTTTGCAGCCGTAGACAAGAGTGTATCACGGGTCTTCTCGTTACGGCCCCTCCGGGACCGATTTTCTTGACTTATCTGGAGCGGTAGGCAAAAAGTCCGGACCTTTTTTAACGCCCCCTTTTGGGAGCTCGTCTCAGCGCCGCCACGAGAGGCGGGCCGCCCGGTATCCTGTTGCTCATGGCAATCCTGGTTGATCGGGACACTAAGGTGATCGTCTGCGGAATGACGGGGCGAGAAGGGTCCTTTCACACTCAACAGATGATCGACTACGGCACGCAGGTCGTGGGCGGCGTTACCCCCGGAAAGGGCGGAACGGAGTCGCACGGCAAACCCGTTTTCGATACGGTTGCCGAGGCCGTCGACGCCACCGGCGCGGACTCCGCGATCATCTTCGTACCCCCTCCCTTCGCGGCCGACTCAGTGCTGGAGTGCGAGGCCGCAGGGATTCCCTTCGTGTCGCTCATCACCGAAGGCATCCCGACCCAGGATATGGTTCGCGTGGTCAGCCGGCTGCACGCCAATGGCACGACCCGCCTGCTGGGCGGTAACTGCGCCGGAATCATCACCCCCGGCGAGTGCAAGATGGGCATCATGCCCGGCCATATCTTCAGTTCAGGCCCGGTTGGACTCGTTTCCCGCTCCGGCACGCTGACTTACGAAATCGTGTGGGAGATGACCCGCGCGGGCTTCGGTCAGACGACCTGCGTCGGAATCGGCGGAGACCCGCTCCCCGGAACGCGGTTCATCGAAGTCATGGAAATGTTCGAAGCGGACCCCAAGACCGAAGCCGTCGTGATGATCGGCGAGATCGGCGGCTCGGACGAAGAAGCGGCTTGCGAATTCATCAAGAAGATGAAGAAGCCGGTCGTCGGATTCATCTCCGGCCGGACGGCCCCTCCCGGCAAGCGAATGGGCCACGCCGGCGCGATCATCTCCGGCAACACGGGCACCCCCCAGAGCAAGGTCGACGCGTTCCTCGCGGCCGGCGCGGCGGTGGCCGATCGCACGAGCGACGTTCCCGACCTCCTCAAGCAAGCGTTCGCGAAGTAGTCGGGGCTGTCTCATAAGGCTTTGCCTTTGAGCCAGCCCCTAATAAAGTTAGGCCATGTGCTCCCGCCTCCGGGGCTGCGCCCCGGAGGCGGGAGGGGTTTTGGTTGCAATTTTTGGCCGCCTTTGGCGCCAAAAATTGCTTGAGGGGAATGCACCGAAGAGTATTAGGGCGCGTCCCGTCTGGTTAGACTTATGAGACGGCCCCAAGAACCAGAACGTCAATGACTAACCCTCGTGGCGAGACCGGCTTGCCGGAACACACGGACCGATCCCGGACGGGATCGAAGAAATTAGCCGGATATCGAAGGCGCGAACCTGCGCCGAAGATACCGGGACACGAGGGACAGACGGAATCGACCCCGGCCGAGGGGTCGAAGAGCGTTTGGTGTAGTCGACCCAATGAACGGACTACGCCAAACCGTCGCCTCCAGGCTTATGAAATCCGGATCGACCCGCTTAACGTAGATTAGTTGGGACACCCCACCAATGGCCCTCGACCGCTACTTCGACAACGCCGCAACCACCCCCCTCGACCCACGGGTGTTGGAAGAGATGCTCCCCTTCCTAAAGGAAGACTTCGGCAACGCGAACTCCATCCACGCCTTCGGCGCTCGGGCAATGGCGGCGGTAGACCAAGCCCGCGAACGTGTTGCCGAACTCATGGGGGCCGAAGACCCCAGCCAGATTTATTTCACAAGCGGCGCCACCGAATCCAACAACTGGGTGCTGAACGCTTTCACCGACGGGGCGGTCTCGCCGTTTGAGCACAGCGCCGTTCGTGAGCCCGCGCTGCATCGAGGCTTCGACATCCTCGCAAATCAAGGCCCCCGGATCGCAATGCCGGACCGCCGCTACGACCTCATTTCCGTCATGAGTGTCAATAATGAAACCGGCGACCGCTGGAATGCGGCCGAATTCGTGCCGTACGCCAACTATGTCCATAGCGACATGACGCAGCAAGCGGGCAAGCTCCCTATCGACCTCACCGGCATCGACTACGCTTCCATCAGCGGCCACAAGCTGTACGGCCCGAAAGGAATCGGCGCCCTCTACGCAAAAGAACATCCCCCCGAAACTCTACTAAGAGGGGGCGAGCAAGAGGGTGGTCACCGCGGCGGAACTCTCAACGTGCCCGGCATCGTCGGACTTGGGGCGGCGGCAAAAATCGCTTTGGAAGAAATGGAGCGAAATCTTGCGCACGCGCAGGCGTTACGCGACGTAGTACTACGGGACCTCGTCGGCGTCGATGAGTGGCAAGTGAACGGGAACGTGGCGGCAGGTTCGGAAATCTCCGGGCGCGAAGGATCGCAAGCGTCTCCTTTTATCTTGAGCCTTAGTTTCCGGGGGCTGGAAGGAGAAAGTTTGGTGATCGATTTAGACCGAAGCGGTTTTGCCGTGAGTGCGGGGGCTGCTTGCAGTGCCCGTTCCACGGAACCGAGTCACGTCTTGCAGGCGCTGGGCCTTAGTTCCGACTGGTTACGCGGCACGGTGAGAATTTCCATCGGAAAATTCAATTCCCTGGATTCAACGGCCATTTTCGCCACTAATTTGCGCCAATCGGTGCAAAAGCTTCGTACAATGTCGTAGATGTGGTAAAGCCTGCAACTATCTCGGCTTTTCCACACGTCTATAGCTCTTAGTTAACTCAATCTTTCAAGCGGAAAAAGAAGATGAAACGGCGACGTTCGTTTTCGTGTCACCTGGAAATTACCTCCTTGACGGCCGTTTAAGTTTGAGTTAATTTGCGAGCGGGTTGAAAGGTCGGTTCGCAGAATATAGGTTTTCGACAATCAGGCATTTTTAGGTTCGTTCGACGTAGAACTAAGGGAAGTGCCTCACGACGAAAGAAGTTCTCCGGGACTTCGGAGGTTAAACAGACAGCATGCCAGCAGATAACGGGTTAGCCACACAGCCACGACGGGGACGCGCGATTACCGTGCGCACACCTGGCCGTCACTCCTATGTGGAAGCTGGGGCAACCCCTGTCGTCGACGATCCGGCCGCCGAGCCGGGTGAAGACGATCTTCTTGAACTTGACGCCGCGGAGGAAGAGGCCGAAGAAGCCGCCGAAGAAACACGCGTCCACGATGACTCGGAAGAACTTGAGATGTGGATGCGGCAGACGCGCCGCGCCCAGCTTCTCACTCCCGAGCAAGAGGTAGACCTTGCCCGAAAGGTACAGGCGGGTGATATGTACGCCAAGAAGGTTCTCATCGAGAGCAATCTTCGACTGGTCGTGTCGATCGCCAAGAAGTACAACGCGCGAGGAATCCCGCTCGCCGACCTTATCCAGGAAGGCAATCTAGGTTTGATCCGCGCGGTCGAGAAGTTCGACTGGCGGAAGGGCTTCCGCTTTAGCACCTACGCCACTTGGTGGATCCGTCGAGCCATCGCTCGTGCGATCATCAACCAGGGACGCACGATCCGAATTCCGGTTTATGTCGCGGAGTTGATCAATAAGGTGGTTAAGACGGCGAGCCGGCTTCAGCAAGAGCTGCAGCGGGAACCGACGGAAGAGGAGATCAGCCGCGAGGTCGGTCTTTCGGTCGATCGCGTCCGCGAAATGATGCGGGTTGCCGTGGAACCGATTTCCTTGGAAACGCCGGTTGGTGAAAAGGACAACTCTTCGATCGGAGACTTCGTTCAGTCGCAAAACATGCCCAGCCCGGGCGATGTGACCTGGACGTTGATCCGCCGCGAAGAAATCGACGGCATTCTCGGCCGGCTCACAAGCCGCGAGAGAGACGTCGTGCGACTCCGGTTCGGGCTAGACGACGGTCGAAGCCGAACGCTGGAAGAGGTTGGTAGCGAGTTGAACGTCACTCGTGAGCGCGTTCGCCAAATCGAACTGCGCGCGATGAAGAAGCTCCGCCACATCGGCCAGGAACTTACATCTCAGGGCTTCACGATCACGCCGACGCCCGGCTAGCTATTCGTATCCATAAAGATAGGCCCTGTGCTCCATTTGGAGTGCAGGGCTTTTCTCTTTTAGGGCACGAGCCGCCGAGGCAGGAGGGCCGAAAGCCGCGTGGTGACCTCGTAATTGATCGTCCCCAGCCGGCTGGCGATCTCCTCGGCGGTAATTCGCTCCCCCGCCTGCTCCCCCAGCAAGACAACCTCATCCTCGGCCTTGGCGCTAGGGACCTCCGTAAGGTCGGCGGCGAACATATTCATAGCCACCCGGCCGAGGACCGAGCAGCGGCGGCCCTGGACCAGCACCTCACCCACATTGCTCAGTCCTCTGTCGTAGCCGTCGCTGTAGCCTTGAGGCACGATACCGATCCGGGTCTCGCGGCTGGTGACGTACGTGAGACCGTAACCGATCGGATGGCGCGCCGGGAGGGTTTTAACCTGAGCAAGGTGGGACACCCAACGAAGCGCCGGTCGTAGGCGCATCTCGGCGTAGCGGCGGTCGAGCGAAACAGAAGGATACATTCCGTAGGTCCCGATCCCGATCCGGACCAGGTCGTTGCTTCGCTCCACCGTCAATAGACCGGACGTCGCGGACAGGTGCCGCCCGATCCCCGGATATTGGGAAGCGATCTTCGCGAATGCATCCTCAAACGTGGCGATCTGCTCTTCTGCGTGAACCAGATCCGTCGTGTCTTCGATATTCGCGAAGTGGCCGTAAGCGGAGAGCACCCGTAACTCGGGATGGGCGCGCAGTGCGGTCAGGAAGCCGTCAAGGTCTTCCGGGAGAACCCCCTGCCGCCCGAGTAAAGCGTCAACCTTAAGGTGGACGGGAACCCCGGCGGCCGCCAACAGTGCGAGCCGGTCCGTATCGTACAGTGCAAGCTCACCGCCGAGCTCTGCCACTTCCACGATCGAATCCCTTGGAACGTAGCCGAGCACCAAGATCCTCTTCCTGGTGAGGGGCCGGAGGACACGCAGCTCGTCTAAGTCGTCGACTTGAAAGCCATCCACTTCGGTTTCGATCGCCGACACCACGGATTCAAGCCCGTGTCCGTATGCATTCCCCTTAACCACGGCAATAAACGTCTTCCGGTCTCCCGTGTGGCGCCGAAGTAGGGCAACGTTGTGCCGAAGCGCCCCGGCAGAGACCTGGATCTCCGAGAGATTCAAGAGATCATCACCCGATCCAGCCGGATCGGCTCCTGGGTGAGGCGGTTGGCCCAAGCCTGGGCGCCGGAAGTTAGGTCCGTCACCTCATAGCGGCGATCGCCCGACCGGCTGAGGCGGGACTCGATCTCGGGATGGCGGAATAGGTAGTTCGCCAGCTTCTCGGGCACTACTTCGTCCTGGGAAATCACCGGACAACTTACGCGAGCTCGCACCTCTTGTTTGATGAGTGAATAGTGCGTGCAGCCAAGGATGACCGCATCCACATCCTGAAGCGCCTCCAAGTAGTCGTCGAGCACCGGCCCGATGTACTTCAGGCCATCATGCTCGATGAGGGGGACTAATAGCGGCGTCGCGCGCGGCACAACCATCGAACGCGGGCAATTTCGCGCGAGTTCTCGCTCGAAAGCCCCGGACTCGATTGCGCTCGCCGTCGCCATAACCCCCACTTTTGGGACTTCCCCGAGTGCAGAGACTGCCTCCGCCGTCGGAATGATCACACCCAGGACCCGTCGCTCCGGAAAATTGGCGGGCAAATACTCCTGCTGGCTCTTGCGCAAAGACTCCGCCGAGGCCGTGTTGCAGGCGAGGATGATCAGTTCGCAGCCGCTAGAAAAAAGATAAGAGAGCGCCTCCGAGACAAACTCGTGGATCGTCTCCTGCGAGCGCCCCCCGTAGGGCACACGCTTGGTGTCGCCCAGGTACAGGTAGTCGTATTGGGGGAGCCGCTCAATGATGGCTTGAGCGATCGAAAGTCCGCCCAAGCCCGAATCGAACACGCCTATCTTGGTGCCGTTGGGTTGGATGCGGAGATTTTAGATCATTTGCCGGCGGGCCAGTCGATGCCGAGGATCTCCGCGTGTTCTCGCAAGTCGGAGTAAAGGACCGCCCTGTCTTCCGGCTCCGATATCCGCTCAGTTATCGTTAGCGCAAGCTCGTATTCTCTTCGGGCGCCTTCGAGGTCATCGGCGGACCGGTGGGCGCGAGAGAGGGCCTCGTGGGCGCAGGCAAGATCGAAATCACCGAGCGAGTGCTGCCGGCAAATGCTGAGGCATCGGTGAGCGTGATAAATCGCTTCGGCCGGGCGGCTCAAAACAGCATAGACACGGGAAAGTTGCCACTCACCGCGCGACCAGTGGAACGGCTGCCCCACGATTCCCCAGTGATAGCGGGACACGTGAGCCAGATTGACCATTTCATCCTCTTGCTCGATCGTGCGGTGATGCATGTCGAGAAATCGCCAGGTTTCATTGAAAGCATCCTTGGCGAGAGAGCGCTGAATGGGTTGTTCGAGTTGGGTCATTCCCTTGGATTTCCTCACGCGCGTTCGCGCGATATCGTTGCAACATAGAACGCAATGAATGATAACATCCGGTTAAGACCACTCCGAACCGGCCCAAGAATAGCCGTCCCTTTTGAGCGCTAGGTCTTTCGCCTCAGGCGCAACCTCGGCTCGAGTCGTACTTTCTTGTTTAACTGCTCCGACTACAAACTCTCTAATTCGTTCAGAGATTCGCGTAAATTGTCAATGAATCGGTCCAAATCGAGACTTGTGGCGTGGGAGCGTACCCCCCCGCAAATAACCTCGGCCGGATTGATGGCCGGCGGCTTTGCCGGAATGCTGGCCTGGAGCAAAACCGCCGAAGCGGTTCGTCGCAGTGCACAGCCACACACCTTAACATGAGTGGTGGAATCTACAATATCGTTCGCGGAAACTCGCGCAAAACAATCGAATGAGTCAGGTGTCCCTTTCGGGCCTGACATTTCTTCGCCCAATACGGCAGAAACGCCAGAATTGACAAGGGCTTGAATCAGCGGCCCGGTCACCAGACGGTAGGTTCCGCGCACCGAGCGTCTCAACGGTATCGCGATGGCGACCGTGATGTCATGCCCATGCAGCACAGCTCCGCCGCCCGTAGGGCGCATCGCGTACGGAACCCTATCAAGGTCGACAAGGGTTTCTTCGGGGGTTTGAGATGAGCCGAGCGTAACCCAAACCGCATCCCAACTGTAAATGCGACCGCCCACAACGCCTGATTCGGCGAGCGTCAGTAAAGCGCGGTCGGCGGCCATATTTTCATGACCGCCCGCGGGGGCATCTACGGAGAAAACAAGCCGGCCCGGCTCGTTACTCACCGACTTTGGCGGAGAGGCTGTTCGCGTCGCTGGGCGTGGATTGCGACAGCGGCGAGTTCGTGATGCCGTAACCCGTGGCATGGTCGGCGTGGTATTCGCCCGCTTGCTGACCGATTCCCTTCTCCGGTTGGTCCAGTCTCGGATTAACTGGCGCGTCGGAGTTCGGATCCGCCCCCGCGCCGTAGTTGGTCGCTGTCATCGTGCCGCCCGAGCCCTTGGCGATGCCGCCGGAACCGTAGATGTCGCCGTTCCACTTCGTGTCCGAAGTCTCGCTACTCGAGTACTGGACCGGAGTCGTAGCGGTGTTGAATGCTTCCACACCCTTAAACCGGATCAGGTTGCAGCCCGAAGCGGCGAAGCTGAACACGGCAAGACCAGCGATCATAAGGGGACGGAACTGCATTGACTTAAAGACTACCTCAGCTTGGTATGGACGACGGAGATGCCCGAGAAGTCTCACCCCGACTTTCGAATGGATGCACGGACGACCCCGGATGGGGTCGAGGAAAGTAGCCGGATATCGAAGGCGCGCACCTGCGCCGTAGATACCGGGTAACAGCCGCCGCATCGTCTCGACCCCGGCCGAGGAGTCGCGGAAGGCTTTAACTTTCCCCCAGGCCATCTCCGAAGGGACTGCAGGGGGGAAACGCGCCCAAGACGGCGGCTCGACATTTCATCCCACGAAATGGTTGGCCGCCTCATGCAGCCAACCATTAACCAATCGACTAGAAGGAAACGTCGACCTTTTCTTCGTTGCCCGTCTCACTGCTCGTGTAGATGGCATCGAAGATGGCGTTCAGGATGAGACCGTTCTCGCCCGGAACCGGCGAAGGCTTGCCTTCGAGGATCGCGGTGACGAACGCCTTGACCTCATCCACGTGCGCCGAATCGACATGCGGGACGTTCCCCGGCTTGATGTCCATCAGCAGGCGATCCTGCTCGGTGTAGATCGTGATTCCCTCGTTGCCGGAGGCGTAGGGAACGACGGTCGCACCGGCCTTCGTGCCGTAGAGCTGGGTCTGGAACGGATCCGGACCGTTGGCCATGAAAGAGCTCTCCAGAACCACGACGGCACCGTTGTCGAACTTGATGAGTCCGCAAGCGAAGTCTTCGACCGTGAATTTCTCGCGGTCATAGTCCCCCCAGGAGTTCCACAGCTTCGGATCCGTACCCAGTTGATTCCAAGTCTTCCCGGAAGCGCTGACCGGCTTCGGATAACCCATGAGGAACAAGGTCAGGTCGAGAATGTGGACGCCGATGTCGATCAGCGGTCCGCCGCCCTGAAGGTCCTTGTTGATGAAGACGCCCCAACCGGGAACGCCGCGCCGGCGGAGGGCCTGCGCGCGGGCGTAGTAAATATCGCCCATGTTGCCGCCGTCGATATAGGTCTTGAGCCATTTGCTCGGACCGTTGAATCGGCTCTGGAGACCAACCTGCAAAATCTTCCCGCTATCCCGAGCGGCGGCGCACATCGCGCGGCACTCGTCGGCATTCATGCCGAGCGGCTTCTCGCAGAGAACGTGGACGCCCGCCTTGAGCGCATCCACCGTCGGCTGCATGTGGTACTTGTTCGGAGTCGCGACGGAGACCGCGTCGAGGTTCTCCTTCTCGAGCATTTCCCGATAGTCCGTGTACGTCTTCTTGACGTCAAACTTTGCCGCCGCGGCGGCTGCCGTATCCGCGTTTACGTCGCAACATGCGACGATTTCGCAGAGGTCGGGAATGGCGGCGTAACCGCGCATGTGACAGCCCTGGGCGATGCCGCCGCTGCCGATGATGCCTATCTTGAGCTTTTCTGACATGGGTACCTTGGGAAACTCCCTGATCGGGCGAGCTTACTCAAAGTTGCGCTTCCCTGACCGACCCTTGGGACCCTAATCGCTCTAGAATTGCAGCACGCTGCGCCTTCTTACCGGATGCGATGGCCCTTCTGCCACAATCGTAAGGAATACCGATGCCGACCTACGTCTATCACTGCACCGCCTGCACCGACACCTACGAAGTAGACCAACGCATTACCGAGAACGCGCTCACCACGTGCCGCTGCGGATCCGAGGGAACGATCAAGCGCATCATCCAGCCCATCGCGGTGATGTTCAAGGGTTCCGGCTTCCACATCAACGACTATTCGGCGTCGACCGCTTCCACCGCGCCGAAGACCGAGGGCGGCGCGGAGAGCAAACCGGCGGTTGAAGCTCCAAAAGCCGACGCAACTCCTGCGCCGGCTGCTGTTTCTACCGAGTCGAGCTCGACCTAACGCGAAAAGACGGCCCGAGGTGGATGAACCACGGGCCGTCTTTGGCTTGGTTAAGGCGTTGGCTTGAACCCCGCCAATTCTTCCTGGGTCTTCGGAACGTTGATTTTCCCTGAAGCCACGAGCTTCTTGATCTCGTCAAGCTTCTTGAGATTCGCCTCGCCGATCTTATCCTTGGTTAGAGCGAAATCGGTCAACCCAACGCCGCCCGAAGCCAGGTCATACACCTTGTCGTCGGGCGTGAACTTGTTGTCCTCCACGTCCTTGATCGTGTTGTAAACCGCGGTATCGACACTCTTCATCATCGAGGTCAACACGAAACCTGGCGCCTCGCCGTCTTGATTTCCGTCCACGCCGATCGCGAGCTTGCCGGCGTCCTTCGCGGCAGAGATCACGCCCAGACCGCACCGGCCGGAAGCGTGGTACACGATGTCCGCGCCCGAATCGAAAAGAACCTTTGCCGCGGCCTTGCCAAGCCCGACATCTACCCAGTTATTCGTGTACTTCGGGGGCAGAACTTCGATCTTCGGATCGGCATACTTGGCGCCGGCCGTGTAGCCCACCAAGAACTTCGTAATGAGCGGGATATTCATGCCCCCGACGAAGCCGATCTTGTGCGTCTTCGAGACGAGCGCGGCGGCGTAGCCAGCAAGGAAACTTCCCTGCTCTTCCGCAAACAGTAGGCAACGGACGTTGGGCGCCTTGAGTTCGCCGTCGACCAAACCGAATTTGACATCGGGATATTTGGGTGCAACGGCCTTGAGCGCATCGGCCTGACCCAGCCCAACGGCGAAAATCACCTTGCAGCCACCATCGGCCAATGCGGCCAGGTTGGTAGCGTAGTCTTTCTCACTTTTGCTATCGATGCTTTTATCATCGATATTGAGATCCTTCTTGGCCTTCTCAATGCCGGCATAGGCGCTATCGTTGAACGACTTGTCACCCTTACCGCCGCTGTCGAACACGAGTCCGACCTTCAGCTTTTCACCCGAAGCGGCCGGCTTTCCGCCGGTTGCCGATGCAGACCCGGCGGTGGTCGTTGTCGTGGCGCCGCCACCTTCACTTCCACTGCCACAACCAATAGCGACCAATGCCGCCGCAAGGAATCCGAGATGCGCGATTTTCAACTTAGGGGACCTACCTCCGGGTAAACTGTGCCATTATGGCGCAACCTCTGTCGAGGCGCGCTATCGCTATCGAGATCGTCTCGACAGCCTCTTCAAGGGAGCCGATCGGCGCCCCTTGAACCATAACACGGAACCGCAAGAGGAAAACTGCAACTTTGATCACGATTCAACTCACGAAGCTCGAAAGCGCCCTGGACCAGGTTCGAAAGACGCACACCAAGCTCGTTCCTGCGGATGCCGCCCTTATCGCCACCGCGATCTCCCTGACGGGACGGCACGCCATCGCGCTCTACGAAGGCGAGCAATATGTGTGGCCGGACGACTATGAGAAGATGACCCGCGCCATGGTTGCCCAAATCAACATGGTGAACGAGGCCATCGAGGCGAACGCTCCTAAGCGCGCATCCAAGACCGCGGTCGAGGAAGAGCCGGTGCACATTTCGGTCGGCCTCATGCCGAACCTCACCGCCGGAGAGCAGCAACTGGCCGGACGCGACGACCTCAAGGCCGTCCTCAGCGACATCCTCCAGGAGGGCGTCGAATTTGCTTACAACCCTTCCGACATCGGTTGGCAGTGGGCGCTCGATCGCGCGAACTGGAACACGATCTCCGCCGGTGACGTTAGCCGCCGCATCAAGATCAAGACGAGTTTCACAGAAGGCGCCATCGGAATCGAGATGGGCGTCGGACCTAAGAAGCGCGCTTCTCGCGCCAAGGCCACCGAGACTGTCGACGTTGCTGAAATCCCCGACGACGTCGATCTCAACGAATAGGCGCTTAGCCTTTCTTCAACAGCCGCAATATTCGGCGTTCCAACGAACGCCGAAGCTTGTGCCCCGCGGGAATATGTCCGAAGCCATGCTTCTTCTCGTATTCCTCGAGCTTCGCCAGCTTCGCGAGCTCCCGATGATACAAAGCGGGCGTCGGCAGATTTGCCGCATATAAAAGCGTCGGGTTCACTCGCCGCGCTTCCGGCTTCGTAGTGATGAAGCCGCACTTGTTCTCCTCGACATCGAGTTCGATTTCGCCGGTCAGCCCCTCGGTGCTTCGGTAGAAATCGTCGTTCAGCGGAATGGTATGAGCGGGGTCTTGGTCTTTGGCCTCCCCTAGCTTCTCCAGAAGACTATCCGCCGTCTCCGAACGATCGAAGTAGAGCATCGCGGGTTCGCTGAAGCTAAGTCGTTTCGTTCCAAGATGCGGCACCGCCCGTTCCTGAACCGCCCAACCGAGGCCTTCACAAGCCGCAAATACGGCGTCTAACCGCTTGAACGCCAGCGTTCCAGGATCCACATAGAGGAACTGCTCGCCGCTCGACTGGTTCTGGACGACGTCGATGCCGAGCTTGTCTTCCCAGTTCAGAGTTCGGTCCACGAGTAGAACGTGGTCAAATGCCGGAAGCCAGGGGTAGTCGGGTTGGTCGGTGACCACTACGCGGCGCGAAAGATCGCCAATCAGCCGTAGTGAGCGTCCCAGCCCAAGTGCGTACTGCGCAGACGCCTTTCCGTCCATAGCTACGGTAAAGATTACGGACGGCATGGACGCGGTCAGGGTACCACCTGCAGGTTATGACGCAGAGAAACCCACGCGTCGGCATTCCGCTTGGTGCAAAATCTGATTCTCACCGCGACTGACGCGACAAGACGACGATGTCCACCCTCGGCTGTTCCTTCTTTTCTCACACTCCCGATCACATCTTCACCCCCGAGGAATTCTCGGGTGACGACGTGCTGATGATCCAAACCGCGGAGCAGTTCAGCCGTAAGGAGGTCCTGCCTGCCCTGGAGCGCATTGACGCCCAAGAGGAGGGTTTGATGCCTCGGCTCATTCGCGAAGCCGGAGAACTGGGGCTTTGCGGTGTGGATAGTCCTGATGCCTTCGGCGGCTTGGGCCTGGGAAAGAACCTGGCCGCCCGTATTTTAGAATTCATGAGCCTCAACGGCTCGTTCTCAGTCACCTACGGGATTACGAGCGGGATCAGTCAGGTCGGCCTCGCGCTTTTTGGCAGCGACGCTCAGAAGGAGCAATACCTTCCCCGCCTCACCTCGGGTGAGTGGATCGGCGCGTATGCCCTCTCCGAGCCGAACAGCGGCAGCGACGCCCTCTCCGCCAGCACCCGAGCCGACCTTCAGGGCGACCACTACGTGCTCAACGGCACCAAGATGTGGATTTCCAACGCGAAGTGGGCCGACCTTTTCCTCGTGATGGCCAAGATCGACGGCGACAAATTCTCCGCGTTCCTCGTGGAGCGCGACTTTCCCGGCGTGTCGGTTTCGCGAGAAGAGCACAAGATGGGCCTGAAGGGCTCCTCCACCGCTCGGTTGGTTTTGGAAGACGCGAAGGTCCCGGTGGCGAACCTGCTTCATCAGCCGGGTCAGGGCCACCACGTCGCCTTCAATGCCCTCAATCTCGGCCGTTTCAAGCTCGCTTCCATGTCGATCGGCCCCGCGAGGGACGCGATTGGGTTGGCCGCGGCATACGCCCTCGATCGAAAGCAGTTCGGCCAATCGATTTCGACCTTCGGCCTGATCCAAAGGAAGTTTGCGATGATGGCCGCCTGGTTCTGGGTCGCCGAGTCGATGATCTACCGAACCGGCGCCCTAATCGACGAAGCCTTCGACGAGCACGGCGGCACCGTAGACGGCAACCGCAAAGCCGCCGAAGAGTTCGCCATCGAATGCTCCGCCTGTAAAGTCTTCGCCACTGAAGCCGAGTCGATGATCGTCGACGAGGCCCTCCAGGTCTATGGCGGCTACGGTTTCACCGAGGAATTCCCCATCGCCCGTCACTACCGGGACGCTCGCGTAAGCCGAATCTACGAAGGCACCAACGAGATCAACCGCCTCTTCATCGCCGACCGGCTAAGGCGGCGAATCAAAGAGGGCCGCGTCTCCGGAACCGGCGCCGCAGATTCCTTCATCGCCGAACTCACCGCGAAAGCAATTGAGAAAGCCACCCCCGACCAGGTTGCTATCGGCGCGCTTTCAGACCTCCTGATGCTGACCTACGCCGAGCAATCCGCCCGCCTCCGCGCAAAGCAAACCGGCGGAATCTCCGAGACCCTTTACGATCTCTTTACGGGCTGGGCGAATCCGAAAGCCGCGGAGGCTTACCAGTTGCTAACGGGAGAGGCCGTCACCCTCCCCGCCACCCAAAAAACCGATTTCGAATCTGTGGCGAAGGTCGTCTACGAGCGGCGCGGCCCTGCCATCTAGGGGACCCGGAAAACCCGTACGCCCAAATGGCGGGATTTTTTGCGCTCCTTCCCTCTACCCTTGGCTAAGGCTCTGTTAAAAAAGCAATAATGCTCGCAACCGTTCTGCAACGATGCGGGCGAAACTTCAAAGGGTTGCCGTCCTTACGCAGGGTGGGTCCCTTTCTTCGCTTGGCCGGATGACGTTTTACGCCCGGCATCAGAGATACCGCAAATCTACTTCACGGAGAAACGATGACCCCCAAAGAGGCTGTGAATTTTGTCACTGAAAACGATGCCCTGATCATCAGCGTTCGGTTTACCGACCTGATGGGAACCTGGCAACAGTTCAGCATTCCCGTCGCCCACTTCGACGAGGACAAGTTCGAAGATGGATACGCGTTCGATGGTTCCAGCATCCGCGGCTTCCAGTCGATCAATGAGTCCGACATGCTTCTGCTGCCGGATCCCAATTCGATCTTTATGGATCCGTTCACCGAGGTTGCGACCGCGGTCATCATTTGCGACATCTCCGATCCTTTGACCGGCCAGCGCTACGGCAAGGACCCCCGCTTCACCGCGGAGAAGGCCGAGGCCTATCTGAAGTCGACCGGCATCGGCGACACCATCTTCATCGGCCCTGAAGCCGAGTTCTTCGTCTTCGACGAGCTCCTCTACGAGAACGGCCCTGGCGGCGCGATGTACAAGGTCGACAGCCAAGAGGCGTTTTGGAACTCCGGTAAGGAAGGCTACAGCAACACGATCAAGGCGAAGGGTGGCTACTATCCCGCCGCTCCGGTCGATAAGCTGGTCGATCTCCGCACCCAGATGACCCTGCACATGCAGGACGTCGGCATCAACGTCGAAATGCACCACCACGAGGTCGCGACCGCCGGCCAGTGCGAGATCGACATGAAGTTCGACACCCTGACCACCATGGCCGACAAGCTGATGAAGTACAAGTACATCGTCAAGCAGACCGCCGCCATGAACGGCATGATCGCCACGTTCATGCCCAAGCCGATCTACGGCGACAACGGTAGCGGTATGCACTGCCACCAGTCGATCTGGAAGAACGGCGACCCGACGTTCTACGACGAGACCGGATACGCCGGCCTCTCCGAGACCGCTCGCTGGTACATCGGTGGCCTGCTCAAGCACGCCCCCGCCCTCCTCGCCTTCTGCGCGCCGACGACGAACTCCTATCGCCGCTTGGTGCCGGGCTACGAAGCGCCGATCAACCTCATGTACTCCGCGCGAAACCGCTCGGCGTGCGTCCGCATCCCGATGGTGAGCAAGTCGCCGAAGGCGAAGCGAGTCGAGTTCCGCGCTCCGGACCCCATGGCCAACCCCTACCTGGCGTTCTCCGCGCTCCTGATGGCCGGCATCGACGGCATCCAGAACCGAATCGAGCCGCCGAAGCCGCTCGACAAGGACCTGTACGAGTTGCCTCCGCTCGAGCGAGCCGGTATCCAGCAGACGCCAGGCTCCCTTCGCGCCACGCTGACCGCGCTTCTTGAGGACCACGAGTTCCTCCTTCGGGGCGATGTCTTCACCAAGGAGCTCATCGAGAGCTACGTCGAATACAAGCTCGTCAACGAGTGCGACGCGGTTGACCTGCGCCCGCATCCGTACGAGTTCTATCTCTACGCGGACGCGTAGGGTTTGTTGACAAAGGCCCCGGTGGCGCTGCCACCGGGGCCTTTGTCGTTTGTTTTTGGGCCTGTCTCATAGGTCAAGCCGGGTCTGGCGGCGCCTAATAATTCTTCGGCGCATTCCCCTCAAGCAATTTTTGGCCCGTACGGGGCCAAAAATTGCAACCAAAAACTCTCCGGGATCTGGGGCGCAGCCCCAGATCCCGGAGCAAACCAGGGGACACCGCAAATACTCTTACGGGCTGGTTCAAAGGCAGCGCCTTGTGAGACAGCCCCTTGAAGAAGAAATGCGGTTAGAACCGAACGCCGACGTAAACGCCGAGCGCGTCCAGGTCCTTGTTGCCGGAGTGGAAGTACTTCGCTTGAACAAAGAAAGGCATTTCGATCGTGCGACCGCTGCGGTTGAACTCGTAAGTCACCGCGACCTGCTCGCCGAGACTGGCCACGTCGTTACCGAACTCGTGATTCCAGGTGGCGCCCACGCCGACGGCGAAAACGAGCTGACCCTGCCGAATGTTGTAGTTCAGTGCAACGGGCAGAGAATGAAAGCCGCCATCGCTGTAATAGTCTGCAGAAAGGCTTAGGTAGGCCGGCATTCCCGAACCCGCGGTTCCGAGATCGTTCTTGAGTTTATAGTCCGCGCCAAAGGCAAACCAGGAATTGGAAATATCCCGTGCGATGGTTGACGTGGGAAATGTGACGCCGAGACGAGCTGAGATTCCTGCGGGGCCATTCGTCTGGGCTCCCGAAATCGCCGCCATTCCAAATCCAGCTACGGCCAATCCCGCCATTCTCTTCAAGTTAGTTGTCATTCAGTAGTTACCTCCACAGTCTTAGGACGATAGAGGCGGCGAACCGATTCTATGTTCCAAAGAATATGCCCGGCGAAGGGTTTTTGGAGCTAACCAGGCTCAAAAAGAGCCGGCGTCAAACGACTTTGGCGGCGGCGGCCATGGGAGGATCGGCCGAGCAAACTCGGTTCCGGCCTAGATCTTTCGCCGTGTACAGGGCCCCATCGGCCCGACCGACGAGGTCTTCTTCCATGGTTTCCCCGACCCGCTGGCAGGCGACACCCACGCTGACCGTGATGCTTAGATCGTCCCATCGGTACTGCTCGACGGCGCGACGAATTCTTTCCCCCACCCGCATTGCCTCATCGGCGTTTATGCCGGGCAAGAGGACGGCGAACTCTTCCCCGCCGTAGCGAGCCATGATTTCGCCCTCTTCCGCGGTATTTCGCAGCAATCGCGCAAACTGTCGAAGCACCTCGTCCCCGGCAAGGTGGCCAAGCTGGTCGTTCACGCGCTTGAAGTGGTCGAGGTCGAGCAGAAGCAGCGACACGTCGGTTCCGTAGTCCTGCGTCAAATGCCGCGAAAGCTGCTCCCGGAAATATCGGCGGTTCGCTAGGCCCGTCAACTCGTCGGTCGTCGCGAGCCGTTGGAGTTGCGTGTTCATCGCCTCCAGAGCCGCTTTCTGCGCGTTCACCTGCTTGGCGAAGGCAAGAATTCTCTGGGCCACGAAAAGGCGCGTCGTAAGGTCGGCACGGTCAACCGGCTTGGTCAGGAAGTCATCGACGCCGGCGGCGAACGCCTCGGTCTGATCTGCTCGCTCCGTGCGAGCCGAACAGAGGATGAAATAGACGTAGGAGTCGCCGATTTTTCTAAACTCGCGGCAAAGGGTGGCGCCGTCCATGGACGGCATATTCCAGTCCGAGACCACGATCTCAAAGGGAGTTTCGCGATGCATGGCCAGCGCCTCGGCGCCATCGTGGGCCAGCTTAACGGAATAGCCCTGAGACTCGATATATCGTCTCAGTAAAGTTGCCATCACGGGTTCATCCTCTACGACGAGGACGGGCAAGGGGCGGTCAGCGATTTGGAAGACCATAAGGTAGACGAACGGAAGGGCTAATTCTTACTATAGGATCGGGCTTAACATGTTAATCGCCAAGTGGCGGAATTGCGTGACGCGATTCTTGCCCAAAAAACTACGATATCAGGTTTGCATCGCAGAAATCGATGCGGTAACCTATTTTCTAGCAGTGCGCCGCTTTGCCGGAGCTATAAAAGCGCATCTGCAACCTCCACTTTCAGGGTTCCCCGCTCCCAACGGGTTGAGCTCCCCGCCAAGCACCCTCCGGTGATCGCGCCGGATCGTCGCCTTCGTTCAAGAAAATAGTGCCGGTTTGACATAAGCCGGGGGCCACTACCCGAATCGCCCCTGCTTACTACGCCCGGCAACCTGGAAAGTGTCCTCAAGGAGGGACCCTATGGAAACGGCACCTGTGGTGCATGGGCAAGACAAACTGCCCTCACCCCAAGACGACGTCCTTATACGTTTGGTGGCCGATATCGCCGATGATGGCGCTTTCGGTCACCGAACCCTGACTGTCGACAACGACGCGGTCCAAATTATGGAGACCGGCGGCGCGGTTTCCTGCCGCGTGCCCATCGCCGACATCAAGTCGGCCCGCAACGAACCCCTGGTTGGAGGAGGACGGCTAGAAGTCGTCACAAAGTCGGGCGAGATGATCGTCCTGCTCTCCTACTCGCTCACCCACGCCGCCAAATTCAGCGAGGCCGCGCGGGGCATCGAGCAGTTGGCGAAGGGCGAAGCACTCCTCATCAACCTCAAGGAAGAGCGCCTTCGCTGCCCGAAGTGCAATCTGCTGCTGCCCGAGAAAGATGGCATCTGTCCGAACTGCGTGAACCGCGGGAAGACGATGATGCGCATCAGCACGTTCATGCGTCCTTACCGCGCGCGGGCGTACACCCTCGCGCTCCTGTCGCTCGCGACGACGCTCCTGAACCTGCTCCCGCCTCTCATCCAAGGCAAGCTGATCGACACGGTTCTCACCCCCCATAAGAACCTCCAGACCCTCTGGATTCTGATGGTCGGCTGGCTCGGGATTCTGATCGCGAACTCCGTGATCCAGATTATCAACGGGCGCACCATCGCGTACCTGGCGGGCCATATCGCCGCCGACTTGCGCTCCGCGGTATACCGCTCCATCGAGTTCCTCCAGCTCACCTTCTTCGATAAGAAGCAGGTCGGCGCGATCGCGTCTCGCGTGACCAGCGACACGGACCGTGTGTGGGGCTTCCTCGTTGAGGGTGTTCCCTACCTGCTGCTGAACGGACTCACGTTGCTCGGCATCGTGGCGTTTCTGTTTTGGACGAATGCGCTTCTCGCGGCTTGCATTCTCGCTCCCGTTCCGATCGTCATCGGTATCGGCGCATTCTTCTGGAAGCCGATGTCGCAGATGTTCCACCGCGTGGGGCAGAAATGGGCGCGCTTCCACACTCACCTGAACGAGTCGCTTCAGGGAATCCGGGTCGTGAAGGCGTTCGCAAAAGAAGACACCGAGTTCGGCAAATTCAAAACAAGAAACAACGAGCTTCGCGACGCCGGCGTTCACGTGGATTCCCACTGGTACACGATCTTCGGCGCGATGACGTTCTTCACGTCGCTCGGAAATCTGATCCTCTGGACCGTCGGCGGCTATATGGTCTACCAAGGCAGGCTCACCTTCGGCGAGTTCTGGCGCATCAACGCGTACATGGCGCTGGTCTACGGACCGCTTCAGTGGTTCTCCGCGGTTAACCAATGGTTCAGCCGCGCGATGGCGGGCGCCGAGCGGATCTTCGAGGTCATGGACACCGAGACCGAGAAGTACGGCGACCGGGGCGTGCATCACCGGATCGAGGGTGAGGTCGCGTTCAAGAACGTGCGGTTCGGATATGACAAATCGAATCCGGTTCTGAAGGGGATAACGTTCACGGCGGCGCCGGGCGAGATGATTGGCCTCGTCGGTAAGTCGGGCGCGGGTAAATCGACCGCGATTAACCTCGTATGCCGATTCTATGAACCGGACGCGGGCACTATCGCGATCGACGGTCTGGACTATCGCGAGATCGCGCTCCAGGACATGCGCGAGCAGATCGGCATCGTACTTCAGGAGCCGTTCCTGTTCAACGGGACAATCGGGGAAAACATCGCTTATGGCAAGCCAGGCGCGACGTTCGCTGAGGTCGTGGAAGCTTCGCGTGCCGCAAACGCTCACAACTTCATCCTCGCGAAGGCGGACGGGTACGACACGATGGTCGGCGAGCGGGGTTCTAAGCTCTCGGGCGGCGAGCGTCAGCGCATCTCCATCGCGCGTGCGATCCTGCATAACCCGCGTATCCTGATTCTCGACGAGGCGACTTCGTCGGTCGACGTCGAGACGGAGAAGCAGATCCAGGAAGCGATTTCGCGACTCATCAAAGGCCGAACCACCTTCGCCATCGCTCACCGGCTCTCGACGCTGCGTAACGCTTCGCGCCTGATCGTCTTGGAAAAAGGCGAGATCGCGGAGATTGGAACTCACGAGGAGCTGATGGAGAAGCAGGGCGTGTTCTATGGCCTCGTCCAGACCCAAACCGCGATTAACGAGATCGTGGGTATCGGAGCGACCGGGTGATCATCCGGCCCTTCGAATACCGGGACTACCCCGCCGTGGCCGCGCTTACCGAGCAATTCGGTAAGCCGATCACGGCGGAGGACCTCCGATCGCGCGACCTATCGCGAACCCACCTTCATTGGTTCCGCGAAGTGGCCGAGACAGCAGACGGCGAAGTTGCCGGCTTCTGCTACGGCATGGTCGATAAGGAGACGCATCCGGGCAAGTTCGCCGTGAATCTGCACGTTGCCAAACCCTTTCGCCGTCAAGGCTTGGGCGATCGGCTTAACGACACGATGGAGCGCCATCTTCGCCGCGAAGGCGCGATTCGCCTGTACGTCTCGGTCGCCGAGCAGGATGAGGACAGCCTCAACTTTGCCGAGAAACGCGGCTACACCCGCAATCGGCTATCGTTTGAGTCGGCCATCACTCCCCAAACTTTCGATGCGACCCCGTACGAACCGTTACGGAAGAAGCTGGAAAGCGAGGGAGTGAGCTTCGTTCCCTTCTCGGAGATCGAAGATCGAGAGCAAGGAATCCATGACCTGTTCCAGGTGAATTTGGTCGCCGGCTACGACGTGCCCGGCGAAGACGAAGCTCCCTGGCCGGATGTCGAGAGCTTCCGCCGGACCGTCGTCAACGCCCCATGGTTTCGCGGTGCAGGTCAGATCCTCGCCTACCAAGACGAAGTCCCAATTGCTCTCGGCGCGGTCGGCGAGCCCAAGAAGGACCACTATTACAACCTGTTCACCGGCGTCTTAAGGGAGCATCGTGGGCGCGGCCTCGCTACCGCGCTGAAGGTTCTAGGAATCCAATTCGCAAAGAACGCCGGCGCCGAGACCCTGCTCACCCACAACGACTCCCGAAACGCCCCCATGATCGCCATTAACCAGAAGCTCGGTTACCAAAACCGCCCTGGCTGGTACCGCATGGAAAAGACCGCGAACAAAGGAGAATTCATTTGAACGCTGCCGAACTACAAATCTTCTATCACCCCAAGGACGCCCTTCGAATGACAGTCGGCGATGACCGGTCGTATGTCTCGGTCAAACCGGTCTGGGCTTCCCCATTGACCTACCCGAACCGATACCTTTCCCTGCTTAACAAGAAGGGCGAGGAGATCATGCTAATCGAAGATCCCGCAACGCTGCCAGAGTCGTCCCGGACCGCCGTCGAAGCGGAATTGGCACGCCGATACCTGACTGCGACCGTGATCAGAATTCTCGAGGCCAAGGGCGAGTTTGGCGCTACCTACTGGCATGTGGAGACGGATCGCGGTATCCGCGACTTCGTCACTCAGAGCCTGCAGGAGAACGCGCAGTGGCTCGCACCGACGCATCTCCTACTCATCGACGTCGATGGGAACCGGTTCGAGATAACGGATACGGCGGCGCTTGATTTGCAAAGCCGCCGCTATCTCGAAACGGCCGTTTAGTACCGAGCCTCGAATGCAGCCAACTCCCGCTCGAATCGGAGTTGGACCTGCATCTTGGGGGAGGCGTCGATGAGCTTCTGGGCCTCGGCGGATGGAGTCCACCCCTGAGTCCGGCAACCGGCCAGACTCGGCCGAATTCGGTCGTACCGACCATCTTGGTAGAGCGAATCTCCCTTAAGGAAGGAATACTCCAGGGAGTTCCTCGCCATGTCGACGAGGTCTCGGTAGGTCATCCCTTGATCCTTCACGGCTTTGACCCACTCCAAGGTGAGGGTGCTGCGGCTCACACCTTCGTCATCCGTGTTCAAGAAGACAGGCACGCCGCGATCCCGGTAGAGGTGCAACGGGTGCTGTTGGCCAGAAACGCCAAGGATGGATGCGTTGCTGGTCAGGCAGATTTCGACCGCGATCCCTTCCTTCTTCATCTTCGCCATTAACCCGTCCGCATCGTCTTCCCAGGCGATGGAGACACCGTGGCCGATCCGTTTCGCATGCCCGACCTCGATCGTCTTTCTTATGCGGTTGCGCATGGTGTCGGTCGGCGAAATGGCGGGCGTCAGCTCGCCTCCATGGAGGGTGAGGTTCGGCCGGCCAAGCTTCTTCCAGAGGAAGTCGATCTGCGCCATCTGCAAATCGAAGTTCTTGCGCGAAAGCGGATGATCTTCCGGTGCGACCATGTTCATTGCCACAATTCGAGGCTCGTTTGCGGCGAGATAGATACCCGCCGCAGCCTCTGCGAAGAACGTGTCCGGCGCATCCAACCGGTTGCAGGACCAGATGTAGCGTACGGTGATCGGCTGGTTCGGTCCCGTCATGCTGGTCTGGCCGATTCGGTTCGCGAACTTCTCGCGCTCGTCCAAGAAAGGCTTGGATGACTTGAGAAGCTCTTCCAGCTTCGGCTTCAGCGTGTCCAGCGCCTTATCCATGTCCGCGGAGGAGGGCAGATTTTGGAAGTACGCATTGGTCGCCGCGCCCGGCGTAACCCCCATCATCAGCTCCATGTACTGCTCGTGCTGAGCTTTGGCCCGGCCGACTACTTCGGCAATGACATCTCCTGCGGGGACGGCGCTAAGCGCGCCTCCGAAGATGCCAAAAGTTGAGAAAAAGTGGTCGTGCCCGCTTTGCCCGCCACCCATCCAGCCGCGCATGCTGGCGGCATTGAGGAATCGGTACAGGAGCTGATTGTCGGTAAGCAGCTTTTTCGCCGGGACCTTGCTCGCGTCATTGCTGAACTGCGCGGTCTCAGGGTCGAAGAACATTCCTTTTTCGATCGCGGCATCCAACATCGCGTCGCTGTACACCGCCCCGGAGACATGGACATGCAGGTCTCCGCCCTTAGGCATGTTCTTGAGGAAGACAAACAGTTCCGGCTCGGTCCGAGAGGCCTTTGCGAACGCCCGCATCGCGCCGGCTTCGTCGGCGAATACGAAAGCTCCCAGAGCCAGGAGGAAGGCTGCTGCCAGCCCTCTTGTGGAAAGTACAGATTCATTCATAAGGTAAGGACTGGTTCCGAGTTGCCAGTGAGGATGCTGTGGACTTGCGCTACTATACGTTTTGCTTGGCCCATCCTCACGAACTGGTCTCAACATTCTGAGCAAAAGGGGTTGCAAATTTGAAGATTGCGACTTAACATAACTATCTATGAACAAACTTCCGGCGCTATTTCTTGCATTGCTTTTCATTCCGCTCGCACAAGCGAGCAACACTACTTTTGCTGTTCAATGGAGCACCGATGGCACCAATTGGTTCGACGCCAGCGGTGCCACGGGGTTCACAGTAACCGCAAACCTAAGTACCCCAATGCCTGCCGGCTACAGTGAAACTGTTCAATTTAGATTTTATTGCACAAACGACGGTGCTCCTGGTGTTACACCGACGGCTTCAGGCGGAGCGGCCATAAACAAGACAAAATCGTCGACATGCGGCGCGAAGATCTTTGAGTCGAACGGTGGCACTTCGACAGCATCATGCAGCACTGCTGGCCTAACCGCCACGGCTACCGCCCTACCCAATCAGCAAAACCAAGACCCTAAGGGGCCAAATCCATTGCCATACACGGTTTCCGGGTCAAGCATAACTTGGAATTATGATATGACTCTGAGCAAATGGATTGGGACATGTTCGCTAGGAAGTGTCAGTTGCACTGGCTCTGCGAGCCTTACTGTGGACACAGGCACCTCCTTTCGAGATCAGTCCAACTCAGTTTCTAGCCTTGGGACCAGTGCCAGCGGAATCATAACTAGCAACTCCATTATGGTTACACCATAGAGGACAACACATGTTAGCGCTCCTAGCTGCTTGGAACGTTTCGCCCGAGGTTTCTGTCCGGACTGCACGAGAGATCGCACGAAACATCTCTCAGCACCGACACAAAGCAGTGCTGGTTTCTAAAGAACTTAGAAACCAGCTTGTTTTTCTGTTTCCAAATGGTAGTGAAACCGAGGTTCAACTTAAAGGCCTAGCCTGTTCTCTGCATGCAAGCTTGATTGAACGGCCTGATGGTACATGGATTGAGCGCACAAAGAATGACTTAGAGGCCCTCCACCGAAACCGGGCCAACAGTCGAGAACAATGGATTTCAAAGGAGCTCGAAGCAGTTGTTGCGTTTCGGCGAAAGGCTCTTTCCGTATCGTCACTGGATGCAGCATTCTCGACCGAACTTGAACATAAAGTAAAAGCGCAACGAGATTTTGACGCACGAAAAATATCGGCAGAGCAGTTGGGGCAATTCAGCAGTTTTAACCTCTTGCCTAGCTCACGCTTTGCGGAGCAGCTTCTTCGTCGTATCGGTTTACATAAACTCGCTGCCCTACCGTCATCGCACCCAGTAACATTCGAAGATCTTCCTCCGCCTGGTATTGAGCCGTTACCAAACCACGAAGATCTACTTCAGTCTCTTTTGCGGGAGCAAGAGGCAGCGCCGCCCCTCGCGACCTCGACCGAGGACCAGCGCTACATGGCCACTCTTGGCTATGCCCGGTTGGGGCTTGATCCTTTCTCCGACCCTCCGTCTAAGTTTAGAGTTCGAGTGCGTCCAAATGAAACTGACATCTTATTCCATATCGAAGGTTTCAGTTCGTCGGGCCATCGAGTATTAGAGGTGAATCTGACCGCATCAGAGCGACCTTTTGCTTGGCACGAAAGCGCGATTATTGCTCGTCACCCAGATGAAAGTTCAACCTTTACCTCTATAAGGTCAGAAAGCCTCGCGGCATTATCTTTCATTCGCCAACGTGAGGGAGCGAAGCCAGACTGGCTGCTCCATCCGGACAAGGTCGAGCCACTCGACTTATTTGTGCGTGATGCGCTAACCGGGCTAGCAAGTAAACTATCAAATCGAAGGTGTTTTGCATGCAGCGTGTCAGACCGGCTTTGGCGAGAAGTGCCACGGTTAATCAATAAGGATAAAATCAATATTGACATATTAGAAGAATTTTTTCGCATCAGACTTCCTTACGAACAAGTTGCCGGAAGCGAATTCATTGCGCTTCGGCCAATTGACCCAGAAGCTGACGAAGCTGCTCGAAGTGATCGTAATTCACTATCCGAATTTGTGCGAGCTATGACCGCTCAGCCTGATTGGAGACTGGTCAGTAAATTGTTTGCCGCTTCCAGCCCGACGGTCGGCAGTTTGAGTTCGGCTTGGGTTCTCTATTCACAGAACCCCCACGACCGCGTACTAGGATTCGATATTTCAGTTGAACTGAACCGACTGCTTGGCGCGATTCCGGACGAGGTATGGGCAAGATTTCTCCAAGTAGGAAAAATGTCCGCAGGACAACTGCGGGTCGTCAACGAATTGAATGAATTCATTCAGGCTGACTACGGCATACACGTAACTTCGGATGTAGCGTTGCCCGATGCCTTTGCATTCGCCCCCGAAAACCTTTTGACTGCCCCAAACGAAAACAGTGTCATTGAGATAAAAGCTGTTAATTCTAGATTGCGCAAGTTTTTCGAGAAGACACAGCGTGCCCCTGATGGCTGGGATCCATTTAATGGTTTTGCCCAATATATTTGTCCTGCTGATTTCGTACGTAAACAGGAAGACGGCTCATACCGGGTCGAGATCACCAGAGAAGAGGCTGAACATCGAATCTCGGAATATCTGTTTCAGCTGGGACGAAGTGTCGATTTTGTGATAAGAATTCCGCTCAGTAAGCGCGCAGGCATTGAAGCAACGATCCATGGCATGGCCCTTTCCGATGGTCAGCCATTCGCATATTCCGAACTGACGGAGGAAGACCGAAGTAGAGCTTGGGAGGAGGGCAAGGCTTTTGCTATCAAATGGACACAAGACCATCCAATCGTGTTCATTGCCCCCCAGAGTTCGAGTCTGCCGGTAAAGAAACCACCTCCCTAGTTCTTTTCGTAGGCATCCGACCAAGCCTTTCGGTACTTCGTGTGAACGTATCTCGACACCATGAAGATGCTGGTAGAGCGTTCGGCGGGGGTGAGGACCTCGGTGAAGGCCATCAGGTAACCGGCGGCTTTGGCGGTGTCGGCGACGCGACGGTCGTATTTCCCGTTTGGGTAGGCGAGGTAATCGACGCGGTGGCCGAGGTGCTTCTCCAGACTTCGCTTGGAGCCTTCCATTTCGTTTTTGAGGGCCTTGGCGCTGAGCGCGGGGAGGGATGCGGGGTGGGATCTCGTTTGCGAAGCGACGGTGACGAGGCCTTCCCGGTCGATCTCCTTAAGTTGGTCCCAAGTCATCTTTGGCCGGCCGATCGGGCTGCCGACGAAGTCGGTGTGGACGAACATCGCGACAGGGACGTGCCGTTGCCTCAGGATCGGAAGTGCGAGTTCGTAAAAGCCCTCATAGTTGTCGGCGAAGGTGATCGCGATCGCGTGCTTCGGCAAAGGCGAGCCGGTCGTGAGGTGCCGGTAAAGCTGCGCGATCGAGATAAAGTGCGCGCCGTGGGCTTGGAAGAAATTAAGCTGCTTGGTGAGTTCGTCGGGCGTGCAATCGAACCAGAGAGCTCCCGAATCCCGCGAGGGGACCATGTCGTGGAAGGTCAGAACCGGCGTTCGGCTTGCGAGTTTAGCGACGATCTCGGGGGGCTGGCGCGTCTGAGCAACGTATCCGGAGAGCACCAGGCCAAGCGCCGCGATCATTTCTCGATTGTGGCTTCTCCTGGTGGCTCCGACAAGCTAGGCTTTTTCTTATGCGTTGCCGTCAAATCCTGCTGGGATTACTTGCGTTCACCCTCCCCGCCCCAGCAAGCGCTCAACCTGGGAAGACCACGATCTTGGTGGATCTTCCGGATGGCGCGGTGTGGCAAGACTTCGCCTTCCTCGCCGCTGTCCCGGCTGGCGCTCAGGCGAATGGCGGAGCTCCGTCCGTCCTGGCGTTAGGTCCCACCGCCGAGACCCCGACAAAGCTGAGTCAGTTCTACGGCGGACAATATCGCCCGGACAAAGTATTCGCCATCGGCCCGGCTCCTTTTAGCGAGTTTGGCGGAAAACGAATTCAATCGCTTGACGGAAATAACCCCACTCAAGTCGCCGTAACGTTGAGTCAGAAATTTTGGAAGCGCTCCGAAAACGTGGTGCTCTGCTCTTACGGCAACTACAAGTCTGCGCTGATCGCATCCGCCCTCGCCGCGCGCCTTCACGCACCGCTCCTCTACTTCAGTCCGAGCCACAGCATGTCATCTGATGTTCCCGTCCAGATCGCCCGTCTCGGTGCGACCCGTCTCCTCGTAATTGGCGATGACGATCACTCCTACCAGGTGACGACCGATCGATCTCAGGAAATTCATCTCGCAGACGCAAAAGCCGTGCTCACCTGGGTGAGAGAGCGAAAACTTTCGGCCGACTACATCGCCGCCGTCAACCCAACCGATCGAACTCAGACCGTCATAAAGAAACTCTCCCTCGCCGGTCCGCTCCTCGCCGCCGGACACAACGGACTCGTCTATCCCATCGCCGAAGAGGTCCACTGGAAAGTCACCTTTCCAAACAAAATCGACACCGGAAGGGTACTCGGCGGTCTCTTGGACGGATTGTCCCCAAAGACTGGGTATAGCGTATGGCGCACTGCGGATCCCAACGAGTGGTTCGTCCAATTCAAAAAGGATAACGAGCAAGGCCCCAAGTATCGAACCGGCGACTTGGTCAATATCGCTGGCAACCGCTGCACCGTCGATATTTCAGAAAAGAACTCGCCGAATAAATCACCTTTGAGCCTAACCTGGCCAAGAGCCGAAGACCTCGCCGACCAATTCCACGCCGACTGCGAAGCGGCAAAAATCCAACCCAAATACCTCTGCCTCATCGGCTTCCCCGACGCCATTCCCCAAGCCGTCATTGGCAACGGCGGCATCGAGACCGAGCTCGTCAGCGACCTCCCCTACGCGAGAGAGAGGGACAACAAATTCGCCGACATCGCCGTCGGTCGTGTCGTCGCCGAAAACGCCTCCGAAGCCACCATCTACGCCAGTCGGGTCCTCACGTACAACCAACTCCGCGACAACCGCTGGGGCAATCAAGCCTGCGAAGCCTGCTGGGAAAACACCTTCCAAAAACCCTTCGAGAACGTCGGCTTCAAAGCCGGCTACCTCCACGACCGGACCAAGCTAAACGGCAAAACGGACTTCACCGAAGACTCGCCCCTCGCCCACTGCGCCCTCCTCTCCCACACCGAGCACTCCTGGTGGCGCGAAATCGGCAGCACCTTCACCTGGAACGCCGACACCCTCATGGCCCCCACCGTCGTCGAGTCCGGCGGATGCTCGACCACCACCATCGACCAAGAAGCCGACTATCACTGCGTCACCGCAAGACTCTTCCGCAACGGCGCCGCCAGCTTCGTCGGCAGCGCAAGAAACTCCGCCGCCCAAGAAGAACTCCAACGCGAAGCCTTCTGGGCCTGTGTCCTGGACGGCGAAACCGTCGGTGAGGCCCACCTCCAGTCCATCAACATCGCCGAAACCACCATCCTAGACAAAGGCGAAGACGAGCACGGCGTCTACCAATACCAACTTAACGTCCGCACCCTCATGGGCGACCCCGCCTTCCGACCGCACCTTCCCCAAAGACCAACGGTCAAGCCCGCCCACACCGAGACTCACGGTAACCGAATCACCGTCGTGGGCCCCAAAGAGTGGTGGACCACAAAAATCGTCCCCGTCCCCGATTGGAAGGAGTGGAACGGAAAGGATCTCTACGCGATAAGAGCTCCCGGCATCTACGCCCAATCCGGATGGTGCGCCCAGCAGTACAACCTCGAACAACCGATCCTCGTCGTGGAGAAAAAATCCGCACAGAGGATCACCAACATTAAACAAATAGAAAAGACCGAAAACAGCCTCGGCTGGACCGGAAAATGGTTCGAGCAGAAAGAGAAAGACGGGACCTATACCTACCGCTGGCTCGTCAACATGGCGGCCTTCGATCAGATCCACAACAAGCTCAACGGAAGCGTCAAACAACTCGATTTTGACTGTGAATTTGCTAGGTGATATAACGAGAAATCGTGTAAGATACGATAAGCGCCAGGAAATTGCATGTAATGCCGATTTTCTGATAGATGCAAGGAAATCGCCCGTTAATGAAAGGATTGCTTCTGCTGGTGTTGATGCTCATGTCGTTAGCTACAACCGCCCTTGGCGAAGACGCCAAGCGACCCAAATTCCACGTCCTCGTCGTCGCCTCGAAGGCTAAAGACCACCTGAAAATGATCGCCGCGGCCAGACCGTTCTTCGAGCAGCTCGCCAAGGACAATAACCTCGCGATCGACTTCACCGATGACGCCGACACGATCAACGACGAGAACCTGAAGCACTACAAGGTCTTCGTCATGCTCCACCTGGCGCCGTTCGACATGACCTATGCGCAGCAGGCGGCGATGCAAAAGTTCGTTAAGCAAGGTCACGGCTGGGTCGGCATCCACGCCGCCGGCCTCACGGGCAAAGAATTCCTCGACCCCAAGACGACTTACTGGGAGTGGTTCGAGCATTTCATGGGCGACGTGCTCTACTCCCCGCACCCCTACTACCAAACCGGCCGCGTTGTCATCGAAGACCACAAACACCCGGCGACCAAGAACCTACCGAAGGATTTCACCCTCGGCGATGAGTGGTACGAGTTCAATAAGAGCCCGCGCGGCAACGTAAGGGTCCTTGCCACCGCCGACGAATCCAGCTATCACCAGAACAAGCCGATGGGTGACCACCCGATCATCTGGACGAACGAGAAGTTCCGGCGAATGATCTACATCGCCATCGGCCACGACCCTACCGCCTTGGAGAACAAGGACTACGCCACCCTGCTTCGCGACTCCATCCTCTGGGCCGGTTCCTAAACATGCTTCCCCTCATCGCCGCCATCTCGATCCACCACGCGCCAAAGTTCCACGTCATCGCCCTCTACGAAAACGGCGGCCACCACGTCGAATACACGAAGCGAGCCCGCGTCTGGCTGGACGAACTCGCCACGAAGGACAACTTCGCCATCGACTACATCCAGAACACGGATTCGATCGACGACGAGTTTCTCGGCAAGTACCAGCTCTTCATCCAGCTCGACTTCCCACCCTACGCCTGGAAACCAAAGGCCGTCGACGCCTTTGTGAAGTACATCGAAGAAGGGCGTGGCGGCTGGATCGGCTTCCACCATGCTTCCCTGCTCGGCGAATTCGACGGCTACCCCATGTGGCAGTGGTTCTCGAAGTTCATGGGCGACATCGTCTACAAGAACTACATCCCCGGTTTCGCCCGCGCCCAGGTGAATGTCGAGGATCGCCACCATCCGGTGATGCGCGGCGTGCCATCCCACTTCATCGTGGAGAAGGACGAGTGGTACACGTACAACAAGAGTCCCCGGCCGAATGTCCACGTTATCGCGAGCGTGGATGAGAAGACCTACACTCCGGACTCCGAAATCAAGATGGGCGACCATCCGGTCGTCTGGTCGAACCCCGCGATGAAGGCGAAGAACATCTACATCTTCATGGGCCACTCTCCGGATCTGTTCGACAACAAGGCGTACACCACGCTTTTCCGGAACGCGATTCACTGGGCGGCAACCAAATGAAGCAGGCGATTTTCCTCACTTTCGTCCTCGCCACTTCGCTCGCCGGCGCTTCGGCGACGAAGCCTCGGTTCAAGGTCATCGCGTTCTACACGACTACCGTCGAGCCGGATCACGTTCACTTCGCGAACGACGCGATCAAGTACTTCACTCAACTTGGACAAGAGAAGAACTTCCAGTTCGATACGACGACGGATTGGAGCAACCTCAAACCGGAGTTTCTAAAGGACTACAAGGTGGTCATGTGGCTCAACGAGTTTCCGCAGAACCAAAGCCAGCGGACCGCGTTTGAGGATTACATGAAGGGTGGTGGGGCTTGGTTAGGCTGCCACGTCGCCGGATACAACGATAAATACACGAAATGGCCCTGGTTCGTCGACTTCATGGGCGGCGCCATCTTCTACACGAATAACTGGCCACCGCTGCCGGCGAAGCTGATCGTGGACGACAACCGTCACCCGGTGACACGGTCGCTCCCCAAGAACTACGATGCCCCCTCGAACGAGTGGTACATGTGGAAGCCGAGCCCACGGGAAAACAAGGACGTGAAGGTTCTGGTCACTCTCAACCCGTCCAACTACCCGCTCGGCAAGAAGAACCTGCTTACCGAGGGCGATATCCCGGTTGTTTGGACGAACACGAAGTACCGGATGCTCTACATGAACATGGGCCACGGCGACAAGATCTTTCAGTCCGACCTCCAGAACAAGATGTTCGCGGACGCGGTGATGTGGCTGGGCCGCAAATGATCTTGCCGGAGGCGATTTATATCAACCAGGTCGGTTTCGACCGCCTCGGCCCCAAGTGCGCGATCGTGGGAGCGACGGCCCCTCTCGCCGGTGGCTTCGATGTGGTCGATGCGTCGACGGGCAAGTCGGTTTTCCACGGGAAGCTCGGCAAACCGGTTACGGTCGACGGATGGGACACCGGGCAGACGTACTACCGAGCGGACTTCAGCGCCTTTCATAAGGCCGGCCACTACAAGCTGGCGCTTCCGGACAAGACCGTCTCGGCGGAATTCCAAGTTACAGACGAAGGTTTGGCGGCACTGACGGTTCCGTCGATCATCCATTACTACCACCAGCAACGCGCCAACACGCCGCAAGAGGTAGAGGTCGACTCACGCGTCCAGCTTTTCGGCAGTGACAAGCGCGTGGACATGCACGGCGGCTGGTGCGACGCCTCCGGTGACGTCAGCAAGTATTTCTCCCATCTGGCCTACGCCAACTTCATGTCGCCGCAGCAGACGCCGATGGTCGTCTGGTCGCTGGTGAGCACGCGAGATCGTATTCCTGGTCAGCTCGAAAAGTGGGGCGCCAAGGATGCGATCGAGAAGGAAGCCGTTTGGGGCGCGGACTACATGATGCGCGCACTGAGCCCGGACAACTTCTTCTACATGATCATCTTCAGCTACTTCAACAAGGACCCCAACGCGCGACGCGTGGTGGGCCTCCATGCGGATAGCGTGACGACGGACGAGTATCAGTGCGCGTTCCGCGAAGGTGGCGGAATGGCGATCGCGGCGCTTGCCCGTATCTCGCGCTGGGGAATCGGCGGCGATTTCACGTCGCAGCAGTACCTCGACGGCGCCAAGCGCGCCTTCGCCCATCTCGAAGCTAACAACTTGAAGTACGACGATGACGGCAAAGAGAACGTGATCGACGACTACTGCGCGCTCATGGCCGCGACGGAACTTTGGATCGCGACCAACGATTCCCACTATGAAGCCGCCGCCCGCAAACGCGCCGGAAACCTTGAGCATCGCATGACGGACGCCGGCTACTTTCGCGCCGACGACGGCTCGCGCCCCTTCTGGCACGCCGGCGATGCCGGCCTCCCCGTCGTCGCCCTTGCCCGATACCTCGACAAAGAAAAGGACGAGAGCCATCGAAAGCCTGCCCTCTCAACCATCAAGCATTGGCTTGACTACCAGATAAAGGTCACCGACAAGGTCCCCAACCCGTTCGGCTACCCCCGGCAAACGTTCCGCTACAAGGACAAGATCCAAGACGGCTTCTTCATCCCCCACGACAACGAGACCGGTTGGTGGTGGCAGGGTGAGAATGCTCGTTTGGGGTCTTTGGCGTCGGCCGCAATCGTGGGTGGACGTCTTGTCTATCCGGGTCACGGTCCCTACGGAGTACAACCTCGGTTGGCCGAATTCGCCAGTCACCAAACCTCCTGGGTCCTCGGTGCGAACCCTTACTCAATGTGCTTCATGTATGGCTTCGGCGCGAAAAACGTGCCCTACATGCATTCGCAGTTCGGCCACGGGTCCGAGAAGGGCGGCATCTCGAACGGCATTACCGGTAAAAAGGGCAACGGCGACGGCTCCGGCATCGATTTCCGCGAATCCGACGACGGCAACGAATGGCGCTGGACCGAGCAGTGGTTGCCCCACGCGGCCTGGTTTTTACAGGCGGTCACCGCGATGTCGGAGCGTTGATTTCGTCCGAAAGGGCAGTAGACGAGACCGGAGCGATGGTGTTTCGAAGATTGATACATCCTCGCGCTTTCTGCTATGCCCTACAGGGCTCTGGTCTAAGGTTTAAATTCATTTTGCGCTGCCCCAAGTACCAGGGTAGTCCGCTTCGCGACCAACCCTTCGCTGGACAGAGAACCCCTGCAGGGTTAAAGTGAAGCAGCGATCTTATCAGATAGGGCTCCAACCAGAATTCTCGCGCAATTGAATCCACTTTGGATTTAACCCCTTTGAACTCTGAAGGAGTTCGAATGTTCAGCGAAGGGTTGCGCCTCCGGGCGCTACCCTGGTACGAGGGACAGCCGAAACAAAGTAGTCCTTAGATTCCAGCCCTTTAGGGCAAATCAGACGGCGCTACAACATATCGAATACGCCGCGAGCAAACCTCTAACGCGTCAACCGGATCAACGCGCAGTCCATCGGCCCCAACTCGACCTTCACCGACCCCGTAACCGTGCCATTCGCTCCCGTCCACAGCTCGTGAGTCTTCCAAGTCGCCTTATCATCCAAATCCAGGCGTGAGATCGGAACCGTGCGCGAAACTGGCTTCTTTTCGAAGTTGAAGATGGCCAAATAAGCCGTCTTCCCTCCTCGGTCGACGGAGATAAACGTGTTCCCCGCCTTGTCAACGGTATCGCCATAGACGGGGCGATACGCGGCCTCGCGTCGGGCCAGATCGACGACTTCCTTGTTTCGGAACACCTGCCGCACCCGCTCCTCGGCGGGCGGAGACGACAGATTGTCCCCCTCGATCAACATCCCGCCGACGATGACCGAAGCGGAAAGCCGGCACCGCGACTCCCCTTCCGTGATCGAGGGCTCGCCCAACGGCTGGTAGACCGACGCGCTGTCCGGATCGTTGAACCGGTAGATCCGGTTGTTCTGCCACCAGGCGTAGTTTGCCGAGTTCAGCAGATACTCCGTGGCCCCGATGTTCGCGAATACGTCGCACGAGATTCTCCGCGACTGACCGACACCGTTCGGGAACAAGGGAGCGATGCTCAGACAGATGAACATTGGGTGGCCGGTCCGCTTTGCCGAGACATAGTCGACGATATGGCGCATGCCAAACGCATAGGCCGCCGTACCCGTGGTGATCTTCTTGTCGTAATGAACGCCCTCGACCGAGCCATGGGTGAGGAAGTCCAGCTTCACTAGATCGAACCCGAGTTGAATGAACTCATCGAGTTGCTTGTCCACCCGGGCCGTCTCTCCGGGGTGGGTTGGGTCCAACGGATAGCCGCCATCGATCTTGGGGAGCGGCTCGCCTTTCTCATCCTTCAGGACGATGTCGCTGTATAGATACTTAGAATTGTTGACCCGGTCCGTCAGCCGCCCCCAGCCGGTGTAAGGGGTGTAGTAGATCCCCGCCTTCAAGCCAGCCGCATGCGCCTTCTTAACGAAATCGACACGCTGCGCCAAGGTCATGTTGTCCCAGAACGAGTCCAGGTTGATGTACGCCGTCCCGCCGGAACGGAAAGCGGGAAGGTCCTTCACGAAGAAATTGATCGCCGCATCGCCGTCCTTCGCCTGCACGTGATCCTTGTGCCCCGACCAAGAACTCCAGCCGAACGGAACCGGCTGCGTCCATGGCAATGGCGGTTGCACGGTCTTGCTTATCTCGCCGTATCGCTCCAACCCATTCCGCCAGTCGGAGTACCAACCGATCGAGAACCGGGGTGAGGTGATCGCCGAACCAGAAACAAGGCCGTGCGGCTGGGAATCGCGCGTCAACTTACTCGTGACCCCGGCGTAGGCGGTGAGACCGCTGACATTTCCGTCCGTACCTTTGGAGACCTTGACCGCCGACTTCCACTCCGTGTGGTCGATCGAACCTACGACGAGTCCGTGCCGCGAGCTGTCGTCGTACACCGCGCCGACCTCATAGCTTCCTTCGGCGTCGTCCTTACCCGTTCCCCAATTGTCCGACCGGTATCGGACATAGCCGTCGTTGTCGTAGGGCACGAAGAGCGACTGAAGGGGCGCAGAGTGCGCAAAATAAAGTTCTGAATCCAGAACCACCGGGGCCAGATATCGCGAAGCGACCTCCCCCCGGTTACCCAAAACCTTAAGCTGCACAAAGACCTCTGACTGGCCCTCGTACAACCAGAAGATCTGATCGACCGTTATCCCCCCAAGCGTTCCGTGATGTTCGACAACCCGAACGCCATGTCCAAACGAGTCCCTGACGCGCTGGATGTCGCCCGTCGCAACCATGTGCGCCCTGAGTGCGGTCGTCTTTTGGTCTAACCCACCATCCAATCGGACTTCGCTCGAGGCCCCAGAAAATGACGCATGGTCTTGCCAAGCCACTCCGTAGGTTCCGTTACGCGTGTTGAGCGTCAGTTCGACGGAGCCATTTCGAATATGGACCGCCTCTGCGGTGCGGCTAATCGAAATAGTCGGGGCCAAGGCAAGAAGAACGTAAGGAGCTAGCATTCGTATCCCAAAAGGAGAGCAAGAAAGGGAGAACTGGGAATCGCACAAACGGCGAGAGCCACGTTTCCGTGGCTCTCGCGTCGAATGGACTTGGTCTACAAACGGACTAGCCGCCCGTCTGCCACTCCTTATAGCCTTGCATGTAAGCGGCAATCTGCCCGCGACCCGGCCAGTTGTGAGGATCGTTGTAAGGCGCCACGTTGAACTCATCCCAAACGTCGTCCGTAAGCGACTTGTAGGCGTTGTAAGCCTTTGTGTGGCCGTCGAAGAACGTGAGGTTGATCAGTTCGTTGCCGACGCTTCGAATTACCGTCTTCGAGTTGTCAGTTTCCGCACAATCGTTACCGCCGCAGCCGTAGCAAAGCTGCTGAGGATAGATGTTCGGATACGGATCTTCCGTCGGGCCGATCATCATCGTGCCAGCCGGGTTGTTGAGCGCCGTCATGTTGCCCGAACCACCGCGGTTGGTAAGCGGATTCCAAGACCAGTTCTCGATCCAAGGCCAGATACCGGCATCGTTCGAACCGCCTTGACCTTCGTTGATACCAGCGCTCTGGTTGAGCGAGTAGGAACGCGGGAATCGGGTCGTCGTGTCGCCAAACAGGTTTGCGCCCTGATTGCTTGGCAAAGCCGCCCAAGATCCCGACCAAGTTGGCGAGGCGAAGATGCCGCCGTTCTGGTTAGACGTTCCTTCGTAAGCCGAGCCGTCCGTCTTAACCGGCTTACCGCCGTTCTTGATGTAAGGAAGCACAACGTCCTTCCACAGAATCAACTGGTGGCGAGGCCAATCCCAGTAACCCTGCATGACCGGGCAAACTGTATCGTCGTTGTCGCCAGCGTACATGATGACGCCGAGCGTGATGTTCTTAATGTTCGACACATCCGCCGTTCGCTTAGCCGCTTGCTTGGCTTGCGCGAAGACTGGGAACAGGATGGCCGCGAGGATCGCGATAATCGCGATGACTACGAGTAACTCAATAAGGGTAAATGCTTTGCGATTCATTGTAACTGACCTTCTTCGGTCTTGCCGGCGTCCACCGAGACGTCAACTAACGATTACGATTTCAGATAAATAAGGGCTATCCTCCGCAGGCTTAACTCTGGGTGGAATCACGAATGACGAGTTGGGGTTTGATAACAATTTGCTTGAGCGGCGCCGTGTGGTCTTCCATCTGCGACTTGAGGAAGTCGAAAGCCAATCTGCCCATTTCATCCATTGGCTGCTGAACGGTGGTGATCGGACAAGGAGCGAATTCCGTCTCTTCGATCCCGTCGAAACCGACGAGGGCGACATCTTCGCCGACACGGACGCCAAGCCGCTGCAAGGCACTCGAAACGACAAGCGCGAGGTCATCGTTCAGGCAAAGGATCGCCTCGGGCAATGTGCCCTCGGCAACACATTTGGCGAGCACATCGTTTGTGCCGCGCAGCACCGAAGGCCCTTCAACCGGGAGCAGCATTAGGCCAAGTCCGGCTGCTCTCGTGTTTTCGGAATAGGACTCATATCGCAGCCCGACGTCTAGTAGGCCCGATCCAACCGGGGCGATGTACCCGATCTTCTTACGGCCCGTGGACAACACATGCTGGATCGCCTGGTCGGCGCCGGCTCTAAGGTCGACCCCGACAAAGCTCTTGGCGTCGTACCAATACGCTCCCATACTGACGAACGGGGTATTCGGAGCGAGCCGGTCGTAGTCTTTACCGAACGCTTCAACCGAGGCCGAAGCATCGAAGGCGATGATCCCCTCTACCGGCACCCGCAGTGCGCGCGAGAAGGAGTGGTTCCAGTGGTACTCCTCGTCGACGTCCGAAACCGCGATCGCCCACTCGGAGGCTCCCGTCAATGAGCGCATCCGGTCGAGCACCTGGCAGCGGTAGCGGCTGTACGAAAGGCTCATCCAGAGACCGATCAGTCCCGTCCGCTTCGTCATCAGCGCGCGGGCCATTGGATTCGGCATATAACCGAGCTGTTCGGCGGCTGCCATCACCCGGGCACGCGCCTCGGCCGAGATCTGTACGTCCGTCCGGCCGCTCAAAACTCGAGAGACCGTCGCGCTCGAAGTATTCGCCGCCTTGGCAACGTCGTCCCGGGTGGGGCGACCTTGAGATGGAGACTGTACGCGCGTTCTGTACACGCGATCAGTGTATCATAACTTCCAAGCAAAACCAACCCGGCACACTTTTGCGGGCAATTAATTTGCGAGCACGTTCAACGAGGAAAAATGAAAACGAACCTTTCCCACCTGGGCTTAGTCGCCCTCGCACTCTTGACGGTTGGTGGCTGCGGAGTCAGCCAGGAAGAACCACCGAAGAACGCGGTCATGCACAAGATGGAACCGCTGCCGGCTCGGAAGACAAACATGACGAAGGAAGAAAAGATCGCCGCGATTCAAAAGGCCGGCATCCCTGACGCGCAGAAGAAAGAAGAGATCGCGAAAGTCAACGACGGGAAGGATTGAACCGAGGTTTTCGGCGCGTCGATTTAGGCGCGCCGAAGCAGGAAAACCTTACTCTCGTGTGCCGACATTGCTTCGATGGGCAATCCATCGCTCGTTAGCGCCCCACCCGTCGTTTCCACCTCTACGGCGGCCGAACCTGGTAGTTGGTTGATCTCGGATACCGAATAGGTGGCTTCCGGCTCCAAGCCCTTTAATGGCAGTGGCGCCGCGGCCGCATCGCCGAGCGAGTAAACGAACACCACCGCTTCCCCGCCCTCGACATACATGAGCGAAGACCGCGGCCCCGCATAGGGGGACTCCAACCGGTACTGCGTGCCCTGCTGAACGCAAGCCGCTAGTTCCTTATAGAGGGAGATCGCTGACTTGGCGAACTGACGCTCATCGACCGAGAGTTTGTCGAGATCCATGTCGACCCCCAGACGCCCACTCATCGCCACATCAAAGGCGAACTTCAGCGGACGATTACCCATGTCGGTGACATGGGCTGAAGTCGCCACGGTCGGGAAGAAGTGCGAATAGCCCCACTGAATGAAGATCCGACGCTCGGGATCCGTCATGTCGCTCGGCCAAAACTCGTGGGCATAACGCATTCCGCCGTAATCGACGCGCCCCCCGCCGCCCGCACACATCATGAGTTCGACCGCGGGATGCTCCTTCGCCAGGCGATCGAAAATGCGGTACAACGCCCGAACGTAGCCAATCCAAAGGTGGCTCTGGTGCACTAAAAACGGCGAGCCCGGCTGGGTCAGGTACCGGTTGCAGTCCCACTTCACGTAGGAAATCCCCAGATTTTCTCGAAGCACCCGATCGGCCACATCGTAGACGAAAGCCTCGACTTCCGGTCGAGTCAGATCCAGTACTAACTGGTTCCGTTTAAGATCAAGCGCACGCTTCGGAAGTTGGATCGCCCAGTCGGGATGCGCTTCAAAAAGCTCACTCTTAGGGTTGAGCATCTCCGGCTCCAGCCAAATGCCGAACCGCAGACCACGATCCGACGCTTCCGTGGCCAGCACCCCGAGACCGTCCGGCAACTTGGCTTCATTCGTGAACCAGTCGCCGAGCCCCTGCGAATCGTCGTTGCGCGGATACTTCCGGCCAAACCAACCGTCATCGAGCAGGAACAACTCCATGCCCAACTCCTTGGCGCCGTCGAAAAGCGAAACGATCTTGGTCTCGTCAAATTCGAAGTAGGTCGCTTCCCAGTTGTTGAGAACGATCGAGCGCCGGCGATCCGCATCCCGGAGCGCGTGCTTCCGCGACCAACGCTGCAAGTTTCGGCTTAGCGTTCCGGTTCCCGAGCCGCTCCAACCCCAAACCATCGCGGGGGTCCGAAAAGTCTCGCTTGCCGGCAGCAAGTATTCGGAGTTGAACGGGTTCATCCCGCAGAAAGCGCGCAATGAGCCTAATTCGTCGATCTCGAACCGGAACGCATAGCTTCCCGACCAAGCCAGGGATCCACCCACGACTTCCCCGCTGTCCTCCGATGCCTCCTCGTCTTTCGCCAGGAGAAACCACGGGTGGCGAAACTGCTGGGCGCGCACGCCCAATTTGGAATCCAAAACCTTGACGCCATAGGTCAAAGGCTCCTCGACCATATTGGCTTCGTCCGCCCAATCGCCTCGGAATTGGGTCAACCAGAAAGAACCGGTCCCAAATGCTAGCGCGGAGGAAGCGAAATCGCGCAGAAGAACCGGACCGGCCTCGTCGTGACGGACCTCAAGCCAGGTCTCGAAGACGTCTGTTTCCGCATAGACCCGAATGCACAAATCGACAAAGAACGGATATTCCGGATCCACAAGTTCGATCCGCGTAAGATCCCCGATCGAAGAAACTTCCCGGACCCTCAGCTCGGTCGAGATGTTGCCATCCGAATGCACGGCCCAGAGCGCGACTTCGCCGGTGCCCCCGTCGCCAAAGCAAGGGAGCGCCTCATGCCCTTCGGCATCCTCTTCGCAATTCGAGGTCAACGGCCTTTGGAAAAGCCGGCCCTCGGCGTCGATAAGGAAGACAAGTTTGGCGTGGGCAGATTTGAGCGGAAGCGTTCGAATGTCGATCATGCGAGGCAAGGAATGTCGGCAGGCGAATGGTCGCGGAACGGCCTCGTCCCGGCGCTATCGCTTCAGAGAGACGCAAGCATACCAAACGAGTTCGATGTACCGGGGTACATTGCCGTAACTTGGAGAAGAATTGTACACGTGCCCATTATGATTCTGGCATTGGTGTGCGACAGGTTTCAAATCTTGGATCAAGGCTGACATTGCGCCGTCAAACCCCGCATGAGTGGATTGAAAGCTTTGTTGATCAACTGTTCGCTGAAGAAGGAGGGGGAGAAATCCAGTACCGAGGCGATGCTTCAGAAGGCCATTAAGGGTTTGGAAGCGCACAGGGTGAAGTGCACGTCGGTGTGGGCCACCGACCACAACATTCCTTTCGGCGTGCAGACGGATATGGGCAAGGGCGACGACTGGCCGAAGATCCACAAACTGATCTTGGGTACGGACATCCTCATCATCGGCACCCCAATCTGGCTCGGCCAGCGCGGCTCGGTTTGCCAAATGGTCTTGGAACGAATGGACGCGATGTTTGGTGAGACGAACGCCGATGGCCAACTTCCCCTCTATAACAAGGTCGCCGGAGTGTGCGTGGTCGGGAATGAGGACGGCGTTCAGCACGTCGGGGCAAGCGTCCTCTACAACCTGATGCAGATGGGCGCGACAATTCCGCCAAATGCCGAATCCTATTGGATTGGTGCGGCTGGCGCTAGGGACGATTTCGTCGATGTCGCCCTTGACGACGAATACGTCGCGAAGGAAATCAGCTCCCTCACCAACAACCTCGTCTATGTCGCCCAATCACTCAAGGCGACACCTATCCCGGCCAAGGGCAACCTTGTCGAATCCTCATAATTCCGTCATCTTTTTGGCCGAGAATGGGGGGACAAATGAAGGATGTCTCCATGAAATCGGCCTGCGGGGTCGCGGCACTGGGCCTTGCTTGTACTTTGGCGGCCGTGGCTCTATCGGGATATGACCGGCAACCTCAGCCGGGAACGGCACGCATCGTAAGCGCGGCGGACGCCTTCCTGGCGACCCTCACGCCCGAGCAGCGTAAGCGAGAACAATTCGCCTTCGACGACAACGAACAGCGAGCGCGCTGGTCCAACTTGCCGACCGGCTTCGTTCCACGCGCGGGACTGAGCATGGGGCAATTGAACGCATCCCAGCGCTCCGCCGCGATGGACCTGATGGCCGCCACTCTGAGCCCGAAGGGCCTGGAGAAGGTCAAGGAAATTGTGGAAGGCGACGAAGTTCTGAAGCAGGGTTCGGGCGGACGAGACCAGAACATGTTCGGTAAGGATCTCTTTTACATCTCGATACTAGGCACTCCTTCCGCCAAAACTCCGTGGATGCTGCAGTTCGGCGGCCACCACCTCGCCCTGAACATCACGATCGCCGGCGAGCAAGGCATCTTGACGCCATCGCTTACCGGCGCTCAACCCGCGCTTTATACCGAGAATGGCAAGACGATTCGCCCCCTTGGCGCGGAGAGCGATAAGGGGATTGCCCTTCTGAATTCGCTCGACGAAAGCCAGCGCAAGCAAGCCATCCTGAGCTTCCAAGTCGCCGACCTTGTCCTCGGCCCTGGTCAAGACGGCAAAACCATCGTGCCCGAAGGCCTCAAGGCTTCCTCGATGAACGCCAAACAGAAGGCTATGCTGCTCGACCTCATCTCCGAGTGGGCGGGCATCGTTCACCAGGGCGCCGCCAATGCCCGGATGAACGAGATCAAGGCGGGCCTCAACGAAACTTGGTTTGCCTGGAGCGGCTCGACCACGGTCGCACCGGGCCGTAATATTGCCGCTTACTACCGAATCCAAGGCCCCAAGTTGGTGATCGAGTACGCCCCCCAGCGGCTCGGCGGCGACCTCTCCATGCACGTTCACACGATCTATCGGGATCCGACCAACGACTACGGCCGGGGAGTGACCGGGAAGTGAAGGCAAGGCTCATCGTCGCTTGCGTCCTTGCTCTGGTTGCGGCTACTCCGGCCTTTGCCCACCGGTTGGACGAATACCTCCAGGCGACAACGATCTCGCTGGACAAGGAGAATCTTCACGGGCAGCTTCGCCTGACGCCGGGCATTGCCGTCTTTGGGAAGGTCCTAGCCGCAATCGACACGAACGGGGACGGCCTCATTTCCCAAGCTGAGGAGACCGCCTACGCGGATAGGGTGCTTGCCGACCTCTCGCTCTCGGCAGACGGAAGGCGTCTCGAACCGGTCATCGCCTCGTATAAATTCGACAAGCTTTCGCTGCTAAAACAGGGGCTCGGCGAAATCGATGTCGACTTCGATGCCCCTCTCCCAGCCGGAGTGCGGAAGCTCGTCTTCGAAAATCATCACCAAAGCCGGATTTCCGCATACCTCGTGAATTGTTTGGTCCCCGAGGAACCCATCCGGGTCACCGGTCAAAGTCGAAATTCCACCCAGTCACACTATGAGTTGCGTTTGTCCGAGGGCACACCGTCCATTGCTACTCCTGCTCATGGAACGGCGCTACCGCCCTGGTACAGCGCCTTCGCCCTTCTCGTAGGCGTTCCCTTCGTCTGGAAGCGAAGGCGATCCGTTCGAAGCCGTTAGAACCATTCAGAATGTCTTCAGACATGTCTCAAGTTGCAACTGACGAGCCGCCAGTTTTCGATCCCGACGCGCTCTTGGCCGCGCTCGCTCATCGTCGAAGTTTGGGACTTTCCCGTTTGAAGCCGGACCCAGTTGACCGGCATCTGATCGAGCGAATGTTGGAAGCCGCCAATTGGGCGCCAAGCCACGAGGACACCGAGCCCTGGAGGTTTACCGTCTTCTCCGGAGAGGGTCGCAACGCCCTCTTCGATCTCTTTCTGGCGGCCCAACGGGCGAACGATCCCGGCAAAACCATCGATCCCGAGGGCGCTCGCAAACGAGCTTTTGCGGCTCCGGTTTGGATCTCGCTCGGAATGGTCCCCAAGCTTCAGAAGGACGGAACCCTCCTCATGACCTTGGAGGAAGAGCTTATGGCCACGGCCTGTGCCGTGCAGAACTTACACCTGATGGCTTCCGCCATTGGGCTGGCGGGCATGTGGCACTCGAAGGGACTCTCGGTTCATCCGGCAGTTGCGCAAGGGCTGGGCCTAGCGGCGCCGGCGCGTTTGCTGGGCTTTTTCTTCTGCGGCTGGCCGTTGGAGCCTTGGGGAGAAGGCGAGCGGGGTCCGATCTCCGAGAAGGTCACCTGGTTTGAAGGCTAGTTTAAATAGTTAAGGGACAGGGCGTATATGACCGACCCTGTCCCTCTGATAACCCGGTGGCGTGACCTTAGCTCAACGCCTTGCGAACGGCATCTTTCGCTTTACCAATTGCTTCCTGGGCTTTCCCCTGAAGCTGTTTGGCTTGCCCTTTGGCGCGATCCGCGTCGTTATCGGTCAGGCTGCCCTTGGCTTCCTGAAGCCGACCTTCAACTTCCTTCACTTTGCCGTTGACTCGATCTTTGTCCATTAGTCCTCCCTCACTGGTTGGTGATATTTATTCGGACTGAAGGTGGACATGGCGGGTTCCTTGACCAACGACCTCGCTGCGTGGGGATTTGCTTGGCGCGGTGGGCTCCACGGGCCTGTCAGCGCGAAAACTTCCCGCCGATCTGACCGGGTTGAATACAGAGCCTCCGTATGACTTTGTAGTTCGACGGAGATATGGCCGAAGTCGCCAAGCACGAGCACGAAGTTGGGGAATTCTCTAGCGATCTTGCGCCGTGGCACGCACAAAGCCAAAAAACTCGGAGGCAAATTGAGAAGCGCCCGTATAGTTAGAGCGGGCAAAGAAATCGGGCATCGCCGATTTCCGCGTCAAATTGAGGGAAATGGTGGGCGGTGAGGGACTCGAACCCCCGACAGCCTCGGTGTAAACGAGGTGCTCTACCAACTGAGCTAACCGCCCGACAATACGTTATCGGCGAGAAAAATCTAGTTTCTTCGCTTCCAACGGTTGATTGATTATGCGATGAGGGTTACACTGGATGCAACGCTTAGGATGAAGCGACTACTTTTTGCTCTGGCGCCATGGATGGTGCTTACAGCGGCGGTTCACGGTCAGACTCGATCGTCGGACGTTCTGTACACGCACTTCGACGACATTCCCACTCCGGGACTGCGCGTCGGGGATGAGTGTTTCGTTGCCCTCGAGGATGTCACCCGTTGGGGTTGGAAGACCAGCACCTGGGCCGATACCGTCGACGTCAAGGCGGAGGGCAAGTCGTTTGCCATTCCCTTCCGCACCTTCAACGGCAAGCAATGCCTGCCCCTGATGCTCGCCATCCAGAAACTGGGCGGCATCGCAGAGTGGGTCGCCAACACGGACACGCTCGCGGTCTACGGCAAAGTCACGCTGATTTCCGTCCACGACGGCAAACTGCGCATCGAGTCGAGCCTAGACTTCCATCCGCACGCGACGACGATTTCGAATCCTTCGCGCCTGGTCGTCGATTTGAGAGGCGTCCGCCTCGACTCGGGCACCAAGCTCGACCTGGATTCGACCGCCAAGGCGGCTCAGTACAAACCGAACGTGACCCGCCTCGTCATGGAGGGCCGTTCTGACGTCGACTTGGACCGTCTGAATGGGGATTCGACGCAGGCTTTGGAATCCGTCTTCCGTACCGCCGATGCCCAGGTCGCCGCGCCGGTCAAGCAGGCTGCGCCGCCGATCAATCAGGAGACGATCAAGCCAAACGAGGTTGTGCCGCCGATCACGCCGGTCGAAACGCCGCCGCAGGTCGCCGTCCCGACAGTGCTTTCGATCCTCGTGGATTCGGAGAACGAGAATCAGCTCAACCTTCGCATTCCCATCGCGACCAAGGGCGAACCAGTTGTAGAAAAGCCGGACGCATCGACCTTAAAACTGACCCTCAACGGCGTCCAACTCACGACGGCTCCCGATTTTAAGGTCGACAGTCTGAGCGTGCTGTCAGTTACGACGAATCTTGTCGGAAACTCAACCGTCCTCACGATTACGTTAGCCCGACCGATGGGCGCGCAACTTGTACATGCCGCAGACGGTATTCGAGTGCGGCTGGTGAAGCCGGACGTCGGCGACGGACACTTAGCCGGCAAGATCATCGTGGTAGACCCTGGACACGGAGGCAAGGATCGCGGCGCGCATAATGGTGACGTTTTAGAGAAGGATATCAACCTCCTGATCGGCACATACATCGCGGACTGCCTTACCCAAGCCGGCGCTACCGTCATCATGACGCGCCGAACAGACGTCTTCATTCCGTTGGAAACGAGAGCCCAAATCGCGAACCAGAGTCATGCGGATCTGTTCATCTCGAACCACATCAACTCAACGGGTGGCTCCGGATCGCAAACGGGAACGATCTCATTCCACCATTTCGGACGTCCTATCTGCCGGGTGTTGGCCGAATCGATCGAGCAGGAAGTTGCCAAGGTGAGCGGATTGCCGAACATCGGCGTATGGAGCGACTCGAAGATCTATCAGTCAGGATTCTCGGTGTTGCGGCAAACCAAGATGACGGGGGTCCTGTTGGAGCTCGGATTCATCAACAACACGCATGACCGAAAACGAATGATTACCTCCGACTATCAGCATTCGGTCGCTGAAGCGGTCGTGCGGGGCGTAAAGGTGTATTTAGGCGATGGCAAGTAAGAAAAAGAAGGCGACAAGTAAGCGAAAGAAGGGCGGTTCCTCCGGCGGTCGCGCCGTTGTCAGCTTCATGATGCTCGGCGCCTTGGGTGTCGCAGGATTCGCGGCATACGTGCACTTTGTGCCAGCCGCACACCACGTCCCGGAGGAAATGCGCCCGCCAAGTGTCACCATCGACAGCACGCCGGCTCCGTCGCGTAACCATGTCCGCCATCCCTCGCGCGATGAGGTTTCTGGACGCTACGAAGGCGATGATCTACAGATTCCAAAGATCATCGACGGCAAGGTCGTTCTCGAACCTAGCGTCGAGCGTCCGCCCGATGGAGTCAAACCGATTGTCTGGCTCGCCAATCAGACGCTTCAGTCCCTGAAAGTGGAAGACGGCAAGGCGATTGGCGTCGATGTCAAGGAGCGCAATGCGCTGATCGACTTCACGCCGGACGTCGAACAAGGCTTTGGCAGCACGGAAGAAGGAAATCTACTAAAGGCCCTCCAGACCGCGATGGGCCAGTTCCCTGAAGTCGATACTTTCCAACTCGTGGTAGATGGCAAGCCGCTGACCACCCTAGGTCAAGTCGACATCACCGACCCGATTCCGGTCATACGGACGAAGAGCCGGGCCGAGGTGAAGAAGGTTGTTCCTTCTTCCAGGACCTCCGTAGCGCAAGACCCACGATCAGAAGACTGAACGCACTCCATCCCGCCGCCCATACGATGGCTGGGATGTGAGTGTTTTCCGCCATGATCTGCGCGTCGCTGTGCGTCTCGCCAAATGCGCTCAACTGTATCAGTACGTACAACGACTGCACGGCATTCAGACACTGCTGGACGCCAATGAACTGCGTCGCAAACAATAGTTTGGATCCCTTAAGATAAACGGAAACGAACCATAGGATAATCGCCCAAAGGACTCCAGTTACGGCGCCGAAGGCATCGACGGCAAAATCGCCACCTCGGAGTACAAAACCGAGCACACTGAGCACTAAAACCACCGCGACGACCCGCAACGTGTTTTTCGCCAACTGCTCGCGATGCCCGAGAAGAATGATGAGGGCCCCTACCATAGCGGCGCCGATGTAGCCGGCCGAAACCTCGAAGAAGAGGCTGCCACCCATAATTGGGGTCTCGCCGCTGCCGTTGGGCCGCACGACGATTCCCAAGACCGTGCCTCCGGTCGCCATTGCCGTCAAGGCATGACAAAGCTCGTGGATGTGCGTGTTCAGGTACTGAAGCGGAAGCATCAGGAAGTGAACTCCCGGAATGGCCCAAAGGGCTAACGAGAGGAGCGCCGCTCCCAAAATCGTCTTCTGATGCGTCTCCAGTCCACCGGAACTCTTCACGCGTTTATATACGGCTCTACGCCTCGTTTGGTTGTGGTGCGGACTTTTGCCACTTCGATCCAATTCGCCGCCATCCCATGGTCACCAGCGCCGCCGCGGCGATTCCGCAAAGATAGCCGAGCAGCACTTGGTACGGATAGTGCGCCGCCACGTAAACCCGCGAAACTCCCGTGATCAGCGCGATCAGAATCCATGGCGAGCCAAACCAGCCGAGTTGGTAGACGAAAACAAACGCCACCGCCGCCATGTTCGCCGCATGAGCCGACGCGGTGCCCATTGAATGGGGATTGCAACCAATGCCATGGGTGGCCACGTTAGCGAGCTCGGCACACGGTCGAAGTTCTGGCGTGAGATGCTTGAACAGGTCAGTTATGCCGTTGGCAATCAGGAATGCGATGAGGGACTGGACGCCTGCTCGCCGTGTGGCTCCTGGCTTATAGACCAAAGCCAGAAGAAACAAACCGAGGGCGACGCGCACCGGCCAGGTGTTGATTCCCTCGCTGAAGAAACGCAAGAAGGGACCTAGGCTGTCGGGCAGCGCGTTGAACGAACGAAGGATCGACTCATTCAATTCCAGCCGCTCCAGTCTCCGAGATACAAGACCTCTTCTTCGAGTCCCACGCCGAACTGGTCTAGCACCGTCGCCTGAGCAAACTTGGCCAATCGGCGAATCTCCGTCGCCGTCGCCCGCCCCACGTTCAAAACGAAGTTCGCGTGCCGCCGACCGAGCATCGCGCCCCCGATTCGGTGCCCCTTCAGGCCTGCCGCCTCGATCAGGTACCCCGCCGGCACGACGCCCGCGTGCTTTAGCGAGATTGGCAAGGTCTCCAGCGATTCGGCAAGCACCTTGTCGTTCACGTTCTTGAAGAAGCTGCCCGCGCTTGGAGAAGGAGGCTGCTTGCCGATGCGCTGACGCTGATACTCACGGGCCTCGTCGTAGATCCGTTTGGGTTCGCCCGTCGGAAGCTTCAGGCTCACCCGCACGATTACGGCGGACGGGGCGTCGGGGCGCCTTAATACGCTGTCACGATAGGAGAACTCCATCCAATCCGGCGTTACCCACTCCCTTTTTCCGTCATGGACGATCTCCACGCCAGTCAAAAATTCCGAAACGTTGCTTCGGTACGCGCCGGCGTTGCTCACCAGCGCGCCACCCAAGGTACCGGGGATTCCGACGGCGAATTCCAAGCCATGCAGTCGAGACTGGGCTGTTTTCAGGAAGAGCTCTTGGAATCCGCATCCGGAATCCGCGATGACTTCCCCGCTACGGGCGACACGAATCCTCGTCGCCGCATTTAGAATCGTAAGTCCCGGCACACCCGCGTCCGAAGGAAGCACGTTGCTGCCCCAACCCAAAACCGTTGGTCGAGTTCCTTCAGTCGCCAATGCCACCTCGGCCAATTGATCGGCCGTCCGGCAAACGACGAATCTCTCCGCCGCGCCTCCGGCCTTCAGCGTCGTGAATGGGGCCAGGCACACGCCTTCGGTAATCACGCCCGCCTCAAGCACCCTTCGCCTCTTGAAGAACGTAGGGCTTCTTGGGAATCGAGATGCTCGGGTCCACCAGGTATTCGGGCACGAAAGAAATCGCGGACTGCGGGTTTAGCCCTGGAAGAAGAGAGAATAACGAAGCCGACGGGTAGACCTCGCTTTCAATTCCCGGACCAAATCCCTTGAACGGACCACTTGGCAACTCCGGGGTACGAATCGGCTCTTGTCCGGCAAGGCGCACGAAATACTCGTTCCGCTTATTCGGTAGCACCACGGTTCCGCTAGGGTCAATCAGATCGAAACTAGAAGCCCCCACAACCGGCCGGTCGCCGAGAAAAGCCAAAGTCTTCGCCAGGATTACGCCCACCCGGGTCCCCGTAAAACTTCCCGGCCCCATATCCGCCGCAAAGAGCGAGACGTCATCCCAAGCAAAGCCAAGCGTCGAGCGAGCCTGTTCCAGCATCTCCAAACAGACGCCGCCCGCCTGATGGCCGGACGCTCTCCCGCCTTCCCAAAGCACCGAGCCGTCCGCCGCGATTACCGCGACGCTGGCCACCGGGCTCGAAGTGCTGAAGGCGACCGTCATCGACGGCCTTACTCGCTCCCGGTCAGGCTGATTTGCTCCATCAGCGCATCGATTACTCTGCGCTCCGACTTCCATTTCGAGAGGCTGGTGCTCCGGTAGGAGGCGATGAAGTAGAAGTCGCCCTGCTCGCCCGAGGCGTGGTAGACGAACAGATCGCCCTTGGCGTCCTTCCCGATTCGCCAAACGGTACCGATCGAGCAGCCGGAATCGTTGTGGGTCGGATCTGTGTCCTCACGCTTTACGCCCGCGAGGAACTCCGGCAGCTCTGCCCCCGTGATCTTCGTCAGCATCCGCGAAGGCCGGTCGCTATCCAGCGTGGAGTGAATCTCGACGGTCAAGCCAGAAAGTAAGCCGGAGTGGTGCAGGACCGTCACTCCGTCCTTTGGCGTGTCGAACGTCCAACCCTGAGGAGCATGAAGCGAAACCGACTTGGTGGAAACCGTCAAGGGAATCGTGACCTGCTTCTTCGGAGTCTTGGGCGCTTTCTTGACGGTCGGGGTCCCGGCGTCGATGATTTCCGGCATGGGTGGCGCGAGGGCCGGCTTCTTCGTGGTCGCGAACTTGAAGTCCGCATCGTCCTCGACCGGCGTCGTTCCGTTGCTGGTATGCAGGCTCAGTAGCGCCTGATCGAACTGATACTTGACCTTATCGAAGTCACCCACCGGCGACGTCAGCCGCACCAGCATTTTTAGCGGGGTCTTCGTGTAGTAGAGCCCGGTGAGCGTGGTCTTCGCGATGTCGTGGTCCGTAAAGTTGATCTGGGTGCAGAGCATCGGGACCTTGATCACATCTTGCTCCCACTGCCGGACGATCTCGCGGTGAAGCGTCTCGTTCGCGCGCAACTGGATCGTCTGCCAAACATCCTTCGTGGAGTGGAAGTTCGATCGGATGATCTCCAGTTCGGCGGTATCCGTGGTCCCCTCGACGGGAATCGTATAGCGGGCGATGTCCTTGGTGCGCTTCAGCTCGATCCAATTTTTCGGATGGGTAAAGCTAAGGCCGAGGTAGGCGTCCGTGAAAGTCGCGCTGTCCTTCGCTTGCGGAGCCAAGATCAAGATCGCCGCGAAAAGTGGTGTCATCATGCGTGGTTAAGGCCAAGACGGTTCAGCACCAACTTGCGCTTCGCCGAATCCCTATTATGGGTCATTCTGAGCCTCGGCCGGTGTCAGACGTCTCGGTTGCGCCGGATCACCCACAGACAAACGCAGGTGCATGGGATCCAGATCGGCAGTCCTAGTAGTACGGCCTGCCACCAAATATAAAAACTTGGGTTCGCAAGGTGTTGGGCTTCCTCGGGCAATCCGCCAATCCCAAAGCCGATGGAGAGAAAGATCGGTAGACCTATGAATTCAGCCAAGGAAATTAGAGTCCAGAGCACCAACGCGATAATTCGATTGCTGTGCTTGGCGTCCATTTCCTTTTTTTACGGGTTAGGTGGTATCTGCTGGCATCAGGTCGGTAACCGGCAGTCCCCAAGCTTTTGCCCATCGCTCTTCAGCAATGGCCATGGCCTTCACTATGTCTTCCTCCGAAGCAGTGATGATTTCGTCGCCTCTTAAAAACGCGGCAACGAGGGCCCCAATGGGCCAAGTTTTCTCATCCCAGTCCGGCCCCTGGTTTTTGGGATCGCGCAGATCTTCGACGAACATATCGACGACCGCTTCGGTTGCGATCACGTAGCCTGGCCGCTTTTGCTCGGACGCTTCCGGCTTAGCACTCAATCGGTTGCCCCTGGAGATCAAAAAGGTTTAGCGGAAGACGCAGACTAACCCTTGCCGCCGGGAGGCTTTGCCAAGAACGGGTTGGGCGGCAAATCGATCTTTTTCACCGACTGGAGGTAGGCCACCATTTCGTCCGCCTTCTTCCCCGCGAGCTGCGCGTGGAAGTGCAGCGTAAAGCCGTGGGGACCGTGGGAGTCGATCAGCTTTGGTTGAAGGGTAAGGAACGACTTCACCGCATCGAGTTGACCCATCATCGTCGCGCAGAAAATGTCGATCCGCGCGCCCCGCTCAAGCAGAAATTCGACGATATCGTGCCGGCCCATGTGCGACGCGCCGCCAAGACCCGATTCCCAGTCGCCGGCGCCCCAGTCCATAACGGCATTGACCAGAAGAGGCTCCCGGTCGAGAAGCATCTTTGTCTTATCGAGATCCATGTGGGCGAAGATCACGAAGTCTTCGATCATGGTCCGGTTCTGCTGAAGGTTCTTCCAACTCGGCTTAAACCCCGGCTCCGGGTAGTCGCGAGCGAAAGGCGCCTCCGCCATCTGCCCCTTGTTCGGGTTGGCGTAGGGCTTCTGCAGGCCGGCGACCGCGGCCGCCGCGAGGCTCGCGGTTCCCGCCGTCAAAAGGGTTCTTCTCGTCATCGAGTCGGACATGTCACGTTTAGTCTACACCTGCTTTTGCGTTTAGCGGGTCAATCTTGAATCGGTAAGAGGAGGTTGAAAGTAGCGCCTTCCCCTACATGCCCAGATTCGTAAACGTAGCCGCCGTGGGCATCGACGATTCCTTTAACGATCGATAAGCCAAGTCCCATTCCGCGCACGCGACCGCTATAGAACGGTTGAAAGATCAGCGCCTTCTTATCCGGTTCGACGCCCGGCCCGGAGTCCGCGATTTCGACCAAAGCAAACGAAGACACCCGGCTCGCTCTCGTCCGGTCATTCGAAACGGAAGCAACCATGCGGGTCCTGACCGAGAGATGCCCCTCCTCCATATAAACCAGCGAGTTCTCGATGAGCTCGGAAACGGCGCGACGCAGCCGCTTACCATCAAGGCCAAACTTCGGTAACCGCATGTCGAGGTCGACGTCGAGTTCAACCTTAGTTCGGCGGGGGAATACCTCGGCCACGGTCTCCTGAACGAGTGCGTTGAGGTCCGTGGGGGTGCGCGTCAGCCGGGTCGCCGAGACAAAGTCTCGAAAGTCCTGAAGGATCTCCTCAATGCGGCGAACATTCGTTCCAAGACTGGCGGCCAGCTCCCGCAACGTCTCGATCGATGGGAGTTCGTCTTCCAGCGTATGGCTCAGCTCGTTGATGTCCCCTTTCAGCGCGAAAACCCGGTTGCCGATCATATGGGAGCTCTTCGCGCTGAGCTCGCCCCATGCCACCATCCGCTCACTCCGTATTGCGTTTTCGGTTATCCGAACGCTCTCCAAACCGATCGCGAGTTGCTCGGCGATGGCCCCCAGTAGCCGCATATCGTCCGCCCGAAACCGGTTGTCGTAAAACGGATTCTCCGACTTCTGCCGCAGTGCCCGAATCGCGCCGATACTCGTTCCGCGCGAAACAATCGGGACGGCAAGAAAGCTCGCCACTTGCTCGGAGGGAAACTCGACGAACTTCCCTCGCCAGCGCTTGTCGCTCATCGGGTCATCAAGAAGGATCGGCTGCCCGGTGTCGCACACCCAGCCCGTGAACCCTTCGCCCCGCTCGTAGCTGATCTCGTTCACCCGCTCACGCAACCTGCCACTCGATCCGCGCAGCATAAACCGGTCCACCGTAGGGTCGATCAAGAAGATGGAGCAGGCCTGCAAACGAAGCACCTCTTCGGCTACCTGCATGACTTGGTCGATGAGGCCCGATTCGGTCGCGACGGAGCTTAGCGCGTTGCCAACCCGGATCAGCGCCTCTTCCCTTTCGAGATGACCTTCCCGGTCCAAAACGATACTTACGAGGTCCGCGCAGGCATATAGGAAAGCGCGATCTTCCGGGCCGTACGCGTCCGGGAGGTCGGATTCGACGCTAAACATCGCCCGCACCCGCCCGTTCTGATCGTGGACGGGGACGCCCCACTCGCTGGAGGTATCGGCAAACCGCACGCGGTTCGCGGGCTGCTCATCTTCCGCAAGTGACGTCGCAAGGACTTCGGTCAACGGAATGGATCGCGAGCCGGCCCCGCTTCGCACTTCAAAGTCGCCGATCTCCTCGTTGACGACCGCAACGAGCACGTTTCGGCTCTGCGAAGACTCCATTGCAGCCCACGCGATCATGTCGAGAGCCCGATCCGAGTCCGCTTCCCGCGCGACTTTCCCGACCAATTCCGCCAGAGAGACGGGCGAACGCATGGCCCGATGTTACTGCAAGAGCACCCGAACAAGGTCCCCCTGTAGAATGGGGGCGTGTTCGGCACATGGATGGAGAAGGAGATCCGGCAGCAGCCGGAAGTATTGGCCCGAGGCGCGGAGCGTTATTTCAAAACCGTTAAGGAACCGCTGGCCGGCCGGCAGTTCGACATGGTGCTCCTCGCGGCGCGAGGCTCCTCCGACAATGCCGCCTTATTCGCCCGATACCTGGTGGAAGTGTTCCTGGGCATCCCGGTTACCCTTGCCGCCCCTTCCGTCATCACGCGCTTTAACGGACATATCAAATACTCGCGCTGCCTGGCCATCGGCATTTCGCAGAGCGGCGCGGCGCCGGATGTCGCCGAGGTTCTCGCTGCGCTTCGAAGAGATGGCCATTTGACCATCGGAATTACGAACACGGCGGATTCCCGCATGACCCACGAAGCCGACCTTTCGATCTTGCTTGAAGCGGAGAAGGAGAATTCGGTCGCCGCCACTAAGACTTACTCCGCTTCCCTACTCGCCCTATACGAAATCGTTCGCGCCCTCGGCGGAGCCATCCCCGAGCCCTCCGCCATCCTCCCGGACGACGCATGGGTAGAGCGAACCCTAGCCGCCGCGGCCATTGCCAGCGGCCCGGTGGTGCGTAGCCAACCCGTTTTCTCGTTAGGTCGAGGCTTCGGCTTCAGTACCTGTCAAGAGAGCGCGCTGAAGCTCATGGAGTGCGCGCTGATTCCCTGCAAGGCCTACTCCAGCGCCGATTTCGAGCACGGCCCCAAGGCTTTGGCCGGCCACGGCAGCGCGGCGATTTCTTTTGATGGACTCAAGCCGGACTTGGCCGCGCAGGGCTGCGAGATCTTGGTCGCGCCCGTTGCAGACGCTCCAGAGCCGATTCGGCCCATCTGGGAAGTGATGTTCGGTCAGTGGTTAGCGTTGAGCGCGGCTCGGGCAAGAGGTCTCGATCCGGACGTGCCGCAACACATTCGGAAGGTCACGGAGACGCTGTAGGGCGCTGTCCCCTACAGGGATTTGTACGTTCGAAGACACGTCGCCGGTAACCAGCAACCCAGTGTAGCCAGGCCCCGATGTATGTGCGGGGGCTGCGCTTACCGCGTAACATTTGGCGACAACCGCCTGCGTCAAACCGGAATCTTCGTCGGTAACCGAAAGGCCGTCTCAGCGCTACCGCGCGCAGCCCCCTGCACATACATCAGGGGCCTGACTACATTTGGTTTGTCAACTACCATTCCGTTTTTCCACCGGTCCGCGGTCAAATTTGCCGCCAATAGCGACAAACGGCGCGTCTTTTTGGCGAGCAAGCAATGGCTGTCCATTCTCGACACCTATGCTTTTAGCATTGGCATTCGCCACAATTTTGATTCCCTCGAGCTTGAGTAACGCTCACACACCCCTCTCGCTCAAAACCCCAACCCAAGCAAGAAAGCAACCCGTGGCGAAGGACAATGCCGCGCAACTGATCGGTCAGGACTTGAAGTTCGTAGAGAACAAAGGTCAGTGGGACCCAAGCGCCAAGTTCATGGCGCAGATGAAGGGGCTCAACCTATGGGTCACCAACACCGGCCTCGTCTACGATTGGGTATCCGCACCTCGAGGTCCGACGGACAAAGCCGACCATAACCCAATCTTCGTCGATTTCGTCGGCGCTTCCGGCCAAGGAATAGCTAAAGGCGAAGACGCCCAGCCGGGAGTGATGAACTTCTACCAAGGCAAGTCGAAAGCCACCAATGTAAAGGGCTACCGCGAAGCCACGATCAAGGACCTGTATCCCGGCATCGACCTCGTCACCTATTTCGACAAGTTCGAAAAGGGCCCCCGGTACGATCTCGTCGTTCATCCCGGCGCGGACCCCAACCAGGTCCACATGCGCTATCGCAACGCGAAGAACCTGCACGTCGACAAAGACGGCGCGCTCATCTATGACGTCAAAGGAACCGAAGTCGCCGAGCGACGACAGATGGCGTACCAAAAGGGAGACAAAGGCGTGGACTTCCACTTCTTCCCCCAACAACAGATTAACAAAGACGGCACGGTTAGCTTCGACACCACCGGCTACCGCAAAGACCGCACCCTGGTCATCGACCCGCTGATCTGGTCGAATCTCATAGAAGGTGACGGAACGACCAATAGCGGCGTCACGAATGTAGCAACGGACGCGTCCGGCAACCTATATGTCGCCGGCTTTGGCGCCACCACCTTTTTCACAAGCGGTTTCGGCCCTACAGGAAGGGTCGAGGCTTACATCGCCAAGTTCGAGCCAAACGGGACATTGGATTGGTACGACCGCATTGGTGGCTCCAGCTATCAAAACCCCACTTCCTTGATCGTCGATAAGCTCGGATTTCCCTGTGCGGCCATTACAACTCTATCGACCGACTTCTATACGACCATTGCCGCTCCAAGCTCACATACAGCCATTTGCCGCTTCGATCCTTCAAATGGTGGCGTCACATACAGCGAATACCTTCCCAATGCGGGATTCCAAGTTGCTTACGAAGGCGCGATGCCAAGCGGCGAAATCGTTGTCTTGACATCAACGGACAACTCCCAGTTGAGCCTGAGCAAATACAGTACTACTGGCGCATTCGAGGCGAATACCACTACGGATGCTTTCGACTTCCTATCTTTTTGTCCGCCGGTCGTAGATTCAACGGGTCAGATCTTTATCGCCGCATCCACCACGGCGGACTTTGGAGGCGCTCATCGTAGTTCCGAGGATGCCGCACTCGGCTCCTATCAAGAAGTCATCATCGGCTTTGACAGCGCGTTGGTCGGTCATACCGGGGTTAGCTATATCGGAGCGGTTGGTCGGCAAGACACGTCCGGCATCTGTATCGATGGTAGCGACAACGTTATCGTCACGGCTAATATACGGTCCAATGACAATGGGCACTTATCGGCTCCGTCCGTCAACGGTTGGCAATCCACTACAAGGACCGTTCCATGCGGTTACGTGGTGAAACTGTCGAACGACTTAACTACCATCCTTGCCTCGACCTCCTTCGCCAGTCCGTCGTTCGATTTCGTTTATCTCGGTGCGCCGAGCCTCGACAGCAGCGGCAACGTCCTTGTCACCGAGAGTGGCTATACCAACCTACCACTAACCTGGGACTATTTCTCGGGCCACGCCACGGACTCAGGTCTCGTGAAGTTTTCGCCGAACTTGTCCAGCATCGTGTACGCCACTTATTTGTTCGACAGCTATTTCACCAACGCCTATACGATTGCGCAAGACCCGTCGAATAACATCTACGTCGGCGGCGGTACGACGGACCCGAACTTCACCATCGTGCCCGGTGGCACCCCGGTCATCATCCCCCCCGGTCATCATGGCCGACAAAACATCAGCTACATCAGCGTTCTTAACCCCACCGCGACGTCCGGTCTGACCCGCATCACTTCCGATCGCGGAGCGGCCCCGGCCCTCGCCGGTGGCGTCGGTAAATCCGTTACCGTCAACGTCTACTTCACCGAGGATCCCGGCACGAGCATTTCGCTTAGTTCGCCGAACCCCAAGGTGTACGTGAACGGCGGTATTTCGGCCTTCCATACCACCTTAGGCGCAGAGAGGGTGGCGACCTTTACGGTCACTGCCGACGACATGACCACTGCTACTCCGGTTGTGTTAACCGCCTCGGACGGAACCGCGTCTCTCCCGATCACCGTGACCGTACAGCCATTCATGCGGCTATTGGTTACCAAGCCGACGGCCGCCGTCTCCGGTCAAACCCTCACCACCTACGTCTATACGTTCGAGCAGCCGGCCACCAGCCAAGTCGTCACCTTCAGCGGCGACGTCCCCGGAGCCGTGCTTCCCGGCCAGACCTGCACGATCGTCGGTCTCGACACCGCGAAGACCTCCGGCGCCACCCTCACAACGGTGAATCTCGGAAACGTCAATTCCCCGACAACGGTCAATCTGACCGCCACTGCAGCCACGGGGAGCTGGGCTTCGGCGGCGTTCACCATGTCGAACGTCCACATTAAATCGATTACGTTCTCGTCCCCCACGATCGGGATTAATACGGTGCAGGGCATAACCATGACTCTTACCGGCCCCGCCCTGGTGGACATGCAAATCCCTCTCAGCTGCACCAACCCGCAATTTTTCGCCGGTGCGGCGATTTCGTTCAACCATGGCGACACGGTCGGCTCGACCTCCTTTACCACCCCTGGCTATCTGAACGCCGACGGCGCAAAGACGGTGCAGATCTCAGCGACTCTAAACGGAGTTAAGACGGGCGGTTCGTACAGCTTCTTAACGAGCGGGTACGACTTTGGGACCGCCCAAACCGACATTGCCGAAGGGAACCCACTATTGCTAACCTTCGCCAGCCATCAGCCAGTTACCGGCACATACCAATACCGCGTAACGAGCACGTCGCCGGCGAACATCCCCAGCGTTGCCTTCGGTCAGGTTGGCTTGAATTTGGGTTCGGGAAGTCAGTCAACGAGTACAAACATCATTGGGATCACAAAACCAGTCCAAGTGCGTTTGGCCTCGGAGTTCGTCGTCAACGGTAGTGTTGTTGGTCCGGCGCACTTCACAACCGTCACCGTCCATCCGGAGCTGACGTCCATCACCTTGGCGTCGCCTTCCGTACACGGCGGAAGAAGGACTTTCGGATTCTTCAATCTGTACGCACCCTGTGAGAGCTTTCTGGGGGCATCCGTCTCCAGCAATAATCCGCTGGTTTCGTTCGACACCGACGGTGGAACTACGGGCAGTTTCGTGTTCTTCTCCGAAGGACCGGTCGTACCGTTCCAGATCTTCACCAAGCCGGTAACCAAGCCGACCAACGTGATCATCACCTTCACTAACCCTCTGGGTTACAAGACCCGGTCGCTGTCGCTGACGTTAACGCCGTAGGGCTTTTCTTTGGGGCTGTCTCATAAGGCTTTGCCTTTGAGGCAGCCCTAAGAATATTTTGCGGTGTGCCCTGGTTTGCCCGGAAGAGTGACGTTTGCGCGCTGTCGGACTGGCCCTCAAAGAGCCGGAATCTGAGGAATTAATGGGCTTTGCGAAACCTGTCCCAGGGAGGAGAACGGAGCCCGCTTTGGGCTTATCATTACCCAAATCTTTTTCAAGAAGATTTTCGATCCTAGTGAAGGCGAATCTAGATGGGTTCGTCCGGCTTTTCACCTGCTGGCCGATCAATGTTTGGACGAAACGATCCCGGATGGGATCGCAGATACTAGCCGGTTATCGCAGGTTCGGCCAGCGGGCCGACCGAAGATACCGGGGCACGGTCGACCGCCAAGTCCGACCCCGGCGGAGGGGTCGCGGAGCGTTCCGTGATCGGGCGAAATAGCACAATATCCGCGACCCACAAGGGGTCGGATGGAAGCGCCGGTCGTATACCGGTATCTTCGGCGCAGGTGCGCGCCTACGATATCCGGCTACTATCCGTGCCCCCTGCCCGGGGTCAATCGGAGCCCCGACCAACCCGTGTAGGCGGGGATCGGATGTTCGTGCCGCTCGCCGCGACCGCGTAACACTTGCCGCAAAAAACGTCGCCGATAACCGAACCGCTTCCTTAAACCCGAACCTTCGTCAGTAACCGGAAGTCCGTCTCAGCGCTACCGCGCGCAGCCCCCTGCACAAACATCAGGGACCTGGCTACATTTGGACTGTCAATTACAATTCCGTTTTTCCACCGGTTCGAGGTCAAACTTGCCGCGCAATCGACTAGAGATGTGGGAAATGACAAGCCGCTTCGGGCTGCCGGAATCAGCCGAGGGCGGAGGTCAGCGTAGGATCGCCAATCTTGGTGGCGAGGCCGAGGGGAGAATCTCCGTTCTCATTTTTGGTCGAAGTGGATGCGCCCTCGTGAATGAGGAGGCGAATGATGCTCAGGGTTTTGGGTTTTCCGTCCGAAGCCAAGTTCTCGTAATGAATCACGGCTTGCATCAGAGGGGTGTTGCCCCGTTTGTCTTGATGCTCCAGCTTCGCGCCGTTGGCGAGAAGGACCTTTGCGATTTCCGTTGAATCGTGGCCGGCGGCTACCTGAAGGGGAGAGGCGCCGGATTTTCGCTCCTCGGTATTCACGGTCGCGCCCGTCTTGAGGAGGAATTTACACAGGTCCAGACGACCCGTTGCGACCGCCATCATAAGCGGAGGGTCGAATTCGGGGAGGCCGTTGGGATTCGCGCCATTCTTGATGAGCAGGCGTGCGATCACGTCGTTTCGGCTCCGCTCGATCGTGATGCCAAGCGGAGACCGCTCATTTCTACCGGCTTTATTGGGGGTCGCGCCCGCGGCGATCAGAATCTGCACCGCCTCGAGCTGATCGCCCCACGCCGCGGCGCCGAGCGGAGTGTCTACCGGATTGCGCGCGACTCCATTGGGATCGACGCCCAATTTGAGGAGTCGCCGGATTTCATCGGTTCGGCCCAGGCCGGAAGCTTTGACCAGTTCGTCGATCTGAGTGGAATTTTGGCGATGGGCTACGGTGAGCGCCACGGCGAGGGAGATAGTATTCGCCAACATCGTAGCTTCACTATCACACATCCAGACGGCTCATCCAGGAAAGAGGGACGTTTGGATTTCCCCCGATCTGCCCCCTGGAGGGCAAGAATCTACGAGCAAAATTCGGACCCAAAAGATTTTTCCTACGTGAGAAACCCACAAGCAAGATATAATTGCCACTTATGTTTGTCGCCCTGGCATACCTGACGACCCTTCTCTCAACGGCGCCGGCTACCGAATTGCTGCATCCGTCGCCGACAGCAATAAACGATGACCGCGCCGCTAAGGGCCTCGCCTGCCGAAACTCTGTCTTCATCGAGAACAAAGGCCAGTGGGCTCCGGAAGCCAAGTTCATGGCGAGGATGGAAGGACTCAACCTGTGGGTCACGAACACCGGCCTCGTCTACGACTGGGGAGCCGGTAAGGATCGTCAACCGATCTACGTCGATTTCGTCGGCGCATCCGGCCTAGGTAAGCCGGAAGGCGTCGATGCCCGCCCCGGCCACTTCAACTTCTACCACGGCAAGATACAGGCCACCAACGTAAAAAGCTACGGCGAAGCCACGATCAAAGACCTTTATCCCGGGATCGACCTCGTCACCTACTTCGACAAGATCGAAAAAGGCCCCCGGTACGATTTCGTCGTTCACCCCGGCGCCGACCCCAACCAGGTTCGCATGCGGTACCGCAACGCCAAAAACCTCCGCGTCGATAAAGACGGCGCCCTCATCTACGACCTAAAGGGCGGCCAGGTAGCGGAGCGGCGACAGATGGCTTACCAAAAGGGCGACCGGGGCGCGGATTTCCACTTCTTCCCCCAACAACAGATCGACAAAGACGGCACCGTCAGCTTCGACACCACCGGCTACCGAAAGGACCGGACGCTGGTCATCGATCCCCTTATCTGGTCCAACCTCCTCGCGGGCGACGGCACGTCCGATACGAGCGTCGACCAGCTAACCTCCGTCCCAAACGTCGCCCTGTTTATCAGCGGGCACGGCAGTTGGAGCAATTTGACCGGCTTCTTATCCACCGGAGCCTCAAAATCATCCGACCCCGATGGTAGTAGCGATTGTTTCTTCGGCGCGTTTAGCCCCGACGGAACAATGCAGCTCTTCACCGAATACGGAGGCTCGGGCAACGACTATCCCAGTTCCCTAGTGTTCGAGAAAGACTTTGGCGTAACAATCGCCGGTACGACGACTTCGACGGATTTCGCCGGAGCTACCGGTTCAGCGGATACCGGGTTCGTCATCAAGTTCAACGTTTTCGCGGGAACCCTTGGGTATGCCAAATATATTCCCTCGGCTGGCCGATCTAACCCTCCCCTGATGGCCGCGACACCCACGGGTGGAGTGACAATCGCAACCGGCATCGGATCGTTCGGCGCAGTACTGCTCCAGCAAATAAAGGCGGACGGCACGTTTGGCTCATCCACTCAGTTTCCGGCAACGGGATTTTCTTCGCCCGTCTTTGACTCTCAGGGCAAGCTATATGTGGGGTTATGTTTACCAATCACCAGTAACTTTACTGGCGCAAGCTCGGAAGACATCGCGCTTGGTACGACCCAAATGCTGATCGCGTGCTTTAGCGCCGATCTGAGAACCACAACGAGTCTTGCCCTCCTGGGCGTCACCGGGCAACAGTCGGCCGCGGGTCTCACTATCGACGGCAACGACAACATTATCGCCGCCGTCAACCTTTCGCCAAATGCCAACGGACACCTGTCGGCGCCTTCGGTCGCGGGCTGGCAATCGAATGCCCGCGCTATTCCTTGCGGCTACATTGCCAAACTTTCGAACGACTTGTCGACCATTCAGAGCGCAAGCTCCTTCGCCGATCCCGCCGGCAACGCCGTCAAGATCAGCTCACTTAGCCTTGATAGCAACGGAAAGGTCGTCTTCGCGGAGTCTGGCTGCCACATCATGCCGCTGACCTACGACTATTTCTCGGGCCACGCCACCGCCCAAGGGGTTGTAAAGATGTTCCCCGACCTCTCCGCAATCGCCTACGCCACCTACTTCGGCGGCGATAGCCCCACTCCCATCAACTCGGTGGCCCAGTTGGGTGCAAACGTCATCTATATCGCCGGAGCGACGACCGACCCGAACTTCCCCCTTCTCTTCCCCAACGTCCGGAACGCGCCCAGCGCCTACCCCGGTCGCTCCGGCCCGGGTTATATCGCCTACACCGCCGCCATCGACACCACCACGACGACCGGCCTCACCCGCATCGCAACCGACCGTGGCACGGCTCCTGCCCTGGCGGGCGGCGTAGGCAAATCGGTCACCGTCAGCGTTTACTTCACGGAAGCCCCCGGAACCTCGGTGACGCTTACTTCTCCCGACCCCAATGTCCAGGTTAACGGAGGAACTTCCGGGACGTACCACGTGGTCGGCAGCGAGCGCGTGGCTACGTTCACCGTCACGGCAAACGATGTCGCCTCGCCTCTCCCCGTCGTCCTGGCCGCGTCCGACGGGAACGGCTCGACCCTCCCGTTGACGGTCACCGTGCAGCCGTTCCTTCGCACGCTCGTCACCCGACCGCCCACCGCCGCGTCCGGAAGCGCGCTCGCCGCCTACGTCTACCCATACGAGCAGCCCGCCACCAGCCAAGTCGTCTCCTTCTCCGGCGACGTCCCCGGCGCAGTTCTCCCCGGCCAGAGTTGCACGATCGCCGGGTTGGACAAGGGCAAGACGTCCGGTCCGACGACAACCACGATCAACCTTGGCTCCGTCGATTCGACCACGACGGTGACCTTGGCCGCTACCGCCTCGACCGGCAGCACTGCTCTCTCCGCCTTCACGATGAACCCCATCCAGATTCAGTCGATGGGATTCGCGTTCCCTTCGGTCGCAATGGGCGGCTCGCAAACCCTAAACATGATGCTCACCGGCGCCGTGCCCACCGATACCACGGTCGTGGTGAATCCGGCGAACAAGCAACTCGGCCAAAGCCTCAGCCTGTTCTTCCCCGCCGGCACATCTTTTGCGACCGTCGACTTTAACGCCAGCGAGTACATCGGGGTTGAGGGCTCGAAGTCGGTCAGCTACTCCGCAACCGTGGGCGGCGCTAAAGCGACCGCCTCCTTCCAGATGGTCACCAGTGGATTCACCTTCGTTCCCGATCGCACCGATGTCGGCGAGGGCAACCCCGTCACGTTCAGCGCGACCACCCAGGAAACGATCGCTATGCCCGAAAGCCTCGTGGTCAACAGCACGGCGCCGGGGACGATCCCCGGCTTCACCCTTGGCGTCTCCGATCCTTCGGGTTCGCAAACCATCAGCACGGCATTCGCCGGACTCACTTCATCGAAGGTAGTGCGAATGGACTCCGCCTTCGTCGCTGCGGACGGCAGCCTGATCACCCCGGTGCATTCGGCGACCGTCACGGTTCATCCCGAGCTCACTTCGATCACGCTTTCCACGTCGACCGTGCAAGGAGGAAGCGTCCTCGTCGGGCAATTCAACCTGTTCGAGCCCTGCATGACCGGCCAAAGACTAACCGTGCTCAGCAACAGTCCATTGGTGACATTTAGCGGCGGCTCGACGGGAACAGCCATTCAACTGAACCGGGGAGGATCTCCGACCGTCTCGTTCGTAATCTTCACGAAACCCGTGACCCGAAAAACATCGGTGCTCCTCACGTTCCCTACCCCGCTCGGCTACAAGACCCGGTCTCTATCGGTAACCCTGACCCCGTAAAGGAGAGGGGCTGGGTTGGAGGCATTGCCCCCACCCAGCCCCAAACAATGCCGACCGAAGAGACCTACGATTCGCCGACGGCCTGCGTAAAGACCGCCTTGATGACCTCGTCCGCCGTCGTCCAACCGGCCAGGATCTTCGCCTTGCCGTCTTCCATCATTGTGCGGTACCCCTGCTTCTTCGCGACCACGCTGAGGTCGGCAAAGTCCACCTGAGCCGCGATCGCCGCCCGGAACTCCGGCGTACCCACGACCAGCTCGAACACGCCGATACGACCCTTATAGCCCGTACCGCGACAATCCGGGCAGCCGGCGCCCTTCGCAAAGCGGGCCTGTGAAAGCTCCGCTTCCGTGAACCGAAGAATGTCCATCTCGTCCACGCCCGGCTTATACGGCTGGCGGCACTTCGGACAGTTCAAGCGGACCAAACGCTGAGCAAGGATGGCGCAGAGAACGCCGCCAATCAAGTACCGCTCCGCGTTCATGTCGACCATACGGCCGATCGTTTCGATGGCGTTGTTGGTGTGAAGCGTGCTGAGCACCAAGTGACCCGTCAGACCGGCCTGAATGCCGATCGCGAGCGACTCAGGGTCGCGCATTTCTCCGACGAGCATGATGTCCGGGTCCTGACGAAGGAAGGTGCGCATAACCCGCGGGAACGTCATGCGCTCCGTGACCTGGACCTGGGCGATGTACTTGTCGTACTCGTACTCGATCGGGTCCTCGACCGTCACGATATTCTTCTGCCGCGAGTCCAACTGGTGGAGCGAAGCGTAAAGCGTGGAAGTCTTACCGGAACCCGTAGGGCCGGTAACCAAGATCAGACCGTAGGGCATCTGCACCGCGCGCCGCCACTTGGCAAGGACGTCTTCCGGCATGCCGAGCTTGGTCATATCGACCTTCATCGCGTTCGGGTCGAGAAGACGCATAACGAACTTCTCGCCATTCAAACAGGGGATACAAGAAGCACGAGCGGAGAGCCGCCGACCCATGTACTCCATGTCGATACGACCGTCCTGCGGCTCGCGGTTTTCGTCGATTCGCATGCCGGAAGCGAGTTTCAGACGGGCGATAACGTTCTGCGCCTGTTCGCTCGGGAGCTGGCCGGTGTCGTGGAGGACGCCGTCTTGGCGGTAGCGAATCTTGAGCTGGTCCCGCTCCGGCTGCAAGTGGATGTCCGAGGTACCCGTATCGAGGGCATTCATGAAGATCGAGTCGGTAATACCGACCGCGATCGACATTTCCTGGCCTCCCATCTCCCGGATATTTCCCTGCTCCCGCAAAACGAGTCGGAAGCGTTTTGCGGCTCCGTAGTTGGTCTGTGATTGGTCAGTAAAGGCCATGTTCGATCTCTTAGACGTCCATTATAGGGCGGTTCAGTTCGCCAGATGTCAATCCCAATAACACGGCCATAAAGCCACAACTAGAGACGCTTTGCAAGCGGCCCCGTCGTGATGGGATCGGTGAGCGCTCGCAGCATCTTCCCTTCTTTGTTGAAGAGCACGAGCCTCGCCTTGCCGGACTCCGGCCGAGCGGAACAAGTCCCGAGGCCGATCAGGCACTGCTTGCCTCCGGGCAGGTCGACGAGCGCGAGCAATCCCCCTTCATGCAGATTGACGCTGGTCCCATCGTACGTCACCGTGTCGCCAGAAACCGAAACCCCAACGCTCTTCAAAAGAGGAACCAGCATAGGGTTTGATGCGGGAGATCCGACGACTAAGGCATTCGCGAGCGGCTCATCCGGCTTCAAATCGACACGCTTCAGTTGCCCCATGAGAGGCTTAACGTAGTCCGGCGTCGCGGTGTCCACCAGCACACGTTGCGGCCGGAAACCCGCGATCGATAATGGCATCGATGGAGGGACGTTCTTCGAGGCGATGGTCCGGAACGGATCCAATGCCACGAGCGATGGCTTTTGCCCACTGCTCACCGTGAATCGGCCCTCTTTTGAAGGATCGATCTTGACCCGGACGTAGCTACGGTGGCCGTCGGCCATCTCCAAAAGCAGATCCGTGTCCAGCCGGTAAGCGGATCCTTTGAACTCCACGCGCCCGGTCAGTTTTCCGTTGGCCCAGGAGGCATCGGTCAACGTCCAATCCGGCAGCCCCGTTCCCCGCACCCACTCGTCGAAGAACCAGGTCAGATTCTGTGGCGAGAGCAGATTGACGACCTTCTCAAAATCCTCCCAGGACCCGATATGCCGGGTCGGATTTCTCCGCTGCCACTCCCAAAGCGACCGGCCGAAGGCATCCGGCCCCATCTCGTCCTCCAAGACCTGCAAAACGTACGATCCCTTTACGTAGCCCAGAGCCACCGACGCCTGCCCCACGTCCTGACCTGAATGCGCCAAGGACGCGGTATCAAAGATCGGATCGTAACCTAGCGGCTGATTGAACGCCCGATGCCGCTCCCAGGAATTCCCGAACGGCTGATCCTTCTCGAACATGATCTGCGAGTAATCGGTAAAGCTCTCGTTCCAGATCGACCCAAGGTAGTCGTTATTGATCAAGCCGCCCCACCAGGTGTGCCCAGGCTCATGGGAGTCGGTGAATGGCAGCCCTCCGGAGGGATACGTTGCGAACGAATAAGCCTCTAGCGCTCCAACCCCTTCTTGAAATTGGTCGCTCATCACCGTCGTCCAGGTTCTGAATGGATACGGCTTGAAGTGTCCCGAATAGAAGCCGATCACCTCTGCGTTTCGCCGATTCTGCTCCTCCATAACGTCTTCTTTGGCGTCGGCGGAGATCGTCGAGAAGTCAATCCCATTGATATGCGTCGTAACCCGACGGTAGGGTCCCGTGGTCGCGCTAATCCAGGTAACGGGCATATCCATGCGATACGTGGTCACCCGTTCGTCGCCGATGACTTTTGAAGAAAGCTCATTCCCTTGCGCGAGGGCCAGCCACTTGGCGGGGCCGTGAATGGTCATCGTGTAGGTCGTCGGTCGCCGGGCGATCATCGGGTACCACATGCTGCCCGAGAGCGTGGCCTCCTTCGGCCCCAGCTCTCTCGCAAACCCCGGCTTCTTAAGCGACCCAGCATAGGTGACGGTGACCGTCCCGTCCTTGAATCCCGAGACGCTGACCACGCCGCCCGCTTGGGCAAAAGGTACGTCCTTCCCTTTCACCTTTACCGAGGAGACGGTCAGCGTCGGAGAGAAACGGAAGAGGAAATGAGGCTTGGGCGATCCATGCCAGTAGCACCTGAACTTATCGGTGACCGAGATCTCGTGCTTTAGAAGATTGAACGAGACGTCGAAGTTGTGATCGTCCAATAGCATCCCGAAGTCGTCCCGCTCCGGCACGAAGACGAGCTTTCCGCTGGGCGTCACTCGGAATAGGAGTTCGCCGGCATCCTCCACAAGGATCGGCGTCGAGAAGACGACGTACTTCGCCGTGCCATCTTTAGGCTCCAACGAATAGGCATGCCACCCCATCTGCCCCATCGCGTATCCGCCCCCGGTGCGGACGAGGTCGAATGGGTTCCGCCCATTCGCCGTCTTCGCCCCGGGATTCTCCATGAACTGGGTTAGCGCCGCCACATCGCGTTTTTGCGCAAGTGCATCGAGTTGGGCGATCGAGGGGGTCTGAATCAGGAAGGCAAACATCGGTAGGAACGCCATTATATGCGGACACTACTTGGCGCTGAGCCATCGGGGTTGCGAGCGTCAGCTGGATTAAAGCCTCCTTACACGGTTTTTCACCATACAATGACGAGCAAGAATGATCCCCTTGCTTGCCTTATTGGCCGTTAGCTTCACCGGCAATGCCTTGACGTTGACACAGGCATCGTCTTCGAGGCTGGACAATCAAGACCCCTTGTTTGCGCCCCTATGGTCTTCCTTCTCAAACCTCCAACGAAATCAGTTGCTCACTGGCGGAACGATCCCCCTCCGAGACGTTTCTCGCCAGACGATCGAAGCAATTTCTCGGGCCGGGCAAATGCGGGAAAACGCGACGATAGGCACTTGGGTTCGACGGGGATTTGCGCCTGAATCCGAAGCAGACTATGCGGACTTTGAAAAAATCAAGCATGTGAAGTGGGGAACGGTTCTCAATACCGCCATGCACTCAAGTTCGAGCCGACCTGCCGATTTAGCCGCCTCGTTCCCCGCTCATATCGATCCGGCAGCGAAGGTTTGGCTAGAGAAATCAACAGTTCCTTACGTCGAATGGGAAGGCGGCATTTTTTCTCCCGCTCAACTTGCCTCCATCACCGACCACTTCGCCTCGTTTCGCGGACTTATAAAGGAGGTTGAAATGACCATACTCCGCGTTCATTGCGACGTCGGGGGCGGTAGAGAATTCCTTTTCGAATCCAAATCCGCAAGGCCCGGACCGGTGATTTCTCACTCGCCTAAAGAATGGCCGAAGAATTTACTTAAGAAGATCAGCCTTCAGAAAGAGTTTTCAAAGTGGCATTCCGGCGGATAGGATGGAGGTCCATAACCCGGCTTCGTCACGCCTTACTAGACGCATCGTAAACTGAAGTAAGTCGATGCTCAGCCTGCTCGCAGTCTTGACTTGGGGGCCCTTAGCGTCGAGCCAAGGTTTGGCAGCGGATTCGCGACTTGCCGCTCCGATCCAGGTCACGGAGTTCGCGGCGACCGCGCCCCAACTCTGCGCCGACATTTCCCGCCTCGCCGGCGTGCCGATCGACTGCAATCCACAGTTAAAGGATGACTTGGTCGTCCTTGTCGTCAAGTCACGGCCCGCGCGGGAGATCATGGCCAAGATCGCTTCGACGTTCGACTGGGAATGGCAGCCAAAGGGTGCGGGTTACCGGTTGGAGCCTTCTCCGCATTTTCAACGTGACGCCGCGCACGGGCGAGAACGAGACTTACTTCGACAAGTGCGGGCGCTCAAGAAAGTAGCCTCGCAACAGCTTGCCGAGTTACCAAAAGTTGACGAGAAGAACCCGGAAGAAACTCAAAGCCGCCGAGTGGCTTTGATCGCTCTGCGGGAACTCCCTGAGGATGACCTCGTCCGGTTAGCCGATTACCGGCTCGTGTTATCCGCCACGCCAGGGCCCTTGGAACTTCCGATGCCGGATAGCGTAAGGTCGGAAGCCGACACTCTGCTCGACATCAAGCGGAGCCTGGTCGCCAAGGAGGGATCGACTTCCCCACCGAGGGATTCGAGTCCGGGATTTCTCACCCACCTGCTCGTCTCGTTCAGCGCTTGGGGCTCAATCGAAATCGTCTATTTAGATGACTTGGAACGAGCAACTTCCTACCGGATTGGGCTCGACCTCGTGAAAGAAACGCCTCCCAAACCGGAGAGCTCCCTCCAACCCGTTACCGAAGATGCCTTCCGAGCGGGAAGCCGCCGGGAAATCGACAAGACCAAAGAGCCGCTTGAAGCCTTTGGTTGGTGCCTTATGGATATGGCGCAACGACTCTCGGTCGATGTAGTATCCGATGCCTATGATCCCTATCTCCGGCAAGACCGATGGGAGAAGGGTAAGGAGGTCTTTACCGCGCAAGAGAAAATGCCGCTGCGAACCGAAGGCGGGTGGCTGGTCAACCGGGCGCCAAACTGGCCAAGACTAAGGGAAGAGCAAGTGCCGCGCGCAGCCATCCACTACTTTGCCAAAGACGACGAGCAACACACGATTGATGATTCGGCAAGAATGGCACCTCAACTGACCCTTGCCCAGCTTGACTCGCCTCTCTTTCCGCTTTCGCAGCCGAAGTATGGCTTTTATGTTCTGCTGAACTCGCTCTCTGCGTTCTCTAAACCCGGACGCCAAACCATCCTCGTAGGGGACCTCCCGTCGGCGGCGATCGATTACCTATGCTCTAGTGCGAGCCCCAATAATCCACTTTCCGAATTCTTCGATGTGTTGCATCGTTCCTTCTTTGGAGAGCCGGAGTTCACTCCGCTCACGCTATCGGCAGCTCTCGCGTTCGTGCCAAGGATGCCCGATGCCTTCCCGGGATTCGCTCATACCTATACAAGGCTCGTTGCGAGGCAAGCTCAGGTTTCTATCCAGTGCGAAACCTTGCCGTCCGTTTACGACTCCGACCGCAAATCGATTTGCTCTCCGTCCGACCTCAGCACGCCCTGGGATCCCTATGGCGAGGAAATTGGTTTTCGCCCCGCGCACATGAAGCTGGCCTCCACTCGGGCCGTGCAGATTCGCATTCCGATTCAAGATGACCTCTCCTTAACCTTTGAAGACTCGGAGGACGTGATCGGAGCGGACCTTTCGCCAGACGAACTCACTTGGCCGCCAGACCTTGTAAGGCGCCTTCAAGCTCATTCAGCGGCTAATCACGCATTTAGAACTCGTGCGATCACGGATGCCAACGCACGAGGAGAGCTGCCTCCGACCGAATCCGGCGGACCACCTCCACGCACCTAGATTTCCGATCACGCTACGTACAATAAGTAAGGACGATGCTCAGCCTGCTTGCAGTCACGACTTGGGGCCAAGGGTTGGCGGCGGATGCTCGGCTGGCCGCCCCAATCCAGATCGTCGAGTATGCCGCCGCTGCTCCTCGGGTCTGCGCGGATCTCGCGAAGCTGACCGGGACCTCTATCACCTGCGATCCGGCTCTGAAAGACGACCTGGTCGTCCTTGTCGTCAACGAGCGGCCAGCCAAGGAGGTCATGGCGAAGCTGGGCGCCACATTTAGCTGGGACTGGGTACCGGATGGAGCGGGCTATCGGCTCAAGCCGAGCCGCGACTTTCTGGACCGTGCTAGTCATGGACGAGATTCGATTCTCCGGCGGGACGGCCATCTCATGCAGGCGGAAGCGCGACGCCTCCTCGCGGAAAAGAAGAATGGCGAGTTGGCCGAGACCGACTTTTCTTCCCGGCTCGTTCTCACCGAACTCGCGGGGCTGGACGACGATAGCCTCACCCGGCTCTACGACCACCGATTCGTTGCGGCTTCGAGTCCGGGGCCGCTCGAAACTGGCTTCACGGACGCCGCCCGGGAAATCGAGCGGCACATTATCGAAAATGGAAGCGGAAACCCGGCCTTCCCCGAGATGCCTCCGGCCGAGGAAGGCTCCTCAAAACCGGCCAGTTTCAGCGAGATCCTGATTCAATTTAAGTCGGTGGATACGCCTTCCGTGGTCTATCTAAACTCGGCCGGCCGAGGCATCCCCGCGAACGGGAGCTACACCTTCGATCTGGTCAAGTCTCCCATCAATCCGATTTCAAACGACTTTCTCTCCGCCGCGCTCTCGACCCACCCAACGGACCTTGACGGCTTGCCCTCCGAGACCAGCGAGGGGCCGTCCGAGCCGCTTGAATTCTATGCCCGCTGGTCCGCCGCCATCGCTAAGAAGCTCGGCGTCGACCTTGTCGGCGATGCTTACGATCTCGACAGCGAACTCTCCACCTCGACCTCGGACGCTCAGATCAAAAAGCTGCTGAAGCCAACCCTAGAGAACGGATGGCTGACGAACCGCCATCCCGACTGGCCCCGCTTCCGGAAGGAGCAGCTTCCCCGAGACAGCCTCAACTTCTTTGCCGGCCACGGAGCCACCGATCTTCTCGATACCCGGGCCGCCGTCGCCGCGCGCATCACCGAGGCTCAGCTAAACTCCCCGCTGCTCCCCCTCGATCGCCGAACCTACTGGTTCTACATCGTCTGGAATGCCCTCCCCGAGGGGATGAAGGACGCGCTTTTTGCTGGCAAGCCGCTCGATTTCCACGATCTTCCCTCACCCGTGATCCAAGCCCTTTACGAGCTCGGGGACACGGTCACCGCGCGGGTTACCAACAGCATCTCCTGGGGCGGTGACGGTCCGTTCGACGAACCCGAGTTTCGAGACTACGCGAACATCGTCTCCACCTTCCTCCCCAATTCCAGCCCCGCCGAGGATGCCTACGTTCCAAAGCGTCCGTCGCCAATCCAGCTCACCGATTTCGCCCACGCCTACCCGTACCGGCTCGGCAAGGACGCAAAAATCTGGGCGCAAACTAGCTCGATTCCATCGGTTTACGATGCCGATTCCAGCACCGTCTGCATGCCCGGCGCCCTGGCGAACTCCGCCGACGGCTTCGGGCGAGCGACTTCCCTCTCCGACAACTTGAAGCTAGCGACCACGCGGGCGGTGCGCCTCCACTTCGTCCTCGAACCCGGAGTCGAGATCCAACTCGATGGCTCCGAAACCACCCTCGGCCGCACGCTAAAGCCAGATCGAACGGATTGGCCGGCGGATCTGGTCGATCGAATAGATAAACGCTCGGCCTTCAACTTCTGGATCGTCGGCCAACTCTCCGGCCTTTCGGCCGCTCCACCGCCTTAGCCATGCTTACCTTCCTCGCCACCGCCGTTGTCATTGCCCAAGGTTTAGATGACGACTCACGCTTGGCCAAGCCGATCGCGATAACCGAATACGCCGTCCCCGCCCCCCAAGTCTGCGCCGACCTCGCCAAGCTCTCCGGCGTCCCGATTACTTGCGATGCGTCGCTCAGCCAGGATCTCGTTGTCCTCCTGGTTCGCCGGCGACCGGCAAAAGAAGTAATGACCCAACTCGCCGACACCTTCGGTTGGAAATGGCAAAAGAGCGAAGGAGGCTATCAGCTGCAACCAACCCCAGCCTTCGTCCGCGCAGCCCGAGACGGTCGAAACCAAATTCTCACCGCGGAAGGACACGAGCTTCAAGTAAAGGCGCGAACAGATCTCGCTTCCGAGCAAAGTATGATCGCGGACCTTATTGCTGGCAAGCTAGACCGGTTCGACAATGTCGGCGTCGATCGCCTTGCCGAACACCTTTCGGAAGCCATGCTTCTTACTCAATTCATCGACTTGGATGACCGCACGCTGGTAAGGATGGCCGATCATCGTATGGTCTTCGCCGCTAACCCAGGCCCCCTTGAAGTCCCCTTATCCAATACCGCGCTCAAGCTTCACAGGGAACTCATTACTCAACTAAAGAAGAGTCAGGATGATCCGGAACGGCTAGGCCATGGCCTAGAGCTTCCTGGTCCAATACCGCTCAGGATGGAGCCCGGGGAGATTTCTAACGCCCTCCTTATCCATTCCGGTTTCCTGTCTATCCCCTATGCCTATTTGAATGACCAAGGCAAAGGCATCCTGTGGTCATATTGGTTTCAAGAATCGTGGCCGCGCAAGGATTTCGATGCGAGTAGCCTCCCGAACCGGTATCGAGAAGCCTTCGGCCAACTGCGAGACAAAGACATAGCAAGCTTGCCGCCGCCGACCAGCGCCAACCCCTCGGAGCCTCTAACCACCTTTGCCCACTGGCTGGCGGCCGGAGCGCAAAAATTCGACCTTGACTTGGTCGCGGACGCGTATGACGGTGAGTTCGACATCTTTAAATATGGCCAGGAATATGCCGCAACGGAATACATAAAACAGTTCGTATCGCCATCCGCCGACCATGGTTGGCTGACGAATCGCATCCGAAAATGGCCCCGGTATCGGGAAGAACAAATTCCCCGTGCCCTCCTCCGCTACTTCAATCAGGAGGCGCCATTCAAGAACCTCGACCAACGTGCGAAGATGGCGTCCACATTGACCATGGCGCAATTAACATCCCCTCTGCGCCCCTTCCAAACGGATGAATATTTCGCCTATAGGTTGTGGGACTTCATGCCCCCAAGGACCCGACGTGACCTCGTAAACGGCGCCACCATTCCCACATCGCGCCTTCCCAGCACCGTCCTCGAAATCGTAAATGAAGAAGGCAATCGAATCGGAAAACCACGGACCGGCTTCTCCTTGCAAGAGGCCTTCAACGAGGCAGAGTTTTGCGACCATCTCAAGCAAGAAACCCCGTTCCAGATGTTTCAAAGAGGAGGACTTAGGCAACCGACTTTCACCCCGGTGCCTGTTGACCTCGCGGCCATTTTTCCAACGCACCTCGACGTCGGCGCCAAGATGTGGATTCAATCCGCCACGATTCCCTGCATATATGATTCGCAGTCCGGCTCCCTGTCCGCACCCGGTCTGTTGGCAAGATTACCGAACTCCCTCGATGACCGCATAACCCTCGCCCCTACTCGGGCCATTCGAATCCACATCGAGCTCCAAAAAGACGCCGAAATGGTGTTCGACCTAACCGAATCCACCCTTGGCCGCACTTTAAAGCCCGATCACAGCGACTGGCCACCGGACCTCCTCTCAAGAATCGCGAAATGGGACGAGTACAAGAAACAAGACGATCAATGGCCAGCTAAGCAAAAATAGCCTTCGCCATTGCGTTCCCCTGCCGCCCAACCCTCCAATCGGCTAAAAAGAAGAATATGAAGATTCGCGCCGCCGCTCTTCTCTTTGCTCTGGCCGTCCTCCCCGCTTTCGCCGCCCCGCGTCAGACGCCGGCCGCGCCTGAGATTCTGAACAACGTCCACCGGGTGGTCATGCTCGGAGACAGCATCACCCAGTTCGGCGACGGCCCCGGCGGATACGTTTGGCTGGTAAGGCGATACCTTCAAGACCTCTATCCCGGCCAAGGGTTCGAAGTGATCAATGCGGGAATCTCCGGCAACAAATCGACCGATATGCTGGCGCGTTACCAAACCGACGTCCTCGACAAAAAGCCCGACCTGCTCACGATCAGCGTCGGTGTCAACGACGTATGGCACGGCTTCTACGACAACCATCCCCTTGGTGACGGCCCTCGGGGCATCCCGCTGGCCGAGTACAAGAAAAACGTCGAGTCGATGGTTACCCAGGCCGAGAAGATCACCAACAAGATCGTGATTCTCAGCACGACCGTCATCCACGAAGATCTCGACAATAAGGAAAACGCCAAGGCCGAAGGCTACAACAAGGCGTTGATGGACATCGCGAAGCGTCACCACCTCATCTTCTGCGATTATCAGAAGCCGTTCCGAGACATCATTCGCACCTACCGCCGAACCACGGGAGCGAGAGACGACGTACTTACGGGCGACGGGGTCCACATGAATAGCTCGGGCAACCGGGTCATGGCCCACACGCTTCTTACCGCCATCGGCATCTCGCCCGAAGCCCAGGCCAGCGTCCAGGCGCAGGTGCAACGCGAGCAGAGCGCGAAATAGGGGTCGGAGAAAACCAAGTCCACGCGGGGCCTCATTGTGCGATACTCTGAGGCTCTTGTGACCACCTTCGATGCCATTCTGCCCGCCGGCGGCACGATCGACGCCGAGTTCGCGGCAAAGGTTGGCACGCCGAATAAAGCGCTCATTCGCTTCCACGATCGCTCCATCCTGGAGCGAACCCTCGACGCCCTGAACGAGTCTGGCCGGGTAAGCCAAACCGTCGTCATCGGCACGAAGGAAGTTCTCGAAAGCCCCGAGGCCGCGAAAGCGACCCAAACCCTCCCCGCCGGCGGCAGCGGCCCCGAAAACATCCTCAAGGGCCTCAAGCTCGTCATCAATCGGCCGAACCCGCCCAAAAAGGTGATGATCGTCACCACCGATCTCCCCTTCCTGACCCCGGAGATCATCAAGGATTTCGTCGACAAGTGTCCCGAGGACCGCGACATCTGCGTCCCGCTCGTCACCCAGCAGCAATATATCGACCGTTTCCCGAACGCCACCGCGACCTTCATCCGAATGAAGGACAACCAGTGGACGACCGGCGGCGCGTTCCTCATCGACGTGCAGGCGTTCCAAGTCGCGATGCCCCACATCGAAAAACTATTCCAGAACCGGAAGAGCAAGCTCGGCATGGTCAAGCTCCTCGGCCCCAAGTTTCTTTTCAAATTTGTCAGAAAGACGCTCACCGTACCGGATGTCGAAGCCAAAATTCGGGACATGCTGGGTTGCTCCGGCAGTGCCGTCCTCGATTCCCCGCCCGAGCTCGCCTACGACATCGACGATCTTGAGGACTACAACTACGCCATGGATAACCTAAATGCCCTCGATCGACGCTAACGATCCCGTCCAGGAATTTGCCCGGCAAATTCCCTCCGTGCCTTCCCCGTACGGTGAGGGCAAGCTCTCGAATTTTCAGCACATCAAGCTGAGCGCCTACTGGTTCGCCACGAACTTCCTCTGGGGCGCGCTCCTGCTGATCATGCTGCCCGGCGAGATCAAGCGCATGAACCCCGAGTTCCGCGCAGAGGCCCTGGGGCTCCTTACCGGACTCACCGCGATCGTGGCGCTCATCGTGCCCCTCGTGGCCGGGGCATTGAGTGACCGTTGCGCCTCCAAATGGGGTCGCCGGCGCCCGTTCATGGCCGTCGGGCTCACGATCAACATCTTCGGCTTGATGGGCATGGCAATCGGCAATCAGATCGCGACGCCGGTTCACAACGCCGCATCCGTGTGGTCCGCGATGGCGTCCAGCCCGGGATTTCTGGTGTTCACGCTTGGCTACATCATCGTCCAGTTCGGCAACAATGTCACCAGCGCCGCCTACATGGGCGTCATCCCGGATGTCGTTCCTGACGGCCAGCGCGGCGTCGCGAGCGGCTACATGGCCCTCATGTCGCAGCTCGGTTCCCTCTTCGGCGCGGTCGGCGCGGGCATGCTCCTTGAGCATCAGCCGGAAACGGTGAAGTACCTGTTGGTCGGCGTCGTGCTCGTCGGAGTCGCCCTCGTGACCATCCTCGGCATGCGGGAGACGCCACTGCCCTACACCCCGCCGAAGATCCAGTGGAAGGAGTACTTCGCGAGCCTCTGGATCAACCCAAAGGAGTATCCCGACTTCGCCTGGGTCTGGATCACCCGCGCCCTCGTGATGCTTGGCTTCTACGCCGTCGTCCCGTTCATCGCCTACTACTTGGTCGACGTCGCGAACGTGCCGGAAGCCCACGTAAGCTCCAGCGCGACCTACGTCCAGGCATTGATTCTCATTACGTCCACGCTCAGCGGCTTCTATGGCGGCAAAATGAGCGATAAGATCGGCCGCAAGCGCGTCGTCTACATCGCCAACACCGCGATCTCGGTGCTCGCCCTCGCGTTCATCTTCTGCCAAAACCTGACCCACGTCATGCTCGCCGGCGCCTTCTTCGGCCTCGGGTACGGCGCTTACATCAGCGTCGACTACGCCCTGGGCACCGACGTCCTTCCGAGCCGAAAAGACGCCGCCAAAGAAATGGCCGTCTGGCACATCGCGATGACCCTCCCCCAGTCCATCGCTTCACCGTTGGCCGGTTTCCTGATCGCCCTTCCCGGCAAAAAAGTTCTCCCCCCGCTGGAACCCGGTGGCGACTCGATCATCCACTACACCCTCGGCGGCTACGCCGCCGTCTTCATTCTCTGCTCCGTCTGCTTCGGGCTGGGCGCGTTCTTACTGAAGAACGTGAAGGGCGTGAAATAGCCGTCGCACCGGCCAAGCGTTTCTAGCCGTATCCGACCAAACAGTGCGCTGAAGGCGCTAAACATTGACAGCCAGGGTTGGAGCGAAGCGCAGGCCCTGGACCAGCGGACGCAGAATTCTGTGGACTGAAGGTCCACCATATTTCTTTGGTGGCCGCGATGGTTTCAATCTCGCGACACCGATATTGCATGCCCGCGCCTACGGCGCTAACAGCACCCCGTCGAACATCTTCTCCACCGGTGCCTGGCACTCGGAATCCGTACACGCCTGGTACGAAACCTTCAACTCGAACTCCACCGCCCGCTCCCCCTTCGGTAACTCGATCGCAACCCCGATCTTCACAACGTCCTCAAACCGATCGTTAACGGCGACCGGATAGGAAACCGAGGCCTTCAGAGGCCGAACCTCCACCCGGGTCGGGACCAACCACCGCGCCGGCGGCTCGTTCGAATTCAGATGCAAACCTTCCGGTACGGTCAAAATCACCTCGACCGACCCCTTCCCGTCGCTCCCCGCTACGATCTCGCGCGACGATAACTGCACCCGAACTTCCGAAACTGGCACCGGAACTGGCGTAACCGCAACCTCAATTTCGGACTCCAACATCATCTCTTGCTCTGGACCGAAACCGAGGGCGAAATCCAACGCCGCCCCGATCAACGACTCCGTCGCCTGCGGCGCCCGGGCCATCCATCCCATCAGTCCCCCGACCGTCTGCGCCGCCCGCGCCGCATCGCCCAGACCCAACAGGACCCGTAACGCCACCGCGTTCCCGCTCGGCACCGGCTGATCGAACACCGGCTTAGACCGCCCAAACAGGTCCTCTCCGCCTTCCGCCGTCAGGAAGAACCCACCCGAAGATGCATCGTAAAACCGGGCGATCATCTCTTCGGCCAACCGAGTCGCTTCCTCGCGATACGATTCCCAGGGACGCGGCAACGCGAAAGGCTCGCCCTCCGCTTCGAACGCCTCCGCGATCCCCGCGATTCGGAACAGGGCGTCCGTAAAGCAGGCATAGTCATCCAAAAACGCATCCCCAGAGGGAACCGACTTTGTGATCTGGTGCGGCAATCGCCCGTGCTCCGCCTCCGCGGCAAGGATCACCTCGGCGGTGGCCGCGGCCATCGGCACCAATCCCACTTCGGAGAAAGCGATCATCGCCAGGCCATTCCCCGCCACGATCGCCTTGTCGTCCAGCCCGGGTCGCACGCGGGAGTCGCGGCGGAAAAGGAGTGCCTCCAGATCTTCATCGAAGGCGCCGCCATGGTCGGCGGTCAAGAAAGGAATGTTCTGACCGGTCTTCTGGTGAGTCGCCTCGTCCGCAAAATTTCCCTCTGGAGAAAAGTTATAGGCCAGTAGGAAGGCGTCGGCCCGCGCGCCAAGGATCTCGCGCACCTCGGCTTCGCGCCAGACGTAGTGCTTCCCTTCCTCGCCCTCCGAATCCGCATCCAGAGCGCTAAAGAACAAACCCTCGGGAGATCGCATCTCGCGGCCGAGCCAATCTACGATTCCTGCGGCTGCGGCCCGGAACCTTTCGCCGAGTTCCGGCATCACCTTGTCCGCGATTTGGCTGGCGCGCGCCAAGTTACCGAGCATCAGCGCGTTGTCGTACAGCATCTTCTCGAAGTGCGGCAGCACCCACTCGGCGTCGGTTGAGTAACGGTGGAAGCCTCCGCCGACGTGGTCGTGAATGCCGCCGAAGACCATCCGCTGCAAGGTGATCATCGCCGCTTCGATCGCGGCTTCCCGAATCTCGATCGGCCCCGCGGTCGCCGTAGCGTAGGTCAGCAGCAACTCAATTCCGGTGTGGGGCGGAAACTTTGGTGCGGGGCCAAAGCCGCCGCTCTCTGGGTCGAAGTCCTGCAGAATATCCGCCACGACCTTGTCGAGAAAGCCCTGGTCAAACCGATCCGTCGTCTCCGGCGGCTGCTTGCTTCTCGTTTGGCGGAGCAGATCCGCAACCTGGTCGGCCCCGCGCTCCAGGTCTTCCCGGCGAGTTGCCCAGGCCTGGACGATCTGCCGCAGCACGGTTAGAAATCCCGGATGCCCCTGCCGATCCTCCTTCGGGAAGTAGGTGCCCGAGAAGAACGGCCTGCGGTCCGGAGTGAGAAACGCGCTCATCGGCCACCCGCCTCGGCCAGAGGTCAATTGAACCGCGGTCATGTAAACCTCGTCCACATCCGGCCGTTCCTCACGGTCGACCTTGATCGACACGAAATGCAGATTGAGAAGGTTGGCTACCTCGGCATCCTCAAACGACTCGTGCACCATCACGTGGCACCAGTGGCAGGAGGAGTAGCCGACGCTCAGGAAGATCGGCTTGTCTTCGGCCGCCGCCTTGGCAAACGCCTCGTCGCCCCAGGGAAACCAATCCACCGGATTGTTTTGATGTTGGCGGAGGTAAGGCGACGATTCTTGGGCAAGCCGGTTGGGCACGAAAGGTCAGACGTGTTCCCTTCGCAAATCGTCTCACTTGGTTCGTGAGCTTATGGCAAGCTCAGATATGGGCGCCCTATTTCTTAGTTTTGCAGCGGTCCTGGCCGGAGGACAAGACCACGAACCGATCAATGAAATCACGTTAACGCGGACGGAATGCTTTGGCCCATGCCCCGCATTTACGGCGACGCTCAGGGCCGACGGTAGCATGACCTACCATGGGGAAGCCAACGTAACGCATCTGGGCGACTTCACCGCCACCATAGGCAAACATGACTTCAACGCCCTCTCAGAGGCCATCGATGAGGTCCAGTTCCAAAGACTGAACGTCTCTTACGACTCCAACTTTACAGATATGAGCGCGACTGACATCACCGTGATTCGAAAGTCGAGCAAAAAGAAGGTATCGGTAGCCCATGAGCAGCCAACTGTATGGCTGATAGCGAGAGCCATGGACGCGATCATTGCGGAAGCCACGGACTGGAAGCGCGTTTCGCCAAAGAAACGATCCTAAGGCACCGGTAAAAGGGACAAGCCCGATTGAAATGCGGAAAGTCGGAACCGCACCGAGGGACTCAAAGTGCGCCGGTCTTCCAAAATGAACCTATGAGTCAGAGGCAGGACGCCGGAAACACCCAAAGCATGGACCCCAAGGACTGGGAATCCTTCCGAGCGCTCTCCCACCAAATGGTCGACGACATTCTCGGCCACCTGCAAGATCTCCCGAACCAACCCACGTGGCAGCCCATACCTCGGGATCTCGCCGAGAGACTTTCTACGGAGGAGCTGCCCCGGCATGGCCAGGGTGAGCAGGCCGCGTACAACCAGTTCTTTCAGGACGTCCTGCCCTATCCGAACGGAAACCTCCACCCCCGCTACTTCGGCTGGGTCCAGGGGAACGGCATTCCGCTTGCCCACATGGCGGACATGCTCGCCTCCGCCATGAACCCCCACCTGAGCGGGTTCAACCAGGCGCCCGCCTTGGTCGAAAAGCAGGTGGTCAAGTGGATGGCCGAGCTGATGGGGTTCCCCGCCGACTCCAGCGGCGTTCTTGAGTCGGGCGGCACCATGGGCAATATCCTCGGCCTCGCCGTCGCGCGCTGGGCGAAGGCCGGGTACGACGTGCGGAAGGAGGGCCTGCAATCCGGCCATCCTCCGATGACCGTCTACTGCTCCTCGGAGACCCACGGCTGGATTACGAAGGGGGTTGAGCTGCTCGGGATCGGCACCGCCTACCTCCGCAAAGTTCCGGTCAATGCCGCGTTTGAGATGGAAGTCGGCGAGCTCTCGAAAATGCTCGACGAAGATGTTGCGGCGGGCTACCGCCCCATTTGCGTAATCGGTACGGCCGGCACCGTCAATACCGGCGCTACCGACGACCTCCATGCCCTCGCGGACCTCTGCCATGCCCGCAACCTCTGGTTCCACGTCGACGGCGCATTCGGCGCTCTCGCCCGCCTCTCCCCGGAGCTTGCACCGATCGTGGACGGAATCGAACGCGCAGACTCTCTTGCGTTCGATCTTCACAAGTGGATGTACTTGCCCTTCGAACTGGCGTGCCTGCTCGTAAGGGACGATAACGCCCACACCGGCACGTTTGCGTTTGCACCCAGTTACATTGCGGGACTTGAGCGGGGCGTGATCGCGGGTGGCCTTCCTTTTAGCGATCGAGGCGTTGATCTCACGCGCGGCTTCAAGGCGCTCAAAGCCTGGATGTGTCTCAAGGCCTATGGCGTCGATGCCTTCGCTCAATGTATTGAGCGGAACGTCCGGCAGACGCGTCGGTTGGCGGCTGCCGTGGAGGCACATCCGAATTTGGAGCTTTTGGCGCCGGCGCCGTTGAACGTCGTCTGTCTCCGGTTTGTGGCCGACGGTTTCTCCGAGGAAGCGCTCGACGCCCTGAATTTGGAGACTCTTTTACGCATTCAGGAGAGCGGCGACGCGGTGCCTAGTTCCACCTTGGTGAACGGTCATTTCGCGATCCGGGTGTGCAACGTTAACCACCGCACCACCGATGCGGACATCGACTTTTTGGTCGCGTCTACCCTGAAGCACGGCGAAGCTGTGTTGTCCGGCCAACGGCAGTTGTAGGCGAGACCGGAGCGTCAGCGATGGTGTCGCACGCGAAGCGTCGGGAGGACCCAACCGTGCCGTGAAATCGCCGATGCGGTCGCCAAGTAAGCGCTGAAGGCGCGGTCTATCGTGAGCCAGGGTCGCAGCGCACGCGGAGGCCCTGGATAAGGGCCTGGCAGATTCAAGAGGACTGAAGGTCCGAAATAAATGACCGAGTAACGAGATGCCCGTCCAACGACGGTCGGTTCAAAAATATCGCTCGCCTTCAGCGCGCAGGCTATCGAACCGTCACCTCCAGGGCCTTCGACCCTGGCTCACAATCTACCGCGCCTTCAGCGCTTCATTCGAGCGGCGCCATTGCGGCTCGGTCGAGAACCCAAACGGTGTCCCGGTGCCTCGTACGCGATACCATCGCGTTCGTTTTGGTCTGGGGCCGAGACAAGAACATCTTGGGGCACCATTTTCAAAGGAAACGCCGCCTCGGCTTGACAAGCCGAGACAGCGTTTACACCTAGCGGTGCAGTCACGGCATGGGCGGCTTCGTGCCGATTCGGAGGCCGTTGCCGAAGCTCGTCACCCACACCTCCGCCGCCTTGTACGGGTTGAAGAACACACGCTCCGGCTGCCGGAACGGATAGCTCGTCACCTGGGTGAACGTCGGCGACGCGAGCGTCGCGTTCGACGAGTACCAGAGGCCCTCGGTCTCGGTGGTGAAGTAGAGCTCGTTCGCGTTCTTGGGGTTGATCGCGATGCTGCCGACCCGATCGGACTGAATAAGCTCGGTCCAGGTCACGCCGCGGTCCTTCGTTCGGTACACGCCGCCTCGGTTATTCGCGGTGCCGCCCCAGCCGCTGAAGACGCCGACGTACCACGTCTTCTGGGTCGTGTCGGTGGGGTCGACGGTTAGGTCGCGGGTCCACCAGTGCATGTTCGGGGCCGACCGATCTGCCCAGGTCTGTCCGTGATCTGTGCTCACGAACACGCCGCTGGTATTCGTAAATGCCCCGCCCGAAGTCAACTGACCCGAGAACGTGGTCACCACTGTCCCGTCCTTCAGGACCGAAACGTTGAACGCATGCCCGACCGTCCGAGTCGGAGCGGGACACTTGGTCCAGACCGCGGAAGCTCCTAGCGTGATGTCGTTGCAGACATAAACGCCTCCCACCGAGCCGTTGGCCACCGTGGCAAACATCCGCTTTGCATTCGTCGGGTCAAGGGCAACGCCCATGACGACGTGGTTCAGCGAACCAAGCGGAGTCCAAGTCAGGCCCTTATCGACCGACTGCAACACGCCGCCCGAGCCGCTATTGAAGCGGGAGTCAAGCAAGTGCGTGCTCTCATACATGTCGTGGATCGAAGAAGTCGCCACGTACAGGGTGCCCGTGGGGCCGATCGTCGACTGGTATGTCGAGTTTAGGTTCTGGCCCGTGTAGTTGAAGGACCAGCTTGTGCCCGCGGTCGTGCTGCGAATCCCCTTGATGTCGGAAGAGGACGTGAACACGTTGTTGATGTCCGACCAGGTCACCCACCACGAGGACGTGTTCTCCAAACCGTTGCCGATGTACGCTTTGTTCTTCGGCGTCGGCTGGCTTGCAATGTTCTGAGAAGCCGGGATCACGTAAACCTGGTGCCAAGTCTGGCCGCCGTTCGTCGTCACGTGGCAGAAGCCGAAGCCCGTGAAGGCAACCCGGTTCACGTCCGTCGGACAAACTTGGAAGCCGAATACGAGCTCGTCGTAGCTCCAATCGCGGTCTCCGTGGTAACCCTGCCAACCAGTCGTGATGCCCGTGTTGTTCGTCACGTTCAACATGCTCGCCCAGGTTTGGCCGCCGTTTACGGACTTGTAGATGATCGGCGTCCCCGCGTCGCTTCCGCCGGCGACATAGATGTTGTTCACATTTCCGTTCCCCATTCCAATGAAGAAGGGGTGGGCGCCGCTAGGGATGCCGGTAACGCGTTTCGTCCAACTGGTGCTCGTCCCTAAGTCGAACGTGTAGATCCCTTGGTATCCGTCGCAATCCGCTCCGCCGATGCCGCCGTAAACGTCGCCGGCCCCAAGCGTCACCACGGCAATTCGGGTGACCGCGCCTGCCTTCGAGACCGCACTCGTCACGATCTGCTCCGTAGAGGGAATCCCTTGCCCGGTCAGGAACGAAAAGCTTGTGCCGCCGTTCGATGAGCCAAGAATGCCCAGGCTCGTGCCAATGATGATCTGCGTCCCGTTGAAATAGGCCGACGAAACCACGATACCGTTGCCGCCGGGTCCGGTGGCGATCGTCTTCCAGGTCGCGCCGCCATCGCCCGAGTAGTACAGCGTGTCGTAGCTGGAAACGATCAGCCGCGTGGTCGTGGTCGGATCGGAGAACAAATAGAAAGCGCCTTGCCCGGTCGGATCGTTGGCGAGGGGCGCATAGGTTTTGCCCCCGTCCATGCTCTTCACCGGCGTCAAGTTATCGCCCGTCGTGTCGACCATATAGATGGTATTGGGGTCGCTCGTGTATTGGACCTGCGGCGAGTTTGGACCGACCTGAAGGTTCGTGAACGGGGTCAGATTCCAACTCACGCCGGCGTCGGTGGAGTGATACTGCCCGGACATGTCGCAGGCGAGCGTCAGCTCGGACGTGTTCTTGGGATTGAAGGTGGGCGCAAAGAATGCACCTCCGCCTCCGACCCCCACGCTCTTCCAAGAGGTTGGCGCCTGTGCGTGGCTCGCAACGGCGAGAGCGACGAAAGCGATCGATTGAAGTCCTTTTCTAAACATTGCATGCTCCCTTCGGAAGGCGAGCCTTCTTGCAGGTAGATGCATGTCACCTTCTGGCGCGAGCAAGAGTCAATTGCCAAGGTCCTTCGGCTTAATTAACACGGTAAATCCAACTGAAACTTCGGGACCTTTGGAAACCCTAAACAACGCTCCACGTAGAAATCCTGTGCAGACGCCACCAGTCGATACGCGATGGAAGCCCGAGGGAGGTTGGCCAAGACCGGCCATCCCCGCGGAGGGGCCGCGCCCGGTTCGCATGCAGCGGTCGAACATTGGCATGTTCGTTTTTCTCGCGGTTTTCGTCGCTCTCATCATCTTGGGAGCCCGCTTCGCGGGGACAAAAGATGTCGCCAGGGTTAATCGCCTGATGATTGAAGGCAGGGTCGCCGAGGGGCGGGTGTACAGCTTGCGGGAGCTTTCCGGAAAGAGTAGGAGCTTCGAGGTCAGCTACTCCTTTAGCGCGGATGGGCGACAGATGGGCGACGTCTCCAAAATTCCCGAGTACATCTACGATTCCCTTCGCGAGGGAGGACCGGTTTCGATCACGTATTTGCCCGGCAACCCGGCCGAGCACATGGTTGGTATCGTCGACGAATCCAGGATCGACAGTACAAAAAGGATGTATGCGTCCCTCGCGGTGCTCTTCTCCGTGCCCCTCGTTCTCCTGATTGTGGGAATGGGAGGTTTGACTTGGTATGAGTGGAACGCGCTGGCAAACTTCAAGGCGGTGGGCGGCGTGGTTTTCTCACTAGGGCCACCTTTAAAGGGCAAACAAGCGGGGCAACGGAAAATTACCGTCCGCTACTCAAATCTCGACGGAGAAACGTGCGAGGTAGCTAAACAGATCAGCATCAATCAATTCAAGGACCTGGCCGAGGGCCAACCCACCACGGTGTTGATGCATCCGACGAGGCGAAAATCGTATCTGCTCTTAAATGCCATCAGCACAGTGGAGCCGGCTTAGCGTCGTTCTCTAAACGAGGGCTCCGAGCCTGCGGGCGGTATCCTCTTACTCGATGATTGACAGATATTCGACGAAAGCAATGGACGCAATTTGGTCTCGCGAGGCCAAATATTCTCAATGGCAAGCCGTCGAAATCGCGATCGTAGAAGCCCACGCCGACCTCGGCGCCGTTCCTGCCGATGCCCTGCAGGAGATCCTTACTCGCTCCAAATTTGACCTTGAGCGGTGCGACGAGATCGAGAAGGAGACCCGCCACGACCTGATGGCGTTCGTTCGGAATCTCTCGGAAAACATCGGCGAATCCGGCCGGTACGTCCACATGGGCGTCACCAGCTACGACGTCATCGACACCGCTCTCGGCATGATGCTGCGCGATTCTTGCGACGTGCTGATCGAGCATGCGGAGGCACTTGGCGTCGAGATCAAGCGCCTCGCCAAGGACCATATCCACACCCCCGAAATCGGCCGAACCCACGGGATCCATGCGGAGCCGATCACCTTTGGCTTCAAGTGCGCTAACTGGTACGCCGAGCTCACACGGAACATCGAGCGGCTACGACAGGCCCGCGCCGACGTCGCCGTGGGCACCGTCTCCGGCGCCGTCGGCATCCACGCGATCACCTCGCCCGCTTTGGAGGAGATCGTTTGTTCCAAGCTCGGCCTCGGCGTCGACCCCGTCAGCACCCAGATCATCAACCGGGACCGGCACGCCAACTTTATGAACGTCCTTGCCCTGCTCGGGGCCGGACTGGAACGCATCGCCACGGAGCTGCGAAACCTCCAACGCACCGAGATCTTGGAGGTTCAAGAAGCCTTCGCCGCCGGCCAAACGGGGAGCAGTGCGATGCCGCACAAGCGCAATCCCTGGAACTCGGAGACGGTTTGTGGCTTGGCCCGGCTGCTCAGGGCGAATTCCCACGCGATGCTGGAGAGCGTCGCCACCTGGCACGAGCGGGACCTCACGAATTCGTCCCTGGAGCGGATCATCTTCCCCGATTCCTGCCACCTTGCCGACTTCATGCTGATCCGCGTCACCACCATTCTCAAGGGACTCAACGTGTTTCCTGAGAACATGGAGAAGAACCTTCGCCAGATGGGTGATCTCGTCTTTAGCGAGCACGTGATGATCGCGCTTATCCATGCCGGAATGTCCCGAGAGGCCGCGTACAAGGTTGCTCAGCGCAACGCGGCGAAGGCCTGGGAAGGGTTCGATTTCAAGGAGTCGGTGGCCACGGACCCCGACGTCCAATCGCGCCTCTCTCCGGCCGAAGTCGAGGAGCTTTTCAGCCTCGAGCACCACCTCCGCCACGTCGAGCACACGCTGACGGCCACTGGCATTTCATAGCCGTTAACTATTAGGTCCCAGAAGAGTTTTGGGACCTGATGAAACATAAATCGCCTCCGCTTCTTCAATACACCCGTAACGGTCGGCAACTAAGCCGCCCAACTTAGGAGAGGAGAGCCCCAATGTTAAAACAGATTTCAATCGCCGCCCTGGCCGCAGTTTCGATGTGCGCATTCGCCCAAAACAGTTCGACGTGGTCGGACGATGGGATGAACAAGAATGACTACAACATGCGAAAGCATGTGGAATGGCGAGGCAACGGCTGTCTCAGTGGCGGCGATCGCTACGAACTGGCCGAGATGTTGGACCGAGCCCCAATGAGCGTTGAGCACTGCCTGCTCCTGGCCCTGACCGGCGCCCACAAGCAAGCGGTAATGATCAACGACAAGATGCTTGCCGTTCGATTCCCCGCCGATTCGACCACGACGATGGCCACGACCGTTAACAACAACGGTACGACCACGACGACGACCACCACGACGGACACTTGGTCCGCATCCAGCATGGACTGGTCGGGTGAGGAAGCCGGTTCTAGACCGATGCGCCTGATCATGACCAACGCCAAGAAGCCGAAGGACATCGACTACGATGAGACCCGCGACATTTTGCTCGCCAACCTCAACGATACCGATGCTGCGATTATCGCCGACTGGTGGCGCACTAAGGCCAATGAGCGACAGCGAGATATCATCGTTCGATTGCTCAAGGACGATGCCCGTATGGCCGACCAAATCTACTATCCGTCGGTGTACATGCACCGCACGTACAGCTGGGTAAACGGCGGTCAGTAACCTTTTACTCTAGCGACGATATGGGCGGCCTTCTGCGATCGCGGAGGGTCGCCCATATCGTCTTTTTAGGCGAAAAACATTTGCTTCAGGTTCCGGGAACCGAACCCACGGCCGGGCTGTTTCCATTCGCGTCGGACATAATTGAGCGAGATGAGTGACACGGGATTTGATGCTTTTGACCCCAACGCGCCGGAAGGGGATTCGGGGGGAAAGTCCCAATACGTCACCAAACGAGACCTGCGGGTCGTGGGCGCCGCTCTCGTCGTTTTAGCCGCCTGCTGTTGGCCGGTCTATAAGATGCTGGAGCGAAAAGCTCAGCGTTCGGTTTGCGCGACGAACCTTGGCTCGATCGCGACCGCGATTTCACAGTACGCGGCGCTTCACGACGACCGCTTCCCGCCCATCATGCGGACCGGGCCAGGCAATCAGCCTGACCTCGGCACCAGTGGCTATCCTTACACCTGGGCGAGCGACATCATCGACCTCATGTCGCCGCGCTCCACGTTCGTATGTCCGTCGGCGGAGGTATCGGAGATCACCAAGATCGAGGGTCACAACGACAAGCCAGTTCCCATCACCTATGGCATGTACGAGCCCTACGGAGGCTATCTGCGTACGATCATCGCCAACCCCGACCAGACGGTGCTCATCTCAGAAACCTCTAATCATGGAGCCGAGTCGAGCTTCGACCCAATTCCTTTAACCGGTCCGGGAGATGGCTTCGTGATCGGCTGGAACAACGTCAACGAGAACCCGAACGAGTTGAGCACCCTGATCACGCGCCTAGCCCTCCGTGGCACGAGTAACGGCGTGTTCAAGAAGACGACGGAGCCTCGCCACGACGGCGGCATCTTCGCCATCAACTGCAACGGCGCGGCGATCTTCATCAAGCCGACCGAAGCGAACGTGCAGATGTACCGCAAGCTCCCCGGCGGCCTCTGGCAAGCGCCACCACAAGGGGCGCACTAATCTTTGACAATTTTGACCGCCCCCGAGCGAGCGGTCAAATTGTCCTTACTGGGGATTTAGCTCAGAGGTCGAGTCGCGGCTAAAGCTTCCAACCAGTCTGCACAGGCACCATCTTCCGCCGGTGCGATCTGATTCGGGATCAGGTACCAAGTCTCTTCGTGCTGCGCAAAGTCGCCGGGTGGGACGAACTCCATGGGGCCGAGGGACTCGATTTCCAGCATGTCCTGGCGCGTGAACGTCTCGAAATTACACCCGTAGTCGGGATACGTCGCGTCTGGGTCGTAGTCGAACCGCTTTAAGAACACGTAGCCCTGGTTCACGCATGCCGCATAGCCCTGGTCCACCAAGGCGCCGATCTTCTGGGGGCCCATGTTCGCGTCGTGGCGCAAGCGAACCACTCGGTCGCCCCAGGTCCAACGGGGGTCGCTGAACTTCGTGTAGTGCCACATCACAACCGGGCGCGACGGCAAAAGATGATCGGCGTGGTCGCCGTACTTCGCCTGCGGGAAGATCACTTCCCCGCCCGTGCATTGCGTCGGCGCCCAGGGGCCGAGCTCCAAATGGTACGGCGAGTGGTTGTAAATTCGGTGAAGCACCACGAAGCGGTCGTTCTCCGGCTCCGGCTTGATCAGGATCTGCTTCTGGGTGTGGTAGGTGTCCGGAGCCGAGGTGAAGACATGGAAGCCTTCCTCGTGGCTGTACTCGACCGGCGTGTTGTCCGGGCGAAGGGTCCGCAGGTTCTCTTCCGGGGCGATCCAGAGCCGGTGGCCGCCGTAGCCGTGAAATTCGGCATCGCCGGTGCGACCCATCGTCGCCGGATTGACGTGAAACAGGTTCGGTCCTCCGACCGGTCCGTACGAGATGACGCGGGGACCCACGTCCAGCGTAACGATCATCTCGGTGTCGTTGCAGACCAACCGAACGTTGTTTTCCCAACCGGCAAAGGCGACAGTTTCCACGGTCGGTTTGTACCCTTTGCCGGCCCGCAGCCGCTTACGCCGCCCCCTTACGCTGCCGGCGTCCCGAGCTGAATCTTTGTGAATTGCTCGCGCGCGGCGGGATGGTCCATAAACCAAAGCTGGGAATCGAACCGGGCGTCCTTCTTGTCCCCCGTCCGCCGATGATATTGACCGTCCGCGTTCAACTCCCAAGCCCGCACGTTGTCTTCCAAGCAAGGCTGCAGGATCCGCTCGCGAATGAGGTCCAACAAAGGACGGCTCTCCACTGGCACCAAAACCTCGATGCGCCGATCGAAATTACGCCGCATACAGTCCGCGCTGCCGATCAGCACCTCCGGCTTGGTCCCGTTGCCGAAGAAATACACCCGGCTATGCTCCAGGAAGCGGCCAATGATGCTGATGACGCGGATGTTCTCGCTCAATCCCGGAACGCCGGGCCGGATGCAGCACACGCCGCGCACGATCGCGTCGATCTGGACCCCCACCCCGCTCGCCTCATAAAGCGCCTCGATCACCTCGGGGTCGACGAGGGCATTTAGCTTCAGGATGATCCTTCCCTCTTTCTTGAGCCTTGTCTCCCGATGGATCCGCTCCAAGATCCCTTCGCGCAAGTTCACCGGGGCCACGAGCAATTTACGGTATTCGATCTGCTTGCTAAAGCCGGTCAGATAGTTAAAGAGCTCGCTGATGTCTTGCGTCAGCGCCGGATCGCAGGTGAAGAGTCCGAGGTCGGTATACAAGCGCGCCGTGTTCGGGTTGTAGTTGCCCGTGCCGATATGCGCGTACTGTCGCATCCCCTCCTTTTCCCGACGCACCACGAGACACAGCTTGCAGTGCGTCTTCATCTCCTGGAAGCCGTAGGTCACGTGGACGCCGGCATGCTCCAAAGCGCGCGCCCAGACAAGATTGTTACTCTCATCGAACCGGGCCTTCAGTTCAACCAGGGCGGCGACCTGCTTGCCTTCCTCCGCCGCGTCAAGAAGACTCTCGACGATTGGCGACTCGGTACCAACTCGGTAAAGCGTCTGCTTGATTCCGACGACCGCCGGATCCTTCTCCGCCGAAGCCACGAATTCCTCGACCGACCGGAAGCCGTCGTAAGGGTGATGCACCAACACGTCCGTACCCGCGATGGTCTCGAACAGAGACTTCGGGCTGGAAAGGGCGTCTGGCACGTAGGGCAGGTGCGGCGGGAAGCGTAGCGCAGGCTTGTCGATCCGCGTCAGCTCATGAAAAACCTCCATGCCCAGCACTCCGTCGACGGCGAAAACATCGTCGTCGTCCAGCTTCAGCAACGTCATCAGGGTCTTCCGGACGTGGGCAGGAATGTTCGGCTCGTGCTGCAAGAGCACCGGATCGCCGAACCGTCGCAGCCGGATGGTTTCCTCGATAACCGTAATGAGGTCGGCCGCTTCCAGCTCTCGAATCTCAACATCCGCGTCCCGGATGACACGAAAGACGTGCGACCCCAAAACCTCGACGCCGGGGAAGAGGTATTTCAGGTTATGCGCGATCAGCTCTTCTAGGAGCACGTACTCGAACTTGCGCTTCCCTAGCCTTACTAACCGAGGCGTAACCGTGGGCACCTTGACGCGCCCGAGGCGGATGTCGGACCCGCCATCGCTCAGCTCCACCGCGAGGTTCAGCGAGCGGCTGGAAATGAACGGCACCACCGTCGCCGGGTGCATGATGAGTGGCGTGCAGAGGGGGAAGATTTCCCGCTCGAAGTAACCCCGAAGCTCTTCCTTTTGCTTGGACGTTAGCTCTGCGTACGAGCGAAGCGCAATCCCCTGTTTCTCCAAAAGCGGCTTCAACTGCTCGTTAAAGACCACCCCACCCCTTCGCCGCAGGGGTCCCGCGGCGGCGCTGATCGCGCGCAACTGCTCGGTCGGCGAGAGGCCATCCGGCGAGACTTCCAGCACCCCGCTCTCGAACTGCTCGATCAGTCCACTGACGCGGACCATGTAGAACTCGTCGAGATTCGCCTCAAAAATCGCGAGGAACTTGAGGCGCTCAAGGAGCGGATTGGCAGGGTTCGTCGCTTCTTCGAGGACGCGCCGATTAAATGCGAGCCAGCTAAGCTCGCGGTTCAGGTACCGCTTCGAGCTGATCTCCGGCGCCGGCTTCAAACCCGGCTCCCTTCAATGCGCTTGGCTGCCATTTCTAGGATCGCTCCTTCCCGTAAGCCAAACTCGCTGACCACGATCTCCTGGATCGAAAACCGCTTCATCAAGGCTCGGTAGACCAGCGCGCCGGGCAGTAGGGTCGTCGACCGCTTCGGCTTTACGCTGAACCGCGTCGCGATGCGGTCCGGAGCGAGCCGGCTGGTGGCCCAAATGATATATTCGATCTCCGTCAACGACAGGACCTTCTCGCTGTCCGGATGGAGGGCGCGCCAAAGGCCTCGGCCCACTCCGCCACTCGCGACCGCCCGGCTGAACTGCCCCGTGATCTGCCCCGACTCCAGGACCGAAGAAATATAGTTTTCCGCCGCGATCAACGCGTAGTCGGGACAAGGGTTTCGCAAGCCCGATTCGGCGATGATTCGCCCCGTTCCCAGCGGTAAAGACTCCGTCTCCTGCAGGCCGTTCCGCACCACCCGGCCGATCTGCGCACTGCCACCCCCGACCTCGAACATCAGGTCGACGCCGTAGTGACGGGTGTCGAGCAGCATCCCTCTTAGACTGAGCTCCGCCTCTCGTTGGCCCGAGATAAGGTCCACGGTAATTCCGGTTTCATCTTTGATCCGTTTAAGAACCTGGACGTGGTTCTCGGCCGAACGGATTCCCTCGGTCGCAAATAAGTAGAGAGATTCCGCTTGCTTGGCGGCGGCTACCCGCTTCGACTCGCGCACGGCGGTGACAAGTTGGGAGACCAGCTCCTTCGGAATCCGCCGTTGGCGCGCGACGACTTCGCCGAGCGGGATCCACTCGTTGAAGTTATCGATGCGCATAACGAGTTCCCCGTCGGTTGCCGCCACCAGAAGATGCGCCGTATTGCTTCCGATGTCGGCCGCCGCGAAGATTCGGGTCATTAGCCTTGAATTATGGCGGACCGCCTTAACCTGGCACACTAAAACCATGATCTATCCCCGACTCGACCGCGCGACCGTCCTCGCCGCGCAGTGGCACGCCGGCACGGAGCGGGACGGCGACCATCCGCTGCCCTATATCGTCCACCCGATCGAGGTCCTTAGCAATCTCCGCTATGTCGGCCGGGTGATCGACGAGGACCTGCTCTGCGTCGCCATCCTGCACGACGTGCTTGAGGAAACGAGCGCCACCCCCGAAGCGATCGAGGAAGCCGTGGGGCACCGCGTGCGCGAACTGGTCGTGGAACTCACGCGTAAGGAACCGAGCGCGGAGGAAACGGACGGGATGTCCAAGCCGGAAATCTGGCAACTAAGGTCGAAAATGCTGCTCGGTGAGATCGAGAAGATGTCACCGGACGCCCAGCAAGTCAAACTCGCCGACCGCCTCTCGAACGTTCAGGAGGCGAAGCGGACGAAGTCCAAAGAGAAACTGGAGCGTTACCTGGCGCAAACCAAGAAGATTCTAAAAATCGTCGACCACAGCATCAACCCGTTCCTTTGGGACGCTATCGCCGACGAACTTAAGTGATGCAAAGGACCGCCAGACCAAATGTAGCCAGGCCCCTGATGTACGTGCAGGGGGCTGCGCGCGGTAGCGCCGAGACGGCCCATCGGTTGACAGCAAATTTTCCGGTTTTACATGGCTGGTCAGTTATCGACGATAACCTTTGCGACATGCGCAGCCGCTGTCTGCATTTGCCCCAACGGGGCAACGCCCTTAGCCTAGGGTAGCGCGCCTTGGCGATACCCTAGGATGAGGCCCGGCTTCCAAAGAGAACTCCAACGGAGTTCCGGCCTTTGGAAGCCTAACGATTCCGCCTCAATCCCAAATATAACGCTCATCCCAAGACATTTCATGCTCTCGTAACATGCTGCGCAACTCGTCTTCGAATGAGATCTTTCTATGGTGCTGCTCCTGGTTTTGAATGTAACTTCGAACCGTCCCAGACTCAGGAATTCCCACCGAAAATGCCCCGAAACCTCGTTGCCAATAGAAATCAGAGAGATCCGCATCCTGCTCTCTCAACCAAACCGTTGATGCTCGCTTGAGCTCCTTGACCCAATCGGATTGCGTAGTTGTTTTTCCTAGGCGAGCGAGGATGTGAACGTGATCCTCAACGCCGCCGACGCGTTCCGGCGGGCAGTCGAGCCGACCCGAGGTCTCACCAAGAAAAGCATGAAGTCTCCCTCGCAAAGGAGCATCCCGTAGGAATGGCCGGCGGTCTTTAGTCGAGAAGACGAGGTGCACGAGAACGACCGAGAGCGACTGAGGCATCGGTAAACGATATACCCTCGCCGGAACCCTCGTTGGGGTTCAATTCTCTCCCCGTGCAGCACCTAGGGTAGCCCGCCTACGCCTTCGGCTACGGCGGGCAACCCTAGGCTAAGGGCGATGCCCCCTTGGGGCATTCGTGCGGCTCCCCGCGACGGCGCAAGGCTTCCCGACAACCTACGATTGACAGATGAATAGTGCGAATGACGAGGCGCTGCGTGGTAACGCCAGCGGCCGGCGAAACCTACGATTCCGGCAGGCCGACTAAACGCCGCAGCTCGTCAACTTCCTTCTTGCCCAGTAACCGCGCCTCGCCCGTCCGCATCCCCTTCATCCTCAACGGCCCGTACCGAACCCGCTTCAAAGACTTAACCGGGTGCCCGACGACGTCGCACATCAACCGAACCTGCCGCTTCCGGCCCTCGTGAATCGTAATCCGCAGCCCCGTCGTATTCGATTTCGGCTCGGCGTGAATAACTTCGACCTTTGCCGGCGAAGTCTTCTTCCCTTCCACAAAAACGCCGCTGCGCAAACGGTCCAAAGCCTCGTCGCCCACGAGACCGAGCACGATGGCCTGGTACTCCTTCTCCACCCCGTACTTGGGATGAGACAACCTATGAGCAAGCTCACCGTCATTGGTACAGAGCAGCAACCCCTCCGTATCCATATCCAGCCGCCCCACGGGTTTCAACTGGGCGCCGTAGTCCGGCATGTAGCGAACGATCGTCGGCCGTCCCTGCGGATCATGTAAGGTCGTCACCACGCCGGTCGGCTTGTTCAAAAGAACCATGTAGTTCTTGGTCGTCTTGATCGACTCGCCATCGACCCGCACCACGTCATCGGGAGCGACCTTATAGCCAACCTCGGCCACGATCCGGTCGTTCACCTGGACCCGGCCCTCGAGGATCAAACGCTCCGCCGCTCGGCGTGAACAAATGCCCGCGTGGGCGATCCGGACGTGAAGACGCTCCAAGCCGTCTTCGTCTTCACGCTTCGGCACGGGCTCGATGCCCATGCGCTTGGTCATTTCTTTCGCGTGGTCCGTCGCCTCTTTTTTGTTACGACGAAGCGCCGTGATGCGGTCTCGGTTGAAGTTGGCCAGCTTGGGAGCCGGCCGCATGGGATCAGGCCCTGAAGAGTTGCGTGCCATATCGTCGAGACCTCCTAGTTCGGGCTCGAACAAACATTGTGCCCGCAAATAGGACGCCGCCGATCAAAATGCCGCTCGTTCCCGTCTTTCCGGCCTTCGCCACGAGGTTCGTGGCTCTCGGAACATTGTCCGCCGCCGCCAGGGGAATGACCTGCACGAAGCCATCCGGATCCGTCACCGTGACCTCACCCACGACCTGCCCCTTCTCCACCGGCGCCGCAATCGGCCCCTTCAAAGAGATTGAAGTCTGCGGCCGGCCAGTGACCGACTTATCGAGCAAGCTATCCACATCGGTGACGGGCACCACAGAAACGGCCGCCTTCGTTCCACCCGCCACCTTGACCGTGTCGACGGCTTCGGCGTGGTTAAGAATCGGTACGCGCGTGTGCGTCGCGTACGCCCAATGCAGCATGTCTTGGTGATCTTTCTGCCAGTGGTCGCTGTGCATCACCACGGTGATCACGCGATAGCCGTTCCGGGTCGCGCTTCCCACAAAGCAGTGGCCGGCGGGAACGGTGTAGCCCGTCTTGATGCCGTCCGCGGTGGTGTCCTTGGTCAGCCACTTGTTGTGGTTGACCATCGTGCAATCGTGCTGGTCGATGCTGCGGGAGATTCGGTAGCGGTAGGTATGGACCGCGTTCTGGAAATCGGGCAGCTTCATCGCCTCGCGGGCGATCAGGGCGAGGTCGTGCGCCGTCGTGTAGTGGAGCGCATCGTTCAGGCCGTTCGGGTTATCGAAATGCGTATGGGTGCAGCCGATCTTCCGCGCGCGCTCGTTCATCATCCGTGAGAACGCCTCGACCGAGCCGGCGATATGGACCGCCACGGCGTAGCAGCCGTCGTTCGCACTACGCAGCATCAGGGCGTAAAGCATGTCGTGGGCGGTGACGCGCTCGCCCGGCTTGAGATGCATGCTCGACTCTTTCACCTTCAGCACGTCCGCCGGCGCGACGATTACGTCGTTTGGCTCGCAGTGCTCCAGCAAAAGGAGCGCGGTCATGATCTTGGTGGTACTGGCTGGGTACCGAAGAGTCTCGTCGTCTTTAGCCCATAGGATCTTCCCGGTTCGGGCATCCATAACGACGGCGCTTTTGGCGGACACGTCCAAAGCGCAACTTATAAAGGGTATCGCCACCGCGAGCGGCACGAGAAGTTTGCGGAATCCATTCATAGCAAGCCCCCGGAGCGAGAGGGAGCATACCTAAACACTTTCTTCCGAACGCCCCTCTAAAGCGGAGGGTTCCACTACTAATGGCGGTAATTGCGACAAATCATTCATGTTGAACTGGTGTAGGAACTGGGCCGTAGTGCCGTAGAGCACCGGCCGCCCCGGAGTTTGCCGTCTGCCGACCTCTTGGACTAGTCGTCGCTCTTGCAAAGCCCTAACGCTATAGTCGCTTTGCACACCCCTAACCTGCTCCACTTCTGCCATGGTCATCGGCTGTTTATAAGCGATGATGGCGAGCACCTCCATAAGGCTGCGACTGAGCCGTTGCCGCTGTGGCTTAAGGAAAGCGGAGATCAACTCGGCGTATTCCGACTTGGTCGCAAGTTGGTAGCCCCCCGCCAATTCGACGAGCTGAAGCGGTCCGGCCTTCTTTAGCCGCTTTCCAAGCAGTTCCAGCGCCTGCTCCACCTGTCCCTCCGTGTAATCGAGCGCGGTCGCCAGTGAGGACACGGAAGTGGGCGAATCCGCCACGAAGAGGAGCGCCATTACGTGGTCGACCGCAATCAACTGAGCGCGAACTCCACGTCCTCGTTTTCAATGCGAGCATTGACCTGGCCGAGCCTAATCAGCTCTAGCAGGGCCAAAAACCAGTAAACGGCCTCGATACGCGTAAACGGACCTTCCACCAGCACCTCAAGCGTCTGCCAGGTGTTGCTCATCGAGAGAAGCACGGTTTGCATGTGCTCTTGCAGGGACTTCCTCGGCTTATTGAGGGGTTCGATCGATTCCGGCTCGGCGCGCTTCAGGAGCCGCTCGAACGCGAGGGCGAGGTCGGACGGTTTGACGTTGGACAGGGTGTACGGAAGCTCGTACGGGTCCGGACCGGCGTCCGGAGAGCGGAAAAAGAGATTGTCCCGCTCCGATTGCCACAACGTCAGCGCCTCGATCGCGAGCTTGTACTCGTAAGTCGACGGCTCGATGGGATCCATCGGCTCTTCGTATTCCGGCTCGGGGTCCGGAACCGGCAGGAGGAGCCAGGCCTTCCTTTCCAGCAGATAGGCCAAAGCGGTGAGCGCCGCCGCCGCCTCATCCAGGTCCTGAACCTGCGCCTGCATGATGTAGGTGAAGTACGCCTCGCAGATTGGGAACAGCGGGATATCGAGCAGATCGACCTTGTGATCCCGCGTCATCGCAAACAGCGTGGCCAGCGACCCGTCGAACCGGTCCGTTTGAATATGGATCGGCGGAGGCGCAACAACGCCCAGCGCAGGGATCCGATCGGTCTTGGCTAAAGTTTGGCGCGGAGCCATCGCACTTTAGGGACGGAGGACTCGGGCGAAAAGCCGCGAGAATTTTTGGAGGTGCCGGGCGGATTCGAACCGCCGAATAACGGTTTTGCAGACCGACCCCTTAGGCCACTTGGGCACGGCACCTAGCGAAGCTCCCCTATTGTATCACGCAAGGCCGCTTGCTTTCCTAGGCCTGCCGGCAGCTCGGCCGAACTCGTCAGAGACGAGTGCCGCGATTGACCCGCCGTAGCCTCCCGTGCTACCGTAACTTTATGGTTGCGACGAAGCCGTGCCTTTTGATGACCGCTGCAATTCTCTTCCTCGGGGGTTGCGCGGGGGGAGGCGGTGGTTCGAGCCCGAAGATCAAAACGGTGGCCGCGACCTATAAGATCGACTGGGCGGCGCGAACGCGAGACCTGGGCGCTCCCTCTTCTGCCCTTTCCGCAACCATCGACTTGGGCGGAGCGACGGTTCAAGGGGTCGATGCCCTGTTCGAGGTGGATCGCGCCACCGGGCCAGCCGCCTACCAGCAGACTTATACGACTTCGCCGACGGTGACTCTGGGCACCCATCCCCTCACGGTGACGTTCTATAGCAAGGCTCACGGGGTGGGGACCGTCGTGGGCACGGGCCACGCCTCGGTGACCATCGCGGCGGATGGAAGCGGCATCGGAACCGTGGCGACGTTGGGGGCGGTGGCTTTCGTTGAGGTGGTGCCGGCTCTACCGATTACGACCACTCCCGTTCAACTCTTTTTCTCCGCCAAAGATGCGTCCGGCGCGGTGCTGACCCTGTCTCCCGGCTCGGCGAAGTGGACTCAACTTGACGGGACCGACCACATGACCCTCACCCCGGATGGGATCGCGACCGGCACCTCGAACGGCCTCACGCAGATACAGGTCTCCGTTGACGGCGTCCTGAGTCTGCCGGCAATGGTATTCACCAACACGACGACGACCGCCCATGGTGACTTCAATAATTCCGGCTTTGAGGCCCCCGTTCTCGCGGCCGGGCAGTCCGTCGCCGGCGGGGCAACCGGTTGGGGAGGCACCCTTCCGTGGGGGATCGCCAATGGAAGCGGCGCTTGGGGAACCGGCGGCCATTCCGGCTCCCAATACGCCTACATTCAGGCTCAGTCGGTATTGGGACCTCACATCGGCGCCATGACGCAGACCGTCTCCGACCTTGTCGTCGGCAAGACTTACAAGGTGACCTTCTGGATGGCCCAGCGGAACGGCAACGCCAACGCGAACACCCCCGCGCCCATGCGGGTATTCGCCAACGACGCCCAAATTTTCGGCCCGGTCTCCCCTTCTTTGGCTTGGAGTTCGTACACGACCTCGACGTTCACCGCGACCGACACCACCTGCACGTTCAAATTCCAGCCCGACGGTCCCCCGCTCCCCGGCCACGACACCGCCGACCTGCTCGACGACCTCCACCTGGTCGCCGTCCCCTGACGGTCGATTGTCGCTCCCCCGTTGACACCGCCGAACCTCGCGGGTACAATCTCAAACCTCGCTGGCTCCGGTCGTCTAGCGGTTTAGGACATCGCCCTCTCACGGCGGAGATCGTGGGTTCGAATCCCATCCGGAGTACCAAGCCTCAATTCTTCTGGAGCGCACTCGCTCCTGTATGGAATCTAGAGCGATTTGGTCGTAGTTTGGTCAGATAACAAGCGACTCATTTTTGCTCTCAGAGCAAGCGTCGACCCTAAATCACAATTTGCAGATGTCTTTCATTCAACACTGAATAAAACTTCTCATTGCCGCAAGAGCAGGTCAATACAAACTTTCTCGGAATGGTCGGATACAGAACTGCCTTCGACCGACCTCACTATCCAGACCGCTTATACTTTCCTTGAGCTTGTCACCTGTCCGATGCATCCAAGCCAATGCAAGCCAGCATCCGGCACCAATGCAAAGAAAAACTCGACTTTTTGCAATCAAGCGGTGAGTCTCAACCGTCCTGCATAACAGTGCTTTAAAAGAACATGAAGCTAAATCTCCCTAGACTTCTGCACGTCCAGCTTCATGCCTTCTCTCTCTACCAGGGCCAACCAGACGCATCGTTTGATTGCTCCCAAGGCGTAACTTGCCTCGTTGGGGCGAATGGAGTCGGGAAATCTACGCTTCTGAGTGCGATCACCTATGCATTGACTGGAATTGTCCCTGATCCCAGCCGCACTTTCAAGTCATTCGATGAGTATTACGCTAGATGCCTGCCATATGCAAACCGCTACTTCAAGGGTCGCATCGCAGAGTCTGATCGCGAAGAAGCGGCAGTAGGTCTCGTTTTTGAATGTAATGGGCGATTTTACAAGATCACTCGAAAGCTCTTTGACCCTGGCGAACTGGACGAACTTGAGATTTGTTCTTCACTTTCTGATATTGGTACGGCTTCAGATAGCCCCATAACTACACGAAGAGATAAGCAATCTCGGTATGAAAGTGAGCTATGCCTTGACTCTGGGTTTTCATCGTTTAGCCATTTTGCATGCTTTCACCACTTCGTCTGCACCTTTGACGAAAAGCGAAATCTCCTTCTTTATAGCGACAAGCTAGTGGAACAAGTTTTGAACACTGTGTTCTTATTTGAACCAGCTTTAGCCGTAGAAATCGATAACTTACGAAGAAATGAAGAGAAGTTTGATTCGCGTGTTCGCAACATCCAATGGGAAATCACCAAAAATTTAAAGCGGATCAACGAAACGGCTGAACGGGCTCAAAGCATGAAGGATTGGCAAATCCAGTTGGCCGACTTGGAAGACGATTATGCGACTGTACGGATTGCGTTCGATGAAAAGTCAAACGCGTATCTGACCGCTAGAGGTCAACTCGATGACTTATCGTTAGAGTTAGCCCAACTTGCAGCTCGGGAAGCCTCAATTCGTGATGATTTCTCCTCGCAAATGACATCAATCAGCCAAGCACTGCCCGATATCAGACAACAACCTTCAGTTCGCAAAATGGTTGATCATGGCTCCTGCTGCTTATGTGGCGTGAGCACTACTGCCCTGAAAGAGAAAACTGTAAGTCTTTTAAATCAGAATCAGTGTCCGGTCTGTGAATCCAAACTAGAACGTGACGGCTCGGTTAATGAAGCGCAACTAGAGCGATTGAAGACTCTGGATGTATCACTTTCGAAGGTACGGAAAGAGATGAAGGACAAAGCTGATGCCTTACTAAGAGAGCAATTAGAATTAAAATCACTTGAAATTGAACATGAGGAAGCACGAAACCACCTTGCTCAGTTCGAAGTCGATTCTTTAAGCGCATTAGCCGCTTTAAGAGGATCCATTAACTCAACGTCACAACCCATCAAAAGTAGTGATGTTGAGGATCACCTTTTGATCCAGACTCTTCAAAAGGAAAAATCTGCTGCCGAAAAAGATCGAAGTGCAGTTCGCGCACGCCTTTCAGAACTTCGCAAGACACTTCGAACACAGTTCACGGAATTAGAAGATCAGTTCGTGCCTCTTTTTCGTGAGCTTGCCGATACTTTCCTTGGAGTTGATATTGGAATCAGGCTAGACGAAAGCAACACTGATTCAATTCGCCTAATTGTTTCTGTGCGAGGAACAAATCGACGACAAGAGTTTAGTCTTTCTGAAAGTCAAAAGTTTTTCCTTGATATCGCCTTTAGAATGGCTCTATTGCAACTTATCTCAAGCGAACAAGCTCCTTCTACCTTAATTTTGGATACTCCTGAGGGATCGCTCGATATTGCCTATGAAAAACGGGCAGGAACTATGCTTGCAAAGTTTGTTGACAAAAACAATCGCGCTCTTATGTCTGCAAACTTGAATAGCTCTCAACTTCTGCTTGCACTCGCCCGTGAATGCGGTGAACAGAAAATGTCACTCGTTCATATGATGGAGTGGGCAGACTTGACACTGGTTCAACGACAAGAAGCAGAACTCTTCGAGGAAGCCAAAAATCAAATTATTTTCGCAATGACTGGGAGAATATAAGCGTTGGAATATTCACCCCAAGCAGATTGTCTATTTATCTCAGATGGATTAACTCAAGAGAATGGAATGTTTATGCGTAGCGAAGTGCATTTACTCGCATACATGTCGTGCCTTCTCCACTTATATGCCGGCGGAAGCATTGCAGACTGGGGTTATACGTTTTATGGGACAATTGACGGGGCCCCTTTCAGCGATGAACTCGAACTGAGCTTCCAATCATTAATTGAATCGAGACTGATTTCGCCTAGTGGAGAAGGCTTTATGGCGATCGAAGGCCTAGGTCGGATTGCATCTGCATACTCACTAATGGAGACTCTTCGAGTGCGACATAAATGCATATCCGCAAGTATAGCTACCATCCAATACTTCGGCTCAGGAGTCGTCCGCGAGGCGCTGGAGCAAGAGCCAGTCTTAAGTAAAGCAAGGAAAGCCGGGACAGAGAGAAGACTGTTTGCTGAAGGGGGCCTTGACTCTCTATACTTTCATTTCCAATTCATACGAGACCGTCTTGGAAACCATGATGACTTACGGTTCCCAGGCATTCTTTGGGTTGGCTCGCTCTACGAAATCAAATTACTCGGAGCAAGTGAATGAACAGCAGCGACTTTGCTGAAATCGTTTCCAGAGCAACCGATGCAGTCTTGAAAACAGACCTTCAAGCGATCCTTTCCGAAGGTGACATTGATGATATTCTTCAGATCGTTGGTTTTCTTCGGAAGAAGCTCTATGTAACCATAGACCCGCATTTTATTACCGGCAGTATTTTCCTTTGCCTCGCGAAAAGTGGCTCTGCACCAAGAGGAACACTAATCACGGACCTGGGCGTTTATGCCGGACAGTCAATTGATTCAATGGTATTCGAACTTCATAGAAATGGACGAGTTTACGAGCTGGCCAATGAAGAATTTGATCCAACCTCCGAAAGTGTAGACGCACATGTTTACGAGTATTCGAAAGGGAGAGATATTTTTTGGATTGATGGAAATTGTCACATAGTGCCAGCAACAGATCCAAATTCAGATAGCCAGTTCTGTGGCCGCACCTTTTTTGACTTATCCTCTGCACTTGACGAATACGCGAGACTATATGCTCTACCCTGCAAATGTCCAGTCTTGCAGTCAGCATGGCATACAGAAGCTCGACTATTTTTTAAACCTAAACCAGAAGCCACACTCAGAAATTCACTAAAGCATTTTCTTGACGTACGCTTAGCAGCTGGCTACGAGGTTCGTGCGGAACAAAACATGGACGGCACACACCCTGTCGATATAAAAGTTTCGAAGCAACTTCAACCGCGGTTAATGATTATAGAGATCAAATGGCTTGGTGATTCGATTAGTCCGTCCGGCGGTGCAAGTAACATAAGTCATCGTGATCAGAAAGCAATCGATGGAGCACATCAACTGGCCTCATATCTAGATGCGAATAAGATTGAGGCTCCCAATATCACATCCGTAGGCTATTATGTGATTTTTGACGGTCGGCGCAAAGGATTGTCGCTAAATAAGATGGACTACAAAACTGAAGATCTTCTCTACTATGAGCATATAGAAGTTGACTTTCAAAACGCAGAGGTGCTCAAACGAAGCGATTTTGTTCAGCCATTGCGAATGTTTATTCGTCCAAAGATTGGGGTGATTGGATCTAGGGCTGTCGCTAAGTGAAACTATACTTGACAGAAGATTCGAACTTACGTGATTCTGGGTTTTCGGATGCAACTCATGCACTTCAGGTCCCTAGACATAGGTGGTATCCAGTGAAAGAAGCATTCTCTCCGGAGTTAGTTAAGCACGCCAGCGCTGAATCTAACCTGCGAAAGGGTGCGATGATCTTTGATCCCTTCTCCGGAAGTGGGACAGTATGCTTGTCTGCCGCACAGGGTGGATTCAAAGCGAAAGCAGTGGAAGTTAATCCGTTCTTAGCGTTTCTAGGACAAACCAAACTTGTCTCATGCAAAGACGAATCTCTTAAGAAATTGTATGAGGCGACTAAGCTGGCTTCAGATTCGGACGCGGTCACTTTACTTGAATCGTTTTCAACCTTCACTTCTAAGTCCGGAAAAGAGAAATGGCTATTTCCATTTAAGGCTCTACGAGCCGGGCTAGCTGGGCTTAGCTTCGTTGAAGGATTAGATACGCCGGAAGCCAAGCTTGTCAAGCTCGCTTTGATTGGTGCAACTATGGATTGTTGCAATGCATACAAAGACGGAAAGTGTCTCAGGTATAAACGCAATTGGCGAGAGAGTGAAGCATCGCGAGCAGACTTCTTTGACTACTTTGATGGCCGCATCAGAATGATGCGCGATGACTTGAGATCGGATAACTTGGATTCAAAGCAATGTTCCATCACGAGAGGAGACTCCCGCAAGATACTTGGTGATATGGTTAGCGATCCTTTTGGCTTAATTCTTACGTCGCCCCCTTATCTTAATTCATTCGACTACTCTGATATTTATCGTCCAGAACTTTTTATTGGTGGGTTCGTTAATTCTCACGAAGATTTGACGAATTTGAGGCTTCAAACGGTTCGCTCTCACGTGCAAGTAAAATGGAAAGCACCCGACCAGTCTGAATTTGGCCTGCTCTATTCTAAGGCGTTAGCTTGCTTAATCGAGCAGAAGTCAGTCCTTTGGGACCGAAGAATTCCTCTTATGGTTCAGGCGTATTTTGAGGATATGTCAACGCTTCTGACTGAGGCGAGAGACAAAAGTAGCCACTCTTGCCAGTTTTGGATCGTAGTTTCGACATCAGTCTATGCTGGCATTGAAATTCCTGTTGACCTGATACTTGCTGAAATGGCGGCCAGCAAAGGCTGGATTCTAAAGCAAGTATCTGTGGTAAGAAAGTTAAGATCATCGAGCCAGCACACATTGCGTGGTGGGGCGAATTCCTACGAACCTGTACAGCTAAGGGAGTCAGTGGTAATTCTTGAAGCAGACCCTAAATGGCGAAGAAGTAGACGTGAGATGCTGTAGCGGTTATGTTTGTAGAAAGTGGAGCATTTCCCCTCAACATTAAATTGAGAAGATCTACACCTAGCTGTTCTGCAGGAAAAACTTACTTGCCCTAAGACCAACGGTTATCGGCATAAGGAACGCCAGGAGTGCTGATCGTCCAAGAAATCTCGTTGAATTCGCTGGGTGGGACACGTGGTCCTGACTGCCCAATGCGCGTAGACCCCGCTGCGGCTAAGCCAAAGCGTATCACCAAGGCAAAAAATGAGAAAAACTGCCCTCAGAATGCTCGTCGCCTCCCTCGCCACCACCGCCGCGTAGGCTGCTGCCGCCCAAACCCCGCCGAGCTGATCGAACAAGTCTGCAAGACCAACATCCACTTCAAGCAAACTCTCACCACCGGTGAGCACAAAGCTCTCTACGAAATCCTGGACAAAGACGTCGTGGTCGTAAGCTCCACCGGCAAAGCTGTACCCCGTGACTACATGATCGAAGCCGTAAGAACCGGCAAAGCAAGAGTTACCTGGAAGCAGAACCAAGGCGAGGAAGTGCATTTACACAGCTAGACCGCCATCGTGAGCGAAGGGCTGCACTCGCGCGGACTCTCCCTGAGTCGGTAGCACTCCAAGTCTGTGAACGCGTACGCTAACCGCGAATGTAACAACACACCGAAGATTGCCCAGCACCTTCCTAGTCCTGATCACCGTAAAAGATTCCGCGATCTTTAGTTCCTACATAGACTCGTCCGTAGATCCGGGGATCGCCGGTGACCACTCCGTGGACGTCGATGGCGCTCGAAGGATTGGAAATTTGGGTCCAGGATAGGCCCTTGTCTTCCGATCGGAACAAGCCCGCGATGCCGTCACTTTTTCCAATGGCAAACAGGGTTGGATATGACTTTCCTTTAGCCGGTTTACCAAAACCGATACTCTCGACAGAATCCAAATGCGGTAGCTTTCGAAAGACCTTGCCGGCATCCACGCTGTGAAATAGCCCGGTCGGTGCGGGGATCCAAAGGTCACCTACTTGATTTTCGGTGGCCCGCATTCGACCATGCGCGCTAGGCAGGCCAATGGAATCGACAGGTTGAAAGCTCCCCGCGGCATCGTCGCTCATATAAAGTTTGGCGCCGGAAAACGCGTAGGTGCGGGTTGGCGTGACTCCGTCGGCTACCAATTCCATGTTCCCCGCCGGCCCCTCACATTTCCCCCACGACTTGCCAAAGTCAAAGCTCCTCCAGGTCCCGCCTCCGGTGGACCATACGATCACCTGGGCCGTACAGTTGAATACGATCGAACCTGCCAGAGCTCCCGTAGGTTCGGTCGCAAATTCCCTCCAAGTCGCTCCCCCATCGTAGGTGTAGCTCCCACTCTTTGACGGGCCTTTTCCTGCGCGGACTACGAGAAGTCCACAATCCACCGCCCACGACAAGCTTTCGGTGTCTTTGAGCTGGCTGTTCGCCGACGTCCCGGTCGGAGCCTGATCCAGACGCCAATGAGCGAATCCGCCCGAGCCTTCAAGCGCCGAGATTAAGTGCGACCCTTCGTTTGGGCTCACCAGCTCGACAACGGCCCCCTCGGTTTCCCCTCGGTGAACTCCGATCGCTACCCGCCTCCAGTGATAAGCTTGCGCGTCTGTGGCAGCCAGCGGTTGAATCAAGGCTAAGGACAGTATCGAAAGGATGCTGAGCACGCCGTGATTCTACTATCGGCGGCATGTCAGCGGCGAGGAGTTGCCGTGGATGAAAAGTGGCCCTGAGTTGCGCCTCTCTCTCGCCGCCTCATAAGTTACGATCAGGCTAACAACACGAGAAAAGTCCGAAACCCGTCTCTTGCGGAGCGCAGAATTGCCCTCGGCCTAGTCCTCTTACTTCGAGGTTCGTGTACGGCAGGGTTTAGAAGGGTTCTCGCGACGAAACATCGCGCAGGAACAAGCTTCGCGATAACCGATCGGGTGAGCGCCTCAACCAACGTTCCATCCGTGCGTGCGTCAACCGTCTTCCACTTGACCTTTCCCTCCGACATATATCCCGAGTAGTGGAGAGTCGTGGAAACGATTGCGTTGCCGGACCGTACGGTTAGGATCCACGCTTGGCCAGACTCGCCGGAAATGAAGATCCAATCATCACCGATCCTCTGGCCGGAAGGTGGCATGGGCATCGACTTCGGCCGGCGCTGCAGACCAGACACGGCAGCCTTCCATTTCGCCGCAATCTCGTCGCCGGCGCCCGAAGTCCATGAAACGGTCAGCAGAGATTCGTCTCGGCCGCGCTTGAACGTGGCATCTCCATGGTTTGGAGCGTCGACAACCTCCGAATTGGGGATTCGGGCGTAGCCGGCTCGGGCCACAAGATGTTCGTCCAGGATCTTCGCCGTTCCCTGCACCTGCGTCAGAAGGATCGGAATCAAAAGGATAGGAACCATTTGTTTCACCACCGAGAGTCGTGATTGCGACCTAGGGATCTGATTAATAGGAACTTGTGGGACGTGCCGTTTGAATCTATCACATAAATTACCGATGACGAAGCGCGTTCAGGATGGCGCCGTTTCGGAGGACAACGACGCGAACATTGAATTGAATAGGTTCCAGTAGCTTGCGCACGCGACCAGCCCCAACTTACGGGCGACCGCCAGAGAAGGGCCGTTCCTCCAGGAAGTAGAGTAAATGGGAGTGCGACCTGACGCCTGAATCGCCGACGCCCACGCGACCGTGGCCAATCCGGCCATGCCGCGGCCACGAAAAGCGGGAGCGGTTTCGAGCCCCGCCTCGGCCGCCAACTCAGACACGCGAGAACTGAAACAGACACTTACCGGCATACCATCCTCGACGATCGCCATGATCGGCGATCTTTCGGGAAGCTCTTCCGCCGTCCAACCACTAAACGAAACGAGGAGCCGATCGACATCTTTTATCTGGACAGCCCCTTCAAAGAACGGCATGTGCTCGGGAAACTCGAAAGCCGGGCCGGAGTCGAACGAGCCGCCGAGGATTTCCATATAGGCCTCCATATGTGCCGGAGGCAGACGAAAATCGGAGGTCGGCGCTTCCTCAAGCGCCAGTCGAGGGACTTCCCTTGCCTGCTCGTCCCCGACGCCAGAACCGAAGGCCCAAGCGCAGCTGTCGGCTCGGCGAATCAGAACAAAGGCCGGACCGCGGACCGGGTTAGGCTCACGCGTCGAGACGATACGGCGGCCGTCCAATGCGAACAGCGTTTCCAGATGAGTCTGCGCATCGATGCTCATTGCGGGTAAGACGCAGTGGCTCTAGAATCCAGCAAGAGAAAAATGAGAAAAATCGCCCTCACGATGTTCGTTACATGCCTCGCCTATGCAGCCGCGGCCCAGACTCCAAAGGAGTTGATCGAACAGGTGCGCAAGACTGACTTCCGGTTCATGCAGACCCTTGGGACGGGCGACCACAAAACGCTGGACGAGATCCTCGACAATGACGCGGTGATCGTGAGTTCCGCCGGCAAAGTCGGACCCCGCGACCACATGATCGAAGCCGTCCGCACCGGCAAAACAAAAGTCACGTGGAAGCAGATCCAAGGCGAGGAAGTGCATCTGCACGGACAAACCGCCGTCGTGAGCGAAAGGATTCACTCGCGCGGGCTCTCCCGTGGCGAAAGCATCGATACCCTGCTCGAGATCCTGCGCGTCTATATGCTCAAGGAAGGAAAGTGGCGGTTGATCAGCTATCAATCCACTCGCGTCCTACCGAATAGCTAGCGGGACGGACTCCGAGGGCCTCGGGTATGTCGTCATTGGCGGCGACTTTCGAGCCTCGGATGATACGGTTCGAAGCCGACTCGACAGACCGTTCTTGCATCATATTCTCGAGAAATGAAGCGATTCGCTTCGAGACAGCGGTGGGCAAAGAGGGCGCCGTCCTGCTTCCGGAAGTCCAAGAGGGCGAACAGGTCGAAGAGATCGTTCTGAAGCTGGCCTCCAATCCGAAGCCTGCGCGAAAGGGCGGAGGGCAAGATCTGGATTCTGCCTGGCTTCGATGACCCGATTCCGGGAATGGAAGGCTACGTTTGAATCTTGTTCTCGACACCCATATCCTGATTTGATACACGGCGAACGATCCAAGGTAGACCTCTGCATCCGTGCTACAAATCCAGGTGGCTCAACCGAGCGACGGCCCCATCAAGCGAAAAGAAGGCTCGCGTCAGCGGGTGGTAGTGGCGGGGAGTGAAATCGGGGTCGTGGTGGAGACAGGTCCGAGCGCCCATATCCCAGACTGTCGTGCCGCTCTTCGGAGAAACGGCATAAAGCCAGGTGTCGAAGGCAATCCAACCTTCACAGACTGGGTTCCGGGGGGACAGGGCGTGCGGGTCGACTTGGACGCCATCGATCGTCGCAATTTCGTCGCCGCTCAGGACATCAAGCACCCGTACCCCCGGCCGTAGGGGGGCTTCTTCGTCGAGTTCCTCACCGAGTCCCCACACAATCACCGTTTCGCTGTCGAGCCATGCCATGGGTGCATCCCACATGTGGCCCCCAGTGCGCAGTTCCCGCACGGACTCTCCATCCTCCGACTCCCACACATTCCCACTTACCCAAGCCTCCAGCGACCAAGTTCGAGGGACGCCAAGCGGATGCCATATCCAGCCGTTGTCGAAAACTCGTTTCTGGTCCGGGGAAACGGTCAGGCGGCTGTGAAAGTAATCAAGACAGCGACTGGGAGACGGACCCACTTTCTCAAACTGTGGAACTGGGCGATCGCTAAGGCAAGCGCCCGTGAGCGGATCCGAAAGTTCGAGGCGGTTCCAGTCGGTTCCATGAACAAGGAGCGTCGTCCCTTCAAACTCAAAGAAGGCGACCGGATAAGAACACTGCGAAACGATATAGTCGCCACGGGTCAACCGCTTCAGAACTTCGCCAGTCCGCAAGTCAAATAGACATCCTTCCGTCCCGAACTCCTCCGCAACCACCACAAACCGCAAATTTCGGGAGAGCCGAAGCATGACAGGCTTTGTCATATCCAGCCACTCAACCCATAGTGCCCGGGAGGAGACTTCGACCCCAAAACTGTCGATAATTGCGCAGAACCCTTCCCGAGTAAGCACCCCCCAATTACCGTCGGCAGTTGGCTGCGTATCCAAAATCGATTCGCTCGAGAATGGCCATGCCACATTGCGGTGAGAAAATCGCATCGCGACCAAACTTTACCGACAAGGATTTAGTCGAGACGAAATCAATCGGGTTCAAGCCACCAGGAAAGGTCGAAAATCGTCCCTGCGTTGTACCAAGTCTTCGACCTCGGAACGGTCAAAATACCCGTCCAATACCCGCGGCGAGGCGCCCTTGGCACTCCAGACATCTCCGACACGCGACGGTGGTGTGAACGGGTTTATAGCCCCGGAACGTCACTCGTACGGCGATTTCGGGTTACCGGTATTCCCGCATCACCAATTCCGAGGCTCTGGCAATGCTGTTGGCAGAGCGTGAAGCGTCGCTCTCAGTACAAGGGAAGCCGATGACGGAAACGCGCATGATCCAGTGGCCCTTCCACTTCGCGCCACCCGCGAAGCAGACTCCTTCCTCTTGCACGCGTGCAATGACTCGCCGGGTGATCTCGTCGCCCGTCTCAACCGGCATTTCCCCGCCGAACCGGATGGCGATCTGGTTCAAGACCACGTCGTTCATGATCTCAACGCCGTCGACGCCTCTCAGTTCATCGGCGATTTGCCGGGCCAGGCGGCAATGCCTACCCACCATCTCACTAATGCCTTCACGGCCCAGATGCTTCAGCATCGCCCAGGTCGGGAACCCGCGTGCTCTTCGCGATAGCTCCGGCACGAGGTGGGACGGGTCGCGCTCGCTGCCCGAAATCGGCGGCAGATAGCTCGCCGCGATCGTCATCGCCCTTCGATGCGCTTCCGCATCCCGGACAATGGCGTATCCACAATCGTAGGGAGTCTGAAGCCATTTGTGACCGTCGGTCGCCCATGAGTCGGCGCCGTCGACTCCCGCCGCCAAATGGGCGAGGTCCGGACAAGCCCGCGCCCAGAGCCCGAAGGCGCCGTCGACATGGACCCAAGTGTTCGCACGGGTTCTTGCAGTGGTGAGGATCGACGGAAGAGGATCGAACGCGCCGGTATTGATCTGACCGGCTTGCGCGATCACCAGAACGGCCGGGTCGTCGCTAGCGCTTGCCATGGCTTCCGCAAATGGACCAGGCAAGATCGCGCCTTGCGAGTCCGTCGCCACCGTCGTCACCCGATTTCGCCCCATTCCCAAGTACGAAAGGGCCGAAAAAACGGTGGAGTGCGCTTCTTCGCCGAGGATGACCCGGATCGGAGGCGCGCCAAAAAGGCCATCTGCCTCGACGTCCCAGTCGATTCGGCGAAGAAGCTCACCCCGCGCCGCGGCGAGGCACACGAAATTCGCCATCGTGCATCCCGTCACAAACCCAACCGACGCCTCGTCCGGCAGGTCGAGAATATCGAGCAACCATCGCGCCGCGACCGCTTCCGCCGCCGCAGCGGCCGGAGTCGCGGTGTGATTCCCCGCATTCTGCCCCCACGACGACGTCAACCAGTCGGCGGCGACGCCAACCTCGTGCGAAGCCCCGATCACCCAGCCAAAGAACCGAGAACCGGTCATCGCATGAAGGCCCGGAGTCGCCAAGTCGTTCAGTTCGGCGATCACCGCCAATCCGTCGCTACCAACCGTAGGCGTCGGAGCGTCGAATGCCGCCAGCGACTCCGCGTAAGTATGCGTGGGCCGCTGCAACTGATCGGCAAGCCCCATCCGATATTGCAAAGCGCTCTCTGCCGCCTGCGACCAAAGCCGCCGAATTTGTTCTTGCTCACCCATCGCGGAGCAGAGTTTACAAGCGGAGAGTCACAACCGATCCATCTGGACGCCTAGCCGTTGACTTTCTTGCGCTGCAGGTATGCCGCCGCTTTCGCGCGATTACCGCAACCCGTCATGGTGCACCAGCGCCGGGTTCCGTTCTTACTGTCGTCGTAAAACCTGAGAACACAGTCAGGATGCGCGCAGATTCGCAGCCGGGTTAGGTCGCCGCGAACTAGGGTCTCAACGAGGGAATCAACGGCCGGCCCCAGCGCCTGTTCGATTGTGTCCGCCGATCTAAGCACCCTTCGCACAATGACGCCATCGTCAACTTGGCCGAGTTCGTCCCACACTTTCTGCTTCCGGAGAACCGAATTGAACAACTCGATGTCTCCAGAGCCAAGTGGCACGCCGCCATCGATGCAATCGATGACGCGCGAGAATGACTCCCTAAGTTCGCGGACAAAAGCCAGGTCTTCTGGGCCGATGCTGCTTGGCGCTTGAAGGTTCATTATCCCGAACCACCAAAGAAGGGATTCCAGTGACCCGGCGACGTCTGCAAGACCTCTGTGGGCGAGCACCATCGAGTTCGCGAAATTGATCCAAAGGGGTCCGCCGGCGGTCCAAAGTTCGCTCCCGCCAGGTTGGGCCGAGTCAATTTGCCCCATTTTCTCATCCATTAACCGGTTATACGTCATTTTGATGGTTAGAAGCGAGTATAACGGACCATAACCATTCAAACATCGTTTTGATGGTTAATGGAGAACAACATGCAGTCAAGAATTGGCATCAGCCTTGCCTCTCTCGCTCTCGCGAGTATCGGCCTTTCGCAAACGCAGACGACCTACAACTTCGCGCAGGTCGACGGACTCAAGGTCTTTTATCGTGAGGCCGGTCCCAAAAGCGCCAAAACTATCGTCCTTCTGCACGGCTTCCCGAGCTCGTCCCACATGTTCAGGAACCTCATTCCGGAGCTCGCGACGAGGTACCACGTGGTCGCCCCCGACTACATCGGCTTTGGCTATTCCGATGTTCCGGCGCGTGCGTCGTTCACTTATACGTTCGAGCACTTGACCGCCGTGATCGACAAGTTCCTTTCGCAGACCGGCAACACTCACTACACCCTTTACATGCAGGACTACGGCGGACCGGTTGGTTTCCGATTGGCCGTGGCTCACCCGGAGCGGGTCGAGGGGCTGATTGTCCAAAACTCAAATGCCTATGTCGAAGGCATCAGCAAACTGGCTTTCGGCGTATTGGCTGAGTTCGGCAAGAACCGGAACCCCGAGACTGAGAAACACGTGCACGGCCTCATGGATTTCGAGGGCATCAAATTCGGATACGTCCAGGGCTCGCCAAACCCGGCGGCGATCAATCCTGACAGCTATACATTTGACGACGCCCTTTTCCAAGCTAAGCCGGAAAACGTCGAGATTCAGTCTGACCTTTTTGCCGACTACCAAAGCAACGTGGCGCTCTACCCACAGTGGCAAGCCTACTTCCGCAAGTATCAGCCGCGTACCCTCATCGTCTGGGGCAAGGGAGATCCCTTCTTTACCGTCGAAGGATCGAAGGCCTATTCGCGTGATCTGAAGCACGTCGACTACAACCTCTACGACGCTGGCCACTTCGCCCTTGAAGAGAAGGGACCCGAGATCGCCGCGAAGATTCTGAGCTTCCTGGGAAGCAAGTAAGAAAGCCCGCCCCACTCAACCAGACACCCATCGTCATCGGTCCGGCAAGACCATCCCACGAAATTATTCTTTGAGGGGCCGTTCGCCGAACCGGTGATGATGAAATGGCGATTCCGAACGAAGCCGCCGGCAGCAAACACCTGCAACCTGGTGATGCTGTCCATGAAGTTCTTTCGCCCGTTGGAGGTCACTGTCGATGGCCAGCCGCTGGGCAAAATGAGATCGCGCAAAGCGGATGGGGGCGAAAGCGGTCGAGCTTAAGCCGAGCCATGTTGCCTTCATCTCGCATCCAAACGGGGTTGCCAAATTCATCGAGGAAACGGCGCAGAGGGCCTAAGCAGAACAATGTCGAGTAATCGGAGACTTGGTTGGTATAAGTCTCCGATTACTCGGTGAACCTACTTCCGTTATCGACTTTTTTTGGCGGCCCGCGTCATTCTGGCCGGTTTACGCAGTCGTGGGAATACGAAACCTGTCCCGAGCGGCGCACCACTCTTCTTAGGTGTCTAGTCAGTGGTTGAACCTGCTATTGCGGTAAGCCGCCGAAGCTCGGGAATATATACCGTAAATAGAAATACCCCCCAGTACTCCATCCCCTCAGAAAAATAGTCAGAGGCCTCCGGAAGGCGAGAGGAACTCCAATCTGAAATTTCGTGCGTAAAACAGGGCGGAAGCACAAAACCTCGAATTTCGTAAAACAGGTCCTGAATCTTGCCCGGTCGCGCATTTAGACCATACGGCGGTTGACTGAAAGCATAAGCAAACTGTCCGCCACTGCCTTCTTCAGGAGACAGCGACGCACTTCCCCTTACTTCTATGGCATCAAGTTCGCGGTACGTTGGGTTTACTAGTTCCTGTCCGTCCTTTAATCGGCAAGTGCCAGCAAACATCAAGGCATCATCACTGGCACGGTACCACTCACCATAGAAGGTTTTGTCGTCAATTGGCCTCGAGCCAAGAAGCAGCAGCTTCGCTTGGTCAATGTCCTTGACAATAGAAGCCATCGCGGCGAACGCTGACTTAACGTCCCCATCGGCATCCTCAAACACCGCAAACTCGAGAACTCCGCCGATCCTTTCAAACTCATAAAACGCTTGGGGCAAGGATTCAACGGCTCGCATCAGATCCAAAGTACCTGATGGTTTCGCTCGGTTCCCTCACTTCTGCGGCGATCTTTTTGCGGTACGGAACCACGCCGACAGGTGAGTAATCGGGTGATTCCCCTTCCCGGGAACCATTCAATAAGCGGCACCAACTTCCGCGGACGAGTACGAATCGGCAGGTTTGAGACAAAAAACACGGACTTAATAATCTTCGACCTCGCCAAAGCAATTCCATGCATTATAGTGAGACTGACATGTCTCGGCTCGTACTTGCCTCGGCGTTGGTGATCACGGCTCTGTGTGGGTTGGTGTTCGGGATCGGGATGCTTGTTCTCCTCAAGCTTCAGGTTCCCCAAGAATTTATGCTGCCGATCTCCGGCGGATTTGCGATCCTCATGGTCCTGCTGCAGTACGCCCTCGGGCCTGTGCTGATCGATGCGGTAGTCAAGATCCGGTGGACCAGTCCCATGGAGGTCGGACCCGAGTTCGATCTCTGGCTGCGCAAAACCTGTGCGACGTTCAAGATCCCGATGCCGAAGTTCGGCATCATCGAGGAAGGCTCGCCGAACGCCTTCACCTACGGCAACGGACCCTGGAACGCGCGCGTGGTCGTGACCCGCGGCGTCATCGATGCCTTGGAACCGGAGGAGCTGAAGGCGGTCGTGGCCCACGAGCTTGGGCACATCAAGAATCGCGATTTCATCGTGATGACCATAGTTCAGGCGCTGGTTTTGGCCCTCTACTCGCTTTATATCGCCTCGCGCTATGCTGGCCGGCGCAATGGCGGGTACATCGCGATCCTCAGTTTTATCGCCTACCAGTTCAGCTACTACATCTCGTTGCTGCTTTCCCGTATCCGCGAGTACATGGCGGACTACGCGTCCGCCCAGATCATGAGCAACGGAAACGACCTCAGTTCCGCGCTGGTCAAGATCGCTTACGGAATGGGGCGATTCCAAGCCACCCCGACGTCTCCGCAGCCCGTTCCTTATCCACAAGGCCCGCAACCCTATCCGTCCGGCGCCAGCCACGCGGTCCCTGTCGGCCGACCGGGACAAATCATCCTGCCGCCTGTCGGCACCCAAGCAGTCCCTCCTGTCCAACCGACCGCGCCGCCGGTCTTGAACAACGACCGCGTAACGCCGGACCTATTGGCCAAACTGAACGCCATCCAGCACGCGGGCGACGTTCGTTCGGGCGCGTCTGCCAATCAAGCATTTGCCGCGCAATTACTCGGCGGCAAGCCGCAAGCCCCAGCCGGCAAGCAACCGAAGAACCAGCCGCCGAAGTTCGATGTCCGAGCTCTCGGCGCATTCGGCATCGCCAGCGCCGCCTCCATGCGTTCCGCCGTAACATGGGGTGGCCAGCAAGGCACCGTCGACCCGGATCATTTCACGATGGGCGCCCGGTGGGAGCTGTACAACCCGTGGGCCCGCATCGCCGAGCTTGTGAGCACGCACCCATTGACGGTTCGCCGCATCCAAGCGCTTCAAAAGCTGAACGACAGATTCAAAGTGAAGTCGGCCTTCGATTTCAGCAAGATCCAGCCCGGCCGGTACGGCGGCTTCTTTGGCGACTTGCTGGTCGTGGCCACCCCCTGGCTGTTGGCTGCGGCGGGATTCGCCGCCGCCGCACTCCATCGAAGTCCCACCCGCCCCAAGGACGCGGTCGCCATCGCGCTCGCTTCGGTTTGCGGGTTCTCGGTCGGGTGCCTTGTTAGGCTATTTGCCAAGTATCGCGGCACCTTCGTGAGGGCCAACGTCAAACGATGTCTCTCCGAGCTGAACGTCTCTCACGTCCGCCCCGTGGCCGTGGCGATCCAAGGGACCTTCACTGGCCGGCTTTCGGCCGGAATGGCCTGGGCGGACGATTACGTTCTGCAGGACGCAACCGGATTCGTCGCTTGCATTCTGCACCAACCACTGAGATGGCTCGACTGGGCTTGGGGCTGGATGTACGGCGAGCAATTCATTGGCCAGGAAGTAATCGTACACGGCTGGTACCGCAGATTCGGCGCGCCGTATATCGAGATCTCGCACTTTGAAGTGATCTCAACGCGGAAGAAGATCAAGTCGTACTACTTCCCCGCCGCGATCGCGGGCAATCTGCTCTTGGCGGCGGCAACCGGCATCGGGGCTTGCTTCTTGATGCGCTAGTAAGAGGACCACGCGATCTTCTCATTTTGCGACTAGGCAGAATAATGGTACAGTACCATCATGAAGAAGCCCGTTCGAGATCACGCTCACTCTTTTCGGTGGGCGCTTCGGTTGATCGCCGCTCTGGGCTTGGCGATCTGCTCGGCAGTAGGTATGGCGGAGTATTCCGTCCAAACCGTCAATCTGCCCACCACATCGGCGGAACTTCCCCACACCGTGACCGTCGCGTTGCCGGACGGGTACGAGGACTACCCCTCCAGGAATTACGTTACGGTGTACCTGCTCGATGCCCAGGATCCAACGATCTTCTCTTTTGTTAAGTCCGCGTTCGAGAATCTTAACGCCACTGGCTATATTCAGCCCGTAATTCTCGTCGGCATCTCAACGCAAGCCCGCCAATTCGATTTTACGCCGCAGGCGCAAACGGAGAAAGGAAAGAAGGACTTCAGAAAGAGCGGAGGCGCAGAAGCCTACTTTAGATACATTCGCGACGACGTCGTGGCGACGATCGAGTCCAAATTTCGCTGCGAACCGTTTCGAGTATGTTTCGGCCACTCGTTGGGTGCCACCTTCGTAACCCACACCTTACTCACTCATCCGGGATTCTTTCGCGCCGGTATCGCGATCTCTCCAAACTTAGTCTACGACGAAGCGCAACTGCTTCGAAGGGTGAAGGAGCCCCAGGCAACCAAGTTATTTGGGAATGCGTTCCTCTACCTTGCCAACGGAAAGTCCGATCATCTCGAAGAAAAGTTTCGGCCGAGGACGGAAGAGTTCGCCAAGTACCTATCTGAACACCGGCCAGCGGGATTCAGATTCATCTACAAGAAACTCGATAACGACTACCATGGATCTACGAACCTTGAAGGATATCCCAAGGGCATTGTGTCGCTATTCGAGAATCTGACCGTTCCGGCAAACGACATCGACAAGTACCTAAAAATGCCCCCAGATAAGATGTTAAGCGACCTCCGATCCCACTACAAGCAGGCTTCGGACTGGTCTGGGCTCAAACTCCCGATGGTCTGGGACTTGAATAACTGGGCCTACAACTCTTTCTACTCAAACAAGCCGAAGGCCGCGCTGAGCCTGCTTGAAACAGCGACAAAGACATTTGGCATGGACATCAACATCTTCGATAGCGCGGCCGATATTGCCATGCAAACAGGAGACCTGCCTCTCGCCAAGAAATACACCGAGCAGGGCCTACAGGTTATCGAGTCGCAACGAGGAAGTCTCTCCGCGAAGACATATGAGGGCTTCCACAAGAGCTTCTCAGATCGACTACAAGAAATCCAAAAGAAGCGGGGGAGCTGACCGGTCGCGAACAAACTCGGAATGGAAACATGAGCGATGTACCCCAACATTTGAACCCGCTACCCGCGCTACTAGGCAGAACTCGAACCATATGCCGGCTGGTCGCCTCGATGTAGATGGAGTTGCACAATGGATGACCCGACTGCCGCCGCCGGAGGCGGTTCAGAAGCAAAGGCGAAATCGCTGACAGATACCTCGATCAATGGAGGGTTCGTCACCGAGACGTTCGACTACGACGGTGGGCGCCAGCTCACCGTATATGTCCCGCCGGAGCCGCCCCAAGCGATTGTGTTTGCCGGTGACGGCCAAGGGATTTCGCATTGGGGGCAGGACCTAGAGTCAGCCGACGTGCCACCCACTATGATCGTAGGCGTGCACGGGCTGAGCGACGAGATGGCGCGGCTCCATGAGTACTCACCGGTCTTTGATGAAGATCGGTTCGCGGCGCACGAGAAGTTCTTCGTGGAGGACGTCACCCGATGGGTGCGGTCACGGTTCGGCGTGGCGCTACCCGTTGAACGCACCGCGGTGTTTGGTGTCTCGGCGGGCGGAGAGCTCGCACTCGCCCTGGGCCTTCGGCACCCGGACGTCTACGGCGCGATCTTTTCCGGCTCGCCTGGCGCTGGTTACAAGCCTAGTGGAGTGTTGCCGAGTGTAATTCCACGCGCGTACCTCGTCGCCGGCACCCTGGAGCCATTTTTCCTCGACAACGCAACCCGATGGGCGGCCGCGCTTAGCAATGCCGGCGCCGATGTGGTGATGACCGAACGAGTCGCGACCCATGGCGAGGCCCTATGGCGAGCGGAATTCCCGCTCATGGTTTCCTGGGCGTTTGGCCTCAAACCACTTCCTTGAGACAATCGGTCTGCACCAATCTGCGCTGAACTCTGCGGGACCGAAGCGGCACTCATCTCCGAGATGCTTCAGTTCCCTCGCCCGCCGGCCATCATAGGTGGTCTTGTCTTTACCGTTGGGGCATTGGGATGTCATCACCAGTTGCCTCTGGCGATCGCGGTAACGCCCGCCCACCAACCGGCGAACCCAGATGCGAAAGTTTACGCAGCGTTGCTCGACAAAGCGCTTCCGGGACTTCACGGCAAGGTCATTCTTTCTCAGAACTCCGTCGGATTCAACGTTAAGGATGTGAGGCTTTCCTACTTGTTCCCGGCGTCAAACGCGGCTGCCCCGGCCAAGCCGGACTGGGCGCCAAAAGGTGGTCCCCACATTGCCAAAAAGACATGGCAGGAAGCGACGGATTCGTTCCGCCTCCGAAACCTCCAGAGCGTTAAATTGCCACCGCTTGATCGCCCCAAGCCGGTCTCGCTTACCTCGACCAGCGAAGTAAGTGTATCGCTGAGCCGCCCGGGATATTCGTCGGACGGGCGCCTAGCGATTGTGGCCTTCGAGGTTGGACGAGGTCGGAAATCGGCGGAGCAGAACCTTGTGATTCTAGAGTTGGGCCCCATGGGCTGGAAGGTTACGAAGGCAGTAATAGTTGCCCAGGCCTAATAGCTCGTCCTCGCTTGTCTGGAGATAGTCGACCTGCCCGGCGTGAGAAATGGCACGGAACATCATCGCGATGACCGCCCCGTTCTAACCCACGTAGAGCCGAGTATGGACGAAGACACGTAAGTAAATTCGTGGATTGGAGTGAGGTTCTGAGGCTCAGCGCGGAGGCGATGGCGTTCGTAGCGGCAGGGTTGGTTGGGCTCTATTTTTATCAACCTCAGAGGATCGATTTCTTTCCAAAGAAAGCGCCCGATCCCAATCCTCCAGTCGATCCCGATTCTAAGTATCTGTTTTCCCCGGGAACGCGTGTCGCGGTTGTGGCCGCGCACCCGGACGATCCCGAGTTCTACATCGGAGGGTTCCTTACCGAACTGAGCCGGTCCGGCGCCAAGTTCGCGATCGTCATGTGTACGGATGGAGACAAAGGCTACTACCCGCGGTTCATGACGGATGCCGTCGAAAACCGCCGGGTTCGGCAATTGGAACAGATCGAAGCGGCGGCCGAGTACGGCGCCGAGGTGTTCTTCCTGCATGAGCCTGACGGCCGGTTGCGAGCAAGCGCGAAAGTCGTCGACGAGATCCGGAAAAAGCTCGAAGCATTCCAGCCGGAATATGTGGTGTGCTTCGACCCCGTTTACCCGCCACGGATCCAGCACCGCGATCACCTTCGATCCGGCGAGGCAACCGAGGTGGCGGTTGCCTCGTGCCCAAGTGCGAAGTGGCTGCTTCGATACAGCACCTACGCCGGAAACTACTTCGTGGACATCTCAGACGTCTGGCCCGTGAAAGAAACGCTACTGAAGATCCACAAGAGCCAGTTCAATGGGGATCGAACGGCAATGGTGATGTCGATCGTGCGGGGACGAGCGGAGGCGGACGGACGGGCGATCCAAGTCGCTTTTGGGGAAGGGTTTCGCTGCACCCGGCTTGACTAAAAAAAACGGAGACCTGCTTAGCGCAAGTCTCCGATTACTCGGCAGGCGACTTTACCTGCCGTAAGACCGGCGGGTGCCGGGGTAGGGGATGCCGGGCTTGGCGACCGCCCAAAGGATTTCGTTCAACTCGTCGGCCGGAGCGCGGTCGTATTCGGAGAAGTCCATTCGCGCGGAGGCTTGGGCGCCTACGCCGCGGGCCGGGTTCTTCCCTTCGAGATCGACCTGGGCCGGTAGCGCCTTATACGGCACCGCAGTCGGCCTCTTTGAGAAAGTCGCAAACATCGGCGTCGCCGCCGTGTCGTACTGGGTCATCGGCGACAGGCCGAGTAGCAGTTCGATCGTTCGCACCATGCCGGCTTGGCTGTACATCGTCGAGTCCACCACGCCGCGTCGGACGTACGGCGATACCACCAGGGCAAAGGTGCGGTGGGCATCGACGTGATCCGGGCCATTCTGCGCGTCGTCCTCGACGAAGAAGATCGCGGTGTCTTTCCAGAACCGGCTCTTACTCGCGGCCTCGACGATCTTGCCGATGGCGACGTCGTTGCTGCCAACGCAGGCGTCGGGGGTCGGCCTGCCCGGAGAGGTCCCCTGGGTGTGGTCTTCACCCAGCGACATGATCTGGAAGTTCGCCCACTCGCCGGTCTTTTCCGCCGCGTGGAGGTCCGCAATCCAGCCATCGACCTTATCTTTGTCGCGACCTTCCGGCCAGGTGCCTCGGCAGTCCAATGGCACCGCATGGCCGCCTACGAATGAGTTGGTGCCTTCGCCGTAACACTTGACGGAGAGCCCCGCCTTCCGGGCGAGTTCCCAGATGTAACCACCGGCCGGAGCTTCGGTCTCGCCGCCATCGCTGACATGGCCGTGGGAGGCGTAGCTGGAAGTCCAATCCCGCTCGTTCGCGTCGTCGGCGATGGCCGCGTCACACCAGGAATGCCCGTCCACGCTGACCTCGCCGTTGCAGTAGAAGTTGTCGAGCAGCGTGTACTCGCGCGCCAGGGCATGCCGGTTCGGCGTTACCTTCTCGCCGTACATGCAGAGCGACGGATCGGCATTGCTTTTCGGCATGTCGCCGAACACCTGGTCGTAGGTCCGGTTCTCCATGATCACGTAGAGAATGTGCTTGATGGAACTCGGCTTGCCGATCTCGTCCGGCACGATCGAAGTCGTCTTCGCCGCGGTCTTCCTCACGTTCGCCATGTAGAACGGATCGGCGGCCCGGACCTGAGCAGTCCACTTCTTGAGCTGCTCCGCATCGCCGATCTTCACCGACGAGACGTACCCTTCGAGGGTGTTGCCGATATAGTCGAACTTGGGCGTCCCGGCCGGTCCCCGCGGCTTTGCGCCCTGCACCGGCGCGTTGGCCCGCGAGCGAAGCCCCTTGCCAACGGCGACGAGCAGTCGGTCATCCGTCGCCGCGACCGAAGTCGGGTACCAACCGGTCGGGATGAAGCCGGCGATGCGGGACTGCTTCGGGTCGCCGATGTCGGCCACCATCACGTCGTTATTGTCCGCGTTCGCCACGTAAAGGGTCTTGCCATCGGGCGAGATCGTAACGCCGTCCGGGGTGCTGCCTTCGAGAATCGTCGGCTCGATCGAGGTGTTCAGGATTTCGCGAACGCCCTCGGGAATCCGGGTCCCTCGCGTCGAGCCTTCGGTAGCACTTTCCAGCGTTCGGGTCTGGATGATGTGAACGGTGTTGTCGCCTGCGCAGGCGACGAACAGGCGACCGTCCGGGGCGAGGGCCATATCGTTCGGTCGCACACCGACGCGGAAATCTCTCACCCGCACGCCGCGCTCAGTGTCGATGCTCGTTACTTCGCGGCTGCCCCAGTCACTCACATAGGCGTACCGCGGATTAGCCCCGAAGGCCAGCGTGTGCGGGTTGCGACCGGTACTGCAAACGACCGCCAAATTCTCTCCATCCAGGCGGAGAAGCTCGTCGAACGCCTCGTTCAGCGCGTAAACCGCACCGGTCTTCGGATGGACCGCCACCCCCGAAATGAACGAGCCCGCTCGTGCTTTGGCCTCGCTCTGCTTGGTGAGATGGCCGGCGTCGTAGCCGTAAACGAGCACCTTACTGGTGTTGCCCCCGGCGACGTATAGCGTCTTACCGTCGTTCGAAAACGCGATGCCATTCCAGACGTGGGAAAGATTCAGGCTCTCGATCGTCTTCTGGGTCGCAACATCCACCGTGGTGATGTGGACGCCGTCGAACCCAACGCTTGTCAGCACAGCCTGCCGGCGGTCGGGCGAAAGAATCATCTTGACCGGCATATCGCCGACCCGCACGTGATTGCCCGACGGCGCAAGCCCCCACCCGTTGAAGAGCAAATTTGGACCGGGAACGACATTACCAGCGAGGCGAAGCCCCCCATAACCCAAGGCTCCGACCGAGAGGATGGCAATGGCCACCTGCAGACGCGACATCATCCCCAGAAAACTACCTTCCGCCAAACGGCTGACATTCAAATCCGCGAACTTTTAATGGTCCGTTGACTACTTCGGATTCGCCTACCTATTTCCATACCTTCCAGCTCCGCCCATGGGAGTAGAGGGGACCATCGATGATCGCCTTGCGTTTTTGACGGAAGAATAGTATATTCTTGTCTACTTACTTGCGACGATGGAGACTTAGTGAAGGAGATGCCAAAAGTGTCAGAAATTCGAGATCCTTTCCGTTCTGGGCGGCGTTTCATTTTTCAGCGAGCCCGTCCGATCGACTGCGCGAGGTGGCGCTTCCTATTTGAAGGGGCGTCCCCAGAATCAGTTCTGGACGTCCTCACCCAGTACCAAAACAGCGACGGGGGTTTCGGACATGGTCTTGAGCCCGACTTTTGGAATCCGATGTCTTCGCCGATCCAAACTTGGGGGGCGACCGAGATCGTCCACGGCCTCAACTACCGGAATGAAGGCCACCCGGTCGTTCAAGGGATTCTCAGATATTTGGAAAGCGCCGTCCATTTCGACGGCCATACCTGGAGTCGAACGGTTCAGACAAACAACGACTATCCGCATGCCGAGTGGTGGTCCCATGAATCCCAGGGTCAACCCGAGCCAGAGAGAACTTACAATCCGACCGCGGCCCTAGCCGGCTTCGCCCTGCAGTTCTCAAAAGCCGGGTCCCGATCGCATGGTCTAGCGATTCAAATATCGGCAGAGGCATTCCATGCCTTGTTAGGTTCCAGTTCCGTGGAAGTGCATGAACTCTCCTGCTTTCACCGCCTGCTTCAGTGCGTCGTCAACCAGGAAGCGGAAGTCGGTGTAGACATCGCAAAGGTAGCGCAACTCATCCGAACCCAGGCGAATGAGGCAATCACGCGCGACACCAGCAAGTGGGCCACGGAATACGTTGTTCGACCCTCGCGGTTCATTCGAAGCCGTAACGACCCACTATTTGCCGAAAACGAAGAGGCGATCCGTTATGAATGCCGTTTGCTAAGGGAAACCCAACTCGACGACGGATCTTGGCCCGTGACCTGGCACTGGTCGTCCTACCCAAATGAATGGCCGATCGCCCAAGAGTGGTGGAAGTCCATCGTCGTGATCGAAAACATTCAGTTTCTAAAGAACATGGAGGCTGAAGGCTAGAGGCCGATTGGCTTGGTCGACACCACGAAATCGTCGAACCAGCGTGATTCGGCTTTCACGGCGCCGCTGTTCCAGTAGTTCTCAAGAAATACGGCGTTGATCGCGTAGTCTTTCCACCGGCCATGCCAGTTGAGCCCCTTGCAAGAGGCGTCGAGCTTGCCGTCGATCCACAAGTCAAACTCGCCGTCGGCATTCCCGGGAGTGTTTAGCTTGATGTGCGACTCGATGCACCGCCAGCGGCCCGACTCTTGGGTCGAATAGATCGGATCCTTTCCGTCACTAATGCCGAGCCATTTCATATGAGGAAAGTCGTTGTATCGAGTCGTGACTTTTACGTCGTTCTGTATTCCCGTCGCCGGATCTAAGCAGAGGGCATCGCCTTTCCCACCCCAAACGTGGGCGAACAGGCCTTGGCTATAGTCTCGACCCGCTAAGCAGGTCGCACGCCCCAGTTTCGCAGGATTCCCTTCCCAGCCGGACTCCGTTTTCATATACACGCGCCACCAGATCTCGCGGAAGTCCCGGTCGTTCATAGCTCCCTTACCGAAGGGATTGCGCCCGAACAGAAGGTGAAGCCATCCGGCGTCTACCTGCCCTTTCTTGAAGTCACAACGCATCGAACCCTTCGAATCGTGACCCTCAGAAGGGTCGAACACAAAGCTTCCGTTAGCATCGTTGTACTCCCAGTAGCGCCCCTTTGGATCAGAGTCGAAGCTGTCCGCCCAAATGATCGGGCTCTGAGTGCATACGGCAAGGAGAAGGGCCGTTGACATGAAGAGAGGATACTTTCTCAATGATTGAGCCCCGGACACCTGGCCAGGTGTCCGGGGCTTTATCAAGTGCCTAAACGAGGGCGATTACTTGACCTTGGTGGCCAAGATTCCCCGAGCGGTGACCTTCAAAGTCCCCGAACCGGGAGTGAGGGTGACCTGGACCTTGCCGCCGGACGTCGACGAGGTCATCGTGTACAAGGTGCCCGGCGTCAGATCTGCGATCGTTACCGATTCGCCGACCTTGGTGGCCAGGAACTGGATCGTGCCCGTCACGAGAGCGGTCTCCGCTCCGGTTCCGAACAAGGCGATCTGAGCGTCCGTGGTGTTCACCATCTCGGCTCCGAAGAGGGCGCCTTGGGTGACGTTCTTATCGCCGGCCGACATTCGGGTAACGGTGTAAGACGTCGCCTTGGTAAGGGCCGGATCCAGAACGCTGAGCCAGTTTTGAGAGGCCGTAGGATTTGCGGCCGGAGTGCTCTCGACACGGTAAGCCCGATTCGAACCGAAGAGGTTCACCAGGTTCGTCCCGCCTCCGAGCGGGAACAGACTCGTGATCGCTCCCTTATACAGAGTGCCCTGACTAACGTCGTATCGGTTATCGACCACGCCGTTGTCGGTCTGCTTGGTCAACACCGGCTTCTGCCCGAAGTGCCACGCCATGTACTGAGCGATCTTGGGATCGTGAACGGTCGTGCGGTCGCGGACGACGAAGAGTTCGGGGCGGAGGTACAGAACGTCGCGAGTCCAGTGCGGCACGTAGTTCGTATCGTCCCCGTCGTTATACATGTCCTCTAGCCGGGAGTCTCGCGTGTAGGTGTAAGTGGTGCCCTCCTCGAACTTTGAGATGTTCGTCTTCGCAAAGGTCGGATCGTTCGCGAATTGACCCCATCGGATCGGATTCTTCGTGTAGAAGATGTTGTAGGTCGTCGCGTTGCCGTTAAAGTCGTCGTTGAAGAAGTTGTTCATACTGTCCGGATTGTTATCCGGAGGAAAGTCGAACGCGCCGCCGTCGTCGCCGCCGGGCACACTGTTCTGGTCCAGTTCAGCATGCGCCTGAATGAGGAACCGGGTTCCGCCGCGTGTAATGGTCAGGCCGCCCTTATCGAACTTCTCGTGGCCGCCACCGTTGTAGCTCGTGAACGCTCCACCCAGAAGGTTGCCCCATACCGCCGTATTGCTCCAGTCTGAGCGCATGATGGCCATGTTCGGCCCTTTGGCCAGATAGGAACGAGCCCGGGTGGTGTAGTTCGCTTCGGGGGCATTGTTATCCCAAAAAAGGAAGTCGACCCAAAGCGGTGCGTCGCCGTTGATTTGTCGCACGACGCGGGCGAACTTATGGAATTGGGGAGCCGCCGCGTCGCCGAGAATTCCGAGAATGCCGGCCACCTTCGTATACACCTCGGGGTCGGACGTAGGCACCGGCAGATCTTCCGTATCGTAGGTTTCCCCGTGGGTGTCCATCGTGACCTGGTTCGGGAAGATCATCTCCATGAGCGCCTGGCCGGAATCGTGGGCAAACGGATAGGGCGCGTTCGTGTTGTTGAACAGGTCGATTCCCTTTCCAGTCTTCGCCGCCCATACCGGCGCGATCATGTTGAAGATGGCGAGGGGACCGTAGTCAAAACCTTCCGGCCAACCGCCGCCGGCCAACCACTTTGAGAAGTAAGGCTGCACGCCACCAAGGTGGTTGGTGTTAAGCCAGGTATTCCACATGGCCGGAGCTTGCGCGTTATCCCCTTCCGAGGCGATCGCGGCCAGCGCCTTGGCCATATAGAAACCGGAGTAGTAGTTGCCTGCCGGGAATTCGTTGACGATTCCGAAGCCATCCTTCTCTACCGCCGTGACCCATTTGTTCATCGAGGTAATGACCCGGGTTTTTAAAGCGGCCGTGAGCTCGGGATAGATCATGTCGTAGGCGATGGCTTCTCCGGTGGTGTAGAAGCGGATCGCGTACCCGTCGTTTCGAAGTGGCTCGACGAAGTGCGCACCGGAGGGCGCCGTCATCTTGTTGAGGACGTCCATCAACTTTGCGGCATATTTCTTCGCCGTGGTCGGATCCGTCTTTATGAGGACCTGGTAGCCGAGAGCCAGGTTCGTGATGGGGTCAATCCAGCCGCTGCCTTGATAGCCCTCGCCAATATCGCCGTCGTCGCCGTACTGCTGGACGTCGGGCCAAAAGACGGTGCCAGTCAGGTACAGGTCGTCCTGCGCTTTGAGGGCAAGCCAAGTCGGGTCCTTCGCCACCGCTTTTGCTCGGAGCTTGGTGAGGAGCGGCGAGTCGAGCCAGATTCGCGGGTGCGGCAACTGGGCCGCGGCGAAAGCCGCCGGCAGGGCCGCCAGGATGGTGAAAAGAGTTCGCTTATTCAATGCGTTTCTCATTGCACGGTGATGTTCACACACGCGATCGGAAGGATCGGAGGACAAAGGCCTAACGAAAATAAGCGTGAATGAACGTGTGGGTCTTGTTTCTAATAAATCTTTTTTGCGTCTAGGTAAATAGGATCATTTTCAGTATCGCGCCCAACTTTTGGAAGGCACACGTTAGCTCGCCAGCCCAAATCTGTAGATGGACACTGGCGGCCCGCGCTGCCTGCTCAAAAACAAGAAGCGCCCCTGCTACCGGTTCGAAAACCAGAAGCAGGGGCAGTAGATGCCTGCAAGTCTAAGCCGGAGTGATTACTGGACTTTGCCGGCCAAGATGCCCCGGGCGGTGACTTTCAGAGGTCCCGATCCCGGCGTGAGGGTGACGAGGATCTTGCCGCCCAACGTCGTCGAAGACGTGAGGGTGTACAAAGTGCCCGGCGTCATATCCGCGATGGTCACCCCTTCTCCGATTTTGCTCGCGACGAACACCACCGGACCCGACACGATGGTCTGGTCCGAACCGGTTCCAAACAACGCGATCTGGCTATCCGTCGCGTTGACCATCTCGGCCCCGAAGAGGCCGCCTTGAAGGATGTTGCCATCCGCCGCAGACATGCGGGTGGAGGTGTACGAACTCGCTTGGTTGAGGGCCGGGTCCAATACGCTCAGCCAGCTTTGGCCCGTCGTCGGATGGGGGGCGGTGGAGGCTTCGACTCGGTAGGCTAGGCCCGATCCAAAGAGATTGACAAGATTGGTTCCTCCTCCGGCCGGGAAAAGGCTCGTAATCGCGCCTTTGTACAAGCCAGTCGAATCGCTGACATCGTAGCGGTTGTCGATCAGACCGTTGTCGCTTTGCTTCGTCAAAACCGGGGTTTGGCCGAAGTGCCACGCCATGTACTGAGGGATCGTCTGGTCATGAACAATGGTGCGGTCACGGACGACGAAGAGCTCCGGTCGCAGATACAGAACGTCCCGCGTCCAGTGCGGCACGTAGTTGGTATTTATCCCGTCGTTATACATATCCTCCAGGTGAGAGACACGGGTGTACGTGTAGGAGCCTCCCTCTTCGAACTTGGAGACGGCCGTCTTCGCGAAGGTCGGATCGTTTCTGAATTGGCCCCAACGCAACGGATTCTTCGTGTAGAACACGTTGTACGTTGATGCATTGCCATTGTCGGCAAAGTCGTCATTGAAGAAGTTGTTGAGGCTGTCCGGATCGTCCTCGGGAGGAAAGTCGAATGCGCCGCCGTCCCCTGCTCCGGGCGAACTGTTCTGATCCATCTCGGCATGAGCCTGGATGAGGAATCGGGTTCCGCCACGGGTGATAGTCAAGCCACCCTTGTCGAACTTCTCGTGTCCGCCCCCGTTGTAGCTGGTGTTCGCACCACCGAGAATGTTGCCCCACACTGCCGCGGTGCTCCAGTCCGAGCGCATGATGCTCATGTTCGGTCCCTTTGCGAGATAGGAAAGAGCCCGGCCGGTTAGAGGAAGCTCAGGCGCCTTTTCGTCCCAAAAGAGGAAGTCGACCCAAAGCGGCGCGTCGCCGTTCTTTTGGCGGACCGCACGGGCGAGCTTGTGGAGTTGACGAGCACCGGCGTCGCCGAAGATCTGGAGAATGCCGGCCATCTTCGTATAGACCTCGGGATCAGCCGTAGGCACCGGCAGATCTTCCGTGTCGTAGGTCTCTCCGTGGGTGTCCATCGTCACCTGGTTCGGGAAGATCATCTCCATGAGCGCCTGGCCGGAATCGTGGGCAAACGCATAGGGCGCATTCGGATTGTTGAAAAGATCGATGCCCTTTCCGGTCTTCGCCGCCCAAACCGGCGCGATCATGTTGAAGATGGCGAGGGGACCGTAGTCAAACCCTTCCGGCCAACCGCCACCCGCCAACCACTTGGAGAAGTAAGGCTGCACACCGCCAAGGTGGTTGGTATTTAGCCAAGAATTCCACATCGCCGGAGCTTGGATGTTGTCCCCTTCCGTAGCGATCGCGGCCAGCGCCTTGGCCATATAGAAGCCGGAGTAGTAGTTGTTCGCCGGGGAATCGTTGACGATTCCGAAGCCATCCGCCTCCACTATGGAAACCCATTTGTTCATCGAGGTAATGACACGGGTCTTGAGCGCCGGAGTGAGCTCGGGATAGATCATGTCGTACGCAATGGCTTCTCCCGCGGTATAGAAGCGGATCGCGTAGCCGTCGTTTCGAATGGGATCCACGAAATGCGCACCTGAAGGCGCCGTCATCTTGTTGAGGACATCCATGAGCTTGGCCGCGTATTTCTTGGCCGTGGTGGGATCGGTGGTGATTAAAACCTGATATCCAAGGGCCAAGTTCGTGATTGGGTCTATCCAACCACTGCCTTGGTAGCCCTCGCCAATATCGCCTTCATCGCCGTACTGCTGGACGTCGGGCCAGAAGACCTGACCCGTCAGATAGGTGTCGTCTTGCGCCTTGAGGGCAAGCCAGGTCGGGTCATTCGCCGCGGCCTTTGCCCGGAGCTTGGTGAGAAGTGGCGAGTCGAGCCAGATTCGCGGATGCGGCAACTGAGCCGCCGCGAAAGCCACTGGCAACGCTGCCAGTATAGTGAAAAGAGTGCGCTTATTCAGTGCGTTTCTCATTGCAAGGTGATGTTCACACATGCGATCGAAAGGATTAAGGACCAAAGGCTCAACAATAATAAGTGCGAATCATACAGTGAGAAGTATTTCTTCTTACTCTTTTTTGCGTATAGGTATATATGATCATTTTTGACCTGCCGCCCAACTTACAACGTAAACAACCGGCCTGATCAGCGGAAGGCAGGATCTCGATATCGGCAGACTTGGCGCCCGATACCCCGCCAGATGACTTCGAGAAAAGCACGAGTCCGCCGCTGCCAGTTCGAAAGCTGGCAGCGGCTTCAGACTCTAGATAAAGCTAGTTACTGAACCTTAGCGGCCAGAATGGCTCGGGCAGTGACCTTGAGAGGACCCGATCCCGGAGTGAGGGTGACCAGAACCTTGCCGCCGGACGTCATCGACGACGTGAGGGTGTACAGAGTGCCCGGAGTCAGATCCGCGATGGTGACCCCTTCGCCGATCTTGCTCGCGAGGAACTGGACCGTGCCCGACACCATCGTTAGATCCGATCCGGTTCCGAATAACGGGTTATCGAAACAATCTCGATTGGCGGCTCCAACGATTGCTCCTTGGCATGCGATCTCTGGATCTTGCGGACAATTTCCATTCCCTTCTTCACTCGTCCGAACGCCGCGAAGCCCTGACCGTCCGGGTTTCTCTTGCCGCCGAAATCCAGCTCGGGCTGATTGCCGATGCAGATAAAGAAGTCGGATGTCGCCGTATCGGCTCCGTCGCGCGCCATCGAGATCGTCCCATCGAGATGGTGGATGCCCGTCACACTCGTCCGTTCCAAAACGATCGGCGGGAAGTCCTGTTTCTCGAATTTCGGATTGACGCCGGCCTGAATAACCTCGATCTTGACCTTCTTGTCCGGCTGGTTATCCAGCGTAACCGTCCGATGAAATCGTCCGCCGGAATAGCGCTTTTCATCGACGTACCGAAGAAAGTTGGCCGCCGTGAGCGGGGCATGCTCGGCGTCGACCTCGACCACGATCGACCCGATCTTCGTCTCGATCCTAACCAGAGGATTTTGAGCCGGTGCACTGCCGAGCATGGATGCCGAAACGAGAATCAAACCCAACATGGTGGACTCAGATTACTGGTAACCGCGCCCACCCGCATGGCCGGGCGTAAGGAAGAGCCCGTGAATCTCAGAACCTAACCGGAGATGGTATGAGACTTTGTCAAGCCTTTGGTGGCTCTTCCTGCCAAGAAGAGCCTCTTTTGACGACGGCGTGGGCTCTGACGAGCAACCTCCTCATGACGGCTACGATTGCGGTTTGGTGTG